>OCHK01000002.1_pt1 | contig 545787 bp, 493 predicted proteins | sample 1538551 | NCBI WGS metagenome assembly OCHK01 (sample SAMN04571707, study PRJEB22368) | human gut metagenome | biome: human gut; material: stool | host: Homo sapiens | place: Luxembourg | collected 2012-08-31
ATGTTTTGGCTGTAATCTTTGACGTGCCGACACCGACAGCAGTTATTTTGCCGTTTGAATCAACAGTTGCAATTTTTTTATTGCCTGTTGAAAATGTAACCTGAGATAAATTACCATTTGTCACAGTTGTACTTAAAGCATAAGATTCTGTTGTACCTAAGACTATATCCGTTTTATTCAGCTTAATGCCGGTCGGTACAGTAGTAGGCTTTGGAACAGTTGTAGGCTCTGTAACTGCTTCCGTTGTAGGTTCTGTAACTGCTTCCGTTGTAGGCTCTGTAACTGCTTCCGTTGTAGGTTCTGTAACTGCTTCCGTTGTAGGCTCTGTAACTGCTTCCGTTGTAGGCTCTGTAACTGCTTCCGTTGTAGGCTCTGTTGTTGATTCTGCTGTTGTCGGTTGTTCTTCTGTTGGCCCTTTAATCAGACCTACGATAATCTTCTGTACAAGTGTTGAATCAACAACGGTAATCACACCGTCTTTATTAAGGTCATACAACTTAATTTGTTTTTCATCAAATGTTGTCATACCTACAACATTCTTCTGAATAAGCGTTGCATCTTCGACTGAAAACTTTTTGTCTGTGCTTACTGCTCCTGCACTAAAGGCACAAAGGCTCACAAGAGTAGTGGCAGTAAGTAAGCCCGAAATAATCTTCTTTTTTATCTTCATAACTTTCTCCTTTATAATTTTTTTGCGTTTCTATATATTAGACAGTTGAAATGTCGAAAAGGTTCATTTTTTACGAAAAATAAAATATTATTAAAAAGGAGTACATAGACAAGCTACGCATCCGAAAAACACATAGCCCTTTTGTTTGGCTTCTTTATTTTAGCATACATTATGTGAAAATTCAATATTTTATAAAAGCTTTCAAAAAACTAAAATTCCGATTACTAAAAAATTTAATTATCTAGCTTCGTATTCTTTTATTTTAATTTATTTAAAGGAGATATAGTTATGGACAATAACGATAAGATGATTAGAGCATTAGTGGAGCATTGAAAGAAGACAAATAACCTTGTGGTGGCTTTTGAAGATTTTGACGGTCAAATGCACAGGCATATGATTCATTTGCCAAATGAAGATGTTGACAAAATTCTTAATACCGGGATTATGGTGACGGTTCAATTTATTATGTTGAAAGCCGAAAGAGCTATGCAGGGCAAATTACTCTTGATATTAACGGAAAGAAAATGCGTAAACCCGCCTATGGCAAAACAGAACGCATTGTAAAAAACAAATTGCTTGAGTACCGTATTCAAGCAAAATTGAAAAAACTCGCAAAGCATATTATAACGCATACACCGCAATTGAAGAAAACAAAAGATACAGCGGTAAAATTGACATTACACCGTTTTTAATCTATTTTGCCGATAATGTGTACAATGCATATAACGAGAAAACAACTGACGAAAATCTTCTCCGTGAATACAAAAAGTATCTTGATAACGGTGAAGTCACCGAAAAAGAATCCCGGCTTTGGAAATTTGTACTGTCAAATTACGGTACAGACGAATTTTCCACCAAAATGCTTGAAAAGGACTTTCAAAATGCCGCATATGCCACAATAAGAGGATTTGTGCAGAAATTTGAAAGACTCGGTCTGCTTTCATCGACAAAATACGGTACAAGAATCAAATATAAAATAAACACATAAAAAATCCCCCGACAGCGGTTTCCGTTAGGCTGTCGGGGGATTTTCAGTATTAACATCGTGACGGGGACGGAGGCGGTCAAAGCACATCACGAACTTCAAAGGCTAATATAATTTTGAATCGTTCTTCAAAGGTTTTGAGGTTATTGCCGAGAATCTTTTTGATTTTTGCAAGCTGATAATTTATGGTGTTGCGGTGAACAAAGGTTTACTGAGCAACCCTCTGAACACTTCCGTCATACTTTAGGTAAAGTCTTAAAAAACTCATATAATCCGTGCCGTTGTCACGGTCATACACTTCAAGCTTTTTGAGATTTTCGTTATAGATACTTTCAAGCAGCGAAATATCGTCAACCGCAAGAATCAGCTTTTTGACTTCAAGTCGGTCATAGAACATAGGCGTCATATCTGCACGGACGGCAAGCCTTAACATTCTTAAAACAATCCGGTATGTTTTCGGGAGTGATTTCAGCTTGTTATTTGTTTTGCTCACTGCCACATACAGCTTGTTGACGCTTATATACCTCTCCTTTTCCGACTGAATTTTTTCGGCTATGCTTTCAATTTCATCATCGGAAAAGTCATTGAGAATATAGAACATCATGTTGTCCACCTTAAAACCGCCCCAGTGCTTTTTGTAGGAATAAATTGTTCGTTCAAATGCCGATTCAAGCTTTCTTGAAGAAATATGGTTATGCAATATTTTTCGGCACAATGTTTTCGGAGATATTTCTTGAATTTATGACCTTTTCGTCATTTTACATACAAATTTTGTAAAATGTCCACTTCTTGTTTGTATGCTGTAATTAACAATTACTCGTTTTCCTTTTTCTTTGTTGTGCCAAGGCTGAGTATAATTACGGAAATGATAATCATTACAACACCTGCGGCACACGGAATTACGACACCGTAAATCATATTGAAACCGCTTTCTGTTGCAGCCTGTCCGCTGATGATTGTATATTCACCTGACGGCATACTGCTGAGTGAATATGTTGTGCCGTCGATTGTAACATTGAAATTTTCCGAACGAATCATTTCATCTGTAATACCTGCGCTTTTAAGACCGTTATCGCCAAGGTTCATATTTGTGCTTACAACTTCGCCGTTCTTAACGATGATTGTATCACCCTTGCAGCTTTTTGCAATATCAGCACCGATAACAGCCGAATAGTCGCTTGTATTTGTATCAATAATAACGATGCCGCCATCTGTTCTTGCAACGCAAGCCATGAGGTTATACACACCGTCCTCGCCCTCAACGGCTGTCGGCTCTGAAATGCTCTTGACCTTCATACCCTTGAGGTTAGCCTTGAACTGCTTTGTTGTTTCGTCATCAAGGAAATTTGTGCCGACCTTTTTATCGTCTGACGATGCGATAATCTTGCCGTCAGCGTCTGTCATAACAAATGAATTGATGCCAAGGTTCTTTACAAGTGAGGCATTTGTTTCAGCCGAAGTATTTTCCGTAACAACACTTGCAATTACATTTGCCTTTTCAAAAAGTGAGTTCATAAACTCAAATTTAGTGTAGTTATAGTTATCACTGTATTCTGTAAGCTGAGCCTTTGCGTCATCAAGATATGTCTGATTTGAGCTTTCTGTTTTTGTTGAAAATAAATTGCAAACTACCGAAACGCAAACCATAACAACAGCAACAATAACTGCCGTTACAACTGCAACGCCTTTTTTTACTGATTTAGAATTACCCATTGTAATCTACCTTTCAAAATGTTTTGTTTGCATAAAATAATACCATTATTCGACTTTGTTTTCAAGTACGGTTTGCGAAATAATTAACAACTGCACATAATTTGACAATATTCTGCATTAACCGATTTTTGGATACAGCTCTGCGAAAAAAGATAATTTGAAAAAAATGATACATCTATGATACAATGGCAATATAAACTGTGTCTTGGAGGTGGGGTTGTTGGCTGACATATTGATTGTTGAGGACGAAAAGAATATTTCAAATCTTATTGAAATGGCTCTTTCTCGGCACGGGCACAAAACCGATTGTGTGTTTGACGGCGAAAGCTGTGCCGATGTTCTGGAGAAAAAGCACTTTGACCTTATTCTGCTTGATGTTATGTTGCCGAAAATCAGCGGTTTTGAGCTTATGGACTACATCAAAGGCTTTGACACACCCGTAATTTTCATTACTGCAAAATCAGATATATCGGACAGGGTTTACGGGCTTAACCTGGGGGCTGACGATTACATAACAAAACCGTTTAACATTTCGGAACTTCAGGCAAGAGTCGATGCGATACTGCGAAGATACAACAAGGCAAAAACAAAGCTCAGCTTTAAAGACATAGTAATTGACACAAATTCAAGAATAGTCACCAAAAACGGAGTACAAATTGACCTTACATTAAAGGAATACGAAATACTTCTGCTTTTTGTACGCAACAAAAACATTGCCCTTTACCGTGAAATGATTTACGAAAGGGTATGGAATGAACCGTATATGGGTGATACAAGAACCGTGGATCTGCATATTCAGCGGTTAAGAAAAAAGCTTGATTTAAAAGACAACATTCAGTCTGTGTATAAAGTCGGTTACCGTCTTGTTGAATAAGCGGAGGGAAAGCCCTAATGAAATTTTCGTGGAAAATATTTTTTATTACCTTTCTTATTATAATTACTTCCTTCGGTGCGGGAGGTTTTCTCCTCATCAACACCGTTTTTACAAACACGCTGAACAACCGTATTGACTCAGCCAAAAAGAACAACAATTACATCACAACGGCACTTTCGGTATATGCAGACAACAATCTGCCCACCTACGGAAACTTGGAATATCTGCGCGTTTCGGCAATCGGATTTGCAAAACAAATTGCAGGCAATTCGGATTCTAAAATCAAAATCGGTTCAATAAACGAGCTCAGCTTTTCGGCAGAAAATGAATTTGCCCACGGTATGTCGGTAAATTCCAGAAAAAGCAGAGTAGTTACTGAAAACAAAAAATACTATATTCAAACAATAAGCAAAATTCAGCTTGTAACCAAAAGCTGTTATATTGAAACTGTTGACGATATAACAAGCGTGTACAGCGACCGTGATATGTACTGCACAATTTATCAGTTCATTCTCATAGGCGTTGCGTTGTTTGCATCAATTCTGCTTGTAATCTTCTCAAAGCTTTTGACAAGACCGCTTGTTAAGTTAAAGGATGCGTCAAAGGAAGTTGCCGAGGGCAACTTTAATATGAGAGTAAAGGAAAGCCACGGCATTACATCTTCAACCGAAATAACCGAGCTTTCGCAGAGCTTTAACACCATGGCAGATTATGTTGAAGACTACATTGAACAGCTAAAGCTTGCAACACAGAATCGTGACAACTTTATTGCGGATTTTACCCACGAGTTAAAAACTCCGCTGACATCTGTTATCGGTTATGCGGATATGCTCCGTTCTTATGAAATGGAGCCTAAACAACGCAGAGAATGTGCCGACCTTATCTACAAAGAGGGCAGTCGGCTTGAGGCGCTTTCGCTTAATCTGCTAAACCTTATAGTTTTGAAAAATGACGAAATCAAAACCGTAAACATCAGAACGGACATAATTGCCGATGACATTAAAAGGTCTGTTCTCTTTATTTTGAAAAAATACGGTGTGAAATTAAAATTGAATGTTGAAAAAGCAGAAGTCAACGCAGAGCCGTCGCTCTTGAAAACGCTTTTGTACAACCTGATTGACAATGCCTGCAAAGCGAGTGAGAGCGGAAAGCCTGTTACACTCACGGGATATGTTGACAGCGACAGATACCGTTTTTGCGTTACCGACAGCGGTTGCGGAATTGCGGAAGATGACCTTGCCAAAATTACCGAACCGTTTTATATGGTTGACAAATCCCGTTCAAGGAGTATGGGCGGAGCCGGACTCGGGCTTTCAATCTGCAATGAAATTGCAAAGCTTCACGGCTCAACTCTTGAAATCGTCAGTGAAGTCGGCAAGGGTACGGACATCAGCTTTACGGTAAGCCTTGCCGATAATTCTGCGGAAAGTGAGGATTTTGAAGATGAAATTTAACCTTAAAAAATCCGCAAAATATATCATCTGCACTTTGCTCACCTTGACCGTAGTCGCAACCGTTGTGTTTCTCCCCCGCTTTTATTATTCGGTAACGGACAATCGGGGTTCTGTCGGAAACACAGCCGAAACATTTAAACTTACCGCCGATATAACCACTTTGAGCGGCGGAGAATTTTTGAAACTCATTTCAAGCGAAGATACCGTTTGGGTTCTTCAAAACAATGCTCCGAAAACAGAAACTGTAATCAGCTATGCAAAAAAAGCGTTAAGCAATCTTGCAAATTCGCTTAAAGACACAAAATTATTTTCCAATATTGCAGGCTACATTCGGCCGTTTTTTACACTTGACAGCTGCAGCGGTTACAAACTTACAATGCGCGGAACACTTGACGGTAATGTAATTGTTTCGTCCGATTTTATGTTTGTAACATGCAACTATGCCAAAGAGGGCGCACAATACGGACTAAACATAACAATGCTGTTTGATATGGAAACTTTCACAATTTATGAGCTTAACATTGATACAACCTACCTGACGGACAGCGTTACCGGGAGTGAAATTTCTATTCCGTATGAACAGGAGCTGTACGGAAGAACCGAATACAGCGACAGTTATAGACAGGAGCTGTACGATGCACTCATAAAATACTGGGGTGTCAGTTCCGATTCAATAACGGTTAAGGCAAGTTCCGAATCTTTCAGCATCAACATCTGCCCACAGCCGTTTTTGGAATACAGCAAAATAAACAACGAACAATTTGATTATTATGGCTGATGAAACAACTATGATACATTTTTGAACAATTTCAGAAACAAGCCTTTTGTATAGTATAGATACACTTACGAAAGGCTTGTTTTTTATGGATATTAAAGAGTATGAGGAATTTTGTAAAAACAGTAAATACGGAAACTTTATGCAGTCGGCAGACTGGGCAAAGGTTAAAAAGGGTTGGATTCCCGAGTATGTTGCCGTTCGTGACGAAAACGGAAAAATCAACGGCTGTACACTTGTGCTTGTAAAGAAAATACCGATTCTCAACACGGCAATGCTTTATGCACCGAGGGGCTTTGTATGCGACATTCACGACAGTAAAACCGTCAGAAAAATATTTGAGCAGATAAAGCTGATTGCAGAAAAATATCACGCATACACACTCAAAACCGATCCGCTGATTGACGAAACCGACTTTATCTCGATTAAAAATCTTGTTGACCTCGGCTTTGTTTATCACGGTGAAAAGCAAGGATATGACAACACCCAATGCAGAGAAAATTATGTGCTTGACATAAAAGATAAATCGTGTGATGAAGTTTTTGCAAATTTTAAATCAAAATGGCGGTACAACATCCGCCTTGCAATGAGGAAAGGCGTTGAGTGTAAATTCTGCGGTGAAGATGAGCTTGACGATTTTATGGAGCTTATGAAAGAAACAGGCAGGCGTGACGGCTTTGAAATTCGTTCGGAAGAATATTTCAGAAATTTTTTACAGGCATTTCACGGCAACGCAAAGCTATGTATCGCAAAACTTGACGGAAAAGTTTTGTCGGGTGCATTGCTTGTAAATTATGCAAATGTTGCAAGCTATGTTTACGGCTGTTCATCAAACGAATACAGAAAATATATGCCGAATTATCTTATGCAATGGACGATGATTAAGTACGCAATTGAGAGCGGTTGCCATACATACGATTTTTGCGGTATTCCCTATTGGTATGACGAAACGCATAAAAACTACGGTGTCTACCGCTTTAAACAGGGATTTAACGGCAAAGTCAAAACCTATGCCGGCGAGTTTGACTATGTTTTCAGAAACGGAGTTAATCACATTGCCGACCTTGCACTGAAACTGAAAAAGCTTGTGTGAAATATTCATCTGCGTTGAATTTGCAAATCGTATATGCTAAAATGGAGTGGGTAAAATTATCCCACTCCATTTTGTATCGGAGGAATTTTATGTTCTGCGATTTGCATACACATTCAACATTTTCTGACGGCACATTTTCACCCACGGAAATCGTCTTAAAAGCCAAAGAAATCGGACTTGACGCTGTTGCACTCTGCGACCACAACACGGTTGCCGGACTTGACGAATTTGTTTCGGCAGGTAAAAAGTACGGCGTAACCACCGTTGCGGGGATTGAATTTTCAACCGAATACAATTCAAAGCAGCTGCACATTGTCGGTCTGTTTATCAAGAAAGAAAACTATTCCGACATAACCGAAATTATGGCTGAGTCGCAAAAATTAAAGGAGGAAAGCAACAAACTGCTCGTTAAAAATCTTGCGAAAGACGGCTATATTCTCGACTATGACGAAATCAAAAACAGCACGGTTGACGGCTTTGTAAACCGTGCAAACATCGCCGCCGCTCTTATGCAAAAGGGCTATGTTTCTTCTGTCAAAGAGGCATTTCACACCTTGCTTATGTCGAAGTTCGGCTACTATGTTCCGCCGAAAAGGCCGTCATCTCTGTATATAATTGAAAGGCTGAAGGGTTTCGGTTCAATATCCGTTCTTGCACACCCGTTTCTCAATATGAACGAAGATGAATTGAGAGAATTTCTGCCAAAAGCAAAGGCTTGCGGTCTTAACGCAACGGAGGCGTACTATTCGCTTTTTGACAATGCCGAAACAGAGCTTGCCGAGAAAATCTGTGACGAATACGGTCTTTTGAAAAGCGGTGGAAGTGACTTTCACGGAGCAACAAAACCCGATATTTCGCTTGGAGTCGGAAAAGGAAATCTTGCGATACCGACAGAAATATACAAGAATCTTGCTAATTGTTATCACAATTTCCGATTATAAAATCATTGTCATTATGCAATGCTCCCTGCATTTTACAAACACAACAATTTAATTTCGACTCAAACAACAAAAAACAGCGATGAAGAATAATCACCGCTGTTTTTTGGGTTTTGGATTTAAATTTTTTTCAATTCAGGCTTATTTTATTTTAAGTGAAATATCAAAAGCCTTAACCGAATGAGTGAGCGCACCCATTGAAATGATATCAACACCGGTTTCGGCAATTTCACGAAGAGTTTCGTCCGTGATACCACCGCTTGCCTCAAGAAGTGCCTTGCCTGCTGTGATGTCAACAGCCTGTTTCATAAGCTCGGGGCTCATATTGTCGAGCATAATAACATCAACGCCTGCCTCAAGAGCCTGATTGAGTTCGTCAAGGTTTCTTACTTCAAGCTCAACCTTGGTCATATGACCGAGTTTTGATTTAAGCTTTGAAACAGCGTTGGCAATTCCGCCGCCTGCGTCAACATGGTTATCCTTAAGCATTGCGGCATCTGAAAGATTGTAACGGTGATTTCTTCCGCCTCCAACCGTAACGGCATACTTCTGGAGCGGACGCATACCCGGGAGTGTCTTTCTTGTGTCGGCAATAGAAGCCTTTGTTCCGCTGACAATTTCAACAGCCTTGTTTGTTGCGGTTGCAATACCGCTCATATGCTGAATAAGGTTGAGAGCCGTTCTCTCGCCCTTTAAAATTGTTCTTGTCTTACCGTGAATTTCAGCAATGATTTCGCCCTTTACAAGCTTGTCGCCGTCATGCTTATAAACCTTTGCCTCAAAACCGTTTGGCTGAAGAATTTCAAACACACGGAGTGCAACCTCGATACCGCAAAGAACACCTGAACTTTTTGCAAGGAAAATTGCCGTGTTTTCCTGATTTTCGTCAATAAGGTAATCGGTTGTTGTGTCAAGATAGTTGATATCCTCAAGCAATGCGGTTTTGATAAGATTGTCAACATAAATGCTGTTAAGTGTCATCAGTCTGTACCCTCCATAATTTCATCAAAAATGATACTTGCAACAATTGCCGCACTTCTTGCCTCAACAAGGTCGGAATTGATTTCGTACTTTTCTGCAAACAGTTCACTCATAATCTCGTGAATCTGCTTACTGCTTTCTTCATATTTTTCAGGCTTTGGAAGAACAAAATATGCGTCCTGCAAGATCTCTCTGATTTTTGAACGACAGCCATGCGGCATGGTCTTGCCTTCAACAGGGCGGTAAACAGGTTCTTCACCAAGAGTTCTTCTGCCGAATTTGTTGATTTTATCCGTAATATCAAGAGCGGCTGTTCTTGAATAAACAAGCGCCTCAAGGAGCGAGTTACTTGCAAGACGGTTTGCACCGTGAACACCTGTGTGCGAACACTCTCCTGCGGCATACAAGCCCTCAACGGTTGTGCGTGAATGAAGGTCAACATCAATACCGCCCATAAGGTAATGCTGGCACGGAAATACAGGAATTCTGTCCTTTGTAATGTCAACGCCCTCTTCAAGGCATCTTTCATAAATCATCGGAAAACGATTTCTTACAAAATCAGCCGGCTTGTGGGTTATGTCAAGATAGAAATTCTCGCTGTTTGTCTTAATTGATTCAAGCATAACCGCATTTGAAACAACATCTCTCGGAGCAAGCTCTCCTCTGCTGTCATAATTTGAGGCAAATCTCTCGCCGTTGCAGTTGAGCAGAACCGCACCCTCACCACGAACAGCCTCACTTATAAGAAAACGCTCTCTGCCATGATCAGCCGCAAATGCTGTCGGGTGAAACTGTATTCTCGAAAGATTTTTAATTCTTGCACCAAGCATATATGCAAACGCAATGCCGTCACCCGTTGCGATTGCGGAGTTGGTTGTATACTTATAAACTCTGCCGATACCGCCAGTTGCAAGCAGACAGTAGTTACAGCCGTAGTGAAGCTTTTCACCGTTTCTCAAAATGCTTATATAAAAACCGTTCAGCACCTTGTCAATTGAATAAACAAGAGCGTTGTCACACACGGTAACATTTTTTAGCTGAGTAACCTTTGCGATAAGTCCGTCAACAATTGCCTTGCCTGTTGAATCCTTATGATGAACAATTCTGTTTCTGCTGTGACCTGCCTCAAGAGTTTTGCACATTGTGCCGTCCTCGTTAAGGTCAAAATCAACACCGAGGTCTTTTATTTTAAGAACATCCGAAGGACCTTCGGTAACAAGCTTTTCAACAGCGGAAAGAGTATTTTTATACTTTCCCGCAATCAATGTATCCGTAATATGCAGCTTGTAGCTGTCGTGAACCGTATCAAGCACACACGCAACACCGCCCTGCGCAAGAGAGCTGTTTGAAAGCTGAAGTTCACGCTTTGAAACAAGAAGAATATTCACGCTTTCGGGAAAATTAAGTGCCGCATAAAGTCCGGCCGCACCTGTGCCAACGATTACAACATCAAATTTCTTATCCATTTCCAAGTTCCTTTGAAAAAAATTTATCTATTACACACGGCATCACACAAAATACCGTTTACAAATTTGTACCTGTATATTATACTACTAATTGTAAGATTAGTAAATACAGTAAATAATTTTGAAAGGGCGATTATTATGGCTGAAAATACAATTCCGAACGATCCGATGATTCTTTTAAGCTTTGTTAATACAAAGCTGCGTGATTTCTACCCCAGCCTTGATAAAATGTGTGACGATCTTGGTTGCAGTAAAGAAGAAATTGAAAGCAAGCTTTCTGCAATTGACTACAAATACAACGCAGAACTCAATAAATTTGTCTGACATCAAAGGAAAGTCCGTTTTATCGTACAGTTCATTTGATATGATTAACATATAGGATATCCCATATGTTAAGGAGGAAATTTTATGGGCATTTTCGATTTTGAACGATTGTTTGATTTAAACCATGACGGAACGCTTGATCCGCTTGAAAAAGGTCTTGAGTTCACCGTGATTGAAGATATTATGAATGATGACGACGATAATGACGACTTGTTTTCGTCTGATTTGGATGATGAATTTGACACAGATTTCGGCGATGATTTCTGATTTTATTCAGCAAACAATTTAATCTTCAAGCAAAAAGCGAGATGAATTTTTCGATTGAATTCATCTCGCTTATATTTTTATTTATCGTGATTCTGTTCAAGCGTTACAGCTTGTAATTGTCCATAACCTTTTCCAAGGTCTTGTAATCATCATTGGAAATTTTATACACGGTTGAATTGTCTTTGTCAACACAGATTTTGTCAGCACCGCCGACACGGATATTGTGGGTAACAATTCCGTCTTTGCGTGTTTCAATAAGGATTCCACCGTCAAACTCACCGCTTGTACCGCCTGTTTCGGCTGATTGCAGAATATTCTTGACCGTCTTGAAATCAACCTCGCCAAGTACGGCGGTTGACTCGTCCGACATTACGACGGTTATTTCATCAACATCGGAAAAATTAACCTTGTCTGTAATTTTCGTATCACCGCAACCGCAAAGCATTACCGCAACGGATAACATCATCACAAAAGCCAAACAAACCGCTCTGAATTTTTTCATATAATCTCCCCAACAACTAACTATTGATTATGAGAAAAGTATAAATAATAATTTTCGCAAAGTCAACGCCTAAATACGCCGACTTACACTTTGTTCAAGCCTATTGCGTCACTTCTTTTGAAAATGAAAAAGGCTTTTATCAACCGGGAATTTTTGCGACGGATAAATTGTTGTATTGCCGGATGCGATAAAACTGATGAGGACTGCAAGCACAAAATACGGGGCGGCAGACGCACCGAAAACTTCGATACCGAGAACGATTGCTGTAATAGGTGTGTTGATTGCTGCGGCAAAAACACATACAAATCCGATTGCCGCAAAAAATGTGGGATCAAATCCGCAGACGCATCCGAACCAACTGCCGAATGACGCACCCATATCAAACATAGGAGTAACCTCTCCTCCCTGAAATCCTGCACCGAGGGTGAGTACGGTCAGAAGATATTTTGCCGGCATATCGTACCATTTTGCATCGCCCTTAAAGGCGGTGTTCTGCATCCATGTGCTTAAGCCCTCAAAATCGTTAAGTTCCAAAGCGAAAATTAAAAGGCTGACGATTGCCGCACCTACTGCTGCTGCAAGAAGGTAGTTCTTGAAAATTTTTGAGTATGCAAGTTTTACATACTTTATTCCGAGTGCAAACAGCTTGCCGATTAAGCCGAGGCAAACTGCCGCAATTAAAAACACAAAAAGAAATCTTGCGTCAAAATCTGGGATTGACGAGATTGCATATCTTTCATGTTTAAAGCCGAGAAGCTGTGTAACAAAATTTGCAAGATATGAACACGCAAAGCACGGAATTACCGCACCTGCCGACAATCTTCCGACACAGCAGACTTCCATTCCGAAAAATGCGCCTGCAAACGGTGTGCCGAAAACCGAACCGAATGCAGAGCTGATTCCGCTGAGAACGATTGTACTTCGGTCATTATTTTTAAAGCCGAGATAATCGGCAACATTACTTGTCAGCGAACCGCCAATCTGAACGGCAGTTCCCTCTCTGCCGACAGAACCGCCGAAAAGATGGGTTATGCAGGTAAATATAAATGTCAGCGATGCAAGTCGCTTTGGCACTTTTTCACCGTCATTTGCACTCTCAATAATAATGTTGTTGCCCATTGACGACTTTCCGCCGATACGCTTATATACAAAAGCGGTCACAATACCTGCTACGGGCAAAAAGATATAGCACAGCGGAAAGAAGCTCCTGAAATCTGCCGCATAATCAAGACATTTCAGAAATGCAAACGATATGAGTCCCATCACAACGGAACAGCACAGAGATGTTGCAAGCACCTTAAAATCAACAAATTTGTTCTTCATAAATTTCCTCCTCAAAATTTCCGCACAAAGAACATCGCATAAAAAAAGCCAATGCCCCTGTTCAAAAAACAGAAGTCATCAGCAAAAGCGGTTTCGACAAAAGCCGTGGGAGAACCTCATTCCCATTCATATTGACATATATAGTATATACCGAGCAGGTTAATTTTTCAAGTGATTTCGACAATTTTTGTAATTTTCCAAAAATCACCTTGCAATCATTTTGTTTAAGTAGTATGATACTCTATACCAAGCGGAAGAATATTTATTATTAAAAGAATCGGAGGCTGATGATATGTGTACAGCGGCAACATATAAAACAAAAGACTTTTACTTTGGCAGAACGCTTGATTATGAATTTTCATACGGTGACGAAATTACAATTACTCCACGAAATTTTCCGTTTAAGTTCCGCCATACAGACGAATGCAACAGCCACTTTGCGATGATTGGCATGGCTCACATTGCAGATGGTTATCCGCTCTATTACGATGCAATGAATGAAAAAGGCTTGTGTATGGCAGGGCTAAATTTTGTGGGCAATGCCGTATATTTTGAACCGAAAAACGGCAAGGAAAATATTGCACAATTTGAATTCATTCCGTATATACTTTCACATTGCGACAGCGTTTTGCAGGCAAGGAAAAAGCTTGAAAGCCTTAACATAACAAATACGCAGTTCAGCGACAAGCTCCCCTGTGCTCAATTGCATTGGATTATTTCCGACAGAAACGAATCGCTTACAGTTGAATCGACAATTGACGGACTCAAGGTCTATGACAACCCTGTCGGTGTGCTGACAAACAATCCTCCGTTTGACATTCAGATGTTCATGCTCAACAACTATATGTCACTCTCACCAAAGCAACCCGAAAACAACTTCGGCAAAAGTGCCGAGCTTACCACATACAGCCGTGGAATGGGTGCAATCGGACTGCCGGGCGACCTTTCATCCGCATCCCGTTTTGCAAAGGTTGCGTTCACAAAGCTGAACTCCGTTTCGGGTGACAGCGAGAGCGAAAGCGTGAGCCAGTTTTTCCACATTCTCGGTTCTGTTGACCAGCAGAAAGGTTGTTGTGAGGTTTCAGACGGAAAGTATGAAATCACACTTTACACCTCCTGTTGCAATGCCGACAAGGGAATCTACTACTACACCACCTACAACAATCACCAAATTTGTGCGGTTGATATGCACAAAATCGACCTTGACATGGCCGAACTTACCGCATACACACCCATTACGGAAGGTAAGGTTTTATTTCAAAATTAAATACAAAAATTTCAGCCGTACACTTTTGAAATGTACGGCTGTTGTTTTATTTATTGTCTTTCTTCTGTTTTTTATGCTTATGCTTTTTGAGATGAACCTCTGGAACAGCGACAGTATCATAAACAACCGTGCTGTCTGTGTTATCCTCGGCAACATCATTCTGCTTTACTTTGCCCGTGTGAATCTCGGGAAAAGCAAGGTTTTCGGAATCAAATGTAAATTTCCTGTCCTTCATAATACCTGCCTCCGATTCTAAATGCAATTTATAAAGAATGTTATCGTCAGACTGTTCAGGAAGTCGGCAAACAAACTGCCGACAATCGGAACAATAAGATAAGCCTTAACGGACGGTGCGTATTTTTCGCAGATTGCCTGCATATTTGCCATTGCATTTGGCGTTGCGCCCATACCAAAACCGCAAGTACCTGCCGCAAGAACAGCTGCATCGTAATCTCTGCCCATAATGTTGAACACAACAAAATATGTGAAAATGAACATAAGAACAACCTGACCTGCAAGAAGTATAATAAGCGGAAGCGCAAGGTCGGCAAGCTGCCAAAGCTTGAGTGTAATCATGGCAATACCAAGGAAAAGTGAGAGACATATACCGCCGAGGTCATTAATCTCGCCCATATGAATAGTGATTTTACCCGTGTATTCACCGATATTTCTCATGATTGCGGCAACAATCATTGCACCGATATAAATCGGGAATGTCATGCCCGTAAGTGAAAGCAAATCTGAAACAACCGTACCGAGTCCGACCGCTATAATCAGCTGAAATACTGCCGGAGCATACATTGAAAAATGTCGTTCGTGCTTTTCTTCTTCTTCAACAAGAAGGCTGTCATCCTCTGTTTTGATTGTAGCAATAAGGTTGTGCTTTTTAATAAGTCTGTTTCCGACAGGTCCGCCCATGAGTGAGCCTGCGATAAGACCGAATGTTGCAGCGGCAGTACAAACAGTTGTCGCACCCTGAACGCCGAAATCCTCAAGTACAGGACCGAAAGCGCCCGCCGTACCGTGACCGCCTACCATAGGAATTGAACCCGTTGTCATACCCGTGAGCGAGTCAAGTCCAATCAAATTTGCAAGTCCGATTGCAGAGAAATTCTGCATTACAATGAGCATAATTACAAGAAATAAAAATACGATAAGGGATTTGCCTCCGCTTTTCAGTACCTTGAGATTCGCCTGAAATCCGACTGAGGTAAAGAAAAACACCATGCAGACTTCCTTTAGAGTATCATCAAAATCAATTACCGCAACACCTGTCATATAGAGAACCAGCGTAAGAATTGCAAAAAGCAAACCGCCGATTACAGGTGCGGGTATACAAAATTTCTGCAAAAACGATATACGCTTTTTCAGAAATGCACCGGCCATCAGAACAATCACGGCAACTGCGATTGTCTGATACATATCAAGAGTTATATTCAATCAGCACCAATCCTTTCGCAGTTATCCTGCTGTTTTTACTGTTATTCCTCTTTCGGAATAATATTCTGCCGCACCCTTGTGAAAAGGAATTTTAACACCTTCAACGGCTTTTTCAAGTGTTATGTCAACATCCGCCGAAACAGTCAGCTGAAGTTCCTGCGCATTGTCAAAGACAAGCTGTGTAAGCTTCTTCACCTGTTCGTCTGAAAGTCTATCGTTCACAATCAGAACAGCCTTTACCGCAACTGTGCCGACTTCATCACTCTGCCCGTTGTAAGTGTTTTTCGGAATTTTGCAATTAACATAGCTGTAGGTGTTTTTAAGCTTTTTAACAGCTGCATCATCAATTCCTATAAGCTTGATGTCACATTGCTTTGAAAGTTCCTCAACAACTGTTGCATTAAGTCCGAGTGTAAAGAATGCCGCATCAATTTCGCCGTTCTGTAACTGTTTTGCGGCATCGGCATAATTAAGATTTTTTTCCTTAACCATTTTTGAGTTAAGCCCGTATGCCGAAAGAATCTGCTTTGCGTTAAGCTCCGAACCCGATTCTTCTTCACCGATGCTCACGGTTTTACCGAGCAAATCATCAACACTGTTAATATCAGAATCTTTTCTTACAACGATATGACAAGCCTCTGTAAACATACCTACAACAGCGCTGTAACCATCAAGAGTGCCGGATTTTTCAAAATTGTTTTCGCCGTTAAATGCGTCGTGTGCAATGTCGGACTGAACAATTGCGGCGTCAAGATAATTCTGTGAAAGCAAGCGAACATTTGCCGCAGAACCGGCTGTTGTCTTTGTTTCAATTTTCAGAGTTCCGTCAGCATCGGCAATCGACTTTATCGAATTCGCCGCTTCGTTATAAATTCCGCCGGTACCTGCCGCACCGAATCGGATTGTTTCACCGCCTGATGAACAGCTGCACAAAAGAACAGTCATCAAGGCAATCAAAAGTGCAAGTAGTTTTTTCATTTTTCCGCCTTCTTTGCTTTTGGATTTCGCTCAAAAAAAGAGAAATTGTAAAAGCACAAAAGCTCACAATTCCCCTTTATTCCGTTCAAATTATACCATAACGGAATTGCCGTTGTCAAACGAAAAGGCACTCCAGAAAAGGAGTGCCTCATTACATCAGAATGTATTACTTGTTGAAAATTGACATAATATCATAGAAGGTATCGTCGTCATCATCAGTCTTGTCCTTTGTTGTTGACTTTGGCTCTTCCTTAGCCGCAACAGGAGCTGACGCTGATGAAACTGCGTCCGTAAGATTCTTCTTAGCAATCTGACCGTCTGCGTTAAAGCCGGTTGCAATAACCGTTACGCTGATAGCATCTTCCATTTTATCGTCAATAACAGCACCCCAAATGATGTTTGCATCATCTGAAACCTTATCCTTAATCATTGTTGATGCGGCATCGATATCATCAAGACTAACATCGGCAGATGCTGTGATGTTGATAATAAGACCCTTTGCGCCGTCAATTGAAGTTTCAAGAAGCGGACTTGAAATAGCCATATCTGCGGCAACGGTAGCCTTGTCCTTGCCTGTTGCACTGCCCATACCCATGTGAGCGTAGCCTGCGTCCTTCATTACGGAAGTAACATCGGCAAAGTCGAGGTTTACAAGACCAGGGAGAAGGATAAGGTCAGAAATACTCTGAACACCCTGTCTGAGAACATCATCGGCAATAGCAAATGCGTTTTGGAGAGTGATGCTTGTATCAGAAACATACTTGAGTCTTTCGTTAGGAACGATGATAAGCGAGTCAACACAGGCAGAAAGCTCTGCAATACCCTGCTCAGCCTGAGTCATTCTTCTCTTGCCTTCAAAAGCAAACGGCTTTGTAACAACGCCGACTGTAAGAATGCCCATATCCTTTGCGATTTTGGCAACTACGGGAGCAGCGCCTGTACCTGTACCGCCGCCCATGCCGGCAGTAACAAATACCATATCCGTATCCTTGAGAAGTGCTGCGATTTCATCTCTGCTCTCCTCGGCTGCCTCCTGTCCGATCTGTGGCATAGAGCCTGCGCCCTTACCTCTTGTAAGCTTTTCGCCGATCTGAATCTTCTGCGAAGCCTTTGAAAGTCTTAAAACATGTTCATCTGTATTTATTGCGATAAATTCAACATTCTTAACCTCGGTCGCAACCATGCGATTAACAGCGTTTCCGCCGCCTCCGCCGACACCGATCACTTTAATTTTAGGCATATACTCGTTTTCCAATTCCAGTTCAAAAGCCATTTTTTCGTCCTCCTTATATATTGACAACTTTCAGTCAGAAATCATTATTCTTCATAGTACACAATTATACTATCTTATACTATCATACTTTTTTCAAAATAGCAATGCTTTTCAGCCGTTTTTCTGCAAATTTATACGGAAAATTCTGCTGAAAAATTACTCGCCCGTATAGGCGCCGTCTGCATTGCCGTTGTTATAGGTACCGTTATCATAGTTATTATAGCTGTTATCGTTGTAATAACCCGTGTTACCGCCCGAATATGTTCCGTCATCCCATGTGTAGCCGTCACCCGTATCGGCTGAAGAATCAGCCGCCTGCGTTGTTGCCTGTGTGGTTGCCTGTGTTGCGGCTGTGGGCTGGGTTGCGGCAGGTTTGTAGTGAGAAATTTTTGATGTACTGCAAGCCGAAACATCAAGCGTTCCTGCAACAAGTCCCGTGTTGTTCGGGTCAAGCTTTTCGTTGATGATTGTCATTGCAGTTCTGATTTTATAGTCGATATCATCGGGAAGTCCGATGTTAATGTCAATCCTTCCGTCATAAACGAGCTTTATGTTTGCCGTGTCGGTAACATCAAAGCCTGTGATATTCTTAACCTTGTTGTTGATAAGGCTCTGCGAAACATCTTCGAGAATATCGGGAACATTTGCGTCGCTGAATGACACATACTGTCCAACCTCTGTGGTCTTGATGTCACCGCAGGTAAGTTCGGGAAGCTTGTCCTTATTTTCGGAAATTTCCTCAAGGATTCTGCCCTTCGAGCTTACAAGCAGATAGCCGTTACCGTTTGGAATAACATATGACGGTGTTGCGTCAACAACAGTAATTGTTATTGTGTCCGGAATGTTAAAGCTTACGCTTGCGCTTTCGATATACGAAAGATTCTTGACAATCTTGTCCGATGTATTGTACATTGCACCCATGAAGATGTTCTCCTGATATTCAACACCGCTGAATGCAATTATCTGTTTTTCGTCATAATACTTGTCCCCCACAACCTCAATTTTTTCGGTTTTAAAAAGGACTGTAAGGCTTAGTATAACACCGATTATAAGCACTGCCGCAAAAATTGAACTGTACAGTGCGATTCTCCTGTGCTTAATCTGAGTGCTCGTCAGAGATTTTTTTCTTCTGCGAATTACTTCACGCTCCTGAGCACGGATTTCCTTTGCACGCTTTTCCTGTTTTTGCTTTTCTCCGAATTCGTCAACATAATAGCCGTCTTCATAATCCTTTGGTTTAAGGTTCTTGATTTTAGCCTTGCCTTTTCTTCTGAATTTTTCTTCACGGCTCATATTTTCGGCTTGTCTTTGTGATTCCTGCTCTTCTTTTTGCTTGAGAAAAGCCTCCTCAATTTTACTTTTTGGAGCTTTTTTCTGCTGTTCCTTTTTCGGATTGGGGGATTTTTTAGCTCTCTTATCCTGCTTTGCTTTTTCCTTATGATACTTTTCTGCCTGCTTTGCGGCATTTTTACGCTGTTTTTCAAGACTCTTTCGCTCTTTTGATGTAAGCGGTCTTCTGCCTTTACCGTCGCTCAAAGCAAATCCTCCCTTCGTTTATGTTATCTGCCGAGGGCGGAAATCCGCCCTGCGACAGTTAAAAATCTGATTACCCTAAATTTTCTTGATATCTGCCCCGATTGATGTAAGAGTAGACTCAATACACTCGTAGCCTCTTTCAATATACTCCACGCCGCCGATTTCGGTTTTGCCCTCTGCACAAAGGCCTGCAACAACAAGTGCCGCACCTCCACGCAAATCGGGAGCTTCAACCGACGCACCGTAAAGAATTTCCACACCCTCGGCAACGGCTACCTTGCCCTCTGTCTTAACGGCTGCACCCATTCTGACAAGCTCGGGGACGTGTCTGTATCTGTTTTCAAATATATTTTCAACAAAAACCGTTGTTCCGTCTGCAACACACGCTGTTGCAAGCAAGGGCGCCTGTGCGTCCGTGGGAAAGCCCGGAAACGGCATCGTTCTGATTGTTTTCATTGATTTAAGTCTTTCGGGAGCGTTTATCTCAAGATTTCCGTCCGAAATTCTTATCTTGCACCCTGCATTTTTGAAGATTGGAATAAGTGCCGCAAGGTGGGACGAAATTATTCCGTTAAGTATAATTTTTGAACCCGTTACGGCGGCACAGCTCATCAGCGTTGCGGCAACGATTCTGTCCGGAATGATTGTGTGGACAGAGCCGCAGAGAGAGCTTACACCCTCAATGACGACAACACCCTCGCCTGCTCCGGAAATATCGGCACCGCAGGAATTGAGATAATCCGCAAGGTCGCAGATTTCAGGCTCACGGGCGGCATTGATGATTGTTGTTGTGCCTTTTGCAAGACAGGCGGCAATCATAATATCTTCCGTTGCACCCACACTTGGGAACGAAAGCGTTATCTTTGTTCCGCAAAGCCCGTTTGGAACGCAACATTCAAGATAGCCGTGCTTTTCACGAATATCCGCCCCCATTTCCCGAAGTGAGTTGAGATGCAAATCAATCGGTCTTGAACCGATCTCACATCCGCCGGGGAACGAAATTCTTGCCCTTCCCGTTCGTGCAAGGATTGCACCGAGAAAAACAATTGAACTCCTTGTCTTACGCATCAATTCAACGGGAACATCAAAGCGGTTGATATCGTCACATTTTACGAGAAGTGTTTTATCACAGCGTGTGACGGCACAGCCGAGATACCGAAGAATGTTGACAGATGCGTCAACATCGGAAAGCGAAGGACAATTGTGGATTACATTTTCATCTTTTGTAAGAATCGAGGCGGCAATAATCGGCAAAGCGCTGTTTTTTGCCCCCTGAACTTCAACCTCTCCGTCAAGCTTTTTGCGTCCTGTAACAAGCAGTTTTGACACAATAACACCCTCTCAAAAAGAATACCCTTCTATTCTATGAGAAAGCGTTATAAATGTTACCGTTACACAAGTCCGAGAACTTTTTTGACTACCGAATAAATTCTTTCGTTGGCGTCGGTAATTGCCATTTTGCGTGAATTTTCACTGTACTTCTCAAGCTTTTCGGGATTGAGAAGCATTTTGTCAGTTTTACGCATAAGAGCCGCACCCGTGAGATCTTTTTCCTCAATAATGTCAGCCGCACCTGCATTCACAAGTGCCATTGCATTGTGGTACTGGTGATTTTCGGCAACATTAGGTGACGGGATAAGGATTGCGGGTTTGCCCATAGCCTGAATTTCGCTGAGAGTAATTGCGCCTGCACGGCAGATTACAAGGTCTGCCGCCGCCATGCAAGTCGGCATATTATCAATATACGGTCTTATATCAAGATTTGAACAATCGGCAATGTCAGTACCCTTTTCCTCAACGAGCTGCGGAAACCAGTCACCGTAACTGCCGTATGCGTGAATGTGCTGATATCTGCCGTCAATACCGCTTCTTGCAACAAGGTCTGCAACAGCTTCATTTATTTTTCTTGCTCCGAGGCTTCCGCCGAACGAAAGCACTACGGGACGGTTGTCAAGCCCGAGTTCTTTTCTTGACTCTTCTTTTTTTGCCGTGAGGATTTCCTGTCTTACAGGATTTCCGGTAATGACAAAATCAGCATTTTTGTCAAAATACTTTTTTGCGTCCGGAACGGCAAGCATTACCTTTTTGACGCTCTTTGCAAGCATTTTATTTGTAATGCCCGGATATGCATTCTGCTCGTGAATAATGCACGGAATACCCATTTTTGCGGCTGTTCTGATAACGGGACCCGAAACATATCCGCCTGTTCCGATACAGATATCAGGCTTGAACTCTGCAATTATTTTCTTTGCCTCTCTTGAAGAAGTGAATGTTCTTGAAACTGTCTTAACATTTTCAAGCATACTCTTAGGAGAAAAGCTCCTCTTAAATCCGCTGATTGTGATTGACTTAATTTCAAAACCGGCCTGCGGAACAAGTCTTTGCTCCATTCCGCCACGGTTGCCGATAAACAAAAATTCGGCATCATTTCTTTTATTCTTTATATATCCGGCTATTGCAAGTGCAGGATTTATGTGTCCTGCCGTGCCGCCGCCTGCAAGCAATACTTTCATAATTTTCTTACCTTTCTTTTGAAAATTCTGCAAAACTCATGCAGGAGAAAACTATTTTTAAATTATTGTCTTTCGATATTTGCCGTTCTGGAAATTGAAAGCACAAGTCCCATCTGGGCAAGCAGCATAATAAGCGAACTGCCGCCGTAGCTGAAAAACGGGAGGCTGATACCCGTATTAGGCAGCCAGTCTGTGATAACGAGAATATTCAGCACAACCTGAATGCCGATCTGTGAGGTAAGACCGATACCGAGAAGTTTGCCAAACTTATCCTTTGCACGAAGTGAAAGTGTGATGCCTCTCCACACAAGAAGTGCAAAAATAAGGAGAATCATAAGTGCGCCCACAAGACCGAGCTCCTCAACAACAACGGCAAAGATAAAGTCGTTCTGCGGCTCGGGAATATAGAGGTACTTCATTCTTGACTGACCGAGACCAAGTCCCCAAAGTCCGCCCGAACCTATTGCATAGAGTGAATTTCGGGTTTGATATGTGGTCCACCACATATCATCTGTTGTATATTCAAGTGCCTGACCCCAACCGTCAAGACGGCTCATAGCATAGGACAGGCTGTTTGTGACGGCAAGTATAAGCACTACTCCGACAATAAGTCCAAGACCTATTCCGAGGTACTTTGTCTGCATTCCGCCGATATAAAGCATTACAACCGAAAGAATGCCGATGATTACGATACCCGAATAGTGCGGTTCGAGAAAAAGCAGAAGTGCTGTTGAACCGAAAACAATTATACCCGGCAAAACGCTGTAACGGGCAAACTGCATTTTATTATAGTATTTACTGCACCAATGTGAGAAGAAAAGGATGATTGCAAACTTTGCAATTTCGGAAGGCTGAATGTTAAAAATGCCGAGAGGAATCCATCTTTTTACACCTTCGGAACCCGGCAGTACAAGAACCACAAGCAGGCACAAATATGAAATTGCAAGAATAACCGGTGCAACCTTGTGGAGCTTGTTATAGTTGAAGAACGAAAGAACAAACATTATGCCTACGCCGATAACGGCAAAAATGAGCTGTCTTACAAGGTAATAGTAGCTGTCGCCCTGATTGTAATAAGCATAGGCATAGCTTGCAGAAAACATCATAATCATACCGATAGTGAGAAGTACAAGAATGATTATGCAAAACGGAAGGTCAAGTCCCATGCCAACGGAAAACAGCTTTCCTTTTTTCATCTTTCTCTGACGAGTAGGACGGACAAAAAACTTTTCTTCCCTGATCTTCTGCTCCGAGTAAACCTCTTCATCATATATTCTGTTTACATCAGCTTTAAGCATCATTCTTTTTTGTGGAGCCAAAGACCGTTCCTCCCTTAAAATTTATTTTAAACAAGTATTTCTGCGTTTATTTATGCACCAAAATATGCAAGTGCAAAAGCGATTGCACCGAAAACTGCGGTTACTGCACTGAACACACCGACAATCTTAACCTCGCTCCAACCGCACATTTCAAAGTGGTGATGGATAGGGCTCATCTTGAAAAGACGCTTGCCGTGTGTGATTTTGAAGTAGCTGACCTGAAGAATAACGGAAAGCTCCTCAGCAATATAGATAATTCCGATCGGAATAAGAAGAATAGGCATATCAATTGCAAAAGCAAGAGCACATACAAGACCGCCGAGGAAAAGTGAACCCGTGTCGCCCATAAACACCTTTGCAGGGTGAAAGTTCCATACGAGGAATCCGAGACAGGCACCAGCAGATGCGGCGCTCATGGCTGTTATGCCGAGATAGCTCTTTACGCAGGCGATAAGCATAAATGCAACACACGCAAAGAATGTTACCGAACCGTCAAGGCCGTCAATACCGTCTGTAAGGTTTACCGAGTTTACGATACCCACAATTGCAACGGCGGCAATAATATAATAGAAAAATCCGAGGTCAACCTTGCCGACAAAAGGAATGGTTGTTGTTGTACCGTAGCCTGCAATTGCCAGAACTGCAAGAAAAGCGGCGGCAACAAGGAACTGGAGAATCAGCTTTTGTGACGCTGTAAGACCGAGGTTACGCTTTTTTACAACCTTGATGTAATCATCAATAAAGCCGATAAAACCGTTTGCAACCGCAAGACCGAGTCCGCAGAAAATGAACATGCATTCTCTTGGAATGTCTGCAAAGAATGAATTTACCAAATCAGCACCTGTAAAGGCATATATAACTGTGCTGATCATTGTGACAACCACAATTGCAACGATGAACATTATACCGCCCATTGTGGGAGTTCCCTGCTTACCCTTGTGCCACTTAGGACCTTCCTCAAGAATTGTTTGACCAAAATGGAGCTTGCGAAGGTATGGAATCAAAAACTTGCCTGTAACGGCTGAGATTATAAAAGCAAGCAAAGCCGCACAAAATGTCCATATTCCGTAAATCATAGTTATCTTTCCTTTCAGACTAATAAATATTTTTGTTATTCGTTGAGTGTTGAAGAGGAATCCGCAAAAGATACCGTTATTACCGTACCGGGGCTGACCGAAGTTCCCGCCTCAATGTTCTGTGATGAGCTTGTTCCCGAGGATGTTGTTGCACCCGAGAAGCTGACATTCAATCCGTAGGCACTTGCAACATCGTTCACCTCATCGGGAGAAAGACCGATAAGACTCGGAACACTTACTGTTTCCGACTGGCTGTTGCTGTCTGTGTAGAGGACAATACTGCCGCCCTTCTGAAGTCCTGACGATACGGTCGGAATCTGTGAAATTACAGTTGAACCGTTACCCTTTACGGTTGCCGTAAAGCCGTCAGCCTCAACAGCTGTTTTAGCCTCGTCAACGCTGACTCCTGTGTAGTCGCCCGCAGATGCGTCAACATAACCGAGTTCCTCGTCTGTGTATGATGTCTTAACATCAAGATAAGGAAGAACCTCGCTCATAATATTTATAAATACAGGTGATGAAACCTGTGAACCGTAGTAGGCATCACCGTCGGGAGTATCAAAGAATACAAGCATTGCAATCTGCGGATCATCTGCCGGAGCATAACCGCAGAATGATGAGATATAGTCCTCAGAAAATGAGCTTTCAAACTTTGTTACACCCCTTTTTTCAGTTGTACCTGTTTTACCGGCTACCTTGTAGCCTGAAATATAACCTGCGGCAGCACCCTGTCTTTCTGTGTTATATTCAAGGTATTCATTCATCTTCTTGGATGTATCGTCTGAAATAACCTGTCTTTTAACCTTTTTATCAACAGTCTTAATTACATTGCCCTTTGAATCTGTGATTTTTGAAACCACATGAGGCTGAACAACATAACCGCCGTTTGAAACAGCCGCACAGGCTGTAATCATTTGAATAGGAGTGATTGTGAAGTTCTGACCGAATGATGCAACCGCAAGGTCAACACCGCCCATTTTGCCTTCTTTCCAGAAGCTGTCCTCTGCCTCACCCGGGAGGTCGATTCCTGTTTTATCGCTGAAACCGAATCCCTGATAATATTGACGGAACTTGCCTGCACCGAGCATCTGACCGATCTGAATAAATGCAGGGTTACATGAGTTTGAAATTACCTCAACAAAGTTCTGTGTTCCGTGACCTGATATATTTGAACAATGAATGGTTTCGCCCTCAACCGAAATTGAACCCGTACAGGTAAATGATGTTTTTTCATTTACAAGGTTTTCCTCAAGAGCCGCTGACGCAACGCACATCTTAAATACAGAACCGGGCATATATGTGTCGGCAACAGCCTTGTTTCTCCACATATTGCTGAGAGCCGCACTTTCTGCTTCCGCCTGTTTGCTTTTGGCAGTAGACTTGATTTTCTTTTTATCCTTTGCCGAAAGCTCATAAGGATTGTTAAGATCGTAGCCGTCTGTTGTTACCATTGCAAGGATTGCGCCTGTATTTACATCCATTGCAATGCAGACGCCCTTGTTAAGAACATTGTTGTCCTCAACACCCTTTTGCATATATTTTTCACAAATTGACTGAATTGTTTCATCAATTGTGAGATATACATTGTTACCGTCCTCAGATTCAACATTCTGTTCGTATCGGAACGGCATATCCGTACCTCTTGCATTCTGTGCCGTGATAATTCGACCGGGAGTACCCGACAGATAGCTGTCATATTCGTACTCGATACCCTCAAGGCCCTGATCGTCACTGCCCGTAAAACCGATTACGGAAGATGCAAGGCTGTTTTTCGGGTAATATCTCTTGTAATCATCAAGCAGCTGAATAACACCCGAACAGCTGTAATCCTTTTTCAGAGTGTCAATAAGCTCAAGAACCTTTTCACGCTCATCCGACTCAATTCTTCTTTTGACAACAACATAATGGCTCTGCTGTTTTGTATCGTCAAGCACGTCGTTGTATTCAAGGTCAAAAATTTCCGAAAGACCTTTTGCGGCAGCCTGACGCTGTTTGTCATTCTTAAAGTTGACAGGCGACATTACCACCTGCCAAACCGATGCGCTTTCGGCAAGAACATTGCCGTTTGCGTCATAAATTGTTCCTCGTTTTGCGGAAACAGTTGTGTCGGCAAGCTGAAGGTCAACAGCCGACTCCTGAAGTTCACTGCTCTGAACGGTGGTGAGGTATGTAAGTCTTAAAACAGCCGCACCGAAGCCAAGCACAAGTATGAGTAAAATCAATATTGCGGTACGCTGTCTCAGTCTTTGTGCAGGTCCCTTTTCGGCACGCTTTTTTGAGTTGTTTTTTGATCCTGGTGATTGCAATGTAAAGCTCCTTTCACCGCAAAATAGTGTCCGTTACGCTCCGTGTCAATCCGCATATATACCGAAAAAAGAGTCAAGACGCAGTCTTAACTCTCCATTCTTTCATAACATATCTATTAAATTAATCTAAATGTTATGACCAAAGATTCTGTACCGAACTCCAGAACTGTGTAAAGAGATTGTCACTTTCCTGACTTGCAGAAACCTCTGCTTTATCTCCGCCTGCAAGGGTAACAAATTCTTTCTGTGTGTTCGTAGCCTTGGTCATACCGAGTTTATCCTCGGCATACTTTTCAATATCCGATGTTGAAAGCTTTGATTCAAGCTTCATTTGTGTCTGTGTATAAACGCTCTGTGCATTTGCAAGAGTTTCTTTAGCCGTAATAACTTCCTGATTAAGCTCGGTAAGTCTTACCTGTCCGACAATTATGATGCCGATTATGATTGTCGCTGCAGCACCGCTCACTGTTCCGAGAGCGATTTTAAACTTGTTATGTCTGCGGCGTCTGTTCTTCTGAAGTTCCTCTTTCGGAAGACTTACAACATTGTTTTTTCTTCTTTTTCTTTCCTGCTTTTTATGTACTTCTTCTTTTCTTTCAGGAGCGGCTGAACCCGGAACATAGTCGCTGCTGTCATCAAAAAGACTCAAATCATAAGCTGCATTTCTGTTTTCATAAGCCATTAAACGCACCCGATGCCTTTCTATATCAATTTCATAAAACACACATTTTTGCTTTATTTTTGATAAAACAAAAAAGTTTCAAACCTTTAATAAATTTATAAAATACACACAACACACAATCAATCCGATTTTATCGGACATATATTTCAAAGCCATACATTTTGTTATTAACAAACACGAAAGCACAATTGCTTGTGTCTGTAATAATCTTTACAACTTTGTTATATTTTACTACAAACAGGCAGTTTTGTCTATAGTCACAGAGAATTTTTTTTAAATTTTTTCGCATATTCTCAACTTTGCACTTCTTGCTCTCGGGTTATTCCTCAATTCTGTTTCATTTGCACAAACCGGCTTTCTTACAACAAGCTTAGCCTTTGGCTTGTTTCCGCAAACACACACGGGAAAATCCTTTGGACAGGTACAGCCCTGACACCAAGATGCCATTTTCTGTTTTACGATTCTGTCCTCAAGCGAATGGAAGGTAATAACTGCAAGCCTTCCGCCGCTTCCGAGAAGTTCAAATGCACCGTCAAGACCTCTTTCAAGAACTCCGAGTTCATCGTTTACCGCAATTCTCAAAGCCTGAAAGCTTTTTCTCGCAGGATGTCCGTCACGGCGGACACGCTGTGGAACATTTTCTTTTATAATTTCCGCAAGCTCAAGGGTAGTTTCAATCGGCTTTTCGGCTCTTGCCTTTACGATTCCGTTTACAATTGCACCGGCAAATTTTTCTTCGCCGTAAACGCTGAGGATTCGTCTTAACTCACCTGCGGGGAGGGTGTTGACAAGCTCTGCGGCTGTTGTTCCGCTTTGGCTCATTCTCATATCGAGAGGTGCGTCCTCATGGAAGGAAAAACCCCTTTCGGCTGTATCAAGCTGATGAGATGAAACACCGATGTCAAGCAGAACACCGTCGACTCTGCCCACTCCTCTTGAATGAAGAAGGCTAACCATATCGGCAAAATTACCCTTGATAATTATTGAATTTTCGTTTTTCTTAAAACGCTCTGTCAGCGTCAGTATTGCATCGGGATCCTGATCAATCGAAATGAGCTTGCCCGTAGTAAGTCGACTGAGGATTTCACTGCTGTGACCGCCTCCGCCCGCTGTGCCGTCAACATAAATGCCGTTTTCCTTAACAGCAAGAGCGTCAACAGCCTGCTCAAGAAGGACAGGAATATGAGAAAATTCCATAACAACCTCCTTAAAGCTTTAACTCCTTGAGAGCAAGTGCAAGATTTTCATTCTGAGAAGCAACATAGTCCTCATAATTTTTCTTGCTCCAGATTTCGAGTCTGTTTGTCATACCGATAACTACCGCATCGCCTTCAATCTCGGCAAACTCACGCAGGGACTGCGGAATAATCACCCTGCCCTGTGCGTTGGGAGTAACCTCAACCGCAGTAGCGTTAAAGGTGTACTGAACAGCCATGGAGAGGTTTGCGGGAAGTGCAAGAATCTTCTCGCACATTGCGTTGAACTGTTCGCTTGACATAACCTGAATGCACTTATTGCCGAAGCCTCGTGCAAGATAGTATGTTTCGCCGAGCTGTTCACGGAACTTTGCGGGCAGTACAATTCTTCCTTTTGCATCAATAGAATGATTTGTCATTCCCGAAAACATCTGCCCACCTCCATACACTTTTCTTCAGAAACCGTCATTCTGTGGTTTTAAAAGTCACCGAATGACACCTTCTGACACCTTTTGTCTTATTATAAACCATAGGTGCAAAAAAATCAATATCAAAGTTACGAAAAAACAAATAATATTTACAAATCATTTCAAATGCTTTCAACTTTGAAACCATATTTTTTCGTAAAAGAATATTATGCCCAAAAAAGCTGATTTTACAGAGGTTTTCACCCATTCCATAGCAAAAACAGCAGTCTTAAAAATTACAAAACGCACCGCACGGGTTACAAAAGCCAACATTATTTTTATATTTTTCAACCGCAGATTCCGCAAGCATTCGTTTCAGTGTCATAATGTGACACAACACATACGATAAAAACGGCATAAAAAAAGGACAGGCTCATATTGAGTCTGTCCTTTATAAGCTAAATTTAAATCAGCCCTGCTTTTTCTGTGAGCTGACTATGTTTGCATGAGTCTTTCTGAGAGCCTCAAGCTGTGTTGCAACGCCCTCTTCCGTGCGTTTCATAATGCTGTCAACATACACATTAGCAGCTTTTCTGATTTCTGCCGATTTTTGCTTTGCATCGTCAACAATTTCCTTAGCCTTTGCCTGAGCCTCACGAACGAGCTCATTCTGGTTAAGCATAGCCTTTTTGCGTTCCTCGGCACTTCTGATTATATTCTCTGATTCACGGTTAGCCTCGGCAAGAATCTGCTTTCTGTCAGCAACAATATTCTTTGCCTGTCTTACCTCTGCCGGCATAGCGTCCTGAATCTGATCGAGAATATCATAAATCTCATCACTGCTCACCATTACCTTACCACCCGAAAACGGCATTGACTTAGCGGCACTGATAACATCCTGAAGCTGTAAAATCAAATCCTCAACTTTCATTTCTGTCCACTCCTTATATGTTTGGTTTAATCCACCTTTAATTAAAAAATCAAACGCTTATTTATTTTTCAGTCTTTCCACAATTCTGTCATGGATACACGCAGGAACAAAATTACTGATATCACCGCCCATTGTGGCAATTTCACGAACCATGCTCGAGCTGAGATACATTGAATCCGCCTCAGCCGTTAAAAACAGGGTTTCAAGGTTCGGATTCAGCTTTTTGTTGGTGAGCGCCATCTGAAATTCATATTCAAAGTCAGTTACCGCTCTGAGTCCCTTAACAATTGCGTCCACACCGTGTTCCTCACAATACTGTGCAAGCAAGCCGTTGAAGCCTACTATTTCAACATTATCGAGATGCTCGGTAACTTCCTTCAAAAGTTCAATTCTCTCATCAATCGAAAAAATCGGCTTTTTTGAAGAATTGACAAGCACGCCCACGATTACACGGTCAAAAAGCTTTGACGCTCTCGTGATAACATCAAGGTGTCCGAGCGTTACGGGATCGAAACTTCCCGGACAAATCACTGTTTTGTTCATCTTTGAAAATCCTTATGTCTGAATGTAGTTATTTTTATTTTACCATAGCGATACTGTCTGTCAAGTACAAAATCACCGTAATTCGACAAAATTTCTTCGTCAAGAGGATTTTCCGCAATGATTACACCCGTATCGTTCATAGCCTCGGGAACAAGTTCAAGGGCATCCTGCAGCATTCCCGTTCTGTATGGCGGATCGAGAAATGCAATGTCAAAACGCTGTGAATTCATCGAAAGAAAGCTGTGAAAATCCATTGCAAAAACCTTTGCCGAGTTTTCAAGCTTAGTAGCCTTGAGGTTTCTTTTTACCGTTTCAAGCGATTTTTTTGCATTGTCAACAAAGCTTGCCGACTTTGCGCCTCTGCTCAAAGCCTCAATACCCATTTGTCCCGAGCCTGCAAAAAGGTCAAGAAAGTTTCTGCCCTCGGTTTCAAACTGTATAATCGAAAAAACAGCCTCTTTAATTCTGTCGGTTGTCGGTCTTACATCTTCACCCTCAAGGGTTTCGAGTCGTCTGCCTCTTGCGGAGCCTGTAATAACTCTCATAAAACGCACGCAGCCTTTCCGCCTGCAAAATCATAAAACAACACCGCAAGCAGGCATACGGCATTACCGAAAAGTTGAATTTCAAACAATTGTTTAAAACTGCAAATTTTAGTATAACACATTAAAAGATAATTTACAACAATATTTTACTCTGTTTCGTTTTCATCCTGCGGATGATAGTATTTATACACCGCAAGTGCGGCGTCTTTTGTCATTTTAGGAGCGTTTTCAAGCTCTGCAAGGTCTGCGTTTGAGATGTTTTCAATCGTTCTGAAATACTTAAGAAGCGACCTTGCTCTGACTTCGCCTATACCCTCAATGCCTGTAAGCGAGCTTTTGAATGTATTTTTGCTTCGTCTTGAATGGTGATAGCCGATTGCAAAGCGGTGAACCTCGTCCTGCATTTTTGCGAGGAACGCAAACAGCGACCGTCCGGGACTGAGCGCAATTTCTCCGCCCTCTCCCGTTACGGCTCGGGTTTTGTGCTTATCGTCCTTTACAAGACCGAACAGCGGAACATCAATATTCTTACTCTGCAAAACCTCTTTTACAGCCGCAACCTGACCTTTACCGCCGTCAAGCAGGATAAGGTCGGGCAATTTTCCAAAGCCCTCGTTCTCATCGGGATTTTTATAATATTCGTCAAATCGTCTTGTCAAAACTTCCGCCATGGATGCGTAGTCATCCTGTCCTTCAAAGCCTTTGATTTTAAACTTTCTGTAAGCCGATTTGAGCGGTTTGCCGTTTTTATAAACAATCATACCCGCAACATTTTCCGTGCCTGCAAGGTTTGAAATATCGTAGGATTCGATATATTCGGGCAGTTTTTTAAGTCCGAGCAAATCACGCAGTTCTTCAAGCACATTGTACTCACGAACGGTTGCGCCCTTTTTCTGTGCAAGGGTTTCTGCGGCATTTGATTTGCACATTGCCACAAGCTGTGCTCTGTCGCCCCTCTGCGGAACCGTTATGACGACCTTACTGCCGTGCTTTTGCGAGAGCCATTCGGCAATTTCTTCCATACCGTCAAATTCCCTGTCGATTGCAATGCTCTTTGGCACACTGTCACGCAGAGTGTAATATCGCAGTAAAAATTCTTCGGTTTCGGATTCACTTTCACCGCTGTCAAACACAAAGCTTTCACGGTCAAACAACCTTCCGCCTTCAAAGCGGAACACCTGATAACAGGTTTTGCCGTCATCCGAAAAGCCTGCAATAACATCGCCGTCATCAATTTTTGTTGCAACAACCTTTTGCTTATCGCTCATTTTACGGACGGATTTTATTATATCTCTGATTGACGCCGCCCTTTCAAATTCAAGATTTTCTGCGGCTGTTTCCATTTCTTCGGTCAGCTTTTTGATTGAATTTGTTGAACCGCCACGCAAGAATTCAAGCGCACGGTTAAGATTTTCGTTGTAATCTTTAAGCCTTACTCTGCCTGTACACGGAGCCATGCATTGCTTTATGTGGTAGTTAAGGCAAGGTCTGCCCTTTCCGCAATCTCTCGGAAACTGCCGGTTGCAGGTTGGGAGCATAAAGATTTTGTTGGCCTCCTCAACGGCATTTTTTACATAGTAACTGCTCTTGTACGGACCGATATATTCCGCTCCGTCATCCTTTTTCTGCAATGTATATGACAGCTTTTTCCAATCACCCGAGCTGATTCTTATATAGCTGTAGCCCTTGTCGTCTTTAAGCAGAATGTTATACTTCGGGGTGTGCTGTTTGATAAGACTGCATTCAAGAATAAGTGCCTCAAACTCGCTGTCCGTGATGATATATTCAAAATCATCGACATTATCAACCATTCTGCGAACCTTTTCGGCATGGTTATTCTGCGAACCGAAGTATTGGCTGACTCTGTTTTTAAGAGCCTTTGCCTTGCCGATATATATAATTTTTCCGCTTTTGTCGTGCATGATGTAGACACCCGGCAACTGAGGAAGTGCCATTGCTTTTTTGCGAAGCTGTGACATTTTCGGATTCACAAAATCACCGCCTTTTACGATTTCAGATTAATTTGAGAGAAACAAAAAAGAGGCGGAAAAACCGCCCCTTGGTATTTTGTAAAATTTAAAGCTGATTATTCAGCAAAGCCTGACTCAACGAGAGAAACAAGGCCCTCAACTGCTTCAGTTTCGTCAGAACCGTCAGCAATTACCTTAATAGTAGTGCCGCCGATAATTCCGAGGGACAACACACCGAGAAGACTTTTTGCATTTACACGACGCTCTTCCTTCTCTACCCAAATTGTTGACTTATACTCATTAGCCTTCTGAATAAAGAAAGTTGCCGGACGAGCGTGTAAACCGGCTTTATTCTGTACTAATACTTCCTTAACATACATTTTTAAAACCCTCTTTGCCTTTAAATTTTTAACCACCAATGCCTGCAAATTGCGGCTCAATTTAATATGTATTATAATCTTTTTTCCGAACAAGGTCAATACAATAAATTAATTTCGTGTTAATATGCACCTTGAGAGAATTTATTACCCTGTTTATTGTGCATTTTTACAAAATATTATATTTTCCCCGTAAACACACGGTATTTCATATGTTTTTTCTTGTCTTATTTTATGTAAACACACCGATAATATACTGCAAAAATTACTTTTTGTTATATTCTTCAAGCATTTCGGGACGCTTGAGGGCAGTCACCTCTATGCTCTTTTCTTTTCTCCACTTTTCAATGTTTGCATGGTGACCGCTCATAAGCACTTCGGGAACTTCTTTGCCTCTCCAGACTGACGGTTTTGTGTACTGCGGATACTCAAGAAGTCCGTTAAAATGGCTTTCCTCGGTAAAACATTCGTTGTTGGAAAGCACACCCGGAACCATTCTTGAAAGTGCGTCCGCAAATACCATTGCGGGAATTTCTCCGCCCGTGAGAACATAGTCGCCGATTGAAATTTCTTCGTCAATAAACTCGTCAAGGAGTCTTTGGTCAACACCCTCGTAATGACCGCAGAGAATACAGATATTTTCAACATCGGCAAGCTCACGAAGTCTTTGCTGTTTCAATGTTTTGCCCTGCGGTGACATATAGACAAAATGCGGTCTTTTGCCGATTTGTTTGCAGATATCCTCAAAGCAGAGGGCAATGGGTTCGGCTTTCATAAGCATTCCCATTCCGCCGCCGTAGGGAGTGTCGTCAACTCTTTTGTGCTTGTCAAAAGCGTAATCACGCAGTTGGTGACACACGATTTCAAGCACACCGCTTTTCTGTGCTCTGCCGATTATGCTTCCGTTTAAAACAGGTTCAAACATTTCGGGGAAAAGCGTTATAATATCAATCCTCATCGTCGAAAATTCCTTTCATGGGAACAATAAGAACATAGCCGTCATTAACATTGATTTCTTTTACAACATCGTCAATTACGGGAGCAAGGTATGTCTTGCCGTCGGCGTCTTTGATTTCGTAAACATCGTTTGCGCCTGTACGCAAAACATCGGAAATTTTGCCGTAGACTCTGTCGTTGCCGGCATCCTTAACCTCAAGACCGATAAGATCCTGAACAAAGTGAACGCCCTCTGCAAGATTGATGTCGTCACGGTTGATATACACAATCTTGCCTCTGTATTTTTCCGCCGCCTCGATTGTGTCAACGCCCTTGATTTTTGCAAGAGCAATATTTTTGTGCGGACGGGATTTCACCTCGATGAACTCTGTTCCGTTTTCGTCAAGCCACAGCTTTTTAAAAGCACAGAGAAATTCAGGGGAATCACACCACGGATCAATTCTGACCTCACCTTTTATGCCGTGTGTACCCACGATTTTTCCCGAATCAAGAAACTGTTTTTTCATAATTACCTCAAATTTCACAAAATAAATTCAGTCGGATTTTACTTTAATTCAATGATTGTAACACCGTCTTCGCCCTCACCGAAAACACCGAGTCGCTGACTTTTGACGGATTTGTTTGTTTTAAGATACTTGTTTATTTCACGCTTAAGCACACCCGTGCCTTTGCCGTGAATAATCGTCATTTTGCTCACACCCGAAAGTACGGCATTGTCAATTGCCTTGTCAACAATATTGATTGCGTCGAAGGCGGTTTCACCACGTACATCAACCTCTGTTTCGGGACGGACATCCATTCTGCTCGGCACATTTCTTGTGCTTGAAAATCTGTCCTTTGCAGGCTTGTTGTTTGATTTGAGCAAACGAAGATTCTTGATATCAACCCTCGTTTTGATTATGCCCGCCTGAACAAGCACAACACCGTCCTTGTTCGGCGGTGCAAGTACAGTTGCGTTTTTGTCGATATCGTAAATAAGAACCGTGTCGCCGACTTTGAGCGGTCTTGGCAGCTTGTACTCCTCATCGGGAGTATTGCGAGCCTTGACAGGATCGGCATGAGCCTCCATCTTGTCAATATTTTTCTTTAGCTGTGTTCTTGCCTGAACGCTCATATCCTTGGCTTTTCTCGCCTTTTCAAGTTCTTCGGCAACTGCGTCGGCCTGCGCTCTTGTGCGTGAAATAATACGCTGAGCCTCCTGTCTTGCCTTTTCAATCTCACGCTCCGCACGCTGCTTTGCCTTCTGCATTTCGTTTTCGGCTTTCTGCTTTTCGGTATTAGCCTTTGCAGTAAGTCTGTTTGCGTTTTCGAGCTGTTTTTCAAGGCTCTGACGGCGCTTTTCAAGCTTTTCAACAACATCTTCAAACTGTCTGTTCTCGTTTGAAACAAGTTCGCTTGCTCGGCTGATTATCTCATCATCTATTCCGAGTCTTTTAGAAATTGCAAACGCGTTGCTCTTGCCGGGAACACCGATAAGAAGTCTGTAGGTCGGCTTGAGAGTTGCAACATCAAATTCGCAACTGCCGTTTTCAACTCCGGGAGTACGCAGAGCAAATTCCTTTAACTCCGCATAGTGGGTTGTTGAAGCAATTTTTGCGTGCTTGTCACGCAGTCTTTCAAGAATTGCAATTGCAAGAGCCGCACCCTCGACAGGGTCTGTTCCTGCACCGAGCTCGTCAATAAGGCAGAGCGAGCCTGCGTTTGCAAGCTTTATAATCTGAACGATATTTGTCATATGTCCCGAAAAGGTTGACAGCGACTGTTCAATGCTCTGTTCGTCACCGATATCCACAAGCACCCTTCTGAACACGGAAAGCTCGCTGTTGTCGGCACACGGAACGAGAAGTCCGCACATTGCCATGAGCGTGAGCAGACCGATTGTCTTTAAAGTTACGGTTTTACCGCCCGTGTTAGGACCTGTGATTACAAGCGTGTCAAACTCTTTTCCGAGCATAACATCAACGGGAACAACCTTGTTTTTGTCGATAAGAGGATGACGAGCCTGTTTAAGCTCAATCATTCCCCTGTCGTTCATAATCGGCTTTGACGCTTTCATTGAATACGCAAGGTCAGCCTTTGCAAAAATCAAATTAAGCTGTGCAAGGTTCTTATAGCTGTGAATAATGCTGTCGGCAAACTCGCCTGCATTTGCGGAAAGCTCAAAGAGGATTCTTTCAATCTCCTGCTCTTCCTTTGACTGCAAAAGCTTGATGTCATTGTTTGCCTGAACAACTCCCATAGGCTCAATAAACACGGTTGCACCGCTTGACGAGGTGTCGTGTACAAGACCCGGAACATTGCCTCTGCATTCACTTCTTACGGGAACAACATATCTGCCGTCACGCTGTGTGACGATAGTATCCTGAAGATACTTTATGTATGTTGAGCTGTGAATAATTTTATCGAGTACCTCACGAGCCTTTGAGGAGGCTGTGCGGATTTTTCTTCTTATATCCGACAAAACAGGGCTTGCCTTATCGGAAATTTCCTCCTCGCTTATAATAGCCGAGGTGATTTTGTCCTCAAGAAACTTGTTGGAAACAAGTCCGCTGAAATAGCTGTCAAGAGAGCTTGCTCCTCCGCCTGAGCGTGAGTGCCACTCCTTGACCGTGCGGATTGTTCTGAGCGTTGATGCAACCGACAGAAGTTCGCCTGTGGTAAGGCAACCGCCTGCCTGTGCTCTGCGTAAATGTCCCGAACAATTTCCGGCACCGCCGAATGACGGAGCGCCGAATCTTCCGCTTAACGCAACTGCGTCATCGGTTTGCTGTAAAAGCTGTTCAACCTTTTTCAGTTCAAACACGGGTTCGAGATTCAATGCCATTTCACGGGCGTCCTCAATCGAAGTCATTCCCGCAAGCCTTTCAAGGATTTTATCAAGTTCAAGTGTTTTGTAATGTCTGTTCATAATTCTACCAAATTCAATAATTGCAATTTTGTGTCCGTAGGGGCGGATATTATCCGCCCGCGGGTGCCCAATGAGCGCCCCTACAGTTTTCAGTCATTCTGTTTCAAATAAATAAGTCATTTTCACACAAAACTGCATTGTCTGATTAACTGCTTATTGTTTTGTAAAAAATAAGCGTTTTAAAGTCTTTTTCAAATCTGTATTTAAGATAACTTTCGCTCGCCGCATTCAGCACAACAAGGTCATCCTTCGGCAATGCAAACGAAAACAGCTTGTCATCATCGGCATAAACCGTGTGTCTAAGCGCCGTGAGCGTTCCCTCATTGAGAGCGATTGCAGGTTCAGACACATCCGTTCTGCAATCGGCACATTCAAGAGCGCCTATGCGTGGCAGAAAGTACATAAGCGGAGTAATGTATTCTCCGCATTCTCTGCACATTCTCAGGTCGGGCATATAGCCCGCCATACTTGCAAGCCTCATTTCAAGACACGGCTTGATGAGGTCTGCACTGCGTTTGTTCTCTGACAAAAGGTAGAGCGAATTAAGCACAAGGCTCAGAAATGAGTCTGCCTTTTGCTCACGGGGACAAATTGTCAGAGCGAGTTCGCAAAAATACTGTGCAAGGCACATTTTTGTAACATCACTGCGGAGCTTTGAGAAAATGCGAATCGGCTGTGCCTCGCCGATTATGTAACTTTCCCGACCTTTATAAATTGTAAGTCGGGAATATGAGAGGAGAGATGCCGCCGCACATTTGCCGTTTTTGATGTTTTTTGCACCCTTTACAAATGCACGGATTACACCGTTTGACTTTGTGAGAGCAAAAACGAGCTTGTCCTGCTCACCGATATTCTGTTCCTTTATAATCAGTCCCTCTGTTCGGAATTTCATCGGTTTCCTCCCTGTTCACGGTGATTGCACCCGTGTCTTTGGCATCCTGAATACTTTTGTAGCGAATGTAATCAAGAACGCTTCCCGTGGTAAAGAATATTTGCCACGCACTCCAGTTATCCATAAAAACACCTCCGCAGTTAGTGTTTCACGGACGCCGTTTATTATATTATGAAAAATCTGACATTGTGTCAAATCGTGTACCCGAATCGCTTTTAATCGGATTATCAGTCAAAATTCTTTTCGTCATAGCCGAAATTCTGAAGAATCTGGGCACGGTTTCGCCAATCCTCTTTTACCTTTACCCATGTCTGTAGGAATACCCTGCAATCGAAAAATCTTTCGATATCCTGACGGGCAAATGTGCTGATTTTCTTGAGCATTGAGCCGTTTTTGCCGATAATAATACGCTTGTGGGTTTCTTTTTCACAGAAAATAGTAGCGTCAATATCAAGCATACCGTTATCCCTTGTTTTCATTTTTTCGATTACAACAGCCGTGCCGTGCGGAATTTCCCTGTCGCAAAGACGGAGTATTTTTTCACGGATAATTTCGGCAACAATAACTCTTTCGGGCTGGTCTGTAAGAGTATCGTCATCAAAGAAATGACCGCCCTCGCCTGCCTGCTTTTTAAGCTCATCAAGAAGTTCGTTCATACCGTTGCCGTCCTGTGCGCTCACGGGAACAACTGCGTCAAAATCGTAGAGCAGACTGTAACGGGCAATCTGTTTCATAAGTTCTTCTTTTTCTTTGAGAGTGTCAATCTTGTTGATTGCAAGGATTGCCGGCATTTCCATTGACTTGAACTTTTCAATAAGCTTAAGTTCTGTGTCACCCGGTTCTTTTCCTGCCTCAACAACGAGCATACAGCAGTCAACACCGCCCACGGATTCATTGACGGAACGCACCATATACTTGCCGAGAGAGGTTTTCGGCTTGTGCATACCCGGTGTATCAAAAAAAACAAGCTGATATTCGCCCTGAGTAAGCACGCCTGTGATTCTGTTGCGGGTAGTCTGCGGTTTGCTTGAAACAATTGCAATTTTCTGTCCCATAAGTCTGTTGAGAATTGAACTTTTGCCCACATTAGGTCTGCCGACAATGGCAATAAATGCGGATTTATCTTTATTATCTGTATTTAACATATTACCTCACTATACAAAAATCGGGGGCAAGCAAAATGCCGCCCCTTTGTTAATGTTTATCTTTTCTTTTAATGCTCAAAATTGCGTTCTTGACTTTTACGGGACCTGCACATACAAAGACAGCAGAAATCACCGCAGATAAAATCAGCAAAACGAGCATAACGGGATTGTTTACAAAATACGAAAATATTTTTCCGATTACTTCAAAATCGAGGAAGAACAGCACCGCTGTAAACACAGCCGGAAATGACACGGCAAGCACGGCTGCGGCTGCAATGTCCTTGATAATCTTAACGGAAAAATCGTATCTGTCACAAAACAAATCACAAAGCTTTTCAACACAGGTGTTGATCATTTCAAGTGCAATTACAAGCGCACACAAAACGGCGAGCAATGCCCATTTTGCGGCAGAAAAATCGTAAGAGCAACCGAAAACGAAAACATAAAATGTCGCAACAAGGTGAAATCTCATATGACTTTCGCTTTTTACGGCAAAGCAGAAACCTCTGAATGCACTTTTAAAACTTTTGATTTGCTTTTTCATACCCCGTAATATAACTACTCTGTCAAGCCATATCGTCATCAACTATGTAGCTTGATGATGCAGGAAGACCGAGCTGTTCCATAACAAGCTCTTCTTTTTCTCTCATTCTTACCCTTTCAAGCTTTTCCATGTGATCATAGCCGAGAAGGTGAAGAACGCTGTGAGCGGTAAGATAGCCAACCTCTCTCTGGAGGCTGTGACCAAAGAGTTCTGCCTGATCTCTTGCCTTTTCCATAGAAATTACAACATCACCGAGAATCTGTGCGCCTGTTTCGGGATTGGTGTCATAAACACCGTTTTCGCCCATTGGGAAAGAAAGAACATCGGTTTCAATGTCCTTGTCACGATACTGCTTGTTAAGAGCCTTGATGCCCTCGTTATCCGTGAAAGTAACGCTGATTTCAGCAGAACCTTCAAATTTTTCAAGTCGCAGAACTGCGTTACAACAACGACGAACCAACATTCTGATACCTGTCGGAATCTTTACTGCTTTTTGTTTGTTTGTGATAATTACCCTGATTTTATTATGCTCTGCCATTCATGATCATCCTTTCATTATTTTTAACCCAATAGCGTGGGATATGTGAAAATTAAGTAAATTAATTTTTGGAGCCGTTGTTTTTGGAGCCGTTGTTTCGTAAATTATTAATGTCAGTGTTTTCAAATTTTGCATAAGCCTTGATGATATCCTGAACAAGGCGATGACGGACAACATCCTTTTCATCAAAGAAACAGGTGCCGATATCGTCAATGTTCTTGAGGATTTTGATGCAGTCTTTAAGACCGCTCTTTGCACCGTTCGGAAGGTCAATCTGCGTAATATCGCCCGTGATTACCATTTTTGAGTTAAATCCGAGTCGGGTAAGGAACATCTTCATCTGTTCCCTTGTCGTATTCTGAGCCTCGTCAAGAATTATAAAGCTGTCGTCAAGCGTTCTTCCTCGCATATATGCAAGCGGTGCAACCTCAATGTTACCTCTTTCAACATACTTTTGATATGTTTCCGCACCGAGCATATCAAACAATGCGTCATACAGGGGGCGAAGATACGGATCGACCTTGCTCTGCAAATCACCGGGCAGAAAACCGAGCTTTTCGCCTGCCTCAACAGCAGGTCTTGTGAGAATTATTCGGTTAATCTGCTTGCTTCTGAAAGCCGTGACCGCCATTGCAACGGCAAGGTAGGTCTTGCCCGTACCGGCAGGGCCGACGCCGATTGTGACGGTATTTTTCGCAATCTGCGAGCAGTAGCGCTTCTGACCGATGGTTTTCGGCTTAATAGGCTTTCCTTTTGAAGTAATACAGATGCAGTCGCCTGCAAGCTGTTCTATTTTGTCCTCACTGCCTTCATTGACAAGCGAAATGCAGTAGCGGATATTTTGCTCGGAAAGTGCTTCGCCACGGTTGATGAACTGCAACAGGCTTTCAATAACCTTGCAGGCCTTCGATGTGTTTTCGGCATCGCCCTCAACCTTAAGCTCACTGTCACGGCAGGTGACACGGACATTAAACTCCTTTTCAATCAGCTTAATATTTCCGTCAAAACTGCCAAAAAGTGCTACGGCATTTTCCATTCTGTCGATATTTATAATTTGTTCCGTAAAGCAAAACTCCCGTTTCTTCAATAATTCAAAACAATTATAACACATTTTACTTGAAAATGTACATTAAAAATAGCTTTTTTCACTAAAAAAATAATTTTTGTGAATTTTGACGAAAACTAAACTTCACATAGCCGCTCATTTGTAAAGGATAGAAACACTTTTTTTACTCTTTCGTAATTATACTCAAAATCGCATTACAATCGGCTTATTTTAGTTATCCAAATCTTCCGAAATTACCACAATATTGCCGTTTTTGTAATATAACTGTACAAATTTGATAACTTCCCGAAAATTAAAAATTTATCAAAATTACTCTCAGCCGTAAAATCGGCTTAAAATGCTTGACAAACGGGCAATTGTATATTATAATTCACAGGTGTAAAGAAATTTTCTTTACACGCAGACCAGAATCACGGGAGCTGTCAGGTATGGAAAAAAACATTGAAGTATCTCTCTTGTTTGATTTTTACGGCGAGCTTTTAAAGCCCTCGGGCAAAAAGGCGATTGACCTTTATTATAATGAAGATTTGTCGCTTGCAGAGGTTGCCGATGAAACAGGAATAACAAGACAGGGTGTGCGTGACAGTATCAAGCGCAGTGAGCAACAGCTTTTTGAGTTTGAAGAAAAGCTCGGTCTGTTCAAACAGTTCAGTAAGCTTGAGCAGGGGCTTGACGAAATTTCGGCTCTTGCACTTGAAATAAAAGAACTTTCACAGGATACACAAATCACAGAGCTTGCGGATGTTATCATCGAAAAATCAGGCTCGCTGAAAGATTAAAGGAGTTTTCATGGCATTTGAAGGACTTGCAGATAAGCTTGGCAATGCGTTCAAAAAACTGAAAAACAAAGGCAAGCTTTCTGAAAAAGATGTTAAGGAAGCAATGCGAGAGGTTCGACTCGCACTTCTTGAGGCCGATGTAAACTACAAGGTTGCAAAGGACTTTACAAACAAAGTAACAGAGCGTGCTGTCGGTCAGGATGTTATGCAAAGTCTTACTCCTGCACAGATGGTTGTTAAGATTGTTGACGAGGAGCTTACAAGCCTTATGGGCGGTGAGGACGCACGAATTGAGTTTGCGTCAAAGCCTCCGACAGTCATCATGATGTGCGGTCTTCAGGGTTCGGGTAAAACAACCCACACGGCAAAGCTTGCAAAAATGCTGAAAAAGCAAGGCAGAAGTCCTCTGCTTGCCGCCTGTGACGTATATCGTCCCGCCGCTATCGACCAGTTGAAGGTTGTCGGTGAAAAGGCAGGCGTTCCTGTTTTTGAAATGGGAAAAGCAAATCCCGTTAAGATTGCAAAAGAGGCAATCAAGCGTGCGAAGGACTACGGCAACGATGTTGTTATTCTCGATACCGCAGGCCGACTTCATATTGATGAGACTCTTATGGATGAGCTTAAAAACATCAAAAAAGAAGTTGAACCAAACGAAATTTTGCTTGTTATCGACTCGATGACAGGTCAGGACGCAGTTAATGTTGCGAAGAGCTTTAACGAACTTCTTGACATTACGGGTGTTATTCTTACAAAGCTTGACGGTGACACTCGTGGCGGTGCGGCGCTTTCGGTAAAGGCTGTTACAGGCAGACCTATTAAATTTGCAGGTACAGGCGAAAAGCTTGACGATATTGAAGTTTTCCACCCCGACAGAATGGCAAGCCGTATTCTCGGCATGGGTGATGTGCTTACTCTCATTGAGGACGCACAAAATAAAATGGATGCCGAAAAAGCCGAAGAAATGGCTCAGAAGATGATGAGCAACAAATTCGACTTTAACGATTTGTACGATCAGTTTGAGCAGGTCAAGAAAATGGGACCGCTCAAGGGCATTCTCTCAAAAATTCCCGGTGTCGGAAAACAGCTTGAGGGCGTTGACATTGACGACAGACAGATTGACTGGGTTCAGGCAATCATCCTCTCAATGACTCCCGAAGAAAGAAGTCATCCGCACATTATGAACCCGTCAAGAAAGCGCAGAATTGCGGCAGGTTCGGGCAGAAGCATTGAAGAGGTCAACCGACTTATCAAGCAGATTGACCAGATGCAGAAAATGATGCGTCAGATGACAAAGGGCGGAAAAGGCTCTAAGAAAAGAAGAAAAATGAAAGGCCTTCCCGGACTCGGCGGTATGCCGATGAACGGCATGGGACCTGCAGGCGGAATGGGCGGACCGGACGGAATGCCTCCGTTCAAATAATTAACATTAATAAAACATTAAACAAAGTTTTTCATCCAATTACGGTTGGTGAATATAAATTAACAATTTTTATGAGGTGAACATTATGGCAGTAAAGATCAGACTTAGAAGAATGGGTTCAAAGAAGGCTCCTTTCTACAGAGTAGTAGTAGCAGATTCAAGATATCCGAGAAACGGCCGTTTCATTGAAGAAATCGGCACATATGATATTCTCAAGAAGCCCTCTGAGTTCAATGTTGACACTGAAGCAGTTAAGAAGTGGATTGCTAACGGTGCTCAGCCAACAGACACAGTAAAGGCTCTTCTCAAGAAGAACGGCGTAATTGAATAATTGCGCTTCGGAAAGGACAAACAATGAAAGATTTACTTGCAGTTATCGCAAAGGGTCTTGTTGACGATCCCGATTCCGTATCAGTTGAAGCAGACGCTCCCAACGAAGAGGGAACAGTTGTTTACCACATTCATGTTGCAGAAAACGACATGGGCAGAATCATCGGTAAGCAGGGCAGAATTGCCAAGGCTATCCGCACAATTGCCCGCAGTGCCGCTATCCGCAGTGAAGAAAAAATCATGGTTGAAATCGACTGATTAACGGTTCATAACCGAACAAAAGCCTCCCACCATGGGAGGCTTTTTTGTTTTGTCAACAGACAAAATCACACTTTTCAATTAAATTTGAGGGGCAAAAACTACACTTTTCAAATTATGAACAAAAATTTGATGTAAAAAACACGATGCAACCTATGTATTTGGGTTACACCGTACTTTATAAAATCTTTTAAATTCAGGCAACTTTACACTGTGATTATTTTATCAGTTCTTCAAGCTGCGATTTATTGTATTTGCTCTTATAGATGTCATAGCCTGCCGTGTCAAGGTTTATGTTTGCGTGTCTTTTGTCAGCCTGAACATAGACATCATCACCCTTGACATATATCAAAACCCAAATATCTCGACTGGTATCTTTCAGGTATGATAAAAGAAGTACATAACTCGGTTCAACATCTATCGAATCCACCTTATTATCAGATGTCATATATACCAAATCGTTAAATGACATCAACTTTTCGTTAAGGTTGTTTTTGTTTGATTTTGAAATGAGTTCATTAGTTTTGTAGTCATAAAATTCAACTGAAAATTGGTTTGGATCTGCTGTCGGAGTAGTATCTGATAAAACAGTTGTATCGGCTTCATCAGAAGTTTGAGCATTACTCGGTGCAACTTCACCGCCACAACCTGTAAATAAAACAGAAGTTGAGATAATAACTGCCAACAAGATAATCGAGATAATTTTTTTCATAATTAACACCCTCTTGTGTTTTTGTAGGCTTAATTATACACCTTAAATTCATTCTGTCAAGATATTCAAAACAAAAAATCAACCGCAAAGTTTTTCACTCTGCGGTTGATTTTATTTTTATTAAGAATTACGCTTATTTGGCGTTTGCTGTTGTAAAGGTAAACTGACCGTCTGCGAAATCGCAGGTAACTACTGCGCCGTCCTTGACCTTGCCCTCGAGCATCTGCTCTGAAAGCGGATCTTCAATCTCGTTCTGTATTGCACGGCGGAGAGGTCTTGCACCGTAGTTTTCGTCAAAGCCCTTGTCGGCAATCTCGCTGATTGCGTTGTCTGTAAAGCTGATTTTAATATTCATCTTATCAAGACGGTTTTCAAGAGTTTTGAGCATCTTAACGGCAATCTGCTTGATTTCGTCCTTGTTGAGCTTGTTGAACACGATAATATCGTCAACACGGTTCAAGAATTCAGGACGGAATACCTTGCGGAGTTCGCCTGTTACAAGCTCCTTGATGTCCTTTTTCTCGCTCTCTTCGGCATTCTCATTTTCGGAATTAAAACCGAGTGAGCTCTGCTTTTCGGTGATAAGTCTTGCGCCGACATTAGAGGTCATTATGATAATGGTGTTCTTAAAGTCAACCGTTCTGCCCTGTGAGTCGGTAAGTCTGCCGTCCTCAAGAATCTGGAGGAGCATATTGAATACATCGGGGTGAGCCTTTTCAATCTCATCAAAAAGTACAACCGAATACGGTTTTCTTCTTACCTTTTCGGTGAGCTGACCGCCCTCTTCAAAGCCTACATATCCGGGCGGTGAGCCGATAAGCTTTGACACGGTGTGTTTCTCCATATATTCACTCATATCAAGACGGAGCATTGCGTTTTCATCGCCGAACATTGCCTCTGCAAGAGCCTTGCAAAGTTCTGTTTTACCGACGCCCGTCGGACCGAGGAAGATAAACGAGCCTACAGGTCTTTTCGGGTCTTTAAGACCTACTCTGCCTCGTCTGATAGCCTTTGCGATTGCAGTTACAGCCTCGCTCTGACCGATAACTCTTTCGTGGAGAACATTCTCCATGTTAAGAAGTCTTTCGCTTTCTTCCTTAGTAAGCTGAACAACAGGGATACCTGTCCATTCGGAAACAATCTTTGCGATATCCTCGGCAGTTACCTCGCCGCTGTTACCCTTCTGCTGTTCCTGCCACTTCTTCTTTGCATCGTCAAGCTTTGTCTGAAGTTCCTTCTGTTCATCACGAAGTCGTGCAGCCCTTTCAAAGTCCTGCTCGTTAATTGCACTTGCCTTTTCTTTTTCATAGTCTGCAATTTCATCTTCAAGCTCCTTTACATTATCAGGAGAGGTAAGAGATGCAAGCCTTACCTTTGACGCACCCTCATCAATAAGGTCAATTGCCTTATCGGGGAGGTAACGGTCTGCGATATATCTTGATGACAATGTTACTGCGGCATTGATTGCCTCATCGGTAATCTTAACCTTATGGTGTGCCTCGTAGCTGTCACGCAAGCCTTTGAGAATCTGTACAGCCTGTTCGGGAGTAGGCTCGCCAACCTTTACGGGCTGGAAACGACGCTCCAAAGCGGCATCTTTTTCAATATATTTTCTGTACTCGTTAAGAGTTGTTGCGCCGATAACCTGAAAATCGCCTCTTGCAAGTGACGGTTTAAGGATATTTGCGGCGTCTGCACTGCCCTCTGCGGCACCTGCACCAACGATAGTATGAAGTTCATCAATGAAGAGGATAGTGTTCTTTGACTTTTTAACCTCGTCAATAGCCGCCTTGATTCTCTCCTCAAAGTCACCTCTGTACTTCGCACCTGCTACCATACCTGTGAGGTCAAGGCTGACAACTCGCTTGTCTTTAAGAATTTCAGGCACATTGCCCTTTGCAATTTCAAGTGCAAGTCCCTCTGCAACCGCAGTTTTACCTACACCGGGTTCACCGATAAGAACAGGATTGTTCTTTGTACGGCGGGAAAGAATCTGGATAACCCTCTGGATTTCCTTTTCTCTGCCGATTACAGGATCAATTTCACCGTTCTTTGCGGCTTGAGTAAGATCTCTGCCGAATTTATCAAGAGCCGAACCGCCTTTCTGTGAACCGTTCGGAGCGGATTCGTTTTCAAAACCGCCGAAACCGTCATCTGCACCGCCCTGCATACCTTTTGACACAGCCTGTGCAAGTCTTTCAACAGATACACCGAGTTCTTCAAGAAAAGCAACTGCGTAGCTGTCGCTCTCCGAAAGGATTGCAAGGAGCAAATGCTCTGTGCCTACATAGGTGTAGCCTGTTTTTGAAGAAATGATAACTGCGGCTCTCAAAACTCTCTTTGTACGGGGAGTAAAATCATCGGGAGTAAGCTCAACGAGCGACATTGTACCGTTAATGGATTCAAGCTTTTCACGGAGAGCATCTTCCGTTACTCCGCACTCATTAAGAGCGGTTGCGGCAACACCGCTGCCCTCTTTTACGAGTCCGTAAAGAATATGTTCTGTACCGACATAGTTGTGGCGCATCTCCTCTGCACTTTCAATCGCAAGATTAAGCGCCTTGTTTGCTTTTTCTGTAAAACCTTTGAACTGATACATAAAATCATCACCCTTCCTTGTGGATAATGTATTAACTGCTTATTTTCTATGAAAGAGCCTCTCTTAAAATTTTTGCCCTTTCAATATCTCTTTCCTGTGCGGAAAGATTTTTTCCTGAGTTTACCATAAGCGTTGCAGGCTCAATTTTTTCCATAAGAGAGTCAACAACATCTGCGGTAACATCTTTTATCTGTCCCGACAAAATGCCGAAACGAACATTTGACAACAGCTTTAAAGCCTCGTCATGAGTCATAACCATTGCCGATTTCAACAAACCTAAGCTTCTGCTCACGCTGTCCTGAATATCAATACTCTTTGCAAGTCTTTCTCTTGCCTGTTGTTCCTGAGAAACAAGCTGTTTTGTGATGTTCTCAAGATTTTCAATTGCGGCTTTTTCGGAGATACCGAGCGTTACCTGATTTGAAAGCTGATAAAGCGAACCGCTGGGTTCTGAGCCTTCACCGTAAGCACCACGGATTGTAAGTCCGAGCTTTGAAAGGTTGCCTGCAATTCTGCCGATTGTACGGCTCTTTTCAAGTGCCGGCAGATGGAGCATAACAGAGGCTCTCATGCCTGTACCAAGATTTGTAGGGCATTGTGTAAGATAACCGAGCTTGTCATCAAAAGCAAATTCAAGGTTTTCATCAAGCAGAGTGTCAAGCTTATCAGCTGTATCATATGCCTGTTCAAGCGACAAGCCGTCTGTGATAACCTGAAGTCTTATGTGATCTTCCTCGTTAATCATAATGCTCATGCTTTCATCCTTGCTCAACAGCAATGCTCTGCCCTCTGTTTCGCTGATGAATTCGGGACTTACAAGATGTCTTTCAACAAGCGACACACCCTGTGCCTCTGTCAAATCATCAAGCTTAATCAGATTGAAATCCGAGGCAATTGAGCTGTTGCTGTCCCTGATTGCACTTGTAACCTTTTCAATAACCTTTTTTCTGCCCTGTTCGGACAGTCGGCACGGAAACGGGTAATCTTTCAGGTTTCTTGCAAGTCTTACTCTTGTGGAAATTACTTCATTACTCATAATTAAGCCTCCATTTCCTTAATCTGGTCTCTTAACTCTGCGGCATGTTCAAAATTCTGTTCCGAAACTGCCTTGTCGAGTTCCTTTTTAAGTGCCTTGATTTTATCTTTCTTTGTCATCTCGGCACTCTTTTCGGCTTTCTTTGTACCGAAACGGCTGTTCTTACCGCAATGGGTTGTGTTGCCGTGGATTCTTCTGATTGAAGGAAGAAGCTGGTCGCCGAAAATTTCGTAACATTTTGCACAGCCTACATGACCCGACTTTGCAATATCGGAATATGAGCTTCCGCAGAAGTCACAGCGTGTTGCCTGAGTTCTTGCGGGAAGGCTGTTGCCGAAGAAACTTCCGAGGAGTCCCGAAAATTCGTCCTCAAAGTTACCGAAGATGTTTGTGTATCCCATTTTCTTTGCACATTCACTGCACAAATCATATTCCTTAATTTCACCGTTGATAACGGTCTTTACATGAGTATTTGCATTGTTAGCACCGCATTTTTGACATTTCATAATAACTGCCTCCGTTCAAAATCAACTTAATGTGAGCAACATATTCTTGAACAAGTCCGCTCGCACGGCATCTCGTTTACTCTGTTCAACATTTGTAAGCGTTCTGTCGGACAACGCCGAGGCTATCAGCTTTGCCGATGTAAGCTCAATCATATCTCTTTGCAACATATTTTTGAGCATTGCCTCTGCACTTGCCTTGTCAAGTGTTGTTCCAATCGAATTTATTATATGCATAAGCGCCGTACCTCTATCCATCTTCACACGGCTTATTCGGATAAATCCGCCGCCGCCCCTACGGCTCTCTACAATGTAGCCTTTTTCGGGAGTGAATCGGGAGGTTATAACATAATTGATTTGGCTCGGTACACATCCGAGGTTGCCGGCGAGTTCGTTTCGCTGAATCTCCGCACTGCCGTTTTCACGGTCAAGCATCTCTATAATGTACTGTGCCACCAAATCGCTCATTCTCATTTTGGTCGCCTCTTTTCATTTGTTTGACTACATTATAATATCAAGGTCAGAGAAAGTCAAAGTCAATTAAAGTCAAAAATTAAAGCATAAGCTTTGAAATTCTCACGAATTCTCGCTTATGCTCTCGTTTCCTAATATTTTAAAATATTTTTGACTTTTTCTGACTTTCAATTTTTATCCGATAAAGTCTGACTTTTCAAGCAATTTGACCTTACATAATCACATTAACCGTGTAATCAACATCGTAAATTTCACCGTCAAACCAATTTATAAAACCTATGTAGATGCAGATTTTGTCATCATGTTTATTCATATCACGAACAAGCTTAAAGCACTCCGACCAAACCGAAAAGCGTTCAAGTCTTTTGACTGTATCAACATCGGCATTGCCGTTTACAAACACACACATTGCAAGGTGACGGGTTGACGATAACATTCTTACAAAATCGAGGAACATCATATTAACCTCATCGCCCGAACATTCAATTTTAAGAGCGTCTTCCTCGATTTTGTTTCCGAAAAAATCAAGCACATTGTCAAACGCTGAATCAAAGTCATCGGTTTCAGCGTTCTTTAGTCCCTGCGAAAACTTGTAAATTGCGGTAGATGCATAAATTCTCTTAATTTTTTCAATCGTCACGGCAATCACCTTCTCGGTATCGTTACTTTTATTATTATACATTATATAAGCAAATTTGACAACAAGTATGTTATTCGGGCGGTTCAATACAATTTTTGTAATAAAAACATTTGAAATTAAACAAAAATTTTGTGTTTTCCGATTGACAATTGTACAGAGATGTTATATTATATAATTGTACTAATGAATTAGTTCAATTGTTTGATAAGGAGCGTGATTTTATGTTGAAGTTTATCTTATATATGTTACTTGCCGTTGTAATTCTCAGCGGAGGTATCTTTAAAACCTTTGCGATAAACTATGGTATTTCAAAATACCTCTCAAAAAAGCCATATAAGGGCGATTTTGAATTCAAAAAAGTTGCGTTACATACTTTGAAAACGAACTATATTTTGTTGGCATTAATTGTTCTGATCGTTTTAGGTATAACGCTTTGCAGTGCATCGAGTTACATTAATATAGTAGAAAATTTAGTAGAATTGATTTTAGGATTTTTTATTGCACTTACAATGTCTCTTTTAGGTCCATGGTACAATGCAATCGATAATGAGTACGGTGCGTATGTTATACCTTTCTTTATTTTAGTTATCATAAGCATTCCAATGCTGTTTCTTATCAATTACAAATTCGTTTACAAAGATTTTGAAGTTCCTAAAAATAAGAAAATGAAACTCTCATTTCTTACCGCACTTGCAAATGCACCGTATGAATTGTTAATCCCCTACGGTCAGTTTGGAGCGATGATTTTCAAGAGTACAATTTTATGATTTAATGTTAAGGAGGCTTGGTTATGAAATACACATACATATATGTTATACTCGGCATTTGTGCCGTTGCAGTAAGCATAGGAAAAGCTTTAGCAGTAAATTTCGGTATTTCAAAATACCTTTCTAAAAAATCTTACAACGGTAAATTCAAGGTCATAAAAACAGCTTCTATTTCATTCGGAGTCGGATACATATTATTGGCTTTAGCTTCTTTATTTATTGTGACGATGGTGATGGATGCAATTTACTCACACATAAGATTTGACGAGTTATTGCAGGACTTCTTATCTATATTTTACATGGCTATTATCGGAGCAAATTATGAATTTTTGGATAGTCCATACGGTCTTGGTTTGATATATGTTTTTCCGTTTATTTTCGTTATTATCGTAAGCATAGTGGTATTGATTTTTGTGAACTACACATTTGTTTATCGCAAATTTGGAATACCAAACAATAAAAAATGGAAACTCTCATTTTTCACCGCACTTGCAAACGCACCGTATGAATTGTTGATCCCTTACGGACAGATTGCAAGTATGATTATCGACCGTATGATGTTTTGATTTTGTGTTTAAGGAGAGATGATTTATGTTTAACTCGGCAACTCTAGTTGTTATATTATTATTTATACTTTCAGCCATACTTTTTACATCTACTACCGTTTCGATTGCTATATATTATGCAAGAAAAAAAGCTGATACAGAAGAAAAAACACTTATAACAAAAAATGATTACAAAAAAATAATTCTGATTTTTTCAATTATAAACTTCATTGCATCATTTGCCGCAACGGCTGTTGCACATATTGCAGACTCAGGTGATTACAACCACCTTTCAATAGGACAGTTTTCTTATTTATCTTTAATATTTGTGGCAGGCGTAGTTGAATTTTTTATTGCAAAGTCAACTATATTCCAAAGATTTTCCTGTTCAAAGGCAGACAAAACGGAAAGAGCCGCAGTCTTTGCCGCAATATGCGCACCGTATTACATATTTATCGTAAGCTCACCGATAGTTCCGTATATAATCGCAGTATCTCTTTACCCCTGCTGATTTTAACGAAGTGATATTATGAATGAAAACTCAAATCCCGAAATCTTAACAACTATAATTATTTTATCTGTACTTCTTGCCATACTTTCTGTTACAACAGCATTTTGCCATACGGAAAGAAGTGCGGGTTACAAAAACAAAGTAAACATCGGCAAAAAGAATCACATAATAATTTACCCGATATTTTTTGTTTTGCATATGACAGCAATACTGCTTTTTAACCTTCCGTTTCCTGACTTAACTTGCTATCTTTCATTCAGCATAGGAAGTATTGTTTTTATATTTTTGATTCAAGCTGTTATTGCTTATTTTACGATGTTTAAAAAGTTTGAATGCGATACGGGTACAAAGGTCGGCAAATCAATTGTTTTTTCGCTGATTTCAACACCATTCTACAGTATCCTTTTTGGTGTGGCTTTTGCATTCTTTTTCCCGTACAGTGTCGGTATTCCGATTCTTATGATAATCGGCTTATTCATTTACTGCATTACAAGTTATAGGTGATATTATGAAAAACATAAAAAACGGTGAGCAGATGCCCACCGTTTTTGTTACTACTCAATACTTGTCAGTTTTCTTTGCATTGCAGGATTTACAAAGCATCTGACAGTTATCGAGAATTGTGCGACCGCCTTTACTCCAAGGTTTAATATGATCGCCTTCCATTTCATCATACTCAAAATGTTCACCACAAATATTGCACAATCCTTGTTGTCTCTCATAAACCGCCATTTTATCTCTGTTATCAAAGGCTCTTAAATTAAGCAATCTGCCTGCAAATGGATCTTTGTCTTTGCAAAGAAGATATTCATAAATCCCTTTTCGTTTTTGTACTTCATCATCTTGATGAAGTTTTTCTACCTCTGTTTTCATAGCTGAAGAATTATAGGTATTGTTATGATATTTATTATAAAGTGAACACCAATCCAATCCCTTCATATCATTGTAATACTTAGGAAATATTTTTTGTACCCAATTGATAACATCCTGAAAATATTGCCATAATTCATCTGCGTCATCATCTGACTTATGTATCGACATATACTCTGTAATATTATCTATACCTTGAAAACCGCAAATACCCATTAAAGCTTTTTCAAGAAGTTCCTGTCTGTTTGGGTCTGCTTTAATATATTTATCAGATAACCCTTTTGCGGCACAATTTCGTTTAGAAAAATATCTCTTAGCATCAGTAAGCCATTTACCTGTATATACTGAATTACGAAGTTCCTGGTCAGTCAATTTTTCGCCTGCAATATTTACAACCTTAAACCAATCTAATTTTTCTGATTCACTACCCTCGCATACATAAACCATAAACTCATAATTCATTATATCATCATATTTATCATCGGGTAATGAGTCACAATAATATTTTCCGCCGTCAACAGAAATAGAGTATTTATGATCTAAATACTGCATTACAGAAAGAGTTCTTTGCTGTCCGTCAAGAACCTCATATTGATCATCACCAACTTTTACCCAATACATAACATTGAGAGGAAATCCTTTCAGTATCGTATGAATAACAGATTCAGCCTGTTCTGAACTATATACAAATTCTCTTTGATAAGCCGGTCGTATTGCAAGCCTACCGTCATATGCAAAAACACCGTTATCACCGTTATCTGCATAACCGTCAAATATATCTTTTACTTTAATCGACTTAGGTTCAATTTTCATCTTTTTTCCTCCTTTTAATTAAAATTCTTTGATAACAAGATTGTACAATATAGCCTTCTCTGTTTACAAAATAATTATGTTTTCCGTCATTTTTGGCAATATTTGGATTTCCATTTGTTTTATTACCGCTTGAGCCTGTTTTTGTTCCATCAGGACGCATTTCCCAAAAATCATTGTATTTTTTGGTTTCAAGAGATTCATCATGACACCCACGCTGTGTCAATCCGATTATTTCAAATTGTTCAGGATTATATTTATCTAAAAAAGTAATGGGAACTCCCATAATACCACTACATCTTCTTTTTGACAAAAATTCTTCCGTAGCGGAGTTTTCCACCGATATATGGTCCATCTTTTCCTGTTCGTGAAGTAATTCCGGCAAGTCCTCTAATGTTTCCTGCCGCAAGTCCGATAATTTCAAATTGATCCGGGTTGTATTTGTCGAGGAATGTGATAGGCACTCCCATGACTCCGTTACATCTTTCTCCTGATGACAATTCTTGCATATGTAATTCGTCTGTCTGTCTGTCTGTCTGTCTGTCTGTCTGTCTGTCTGTCTGTCTGTCTGTCAAGATTGTCCCTGTTTTAGCTGTTTGTGTCAAGTCTTTTTCTGCGTTTTTTGCATAAATTTGTGTTGTAATTACAGCATCCTTGTCTTTGATTAATCCATGAGCTTTTATCGGAGTATCAGGGTTTGTTCTTATATCATTTGCGTTAATAATTTCAAATTGGTCTGGGTTATACTTATCGGTATATGTAATTGGCACAGCCATATATTCAAAATAATCACATGGTATATCCGCTGTTTTGTCAACATTGATTGCATCATAGTTATCATATTTAGGATATTCTTCTTCATTACCATAGTATTTTTTGTAAAGCACCAATTCTTCATGTCTTTTGGTATAATCCAAATTTGTAAACCACCTTACTCCCTTAACACGAATAAACTTTCTTCCATTTTCATCTTCCCCACAACCTGAAGCTTTTAGAGGATAATCATCCGGAACATAAAACTTTCTATCTCCGCTATGTATGCTTGCACCAAGCCACATTTTATTATCTTTTATTAATGGAAAAATTTCTTTGTATGTTATAGCATTAACATTACCTATTATTAAAAAATTTTTCTCGTATTCTATAAGTTGTGCCACATATTCTCTAAAAAGACTAAAAGGCGGGTTAGTAATGACGACATCTGCCTGTTTCATATATTCTATACATTCAACAGAACGAAAATCGCCGTCACCTTTTAATTTTTTTACACCACTATTTTTAGATTTTAATAAACTATCAATATCGCTGTCCGAAACACCTCTGCCGTTAGCCATCGGAACTTCGGAAATATCCATTACATAACCATTACCTCTTTTTATAGGTTCTTCATTCCACCCAACCAAAGTAAGTTGTTGTCCGACTATGGGAGATGTGCTATACGAAGTACAGATTAATCTCTTTAATTTTAAATAATTGAAATTTCTTAAAAAAAATTTACAGAAATTACTCTCAAACGGATCATCACAGTTACATAATACGGTTTTATTTTTGAATTTATCTTCGTAATGATTAATTTCCGCTTGGATGACTTCATAACTAGTATAAAATTCATCTTTTTTTGCATTTTTCGCTTTAGATAAGCCACTATTCTTTGCCATGTCTTTCCCTCTATCCGTTATATAAATTTCACAACACTATAGGGTTACTATAACACACTTTTTTCGTTATATCAACAAATTTAGTGAATTTATTTCACTAAATTATACTATTTCGCCAATAATTGTGAAATATTTTAACATCCGTATCAAAACAATGGCATAAAAAAACGGCGAGCAGATGCCCACCGTTTTTGTGTTTAGCTTTTTTAATTTGAAATTAGTCTGAAGATAATCAAGCTTTTAAAATTAAAATATTTAACCTCAGTTACGAGAAATTAAACTAAAACAATAAAAATTCAATTAATTATTCAGCTGCTTTTCTTTTTGCAAAACATTCGCTGCAATAGTAGCTTTTGCCTTCAACAGGCTTGAAAGGAATCTTTGCAATTCCGCCGCATTCAGCGCAAACGGTTTCAAAGAATTCTCTCTCTGTCTTGGCAGCATTTTTACGAGCCTGTCTGCAAGCCTTGCAACGCTGCGGTTCGTTTGTGAAACCCTTTTCAGCGTAAAATTCCTGCTCTCCTGCAGTAAAAACAAATTCGTTTCCGCATTCTTTGCAGACAAGTGTCTTATCTTCGTACATTGGTATTTACCTCTCTTTTTCTACCTCTCGGAGGTTAGTTTGTTGCCCCGTGCGGAGTTGCACCGCAATACTGTTAAGGACAAATATTAAATTTCGATTCACCGCTCAGCCGACATTCAGACCGCCGTGAACCTTTTTTCTTGCTCTTTGCAAGGCATTGTCAACCGCCTTTTCGGTTACGGAAAGCTTTTCTGCAATTTCCTTATAGCTCAAGCCGTTGCCATAAAGCATAAGAACATCGTATTCGGACTTTGACAGCACACTTTGAAGTCGCAACAGCAACTGGTCAAGCTGTTCTCTGCACATCAAAAGTTCTTCGGGAGTTTTGGCGGAATCTTCAATCGACTCGCCCACATCGTCCATCGGAACAATGCTTGATGAGGGAATGGCTTTTTTCTGTTCTCCCCGTCTGATTATCGAAATAAATCTTCTTTCAACAACAACCGACATATAGCTTTTAAAGCTTGCACCGACGTTTTGGTCAAAGGCTTTGCAGGAACAAAGCAGTCCCACAAGTCCTTCCTGAACAAAGTCATTGTGTTCATAACCCTCTGCCGAAAACTTTCGTGCAATTATGCTGATTGTGTCAAGATATCTTACGACAAGCTCATCAAAAGCACGGTCATCACCAAGACTCACAAAATTTGCAAGCTGTGCGTCGGATAAAGTACCGTAGGATTTTTGCAATTCGGTCATAACCTGCCCCTAATACTTATTCTTATACGCTTAATAGTATAACAAAAACGCACAAATGTCAACAACCCGAATGCAATTTCTGTAATATTGCATTATGATATGGAAATTATTTGTGCAAAATAGCTGAAATAAAGTCGAAATTACATACATTATGAAACTTGTTAAGAGAAGCAGAAAATGTTATACTTTATATTATTAATTTATTACGATTTTTATTTATCGGTTCGGGGGAATTTTTATGGTTGTTACCTGCAACAGTTTTGGCGTGAGCGGTATGGACGGCTACAAGGTTGAGCTTGAGGCGTCAATGTACAACGGCACACGGGAATTTGATATGGTCGGTCTGCCCGACGCCGCCGTGCGTGAGAGCAAGGACAGGGTTCTCAGTGCATTAAAAAACTGCGGATTCAGATATCCTGCCGCACATATGACCGTGAACCTTGCCCCTGCCGATATCAAAAAAGAAGGGCCTATTTACGATTTGCCGATTGCGGTTGCAATTCTTATACTGCTCAATCAGATTAAGAGCAACATCTCCGACTGCGCATTCATCGGCGAGCTTTCGCTTTCGGGAGAAGTCAGAGGAATCAACGGAGTTCTGCCCATGGTAATCAAAGCGAAGGAATGCGGTATAAAGAAAATTTATGTTCCGAAAGCCAACGCAAGCGAGGGTGCTGTTGTTGACGGAATTGAAGTGTATGGTATTGACAACATTCTTCAACTGAAAGATTATCTCAATCACATTCTCGAACCTGCACCCGCAAAGCCGAATACACATTCTCCCACGGAAGAACGGGACTACATTCCGGATTTTTCCCAGGTAAAGGGTCAGTTTGAGGTGAAGCGTGCGCTTGAAATTGCCGCTGCCGGCGGTCACAATATTCTGCTCATAGGCCCTCCGGGTTCGGGCAAAAGTATGCTTGCAAAACGAGTTCCGTCAATTCTGCCCGATATGAGCTTTGACGAAATGATTGAAACCACAAAAATCCACTCAATTGCAGGAACGCTAAAGCATGACGGACTTATCACAACACGGCCGTTCCGTTCGCCTCACCACACGGTAACGCCCGTAGGACTCGGCGGAGGAGGTACGGGAACTATCAGACCGGGTGAAGTTTCACTTGCAAACAACGGTGTGCTGTTCCTTGACGAGCTGCCCGAATTTTCAAGGACTGCGCTTGAGGTACTCCGTCAGCCGATTGAGGACGGCTCTATCACAATTTCAAGAGCAGGTCAGAAATGCACCTATCCGTGTTCTATTATGGTGGTTGCCGCAATGAACCCATGTCCGTGCGGATATTACGGTGATCCGACAAGAAAATGCACCTGTTCGGAACAGAAGATAAAACGCTACCTCAACCGCATTTCGGGTCCGCTTCTCGACCGTTTTGATATCCATGTAGAAGTGCCTGCCGTAAAATTTGAAGAACTGCGTGACGCTTCATCTGCCGAATGTTCAGCCGACATCAAAAAGAGAGCCGACAGAGCAAGAGAAATTCAGCGTGAAAGATTTAAGGGCAGTAAAACAACCTGCAACGCAAAAATTAACGCAGAGCAGTTTGAAAAGGTCTGCATAATTGATAAAGAGGCTGAAAAGACGCTCAAAGACGCTTTTGAAAGTCTTGGACTTACCGCAAGAGCGTATGACAGGGTTTTGAAAGTTGCAAGAACCATTGCCGATTTGGACGAGTCGGAAATAATCCGCTCCGAGCATGTTCTTGAGGCGGTTCAATACCGCAGTCTTGACCGCAAATATTGGGCAAAATAAGACCTATACCTTACACAAAAATTAAAAATATCACTTTTAAAAAGTACGGCTTTATGCTATACTACTATAGTGTGACATCAAAGCGATGTTGCAGTTTCATGACACAGGAGGTTTTTTATAATGGAAATTACAAAGAATTCAATAATCGGTGATGTTCTTGATCAGTACCCTGACACAGCAGAGCTTTTCTTCAGCATCGGTATGCACTGCCTTGGCTGTCCTGCATCACGAGGCGAAACGATTGAAGAGGCTTGTATGGTACACGGTGCAGATGCAGACGCACTCGTTGCAGACCTTAACAAAGCAATTGCATAATGAACGGCGCATCTGATTTTTCGCTTGATAACCGTCTTGCACTTTGTGCGGACTTTGTGCGTGACGGAGCAAAGGTTGCCGATATCGGCACAGACCATGCCTATCTTCCGGTGTGGCTGTGCCGTATTGGCAGATGCGACACAGCGATTGCCGCAGACATCAACCCCCTGCCCCTTGAACGGGGAATTGAAACAATTAACAACAGCGGTCTTAACAATCGAATTGAAGCAAGGCTTTCAAACGGTCTTGAAAAAATTTCGGGCGATGAGGCTGATGACATAGTAATTGCGGGAATGGGCGGAGAACTCATTTCGCAGATTATCGAAAACTGGGAGTATTCAAAGGACAGGTCAAAGCACTTTATTCTTCAGCCTATGACCAAAAGTGAAGAGCTTATGCGTTGGCTGTTTGCAAACGGTTTCAGCGTTATCAAGCGTGACTGCTGTACTGCCGCAAACAAGTGCTACACTGTAATTCTTGCCGAATACAGCGGTGAGGTTCGCACGGTATCCGAAAGCGACCTTTTTCTTTACGGGCTTGATCCGAAAAACAACTCCATGCACCGCAGATTTATTGAAGGCTGTGTGCGCAGACTTTTAAAACAGGCTAAGGGCAACCCTGTCTGTGCCGAAACCGCACGCATTCTTGAGGAGAGCTTTAAGTGAAAACCATAAACGATATACTTAATTTTTTTGAAGAATTTGCGCCCTGTGCAACTCAGATGAGTTTTGACAACGCAGGGCTTATTGTGGGCGACAAATGCACAGCCGTAAGCCGTGTGCTTGTCGCTCTTGACATTACGGAAGATGTTGTGAATGAGGCGGAAAGTCTGGGATGTGAGCTGATTATCAGTCATCATCCCGTAATTTTTGCCCCTATAAAAAGGCTTTCGCCTTCTTCCGTTCCCTATCTGCTTGCACAAAAGGGCATTTCTGCCGTTTGTATGCACACCAACCTTGATCTCGGAGAAAAGTTCGGAGTAAACATCTGCCTTGCAGACGCACTCGGAGTCAAAAAACCCGTGCTGTCGGAACTTGGCGAGTGTATGTTCACGGGCGAGCTTGAAAGCGAAACCGATATTCACGATTTTGCAAAGCTTGCAAAGAAAAATCTTAACTGCAAGGGGCTTCGCTACACCGACATTAAAGACAGGGTTAAAAAGGTTGCCGTATCGTCGGGTGCAGGCGGTTCAAATGTGTTTGATGCGGCTTTGGCGGGTGTTGATGTGCTTGTCACGGGAGAAATCAAGCACCATGAGATTATCGCCGCAAATTCACTCGGAATTGACATTATTGACGCAGGTCACTTCAAAAGTGAAGATATTGTAATTTTACCGCTTGTAAACAAGCTTTCAAAAGAATTTTCCGAGATTATTTTTACAAAATCGCAATCCTGTGACGATATGATTAAATTTATTTAACCTGTAAGCATCATTATCAAAATATTTGTTGCATAATTTGTTACAATTTGATATAATGATACGGTAAATTACTATATGTGGTAGTGCGCCGTCTGTACGCACCGCAAAATGAGGTATTATGAGAATCAGAAAAAAGAAATGGGCAGAACCGGAGCTTTCCGTTTGCAATTTTTATGTAAAGAATCCGGAAGAAAACGCCGGAAAATGGATGCAGGCTTTCAAAAAGGAACAGCCTTTGTATCTTGAAATCGGATGCGGCAAGGGCGGTTTTGCGGGACAGCTTGCGCTTAAAAATCCCGACAAAAATATTATCGCACTTGACATCAAGGTTGATATGCTCGGCGTCGGCAGAAGAACAATTGTAAAGCTTTTTGAGGACGCCGGCAAAACGCAGGATGATATTACAAATCTTTTACTTGTAAAATACAATGTTGAAATGCTTGACAAAATCATTACGGCTGACGATAAGATTGACAGACTTTTCATCAACTTCTGTAATCCGTGGCCGAGAGCAAAGCACAAAAAGCGCAGACTTACATACTACAAAAAGCTTGAAATGTACAAAACATTCTTGAAGCCTGACAGCGAAATCCGTTTCAAAACCGATGATGACGAGCTCTTTGACGAAAGTCTTGAATACTTTGAGCAGAGCGGATATGAAATTTTGTATCTCACCCGTGATTTGCACGCAAGTGATGTTACCGATAATATTGAAACAGAGCATGAAAAAATGTTCTCCGAAGAGGGCATAAAAATCAAGTATCTTATTGCAAGACAAAAGCCTTGACAGCCCCATAAATAAAGACGGGAGGGATTTTTATGAAGATTAAAAAGCTGATTTCGGCTTTGGTTCTCGGTTCAATGCTTGTCGGTTTGAGCGGTTGCAACATAACGGATTTCAGCGCAGAAAATCTTCTTCGTCCTCCTAAGGCAGTCGGAGATGAGGCTGAAATTGAACAGCTTATTGCCAAAACGGCTGACAGCGGTTATACGCTGAAATATCCTAAAAACGGAAAATTCCGCAGTGCAATCATCATGACCGACCTTGACGGAAACGACAGCAACGAGGCTGTTGCATTTTTTCGCAACAGTGCCGAAACTTCTTCGGTTCATATGCTTGTCATGTACTCAAAAGACAATTCGTGGAAAATTGCGTCCGACAATATCTTTGAAACCACCGATATTGACAGCGTTGACTTTGCGGATTTAACCGGCAACGGAAAGGCTGAAATCATCGTTAATTCAACAACCTACACTCCAAATGTCGGCAAGCTTTCCTGCTACTCCTACTCGGAAGGCAAGACAAACGAAGTGGGTTCGGGACAAAGCTGTTCAAGCTTTGTTACGGGGGATTTTGACAATGACGGAACAAGCGAGATTATGTCGCTTGTTCTCTACACAACCGAAAACGAGGCTCTTGCGTCAATGCTTGATTACAACGAGGACAGCAAAAGCCTGTATGCCAAAGCAATGGCAAACATGGATCCGAATGTTGTAAAGTACAAGAACATTGCCGTTACAAAGCTTGATAACGATATTACGGGAATTGTCGTTGACGGAACTTCCGCAAATGAGGTTACGAACACACAGGTTATTTTTTACAGCCGTGACCTTGCAATTCTGCGTAATCCTCTTTTTAAAGAAAAAGCAAAAAATATAACCCGGCGTTCATCGCAGGTCATCTGTTCGGACATTGACAAGGACGGAAAGCTTGAAATTCCCGTTACGCTTGACCTTCCGAAACAGAGCGGTGACAGCAAAAATATTTATGCCGACAAAATCATTTGGAACAGCTTTGACACACCCAAGGAGGCGCTTGTTGCAAAACAGGCGGTAATCATAAATTACGATTATATGTTTATGATGAACTATGCCGATAAGTGGAGCGAAAACAAGGTTACGGCAATTACCGACCTTGAAAGCGAAACCACCTCATTCTATGCATGGAACGGCACTAAGCTTGACACGGAGCTTTTTGAAATAAAGGTGTTCCCCGTCAGCGAATGGGAATCGGGCAAATCGGATGATTTTACGCTGATTACAAAAGACGATAAATATGCATACACATTTAATAATATAAATCCCGACACACAGATTTCGCTAAGTGATGACGAAATCAAGACAGGTTTTTCCACACTTGATCAGTCGGGAATCTGATCATAGCAACGGAGGTTTTGATATGAAAAAAATTCTTGTTTGTGAGGATGAAGCGGCAATTCGTGACTTTGTCGTTATCAATCTTACAAGGGCAGGCTACGATGTAGTTGAGGCAGACTGCGGCGAGGCGGCTTTGCAGAAATATGAAGAAAACAACGGCGATTTTGATGTTGCGATTCTTGATGTTATGATGCCGGGTATTGACGGTTTTCAGGTTTGTAAGGAACTGAGAAACCGCAACGGCGGAATCGGAATTATTATGCTTTCGGCAAAAACTCAGGAAATGGACAAGGTAACAGGACTTATGCTCGGTGCAGACGACTATGTTACAAAGCCTTTCTCACCGAGTGAGCTTCTTGCAAGAGTTGATTCACTCTACAGAAGAGTTGCGCTTGCACAGTCACATTCCGAAAACAACTTTAAGGAAGAGCTTAAATCGGGCGAGTTCACACTCAATCTTCGCAACCGTGCGCTTATGAAGAGCGGAAAGATGATTGAACTCACACAGGTTGAATTCCAGATTATGGAGTACTTCTTCTCGAATCCGGGTGTTGCTCTTGACAGAATCGACATTCTCAACCATGTATGGGGAGACGCTTATGTCGGCGAGGATAAAATTGTCGATGTTAATATCCGCAGACTCAGAATGAAGGTTGAGGACGAACCTTCAAATCCTAAACATATCATCACGGTTTGGGGACTCGGCTACAAGTGGGATTCAGGCGAATAACTTTGCAAAACAGCCTGCATAAAATTTATACAATCTAAAGAGGAGGGCGGCAACAATTTTTAAGGGTATTTCAAAAAGATGGATGCTCAACACATTGAGTGTTATACTGACAATCATAATCCTTATTGTTGTCAGCCTTATTTTCATTGTTACATATATTTTTCAAAACAGCGTTGAACAGAACCTGAACACAACAAGCAGCGAACTTTCACTTGTCTTTTCGGGATTTCAGAGCGACAGTTCAACCTCGTTTACGGCGTCTGCCCGTGATTATGTTGAAAACTTTGACAAAAAAGAAGAAATGGAGGTTCTTGTAATCAATTCCTCCGGCAGAGTTGTCATGACTTCAACAGGATTCACCCCCGATGACAACGAGCAGATTCCCGATTTTAATGACGCACTCTCAAACGAAAACGGCTGTGCATATTGGAACGGCAAGCTTTCATCGAACGAAAGTGCAATGAGCCTGACAAGAATCATCACCAACGAAAACGGAACCTGCGTAGGTGCGGTAAGATACATTGTTTCCATGGAACAGGTCAACACGGCAATTGTGCTTGTTTCTGCGGCAGTTATTGCGTGCGGTCTTGTTATCATCGCCCTTGTAATATTGTCGGGACTTATGTTTATCCGTTCAATCGTTACCCCGATAAGAAAACTTTCGGAGATTTCAAGCAAGATTGCCCACGGCGATTTTTCACAGGCAAAAAAGATTGAGTACAAATACGATGATGAAATCGGCGACCTCTGCGATGCAATAAGCGATATGGCTCTTGATTTGCAGACAGCCGATCAGATGAAAAACGATTTTATTTCACGAGTATCACACGAGTTGCGTACTCCGCTTACGGCGATTAAGGGCTGGGCTGAAACAATGCAGCTTTCCGAAAGAGGAAAGCTTGACCGCAAAACCTTTGACCGTGGTATGGGAGTTATTATCAGCGAAAGCTCACGCCTTACAAGCATTGTAGAAGAGCTTCTTGACTTCAGCCGTATTCAGAGCGGAAGAATGAAGCTCATCAAGGAAAAGCTTGACATTCTTGCCGAATTTGACGATGCGGTTTACTTCTTAAAGGAAAGAGCCGTTACAGAGGGCAAGCATCTTCTTTATGATGAACCCGAGGTTGTTTATCCTGCCGTTTACGGCGATAAAAACAGGCTCAAGCAGGTTTTCCTCAATGTGCTTGACAATGCGTTGAAATACACACCAAAGGGCGGTGTTGTTGCCGCTCAGGTAATCTACAGCAAAGACGAACCCGATATTATCAAGATTGTAATAACCGACACGGGTTGCGGAATTTCTGCCGAGGATCTTCCAAAGGTTAAGGAAAAATTCTACAAAGCAAACCAGACTGTCGGCGGTTCGGGAATCGGACTTGCGGTTGCCGATGAGATTATGAACCTCCACAACGGTTCACTTGATATCGAAAGCGGAGAGGGTGTCGGCACAACCGTAACGCTTACCTTCCCTGTGTATAAAGAGGGCAGTGAAAACTCACTTCCCGAAAACATTAAGCTTTAATCTTATTTCTCTGTGCAGCCTAATACAGAAAGGAACAGCTAATGGCTAAAAATACTACTAAAAAAATCACCTCAATCGGCGGCAGCGCCCTGATTGAAGGCATTATGATGAGAGGTCCGAAACGCACAACCGTGTGTGTTCGTACCGCACCCGACAAGATTTACAGCGAGGATATAAGCATAAACACAATTCCCTCAAAATGTAAGCTTTTCAAGCTTCCGTTTTTAAGAGGAATCGCAGGTCTTATTGACTCAATGCGACTTTCCTACAAAGCGCTTATGCTCTCTGCCGATAAGGCAATTGAATCAACCGAAATCGAAGAAGAACCGTCAAAGTTTGAAAAATGGCTTGACGATAAATTCGGCGACAAGCTTGTTAAGGTTATGATGGTAATTGCGTCAATCCTCGGTGTTGCGCTTGCCGTGGGACTTTTCTTCTTTGTCCCCTCTTTCCTGTTTGACCTCAGTGCAAATGTTGTGCCGGCTTTCAAGGGTGACGGCGGAAACGCTGTTTTCTGGAAGTCTGTTTTTGAGGGTGTTCTCAAGATTATTCTTTTCTTACTTTATATTATAGTATGTTCACAAATGACAGAAATGAAAAGGGTGTTTATGTACCACGGTGCCGAGCACAAGACAATTTTCTGTTACGAAAACGAAGAAGAACTCACAGTTGAAAATGTTAAAAAGCAGAGCCGTTTTCACCCGAGATGCGGAACAAGCTTTATGGTTCTTATGCTGATTGTTGGCATCCTTGTCGGTCTTTTCGTTCCTGTTGCACCTTTCGGCATCGGATTTTTAAGACCTGTATTCAAGATTCTTCTTCTCCCCGTTTCATGCGGAATCGGTTACGAGCTTATCAAAATCTGCGGTAAGCACGACAATGCCGCAACAAGAATCATTGCCGCTCCCGGACTTTGGGCACAGAGAATCACAACAAAAGAGCCTGATGACACTATGATTGAAGTTGCAATTGAGGCTATCAAGGCTGTTATCCCCGAGGACGGCTCGGACATTGTAAGCAAGTAATGACTGTAAACGAAATTTATCAAAGCGGACTTAAACTGCTTGAAAATAGTAATATTGAAAATTCAAAATTTGAGGCGCAAAGTCTTTTACAAAAGGCTTTTTCGCTTGACAGAGTCGGCTTTATCATACACAAAACTGATAAAGCCGATGAAAACTGTTCGCATAACTTTTTAAATTTTATAGAAAAACGAATTTCAGGCGAGCCGTTGCAGTATATTCTCGGCGAATGGAGCTTTATGGGATTCGATTTTAAGGTGGGCAGAGGCGTGCTCATTCCCCGTGATGACACGGAAGTGGTTGTCAATCTCTGCATTGATTTTCTCGAAAACAGAACCGACAAAAAAACGGTTGACCTCTGTTCGGGAAGCGGTGCAATTGCCGTTGCACTTGATAAAATTTCGGGTGCAAAAGTTACGGCAGTTGAAATTGACGAAACCGCTTTTTCATATCTCGAAACAAATGTAAAAGAAAACAATTCGTCAGTAAAGCCTGTTATGGCTGACGCTCTCGAAATCTGCGAAACATTTGCAGACGGTGAGCTTGACCTCATTGTTTCAAATCCGCCTTATATAAAATCAGCCGACATCGAAACACTTCAAAAAGAAGTTCGGCTTGAACCAAGACTTGCACTTGACGGCGGCGAGGACGGTTACGATTTTTACCGTGAAATAGTGAGCCGTTGGAGCAGAAAACTCAAAAAAGGCGGTGCGCTTGCATTTGAACTCGGAGAAAATCAGGCTGACGCAGTAAAGGCACTTATGACTGACAAAGGCTTTTCGGATTTTAAAATTTCACTTGACTTTGGCGGTGTGCAGAGGGCGATTATTGGGACTTTGCTCTGATTTTAGAAATTTTGTTCGATAAAATTACCGCCAAATTATTGCATTTTCCACTCACATATTTTATAATCTTAGTGTGAACATAACCGCCGTTGAAGTGACGGTTATGTTACAGACCGAAAAACATCAGCTCCCTTTGCGGAGTACGGAGGTATATAAAATGGCAGTAGATAAAAACAAAGCGCTTGAAACTGCGCTCACACAAATCGAAAAACAGTTCGGCAAGGGTGCTGTAATGCGTCTTGGCGAAAATAAACATATGAACATTGAACACATCTCAACAGGTTCGCTTTCGCTTGATATTGCACTCGGAATCGGCGGACTTCCCCGCGGAAGAATTGTTGAAATTTACGGACCTGAATCTTCGGGTAAAACAACACTTTCTCTCCACTGCATTGCAGAGGGACAGAAAAACGGCGGCAATGTTGCATTTATTGATGTTGAGCATGCACTCGATCCGACATATGCGGCGGCTCTCGGTGTTGATGTTGATTCACTCCTCGTTTCACAGCCCGACACGGGTGAAGACGCTCTTGAAATTGCAGAAGCGCTCATCCGAAGCGGTGCGATTGATGTTATCGTAATCGACTCTGTTGCAGCTCTTGTTCCAAAGGCTGAAATTGAGGGCGAAATGGGTGACAGCCATGTAGGTCTGCACGCAAGACTTATGTCACAGGCACTGCGTAAACTCGCAGGTGCAATTTCAAAGTCAAACTGCGTTGCAATCTTCATCAACCAGTTGCGTGAAAAAGTCGGTGTTGTTTACGGCAACCCCGAAGTAACAACCGGCGGTCGTGCGCTCAAGTTCTACAGCTCCGTTCGTATTGATATAAGAAGAGTTGAAACCCTTAAATCAGGCGGTGAAATGGTCGGTTCACACACAAGAGCAAAGGTTGTAAAAAACAAGATTGCTCCTCCGTTCCGTGAAGCTGAATTTGATATTATGTACGGTGAAGGCATTTCCCGTGAGGGCGAACTTCTTGACCTTGCCGTAAAGGCTGAGGTTGTTCAAAAAGCAGGAGCATGGTTCAGCTATGACGGCAGACGACTCGGACAGGGACGTGACAAGGTCAAGGAACTTCTCAAAACCGACAAGGAGCTTGCTGCTGAAATTGAGAAGAAACTCTGGGAAAATATTGACAAGCTTTATGAACGCAAAAAGCCTGCTCCAAAGGTAAAAATTACCGAAGTTCCGTCTGCAAACCAAGAAATCAAGCCTGATTCTGCGGATAAGACAGAGAAAAAGAGCGGTGCAAAAATTGATGTTCTGGTTGACGACTGATGCTTATAACCGCAGTTGAACCACGAAGAAAGGCGATGTGTGCGCTCTACATTGACGGCGAATATGTTATGAATCTTGACGCACGCACAGTTATTGAAAACCGATTTGATGTCGGCAGAGAGATTGATGACGAGGATCTGCACGAGATTATCAGGCTAAGCAATGAGCGCCGTGCAAAGGAAAAGGCTTTGTGGCTTATTTCCTATCGTGACCACTCAAAAAAAGAACTCACCGACAAAATCAAACGAACCTGTGACGAGGAATCGGCGGAAAAGGCTGTTGAGCGAATGGAAGAACTCGGTCTTGTAAATGACGAAAACTTTGCAAGACGATATGCCGAACAGCTTTTGTTTTCAAAACATAATGCTCCGAGAGGTGCGGTAAGACAGCTTGTTCAAAAGGGAATTGACCGTGAACTTGCAGAAGAGATTATCGAAGAAATCGACTTTGATCCGTGTGACGGAATAAGGGCGGTTATCGACAGAAAATATAAAAACATAAATGATGAAAAAATAAGGCGAAGAGCCGTTGCCGCTCTGCAAAGGCTCGGATACGGATGGGATGACATTAAGACCGTCCTCAGAGAATACACAGAGGAAGACTGATTATGAATTATAAAGTAGGCATTGTATCACTCGGTTGTGCAAAAAATCAGGTTGATGCCGAGATGCTTTTGTACACACTCAAGAACAGAGGATTTATTATTGTTAACGATCCGGCAGATGCGGACGCAGTAATTGTAAATACCTGCGGATTTATCGAAAGTGCAAAGCAGGAAAGCATTAACGAAATTATTGAACTCGGCAAGCTCAAGGACGAGGGCAAAATCAAGGCAATCATCGTAACAGGCTGTCTTGCTCAAAGATATAAGTCGGAAATTTCCGAACAGCTTTACGAGGTTGATTCGGTTATCGGAATCGGTGCTAACGAAACTATCGCAGACATCGTTTTGGAAACACTTGACGGACAGAAGTGCGAAAGCTTTCCCGACAAGGTTTGTCTGCCGCTTGAGGGCGGAAGAATTCTTTCAACTCCCCCCTACACCGCTTATCTCAAAATTGCCGAGGGTTGCGACAACCGTTGTTCCTATTGTGCAATCCCGATGATTCGAGGAAGATTCCGCAGCAGAGATATTGAAGATGTTGTAAAAGAGGCGGAAGGTCTTGCTGAGCGTGGAGTCAAGGAACTCAATGTAATTGCTCAGGACACAACCCGTTTCGGTGAGGATAAATACGGCAAACCGATGCTTGCAGAGCTTCTCAGAAGACTTTGTATGATTGACGGCTTTAAATGGATAAGGGTTCTCTACTGCTATCCCGACAGAATTACAGACGAACTTATTGACACAATTGCAAGTGAAGATAAGATTGTAAAATATATGGATATTCCGCTCCAGCATTGTAACAAGGATATTCTCCGCAGAATGAATCGTCACGGCGACAGAGAAAGCCTTACTGCACTCATGAACAAGATTAAGGATAAAATTCCGAATGTAATCTTCCGCTCAACCTTTATTACAGGTTTCCCGGGTGAAACCGAGGAGCAGTTCAATGAGCTTGCAGAGTTTGCCGCCGATATGAAGTTTCAGCGACTCGGCTGTTTTGCCTACTCTCCCGAGGAGGACACAAAGGCAGCTGAAATGCCCGACCAAATTGACGAAGAAATCAAGCAAAAGCGTGCCGATATTATTATGGAGCATCAACAGCAGGTTATGGCTGAATACTGCGAAAGCCTTGTTGGCAAAGAAATTGAAGTTCTTGTTGAAGGCTTTGACAAGCTTGCCGAATGTTTCTTCGGCAGAAGCTATGCCGACGCCCCCGAGGTTGACGGCTGTGTATTCTTCACCTGTGACGGTGAAAAGCCAAAGGCAGGAGATTTTGTCAAGGTGCATGTAACCGATTACACAGGTTGCGATCCTGTAGGTGAATTTGTCGGCAAAATCGACTAAGTGGCTAAAAGACTCAGCAATTTCATAATATTTAACTTTGAAAGGCACATAAAATGAACTTACCAAATAAACTGACAGTAGGACGAATAATTCTTGTTCCGTTCTTTGTGGCGGCATTGCTTGCAAACTTTCCGCTCAACAATGCCGTTGCCCTGATTATTTTTATTGCGGCGTCACTCACAGATATGTTTGACGGAAAAATTGCAAGAAAAAACGGTCTTGTTACAGACTTCGGAAAATTTGCAGATCCGCTTGCAGACAAAATTCTTGTGCTTGCCGCATTTCTGTGCTTTGTACAGCTTGGAATATGTGACTGCGTTGCGGTCATAATCGTGCTTTTCCGTGAATTTTCCGTCACCTCAATACGGCTGATTGCCGCCTCAAAAGGCAAGGTTGTCGCCGCTAATATGTGGGGCAAAGCAAAGACGGTTTCACAGATGATTGCTATAATTGCAGTAATTGCAATGCAAATCGTGCTTGAACTGCCCGAAGTCGGACTTAATTTTATAAACATGGCAACATTTGAACCGATTTTCTTTGTGGTGGGAGAAATTCTCATCTGGATTTCGGTTGTATTCACAATCATTTCGGGCGTTGTATATATAATTCAAAACAGACAGTTTATTTCTCAGACCTGAGAACAGACTCTCACGGTCTTGACAGGAGGGTGATTGCGTGTTTAAAACCCTGAAAGCGGATATTGATGCGGTTATGGAGCGTGATCCTGCCGCAAGGAGCAGAGCAGAGGTGTTTTTTCTCTACTCGGGTTTCAAGGCGGTGCGTTCTCACCGAAAAGCCAACTGGTGTTTGCGACACAACCTCAAGTTTCTTGCAAGGTGGATTTCTCAACGCAGTCGTCACAAGACGGGAATTGAGATTCACCCGGGTGCAACTATCGGCAAGGGACTGTTTATAGATCACGGAATGGGCGTTGTCATAGGCGAAACTACAATAATAGGAGACAACTGCACCATTTATCAGAATGTTACTCTCGGAGGAACAGGCAAAGAAACAGGAAAAAGGCACCCCACACTCGGCAACAATGTGCTTGTAGGCTCGGGTGCAAAGGTTCTCGGTCCGTTCAAGGTTGGTGACAACGCAAGAATTGCCGCAGGTGCGGTTGTTTTAAGCGAAGTTCCGCCGAATGCAACGGCTGTCGGCGTTCCGGCAAGAGTAGTAAAAGTCAACGGTGTTCGCAGTGAAACCCTTGACCAGATTCATGTATCGGATCCGGTTGCACTTGCATTGTGCAATCTTGAGCATAAAATTTTTGAACTTCAAAAACAGCTTGATGAGCTGAAAAAGGAAAATGTAAAAAGTGAGGAATAGCAAATGATTTTATATAATTCTCTCGGACAGACAAAGCAGGAATTTGTACCGCACACACCCGGCAAGGTTAATATGTACACCTGCGGTCCTACTGTTTATCACTATGCCCACATTGGCAATCTTCGCACCTATATTATGGAAGATGTTCTTGAAAAGTATCTTCGTTTTTCGGGTTATGATGTAAACCGTGTAATGAACATCACAGATGTAGGTCATCTTTCAAGCGACGCCGACACAGGCGAGGATAAGATGCTTTCAGGCGCAAAGCGTGAGCATAAAACTGTTATGGAGATTGCAAAGTTCTACACAGACGCATTTTTTGCCGACTGCGAAAAGCTTAACATCAAGCGTCCCGATGTTGTAGAGCCTGCAACAAACTGCATTGACGATTTTATTAATATGATTTCCGTTCTGCTTGAAAAGGGCTATGCCTACATTGCAGGCGGCAATGTTTACTTTGACACTTCAAAGCTCGACAACTACTATGTGTTCGGCAATATGAATGAGGACGATCTTGCTGTCGGCGTTCGTGACAGCGTTGAAGAGGACGAAAACAAGCGTAACAAGGCTGACTTTGTTCTCTGGTTCACAAAGTCAAAGTTTGATTCACAGGAGCTCAAGTGGGAAAGTCCGTGGGGCGTAGGTTATCCGGGCTGGCACATCGAATGCTCATGCATAAGCTATAAGCATTGCGGTGAATATCTTGACATTCACTGTGGCGGCATTGACAATGCTTTCCCCCATCACACAAACGAAATTGCACAGAGCGAGGCTTTTCTCGGTCACAAGTGGTGTCCGTACTGGTTTCATGTACTTCATCTCAATGATGCAAGGGGCAAAATGAGCAAGTCAAAGGGCGGTTTCCTTACAGTTTCACTTCTTGAAGAAAAGGGCTACAATCCGCTTGTTTACAGAATGTTCTGCCTCCAGAGCCACTACCGCAAGCCGCTCACATTCTCATATGACAACCTTGACAACACAGCCACAGCCTACAACAAGCTTGTAAAGAGAATTTCCGCTCTTTCAAGGGACGGTGAGCCTGATATGGCAAAGGCTGAGGAGCTTACAAAGGGATTTAGCGAGGCACTTGACAATGACCTCAACACTTCTCTTGCTCTCACCTGCGTTTATGATGTTCTCAAGGCTGACGCAGACGATGCAACAAAGCTTTATGTAATCGGCGAATTTGACAAGGTGCTTTCACTCGACCTTACAAAAGTTCCCGAAAGCAACAAAGCGGACGCTGACGATGACTTTGCCAAGGAAGTTGAGGAGCTTATTGCACAGCGTACAAAAGCCCGTGCCGAAAAGGATTGGGCGACAGCCGACGCTATCCGTGACAAGCTTAAAGAGATGAAAGTTGTTGTCAAGGACACAAAAGACGGCATTGAATGGCATGTTGAGGGTTAACTTGACTGCTATCGCCCAATGAACGCACCTAATTAAAACAAAATATGAATAAATAAAAATCCCCTTCATATAAATTTGGTATGGAGGGGATTTTATGCGTTTGTATATCATAACAAAACGAAATCTAATATCAATCGGATTCTGTCTTTTAATCGGAGTGCTTGCAGGAGCAATTGCAGTCACATCAACCGTTCGAGCCGTTCAGAGTGCGGCTGCTCAGCGTGAAATTCCCATTTACTATGTTGACACGGACAAAAAGCAGGTTGCCCTGTCGTTTGATGCGGCATGGGGCAATGAACAGACCGAGCATCTGCTTGAAATTCTCGACAAATACAAGGTGAAATCAACATTTTTCCTTGTGGGCGACTGGGTTAAGAATTATCCCGACAGCGTAAAAGATATTGCAAAGCACGGTCACGATGTGGGCAATCACAGCAACACCCATCCTCATATGACGCAGATGTCATCGTCCGATATGGTCGGTCAGATTCAGTCCTGCAACGAAAAAATCAAGGAGCTTACGGGCAAAACTCCCACCCTGTTCCGTGCCCCCTACGGCGATTACAACAATGATGTTGTAAAGTCGGTCAACGGCTGTAATATGTATTGCGTGCAATGGGATGTCGATTCGCTCGACTGGAAAGATCCGACTCCCGAGCAGATAAAGCAAAATATTATGAAAAAAATCAGGAACGGCAGTATTATATTGATGCATAACGGTGCAAAAAATACCCCCGAAGCATTGCCGACGGTAATCGAGGCAATCAAATCCGAGGGCTACGAAATCGTTCCGATTTCGCAAATTCTGCTCAAAGGCGAATACTACACAGATGTTGACGGCAAAATGTGCAGTAAAACCGCCACACAACCGAGTTCGTGAGGGAACATTTTTATTAATGCCGCAAAACTACCGTCATACTGTAGGGGCGTTCATCGGACGCCCGCCAAGTAAAGACATAAATTATATGTTAAAACAAATTTTATAAATGAAATGCAGTTACCGAAATAATGTAGCGGCGATCAGTGATCGCCAATCGTTTTGGTTTTGCAACCAAAACGAAGATAAGCATAATCTTTGCCATCTTAAAATTATATATTAATAAACAAAATATTTTCTGCGATTACTTATTCATTTCGTGTTGATTGGTAGCCTTGCGACCGCCGCCGGTGGCGGAAAAAGGGAGCAATGCGCTGTCTGAAATAACGAGCAATAGGAAGCACATTTATGTGCAACGCATTGCGACTATATTTCAGACGGGAGAACGAGGTTCGCCGCTACATTGCATTGTAGAAAAGGTAACAATTTTACGCTTGGGCATAATTTGTGTTAAGTCGCACCGATTTTACAATCGGTACGATTGGCGGTCACTGACCGCCACTACAGATTATACACAGTTTTCATCACATCAAAAATTATGTGAATAAACAAATAATTTCATCAAAGCGGGCGTCCGATGAACGCACCTACTGATTAACAATAACTTTCATACAAAAAACAGACTGACAGATTATCAGTCTGTTTTTTAATGCAATCATCATTTTCTTGCAATGTTAAGAATATTTTCCCACCATTCATTAGATGATATTATTGAATAGGTTGTGAGAAAACTTTCCGCTATTAGCAAACGAATGAGTATGACAAATAGTATTGTTAAAAATAAATCCAATGCCATTACTAAACATATATTTAAAATATTACCGTATTCTGCATATTCTAACCTTAAAATAAATGTCGGTACTACACATATACAACTAATGAACATTAAGTCAAGAGGTATCACAAACAACGATATAATTGAATTAAGCACATCATTATGACAAACAAAATCTATTGACCAAGTAACAAGTAACAAATAAAAAATTAATACCTTTGCAAAATCAAGTATTGTAAACCCAATCGTAGCTGTAACTTTTACTGATTTGAATGAATTTTTCCGAACTAAATAGAAAGATATAAGAAAAGTAATAATTAATAAAACCGCAAATATTAAATAGCAATTGTTAACAATGAAATCAGCAAATACTTCGGCTACTCTATTACTTCCACACAGATAAAATAAAAATGCAATAATTGCAAAACCACAATTACTAAATAAAATAATCATTGCGTACTCCTTAAATTATTTCTAATTAAAAAATCACTTAATGCAAAAGCAAGTTCTATAATTTTATATACTTTATTCACTTGAATTATACCCATATTGTATAAAATTGTCAACAAAAAGTTATAATATTATACTCACAAGGTATAATTTATGGAGTGGGTACGGCAAATGCAAAGAATTAAGGAACTACGAAAAGAAAAATCTATGAACCAAATTGCATTGGGAATGGAACTTAACTTTTCGCAAAAGATAATCAGCGAATATGAAAACGGAAAGGTTGAACCGAGCATTACAACGCTCAAAAAACTTGCGTCAATTTTTAATACATCTGTTGATTATATAATTGAATATACGGACATCAAACAGCCGATTGACAAAATTGCACAGTCTAAACTCTCGGAAACTGAATGTGAACTTCTCAACGAATTTCGCTGTCTGCCAAAAGAAAAACAAAACATTGCCCTTGGTATCATTATGGGATTAAAGCACAGTTAATTGTAGCCAATATAATTTTATTCGTATCGTGTTTTCACACGAAATGATTGGTAGCCATGCGACCGCCGCCGGTGGCGGAAAAAGGGAGCAATGCGCTGTCTGAAATAACGAGCAATAGGAAGCACATTTATGTGCAACGCATTGCGACTATATTTCAGACGGGAGAACGAGGTTCGCCGCTACAGTATGACGGTTGTTTTGCGGTCTTTATAAAATTTGTTTTAACATATAGTTTACACTATTACTTGCGGGCGTCCGATGAACGCCCCTACTGATTAACAATAACTTTCATATAAAAACATATAAAAAACAGGCTGACAGGTTATAAAAAATCTGTCAGCCTGTTTTTTTAATTATAACTTAGATTAAATCAATAATATGCCTTTTCAACATTTGATTTGTCGGCAAAATCAGCAAAATGCTCATCTGCGTATGAGCCCTTTTTAACATAGATTGTAAGTTTATCAGAATCGACACAAGTCAAGAAACTACTTTCAATTGAGGTAAGTGATTCCGGAAGATAGAGTGTTTCAAGTTTTGTCCAAGCAAAAACAGAATCACCGACAGTTGTTACTGATTCGGGAAGTTTAATCTCCTTGATTCCTGAATACTGGAACGCAGATTCCTTGATTTCGGTTACCTTATCAGGAATTTCAATAGTTTCAAGCGACTCGCAATTGCTAAAACAGAATTCTGAAATTCTCTTTAGGTTTTTCGGAAGCTGAACCGTTTTCAGGTTATTATCATATACAAACAAACCGTCAGGAAGATTTTTAATGTTTTCAGACTCAAACACAACACTTTCAAGGTTATCGTTTTCTGAAAAATAGTTATCCTCGCCGCTTGCCCAATCATCAATTCTTAAATCAATACAATTTTTTGGAATTACGATTTCGCTCTTCTTTGCTGCTTCTTTTGAAAGATTGACAATGCAACTGTTTTCATCCCACACGAAGTCACCGTCAACTGCACCTCCGACTTCAGCAGTACTTGAATCATCAGCCGATGAATCATTCACGGACTCAACCTTGCTTGAAGATTTGTCGGTTGAAGATGAATTGTTACCGCCCGAACAACCCGTTGCAACCGCACCAAGCGCAACCGTCAAAGCCAAAAGTGAAACTATAAATATTCTTTTCATTTTTTACTCTCCTCATGTTTGCTTTATATCATTGCTTAATACAGCAAAGCTATTATATTATTAAAACAAGATTTTGTCAATAAGTCAAAATCTTGTTCTCTAATATCAACAAAGAAGAACTTTTTCGGTACAAAGATTATATTAATTTATAACAAAATCAAAATTTATTATTAAACAAACCGCTACAACATAAAATCAGGCTGACAGGTTATTAAAAATCTGTCAGCCTTAATTATTTTATCAAGTTTTCACTACGAATTAAAATCAATAAACAACAACACGGGTTCCTGAGGAAATGTTGTTATAGATTTTCTTAGCTGCGTTGTACGGTGTGTTTACACAGCCGTGTGAGCCGTGACCCTTGTACCTTGTTCCGCCGTATTCCCAGCTTGAACGCCATGATGCGTCATGGATTCCGCAACCGTCAGATGTGAACGGGAGCCAGAATGTTACATGGGAATTCTCCATAAGTGTTGCAGGAGATGCCTTGTAAATAATTGAATATGCACCCTTTGGCGTATCGTTTGTACCGTAGTTGCCGGTTACAACATCTGTTTCAACAACAAGCTTACCGTTCTTGTAGTACCACATATGCTGCTGATTGATACTGATTTCAACATATGTGCCGCCGACTGAAACACCGTAGGCATTCTTGCTGATCTTTACACTCTTTGTCTGGAATGTGCCGAGGCACTTGTACTTTTTCGGGTTACTGCTCGGTCCCGAATACTTGTAAGCACGAATACGGAAGTAATAGGTCTTGCCGACTGTAAGCTTTTTGGTGTTGTAGAAAGTATTCTTTGTTTCACCAAGCTTTGTATATTTTCCGTTCTTTGAGGTTGAATAGAAAATCTCATATGCTGTCGGAGTGGTCATTGCCTTGCCCCATGTGAGATTTACTCTTGAAAGTCTTGTATCTGTCTTGAAATTAACGGCATTAAGACCTGCCACACATCTTATTGTTGACGGTGACGAATAGTAAGTGTTCTTTTTGATTGCACGGTAAGCCCTAATCTGATAGTAATACGCTCTGCCGTTCATAACTCCCTTATCTCTGAAAGAAGTTGTGGAATTTGAAGTGATTGTCTTATAAAGAACATATTTTCCGTTTGTGTTCCTGCTCATACGGTAGATTTTGTAGCCTGTTGCCTGTGAGTTCTTTGACCACGAAAGTGTAATTGCAGCACCCGACTCCTTGAGTGAAACGCTAACGGCATTCGGGAGAGTAGCTGTTCTGTAGGTCTGACTCTTACCCTCATACTTTACACCGTCATGCTCAACATAGGCGGCAACCTTTACATCATACCAGGTTGCTGTTCTAATCTTTTTGAGTGTACAGGCATTTGACTTTACATATGTAAATCTTGAAAAATTCTTGTGTGCGTCATTGTTGCGGTAGTAGATTACATAGCCTGTTGCACCGCTTACTTTATCCCACTTGAACGAAAGCGAATTTGTTGTATATTGCGTTCTTTTGAGATTCTTGATTGCGCCCACATTCGGCTTAACCGGCTGAGTCGGAGAAACCGTAGGAGTTACGGGCGGCTCCGTTACCGGCTGTGAAGGCTCGGTTGCCTGAGTTGGTTCAACGCTCGTATCTGTTACATCAGATGCAACGGTTGCCTCTGTTGCAGGCTGAGAGTCTGTTTCTGCGGCAGAAACAGCTAATGTTCCGACAACAGAACAAGCTACGGTAACTACTGCGAGAATTACAGCCAAGGTGTGTTTGAATTTGAATGTCATATATTCCATCCCCAATCGTATTTGATAATTAGATTATATATGTTTTTTTGAAAAAAATAAAGAGTATTTAGTAAAAAATTTCAAAAATCTTCCACTAATTACTCTTACTTTATCTTGTCATTTTTATTAAGTCTTGAAAGGCGTTCGCATTCGGCAATCAGCTTGCTCTGTTTAAGCCTTCTTTCGTCCTCAAGCACAGATTCACGAACCTGTTTTCGCAGTCTTTCAAATGGTGTGTCACGGTTGCCTGTTATCTCTTTCGGGCTTAAAATTTTTGGTGCAAGATTTGATGCACCCGGTCTTGTGAGCATCTGAATGGTGATATGCTCATGCTGAATGAGAGCGAAAAGCTGACTGAGAGAGGTACATTCGTCAATTGCCTTGACGAGTTCTTCCGTTGTTTTGTGACGGTATCCGTGCACCTTTGTTTCATTCAATTTCACTCACCGCCCTTTATTGCCTTTTGCGGAACATTGTTATCATTATATTTCCGAATAAACGCCTCCGCTGTTTGATGAAGGACATTTGTACCTTAGATTATACTTAATTTTCACAAGATTTTCAATATTTATTTTCGGTTTCTTTGTTTACATCAACACTTTTTTATGATATGCTGACTAACAGATACGCAAAATGTCCGTATAATCGACATTTTTCAGCGTTAAAAAATTTTTGTCAGGAGTAGAATAATGAAAAAAACTATTTGTGCCGTAACGGCTGCCATGCTTGCACTTACCTCGGTTTTGTGCGGTTGCTCAAGCAACGGTGAAAGCAGTTCGCAGTCGGGCAGTACAACCCCGGCAACTGTTGCCACAGACACAACCGTCAAGACAACAGGCGAAAAAATACATATAAACGACAGCACTCTCGGTGAAATCTGGATTACCGAGCTTGACGGTGTGCCGAAAAACACACTCAACAATGACAACTTCACCTCTGACGACACTTTCAAATACTACAGTGAAAACGGCAAGGCTGCTTCAATGGAAGGAATCGACATTTCCTCCTACAGCGGAAAGATTGACTGGGACAAGGTTAAAAAATCGGGTGTTGATTTTGTTATGGTTCGCATCGGCGGCAGAGGCTACGGTTCTGACGGAAAAATGTACTCGGACGATTCCGCCCTTTCATATATAAAGGGTGCTAAGGCGGCAGGACTTAAAGTCGGCGTGTATTTCTTCTCTCAGGCTGTCAATAACGATGAGGCAATTGAAGAGGCTGACTATATAAAGACACTTCTCGGTGATGAAACAATCGATTTTCCCGTTGCATATGACTGGGAAATCATCAAGGATGATGACGCAAGAACCGACAGCGTTTCCGCCGCTCAGGCAACAGCCTGTGCAAAGGCATTCTGCAACCGTGTAAAGGAGCTTGGCTACACACCGATTATCTATTCTCCGAGCAAGGAGCTTTACTTCAAATATGACCTCACCCAGCTTGCAGATTTTGACATCTGGTACTGCGAATACGCAAATGTTCCGACATTCTATTATCAGTTTTCTATGTGGCAATATTCTTCATCAGGCAAGGTTGACGGAATTGAGGGCGATGTTGATATGAACATCTGCTTCACAAACATAGCCGATTACGATTAAGAAAGGATAATATATATGAAAAAGATAGCAAGCTTTACAATCAACCACAACACACTTATGCCGGGTGTTTACATCTCAAGGATTGACGGAGATATTACAACATACGATATGCGTTTTGTAAAGCCGAACACACCGCCGTATCTTCCGAATCCCGTTATGCACACAATTGAACACCTTTTTGCAACATATGCCCGCAACAGCAAATTTGCCGACAATGTAATCTACTTTGGACCTATGGGATGCAGAACGGGTTTTTATTTTCTCGTTCGTGATATGTCAAATGAGGACGCATTACAGCTTATAAAAGACACAATAAAGCAGTGTGCGGAGCACAAAGGGGAAATCCCCGGAACAACTGCAATTGAGTGCGGAAACTACCTTGAACACGACCTTGATGGTGCTTTAAAAGAGTTAAATAAATATTACTCTTTGTTAAAAGATTACACGGTTGATAACTTACAGTATAATTAATATGGGGAATTATTGTTTAATTTACCCTGTTTTTTGTAACCTTATCCCCTGTCTTATTATTAATTATGACATTTTTTAATTCTCATATTGCAATTTCGTAACTATTTGGTATAATAAAGGTATCGCGTTTGTTACAAAAATGTAACGGTTAATGAGATAGGAGAAATTATTTTGGAGACAAAGTTCATTGGTTTGGAAGGTTTCAATGAAATCGAGAGTCTTCCGACAAAGAAACGCAAAGTTTGCAGGCGTGAGCTTACAACAGCACAGAAAACTGTTCGCTTTGTAAAGAGAGCAACAACATTTTGTGCAAAATCAGTTGTAAGAATGTCAAAAAACACAGCCGCAAAACTCGCACAGGCAATTGAGAACAGGAAGGGTTCTTTAAAGTCTGTTACAATCAAGGCTGTTAATTCGTCAAAGAAAGCAAAAACACAGATATCAGCTATTGACAAAGCATTCAACGAATCAAGAAACGGCACAACAAAGAGTGCCGGAGAGATTGTATCGGAACTTTCGTTCAAAAGCGGAAAGCAGTATGCTCACCTTGCACCCTCGACAATCCGTTCGCAGAAGTTGCTCAGAAAAAAGGCTGTGCTTGCAGTAGTAGCCTGTTTCAGCGCAATCACACTTTCATGTGTAACGGTTGCAAGCGCACTTGATATGAAAGATAACAACAGCGCACAGACCCCTGCACTTGTTGCAACAAGTGACGAGGCTGTTCCTAATACTGAAATTGACGGCGAATCGGCATCGGCAAACCTCAAGGCAATTTCACCGTCATGCGCAAGTCTTTATATTGACGGCAAGTTCATCGGTGCGACAGAAGAAATTGATCAGCTCAATGCAGACCTCGATCAGGTTCTTGTTGATTACCGCAGAGATTACGATGACGAAACAACAACCGAGTTTGCAAATTCGGTGGAGGTTGTAAAAGGTAACGCAAGCGGTACAGACCTTATTACCGCAGACGAGGTTATGGCACTTGCAGACGGCAAGTTTTCAATCTCACTTTCAACAGACATTGTTTACACAAGAGATGTGGCTTATGACACAAAGGTAAAGTATGACGAGGACAAGTCTTCTTCATACAAAAAAGTTACCACAAAGGGCGTTAATGGTGAAGAAGAAGTAACGTTAAGAACTACATTTGTTGACGGTGTTCAGACCGATGCAGTTCAGACTGACGCAAAAACTATTAAAGAGGCAGTTGACGAAGTTGTTGTAAAAGGCAAGGCTGAGGATACTTCATCAAGCACAGGTTCATCGTCAACCTCATCAGACAGCAGTTCTTCATCAAGTTCAAATTCATCTTCAAGCTACACAACAGGTTCATCGGGTATGTTTGCATGGCCACTCCCCTACACACATACATTGACAAGTACCTTCGGCACACGCTGGGGCAGACTTCACGGCGGACTTGACATTTCAGACGGCGGTGTTTACGGACAGCCTATTTATGCATCCGCAAGCGGTACCGTAACATTCTCGGGCGGTGACAACAGCGGCTACGGCAACTATGTTATCATTGACCACGGCAGTGGCTACACAACACTTTACGGTCATTGCAGTTCACTTGTTGCAGTAACAGGTCAGTATGTAAATCAGGGCGACCTCATCGGTTATGTCGGTTCAACAGGCAACTCAACAGGTCCTCACCTCCATTTTGAAATCCGCCTCAACGGCGAAAAAATGGACCCCCTCGGCTACACAAGCTGATTTAATTAAATATTTATTATTTAACCCCCCGATTCATTTGAGTCGGGGGGTTGTTTATGATGAATATGATTTTATCTGAACATATACTGTGCGGTGTCGAGGACTGACTCCATTGTCTTAAAGGCTTTGTTTGCCTTTTTCTTGAGTTTTGGGTTGCTGTCTACCATATTTTTGCCGACAATACCCATGCAGACGCCTGCCGTCATTCCTATTGCAACGCCTTTCATCACATTCATCATTGGACTTGTATTCATAATCACACCTCCCCATCTTGCAAATTCATTGACAAAATGTGTGTTTTTTCATCTTTGTCACACGGCTTTGTCAAAAAAACTTGCATTATTATTGTTTACGATTTAAAATGTATTTAAACAGAAAAAGAATGGAATAATAAAAATTGGAGTGATAACTTTTGGCAACTCTCAACCTTGTGCTTGTTGAACCCGAAATTCCGCAGAACACGGGCAATGTGGCACGAACCTGTGCCGCAACGGGAACAAGACTTCATCTTGTCAAGCCTATGGGCTTTGAACCTGACGATAAAAAACTCAAAAGAGCGGGACTTGACTACTGGCACTTGCTTGACATCACATATTATGAAAGCATTGACGATTTTTTTGAAAAAACAAAAGGCGGAAAATACTTTTTCTTTTCAACAAAAGGAACTCACCGCCACAGCGATGTTGAATATCCAGACAACTGCTATCTTCTTTTTGGCAAAGAAACAAAAGGCTTGCCCGAGGAGCTTTTAATGCAGCATCCCGATGATACTTTAAGACTGCCTATGATTGACGAGGCAAGAAGTCTTAATCTTTCAAACTCGGTTGCAATTGCGGCTTATGAAGTTTTAAGGCAATGGGATTATCCTTCTTTGCAGAACAAGGGCGAGCTTCACAACCACAAGTGGAGCGACCTCAACAATATGACATAAGAACAAAAATAATATTCATAAACTTCCTTAAAATCAGTATTTGTAAAGACAGTGCAAAAAATACCCCGACAGGCGAATTTTTTAAAGTTTTCTATTGATAAAAAGGGGTTTTTGATATATAATAATGGTGACTGTAAAAATACTAAATTTTTACAAATTTCTTCTTACACGAAAGGAATGTATATTATGCAGCTCAACAAAGTATCTGTTGATGACATCAATGTAAAAGGTAAAAAAGTACTTGTTCGTTGTGACTTCAATGTACCGCTCAAGGACGGCGTAATCACAAACGACAACAGAATTACAGCAGCTCTTCCTACAATCAAGAAGCTTATCGCTGACGGCGGCAAGGTTATCCTTTGCTCACATCTCGGCAAGCCGAAGAACGGTCCCGAAGAAAAGTTCTCACTCGCTCCCGTAGCAGTAAGACTTTCGGAACTCCTCGGTCAGGATGTTGTTTTCGCTAACGATGACGAGGTTGTAGGCGAAAATGCTAAAAAGGCTGTTGCAGAAATGAAAGACGGCGATGTTGTTCTTCTCCAGAACACTCGTTTCAGAAAAGAAGAAACAAAGAATCTTGAGCCATTCTCATCAGAACTCGCTTCACTTGCTGATGTATTCGTAATGGATGCATTCGGTTCGGCTCACCGTGCACACTGCTCAACAGTAGGTGTTACAGACCACATCAAGGACACAGCAGTAGGTTACCTCATGCAGAAGGAAATTAACTACCTCGGCAATGCCGTTGAAACTCCTGTTCGTCCGTTCGTTGCAATCCTTGGCGGTGCTAAGGTTGCTGACAAGCTCAATGTTATTTCAAACCTCCTCGAAAAGTGCGACACACTCATCATCGGCGGCGGTATGGCTTACACATTCCTCAAGGCTCAGGGCAAGGAAGTCGGTCTTTCACTCGTTGACGATACAAAGATTGACTACTGTAAGGAAATGATGGCTAAGGCTGAAAAGCTCGGCAAGAAGCTCCTTCTCCCAATCGACACAACAATCGCTGCAGGCTTCCCTGATCCTATCGATGCTGAAATCGAAGTTAAGGTTGTTGATTCAGACAAGATTCCTGCTGACATGGAAGGTCTTGACATCGGCACAAAGACACAGGAACTCTTTGCCGACGCTGTAAAGAGCGCAAAGACTGTTGTTTGGAACGGTCCTATGGGCGTATTTGAGAACCCGACTCTTGCAAAGGGTACAATTGCTGTTGCTAAGGCTCTTGCCGACACAGACGCAACAACAATCATCGGCGGCGGCGACAGCGCAGCTGCTGTTATTCAGCTTGGTTTTGCTGATAAGATGAGCCACATCTCAACAGGCGGCGGCGCATCTCTTGAATACCTTGAGGGCAAGGTTCTTCCGGGTATCGCAGCAATCGCTGACAAATAATTTAATCAAATAAAAGGGCGGATTTTTCCGCCCTTACTGATTTAACCCTGTTACTTTATTATAATAAAAACATATTCTGAAAGGAAAATTATCATGGATAAATCAAAGAGAAAGGCAATTATCGCCGGCAACTGGAAAATGAACAAAACTCCAAAGGAAGCTAAAGAGCTCCTCAACGCTATTACTCCCCTCGTAAAAGATGCCGGTTGTGAAGTAATCGCTTGTGTTCCTTATGTTGACCTTGCAACAGCACTTGAGGCTACAGAAGGCACAAATGTTAAAATCGGTGCAGAAAACTGTCACTGGGCTGAAAGCGGTGCTTTCACAGGCGAAATCTCAACAGGTATGCTCAAGGAAATGGGCGTTGAATATGTAGTTCTCGGTCACAGCGAGAGAAGACAGTATTTCGGCGAAACAGACGAAACTGTAAACAAGAGAACAAAGGCTGCTCTTGCCGCAGGTCTTAAGCCAATCGTTTGCGTTGGCGAACTCCTCTGGGAGCGTGAGTGCGACATCACAGAAGAAGTTATCGCAAGACAGATTAAGCTTGACCTCTTCAATGTAACAGAAGAAGAACTCAAGAATGTTGTTATCGCTTATGAGCCTGTATGGGCTATCGGCACAGGCAAAACTGCTACAGCTGATCAGGCTGAAGAGGTTTGTGCATTCATCCGTGCTACAATCGCTAAGCTTTACAATCAGGCTGCCGCTGACGCTGTTACAATTCAGTACGGCGGTTCAATGAATGACGGCAATGCTGACGAGCTTCTCTCAAAGACAAATGTTGACGGTGGTCTTATCGGCGGTGCATCACTCGTTGCCGAGAAGTTTGCCGCAATCGTAAAGGCTGCAAGCAAGTAATTTAAACAGTATATTCAAACACAATGCCGTGTCCTTTTGGGCACGGCACAAAAGTCTGTAATCGGCTTTTGGATTTTGTTTTTTGCATAACAAGATTGTGTATGCTTTATGGAAAGGACACGCAAAATGAAAAAACCGGTAATTTTAATGATTCTTGACGGCTTTGGTATTGCTCCCGAAAAAGGCAACGCTATCAAGGCTGCTAAAAAGCCAAACATTGACAAGCTTTTTGCATCTAATCCGCTCACACAGATTGGTGCGTCGGGTATGGATGTAGGTCTTCCTGACGGTCAGATGGGCAACTCTGAGGTCGGTCACACAAATATGGGTGCCGGCAGAATCGTTTATCAGGAACTCACAAGAATTACAAAGACTATCAACGAGGACAAGCTCAAAGATAACGAGGCTATTGTTGATGCAATGAACAAGGCTCTCAAGAACGGCACGGCACTTCACCTTATGGGACTTCTCTCAGACGGCGGTGTTCACAGCCACATTGAGCATCTCTACGGTATTCTTGAACTTGCTAAGAAAAAGGGTCTTAAAGATGTTTACATTCACGCATTCCTTGACGGTCGTGATGTTCCGCCTTCAAGTGCCGCTGAATATGCTGACAAGCTTCTTAACAAGCTCAAAGAAATCGGCATAGGCAAGGTTGCCACAGTTGAGGGCAGATACTATGCAATGGACAGAGATAACAACTGGGACAGAGTTGAAAAGGCATATGCCGCTATGGTATATGGCGAGGGCAACAAGGCAGACTGCCCTGTTTGCGCAATTAAGAACTCTTACAATGACGGTGTAACAGACGAATTTGTTGTTCCTTGTGTTATTGAGGGCGGTGCTCAGGTTAAGCCTAACGACAGCATCATCTTCTTCAACTTCCGTCCTGACAGAGCAAGAGAGATTACAAGAACATTTGTTGACCCTGATTTTAGGGGCTTTGAGAGAAAGAACGGTTTCTTCCCCGTAAACTTTGTTTGCATGACTCAGTATGATGCAACAATGCCTAATGTTGAAGTTGCATTCAAGCCAGAGGTTCTCAAGAACACACTCGGCGAGTATGTATCAGACAAGGGCATGACACAGCTCAGAATTGCAGAAACAGAAAAGTATGCTCATGTAACATTCTTCTTCAACGGCGGTGTTGAAAAGCAGTATCCGGGCGAGGACAGAATCCTTGTTAAGTCGCCTGCTGTTGCAACATATGACCTTCAGCCTGAAATGAGTGCTTACGAGGTTACAGACAAGCTTGTTCCGGCAATCAAGAGCGGTAAGTACGATATGATTATTCTCAACTACGCTAACTGCGATATGGTTGGTCACACAGGCGTATTCGAGGCAGCCGTAAAGGCTGTTGAGGCTGTTGACACCTGCGTTGGCAAGGTTGTTGACGCAATCAAAGAAATGGGCGGTGTTGCTCTTATCACTGCCGACCACGGCAATGCAGATAAGATGGTTGCAGAGGACGGTTCACCGTTTACTGCTCACACAACAAACCCTGTTCCTTTCTGCGTAGTAAACTACGACTGCGAGCTTCGTGAGGGCGGCAGACTTGCCGATATCGCTCCGACAATGCTCCAAATTATGGGACTCGAGCAGCCCGAAGAAATGGACGGCACAAGCCTTATTAAGTAATTTATTTTACTGATTATATACAGAGCCACCGATGTTTTATCGGTGGCTTTTTTGTGTTAGCACAAAACTGTAGGGGTAGCCTTGCGACCGCCGCAAATTCCCGCAACGCAAAATTTAAGTTGTAAAATATCGTTAATCGGTGTAAAATAATATTACTTATGTATTGTTAATTTTATGGCAGAGAAGGGGAAATTTTGATTAAGCTACGAAGATATCTTGCATACTACAAAAAGGAATGTATCATCGGTCCGCTTTGCAAGCTATTTGAGGCAATTTTAGAATTGCTCGTTCCGCTTGTTATGGCAGGAATCATCGACAACGGTGTGCGAAACGGCGACACGGCATACATTTGGAGAATGGGCGGTCTGCTCGTTATTCTTGCAACTGTAGGACTTTGCAGTGCGCTCGTGTGTCAGTATCTTGCATCAAAGGCATCTCAGGGTGTAGGAACAAGACTTCGCCGAGATTTGTTTTTGCACATCAACAGGTTATCACACGCAGAGTTGGACAAGCTCGGCACTCCGTCACTTATAACACGAATCACATATGACACCAATCAGGTTCAGCAATCTGTTGCAATGGCTATCCGCCTGCTCACCAGAGCACCGTTTATTGTTATCGGTTCAATGGTTATGGCAATGACAATCAACCTTGAAATGTCAATTATTTTCTTCATTGCGGCTATATTGATTGCCGTTACTCTTTACCTCATTATGACAAAGAGTATTCCTATTTTTGAAAAAATGCAGAAAAAGCTCGACAAAATCAGCCTTATCTGCCGTGAAAATCTTTCGGGCAACAGGGTTATCAGAGCCTTTTCAAAGCAGAAAAATGAGAAAAAGCGTATTGACGATTCAACCGAGGATTTGGCTAAAACTTCGATCAGAGTAAGCATCCTTTCGGCACTTTTAAGCCCTGTCACCTACATCATCACCAATGCTGCAATTATTCTCATCATTTGGTTTGGCGCTCAGAATGTCAACGCAGGCAGCGGAATGCTTTCGGGTGACATCATTGCCCTTGTAAACTATATGACGCAGATTTTGCTTGCAATGATTGTTGTTGCAAACCTTGTTGTACTTCTCACGAAGGCAAGTGCAAGTGCGGCAAGACTTAACGAAGTGTTTGAAACTCAGCCGAGTGTGTGTGAAAGCACTACCGAGAACATTGAAATTTTAGAAAGCGAAAGCACTCCGAAAATCGAATTTGACAATGTGAACTTCACATACGGCACGGGTGATGACGAGCTTGAGGACATCAGCTTTAAAATCAAGCGTGGTCAGACGGTCGGTCTTATCGGCGGTACAGGTTGCGGTAAAAGTACGCTTGTCAACCTTATCCCCCGTTTTTACGATGCAACACAGGGTACTGTAAGCGTTGACGGCAGAAATGTCAAGGACTATCCGTTCTTACAACTCCGTTCACAGATTGGCATTGTTCCTCAGCAGTCAATTCTTTTCAAGGGAACAATCCGTGACAATATGAAATGGCAAAACGAAAATGCAACTGACGAGGATATTATAAAGGCTCTAAAAATTGCGCAGGCATACGAGTTTGTAAGCAAGCTGAACAAAGGGCTTGACAGCTTTGTTGAACAGGGCGGTAAGAACTTCAGCGGAGGTCAGCGTCAGCGACTTTGCATTGCCAGAGCACTTACAGGCTCACCGAAGCTTCTCATTCTTGACGACAGCTTTTCGGCTCTTGACTTTGCAACAGATGCGGCACTCAGAAAGGCTTTGCGTGAAAACACAAAGGATATGACCGTAATAATCGTTACACAGCGTTGCTCAACAATTAAGAACGCAGACCTTATTCTTGTGCTTGATGACGGCAGACTTGTAGGCAAAGGTCAGCACTATGAACTGTTTGAAAGCTGCGAAACCTACCGTGAAATCTGTCTTTCACAGCTTAATGAAGAGGAGGCAAAAAGATGAAAAATTCAGCAAAAAAATCCTCCTCTGTAAAAAAGGTACTCAAAAAAATAAAGCCGTATTCGTTTTATCTGATTTTAGCTCTTGTGAGCGCAATCATCAGCGTTTCGCTCACGCTCTATATTCCTGTTCTCACAGGTAACGCAATCGACAACATCATTGACAAGGGCAATGTTGACTTTGCAAGCGTTATTCAGATTCTTGTGTACATCGGTGTAGGCATCGGCGGTGTGGCACTTTTCCAGTGGATTATGACCTACTTTACCAACATTGTCAGCTACCGCACTGTTCGTGATCTAAGAAGAGAGGTTTTTGAAAAATTCAACACAGTTCCCCTCTCCTACATTGACACAACACCTCACGGTGACCTTATCAGCCGAGTAATTAACGATGTTGACGCAGTTGGTGACGGTCTTACACAGATGTTTCTACAGCTTTTTTCGGGCATTGTTACCATTGTCGGCACGCTTGTATTTATGTTGACAATCAACTGGAAAATCGCCCTTGTGGTTGTTGTTCTCACACCGCTTTCGCTCTTTGTTGCGGCATTTATCGGCAAGATGACGCATAACCGCTTTACCCGTCAACAGGCACTCAACGGTGACATCTCGTCATATGTTGAGGAGCATATCGGCAATCAGAGAATTGTAAAGGCTTTTTCATATGAGGACAGAGCCTTTGAAGAATTTGAAAAGTACAACGATGAACTTCTTGAAGTGGGATTCAAGGCGCAGTTTGCAGGCGCACTTGCCAACCCGTCAACAAGATTTGTAAACGCATTGGTTTATGCCGCAGTAGGCATTATGGGTGCTCTGTTTGCCGTTGCAGGCACACTTTCGGTCGGACAGTTATCATGCTTTCTCACCTACGCAAATCAGTACACAAAGCCGTTTAACGAGGTTACAGGCGTACTCACGCAGTTGCAGACAGGCATTGCGGCGGCAGGACGGGTTTTTGAGGTTCTTGAGGCAGATAACGAAATTCCCGACAACAGCACAAAAGAGCTTGAGCATTGCAAAGGCAATGTCAAGATTGAGAATGTAAACTTCTCCTACACAAAAGAAAAACCGCTCATCACAAACTTTTCGCTTGATGTCAAGAGCGGCAGTCACATTGCCATTGTCGGTCCGACAGGTTGCGGCAAGACAACATTTATCAATCTTCTTATGAGATTTTATGACACGGACAGCGGCAAAATCAGCATTGACGGAGTTGACATTATGGACATCACCCGTGACAACCTCAGAAAATGCTACGGAATGGTTCTTCAGGACAGCTGGCTGTTCAACGGAACGATTATGGAAAATCTGCGTTACGGTAACGAAAACGCAACCGAAGAAGAAGTTATTACCGCTGCAAAGGCAGCATATGCGCACTCATTCATCCGCCGTATGTCTGACGGCTACAACACCGTAATCAGCGAGGACGGCGGTAATCTCAGTCAGGGACAGAAACAGCTTTTGTGTATTGCAAGGGCGATGCTTACAAACCCGTCAATTCTTATTCTTGACGAGGCAACTTCATCAATTGATACCCTTACCGAAATCCGTGTTCAAAAGGCTTTTGCCAAGATGATGAAGGGCAAGACGAGCTTTGTTGTTGCCCACAGACTTTCAACAATCAAGGAAAGCGATGTTATCCTTGTTATGAAGGACGGCAACATCATTGAACAAGGCACACACGAGGAGTTGCTCGCCAAAGGCGGATTCTATAACAAACTTTACAACAGTCAGTTTGCAAAACAGTAATACGGCAACGGTCACTGACCGCAAATCGAAACAATTGTAAAATCGTTTCGACAATAAAACGAATAACTGACTACTACACTCGAACACACAATTTTCAACAAATTCGAAAATATATACAAAACGAGGTCATCAGCTAAAAACCGATGACCTCTGTTTTTTATTATGAACTTTTAATCAGAAAGGGATTTTTCAACATTTATTATCGGATAAAGCTTTTCGTCAATTGACTTGATTTTCTCGATTGCACTCTGTTTAATCTGTCTTTCTGTAAGGTCAAGTCCATACGGAATAACCATATCAAAGACAACATTTGTATGCGTACTACCCTTTACAATTCTGAAATCGTGGATTGAATACTCCGGATTAAGCTCACACAAGCCCTCCTCCACCTTCATTTTAAGTTCATTTGTGAACGCATCGTTTGAGGCAATCGGATCCATATGTATGGTTGCAAAACAGTTGTACCTGTTTTCAAGCTGTTTTTCCGTCAGGTCAATTGCGTCGTGAGCTTCAAGGATATCCTCGTCACACGGTACCTCTGCGTGGAGTGAAATAAAGCATCTGCCCGGACCGTAATCATGAATAATCAAATCGTGGATACCTACAATCATATCATTTTTCAACACTGTTTCCTTGATTTCATCAACAAATTCAGGGTCGGGCGCTTTGCCGAGGAGCGGAGAGAGGCTCTCTCTGAATGTGCTGACACCCGTAAAAAGTATGAACAGCGAAACACACACGCCGAGCCAACCGTCAATCTGAACTCCTGTTGAGGCAGAAATAAGCAATCCGATTATTACGACCGAGGTTGCAATGCAGTCGGTCAACGAATCGAGTGCCGCCGCCTTGAGTGCGGTTGAATTTATCTTTCTCGACAATCCCGAATTAAAAAAGTACATCCATAATTTTACGAAAATTGACGCAATCATTATTGCGAGTGAAAGCGTTGAAAATGCCGTTTTGTCCTCGGGAGTAATTATCTTTTCTATCGAACTTTTTATAAGCTCAACACCCATTAAAAGGATTACAACGGAAATTCCCAAGCCTGCCACATACTCATAACGACCGTGACCGAACGGATGCTCTCTGTCGGCAGGACGGCTTGCAAGCTTAAATCCGAGGAATGTAACAACCGAACTGCCTGCGTCCGAAAGGTTGTTGAGGGCGTCGGCAATGACGGAAACCGATGCCGAAACAATTCCGGCAAACAATTTTCCTCCGAACAGTAACAGGTTAAGAATTATTCCGCAAACACCCGAAAGGTTGCCATAGGCAGTTCTAACCTTTGGATTATCGCAATTGTCGCTGTCTTTAACGAACAGCTTTACAAGTAATTTTGTCAAATAAAACACCAACTAAAATTTATTTACAGCGAATCGTTTCGGCTGAAAACATCGGCAACCTCCGTAATTGAAATGTACGCTTTCTTGTCGATTTCACGCACAATTTCCTTCAGCTTGCCAATCTGGAAACGGTTGACAACAAAGTAAATCATCACCTTGTCCTTGCCTGAATATCCGCCCTGAGCCTGCATTACGGTAACGCCGCTTTGAAATTCCTCCGAAAGTGCGTTACAAATTTCATCGCAACGGCTTACAGACGCAATAATCGTTGCCGCCTTTGCCCTGTCAAAACCTTCAACAATAAAGTCAATCGTTTTAAGTGCGGCAAAATATGTAACAATCGAATAAAGCGGAAGAATCCAGCTTTGCAGAATGAAACCGCATACAACATAAAGTACGATATTGTATGCCATAACGAATGAACCAACCGATACACCGATTTTCTTCGCAAATATTACTGCCATAACCTCGATGCCGTCCATTGCACCGCCAAATTTGATTGCAAGACCGCTGCCTATACCCGAAATCACACCGCCGAACACGGCACAAAGGAGCAAATCGGTTCCCGCAAGCGGAGACGCCATACTGACATCAACGGGCAGAACATCGGTTATCAGCCATGAAACGAACGAATAAACTGCAACCGTATAAATTGCGTAAAATGTAAACTTCTTTCCCTGCTTTTTAAGTCCGAACAAAAACAGCGGCAGGTTAAAAATTATAAGAAAAAGTGAAAGCGACAGGCTTTCGGGTGTAAGTTGTGCGGCAAGCATAGCCGTACCTGAAATTCCGCTGTCGTAAAGGTTCACGGGATTAAGAAATATTGTAATTCCAAACGCATTGATAATTCCGGCAATTGTGAGAAAAAGCATATTTTTGATTTTGATTGTCTTTCTCGCTCTTTGTAAAAGATTTTTCATTGTCATCATCCTTTGCGATAAATTTCCATCCCCATCATTCACATAAGTATAGCCTAATTGTATCACAATAATGATATTTACGCAAGAAAAGCAAAAGGCACCGAAAAATCGGTGCCTTAATCAGCTTATTAATTATTCCTGAGAGTCGGCCTTGGCTTTCTCAATAATTTTTTGAGCAACATTTGCAGGAGTATCCTCATAGCGGACAAACGCAAATTCAAATGATCCTCTGCCCTGTGTTACCTGGCGAATGTAGGTTGCAAAGTCATCCATTTCTGCCATAGGAACTTCTGCCTCAACAATCTGCGTTCCGTTTTCACCCGGCTGCATACCGAGTACACGACCTCTGCGCTTGTTGACCTCGCCCATTACATCGCCCATATTTGCATCCGGAACATTGGCTTTAAGGCTTCCGATTGGCTCAAGAAGCGTCGGAGAGGCATTTGGAATACCGTTCTTATAAGCAAGAGATGCCGCTGTCTTGAATGACATCTCGGAGGAATCAACAGGATGATATGAACCGTCATAGAGAGTAGCCTTGATGCCTACCATCGGATAGCCTGCAAGAACACCCTTCTTGATTGAATCCTGAAGTCCCTTTTCAACGGCAGGGAAGAAATTTTTCGGAACTGCACCGCCGACAACTCTTTCGGCAAATACAAGGCCGTCCGAATCACACGGCTCAAATTCAATCCACACATCACCGAACTGACCGTGACCGCCCGACTGCTTTTTATATCTGCCCTGTGCGGAAACCTTTTTGCGGATAGTTTCTCTGTATGCAATCTTCGGCTTTTTGAGGACTGCGTCAACATTATACTTTGTTTTAAGTCTTGAAATTACAACATCAAGGTGTTGTTCACCGAGTCCCGAAATTAACATTTCATGGGTTTCGTGGTTTGAAACGAGCTTGATTGTCGGATCTTCGTCTGCAAGCTTTGCAATGCCCTGAGCAACCTTATCCTCGTCACCCTTCTTTGCTGGATACACAGCCATTGTATATGATGATGACGGATAGTCGATTCCGTCAAGAACAACCTTTCTGAGAGGCGAACAGAGTGTGTCGCCTGTCTTTGTTGATGCAAGCTTCGGGATTGCGCCGATGTCGCCTGCACCGATGTACGGAACATCCGACTGCTTTTTACCGCTTACGGAAAGCACCTTTGTAATTCTCTCCTGTGCGCCTGTACGCATATTGATGAGAGGAGCGTCCGAGCTTACCTTGCCCGAAACAACCTTTACATATGAAAGTCTGCCGATGAACGGGTCTGCAACCGTCTTGAATACGATTGCGGCAGCCGCACCGCCGTCATTAACCGAAACATCAACGGGTTCACCGTCAAGGTCAACACCGATTTCACCGCTCTTGTCAGCCGCTGACGGAGCAAGCCATGTAAGGCTGTTCAAAAGCTGATCAATTGCGAATGTATTATGAGCGTCACCGCAGAATACGGGGCAGATTGTGCCGTCCTTAACACCCTGACTTACACCGAGAATGATTTCTTCGGGAGTAAACTCCTCACCCATAATAAACTTGTCAAGAAGTTCCTCGCTTGTTTCGGCAACAGCCTCCTTGATAGCCTCACGCAAGCCCTCAAGCCTGTCGCCCATATCAGGAAGCGCAGTCTGTTTTACACTGCCGTCTGTGCCGTACTCATAAGCCTTGTAATCAAACAAATTAACATAAGTATTTGCCTGACCGTCAACAATGTACGGAACAACAACTGGACAAACAGACGGACCGAATGTAGCCTTCAAGCTCTCGAATACACGATAGAAACGGGCACTTTCGTCGCAAAGACCGTTTACAAAGAACACCTTTGTAAGTCCTGCCTTTGTTGCCGCCTCAACTGCTTTTTCGGTACCTACACAGACACCGTCCTTGCCCGAAACAACGACGAGCGCTGTGTCAGCCGCTCTCATGCCCTCTGCAACACCGCCTGCAAAATCAAAAAGACCGGGGGTGTCGATTAGGTTGATTTTTGTATTTTTCCATTCAATCGGTGCAACCGCCGTCATAATTGAAGTCTGTCTTTTGATCTCCTCGCTGTCAAAATCAAGGACTGTGTTGCCGTCTGCAACCTTACCGAGTCTTTCGCTCATCTTTGAGAGATAGAGTATTGACTCCGCAACCGAGGTTTTGCCACTGCCGCTGTGTCCTGCGAGGGCAATATTAAGAATTTTTTTAGCGTCGTATTGTTTCAAAAGTGAAATCCCCTTTCGTAAAATTTCTATTCTAATCAAGCTTATTTCGACAAAATTAAACAATAGTGTCAATTAATACGGAATTATTATAGCATATTTGTATAAAATAAACAACCGAATTATGGCAAAATAAAAAAATTCACCCTTTGCCCAAATGGACAAGGGATGAATTGTGCAACTTGCTTTTTTATTTTATGTTAAGCTGAAAAATATACAGATTTTTGCAAGGTCAATTGTGCATTTTAACGATTGGGCTTTCTAAAAAAAACAATTTTCGACAAAAGGAAAGGCTCTCAAAACGAGAGCCTTGAAAACTTGATTATTCGAGAACCGCACCCTGTGCGCCTGATGTAACAAGCTTTGCATAACGAGCAAGGTAGCCTGTTGTAATCTTGGGCTGACGGGGCTTCCATTCTGCCTTACGCTTTGCAAGCTCTTCGTCAGAAACGAGGAGATTGATTGTGTTTGCAGGAATGTCGATTTCAATCATATCGCCCTCTTTAACAAGTGCAATCGGACCGCCGACTGCTGCCTCGGGAGATACATGACCGATAGCCGCACCTCTTGTTGCGCCTGAGAAACGACCGTCTGTGATAAGAGCAACACAGTTGCCGAGACCGCTGCCCATAATAGCTGAAGTCGGGTTGAGCATTTCTCTCATGCCGGGACCGCCCTTAGGACCTTCGTATCTGATAACAACAACCTCACCGGGATTGATTTTGCCGTCATAAATTGCACTGAGAGCGTCCTCTTCGCAGTCAAACACTCTTGCCGCACCCTTGTGGTGCATCATTTCCTCTGCAACGGCACTTCTCTTAACAACAGAACCGTCAGGAGCAAGGTTACCCTTGAGAACAGCAATACCGCCTGTCTTGCTGTATGGATTTGTAACAGGGCGAATGATGTCCGTGTCCTTGATTTCACAACCCTTAATGTTCTCGCCTACAGTCTTGCCTGTTGCCGTGATAAGGTCTGTGTCAAGAAGTCCAACCTTTGTAAGCTCGTTCATTACGGCATAAACACCGCCTGCTTCGTTGAGATCCTCCATATATGTGTGACCTGCAGGAGCAAGGTGACAAAGGTTAGGAGTCTTTTTGCTGATTTCATTGGCAATGTCAAGGTTAAGCTTAACACCTGCCTCTTTTGCGATTGCAGGAAGGTGGAGCATTGTATTTGTTGAACAGCCGAGAGCCATATCAACAGTAAGAGCATTCATAAATGCTTTTTCCGTGAGAATGTCACGAGGACGGATATCCTTTTCAAGGAGTTCCATAACCTTCATGCCGGCGTGCTTTGCAAGCTTGATTCTGTCTGAGTAAACAGCAGGAATTGTACCGTTACCCTGAAGTCCCATACCGATTGCCTCGGTAAGACAGTTCATACTGTTGGCGGTGTACATACCCGAACATGAACCGCATGACGGACAAGCCTTGTTTTCAAACTCGGCAAGCTCTTCGGCAGTAATCTTGTTTGCCGTGTAAGCACCGACTGCCTCAAACATACTCGAAAGACTTGTCTTTTTGCCCTTAACATGACCTGCAAGCATAGGACCGCCGCTTACGAAAACTGTCGGAACATTGATTCTTGCGGCAGCCATAAGCATACCCGGAACATTCTTGTCGCAGTTAGGAACCATTACAAGTGCGTCAAACGCATGAGCCTTTGCCATAGCCTCTGTTGAGTCTGCGATAAGCTCACGGGTTACGAGAGAATACTTCATTCCCTCATGTCCCATAGCAATACCGTCACAAACAGCGATTGCAGGGAATACAATCGGAACGCCGCCTGCAAGAGCAACGCCCTGCTTAACGGCGTCAACAATCTTATCTATATTCATATGTCCCGGAACGATATCGTTCTTGGAACTTACAATACCGATAAAAGGTTTCTTAATTTCTTCTTCGGTAAGACCGAGAGCATTCAAAAGCGAACGCTGAGGTGCGGTACTTACGCCGTCCTTTATAACTGAACTTTTCATTGTAAACACCCTTTCCATAATTATCAAATCGGAACAAAATTCACATAAAGCCCTTCAATTGTTCCATAATAAAACACAGTGAAAATTTCTGTATCGTTAATCTTAATTTTAGCACATCGACTGTTCAAAATCAAGTAGAGAACCTATATTGCCAAAATCATTTACTGCGGCTCAATCGTTGATTATTCTGCCCTTTTCAACATTGGGCATAATAAAGTTATCCCTTGAATATTCCCACAGCTTTTTTGAGCCGTCGGCAGTATTTTTGTTGCGGTTAAGAATACTGTGCAGGTGAACAATATGCTCTACCCACGCCTTGCCGTCGGTTGCATCATTGAGCATGGCGGGCTGAATGTTATCCATTGTGTGAGCAAACTTTGCTTCGGCTGTTTCACCGCTTTCAAATTCAAGCCACAGATTCATCATCTTTTCGCCCTGATCTTCCGGAAGAAGTCCGAAAATTCTTTTTGCGGCTTTCATTTCACGCTCTGCCTGAGTTTTCTTAGCTTCCTCATCATAGGCATATGTATCGCCTGCGTCAATCTCGACAATATCGTGAATCAGGAGCATTGTCATTGTTTTAAGCACATCAATTTCCGAATTTGCATATTCGGAAAGCATAACGGTCATTATCGCCATATGCCATGCGTGCTCGGCATCGTTTTCCTTTTTCCGAGCGTCGGAAAGGTAGGTTTGACGGATGATAAATTTTTCCTTATCAATTTCCTTTATAAAATCAAATTGCTTTTCAATTCTTGATTTCTCCATAATGTTCCCTCTTAAAATTTAGGCCTGCACATGGGCATAGTGCAGGCTTTATGTGATTATTTATTTACTACAGGAAGTTTGGTTTTATCGTATTCATCCAGTCTGTTGCCGTAAAGGTAATAGTTCGTTTCTTTTACAACAACAGGCGAAAGCACAACTACGGCAATAAGGTTGGGAATTGACATAAGTGCATTGAAGATGTCAGCCATTGTCCAAACAAGGTCGAGCTTGATAACAGGACCGATGAGAAGAATAAATACAAAAATCAGCTTGTAAGGAATCATACCGCCTCTGCCGAAAAGATATTCAACGCAGCGTTCACCGTAGTATGACCAGCCGAGGATTGTTGAATATGCAAAAGCGGCAATACCGATAACAAGAATCGGTGTGCCGATTACGGGAATCTGCTGGAAGGCTTTGTATGTAAGGTCACCGCCGTCGGAAACATCAATTGCAGGATTTTTGATAATTGAGCTTACAAGCACAAGACCTGTCATAAGACAAACAACGACTGTGTCCCAAAAAGTACCCGTTGAAGAAATCATAGCCTGACGAACAGGGTTTCTTGTTTGAGCGGCAGAGGCAACTATCGGAGCAGAACCCATACCGGATTCGTTACTGAAAAGGCCTCTTGCAATACCGTAACGAGCGGCAAGCATAAGGCTTGAACCGAGGAAACCGCCTGCAACGGACTTGAGAGAAAATGCGTCCTGAAAAATCATTTCAAATGTCTTACCGAGAACATCAAAGTTCATGCCGAGGATAATAAGACAGCCGAGAACATAGAAAACAGCCATAAACGGTACAAGGAGTTCGCAAACTCTTGAGATTGACTTGATGCCTCCGAAAATTACAACGGCTGTAATTGCGGCAACAAGAACACCTACAATAATCGAAATAACCGAAGCGTCCTGACCGAAAAGATTCACCGTACCAAGGTCAAAGGTGTTGTTCATAATGTTTGAAATTGCATTAACCTGAACACCCGAACCGATTCCGAAAGATGCAAGCAATGCAAAAAGTGCAAAAAGAACGGCGAGGATTTTGCCGAGAGTTTTAAACTTAAATCCTCTTTCAAGGGCATACATAGCGCCGCCGAGCATTCTGCCGTCAGAGGCCTTTACACGATACTTTACACCGATGAGTGACTCGGAATACTTCGTTGCGATACCGAAAACACCGGTGAGCCAGCACCAGAGAACCGCACCGGGGCTGCCGAGTGCAATTGCAGTACCTACGCCTATGATATTACCCGTGCCGATTGTTGAGGCAAGTGCTGTTGCAAGAGCCTGAAACGGGCTGATGTCACCGTCTGAATCGGGGTCCTTTGTCACCGAAAGTTTGATTGCCTTAAAAGTTTTTCTCTGTACAAATTTTGTGCGAATTGTGAGGAAAATGTGAGTTCCGAGAAGAAGGATAATCATAAACCAACCCCACAGGAAGTCATTGAAGCTATTCATCACAGCTGAAATCGCATCCCACATATTGTACGCCTCCTTGTTTTAGTATAAACCTACCCTGTCTAATATACAAAAGCAAAACCTGCTTTATGTCCGTTAATGTTTTTTACAAAAATCGTTTTACATCAATAAGGTTGTCTGCAACTCCGTAAAGAAGGGGAATTGCCTCTGCACTCGGACGGTCAAGGTCGGGAACCATAACCGTTTTACACCCTGCCGAGCTTGCCGACTTTATGCCGTTGAGTGAGTCCTCAAGTGCAATGCAGTTTTCGGGAGCAAGTTCGAGTTTTTCTGCGGCATAAAGATAAATGTCGGGTTCGGGCTTTCCTTTTGCAACCATTGACGCACAAACTATTTCGTCAAAATAATCGTAAAGACCGAGAGCCGAAAGATATTTTTTCGTTCTCTCCGGAGCGGTTGCGGTTGCAAGGGCAACCCTGTAGCCGTTCTGCTTTAAAAAGCCGAGAAATTCAGCAGCACCGGGCTTTGATTCAATGCCGTTTTCCGAGATGAACTTATCCATAAGCTCAATTCTTTTATCGTGAACCTTGCAGTAGTCAAAATCCTCTCCGAAAAAGCCCTTTAATTTTGCAATTGCAAACGGGCGAGCCATTGAGCGAATACTGAGTGCGTGGTGCGGTTCCATAGGATAACCGTAAAAAAGAGCCGCCTCACACCAAAAACGGACATACAGCTTTTCTGTGTCAAGAATGACACCGTCCATATCGGAAATAATACCTTTTATATCAGGATTCATATTTTACCTCCCGATTTTTTTAGATTCATATTTACAAACGCAATTCCGAGTGAAATCAAAATAAGCGAGATGAGCGTTTCGATTCTGAAAACATTTTCACCGAGCATAAGTCCCGACAAAACTGTTCCGAACACGGGAACAAGCAGATTGAAAACGGAAATTCTGCTTGCATCATGAAACTTGAGAAGTGCTGTCCACAGTGAAAATGCCGCCGCTGATACGAACGCAAGCCAGAGCAACACGGAAACACTTTCAACATTTATCAAACCAATACTGCCACCGCAGCATATGCCCGACACAAGCAATATAAAACCGCCTGTTAAAAGCTGAAAAGCGGTTACAGGGAACGGATCTCGTCCTGTTGTGACTTTTTTCGCGACGATGTTGCCTGCCGCCGCAGATATTGTTGAAAAGAGAATCATCATATCGCCGAACCAAGTGTCCGTGCTGACAGTTCCGCCGAAATTTATTGCGATAATTCCGCCGAATCCGAGAATACAACCGATAATTTTCATCAGCGTGAGCCTGTCGTTTTTGAAAAACAACGGCACGAAAAGTACGGTAAAGAACGACGCACAAGCTGTTATTATAGAGGTGTTCGTTCCGCTTGTAAAACCGATTCCGATGTATGTAAAAATATACTGCAATCCTGTCTGCACCACTCCGAGTGAACAGACGGGCAGTATATCTTTTTTTGAAAGCGTCGGCGGTTTTCTTTTTGATATCCACAAAAAGAGAAACACCATAAATCCCGCCAACATAAAGCGCATTCCTGCAAAAATCAGCTTTGAGCCGATATCCGACTCCTCAATCTTAAAAGCAGAGTAGCCGACCTTTATAAACGGAAAAGCCGTTCCCCACAAAAGTGTGCAGAAAATTGCTGTTAAATATGCTATTTTTTTATTTTGTAACAGTTTCATTTTATTCATCCGGAAAAATTAACAATATCAGGTATAGTATACCATAAAAATCGGAAAAAGAAAACCTTACAATTTCAAAAATTTGTTTATTCCGTAAACAGAATTTGCGCCGTCACAACAGGCGGTTATAATTTGTCGCAGATTTTTTGTGCGGATATCCCCTGCAACAAAAATTCCCGACACGGATGTCTGACAGGTTTCATCGGCAATCACATAGCCGTTGTCATCAGTTTTTACAAAGCCCTTGACACATTCGGTTCTCGGTTCAAGACCTACCGCAACAAAAACTCCGTCAGTTTTCAGAATTTTCTCATTATCAAGCGTAACCGATTTAACCTTTTCGTCACCGTCAATTTTCACAACATTGGTGTTGTAAAGAATTTTGACATTGCCCGATTTTTCAAGCTTTTGCACAAGCACTCTGTCGGCTTTTAATGCGTCGCCCCTGTGAATAAGAAAAACCCGTTTGCATATATGAGAAAGATAGGTCGCCTCGGTAACGGCGGTATTTCCTCCGCCGATTACCGCCACTGTTTTGTCTTTGAAAAAATAGCCGTCACACACGGCACAATAGCTTACTCCTCTGCCTTCAAACTTATTTTCGCCGTCAATTCCCAATTTTTTGTGGGTTGCGCCCATGCAGAGAATAACAGATTTTGTCTTGACCTCGCTGTCGGAACATTCAAGGATAAAACCGTCATAATTTTTTCTTATGCCGACAAGGGATTGTCTGACAAAATTTGCACCGAATGACTTTGCGTGTGAATAAAAGTGCTGGATGAGGTCAAAGCCTGCAATATCGCTGAAGCCCGTGTAGTTTTCAACCGCATCCGTGAGGGCAATTGAACTGCCCTCGGGTGATGACGGATCAAGTACAATGCAGTCAAGTCCGCTCCGTGAGGCATAGAGTGCCGCCGTAAGTCCTGCCGCACCTCCGCCGACAATTACAAGGTCATACAATACTCTCACCCGTTTTTTCGGAGATTGCGGAGATTATCCGTTCTTCGGTCTGAACGCCCGACATACGCAAAATTTCGTTGCCGTCTTTAAAGAGCAAAAGTGCAGGAATTCCCGATACACCGTAGCGTTCTGTCAATTCGGGATTTTCGTCAACATTGACCTTGACGGTTTCAAAATATGCTTTGTATTTGTCACCGATTTCTTCGATTACAGGCGAAAGCATTCTGCATGGTGAACACCATTCGGCATAAAAATCGGCAAGCACCGGCTTTGATGATTTTATTAAACTTTCAAATTCATTTTTCCGTATGTTTTGAATCACAATATCACTCCGTAAATCGTTTTTACTATTGTTCCCGATTTAAGGGTAATTATTATATCTTTGTCTGCGTATTCAAATTATGTGTAACGGCAAACCGATTTTATTGTAAAAAGGCGAAAAAAGCCCCCTCGAAAAATCGAGAGGACTTTAAAATTTTTTAATTTTGTAAATTGCAATAGCAACAAATATTTTTGACAATTTTTGTATTGATTTATTTTAAGGCAATGTCATTCAAAATACAAATTTCTCAAAGCCGAAATTTCTTTGGCATAACCGTCAAGCTCGTTCGGGGTTTCAAGGAAAAACGGAAGATTTCGCAAATTTTCATTATTTATAATTTTCCCGAACGCATCAATTCCGATGTAGCCCTCGCCTATTTTCTGATGTCTGTCCTTGTGGTTGCCGATAGGATTCATACTGTCATTGAGATGAATTGCCTTGAGTCTTTCAAGCCCGATTACACGGTCAAATTCTTCAAGAACTCCGTCAAGATTATTCACAATGTCATAACCGGCGTCAAAAACATGGCAGGTATCAAGGCAGACGCCGATTTTATCGTTTCGCTCCACACGGTCGATAATCATACGCAGTTCTTCAAAGGTTCTGCCGACCTCTGTGCCTTTGCCCGCCATTGTTTCAAGCAATACCGTGGTTGTCATATCATCGAACATTGCAGTATTCAACGCTGTGCCGATTTGCTCAACCGCAGCTTTAACGCCCTGTCCCGTGTGACTGCCGGGGTGAAAGTTGTAAAGATTATTCGGGAGATATTCCATTCGTTTCAAATCATCCGTAAGCGTGTTCAGAGCAAATTCACGGGTTTCGGGTTTTGCCGAACAGAGGTTCATTGTGTATGGTGCATGGGCGAGAATTTTTGCAAAATTATTTTCCGTCATAAGTTTTATAAGTGCATTGACATCTTCGATATCAATTTTTCTTGCAGATCCGCCACGAGGGTTGCGTGTAAAAAATTGAAATGTGTTTGCTCCGATTGAAAGTGCATCTCTGCCGATTGCGTAAAAACCTTTTGATATTGAAAGATGAGAGCCGATATTAAGCATATTTTCTCCTTTTGCGTTAATTATTTGCAGTAAGCGGTTTATCGTAAAGAAAAAAGCCTTTCTGTCAAAAGACAAAAAGGCTTTAGTTGGTCGGGATGACAAGACTTGAACTTGCGACTCCACGCCCCCCAGACGTGTGCGCTACCAAACTGCGCTACATCCCGTTGCAACATTAATATTTTAACAAACACTGCGAGCGTTGTCAAGATGTTTTAAAAACTTTTTGAATATTTTTGCACCATGAGTTAAAAAAGCAAAACGGACACTGCCGATTGACAGTGTCCGAAAAATGCTTAATCAAAGATTAATTCGTTAAAATCAGTCTTCTTTCTTCTTTCTTGCAAGGAACATAACGCCTGCTGCTGAAACCATAAGACCTGCCATTACGAAAACGATAGTTGTTTCAACACCTGACTTAACTGCACCTGTGCTTGAAGAACCTGAACCTGATGAGCTTGAGCCACCGTTGCTTGAAGAAGAACTTGAACCGTTGCTTGAGCTGCCGGCTGCTGCCTTAGCACCTGTCTTCTTAGCGCTGTCAAGCTTAGCTGTATCTGCCTTCTTACCTGTTGTAGGATCTGTGCAACCTGAGAGAATCTTCTCAACTGCAGGAGCAATCTTATTCTTATCCTCGTTGTTTGTAGCATTGAGCCTATCTGTTACAGCACCCATAACATCTACAGGGCTAACCTTGAGTTCGTCAAGAAGTTTCTGTGTAAGACTTGTCTTAGCGTCATCATTGTAGTAAGCGACGAGGTATGTAGCCAGCAATGTTACATCTGATTCGCCCTCAGGGAAAGCAGAACCGATGACGTTACCTGTTGATGTAATCTTCTTTTCAGGACCGCAGTCTGAATTGTTTTCCCATTTAGCTTCGTTTGCCTTCTTTTCTGAATCCTCAGGGTTTTCAAGCTGATTACCTGTGCAATAAAGTGTGTCACCGATACACTTGCCGCTCATGATAGCGTTGTATGACTGCATACCTGTGTTAGCACTAAAGATTACACAGTAAACTCTTCCGTCTGACTTAGAGATTGTGTTACCTGTCATTGAAAGATCATATGTAGCGATACCTGTTGAAGAATCGTACTTACATTTTTCTTTCTTTGACTGCCAAGCCGGCCAATCGCCTGAACCGTCAGCCTTCCAAATGTGACAGAATACTGTCTTAACATTATTCCAGCCTGACTTCTTAACATCAAACTTAATAACATTACCTGCTTCAACTTCTGAAGAAGCGTCAGCTGAAACCTCTGATGAACCGTCGGCTGAAACCTCACCTGACTGATCTGCTGCAGCAACAGCAGCGTCATCCTCTGCTTCTGCAGCGCTAGCTGTGATGGCAGCTGAACTGCACATTACTGCTGCTGCAAGAAAAAGACCTGCAATTTTCTTGAACATTTTTAATCTCCTCCTAAAATTGTTCATAAATATCCAAGATAGATTTTCATATCTTAGTATTGCTTATTATACTATAAAAATAACAAAACTGCAATAGTTTTGGTTTAAAACCGTTTTTGTTAATTGCACAAGATTTTATGTAGCCGTTTGGCTATTTTCCACAATTCAACCGGCAAGTAAGCCATAAATACACATTAAACGATTATTTTAACATTGCATAAACAGTTTCTTTTACGCTGTCAAGAGCCTCTGAAATCTTCTCAGGCTGTTTAGCACCTGCCATAGCCATATCGGGCTTTCCGCCTCCGTTGCCTCCGGCCTTCTGAGCAACAGCCTTTATGATTTTGCCTGCATTTGCACCGAGAGCAAGAGCCTCTTTACCGCAGGCTGCGGCAAATGTCACCTTGCCGTCATTTTCAGTTGCAAGAACACATACGCACTTCGGGGCAAAATCTCTTGCCTTTTCGCACATTGTGCGAAGAATGTCGGCATTAGCCTTGTCAATTCTGCCTGTTACCACTCTTACACCGTTTTCCTCCGTTGTGCCTGCAAAAAGCTGACCGATCTGAGCAACGGCAAGCTTTGAATTAAGCTCGTTGATTTCTCTCTGCTGTTCCTTGATAAGCTGTTCAGCCTTCTGAACACCCTCAACAACTGCCTTTGGATTTGCAATTTTAAGTAATGAGCAAACATCCATAATAACAGCGCTCATACCGTTGATGTACTTGAGAACGCCCATACCTGTGAGAGCCTCAATTCTTCTTACGCCTGCGGCAACCGAACCCTCCTGTCTGATTCTGAAAAGACCGAGGTTTGCGGTATTCTTTACATGTGTACCGCCACAGAATTCAACAGAGAAGTCGCCTGCGCTTACAACACGGACAACATCGCCGTACTTTTCACCGAAGAGTGCCATTGCACCGAGCTTTTTAGCCTCTTCAATAGGCATTTCCTGTGTTGTAACGGGGATTGCCTCAAGAATCTTTTTATTTACAAGATTCTGAACCTCAATGAGTTCCTTTGCCGTGAGAGCCTCAAAGTGAGTAAAGTCAAAACGGAAGTAATCGTCTGAAACAAGCTGACCTGCCTGCTGAACATGGTTGCCGAGAACCTCACGGAGAGCCGACTGAAGAAGGTGAGCCGCTGTGTGGTTTCTTGTAATATCCGCACGGCGCTCTTCATCAACAGCAGTTGAAACCTCTGCACCTACATTGATGCTGCCGCTCTTTACTGTACAAGCGTGAAGGTAAATTGTGCCTGATGGATTCTTTGTTGTGTTGTCAACATCAGCTGAAAAACTGCCCGACTCCATAACACCTGTGTCGCCAACCTGACCGCCGCCTTCTCCGTAGAACGGAGTTTTGTCGAGAACAATGATAGCATTTTCGCCCTCGCCGATACTGTCAACCCTCACACCGTCCTTAACGATTGCAAGAACCTTTGAAGTTGACTTGAGGTCTGTGTAACCTACGAATTCTGTATTTGCAACATCCGAAAGGTCTGTTGTGTCAGAAATCCAAGCGTCTGCACCGGCGTTCTTTCTTGCGTCACGGGAACGCTTTTTCTGCTCCTTCATAAGCTCACGGAAACGCTCAACATCAACCTTAATGCCTTTTTCGGAAAGAATTTCTTTTGTAAGGTCAATCGGGAAGCCATAGGTATCGTTAAGCTTAAATGCGTCCTCACCGCTGAGAACCTTAACATCTTCGCTGTCCATAATGCCGTTGAGCATCTTAAAGCCCTGATCAATTGTCTTGGCAAAGCTTTCTTCCTCAACCTTGATAACCTTTGTGATGAACTCCTGCTTTTCCTTGAGTTCGGGATAAGCTGTGAGATTTTCTTTGATAACCGTATCGCAAACCTTATAGAGGAAAGGCTCGTTGTAACCGAGAAGTCTGCCGTGACGAGCGGCTCTTCTGAGCAAACGGCGAAGTACATAGCCCTTGCCCTCGTTTGACGGAAGAACACCGTCACCGATCATAAATGTTGTACTGCGGATATGGTCTGTGATAACACGGAGCGAAACATCGCTCTTTTCATTTTTGCCGTACTCAACACCTGTAATCTGTGAGATGTGTTTCATAATGTTCTGAATTGTGTCAACGAGGAAAAGGTTATCAACACCCTGCATAACACAGGCAAGTCTTTCAAGGCCCATACCTGTATCAATGTTCGGATGTTCAAGAGGAGTGTAGTTACCTTTGCCGTCACTCTCAAACTGAGTAAATACAAGGTTCCAAACCTCAACAAAACGGTCACATTCACAGCCTACATGACAGTCGGGTCTGCCGCAGCCCTTTTCGTCGCCACGGTCAAAGTAGATTTCGGAGCACGGACCGCAGGGGCCTGAACCGTGTTCCCAGAAGTTATCTTCCTTGCCGAGTCTTACCATATGTGACGGATCAACGCCGACTTCTTTTGTCCAAATGTCAAAAGCCTCGTCATCGTCCTCATAAATTGAAACATAGAGCTTTTCGGGCGGCATCTCAAGAACCTTTGTAAAGAATTCCCATGCCCATGCTGTAGCCTCGTGCTTAAAATAGTCGCCGAATGAGAAGTTACCAAGCATTTCAAAGAATGTACCGTGACGGGCTGTGATGCCGACACGCTCAATGTCGGGAGTACGGATACATTTCTGACAGGTTGTAACACGCTTGCGAGGAGGTGTTACCTCACCTGTAAAATATTTTTTCATAGGAGCCATACCGCTGTTGATAAGCAGAAGGCTGTTGTCGTCCTTTGGAACAAGCGAAAAGCTGGGGAGTCTTAAACAACCCTTTGATTCAAAGAATTCAAGGAACTTTTCTCTTAATTCGTTAAGTCCTGTCCACTTCATAAAAAATCTCTCCTTATACAAATTCACAGGGGAATACAATATTCGTTCAAATTTGTTTAAAGTATGCAACCGAGCAAAATAAAAAATCCCATTGTATAAAAATACAATGGGACAGGAATATCCTGCGGTACCACCCAAATTGACGCCAAGCGTCCGCTTTGAGTAATCGTCATAAGATTACATTTCCTTAACGCAGAAATACGCTGTGCTTAATCACACAGAGCTCAGGGGCAGCGCACCGAAACTTCACATAAAAGCCTTGCACCAAAACGGCTTTCTCTCTGAAATGCTGACATCTCGGTTAATCCCGTCACAGCCGAATATTGTAATTCAATTTCAATACATAGATTATAGAACTGTTTCTTTGTGTTGTCAATAGCAAAATTCGGGATTAATCACGCTTTTTTCTGATAACCGAGCCTGACGGAACGGGAGCGTTGCATTTCATTGTAAGTCTTTGCATCGGATGCGGCGCACTTTCAACGGGCATACCCTCGTCGGTTGTAAGTGATTCACACTTGATTTCAAACGGCACTCCGCTTGGCGGAAGTACATCAAGTGTGTCGCCCACATAGAATTTGTTGCGCTGAGTGATCACTGCGGTTGTGTCGTCAACAAGCTCTTCACACAATGCAACATTGTCATAATGACGGATATATCCTCCGTTGCCCGTAACCTGACCGGGTTCTCTGCCGAAATAGAAGCCTGTGTTGTACTCACGATGGCTGATTTTTTCAAGTTCTTCCCTTATCCACGGTTTGAGAACATAATCGTCACCCTCTGCAAAATAATCGTCAACAGCGTGACGGTAAGCGTTTGTTGTAACAGCGACATAGTAAGCCGACTTTGCTCTGCCCTCAATCTTAAAGCTTGAAATACCTGCCTTTACAAGCTCGGGGATATGCTCAATCATACAGAGATCTCTTGAATTGTAGAGATATGTGCCGTCACCTGTTTCTTCAACAGGAAAATACTGTCCCTGACGGTTTTCTTCGTAAAGATGATACTTCCAGCGACACGGCTGAGCGCAGTCACCGTGGTTCGCATCTCTGCCTGTCATATAGCTTGAAATAAGGCATCTGCCCGAAAATGAAACGCACATTGCACCGTGTACAAAGCATTCGATTTCAAGCTCTTTCGGAACTTTTGCACGCATTTCGGCAATTTCATCAAGCGGAATTTCTCTTGCAAGCACAACCCTTGACGCACCCATATTGTAAAGCACATTTGCCGCCGCATAGTTTGTTACTCCCGCCTGAGTCGAAATGTGGCGCTGAACCTTTGGCGCATACTTTTTAGCCGCCTCAAAAACACCGAGGTCGGCAATTATGAACGCATCAACTCCGCAAGCCTGAGCATTCTCCATAAATTCCTGAAGGTGAGGAATTTCATTATTGCGTGGAAGTGTGTTGCAGGTCACATGGATTCTTGCACCCTTTGCGTGGGCAAGGTCACAAGCTTTTTTGAGCTGATCGTTATCAAAATTCTGCGGTGCGGAACGCATTCCGAACATTTTTCCTGCAAGAAAAACTGCATCTGCGCCAAAGTTTAAAGCGGATTTAAGGCAATCCATATCACCTGCCGGTGACAAAATTTCGGGTTTTTCAAAATTAGTTATCATAGCTTTCAATATACTCCAGATTTGCGTTTTGCTGTTCAAGTGTTGATGCGTAATAAGCCTGTCCCTTGCTGTCATGACAGAAGAAGTAATAATCCGAGCTGTTCGGATTGAGTGCGGCAATGATTGCGTCCATACCGGGGTTGCAGATAGGACCGTAAGGAAGTCCCTTCCTGTCATATGTATCATATCTGCTCTTGTAGGTGCTTCTGTCATTTTCGGGAACATCCTCAAGGCTTCTGTACGGATAGAACTTTGTTGAATCAAGACCGAGGCTTGACACGCCGAGACTGCTGTCAGCTGTAAGACGGTTGTGTAGAATTGAAGAAATGTAGTACATATCCTCTTTGTCAGCCGCCTCTGCCTGAATGATAGATGCGATTGTCATAACCTGATCAAGCGAATACTTTGTGTCGCTCTCTTCAACCATTTTCAAAACTGTTGTTTTCTTTGAATATCCGTCAACAGTCTGCTTTTCGTTAATCTTTGTTTCGTAGTTGTTGAGAAATTTGTAGATTACGGATTCTGCATTTTCGTTTCTGTAGAATTCGTAGGTATCCGGATAGAGATAGCCCTCAAGCTTGTAGTAACGCTTGTCCGCATTTGTTTCAGCCTTGATAAAGTCAAAGTCGCTGTCAAACTTTTCGGAATTGCAAAGCGAAAGAAACTCGTCCCTGTCGCCCAAAGCACCGTTCTTTTCAAGAGTGTTGGCAATTTCAAGAACGCTTTCGCCCTCGGTAATTGTAACGGAAACCGTGTCGGTTCTGTTGTTGTTACTCGAAAGGAAGTTGATGATTGCCTCGTAGTCCATATTTCTGCGAATTTCATATGTACCCTGAGTAAAATCATCGGCAGACTTTGTAACATTGACAAAAAGCTTGAAATATGACGGCTCACCGATTACTTTATTGTCAACAAGTACCTTTGTAACATCGTCAACAGTCGGATTTTCGGGAATTTCAATTTTCACGGTTGAGGAATCGGTTCTGTTCACGGCAAGCAAATCGTTCATGCCTGTTATTATATATACAGCCGCCATTGCTCCGACAATTAAAACCGAGATAATCCAGATAAAGCGGAAGGTTCTGCGATTATACTTGTTCTTTGCTTTAAGAGCCTTTTTTTCTTCCTTTTTCTTCTGCTTTAAAACCTGCTTTGATTCACGGGCCATTTGCTTTTTGACATCCTGACCGCTGTATGAATTAAGGTTTGACGGTTCATCCTCAGACTTGACGAAATTATCGTCCTCATACTCGCTTTCATCAATATTAAGTTTAAAGTTTTCGGCTCTTCTGCGACGCTGAGCGTTAAGCTCCTGTTCGCTCATATTAAAATTATCAGGGTTCATAATGTATCATTCCTTTACAAACTCGTTATTTGTTCGGTTGGTATATTTTTCGGTAATCACGGCGTCAACGGGACGGTCGAACACTCCCGAGGGCAGAGTATGCTCTATACATTTGGAGTAGCAAAGCCCAACGCTTGTTCCCGAAAAATTCTGTAAAAATCTGTCGTAGTAACCCTTGCCGAATCCAAGGCGGAATCCCTGCATATCAAAGCAAAGTCCCGGAACAAGGCAGAGTCCGTGTGAGAAATCCTCGTACTTTTCGCAAACCTCGGGGTTTGGTTCCATGATTGAAAACGCACCCTTTTCAAGCTGAGAAAGTGAATTTACAAGGTAAAAATCCATTTCGCCGAAATTATTTTTACACTTTGGCAAAGCAAGCCTTTTTCCGTCTTTCAGCGTTGTTTCAAGAATAAGCGAGGTGTCAACCTCAATCGGTGATGAAACAAAGGCAAAAAGCACATCACAGTTTTTGTATTCCTCACTTGCCAGAAAAGCGTTCTGCAGTGCGAGGTCAAGCTGTTGCTTTTTTTCGGGAGGACAGGTTTTTCGGATTTTTTTATGTTTTGCACGGAGCTGACTTTTCAGCTCACGAACATTTTTCACAGGCATTGCATATCACCGATAACCTTGTCGGCGGCATCCTTTGATACTGCGAGAGAAACAATTGCGTGACCGAATTCAATTGCACAGCCTGCACCCTTTGCGGTAATAATATTGCCGTCCGTTACGGTGTGAGTGCCTGTATAGTCTGCACCCTTGAGTTCCTTTTCAAAACCCGGAAAACAGGTTGCCTTTTTGCCGTCAAGAATTCCGAGATGACCGAGAATTGACGGAGCGGCACAGATTGCGGCAACGATTTTGCCGTTTTCACAGCTATACTTAACAGCCTCAATAACCTTTTCGTTTGCCTCAAGATTAAGAGTTCCGGGCATACCGCCGGGGAGTACAACACCCTGAACATCGTCAAGGTCAATATTGTCAATTGTGATATCGGCTTTTACAGGCACACCGTGTGAGCTTGTAACACATTCGCCTGTTACACCGACTGTTTTAACATCAAGCTTTGCCCTGCGCATTACATCAACGGGGGCAAGCGCCTCTGTTTCTTCAAAGCCTTCTGCAAGAAATACATAGAACATAGTAAACTTCCTTTCAGGAAAGAGTGATCCCGATATAGACATCGTCGGGAATTTTATGGTTTTTGTCGAGTGATTTAATCATTCCGCATTTTTGTAACCTACAGTTTTCAAAAAGATCGTTGTCGGATTTGCCCGTAAACACAAACCTTTCTGATTTTGTATTTTCAAGCAAAAGTGCGGAAAGTTCGTTTATATTTTTATAAGCCGAGTAAAAAACATCGGCAGTATTTTCGTTTTCATCAAATACGGCAAAGCAGTCATTCTTATTGATCACCTTTGAGCCGTAAATCTCATAATAGGACTTTGCAAATTCAAAAAAATTCTCATTATATATGAAAGAATTTTCTTTTAAACAGCCGATATTCAAGCCCTTCTCTGCAAAACTTTCAAGCGTTTGCCTTGAAATTTCACGGCTTTTTACGGTGCAGTTCAAAGCATATCCGAGTTTTGCGTAAAAGCCGTACAAACCGTCATTTGCAGGAAAAAGCAGAGAATAGACATCACCGTTATTCTTTGCGTCATCAAGTGCAAAATCAATCAGCCTTGACATTATCCCGTTGCCACGGAAAGATTTATCGGTTGACGCACCGCAAAGATAATGCGATTTTTCGCCGTTGAGCGTACCTTTTACAAGGTAAAGAGCCGAAACGATTCTATCGTCAACAACGGCACAGCAGCCGTCAAAAAGGTCGCTGTCAAAAATAAGGTTGACGGCAGTTACATCCTCGTCAAAACACGAGAGCCACAGCTTTTTTAGGCTTTCGGTATCGGATTTTTCGGTTTTGCGAAATATCGTTTTCATCGTTTTTTCGGTTTTGCATTCCAGCGGTCGAGGATAATAACGGGATTGTATGAAAGTTTAGACTTTTTGAGTCCCTCAAGTCCCATATCTTCCTCACGGTTTATATACTCATACTGCGTAAGAGTTTTGGCAAATTCGTTGTTGATTGCGGCATAAACACCGTCATATTCACGAAGTGCCTTTTCAAAGTTGATGTCATACACCTTGGGTGAAATTTCACTTCCGAGAGTCATGGCAACGGGCTTTGAGTCAACATACAGTACAGCGCCCTTGACATTATATTCGTCTTTGAGGTCGCACATTTCCCTGATTGCCATAATTTCGCTTGAAGCTTCAGGATCGGTGTCATTTTCCGCACACCACAGTTTTGCAACCGTTAATGCATCGGGAATGTTTGAATCCGACAGAGTTTCAAAACGGGTATCGGTGTAGGTTCTGTAAAATTTTGAAATGTGGTTACGCTTTGCGTGAAACCTTTTGCCCGCAAGGGTTGCAAGGTCACGGGAAGTGTAGATGTAATCCTGATTTTCGGGTGAACGGACATAATCAAATTTGCCGGGAAACATTGTTTCAAGCATTGCACGATTGCCGTTTGTCAGCATAACAATTTGCAAATTGCCGTTTCTCTCCTCGGCATCTTTGAAAACCTCTTCAAGCGCACCCTTTATATTTTTGCCTGTAGGCATACAGTAACCCCAGACGGACTCGTCGGGATTACAATACACCTTGACAATTGTATCATCATAAAAAGCAAATTTAATATTGTATTCGTTTCGCCAAAGATAAGCGTTCAAAAGGTTGGTATCGCAACCCATGCACTCATCATAATCGTAGTATTTTTTAAGTTCGTTTATGTCACTTTGCTCAATTTTTTTAAAGCTCAGCATAAATTTCAGCCGCTACCCTCTCTATCTCTTCCGATATTTTTTCTATACTCTTAATCTCTCCGTTTTCACAGCAATTAATAACCTTCCATCCACATTTTTTAGCGGCATAAACTGCACTTTTTCGACAGTCAAGAAGGAAACGGAGGTTTTTCTCATGCAAATCTTTCTTGCTGTTGTCACCGCCGTAGCGTTTTTCCATAAGCTTCTGCGAAACCTCGGGTTCAACATCAAGGTAGATTACAAGATCGGGTTTCGGAATCCCGAGCTTTTCGTATTCAAAATCGTTCAGCCAATCAATAAAGCTGTTCCACTCCTCTTTTGGGAGTTTGGACATCTGATAAATTATATTTGAAGTCACATAGCGGTCGCTTAAAATCACACCGCCGTTGTCACATTCCTTTTTCCAAAACTGAAGATAGCTTGCAACACGGTCAACCGCATAAAACGCACTCGCCGCATAGGCATTGACATCATCGGGCTTGTCGCCGAATTCGCCGTCAAGATACATCTTCACGGGAGCGGCGGCAGGACTTTCATAATTCGGAAATTCAAGCTTTGTGACCTTTTTGCCGAGAGCGGAAAATTTTTCGCACAAAATCTTTGTCTGCGTAGCTTTTCCGCTGCCGTCAAGTCCCTCAATAACAATAATTTTGCTTTTCATATGTATACCTTACTTTTCTCTGCCGTATTTCTGACGCATTTCCTTTTGCTTTCCGCAACACATATTGCCCTCGGGGCATGGTCCGAACAGGCACGACGGGCCGCAGTTTTTGAAAAGGTGCGGAGCAACCTCAAGACATTGCAAAAGCATCTGTTCGGCAACCTCACGAATTTCCCACTGCGCTCTGTTGCAGCAACGGTGTGCAAAAAAGTTCTGCAAGCTTCTTGCATTGAAAGTGCAGACAATTTTTGTTGTCGATGCATTCGGAAGAATAAATCTTGCGTCCTCGTTGGCTTTCTTGATGAAAGTATTGCAGGATTTTTTGTCGTCCGCCTTGTAGGCATTGATAATTTCTTCATCCGTTCCGCTGTACTTATCGGGACACTTCTCGTTGATGTAACCGGCAGCAAGCGCATCTCTGATTTCCTTGTAAGCGTCAGCCTCAACCTTGAGAGCCTTTTCATAAGCGGCAAGAGCCTTTTCGTTCTTTGCAATCTCGGGCGGAGTTACAAAGTCAAACCTTGTGCCATCAACATATCGCTGTGACTGCTGACTGTAGGACGCAATTCTGTGGCGGACAAGCTGGTGTGAGCAGGCTCTTGAAATGCCCTCAATGCCGAATGTAAAATATGCGTGTTCGGTCGGACTTGCATGACCGAGGCTTGCAAGCATATCAATAAATGAGGAAGTTTTTTCCTCGTCAAGACCTTCTCTTATATCTTCAATCCCTGACGGCGAGTAGCAAAGCTTTGCCGCCATTGCAACCGTCTGTTCAGGGTTAGGTGTGTGTGTAAGGAGCGTTACCTTTATTGCCATTTTTAGTTTTCATCTCCCATTTTCGATAAAGTTATTCACAATTTCCGATATTCAGATTTATTATAACATTATTATTCAGTCTTTTCAATGGTAAAAACAAGCAAAAATCCCGACAGTACAAAACCTGTCGGGATTTCTGATTAAAATACTATTTTCTTGTAATTGACCAACCCTTTGAGTTGAAACCGCTTACCGTTTTGCCTTTCCTGTCAATACAACGAACTGTGTAGGTCGCCTTCTTACCTTTTTTAGCACCTGAATCTGTGAAAGAGGTTGAAGTTGTATCTTTTACCTTTGTCCAGCTTCCTCCGTCATATTTTCTGTAAAGTCTGTAGCCGTAAACGCCTGCGATTTTATTCCAAGTTACGCTTACACCCTTTGATGTGTTTGATAGCCTTGTAATTGTCGGAGCAACAGGAGTGTATTTCTTCGACCAACCCATTGAATAAAAACCGCTGACGGTATTGCCGTTCTTGTCAATACAACGGATTGTGTAGGTTTCGGTTCTGTTAGGACTTACTCCCGAATCGGTGAACGATGTGGCGGTTGTGTCTTTAAAGCGTTTCCAACCACCCGATACAGGCTTGTAATAAAGTCTGTAACCGTAAACACCTGCGATTTTGTTCCAACTAAGCTTGATACCGCCTGTGGTGATATCGAGTTTTGAAATTGTCGGAGCAACAGGTGTATATTTTTTTGACCAGCCTGTCGAGTTAAATCCGCTGATTGTGTTGCCGTTTTTGTCAATACAACGGATTGTATATGTTTCGGTTTTATTCGGTACTACTCCCGAATCGGTGAACGATGTGGCTGTTGTGTCTTTAAAGCGTTTCCAACCACCCGACGCAGGCTTGTAATAAAGTCTGTAGCCGTAAGCGCCGTCAACCTTGTTCCACGAAATTTTGATACCGCCTGTTGTGTTTGAAAGACCTGTAATCTGCGGAGCGGGAAGATTTACGGTAACTTTGCAAGTTGCGGTTTTGCCGTTTGAAGTTTTTACCGTGATTGTTGCCGTACCTGACGCTTTGGCGGTTACTTTACCGTTGCCGTCAACAGTCGCAACACTTGTGTTAGAACTTCTCCAAGTGCATTTTTTATTTGACGCATTTGATGGGTATACTGTTGCTTTGAGATTTGAGGTTTTTCCGGTATCAAGTGTTAAAGTTGTCTTGTTAAGGGCAACCGAGGTTGGAACAATCTGCAATTGCACAAAATTAAAATCATTATTTCGTGCATATCTTTCTGCGGCTGTACCCTTGTAACCTTTGATTGTAAAGCCACTTACTTTTTGGTAATTATATTTTTCTCCAATATAACCAAAGGCATAATCCCCTATATCTTTAATATTACTTGGAATGGTAACTGTTTTTAAATAAGTATTTCCATTAGCTGACATCTCATAAAGCGTATCTATACTACTTGGTACAGTGTATGCTGTATCTTTTTTATTTATAGGATACAGTAATATTTCACTTTTGTACTTGTTGTACAGTATTCCGTTAGCACTTGAAAAATCCTTATTTGCTGAATTTACTGTTATGCTTTCAAGACTCGTACAGCCCCCAAAAACACTGTACGCATTCATAGTATCTACTCCACTGCCAATAGTAACAGTTTTTAAACTTGTACATCTATCAAAAGTGGACCATCGCATATCTTTAACACTATTTGGTATACTTATACTTTGCATACTTGTACAACTACCAAAACAAGCATCTCCTAAACTTTCGACTGTATTTGGTAAAGTAACCGTTTTTAGATTGTAACAAAATTTAAAAGCCTCATTTGAAATATACTTTAATCCCGTTGGAAGAACAACGGATTTTAAATTCGTTTCATAAAAAGCACACCGACCTATTTCTTTAAGACTGGTCGGCATTGTGACACTTTCAAGATTTCCACAATACCAAAATGCTCCACGGTCGATTATTTTTACTGAATTAGGCATCGAAACCTTTTTAATATTTGGATTTTCTTCAAAAGCATAACGTCCTATTGCAGATACTTTGTTGCCGTAAATAGTTGACGGGATAGTAACATTAGCCGCAGAACCATTGTATTTGGTAATCGTGCATGTATAATCATCTTCGAGGGTATATTCAAAGTCGCCGTAGGTTGCCGCACTTACGGTGAGCGGTGCGATTGTCAAGATGCCGAGCATCATTACAGCCGCAAGAATAACCGATGTTAATTTTTTGACTTTAGTTCTCATAATTGACCTCCTAATAAGATATAACAGCAAGAATAATTATCTTGTTAAGATAATTATATATTCCTATTTTGCAATTGTCAACATATTTTAATCTGATTTGGCTAATATTTTTATGATTTGTGGAAAGAATGGTATAATCTAAATGCAAATGTTACCGCATCTGAGGCGGATATGGAGTTTAGGCTATCCGCTGTACTTGCAATCTATCAAAATTAACTTATGGGCAAAGGTGTTATTATGGAGTTTTCAGTCAGATTAAAAGAATTGCGTGTTGACAACGATATGTCACAGACTGAGCTTGCGGAAAAGCTGAATTTAAAGGCGAGTGCGATTTCAAAATATGAAAAGGGCATTACACAGCCGTCTATTGACACGCTCAAAAATTTGGCGGAAATTTTCAGCGTTACGGTTGACTACCTTATCGGTATGTCAGATATCAAAAATCCATACAGCAAATCACAAATTACACCGAACGAAGCCGATTTGATTGAACATTTCAGACAACTGACCTACGAAAACAAAATCCGAATTGATGAAAGAATTAAAACAATGGCAGATGCGTGATACTGCGTAATATATAGTAAGATGTAAGCGGAGAGTATCCGCCTTTTTTATTTTAGAACGAAATTTGATTAAAGAATTGATTTGCAATAATAAATCGGTTGGTAATAAGGGTATATAAGTTAATTTAAGTATAATATAGTGTGTCGGGCGGTCAAAAACCGCCGTTTATTTTTGCCCAAAATAATTGGAAATATAATTATATTTCGTTCACAGAATTATCCAAATAAGACAATTTTTTAAGCAATTGCAAAATTGTAACGGCAAACAATATCCATACATATAAAAACGGTCGGATAGACGAACTACCCGACCGTAAATTTTACTTTTCAATTTTCAGATTTTTAATTAAAGATTAATCAAAAGTCACTTTTCATAGATATTGAGCAAAAGAGCCTTGATGTCATAGAGCTTCTTTGAGAGGTCAACATAATAGTTATGCGGATTTTCAAAACGCTTAACCTCGTCCCAGAGAAGATCAATCTGCTCACGGCAATAGGTTGCGATTTCCTCAATTGACGGTGACTCATACACGCACTTGCCGTTCTTGAAGATTGGCACAAGAAGTTCCTTTGCGGTATAGTTATCAAGCATTTTTGTTTTCCAAACTGCATTCGGATCGAAAATTGTTCTCGGCTTTGAATCGTCAACAACCTCATCATAAATACAAAGCTCATCGGCAATAGCCTTGCCGCTGTCCTTGTCAAAGTAGCGGTAAACCTTTTTGAAGTGCGGATTTGTAATCTTGGTTGTATTTTCGCTGACCTTGATTTTCGGAACAATTTCACCGCCATCATTTTCAACGGCAACAAGCTTATAAACACCGCCGAATACAGGCGAACTTGATGAAGTGATGAGTCTTTCACCGACACCGAATGTGTCAACCTGAGCGCCCTGCATCATAAGGTCACGAATAAGGTACTCGTCAAGAGCATTTGACGCAGTAATTGTACATTCAGTAAGACCTGCGTCATCAAGCATTTTTCTTGCTTTCTTTGAAAGATACGAAATATCGCCCGAGTCAAGTCGGATTGCACACTTGGTCTTACCCTGCGGAAGAAGAACCTCCTTGAACACCTTAATGGCATTCGGGACACCGCTCTTTAATGTGTTGTATGTATCAACAAGGAGAGTAGGATTATCGGGATACATCTCGCAGTAGGTTTTAAAAGCGTCATACTCGCTGTTGAACATCTGAACCCATGAATGTGCCATTGTACCGCCGGCGGGAACACCGTAAAGCTCGTCTGTAAGTGTGCAGGCTGTACCCTTGCAGCCACCGATATATGCAGCTCTTGCACCGTCAACTGCGGCATTTGCACCCTGAGCACGGCGTGAACCGAATTCAAGTACGGCTCTGCCCTGAGCGGCACGGACAATTCTGTTAGCCTTTGTCGCAATGAGAGTCTGATGATTGATTGTGAGGAGAAGGAATGTTTCAACAAGCTGAGCTTCAATTGCAGGCGCTTTGATTGTCATAACAGGCTCGTTCGGGAAAATCGGAGTTCCCTCGGGGATTGCATAAACATCACCGCTGAATTTGAAATTTCTCAAATACTCAAGAAACTGCTCGTCAAAAATGCCCTTGCTCTTGAGATATTCGATATCCTCGTCTTCAAAATGAAGTTCCCTGATGTACTCAATAGCCTGTTCAAGACCTGCCATAATCGCAAAACCGCCGTTGTCGGGAACTTTGCGGAAGAACACATCAAAATAGACATTCTTTTTATAAAAACCGTTTTTAAAATAGCCGTTTGACATTGTAAATTCGTAGAAGTCACACAGCATAGCCATATTTTCTTTTTTCATAATAATCACCTTGAATGAGATTGTATATTCTGCAACGCAGAAGCATAGATATAGTTTAGTCTTTTTTCGTCAATTTGTAAAGCGGAATTTGCACAAAAGCCGTTAAAATCCAACCCTCTTGCCTATACATTTTTAATATCTCGGTTGACATTTTACCGCTTAAAGGTATAATTAAGTTATATCGAAAACAATCCACTCGGAGGTAAAAATATGAACAGCGAAAATAATAAACTCTGCCCATTCTGCGAAAGCGAAATGATGATTATTCAGGACAACCTCAACAACGGCAAGCCGTACCTTGAATGTCCCACCTGCGGACTCCGTTTCCAAATTGAAGGCTTCCCCGAAAATCCGCAGGAAATCAGAGAAACTGAGTGATTTGGTCTAAACATTTGTATCGCAGATATTGAAAAAAAATCACCGCTCGGCTCAAAATGTCAAATTTCACAAAAATGTGTTGACAAATCGACTGAACGGTGATATAATCTATCTTGCGTTGAAATTTATAAGTAAGTTTGCAGAACCGACCTTCATAATTTCATCGGTTAAAATTAATATAGGGGTATAGCTCAGTTGGTAGAGCAGCGGTCTCCAAAACCGCGTGCCGAGGGTTCAAGTCCTTCTGCCCCTGCCAAGGTATGATGTCTCAAAAATGGCTTAGATAAGCCGTTTTTGAGACTTTTTCTTTTTGCAGAAATTTTCTCTGTCGGCAACTTTTTTCAGATTTTCTAAAAATTTTCTAAAAATTGTGATTTTCGGCTTGAAAATTAACGGTACAAGATATCAGTAATCATCAGGATTTTCGCACCTTTTTTACCGCAAAATCCGTTCTAAAAATACAGTAAATTTTCCGAAAAATGAAAATTTATTCACGGAATTACAAATCAATTTTCAGCTTTGTATCAAGAGTGCGTGAAATGTTCAGTTTGCTTGTTTTGTCAACATGAGCATAAAAGTTCAAGCACTGTTTGCCTGAGTGTGTCAATCTCTTTTATCCTAAAGACATATTTTGGATGGAACTTGATAATTTCGTAGGTATCAAGTCCGTTCTCGATTTCTTCAATCAGAGCAGACATATCGGGAGAATTTTCATCAACAGGCTTTGGAACATCACCAACCTCTTCAAAGGTATCAATAAGGTTTGTCTGTTCCTTATCAGAACCCTGCCACTTGCCCTCCTTTCGGAGATAGTCACGATTTTCCGTTACACTGCCGTTAGCTTTATCAATATGTGCAACAGGGAATCTGTTCTTCAATGTTGAAAAGCGAATCGGCGATTTTGAGTAAATGAAAATGTGCATATGCTTTGTGCCTGTGGTTGCAATTTCATCCACAAAAAACTGTTTTAACTTGCTATTGCAATTTGCAAATTTATAAGTCTTTCAACCTGTTATCAACATTATACCAAAGGTCACTGTACCATTATCTACCCTTTGTTTGCAAAAACAGCCCTGCAAATGGGTACAGGGCTGTAAAATTAAAGATTTATTCATTGCTTATCAGATTTAATCGTCTGTAGCTTTGAAATTTATTTTATTTTCGGTCGCAAAGGTGTGTGCATAGGAATCTGTCGGGGCGTGAATTGTTAGGTCTTTTGAGTCTTTGAAGGCAGATTTTCCTATGTAGGACACATTTTTGGTCAGGTAGATATCCTCAAGGGAGTAGGATTCTTTGAACGCATTATCGGCAATGAATCTTACTGTGTCGGGAACGACTGTTTCCTTTGCGCCGCCGTAATTTATTGCGTCATCTGCAATTGAAATCACATCCAAGCCGTCAATATGTGCAGGAATTTCAAGCTTTTCCTCTGTCGACATTGGGTTATAGTTAGTTATTACACACACGGGCTTGCCGTCATCATAGATAACATCATAATTATAATATTCGCCGTAATACGCACCGTTTCTGATTTTTGAATAATCGGTATTTTTAGCCTCCGGATTTTCAGGCTCGGTCGTATAGTTTTTATAATTGATTTTATTTTCAACCGCAAATTTTTCAGCATAAGAACCCTTTTCGGCATATATCGTAAGGTTGTCAATGCCGTCAAAAGCGGTTTTTGCAATCTTATTTACGGAGGGCGCAATATAAATTTCCGTTATATTTTTTGAATCCTTAAATGCGTCATCCTTGATTTCACAAATGCCGTTGGGGATAACAACTTTTTTCAGACAATCAAAGCCGCTGAAAGCCTCATTTTCGATAGCGGTTATTTTTGTATTTTCATCGTATGAAGTCGGAATATACGCATCGTCCAAGCCGTAATATCCGCCCTGAAACAAGCCGACAGTGGCATAAAAATTTCCGTTTTCATCGTCTTGAAATTGAATTACAAACTGACCGTCAGCTGAAGCCTTTAGGCGATATTTTTCATCAACAGCCATTTGTTCAAATCTGTTATTTACGATTGTCGCCCTGGCAAGGAAAGACAATCCGAGCAAAGCGGCAACCGAGATGCAAAGAACAATGAAAAATTTATGAATAAACAGTTTACTTTTCATGCAGCTCACCTTCTGTCATTTCCAAAACAACATCACAAACTTCTTCCAAATCCTCTTTGTGATGAGTTGTGATAACCACGAGCGCACCTCTTTCTTTTTCTTCTTTAAGAAGCTTGTAAATAAGCTGTACACCGTCATTATCAAGTGCATTTGTCGGTTCATCAAGCAGGATGATTTTCTGCTTTTCAAACACAGCCTGAGCAATATTCAGCCTCTGTTTCATACCAAGCGAAAACTTTTTCACCTTTAAATCGGACTTTAATCCCACACGCTCAAGCGCTGTTTTAATGTCCTCATCGGTGGCGGTTTTCTTGATTTTGCCGAGGATTTTCAGATTGTCAAAAGCATTGTACTGGGGCAACAGGTTCATATTTTCAATCACGATACCTATGCTCGGAGGGAACGACATATCCTTGTGCAAAACCTTTCCGTCAATCACAACAGAGCCGCTGTCGGGAACAAGCAAGCCTGCAATTGCTCTCAAAAGCATAGTTTTGCCCGAACCGTTGTGTCCGTAAAGTCCGTAGATTTTGCCGTACTCAAAATTGTAACTTACATTATTTAAAATCGGTCTTGATTTGATACTTTTACAATAATTTTTTATTTCTACCATAATATCACCTCAAAAAATATCGGTTTTCTTAAATCTCAAATTCAGAATAAAAATGCACAAAGCATTTAACGCAACTATGAATAACAGGTATCCGTAGTAAATGCTCTCGCCCGACACAGCACCGTTCTGCATTCCGAACATCAAGCTCGGGAAGAGAATCATTTTCCAAATCGGTGCGTCAACAAAATTCTGAACCAAATAGTACGCAATAAAGCAATAGATGAAAATTCCTATGTTCACAATGTGTGCAGGAATACTGATTTCAAGCAAAGACTGAATAACTATCAGCGAAAAAATTGTCAGAAAGTACATAATCAAAGATTTAAGAGTTCCGCTTTCAACGGGAGTCATACTTTCTCTTGCAACAAAAAAGATTATGAACTGGAACAAAACAATGCAAATCAATGCTATAAAATTGTTAAGACAACGCTTTAAAATCAGCACTGTTTTTGAATAATTGCGTACAATTAACATCTTGCCGTAGCCTTGTTTAAGGTTCTCAATTGAGCCGCTTGTAAAGAAGAGAATAAAACATAGGGGCAACAAAAGCAGCATAAATTTTGTAATTTCAAAGCCGTAATTGTTTGGGGCTAAACCAATCATAAAGGCATTTTGAAAGTTCCCCTGAAATACACAACTGAACAATTGAGCAAGGCACGCAACAATTAGTATTATCGACAAAACAAGCTTACTTTTTAACATTACTCAAAACATCCTTTTTCTGATACAAAAAGTAGGAAGAGAAGATAAGCATAAACATCATAAGCAATGCTCTTAATATAATGCCCCACATATCCGACAGAACCATTTCGCCGTTCATAAGTTTTGACAACACTATGGCATCTCTGAACGGAAGCCACACCCTGCTTATCATAAAAGCTACATCTGCAAAAAACTCTGTAAAAATCAGAGATATGGTGATAATTGGAGCAACTTTCGGAGAAATGATTATTCCGAATGAGAGCATAACGAGTCCTGCTCTGAAATAAAACAAAAACAAAGTCAAAAGTTCAAGTGCCGAATATTGCAAAAAATTCGATTCTAAAATCAGGTTAATGTCAAAGCAGATGAGTGCCGCAACTACGCTGACTGCTTCTATAAAAAACGAAAACAAAAAAGCAAATACCGCACAATCAGCAATTCTTCCTGTCACAAAAGAGGCTCTCGATTTCAGTCTTACAATGTAGCTTACATTCTCATCGGTAAATATGTAAAACAAAAGCAGAACAAACACTACTATGAAAATGCAAACAACATTACCTGATGCAGTAAAATCTCCGTTACCTGCAACTCTGTAAAAAACACCTTTTGGGCTTAACTTCTCAGCATAATCCGAATTAAAATAATTATAAAATCGTAAATATGTGTATGTGCAAAGCAGAGTAAAAAACACTGCACAAAGCGGAAGTATGATTGCATACTTTTTTAATTTACACCTGATCATACTTAGTCACCTTAAAGAACGAAAACAGAACAGCAATCACATTTATGGCTAACACTAAAATAACTCCGGGGAAATATTTTGACAGGGGATATTCGGTAAATGGTTGAAAAGCACCTCTGACCGACGATTCCATAATACACGGTATATACCACAATATGAAATCTAACGGATAAAGGATAAATCTGTTAGGAAACGCCATTGCAAGTGCCGTTGCACCGCTTCCCAAAAAAGCACCAACAAATGAAAATAGGAAAATACAAAGCAGATTATAAAACATCGGGTGACTGAACTGCTCAGCCATACTTGGTATTACCTTTATAGATTCCGGATCCATAAATAAATATGTACCTCCTGCAAAAACGATATGCACCATAAGAAGATTAAGCAAAAGAGGGATTACAAGTATCAAAAATGAAACAGTAAAACTTTTAAGCATATTTAATGCAAAATACTTATTCTTGCCTCTTTTGGTGACAAGAATATTTTTGTATCCTATTCTGTAATCTTCAATGCAATCGTCCGCAACAATAATTGCCAAGAACAACGGTAAATACCCTTTCAACACGCCTTGAAGTCCTGTCGTCATAAAAGACCCCAAGAAAGCAGCCAATGCCGGAAAAGGAACAGCCGCTCCTTTGCTCACATCTATAAGAGCCTTCAATACATCTAAAATCGGAGCTGCAAAAATAAAAAGTATAACTCCTAATTTAAGTTTGTTATTAAATATTCGGGTAATGTAATATGACATATTTTTCACCTCAATTTTTACTAAACACATTTTTTGACTTGAACAATTACAATGAATATGCCGATTTCTTAATTTATTTGCTATTTGTTTTAATCAACCAATTTCTTTTATATTCAAATTATACAAATGCAAAGTGACTGTAAAATGACTATAGCCCTTTTACAAAATAAAACAGGAAAACAAAGCGACAAATACGCATTTTGTTTTCCTGTTTAAATTATTTGATATTTTATTGTATTGTTAATAGTTTCCGCACATCAGAGCATTTTCCAATTTTCCGCATCAAACACACCTTTGGTGGTTATTCTCAAGCTTGGAATAACGGGCAGACTTAGAAACGAGAGAGTCATAAACGGATCAATGCTTTTATCCGCACCGAGTTCATATGCAGATGACTTTGCGTTTTCAAGCTTTTCGTTTACGGTTGTCAGCGGTGCATCGGACATCAAGCCTGCAATCGGGAGTTCGAGCAGAGCCTTGATTTTGCCGTTTTCAACAACTGCGATACCGCCCTTGCTGTCCTTGATTGCGTTCACGGCAACGGCAATATCATCATCATTACAGCCGACTGTGATAATGTTGTGCGAATCGTGGGCAACCGAGGTTGCGACTGCGCCCGATTTCAGCGAATAGCCTTTAACATAGCCGACACCGATATGGTTTGTGCCTTTGTGACGCTCAATGCAGGCAATTTTCAGAATATCGTTTTCCACATCAATTTTATCTGCTGTGCCGAGATTGCGTGTGAGCAATTCACCGCCGACAAGACCGATAAGTCCGAGTTTTCCGTCAACCTTGAAACTGCTCGGAGTTACGCTGTCAAGGTGGAAAGTGTCAAAGCATTTTTCGGCAAGCTTTTCATCAACTGTGGGAGCAGAAAAGTCCTTAACTTCGCCGTCAAAAACAAGCTTGCCACGCTTGAAAACCGTTTCAACATTGAAATCTTCAAGATTATTGACAACAACAATATCGGCAAGATAACCCGAAGCAATCGCACCTTTGTTATTGAGCAAAAAGTATCTTGCGGCATGGTGGGTTGCTGTTTTGAGAGCAACAATCGGATCTGCACCGTTTTTCAGCGCCTGTTTTACGATGTAGTCAATATGACCGCCGTAAAGCAAATCACTTGGATGCTTATCATCTGTTGCAAACATACACCTTGAGTAATACTGCTGAGTCAAAAGCGGCATAAGTGCCTTGAGATTATGAGCGGCAGTACCCTCTCTTATCATAATAAACTGACCTTTTCTCAGCTTTTCAAGGGCATTTTCAAAGGTGGAACACTCGTGGTCGGAATAGACACCTGCGGCAATGTATGCGTTGAGGTCATTGCCCGAAAGCTCCGGAGCATGGCCGTCAATTTTCTTGTGATGAGCCTGCGAGGTGACAATTTTTGAAAGCACATTTTTATCACCGTTGATAACACCGACATAGTTCATCATCTCTGCAAGTCCGAGTACCTTTTTATTATCCAAGTACAAGTCAATATCCTTGCAGTCAAGCTCCGCACCGCTCTCGTCAATTTCTGTGGCAGGCACACATGACGGCATCATAAAATGAACATCAATCGGCAAATTTTGCGATGCCTGAATCATATATTCAACTCCGTCAATGCCCATTACATTTGTGATTTCGTGAGGGTCGGTTATGACTGTGGTTGTACCGTGGGCAACAACTGCCTTTGCAAATTCAGCAGGAGTCACCATTGAACTTTCAAGGTGAATATGTGCGTCAATAAAGCCGGGGAGAACGAGTTTTCCGCTGACATCAATCTCTGTTTTACCGTCATATTTTCCGACGCCGGCAATCAGTCCGTTTGCAACGGCTATGTCACCGCACAAAAATTCATTTGAAAACACATTAAGATACTTTGCGTTTTTTAAAACAAGGTCTGCCTTTTCCCTGCCTGCCGCAACTGCAATTATTCTCTGCTTTGCTGCAAGCTGTCTGTCTGTTTTCTGTCCGTATATTTCCTGCATAAAAGCACCGCCCTTCTTATATATATTTACAAGATTATAGCACTTTGCAAAAGCCATTTCCATAAGTATTTTTCACGAATATTCTTCGCAATTTTTTGCTAAATTGCATAAGATGTGTGCATATTTTCATCTGTCAGGCAATAATAATTTTAACAATTTATTGTGCTAATGTATTGAAATGTACAAACTGCGGTGATATAATTTATTTATAAGTATTATTTTCGGAGGGATAAATTATGTCACACACATACAGCGAATTTTTACCGAGTTACAGCGTGGGAGTTGATTGCTACAAGGCGATTCCCGAAATTGTAAAGCCGTACGGCAAAAAGGCGGTTGCAGTCGGCGGTAAAACAGCTATGGAAAAATCAAAAAAGGCTTTGCTTGAAGGCATCAAAGGCTCTGACATTGAAATCATTGATTTTGTATGGTACGGCGGTGACTCCAGCTATGAAAATGTTGAAAAAATAAAGGACAATCCGTCTGTGCAAAAGGCTGATATGGTGTTCGGTATCGGAGGCGGACGAGCTGTTGACACGGCAAAAACCTATTGTGCTTTATATAACAAACCGTTGTTCACATTCCCGACAATTGCATCAAACTGTGCGTCATGCACCTCGCTTTCGGTAATGTACAATCCCGACGGTACTTTCAAGGAATATTCGTACCACAAAGCCCCTGCAATTCACACATTCATCAACACAAAAATTATTGCCGAATCACCCGAAAAGCTTATGTGGGCAGGAATCGGTGACGCACTTTCAAAGGAATATGAAGTAATTTTTGCGTGTCGTGAAAAGAATATGATTCACACACCGTTGCTTGGCAAGGCAATTGCCTCCGCAAGTACCGAACCACTTATAAGCTTTGGCAAAAGAGCTCTTGAGGACTGCAAAAACAATGTGCCGACAGAGGCAATTGAGCAGGTTGCGCTTGACATTATTATCACGGCGGGACTTGTTTCAAATTTTACCGTACACGAAAACAATCCGAATCCCGAGGAGGATTATTACTACAATTCATCGCTCGCACATTGTGTTTATTACGGTGCGTCACTCTTTCCGCAATGTGAACGGCAACATCTGCACGGCGAAATTGTTTCATTCGGTGTGCTGTGTCTGCTGACATATGACGGACAATTTGAGGAGCGAAACAGAATTTTTGAATTTAACCGCAGTATCGGACTTCCTTGCACTCTCGGCGAAATTGCACTTACTCCGGATGATGTGCCTGCAATTGCGCACAAAGCCGCAAGCGTTGTTGAGTGGAAGTATGTCCCCGGTAATCCGACCGAGGACGCATTCATCAATGCAATTCTTGCAACCGATAAAGCCGGCAAGGAATTTTTAGCTGATAAATAATAAAGTTTAATTGTAACTGACTGCTACATTATTTCGGTAAATGATCCCATTTATACAGTTTATTTTCATCATAAATTTTCTGTCATTACTTGGCGGGCGGATGATATCCGCCCATACGGAATTGTGCGAACGGTTGCAATGTTAGGCTCGGGCATAATATGTTTTTTTGACATTACAAGCTATCTACACGAACTGGGCAAGGCGGCTCACCATAATTTTCCATTTTCAATTTTCAATTTTACATTTAATTAAACCTTTCGCTCGGGCATAATATGTCCTTTTTTATACCATACTATCTTCACGAACTGGGAACGGTGGCTCACCGTAAAACTAAGCCGCCCTCGGCAGTGCATGCGCTGTCGAGGGCGGTTCGGTTTTACAAGGGGTTTCCTGGAGTTATCTTACTGAAATCAGTTGTTTTTAGGGGTTTTGCTGTTATAGATTTCTTTGTTAAGGCAATGTTCTTTTGCACAAACTATAACATTGGTAGCGGCGTCACCGATAACATTAAGTGTGATAACAGCCATACCCGGGAGGTAGTTCATAGCAAGAATGAGCGAGTAGCCAATCATACAAAGATCTGAGTTCAAGCCAAGTCCCATCATTACAACATAAACCATTGTTGTGCCTGCAACAGGGATTGCCGGAGTACCGACTGCCGTGCAGATTGAGAGGAATGCTGTAAGACAAAGGGTTGCAGGAGTAATGTTGACGCCTGCGGCTGTGGCGATGAATGTAATGGCAATCATATGCATTGCGGTTGTACCGTTCATATTGATTGTCATACCTGTTGGAAGAACAAAACTGCTGATTTCTTCGGAACAGCCGAGTTCGTTAATACAGGTTTCCTTATTAAGCGGAAGCGTTGCGGCAGACGAGTTTGTTGCTGCTGCAAACATACCGATTTTTGCCGCCTTTTTAAGGAAGATAAACGGATTAAGTCCTGTTGTAATGAAAATACCGATTGGGTAAATTGTGCAAACAAGAAGAAGGCTTACAACAATTGTTACAACAATCCACATCATTGTCGGTGAAATGTACTCAATTCCGTAAACGGCGAGTGCTCTTACGATCATACAGAAAATTGCGATAGGAGCAATCTTGTTGATAAGGAAGTTGAGGAACATCTGAACGATATCGTTGATGTTTTCAAAAACTTTCTTGAGCGGATCTGCTTTTTCACCCATCTTTGTCATACAAAGGCCAAAGATAATTGCGATAACAACAACGCAAAGAATTGTGTTGTTAGATGACATTGCGTTAATCATATTGCTCGGAACAGCGTTTACAATTGTAACGAGCGGGTTGTAACCCTCCATTGTAACGATGTCCTGAGCCTGTTGTGCCGGAAGATTGACTGTGAACCAACCAAGACTCTTTGCAAGATAAGCTGCTGCGCCTGCAAGAGCTGCTGCTACGATATAGAAGCAAAGGTATGACACAAATGTTTTACCTGCGATTCGACCGAGCTTTTTTGGGTTTGCAAGGCTGCAAAGTGCAAGTGTCAGCGAACAAAGGACGAGAGGAACAATCATCATCTGAAGTCCCTTCATAAACAGCTGACCTACGATGTAGAACAAGCCGAGTCCTTCGATATCTTTTGTTGCGGTGATGTCCTGGAACAAAATTGCCTCAACAACTTTCCAGGCTCCTTCGCCGTCTGTTCCCATTACCGCACTTTTAATCAGCAGACATATAAAGCCAACTACAAAACCTGCGACAACGGCAATCATCATTTTCTTGACAATTGAAGCTTTCTTCTTCTCCTTTTGTTTTGTCATTTTTACATCTCCTTATCTGTGAATTTGGGTAGCCCCTTTATTGCAGAACTGCCGAATAAACTGTATCAAGGAATATTTGCACATCCTATCCTCATATTTAATCGGTGTGTCCTTAATGTGACGGGAACCGTCTCCGATTGGTCTCCCGTCTGCAAAAATAACCGTAATTAATAGAATTTCCATAGTGATATATAAAATAATTACTATGTTTAAAATTCAACTCAGATTTAACAATACTATCCAATAACAACAAAAATAATTTCTATGCGTTCTCAAAACTGTTAAATCTGCTAAAGTTTTGACAGCGCAAAAGCTCCTGCTGTTTTTGATTAAAAAGAACAGGAGCTTTAATGGGTAAAATTATAAAAAGCACTGGCTCAAACTATGTACCGGACAAGGTAAATCAGTACATGAGTTTTATTTTCATCTGCTCACAAAACTCAAGCCATTCCTGTGACGGCTTTTCGTCGGTAATCAGATAATCGATCCTATCCCAATCCAAAAAATTGACAAACGCAGTATGGTTGAATTTTGAATGGTCTGCAAGTAATACCACACATTCGGCACGGCTTGCCATCTCAGACTTCAAATCAGCCTCACCTTCGGAAGAATCAGTTATGCCTCTTTCCATATCAAGCCCTTTGCATCCGAGGAGAACAAGGTCAACATTGTACTTTTTCATAGCCTCTTTTGCAGGTTTTCCGTAGAAAGAACGGGTTTTTTCATCATAAAGTCCGCCGGTTGAAACCAGCTTCATTTTACAAGTGTCGAGTTCCTGAAAAATCTGTGCAGAAAAGGTAATTGCGGTAAGATTTTCATTGTCCTTAAAAAGCTTAACAGCCTCAAGAACAGTTGTGCTGTTATCAATCATCATCGTATTCACACCGATAAATTTATCAACAAGCAGCTTAGCAATTTTCTTTTTGCCCTCAAGGTTAATCCCCTTGCGTTTAAAGAAATGCACTCTGTCATTCTGAGAAGTTGTATTAAGAACAGCTCCGCCGAAAGTTCTGGTAATGATACCGTCATTCTTCAGCTTTTCAAGATCACGCCTGATAGTTTCTTCGGTTACATTATATATTCTGCTTAAATCCGAGACGAAAACCTCGCCTTCGGTTTCAACCTTTTGTCTGATTTCGTCAATTCTCTTTGCCATAAACATTTCCCTCAACTTTTATTACATACTAACATAATTATCAACAAAAGTAAAGGGAATTCGACTGTTTTTACAATAATTTTAACAATCGGGAGCGGATTCCTTCACCCTATACACAAAGGTGTATTAAGCAACCCTTAATTATTTGTCGATAGCTTCAACCATATCACGCATCATTGCAACATCAGCGGAATCAAGTTCAAGTTCGGCTGACTTAACATTCTCGGCAATCTGATCTACAGTAGTAGAACCGCTGAGAAGGTTGATAAAGTCGCCCTGAGCAAGAATCCATGCAAGAGCAAGGTTAGCAATTGTACAGTTATATTTTTCACAAAGAGGCTTCCACTGATCCATAACATCCATAGCCTTCTGCATATTTTCGGGCTGGAACCATTTCTTTGGAATCTGTGCGCCAACAGGCTTGTAATCTCTTGGGAATGTACCCGAGAGAAGTCCCATTTCGAGCGGTGAATAAGCCTGAATTGTAACACCGTTTTCACGACAGCAAGGAATGATTTCGTCCTCAATGCCACGGTCAAGGATTGAATACTTAGCCTGAACGATATCAAGCTCACCCCACTTGAGGTACTCCTGAATCTGCTTGATATCTACATTTGCTGCACCGATAGCCTTGATTTTGCCCTGAGCCTTGAGATCGTTGAGAACCTCCATAGTCTTCTGAATCGGAACATAATACTCGCTGCCCTCGATTGACTGCCAGTGTGTCATATATACATCAACATAGTCTGTGCCCATTCTCTTGAGTGATTCTTCAATTTCTCTCTTGATTGAAGCACTGTTGAGGTTCTTATAAAGCTGAATGCCGTTAACCTTGTTGAAAAGGTCGCCCTTCATCTCCTGATCCCATGTAACACCGCACTTTGTAATGATTACAACATCTTCACGGTTCATGCCCTCAAGAGCCTTGCCGAGGATTTTCTCGCTGTTGCCGAAGTTGTAACCCGGAGCTGTGTCGATAAGGTTTACACCGAGCTTTGGAGCTTCACGGATTGTATCTACAACAACCTGAAGGTCGTGGTCGCCGCCCCATGCCGAGCCGCCGCCGATTGACCAGGTGCCGAGTCCCATTCTTGAAATATCAATGCCTGTTTTGCCAAGCTTCATCGTCTTCATTTTGCATCTGCCCTTTCTTTAATAATATATTGGTGGGGGGTTGCCCTGCATTCTTACGAACACAGGGCGTAATGTCACAGATTTATTACTATTACAGGATATAATCTTTTTTATACTTTTCAAGCATTTCTTCAACCATTTCTTTGTTCCGAACACCTGTTGTTGCACCGACATACTGAACCGAAATAGCCGCTGTGCAGTTAGCATAGATACCGCAGTCACGGATATCCTTGCCCTGAAGAAGTGCCGAAATAAAGCCTGATGCAAAGTTGTCGCCTGCACCGATTGTGTCGATTGCGGTTACACCCTTGCAGGCAGGAACAATCATTGCTCCTGCGGCATTGCGGATGTAACATCCACGCTTGCCTATCTTCATGATTACATTCTTAACGCCGCATTCAAAGAGCTTGTCCGCAACCTTTGATTCTTCGGTTTCGCCTGTCATAAGGCAAGCCTCGTCAAAGTTCGGGAAGAAGTAATCCACATAGCTTAATGCTTCTCTGATATCGTCAAGAGTTTCACCGAGTCTTGGCTTTATCATATCGGCGGTAATTGTCATACCTGCCGCCTTTGCCTCTTTAAAAATCTTTACAAGCGTCTTGCCGTCAAGAAGAGGACAGTTAAAGATACTTGCGAGAGAAAGGATTTTTGCCTGCTTCATTTTTTCAAAGTCAACATGCTCAATGTTTTCTTTCCACAAGCTGCCATTGCGGTTTGTAACAAAGGTTCTTTCACCGTCATCGGTTACAAGACCAATGTTCATTGAGGTGTCGATTGTCGGATCAATCTTGATGCCTTCAACATCTATGTTGTCCTTCTCGCAGGAGCGAAGGATAAACTGACCTGCAGCGTCATCACCGATACAAGCGATAATGCCTGTTTTAAAGCCTAAACGGCTGATGATTGTTGCCTCGTTCATTGCGTCACCGCCGACAGACATTGCAATTCTGTCAACCGGATATGACTCGATATCAAAAATATCTCTTGATACCGGACGAAGTGGAATGTCAACTACCGCTGCGCCAAGACAGATAACATCAAGTTTTTTCTCTGTATTACTCATCTGCTCTGCCGTCATCGCCAAAGAGTTTAATCTTGTACATTGCACGCTCTTTAACAGCCTTTCTTACTTCACGCTCAACAGCAAGGAATGGCTCGTCCTTGTGAGCATTAATAGCTTCCATAGCAGCCTGGCAAAGCTCTGTGTGAATGTTGATTTTAGCGATACCGAGTGAGATAGCCTTTTTAATGTCCTCATCACCGATACCCGATGCACCGTGGAGTACGAGCGGAACATCTACTTCTTTGGCAACTGCCTCGAGTACATCGAAAGCAAGCTTTGGCTCTGAAGAATATACGCCGTGAACATTACCGATTGCAACTGCGAGTGAGTCACAGCCTGTTCTCTCAACAAATTCCTTAGCCTTTGAAGGATCTGTGTACTGGTACTCTGAAAGTGCCTCTTCATATACTGTTTCGTTACCTACATGACCAAGCTCAGCCTCAACAGGAATGTTGTAAGCGTGGAAGTAGTCAACGCATCTCTTGATTTCAGCAACATTTTCTTCATAAGGAAGAGCTGATGCGTCACGCATTACCGAATTCATGCAGTGATTAACAGCGTTCTGAAGAATTGTCATGTTTCTGCCGTGATCCCAATGCTCAATTACAGGAACAGTAGCCTTCTTTGCCATTGAATCCATCATGTAGCAGAAGTCTTCAAAAGAAGTGTTGCCTGTGAAACCTGTACCGAATGAAATAATGATTGGAGCACGGAGCTCTTCGGCTGCGTCAATAACACCCATGAGCATTTCTGCATTCCATACATTGAAGTGAGGAATAGCATAGTGTCCCTCTGTTGCCTTCTTTTCCCAATATCTGATATCTGATAACATTTTAATCACCTTTCCTTATGAAAATTTTAATAAATCTGTGTATATCAGTCGGCTACCTTGATAACGCCCTTAACCATATTGGCTTTCTTTTCGGGGTCGATAGCGTCCATAAATGCCTGCTGAACATCTTTGTAATCATAGATGTTTGTAACCATATCCTTAACATTGAACTTACCGCTTGCGATTGCCTCGATTGTCTGCGGGAAATTGTTGCAGTAACGGAATGATGTCTGAATCATAACCTCACGGTTAATCTTGAGGAAGTCAATCGGAACAGGCTTTGACTGTGTGCCGACCATCATAATCTTACCGCCTCTTGCAACGATCTGAACAGCCTGCTGAGCTGTGAATACAGAACCTGCTGCCTCGAATACGAGTTCACAACCGTGATCACCGAAATATTCGGGTGAACGGAGAAGTGCAACCGTATCCTGCTCCTTGCCGTTGATAACTCTGCTTGCACCAAGCTTTAATGCAAGGTCAAGACGATTCTGCATAATATCAACAACGGTGATGTCTGTTGCACCGAGACTCTTACAAGCCTGAAGTACCATAAGACCGATTGTACCGCCGCCGAGGATAACAATGCTCTTACCAAGCTGTGCGCCGCCGAGGATTGCTGCGTGCATACCGACTGCTGCCGGCTCAACGAGAGCTGCTTCCATTGTTGTCATACCCTCAGGAATGTGGTATGTCCACTCCTCGGGATGTGTCATATACTGTGTGAGTGCGCCCTTGTAGTTAGGCTGTGTAGCCATAAAGTCAACATCAGGGCAGATGTTGTATCTGCCTGTACGGCAGTATTCGCATTTGTCATCCGGAACACCGGGTTCGATGAGAACCTTGTCGCCTGCTTTGAATCTTGTAACCTTTGAGCCAACCTTTACAACCTCGCCTGCAACCTCATGACCAAGACCGATTTTCTGGTTAGGATCCTTAGGTGGGATGAAAGGACCGAATTCAAAGCCGTGGATATCGGAACCGCACATTCCGACATATTCAACCTTCATAAGAATCTCGTGATCCTTTGGCTCGGGAACGGGACATTCCTGAATTTCAAACTGCTTTGGAGTAACTAAGATAGCTTCTGAATTTTTCATAATAATCTCCTGCACTTTCTTTATAATAATTATTTAAGCATTTGCACCCGATGTGCTTTCTGCGTATATTCAAATTTATTTGCCTGTGATTAAAAAATTGATGGTTTAGCTGTTAAAAATTTAAAGATAAGTTTTGAATGTTTTAAAATTGCTGTATTTCGTTTTCCATTACTAATGATTTTAGTTTGCGGTGCCAGATGCACTCAGGCACCGCATCTAAAATTTTTGGTTGTATGTATTAGAGGGTTTTGCAGAATTACTCTACATCACCGATGTCCTCAACGGATTCGCCTCTGGTTTCAACACCGAGGAAGATAACTGCAACAGCGATGATTGCTGCAACAATTGCGATAAGAATGAATACACCGCCTGAGCCCATGCTGCTTGCAGCAACATTTGTAACGAGGAATGGGAAGAAGATGTTACTTACACGACCCATTGCGTTACTGAAGCCCGAACCTGAAAGTTTTGCCGATGTAGGCCACATCTCAGGAACATAAACTGCTGATGCGTAGCAAACATACATATAGATGATTGTGTTAAGAAGGAATGTCATAACAATGAGTCCTGTCATTCCGAGTGTCGGAGCAAGAAGACCTGTTGCAACACCAAGACCTGCCATGCCTGCAAGGAGGATAACGCCCATTACACGGCGAGGAATCTTATCCATAATAAGAGATGCGATAAAGATACCAAACGGAGCACCGAAGAGTCCGAACATTGTCATAAACTGTGACTTTGATGTATCATAGCCAAGACCTGAAAGCATTGACGGCATCCAGTTCATAAGTGTGTACTGGATTGTGTTCATACCGATGAGTACGAGAGAACCAACGATAGTTCTTCTGAGGAGTTTGCCTTTGAAGAGAGCTGTGAATGGGAGCTTCTTAACAGGCTTTGGATTTGTAACTTCAACGGGTGGGAGTGGTTTGCCTGTTGATTTTTCAATTTCTTTCTCAATGCTTGTCATAATTTTATCAGCTTCATCAAGTCTGCCCTGTGATTCGAGCCATCTCGGTGATTCAGGGAACTTAACATAGATGAAGATACAAGCGATGATTGAAAGGATTGAAGGAATCATAAACTGGATTCTCCAGTTCATATTCATGCTTACGCCTGTTGAAACGATAAGAAGAGCAATACCGTTGCAGATTGGGTGAGCCCAGTTGCCGATGAATGATGTACGGCTTGACCATGTACCACGGTTCTTACCGGGAACATACTCTGTGAAGCCTGCGAAAAGAACTACAAGGAGAGCGCCGAGTGCAAGACCCTGGAGGAGTCTGAACACATAAAGAACTGCGATGTTCGGTGAAAGAGCGCCGCCGATCATAGCGATGATATGGATAATTTCGTAAAGAAGGATACTCTTTTTACGGCCGATTTTATCGCCGATAGGACCGCCGATGAGTGCGCCGAAGAGCTGTCCTGCTGTGTAAGTTGTACCCCACATTGCGAGAAGTGTTGAACCGGGTTCGAGCCAATGAAGTTCGTTCAAAAGAATGTTCTGAACGGAACCGCCGATACCGTTTGACCAGCATACCAAGAGTGCAAAAGCTGTAACCAGCCAGATCTTAACATGCCATTTTGATTGAGGCAAGCGGTCAAGTCTTGCGCCAATGTTGACAGAAGTTTTGTTAGCCATTTTTCTTCTCCTTTTAATTTCCTCTTTGACTTTTTATTTAAATCAGATTTTTCTCTCAGCACCGTCAAGCTCTCGCTCAAGCTCACTTTCCATTATGTCCCAAGCCTTATTGAAATCCGTGTCCTTGTTCCATAATGCCGGAGGTCCCAGAATTACGAGATCTGCACCTGCCTCGTAAAGCGGACGGTAAAGACTGCTGTTCATTGAACCGTCGGCTTCAATTAAGAAGTTAAGACCTCTTTCCTTTCTGATCTTAGCGAGTTGGTTGATTTTTACGAACATTTGCGGATCAACCGGCTGACCTGCGATGCCCGGATCAACAATCATGATTGTAACCTTATCAAGCAACGGGAGGTAATATTCAATAGTAGAAAGCGGAACCGAGGGACTTAATGCAACGCCTGCCTTACAGCCAAGCTCTTTGATCTTGTGAATCGTTACAAATGCGTCACCTTCGATGCAGTCTGTGTGAGGTGTTATGTAAGCAGCTCCTGCCTTTGCAAAGGTTTCAAGATACTGCTGAGGATGTTTTACCATAAGGTGAGCATCCATTGGTTTGAGATTCTCAACATGCTTGTTAAGGTAGTCGAGATAATCAGGACCGATTCCGTAACTCGGAACATAAACACCGTCTTTAATGTCCATGTGGAGGTAATCTGATTTTTCGTTAATCAGCTTAACCTGTTCTTCAACATGGAACAAATCACAGCAACCCACTGACGGGGCAATCATAAGCTTTCTCATTAGAAAATCCTCCCTGATGCATATTTTCTTTAATTAATCTTCGTAATCGTAGTGGAAGATAACCTTGATAGCCTCTTTCTTAGCCATCTTGTCGAAACCTTCCTGCCACTGTGAAAGACCGAGGCGATGAGTAATCATCGGCTGAACCTTAATCTGACCTGACTGGAGAAGTCTGATGCAATTTCTCCATGATGTTGAGTCATAAGCCATGTGACCGATAATGCTCTTGTTCCAAGCTGTAATGTCGTTGATTGAGAATTCAAGAGGTTTGAAGCCCATACCTACACGAACGATTTCAGCGTTTGGTCTTGTCATTTCGATTGCCTGCTTGAGAGCTATGTTAGCACCTGAACATTCAATTACGAGTCCGAGGTTATCTCTTCCGCAGATTTCTGTACATCTTGCAACTACATCTTCCTTAGAACCGTTTACACAATGTGTAGCGCCAAGCTCTTTTGCAACGCCGAATCTTACTTTTACATCATCGTCAAGACCAACCATTACGATGTTTACGGCACCCATAAGCTTTGCAACCTGTACTGAGAAGAGTCCGAGAGGACCTGTACCGAATACTACAACATCCTGTCCGGGGATAAGATGTGACTGCTGAGCAACTGCCTTGTATGCGTTACAGATAGGATCGAGTACACAAGCTTCTTCGTACTTGATGCCCTCAGGAATTTCCCAGATTGCGTGTTTGTGAATTGCGAGGATTTCGCCCGGTACTTTACAATACTTTGAGAAGCCGCCGCCCCATGTGTTGTTGTCAAGTCCAAGGTTTACTTTATGTTCGCAACAGAGGAAGTCGCCCTGCTCACAAGCCGGACATACGCCGCAAACATGTGCGCTGTTGTCTGAAACAACTCTCTGACCGATATGCCAGTCTTTTACATTTTCGCCAACCTTAACGATTTCGCCTGCGAACTCGTGACCACGAACCGACTGCTGCTGATCGGGAGTTATGTTTGTGTCATCGTAACCGTTGTCAACACCCCAGTGTTTCATGTCGGCACCGCAGATAGCGGCTGCCTTGATTTCAAGAATAATGTCGTCCGGACCGCATTCGGGAACGGGGTAGTTTTCCATCATTTTATATCCGCCGAAAGCTGTACCAAATCTTTTTAAAGCATGCATAATATTTTCTCCTTTTCTTTATTAAATAAGATTTAATGTTTCCGATTCGTTTGTTTGATTTCCGTTTTCCGAATCGGTTATTTCCTTTGACACCTATATAATACAACACAAAAATGTGGATTTCAAGCATTATTTTCTGTTTTTCGCAGATTTGTAGCAATGCCTAAAAAACAACACCGTTCTTTGTGCAATTAGCACATATACATATTTTTATTTCACATATCTGTTATTTTTATTAAGATTGAACAGTTGAATAGCAATAATCAGCCTATATTCCGATCTATAACCGCTAAATAGGCGTGCTTCTGTACAAATTTTGCTACATATTGTACGAAAGGGATAATTTGGATTTCAGAAGAAATGTTCTTTATTTCACAGATTTCACTTTTAAAGCAGACAATTCTGCGTTTTGACTTTTCCTGACCGTTTCGGATGTTATTTTTGTTCATGGAGCAAACCATAGTTACGGATATTTTGTAGCGGCGAACCGTGTTCGCCGCTACAATTTAACAGTTAATTCCAAATAAACCAAAACAATTGGGAAACGATGTTTTGTATTTTGAAAACTGTCTTCCCGACTATAATTTTCCATTTTCAATTTTCAACTTTCAATTTAAAAAGCTCACTCTCTCCCTATTAAGACTATCTGTACGAACATAAAAAGGCTGAAAGAACAACTATGCTCTTTCAGCCTTTAATTATAATTTTATTCTGTTTTATCGGATTGCCGAATTATTTGAGTGCGGCAATTGCGGCTTCGATAAGAGCAATCTGCTCTCTTTCCTTTGCGGCCTGTCCCTTAACCTTTTCAATTACAGCCTCGGGAGCTTTTGCAACAAAGCCCTGATTGTTAAGCTTGCCCTCGCTCTGTGCAAGACGCTTTTTAACCTGTTCAAGCTCTTTGTTGAGTCTTGCAAGCTCCTTTTCCCTGTCAACAAGCTCGTCCATAGGAATGTAAATCTTTGCATCTGCCGTTACAATGTTTACAGCACCCTCAATTTCAAAGCTTTCTGCAACTTCAACCTCGCTTGCTGATGCAAGCTTCTGAATGAACTGTGTGCCGTCTCTGAATGTGTCGGCAAACTTTGTTGCAACATAAACCTTTGCTTTTCTTGACGGCGGAACATTCATCTCTGCACGGCGGTTACGGATTGCACGGATTGCAGCCATAATTTTTTTCATTTCATCCGATGCCTCGGGATAATCAAGCTCTGCGTTGTATTCAGGGTACTTTGCGAGCATTACTGTTTCGCCCTCGTGAGGAATTGTCTGCCAGATTTCTTCTGTGATGTACGGCATAAACGGATGGAGAAGTCTGAGAATTTGATCAAGCACATAAAGAAGTACCTGTCTTGCATTCTGAGCGTCCTCACCGTCACTTGAAAGTCTTGTCTTAACAAGCTCAATGTACCAGTCGCAGTAGCAGTCCCAGATGAATTCATAAATCTTCTGAACTGCAATGCCGAGTTCAAACTTCTCAAGATTTTCGTTTACTTCTTTTGCAACTGTGTTGAGAGTTGAAACAATCCACTTGTCCTCTGTTGTGAGAGTTTTCGGAAGTTCATTCTTAACATCGTGGTCGTCAATGTTCATATGAACATAACGGGATGCGTTCCAGAGCTTGTTTGCAAAGTTAGCGCAAGCCTCAACACGCTTGTCGGAATAACGCATATCGTTACCGGGTGTGTTGCCTGTTGCAAGGAAGAAACGGAGTGCGTCTGCACCGTATTTGTCAATAACTTCAAGCGGATCAATACCATTGCCGAGAGATTTTGACATCTTAATACCGTTTTCATCTCTTACAATACCGTGCATAAATACGGTCTTGAACGGAGCAGAACCCATATTTTCACAAGCCGAGAAAATCATTCTTGCAACCCAGAAGAAGATGATATCATAACCTGTTACAAGAGTGCTTGTGGGATAGAAATACTCAAGTTCGGGAGTTTTGTCGGGCCAGCCGAGTGTTGAGAACGGCCAAAGTGCCGAACTGAACCATGTGTCGAGAGTATCCTCGTCCTGATGAATGTGTGTACTGCCGCACTTACAGCACTTTTCGGGTGCGTCTTTTGCAACCATAACTTCGCCGCAGTCATCGCAGTACCATGCAGGGATTCTGTGTCCCCACCAAAGCTGACGGGAAATACACCAATCCTTGATGTTCTCCATCCAATGGAAGTAAACCTTTTCAAATCTTTCGGGGATGAACTTTGTGTCGCCCTTGCGGACAACATCAATTGCAGGCTTTGCAAGCGGAGCCATTTTTACAAACCACTGCTTTGAAACCATAGGCTCAATTGTTGTGTGACAACGGTAGCAAGTACCGACATCGTGAGTAAGCTCTTCAACCTCTTTGAGAGCGCCGATTTCTTTAAGGTCGGCAACAATAGCCTCTCTTGCCTCCATTGTTGTCATGCCTGCGTATTTTCCGCAGTCGAGAACCTCGGGTTCGTTTTCGGCAAGCTGTCCCTTTGCCTTTAACTCGTTGTATTCTTCAACATCCTTTGCACCAGTAAGGTGACCGTCATATGTAAAGCAACGGACAATCGGAAGATTGCAACGCTGACCGACTTCAAAGTCGTTAGGATCGTGTGCAGGAGTGATTTTAACAACACCCGTTCCCTTTTCCATATCTGCGTGTTCATCACAAACAATCGGGATTTCCTTGTTAAGGAGCGGAAGGATTACATGACAGCCGTGGAGGTGCTTGTAACGCTCATCGTCCTTGTTGACGGCAACAGCAGTATCACCGAGCATTGTTTCGGGACGGGTTGTTGCGATTTCAAGGTACTCGCCTGTTTCCTTAACCTGATAGAGCAAGTGCCAGAAATGACCGTTCTGCTCCTTGTATTCAACCTCGGCATCCGAAATTGATGTACAGCAATGAGGACACCAGTTTACCATACGGTTGCCACGGTAGATTTTTCCGTCATTATAAAGGCGAACAAAAACTTCTTTAACAGCTTTTGAACAGCCCTCGTCCATTGTGAAGCGCTCACGCTCCCAGTCACAGCTTGAACCGAGCTTTTTAAGCTGACTTGTGATTCTTCCGCCGTACACCTTTTTCCATTCCCATGCACGCTTTAGGAATTCTTCTCTGCCGATATCCTCTTTAGTGATACCCTCTTTACGCATTGCCTCAACGATTTTAGCCTCTGTAGCAATTGACGCATGGTCTGTACCGGGGAGCCAAAGTGCGCTGTAGCCCTGCATTCTTCTCCAACGGATAAGAATGTCCTGAAGTGTTTCGTCAAGTGCGTGTCCCATATGCAGCTGACCTGTGATGTTTGGCGGCGGCATTACGATTGTATAAGGTTTTTTATCTTTGTCAACCTCTGCATGAAAGTAGTTACCTTTCAGCCAGAAGTCGTAAATTCTGTCCTCAAACTCTGACGGGTTGTAGGATTTAGCAAGTTCCTTTGCCATAGTCATTACTCCTCTTGATTTATTGTTCGGATAAACCGAGTTCATATACCTTTTTATTATCTCATTTATGTGTCGATTTGTCAATTATCAGCAAATAAAATGTGGCATATAATTTCAATTTTATAACATTTAAAGTTTGACGAATAAAGCGTAAAATGGTAAAATATACTGCATAAGAGGAACAAACAAATTCAAGGGTGTGTATTATATGAAAGTCAGGGTTATGTGCCTTGTGCTGTGCGTGTTTGTTTTCGCATCAATTTTCTGCGGATGCGGAAGCAACGGAAATACCGAAATAATCGGCAAATGGGTACCGACAACAGCAAAGACAGACGGCGAAACAATTTCATACAGCGAGCTTGGAATTGACGAGGATCAGTTTGGTCTTGATTTCAAGGACAGCAGTAACTGCACGGTTACACTCGCAGGAATTTCGTGTGATTCAGCCTACACATTCAACGGAACCTCCGTTGACCTGACGGTAAACGGTACGGCATACAAGCTGAGCTATGACAGCGGTGTGCTGACAATGGTGCTTAATTATGACAACAACAGAATTGAGTTTTCATTCACAAAACAAAGATAGTTTTACAAATTGAAAATTGAAAATGTAAAATAAAAATTTTCGGTCGGGCAGTTGCTTTGCAAAACGCATAGTTATGTTGCCCGACCGTTTTTTATATATGAAATTTTCGGTTCGTTTGCAACATTACTTATTTGCCAAAGCATAAACCTTAATCGGCACATTTTTTCTTTTGCAATTCTCTATAACAAACCGTGTTCCGTGTGACATACCGTCCCAAAATGCAATAACTTCATCGGCATAATCAATTATTTGCAAATTTCTTTTCAAAGGTGCTGACCGCCCGTATCGTTCGTATTCGGGTAAAAATTCTTTTAGTTTAATATTATGTGTCTTAGCGTAATTTTTCGCACTTCTGTCAACACCAATAGCACCACCGCTTACTATTTCAGTTGTATTCTCAGGTAAATAATCGCCTAAATTATTCACTGTAATACTTCTTGAGCCTACTATCGCAATTTTCATTTTTTCACACTCCTAAAATTATGACACCATTATGACATCATAATAGCACCATTTTCGTTTTGACGCAATAATTACATTAAAATAGTGTCATAATAACATTTAGGAGTACCGATTATGGATGATAATATTTTACGATACACTCTGAGAGTTAACCGCACGCTTTTTCAGAAATTCAGATATGTTGCCGACTATGAAGGTCGTTCCGCAAATCGTGAAATTGAGCAGTATATAAAGCAAAGGGTTAAGTCCTTTGAAGAAGAACACGGCGAAATTGAAGTAAAAAAAGATTAAACATACGCATAGATTAACCCCCTTTCGGAGTATTTCCGAAAGGGGGTTTTTAATCAAACAAAACAATTTTCAACTTTCAATTTTCCATTTTCAATTTACACAAGAAACTTTCCTATCACCGCAACTGCATCGGCATGACACAACAGGTTTGCGTTTTCACGCACTCTCGCCGCTGCGTTGCGGGATTTTTGCCTTTCGCCGTATTCCGACAACACCCGTATCATATGCTTTGGCAATGAAAAATAATCAAACACAAGGTAATAATTTCCCGACATTTCGTATGCGGAGCTTTTTCTGCAACATATGTTACTGCGGTACAAAGTCTCTACCGCATTCAGAAAATCCGACGCATTCGCCATTTTCCAGCACAGGCCGCTGTCGGACTTTTTCAGCCTGTATTTTCGTTTTTTCGGATTTGCCGTAACGAGGATACAACATTCATCGCCGAGCAGAAAAGCCTCTATTTTCACATTTTTACCGTTCGTGTCAAGTCCCGCCCTGCAACAGGCAAGTCGCATAAGTCCGATAATCACCTTTTGATTATCCTCGTTTTCAAAGCTCATTTTTCCAAAATCAAGCTCAAAATTCTCCATATCCGATTCATCAAGCTTAATCAGCAGTTTATTATCGCCGAGTTTGTCAACAGTCAAAATACTCCCTCCCCTAAATTCCGATACACATACATCTGTTTACATATTATGATGAACGAAGCACTTTTGCAAGTAAATATTAATGGAATAAAATTTGGCTGTTTTTTCACACATAATTGTCAGGTCTTGTGTATGCAATACAAAAAGGTTGCCAATATAACAATTTAATGCTACAATGATGCCGTAAGATACAGCCACGGAAAATAAAAAGCAAAAGGAATGATTTTTATGCCAAACTGGCTTAATGACGCTGTTTTCTATGAAATTTATCCGCAGAGTTTTTGTGACACCAACGGTGACGGAATCGGTGACATCGAGGGTATCATCAGCAAGCTTGATTATGTAAAAAGCCTTGGTTGCAACGCAATCTGGCTCAACCCGATTTACGATTCACCTTTTATGGATGCAGGCTATGATGTTCGCAACTACAAGAAGGTTGCAAAGCGTTACGGCACAAATGATGACCTTGTTCGTCTTTTTGACGAGGCTCACAAAAAGGGTATTAAGATTCTTCTTGACCTCGTTCCGGGTCACACATCAGACCAGCACGAATGGTTTTTAGAGGCCAAGAAAGCCGCAAAGAGCGAATATTCAAACCGTTACATCTTTACAAAGAGCGTATGGGACGCACCGCCGCAGTACCGTATGATGTGCGGACTTTGCGAGCGTGACGGCAACTATATGGTAAACTACTTCAGCTCACAGCCTGCTCTTAACTACGGTTTCCACGAAATCACACATCCCGAATGGCAGTTGCCGTGTGATCATCCCGACTGTCTTGCAACGGCAGAGGCTATGAAGGATGTTATGCGTTTTTGGCTTGACAAGGGTGCTGACGGTTTCAGAGTTGACATGGCTGACTCACTTGTTAAGAACGATGACGATAAAATTGCAACGGCAAAAATCTGGCGTGGTGTGCGTGATATGCTCGACACGGAATATCCGAATGCCGCAATGGTTGCAGAGTGGTGCAATCCCGAAAGAGCAATAAACAATGCAGGTTTCCACATGGACTTCTATCTTGACCACTACGGAAACGGCTACAGCAGACTTTTCCGCTACGGTGAATTCGGTGATCAGGCTGTTTTCAATCCTAACGGCAAGGGTGATATCAAAGCATTTGCAGACGAATATCTTCCTAACTACGAAAAGACAAAGGACAACGGCTACATCAGCTTTATGACAAACAACCACGATATGCCGAGAGTTACGGCATATCTTGACAAAGAGGCTATCAAGCTTGTGAATGCATTCATTTTCACAATGCCGGGTGTTCCGTTCCTCTACTACGGTGATGAAATCGGAATGAGATATCAAAAAGGCATCGTAAGCAAGGAGGGCGGTTACTCAAGAACAGGCTCCCGTACTCCTATGCAGTGGAACAGCGGTAAGAACCTCGGTTTCTCAACAAGTGACGAGCCGTATCTTGCAGTTGATAAGAGTACCGACGCTCCGACTGTTGAGAATCAGAAGGACGATCCCGACAGCATCTACAAGGTTGTAACAGACATCATTGCACTTCGTCACAAGTATGATGACCTTAAAGGCAACGGTGAGCTTGAATTTATGTATGAAGAAGGCAAAATTCCGTTTGCATACAAGAGAGGCAACCTCGTTATGTACTTCAACCCCCTCGGTGAAAGTGCAGTAATGAACGCAAAATATACAGGCAAAACAGTATATGCCCTCGGCAACGCTGAATTTGCAGACGGCAAAGTAACAATGTCACCGCAAAGCTTCGCCCTCGTAGAAATTGACGGCTGATTAAATATAATTTTATAGTTTAAGCATAAAAACACCCTTTCGATAAATTCCGAAAGGGTGTTTTTTTACAAATCAGTAGGGGCGCTCATTGGGCGCCCGCAAGTAACGGTAGAATTTATATTTTTAGATAAATTATTTGAATGTCACAATGAAACCGCCATAATGTAGGGGCGAACCGTGTTAGCAACGCACACGATTGAACGCATTGCGTGCAAAACAGGATACATATTTTTGAAAAAACAATACAAATTACATTAAACCGAAAGTTTCATCAAGGCGGGCGCCCAATGAGCGCCCCTACAGGATTGTATGAACAATTACAATGTTACGCTCGACCATAATTTTCCATTTTCAATTTTCAATTTTAATTTAATTAAGCAACTATTTCTCCATATTATGCGAAATTATCAAGACCGACAATATATTTCTGAATAAGAGTTGCATCGACAACAGAAATTTCGTTGTCATCGTTTACATCTGCCGATTTTTTCTGAAAATCTTTGAGATTTTCCAGACCAACGATATATTTCTGAACAAGAGTTGCATCGACAACCGAAATATCACCGTCACTGTTTACATCGCCAATCGCAAAAATTTTAGCATTCCGTATTACATCGGAATTTGCAACTATGACCGTGTATTCTCTGTCTGCATGGGCATTTTTTGAAACCTTCATCGTGTATGTTCCGCTTGCAACACCCGAAATTGAATATTTGGCGTTGTTGCCTTTTACGGTTGTTTCATATGCTACCTCGCCCGATTTTATAAGCTGAATTGTAACCGTATCACTTTCGGACAGATAGCTTTTTACAGTACCTTTTACAGTTCTCAGCTTTGCCGTAGTGGGTTCTACAGTTGTGGGCTCCTCTGTAGTAGGTGCTACAGTAGTAGGCTCAGTAGTTGTTGGAGCTACTGTTGTAGGTTCAGTAGGCTTTTCACCCTTTGATGTGATTTTTACATCATAAGAAAAGTATGACAAATCCCCACTATAGTCAACCAGATTATTATCACCGAGCTGAAGCTCTATAAGTGAAAAATCAAGATCACTTACCTTTGTTTCTTTTATTACATCAAATACAAGCGAAATAATTTTTTCGCCTGCTTTTACCTCTGGACCATAAGCTGTAAAGGCTGAAACAGATACATTTTTATGTTCCTCAGTAGTATTTGTAACAACCATAGGCCACAGAACCCAATGATTTTCAAAAGAACTGTATTTTACCATTTCAAGCGGATAATTCGTTCTAAACAGATAGCAAGGACAACCCGCCGGGATATCTTTTGCAAAGCTGTAAGTAATGGTTATTTGGTCCCCAGGATATACCGTATCGTCTTCTGTGTCAAGTGCCTGACAAACCGTTGTCAAACCCGACAGGCTTGCTATAATAAGCAAAGCCGATAATAAAATGCTTGTGATTTTTTTCATTTGAATTTCCCCTTTTTATTTTATTTTATTTGATATATAAACAAATAATTTTTCTGCCGTGAATTCACCATTAGAAAACTTTTATATAATTTAGTTTTTGTTTCGTGAACACTTGTATTATACAGTTTTTGTTTACAAAACGCAAGTACTTTAGAATATTTTTATCAAAAACTTTTTTGAGGTGAATGTAATGTTTGATTTCGGATTAAGAATACGAGAGCTGAGGGAGTCAAGACATATGTCGCAGGAAAGCTTGGGCAGGAGAATCGGCAGAAGCAAGCCTGTCATAAGCAATTACGAAAACAACATAAAATATCCTCCGCTTGAAGTTTTGATTTCAATTGCAAATGTGTTCAATGTTTCGCTTGATTACCTTGTTGGCATAGAAAAAAAGGACGCACTCTACATTAACAATCTGAACGAAACGCAGACAAATATAATGAAACTGCTCTACGAAGAATTTACCGATTGCAATCTTAAAGGTAAAGAGCTTTCATCACGCCAACAAAAAATATTAAGCCTGCTCTTAATTGAGTTTTTGAAATGAAAACCAAATCAACATTTTGACATATAAAAACACCCTTTCGATAAATTCCGAAAGGGTGTAATTTTTTAAAATCGAACAAATCAATTGTAACATTGTGCGAACGGTTGCTCGCCGTGCGGTTTATTTAATCGGGAACTCGGGTTCTGCGTAGTTGCCCAAAAAGCTGAATTCGGGCATCTCTTCGCTAAGCTGACTTACAAGTTCAATAACATTTTCACTTCTGACATTGCCCGAAAAGTCGAGGTAGAACAAATATTCAAACTGTCTGCCCTGACGGGGACGGGATTCGATTTTTGTGAGGTTAAGACCGAGCGAATTGAATCTGCACAAAAGGCTGTACAGCGATCCCGTAACATGAGGAAGCGAGAAACAAAGACTGATTCTGTTCGCATCTTTGGGAATGTACAGCTTTTTGGAGATGACAATAAATCTTGTTGTGTTCTCGTCATTGTCCTGAAGATGATTGTCAAGAACCTTCAAGCCGTATTCCTCACACGCTTTGTATGAACAGATTGCCGCAACATTGAGGCGCTTTTCCTTTGCAACATCACGGGCGGCAATTGCCGTGTTGGAGAATGGAACAGAATCAAAGCCGTGGTCGGCAATATACTGCGCACATTGTGAAAGTGACTGCGGATGCGACCACACGATTTCAATGTCCTCAAAAGCAGATTGTTTAAGACCTGCAAGGCAGTAGTCAATCGGCAAATCGAGTGCCTTTACAATGTAAAAACGGTGCTTGAGAATAAGGTCATAAACTGCCGAAACAGAGCCTGCGCTTGAGTTTTCAACAGGAAGAACACCGAATGCAACCTCGCCGTTGTCAACGGCAGAAAATACATCTGCAAAGCTTTTGTAGTTGACCGCCTCGCCGTTCGGGAAAAGTCTTAAGGTTGCCTCATGACCGTTAGCACCCTTGATTCCCTGATACGCAACCTTGATTCCGCTTGACGGAATATCCGTGCTTGCATTGTTGATAACGCTTTTAAGTTCTTTGCCGCTGCCGACAATGTTGTGCTGGAGCGCCCTTGAAAGCTCCATAATGTTTGAGTAGAGAAGTCTTGCGGATGCGCCGTATTCGCCTCCCTTTTCTTCAACGGCATCAAGAATTTCATTCTCTCTGTCCTCGTTAAGAACGGGAATGTTGTTTGCCTGCTTGTAGATGCCGACATCCCTTGCACAATCCATTCTCTGCTTAAAAAGCTCAATAAGCTGATTGTCTATTTTGTCAATATCTTTTCTGATTTCTTTTAAATCTCTCATAAAGGCCTCACATAAGGTTAATAATTGCAACAGCCGTAACAGCCTCAATAACGGGGACTGCTCTCGGCACAATACACGGATCGTGTCTGCCGTGAATAACAAGCTCTGCATTTTCTTTTGTCTGAAGATTTACAGTCCTTTGCGGTTGTGAAATTGACGGTGTAGGCTTTACGGCGGCACGGAAAATAATCGGCATTCCGTTTGTAATTCCGCCCAAAATACCACCGCAGTTGTTTGTTGTTGTAACGACCTTTCCGTCTTTGTATTCAAACGGATCATTCGACTGCGAGCCTCTCATTGTTGAAAGCTCAAAGCCTTTGCCGAACTCAATGCCCTTAATTGCGGGAACACCGAAAACAGCCTTGGCAATAACGCCCTCAACACCTTCAAACATCGGCTCACCGTAGCCTGCGTCAATGCCTGTTACGCAACATTCAATTGTTCCGCCGATGCTGTCCTGTGCCATTCTGGCATCTTCAACGGCATCCCTCATAGGTTTTTCGGCAGTTTCGTCAATGAGTGCAAACGATGAGCTGTTCAGCTTTTCAATGAGTGCGTCATCAATTTCCGTCGGACAGAAGGAGCTGTCGGAAACATTGCCGATACTGCTGATATGGGCGGCAATTTTAACACCCTTTGATTCAAGAATCTGACGGCAGACAGCACCTGCAAAAACAATCGGTGCAGTAAGTCTGCCCGAAAAATGACCGCCGCCGCGAATATCGTTTGACGCATTATATTTTACAAAGGCTGTGTAGTCGCTGTGACCGGGACGGGGGCAGTCGAGAAGATTGCCGTAGTCACCGCTTTTTGTGTTGGTGTTTTCAATTACGGCACAAAGCGGAGCGCCTGTCAGCTTGTTGCCGAGCATACCCGAAAGAACCTTCGGGAGATCTTTTTCTTTTCGGGGAGTTGCCGTTTTATCCTTGCCCGGGGCACGGCGGGCCATTTGAGTGAGAACCCTGTCAAAGTCAACCTCAAATCCTGCCGGAAGTCCGTCAATTACAACTCCGATTCCGTTGCCGTGGCTTTCGCCGAAAACGGAAATTTTTATCTTATCACCGTAGGTCGAGGACATTCGCCTTACCTCCAATATTATTATAATCTATGTAAAAATCAGGGTAACTTTTGTTGATTGAAAGCGCATAGCTTGACTCAATTTCACCGCCAAGTCTTACTGCGCAGACACCTGCCGACATTACAATTCTGTGGTCATTAAAGCCCTCACAGAATCCGCCCTTGAGGGTGTCAATTCCCTCTATGACAAGTCCGTCAGGCAACTCAGTCACCTTACCGCCGAGATCGTTTATCAGCTTAGCGGTTGCCGTAAGACGGTCACATTCCTTTATGCGAAGTCTTTCGGCATTGTAAATCCTGGTTGTTCCCTTTGCAAATGCGGCACAAACCGTCAGCACGGGTACAAGGTCGGGAATCTGCGAAGCATCAATGTCAATTGCATTAAGCTCTCCCTTTTCAACGGTTACGGAAGTATCCGTCTGCGTTACCTTTGCACCAAACCGTGCAAGCAACTCGGCAATCTTCCTGTCACCCTGTGCGGAATTTCTGTTGACGCCGTTCACAGTCACCTTTCCGCCGAGTGCGCCTGCAACCATAAAGAAAGCTGCCTGCGACCAGTCGCCGTCTGTTGTGTAATCATGCGGAGTGTATGACTGACCGCCCTTGATGTGCCAGCCGTTGTCGGTTGTTTCAATTTCAACACCAAATTGTGCCATAGTGTGAATTGTCATATTTATGTAGCCGACGCTCTCAATCGGAGATGTCAGCACAATGTCGCTGTCACCCTCAACAAGCGGAAGAGCAAGCAGAAGTCCCGTAATGAACTGCGAACTTACATTACCTGGGATTTCAAAAGTTCCGCTTTCAAGCCGACCGCTGATTTTGAGTGGCAGACCGCCCTCGGTTTCACACTTTACTCCTGCTTTTGGCAGAGCCTCTGTGAAAATTCCGATAGGTCTTTCGGGAAGCTTTCCGTGACCGACAAAGGTGGCATTAATACCGCCGGCTGCGGCTACGGGTATGAAAAATCGCAAAGCACTGCCGCTTTCGCCGCAGTCAAGCGTTACATTATCTGTTTTAAAAATATTTGTACCGTCAACAGTCAGCACATTATCCTTTATTGAGGCGGTGCATCCCATATCCTCAATTACGCCGATTGTCGCCTTAATGTCATTTGACAGAGCAACGGGTGCAATTGTGCATTTGCCCCTTGTGAGGGCGGCGCAGATTATTGCACGGTGAACATCGCTCTTTGACGGGGGAATGTTCACCTCGCCGTTTGGTACAAACGGAAGATACCGTACATACGGCTTACTGCTTTTGTCGGTTGACAAAGCCATACTTCCACAGCCTTTCATTAAAATATGTTTACCGTGTTACGGTGTGATGAAGTCGAGCAAATCGGAAATTGCAACTTTCTTGGTAAAGCTTGTGCCGATTTTCTCAAGCAAAACAACATTGATTGACGAGCCCGAAGTTTTCTTGTCTGTCTGAGCCGCCTCGGCAATTTTTTCAAGGCTTGCGTCATCGGTAGTCGGCAAGCCGTAGGTTGCACAAACTTCTTCAATCTTGTATGCAGTTCCTGCCTCGGTAAGTCCGTGCTTTTCGCTTGCCTTTGTCATCATTACCATACCGACGGCAACTGCCATACCGTGTGTGATACCTGTATAGTTGTAGATTTTTTCGATTGCGTGACCGAGTGTGTGACCGAAGTTTAAAAGCATTCTTTCCCCTGCTTCCTTTTCGTCACGGTTTACTACATCACGCTTAATTTTTACACAGGTTTCAATTACATCGTCAATGTGTTCAAGAGCGTCACCGTTTGCAAGCATTTCAAAAAATTCGCTGTCCTTGATACAGCCGTACTTGATAATCTCAGCCATACCGTCTGTGATGAACTGGTCGGGAAGAGTTGAAAGAGTGTCGGGATCAATCAAAACAGCCTTTGGCTGATAGAATGCACCGACAAGGTTCTTGCCCTGTGCAATGTCAACGCCTGTTTTTCCTCCTACGGATGAGTCAACCTGTGCAAGCAGAGATGTCGGAATCTGAACAAAGTCGATTCCTCTCAGATATGTTGCGGCGGCAAAGCCTGCCATATCGCCCGTAACACCGCCGCCGAGCGCAACGATAAGGTCTTTTCTTGTCATCTTAAAATCTGCAAGTGTGTCATAGATATCTGCGATTGTGTTAAGATTCTTTGACTGCTCGCCCGCCTGAAAAACATGGGCGGTAGTCTGATAACCCTGCTGTGAAAGAGAGTTGAGAACTCTCCATTTGTACAGCGGAGCAACATTTGTATCTGTTACAATAGTGATTTTTTCTGCATTTGAAAGCTTTTTGATAATCTCGCCGCAATTATCAAGGATACCTCTTTCAATCAAAATGTCATAGGGACTTCCCGTGGAAACATGAATAGTTTTCATAAAAGTTCTCCTTCCTCTTTATTCTCCGAGTGCCTGTTTGACCTCTCTGCCCTTTTCAAGAAGTGCCTTGAGAGCGTCGGCATCTTCGGCACTTATTGCATCTTTAATTTTTGTAATATTATCTATAAGTATATCAAGCTCGGAAATGAGCGGATCTTTATTTTCAAGGAAAAGCTCACTCCAAAGCGTTGAATTTATGTTTGCAACTCTCGAAACATCTCGGTAACTTCCTGCCGAAAAGCCTTTGTGGTTCGGACAGCACGGACTTAAAACATATGAACACGCAAGCACATGCGGAAGCTGTGATGTGAAAGCAATCATTCTGTCGTGTTCTTCGGGAGTTGTGATTTTTACTGTGCCAAAACCGATTGATTTTGCAAAGTCAGACAACATATTTACAACGCTGTTATCAGCCTTGCACGGAACGATAATGTAGCTTGCGTTTTTGTAAAGGTCGGCATCCGAAACATCAAAACCGTTTGTTTCCTTGCCTGCCATCGGATGACTGCCGGCAAAAACAAAGCCGAATTTTTCGGAAAGCTCTGTCATCTGCGGACAAATTGCCCTCTTTATGCCGGAAACATCAGTTACAACCGCACCTTTTTTTATGTACTCGCCGTACCTTGAAACATAGTCAACAACCGCCTGCGGATACATTGAAAGGATAATTAGGTCTGCGTTTTCAAGGCTTTCATGTGTGCCGATTTCATCAATCGCACCTTCTTTTAAAGCCTTTTCGGCAGTAGATTTTGTTCTGTTGATACCGATTACACGGTGGTCGGTGTACTTTTTTATCGCCTTGCAAAAACTGCCGCCGATAATTCCGAGTCCTACAACTGCAATATTCACTGCATTAGCCTCCGTTTGTGTATTCTTTAGTAAAGTTAATTAAAGTCCAAATCGGTACGGCTGAAAAACCGTACCGAAAGTAAAAATCTTAATTTAATTTGTCAACAGCCTTTTTTAAGCCGAAAACCTTCTTTGCAACTCCGTCAAACTGCTTTGGAGTAAGTGACTGCGCACCGTCCGAAAGTGCGTGCGGCGGATCGTTGTGAACCTCTATGATAAGACCGTCTGCACCTGCGGCAACTGCTGCCATTGCAAGCGGTTCAACAAGCCATGACTTGCCCGATGCATGGCTCGGATCAACAATAACAGGAAGGTGAGAAAGCTTTTTGATAATCGGGATAGCCGAAATATCAAGAGTGTTTCTTGTAAATGTTTCGTATGTGCGGATACCTCTTTCGCAGAGCATAACCTTATCGTTACCGCCTGCCATAATATATTCGGCACTCATGAGCCATTCTTCGATTGTTGCGGAAAGACCTCTCTTGAGAAGGATAGGCTTGTCAATTTTGCCGAGCTCCTTGAGAAGCTCAAAGTTCTGCATATTTCTTGCACCAACCTGAATAATATCCACATTCTCGAACATATCAATGTGTGATGCTCTCATAATTTCTGTTACAATCGGCAGACCTGTTTCTCTTCTTGCTGTTTTGAGAAGGTCAAGTCCTTCTGCCTTGAGTCCCTGAAAAGCGTATGGTGAAGTACGGGGCTTGAATGCGCCGCCTCTGAGAAGTGTTGCGCCCGATGCCTTAACATCCTTTGCAATCTGAACAATCTGTTCCTCGCTTTCAACAGAGCAGGGACCTGCCATAATGTGCAGACTGCCGTCACCGATTGTTACATTGTCATTGATTTTAATGACTGTATTGTCGGGGTGGAACTTTCTGTTAGCCTTTTTGTACGGCTCCTGAACTCTCTTTACATTTTCAACAATGTCCTGAGCGTCAATATACTCAATGTCAATCTTTGTTGTATCGCCGATAAGACCGAGTACGGTTGAATGAACACCGTCCCACTTATTAACCTTTACATCATAGCTCTCTTTGAGCATATTTGTGAATTTTATAATCTGCTCCTCTGTTGCAGACGGTTTTAATACTATAATCATTGCTTTAATTTCCTTTCAATTCACTTTTGACGAAACGAATCGAAGTTCGTCATATTTCTTTAGTCATTTTAGCACTTTAAAGCGTGATAGTCAATAGAATAAATGCAGAATCAAGCGTTTTTATGCGGTTTTTCAGCCACATCTGTTCCGCTTACTGCGTCGATTATCGCAAAAGCGGTTTTTAACGGCGTATTTTTGCCCTTTACCACAATGTCGGCAGCGGCATGATAAATCGGATATCTGCTGTCATAAAGGTCTTTCATAACCCTGTCCCTGTCCGGACGCTTAAGCAGGGGTCTTGTTGTGTCGTTTTTAAGACGGCTTTTGATGATTCCCAGCGGAACATCAAGAAAAACAATCTTGTCCTTGCCCTTGAAGGCCTCAACATTTCTCTTGAATGTAAACGCACCGCCGCCTGATGCAATTACAAGACCTTCAAGCCCTGCAAGCTCAACACAGGCATCATGTTCCATATCACGAAACTTTTCTTCGCCGTATTTTTCAAATATTTTGGAAACTGTCATTCCTGCTTTTTCTTCAATGTATGAGTCCATATCAAGGAATTTTCTTCCCGATTTTCTTGCAATGTTTTTGCCTACGGTTGATTTTCCGCAACCCATAAATCCGCATAAAACTATGTTGTTCACTCTAAATTTCTCCGTTCATCAGAAATTCTTTTTAAGCTCTTTTGCAGAGTCGATACAAAGCTGAGCAATGTCGTCCTTGTCATAAACAGAGCCGTCCCAATGTTCGTGAGAAACAACTGCCTGCCATACGAGCATTGCCATTCCGCTTTCGGCTGTTGCACCGTTTGCCCTTGCCTTTTTAACAAGCATTGTTTCAAGCGGATTGTAAACAGCGTCAAATACATTTGTACAACGGTTTATTACACTGTCGCTTACAGGCTGATTTTCAATCTTAGGAAACATTCCGATAGGAGTTGCGTTGATAAGCACATCAATGTCACCCGAAAGTTCGTCAATAAGGCAGAAGCTTACATCACAACCTGCAACTGTTTTTCTGATTTCATCGCATAAAGCCTCGGCAATTTTCAAATCCTCTTTTCTTACGGCAAAGAGGAGGGGCTGTTTTTTGAGAACAACCTCATACGCCATTGTTCTTGCAACACCGCCGCAACCGATGATTACGATTCTGCCGTTAAGCATAATTCCTGCCGCATCAAGAGCCTTTAAAAATCCGTCCGGATCTGTTGTGTAACCCTTTGAAATGCCGTTTTTGTTTGAAACCGTGTTCACACTGCCGTACATTTCGGCCTTTGCGTCAATTTCGTCAAGAAACGGAATGACTGCCTGCTTATGCGGAATTGTAATGTTAAATCCGTCAAGTTTTGAAAGGGTATTTTTAAATTCATATTCAAGATTTTCGGGAGCAATGTCAAGCTTTGTATATTCGGCTTTGACGCCCTGAAGTTCAAAAAGTCTTGTGTGTATAAACGGTGACATTGTGTGACCGATTGGGTGACCGATTACGGCAAATTTCTTGGTTTCCATAATAAAAAAATACCTCCGAGGTTCATATTTTTAGCTATGCAGAAATAAACTTAAAAGAAATTATTTATGCAAAAATCAGAAATTTTTCAAAAAAATTTCAAATATATATTGACAAAGGGGTAAATAATCAATAATATAAGGGAAGTGAAGCAATCCGTTTGCTTTCATATCATTGTAGCATAAACTAAGTGCTTTTGTCTATAATTTACTTTGGACAATCAATATTTTTACCGGGAGGAATTATTAATGGTATTAGAAAAAGTTAAGGCAATTCTTGCTGAACAGTTCGATGTTGAAGAGGATAAGATTACTGCCGACACAGATCTTCAGGAAGATCTCGGCGCAGATTCGCTCGATGTTGTTGACCTTCTTATGTCAATCGAAGACGAGTTTGAGGTTGAAGTTCCAGATGAGGAAATCGAAAACATCAAAACAGTTGGTTCACTCGTTTCTTACATCGAGGCTAACTCATAATTTGCTCTTGTTTTTTCGCACTTAATTTTTGAGAGGTCGTTTTTACGGCCTCTTTTTGTTTTGCTCAAAAAGGTTAAAAATTTGCAGATTTAGTGTATATTGAAAAGACTGAAAATTTAAAAATTCAGGCTGTATCAAAAAGGTTGAAAAATAAAAGAATTAGTGTATAATAGTAATGTTATAGATGTTATGACAGCCGTGTATTCGGCATTTTGAAAATGCAAAAAAATATGTTAAAAAATAAGTAAAATTTTATTTTACGGAGGAAATATAATGGCAAACAACAAAAAAATGGTTGAAGCTATCACAAGCAGAGATGAGGACTTTGCAAAATGGTACACCGACATCGTTAAAAAAGCTGAGCTCGTTGACTATTCGGGCGTAAAGGGTTGTATGGTTATCCGCCCCTACGGCTATGCTATCTGGGAAAATATTCAGGCTGACCTTGACCGCCGTTTCAAAGAAACAGGTCACGAGAATGTTTATATGCCTATGTTTATTCCCGAAAGTCTTTTACAGAAAGAAAAAGACCATGTTGAGGGCTTTGCTCCCGAATGTGCATGGGTTACTGTAGGCGGTCAGGAAAAGCTTCAGGAGCGTCTTTGCGTTCGTCCTACATCGGAAACTCTTTTCTGTGAACATTATAAAAAGATTATCAACACATACCGTGATCTTCCGAAGCTCTACAATCAGTGGTGCAGCGTTGTAAGATGGGAAAAGACAACCCGTCCGTTCCTTCGTACATCGGAATTCCTCTGGCAGGAAGGTCATACAATGCATGAAACCGAAGAAGAAGCAAGAGAAGAAACGCTCAGAATGTTACATGTTTATTCTGATTTCTACAAGGAAACTCTTGCTATTCCGGCAGTAATCGGCAGAAAGACAGAAAAAGAAAAGTTCGCAGGTGCCGAAGAAACCTACACAATCGAGCCGATGATGCACAACGGTGTTGCTCTTCAGGGCGGTACATCACACTACTTCGGCGACGGCTTTGCAAAGAGCTTTGGCATCACATACACAGGCAAGGACAACAAGCTTCATTATCCGCATCAGACATCATGGGGTGTTTCTACAAGAATGATCGGTGCGCTCATTATGGTTCACTCTGATGATGACGGTCTTGTTCTTCCGCCGAAGATTTCCCCTATTCAGGTTGCACTCATTCCTGTTGCACAGCACAAAGAGGGTGTTCTTGAAAAGACAGAGGAGCTTAGAAAAGCACTTGCCGAAAAGTTCAGAGTAAAACTCGATTCTTCAGACCACGCTCCCGGATGGAAGTTTGCCGAGTATGAAATGAAGGGCGTGCCTGTAAGAGTTGAAATCGGTCCTAAGGATATCGAAAAGAACCAGTGCGTGGTTGTCCGCCGTGATACCCGTGAAAAGGCATTTGTTTCAATTGACGAGCTTGTACCGTTTGTTGAAAACCTTATGGTTACAATCCATAACGATATGTATGACCGTGCTCTTAAAAACACTCAGGAAAAGACATTCACGGCAACAACATTTGATGAGTTCGTTGACACAGCCAAGAACAAGCCCGGCTTTATCAAGGCTATGTGGTGCGGCGATACAGCCTGTGAAGAAAAAATCAAAGAAGTTACAGGCGGTGTAAAAAGCAGATGTATCCCCTTCAACGAGGAGCATCTCTCGGATGTATGCGTATGCTGCGGCAAGCCTGCAAAGCATATGGTATTCTGGGGCAAGCAGTATTGATTTGTAAATAAAGTCAATAATATTTTCGGAGGTGACGGGAATGCAGTCGGTTGATTTGAAAAAGCGTAGGCGTGCAGTAAAAATTGCAAATGCCGTAAACAGTATCGAGGGTGTTCCTGTTTCCAAAGAGGTAAAACTTATTCAGGCTCGTTTTGCCAAAGGTGAGCTAACGAGTGAACAGATGAAAACCGAAGTTATTTCTTTTTGTAACTCAATTTAAGTAGTATCATAAGAAAATACAAACCTGTTCCTCATGAATATTTTGGAGATTGACAGTTTAAGATAAACAAAGGGTGGTGAGAAAATGCCAATCAAGGTACAAAGTAATCTTCCGGCAATCAAGGTGCTGGAATCGGAAAATATTTTTGTAATGCCGAACGAGGTCGCTCTCAGGCAGGATATCCGTCCGCTGAAAATTCTTATTCTGAATCTGATGCCGACAAAAATCGAAACCGAAACCCAGCTTTTAAGGCTGCTCGGCAACAGTCCTCTGCAGGTTGATATCGAGCTTTTGCAGATGGCATCACACACCTCTAAAAACACCTCTCCGCATCACCTGACAACTTTTTACAAGACATTTAATCAGGTGAAGAACGAAAGCTTTGACGGAATGATTATCACGGGTGCGCCTGTTGAACAGCTCGACTTTGAAGAGGTCGACTATTGGGGTGAGCTTTGTGAAATTATGGAGTGGTCAAAGCATAATGTGTGTTCAACATTCCATATCTGCTGGGGTGCTCAGGCAGGTCTTTATTATCACTACGGCATAAAAAAGCACCTTTTGCCCGAAAAATTAAGCGGAATTTACACCCACAAGGTGCTTGTTCCGCATCACAAGCTTATGAGAGGCTTTGACGATACATTCACAATTCCGCATTCAAGGCATACGGGAATTGATGAAGAGGCGTTGAAAAGATGCAGAGGGCTCGAAGTACTTGCTGTTTCCGAGATTGCAGGTTCATGCGTAATTTGCAGTCGAAACGGCAGACAGGTGTTTGTTACAGGTCACGCAGAGTATGACCGTGACACCCTTGCCAAGGAATATTTCAGAGATAAAAACAAGGGACTCAATCCGAATGTTCCCTACAATTATTTCCCGAATGACGATGCGTCAAAAACTCCGCCGATGATTTGGAGGAGCAACGCAACCTTGCTCTACACAAACTGGCTCAACTATTTCGTTTATCAGGCAACTCCGTATGACCTCCGTGAGCTTATCAACAGATATCCTCACTAAATTAAATACAAAATCAACCCCGAAGTGCCAAAACTTCGGGGTTTTGTTATGTAAAGTGTTGTATTTATCGTGTACATTATGTTATAATTATTTTAATTGTACATAATGAAAAAGTGCAAAAATGAAAATCTGCAATGAAACAGGTGTTTTTATGGAGAAAAAGCGTACCGTAATCAAGGTTGGTACTTCAACGCTGACTTATGAAAACGGAAAAATAAATTACAGAAGAGTTGAACAGCTTTGCAAGGTGCTTTCCGATTTGCAGAACCGAGGAGAACAGGTTATCTTCGTTTCTTCGGGTGCTATTGCTGTAGGAATGGGCAAGGCAGGTCTTGACAAGCGACCTACCGAAACCAAGAAAAAACAGGCTCTTGCCGCAATCGGTCAGTGTGAGCTTATGTTTATGTATGACAAACTTTTCGGCGAGTACAACCACTCTGTTGCCCAGCTGCTGCTTACCCGCCACGCCGTTGAAACAGAGCAGAAAAGGCAGAATGTTATCAACACAATTGACGAGCTTCTCAGAATGAACATTATCCCCGTAATCAACGAAAACGATACCGTTACGATTGATGAGCTTGAGGGCAACAATTTCGGTGATAACGATATGCTTTCCGCAATTGTCGCAGGTCTTGTTGCCGCAGACAGACTCATTATTCTTACGGATATTGACGGTCTGTACGATTCAAACCCACGAACAAATCCAAATGCCAAAAAGCTTGATATTATCGAAAAAATCAATGCGGAAATTTTTGAAATGGCGGCAGGTACAGGCTCAAACCGTGGTACAGGCGGTATGATTACAAAGCTTCAGGCGGCTGATTATGCCACAAAACGAGGTGTTGAGGTCAGCGTTATCAACGGCTCAAATCCCGAAAATCTTTATGAAGTAATTGACGGAAACAAAATCGGAACAAAATTTTTACCTGTTAAATAATCGGAGGAAAATTATGACTACACTTGAACAAATGGGCGCAAAGGCAAAAGATGCGTCAAGATTTCTTATGACAGCCGGTTCAAAAAAGGACATTGCCCTCGGTGCAATTGCAGACGCACTCTGCGAAAACTGCGAAGAAATTCTTGCAGCTAACAAAATTGACCTTGAGAACGGCGAAAAAAGCGGTCTTACGGTGTCACTTCTCGACAGACTCAGATTGTCGGAGGAGAGAATCAACGGTATGGCTGACGGGGTAAGACAGGTTGCGGCTTTACCCGATCCCGTGGGAAGAGTTCTTGACGGCAGAACCCTCAAAAACGGCTTGCAGATTGAAAAGGTAACAGTTCCGATGGGTGTTATCGGAATCATCTTTGAGGCAAGACCTAATGTAACTTCCGATGCGGCAGCTCTTTGCCTTAAAGCAGGCAGTGCCGTAATTCTTCGTGGCGGTAAAGAGGCTTTTCATTCAAATATGGCAATCGCAAGGGTTATGCGTGACGCACTTGAAAAGGCAGGATTTCCCCGTGACTGCGTAGCACTTGTTGAGGATACAACAAGACAGAGCGCAACAGAGCTTATGCAGCTTTCCGATTATCTCGATGTACTCATTCCCCGTGGCGGTGCAGGACTTATCAAAAGCGTTGTTGAAAATGCAAAGGTTCCCGTTATCGAAACAGGCGTGGGTAACTGCCATATCTATGTTGACAAGAGTGCAGATATTGAAATGGCGAAGAATATTGTTTTCAACGGCAAAACCTCTCGCCCATCTGTATGCAATGCGCTTGAAACATTGCTTGTACACAAGGATATCGCAGAAAAAGCTCTGCCCGTAATCAAAGCAGAGCTTGATAAAAAGAATGTTGAAATCAGAGGCTGTGACAGAACAAAACAGATTCTCGGCGACTGCGTTGTTACTGCAACGGAAGAAGATTATAGAATCGAATTTCTCGATTACATCATTGCCGTAAAGGTTGTTGACAGCCTTGATGATGCAATTGCTCACATTCAGAAGTACAGTACAGGTCACAGCGAATGCATTGTGACAAGCGACTACAACAGTGCAAACGAGTTCACGGCACGAATTGATTCTGCGGCGGTTTATGTAAACGCATCAACTCGCTTTACCGACGGCGGAGAATTCGGACTCGGTGCAGAAATCGGAATTTCAACCCAAAAGCTCCACGCAAGAGGACCTATGGGACTTAACGAGCTTACAAGCTCAAAATATATCATCAGAGGAAACGGACAAATCCGATAATCACATCAAAAGATACATCAGCGCAAGCAGAACTGACGGATCGGTGTTTTCCTCCATAAGCAGTATCACAAGCAAAAGAATTAGGCTCTGTTCCTTGTTTTTGAACATCAGATTCAAAAGGCCGTCATCCTTTTTCGGAACGGGCGGTTCGGGAATTTCGGACTTTGATTCTTCCTGCTTTTCGGGTTGTTTCGGAACTTCCCTTCTTGGTGCTTCACGATTGAATTGCGGCTTTCGGTGCATCTGCTGTGCTCGGTTAAAAGCCTCCTCTTCAAAACTCGGCAAAAAATCACCTCCTGTCAGAACAATCCGTTTTCACGCAGTAACGGCATAAGGCGGAATAATTTCAGCATCTTTTCGGCTTTGTCAAGCTTTTCCTGCCGTTCATGTGAAAGAAACGGTCTGAGCGAATCAAGCAGTCGGGTGGTGTCATCGCTGTTGTTCAGCGAGCTTAAAAGCGGTGCAAATTTAGCAATTGTGCCGATTGTGTCGTCACCGCCAAGCACTGACATAAGGTTATTTTCGGGCGGTTTCGGCTTTGGCGGTTGTTTTTGCTCACCCGTCAGACCAAGCTGTGCCCCAAGACTTTGCACCTGTTTCATTGCCTCGGGGTTCTGCAAAATCTGATTGAGCTTATCCTGTAAATCAGACATATCATTCACCGCCGAGCAGTTTCATCAGCGCCTGAGCCTGCGGACTTTGCAAAAGTTTCTTTGCTTTTTCGGGATCCGACAGAACGCTCTCAATCTGCTTTGATTGATTCGGATTTGTATTTTTCAAAAGATTTTCTATGTTACCGCTTTGTGCGGCACTTTCAAGCTGTTCCTTAGAGATACCGTACTTTTTCGATACCTCACCGAGCAGTTTATTAACTTTTTTATTATCAGACATACCAACACCTCAACATATACTATGCGGAAATTTTATTTTTAGAACGGAGAATTTTCAATGCGTATTTTGGTAGTTTCGGACACTCACGGAGATCTTCGCAGTCTTATCAAAGCCGTTGATGCACAGCGCAAGGCGGAAATAATTGTTCATTGCGGTGACGGTGAAGAACAACAGCGGTTTTTAAAAGACAATTACAAAGACAAAATGATTGTTGCCGTAAGGGGCAACTGCGATTGGAACAGCTTTTTCCCGTCAAAGGAGATTTTTAAAGCCTGCGGTAAAACTATCTTTGTGACACACGGACATCTCTATGACGCAAAATCGGGACTTTACCGCATCACCTCCGCCGCAAGAGAAGCAGGAGCGGATATTCTCCTCTTTGGTCATACACATATGCCTCTCACACTCTATGAGGACGGTCTGTATATTATGAACCCCGGTTCATGCCACGGATACTACGCGTCCTACGGCATTATCGACATCACCGACAAGGGCGAAATTGTTACCAATACCGTAGCCTTAAAATAATTGTGGAAATTGCAAAAATAAAATGATATAATAAATGTGATAAATAAGCGGAGGTGGGATTTTGAATTTTGACGGCTTTGATTTTGACGACAATATAAAACAAACCTTCAACACCCTTGATATTCAGGGCAGAGTTCCCCACGCTGTTGTAATAGAAAGCAGGGACAGCGAAAAGGCGATGAACCTTGCCGTGTTTCTGTCAATGTATGCGGTGTGTACCGAACCCGTAAAGCCTTGCGGTCATTGTGAGCAATGTCACAAGGCAAAGAATAAGGCACACGCCGACATTAAATATGTTGAACTTCCAAATGACAGAAAACAAAATTCAATTGAGCAGATGAGAGAGATAATCGGTGACTCTGTTATAAAGCCGAATGAGGCAGATGCAAAGGTGTATATCTTCCCTTTTGCCGACACAAGGCTTTCGGACATCGTTCAAAACTCGTTTTTGAAACTTCTTGAAGAACCTCCGCAGAATGTATATTTCATTATGCTCTGCGAAAACTCCAAGAAACTGCTCCCGACAATTCTCTCCCGTTCAAGTGTATTCCGTCTGAAAACAAAAGATGTTTTCAGTGAGGATGCGGTTGCAGGTGCAAAGAAAATTGTAAAAGGAATTTTATCGACACGGGAGTACAACCTTATGCAGGCACTCTATGCCCTCAGCGACAAAAACCTTGCGGACGAAATTCTGCTTGTCGTAAAGCTGATTCTGCGTGACGGAATGGCAAAAAGCGTTGGAGCGGATGCGGTTTTTGACGAGGAATGTGCCGGGGAGCTTGCAAGACGATTTACTCGGGCAAAGCTGATTTCTATGATTGAGCTTACCGAGAACGCAAAACTGAAAATACCGAAACACATAAATATAAATCTCCTCACAACTTGGCTGTGCGGAGAATACAGGAGGATTTCATGGCAGAGATAATCGGAGTACGATTTAAAGAAGTCGGCAAAGTGTATTACTTTGATCCGCTTGACAATAAACTTAACACAGGCGACAGGGTAATTGTTGAAACGGCAAGAGGTCTTGAGTGCGGAGAGGTTGCAACTCCAAACAAGACCGTTGACGATGCGGAAATTTCGCATCCGCTCAAGCCGTTAATCAGAATTGCAACCGAAAAAGACCTGAATCACCTTGCGGAAAACAAACTCAAAGAAAAGGAAGCATACAGGATCTGTGAACAGAAAATTGCCAACCACAAGCTTGAAATGAAGCTTGTAAATGTTGAATACACATTTGACAACAGCAAAATTCTTTTCTACTTTACGGCTGACGGACGAGTTGACTTCCGTGCACTTGTCAAAGACCTTGCAAGTGTGTTCAGAACAAGAATTGAACTTCGCCAGATTGGCGTGCGTGATGAGGCAAAAATGCTCGGTGGACTCGGCATCTGCGGTAAGCCGTTCTGTTGTGCAAGCTTTATGGGCGAGTTCCAGCCCGTTTCAATCAAAATGGCAAAGGAGCAGGGCCTGTCACTCTCTCCCGTTAAAATTTCGGGAACCTGCGGCAGACTTATGTGCTGTCTTAAATATGAACAGGAGGCATACACAGACCTTCTTAAACATACCCCAAAGGTAGGAGCAATTGTAAATACTCCCGAAGGCAGAGGTCTTGTTGTTGAAAACAACCTGATTGCAGGAACTTTAAAGGTTAAGCTCAACAACACTCCCGAAGACGCCGCTCCGAAATCATTCACAGTCAAGCAATGCAAGCTTGTTAAGGACGGCTACATCAAGCTTGACAAAAAGGAAATGGAAAAATTCAAGGGACTTGAATAATTTTTTGTAATGCGTACAGCGTTCGTCAAGTTGCAGTAAAAAAGAACTGTTTTCAGTTTAAAATATAAAATTCTTTCCAAAAGGTTGCTTTTTTCAAAATTTATGTTACAATAAAGGTGAAATTCATGAAGGAGGTATTTCCCTATGGCATATACTATCAGTGACGATTGCATCATGTGTGGTGCTTGTGCAGACAACTGCCCTTGCGACGCTATTTCAGAAGGCGACGGCAAGTATGAAATCAATGCAGACGCTTGTGTTGATTGCGGTTCATGTGCTGAAGTTTGCCCCGTCGGCGCTCCACAGGAAGGCTGATTAAGGGTTAATCCACAAAGACAGGCGGCAGGGATTTCCTTGCCGCTTTTTAATTACTGTTTTCAGGGGAATACCGATGAATAATAAACACCTTGAACCGCTTGGCAGCGGTATTAAAATATACGTGTCAGACAGCTACCGTTTTTCAACGGACACAATTTTACTTGCCGATTTTTCAAAGCAAATCGGTGCGAAAAAATGTGTTGACCTCGGCACGGGCTGCGGAACTATTCCGCTTTTGTGGTACAAAAACAACAACCGCCTTGATATCACAGCGGTAGAAATACAGGAGAATGCCTGCAAGCTGTTTTCACAAAGTCTTGAATATAATAATCTTCAGGACAAAATCAGAATTGTAAACTCGGACTTAAACAAGCTTGACGGTGCATTACCGCTCGGCTCGTTTGACCTTGTTGCCTGCAATCCGCCCTACAAAATCAGCGGAGGCGGAATTACAAATCCCGAGAACGCAAAACTTGTTGCAAGGCACGAATCCGAATGTACGCTTGACGATGTGTGCCTTTGCGGTTCGTCGCTTTTGCAGTTTGGAGGACGGCTCTGCATTTGTCAGCGCCCCGAAAGACTTGCCGATGCAATGGAGGCAATGCGTAAATATTCGGTTGAGCCGAAAAAATTAAGGCTTGTTCAACAGCGAAAGTCAAAAGCCCCGAAGCTCTTTTTGCTTGAAGGCAGAAGGGGCGGCAAAAGGGGATTTCTTGAGGTTATGCCAACCCTGTTTATTGAGGACGAAAACGGAAACTTTTCCGAAGAAATGCTGAACATCTACGGCAGTTACAAGGAGGACTATATAAATTGAGCGGAATTTTATATGTAACGGGAACGCCGATCGGCAACCTCGGAGATTTTTCACCGAGAGCCGCAGAAACACTCGAATCGGTTGATTTCATTGCGGCAGAGGACACAAGGGTAACGCTTAAGCTCTTGAATCATTTCGGCATAAAAAAGCCTATGGTGAGCTATTTTGAACACAACAAGCGTGAGCGTGGCGAAATCATCTGCAACAGAATTGAACAGGGCGAAAATTGTGCAATTGTAACGGACGCCGGAATGCCGTGCATTTCCGATCCGGGTGAAGATTTGATAAAGCTCTGCGAGGAGCGTGGAATAAAAACCGTGGTAATTCCCGGTCCGAGTGCCGTGATTTCCGCACTTGCGGTTTCGGGACTTGAAACAGGCAGATTCACATTTGAAGGCTTTTTGAGCGTGAACAAAAAGAGCCGCAACGAGCATCTTGACAGTCTGAAAAACGAACACAGAACAATGATTTTCTACGAAGCGCCACACAAGCTTCCGCAAACTCTCCGAGATTTGTACAGCTTTTTCGGTGACAGAAAGCTTTCGATCGTTCGTGAACTCACCAAAGTTCACGAAGAAGTAATCCGCACCACAACAAAATATGCTGCGGAAAATTATGCGGACGGCAGTATGAAGGGCGAATTTGTGCTTGTGCTTGAGGGCAAAAAGCAAGAGGAAAAATCCGAAGAATACACCCTTGAATTTGCGGTTGAAACCGCCCGCAAGCTGATTGAAAACGGTGCAAAGCCCACCGAGGCGGCAAAAGAGGCGGCAAGTATAACAGGCTTTAAGAAAAATGAGATTTACAGGGAGCTGTTGTAAATGACATACGAAAATGCTGTTGAAAAAATTCATTCACTTTTGACATTCGGTTCTCGTCCGGGACTTGACCGAATGAGAATTTTGCTTGACAGGCTCGGAAATCCGCAGGACAGGCTGAAATTTATACACATTGCAGGTACGAACGGCAAAGGCTCGGTTTGTGCTATGCTTTCATCCGCACTTGTTGCGGCAGGCTACAAAACAGGCTTGTTCATTTCACCGTATATCACGGATTTTCGTGAGAGGATACAAATAAACAATTGTATGGTGAGCGAGTCCGTTCTCACGGATGCGGTGGAAAAAACTTTCCCTATTATCGAGCAACTGCGTGAAGAGGGCACAATCATCACAGAATTTGAGTATGTCAACGCTCTTCAATTTTATATACACGCAAATGCAGATTGTGACATTGTTGTTCTTGAAACAGGAATGGGCGGTCTGCTCGACTGCACCAATACTATAAAATCACCGCTTTGTGCCGTTATCACCACAATCGGACTTGACCACACGGCAATTCTCGGTGATACAATTGAAAAAATTGCACAGCAAAAATGCGGAATCTTCAAGCCCGACTCAATGGCGGTCACTTCAAAGCAGGATATCCGTGCAATGAAGGTTATTGAATCAACTGCAAGAGAAAAGAAAATTCCGCTTGCAACGAGCGAGAGCGTTAACATTGATGTCATCGAAACCACCTTAAAGGGCAGTCGCTTTATGTTTAACGGTGTTGAAATTGATCTTCCGCTTTCGGGTGATCATCAGCTTGAAAATGCAAAAACCGCACTTGCGACACTTGATATGCTCCGTTGCAATTCTCTGATTTCAATAACAGATGAGCAGATTGCAAACGGTTTTGCAAAGGCTGTCAACCCTGCAAGACTTGAGCTGTTGAGTGAAAAGCCGATTGTTCTGCTTGACGGTGCTCACAATCCTAACGGAATTGAGGCACTTAAATCGGCAATCCAAAAATTCCTTCCGAATAAGTATATAATTGCAATCACGGGTATGCTTGCCGACAAGGATGTCAGCACTTCGGTAAAACTGCTTGACGGAGTTTTTGACAGAGTTTACACAGTTCCCGTTCACAATCCAAGGGCAATGCACCCTGCAAAGCTTATGCAACAGTATGCAAGATTTGTTGACGATACGGTAACCTTTGAAAGTGCCGAACACGCATTTGATATGGCTTTTGAACAGGCTGAAAAGACCGATTGTGCAGTTGTAATCTGCGGTTCGCTCTACCTTGCAGGCGAAATCCGTCCGTATATCATCAATAAAATTAAGGCTGAAAACGAATCAGCCGAAAAGTAAATTTTTCGTTACAACAGAATAAAACAAATTTTTTGCTCCGCACTTATTATCATTAAGATAACAGGTGCGGAGCTCTTATTTTTTAGAAGGACTGATAAAATTGCTGAAAACGGAATTTAAAAATAATATTCTCACGGCATACATTGACGGCGAAATTGACCACGATTCGGCGGCAGGAATACGCACAAAAATTGACGCCGCCGTTCAGACAAACAAACCGAAACTTTTGTGCCTTGATTTTTCAAAAGTATCGTTTATGGACTCATCGGGCATAGGTCTTGTAATGGGGCGATACCGCCAGATGAAGCTTATCGGCGGAGCATTGCGTGTGATTAATATTCCCGACAGATTGTACAGGCTTTTTTCAATGTCGGGACTTGAAAGTCTGGGGGTGTTGAGATGAAAACAGTAAATGAAATGAAACTTTGCGTGCCGTCAAAAAGCTGTAATGAGGCTTTTGCACGGTGCGTCGTGTCGGCATTTGTAATGAGCCTTGATCCTACCGTGAACGAACTCAGCGACCTAAAAACTGCTGTGTCCGAGGCTGTGACAAACTGCATTGTTCACGGCTACCGCCACCAAAGCGGAACGATTTACATAAACGGAAAAATCACCTCCGAAAACAAGGTGATAATCACAATCCGTGACAAAGGCTGCGGAATTTCCGATATTAAAAAGGCAATGGAACCGTTGTTTACAACTGCTCCCGAGGAGGACAGGGCAGGACTCGGCTTTGCAGTTATGCAGAGCTTTTGCGACAAGGTGCGTGTCCGTTCAAAGCCCGACAGCGGAACAACCGTAACTCTTGAAAAAATTATAGGTTCGGAAAATGGCCGATAAAAATAAACTTGCCGACAAAAATATGGGGCTTGTCCATGCCTGTTGCAAACGATTTTCAGGCAAAGGAATAGAGTACGAAGAACTTTTTGCATCGGGTTGTCTCGGACTCGCAAAGGCGATTAATAACTTTGACGAAAGCCGTAACCTGCAGTTTTCAACCTATGCCTTTCCTGTAATTATGGGCGAAATTAAGCGACTTTTCCGTGACGGCGGTGCAATCAGGGTCAGCCGTACATTAAAGGAGCTTTCACTTGCGATATCGAGGCTTAACAATGAAAGCAAACTAAAAAACGGCAGAGAACTCACCGTGAGCGAGCTTGCCGAAAGGCTTGATACAAGCGAGGAAAAAATCATTGACGCACTCAACAGCACAAGAGTTCCTCTCTCCCTGACTGCCGAATATGACAGCGAGGGCAACCCACAGCTTGATGTCCCTACAGATGATATTCAAGACGAAATCTCGGAACGATTGTCGCTTGAACAGGCAGTAAAATCCCTATGCGAAACCGACCGAAAAATAATTCAGCTGCGGTACTACCGAAGCAAAACACAAACTCAAACCGCCAAAATTCTTTCCATGACGCAGGTTCAAATCAGTCGGCGGGAAAAGAAAATTCTCACCGCCATTCGGGACAAAATGTCGGTTTAGCACCACGATTTTCCGAATGTGGCGTTCAATGAATCCCCTGCATATTTTTATTTATAAAAAATTTTCATATTTAACGACAAAAGCGCCCGAATAACGGACGCTTTTACTTTTTCTTTAATTCTGTTTTTCAAGCTTCAGCTTTTCAACAATTGCATCAACCGTGGTTTCGATACTGCTCAGCTCCATTGACACCGTGATATCGGCATACTTTTTATAGAGCGGATAACGCACTCTGTACACATCATCAAGAGTTTCACCTTTACCGAATGCAATGCCTCTTGTTTTGATATTTGTAACTCTGCGCTTGATTTCATCGAGGTCAACATCAATGAAAACAACCTTGCCGTTTTTTCTGAGGTTTTCCATGGCATTTTCACTGAGAACCATTGAACCGCCTGTTGCGATAACGGTCTTGTCGTAGTCAAGCTCTGCACCGATTTTTCCCTCAAGATGAAGAAAAAAGTCAAGACCTTCATTATCAAGAATCTCCTGCAACGGCTTTCCTGCCTCTTTGCAGATTATCAAATCTACATCAACGAAGGAATAACCCAGCGCCTTGGCAAGCAACACACCGACTGTGCTTTTGCCCGATCCGGGCATTCCGATTAAAACTATATTTTTCATATTAAAGAATCCTTACATTAAGTGAATCTGTGCTTGAAGTCGGGCAAGTTTTGTTTGACGAAAGCACAACAACCGTGTCGCCTTTTTTGACAACGCCTGTGCTGAGTGCCTTTTCCATAGCCTGTTTCGTGATTGAATCAGATGTGCGTTTTTCTTCGCCCATGACAGCCATAACACCCCAGTTAAGACAGAGCTTTCTGCACACAAGCTGTGATGTTGCAACTGCAATAACTGGACAGTCAGGTCTGTAATGAACCATCGCTCTTGCAACTCGACCTGTTGCACTTTCAACAATAATAGCCTTTGCGCCTACTGCCTGCGCAATATTCTTTGCAGCTTTACAGATACTTGATCTGATTGGGTTAGTGTCCTTCATTCCGTGTTCTTCCACATACTCATGAAGTGCGGTAAATTCACCGTTTTCCTCAGCCTCCGAACAAATTGCGTCAAGTGCCTTTACGCTTTCAATCGGGTACTTACCTGCGGCGGATTCTGCCGAAAGCATTACTGCGCTTGTGCCGTCATAAACTGCATTGGCAACATCGCTGATTTCGGCTCTTGTAGGACGGGGAGCCGTTGTCATACTCTCAAGCATCTGGGTTGCAGTGATTACATACTTACCTCTTGAAACAACCTTTCTGATGATTGTTTTCTGTATTTCAGGCAGCTTGATAAATGGAATTTCAACACCCATATCTCCTCGGGCAACCATAATACCGTCTGCGTAATCAATGATTGCGTCCATATCGTCAACACCGCTCTGATTTTCAATCTTTGCGATAATTTCAACATACTCATAGCCGAGGCTGTCAATAAAGTCACGAAGAGTTCTAACATCATCGTGATTGCGGACAAATGATGCGGCAACAACTGTTGCACCGTGGTTAAGACCGAACTCAATGTCCTTTCTGTCCTGAGCGCTTACATACGGCATATTGATAAAGTAGCCCGGAATGTTGATACTCTTGCGGTTTTTAAGCACACCGCCCTTGTTTACGGTACAAACGATTGACTCGGGATTTACTGACTTAACGACAAGCGAGATAATACCGTCATCAAGCAAAAGCTCTCTGCCGATTGCCTCCTGACCTTCGGATTCAAAAATATCAACAAGCTTCGGAAACGAAAGGCTTACACCTGTTTCGTCGCCCTCTTCTTTGTTTTTAAAAAGACTGAACTCTGCACCCTCGACAAGTTTAACAGAACCGTCCTTGAATGTGCCGACTCTGACCTCAGGACCCTTTGTATCGAGCAGAATTGCAACATTTTGACCACTCTCTGCAATTGCCTCTTTAAGGTTTTTGATTGTAACCTCAAGTCGGTCATAAACACCGTGTGACATATTGATTCTGGCAACATTCATACCTGCGTCAATCATTTTACGCATCATTTCTTTTGAATCGCAGGCAGGTCCGATGGTACAAACTATCTTAGTTTTTCTCATGTTTTCTCCGTCCTTTTAAAATGCTTATGTTCTGTTATTGTGCATATGTATAAATCTGTGTAAAAATTTTGATTACACTCATTATATATTATTCACAACACAATTTCAATCTTTGATTTGTAAAATTTTACATTCTGTGGCTTGTACAAAAATTTTCAAAACAATAACAAAAAATCGGGCAGTTTCCTGCCCGATTCTGTGCTTGAATTATACAAGATTTACGACAATCTTCTGAATTTGTGTTGCGTCAATAACGCTGATTTCACCGTCACCGTTTACATCGGCAACATTGAGCTGACTGTCTGTGAGTGTTTCAAGACTTACAATGTACTTCTGAACAAGAGTTGCGTCCATTACAGTAACTTCGCCGTCGCCGTCAACATCACCGATTTTAGCGGAAGGAGTGTACTCGCTAAACCACTTACTGCTGATCCATGCCGCACGGCTTGTCATCCAATCAGCTGCATAATTATACATATCCGTAAAACTGCCCTGATTGTAGCTTGTCTTAGTGTTACTTACGGTATATGTACCTGTTGTCATATCAAAGTCAGCCTTGTTCATTGATGTGTGGTCACAAATCCAACTGCTCGTTCTTATATGCCAGCCGCTTTTGTAATTCATCGCACCGCTGTCCTTGAGAAGGTCAAAATACTGTGTTTTTGTATAGAATTCGTCAGAGCCCTTGTAAGATGCGGTCTTGCCTGCAAAATAGTTGATTGCAGGAACAAACTGCTCAAACCAGATATTTACGGCAGCCTTATTAACCTGAGTGTTTCTTGAAATATTGTTAATGATATTACTGCTATTCTGAGTGCGTTTTTGTCTGTCCTTGAATCTGCACCACCAGCCTGAATACTGTGTGTAATCCTTAACACCGAAGTTCTGAAGATCCCAAGCACTGCCTGTAGCATTACCGAGCGCATTATCGTAGTCCCATACAGGTGAGCCGAAGAACTTATAGTTACCGTCAGAATCCTGCTTGTAAACAAAGTAAACGCTTGAAACACCGGAATCCCAGTTTTTACCTAGTTCATTTATAAGCCACAGCTTTGCACATGAATCAACATCAGCGTACTGTGAAAGGTCGGAGTCTGCTTTTTTAGCGGCTCTGTGGAAAGCATTGTACTTTTCACGGACATAGTTCTTAACTTCATTATAGCCCTTGTCGCCTTCCGAAAGCTCAGGAGCTTTAATTGTAACCCTGATACCGTCATCACATTTTACATAGTAATCTTCACCGTCTACAGCACCGGAATCAACTTCACAAAGGAACGGGAAATTCTTGTTTACATTGCCGTCAGCGTCAAGATATGCAGTATCGTCAATATCGTTGATAAGGGCATTTTTTCCGACCTCAATCTTTTCGGTCATCTGATATGAACCCCAGTAATAACCGTCTGAGTAGAAATCAACATATCTTGAATCCGAAGCATATGGAGTTCCTACTGCATCTGCAAGGTCATAAAGAAAACGGTTTCTTGTGAGTGAATCATCCTGATAGTTTGCAAGGAGAGAGAACTTTTTGCCCTTTGACATACCGCCGATTGAAACCTTATCGGAATATGTGATGTTGTAAGGCTTCTTAGCCTTGCCCCATGTTGAGTTGCCTCTGCCCTTGATTTTTTTGATTGAAGTATTGTCAATCTTGCCGTTCTTATCAACAATAGCGCCTGTTGCAGAGGAATAGTTGCTCTTATCCTCATTAAGATAAGAGATAAGTTCCTTGCCGTTGCCGTCAGCATTGCTGTTGTTCACATAGATTGCAGACTCGGCAGAGGACTTTAAGAATGTGAGGGAATAGGTTTTTCCGTCGGCAGTAACATTGCCTGCCTTATCAATTGTGTACGAAACCTCCCTTGACTCGCCTGACGGTATAGTTACATTATTAACCGTAACGCTTTTTGAATATGCGTTATAAAGCTCAACGCTTGTTGACGAAACACTGCTTGGAAGGAAGAAATACTTCCTATTAGTATTCAATTCCTCCATATCCTCGTTGTGTTTACATTGCCATGCAACCCATGCGTCAGAATCGTCAGAACCGCTTACTGCGTGTGCATAAAGTGCATTCTGAGTTTTAAATGAAAGAGTCGGTGTTGATGTTTGAGCGGCAGAAACAGAAAATACCGACATACCGCCAACGGTCATCAAACCAGCAAGTACAATTGAAAGCGCCTTTTTTGTTGTCCTCACTATAATCACTCCTAAAAAATCATATCAACAAGGAACTTTTAGATATATTCACAAAAAGTTCACTTGTTAATCACATCCGTCAAAATTATTGTACCATTTGCATAAAATTAATACAAGTAATTTTTCAATATATAACGGTACAATTTTGCGAAATTTCTTTATTTTCGTTGATTAATTTGATATAATATTATGGTAAAGATACGGTAACACTTACCGAAATTTTAAATCACATTAAGGAAGTGGCATAATGCGTAATTACGGCAAAAAGAAAAACTATTGTCTTATTGCGGCACTTGCATCACTTGTAGCTTTTTCAACTATGGCTGCAAGCGTTATGAGTGGTTGCGGAGAAAATTCGGATGAGCAAAAAACAACAAAGATTGTTCACGAAACACGCATAGATACTCAGATTGAAACAAAAATTGAAACATACACCGAGGTTGTAACAGATGCTCAGGGCAACACTGAATATGTTGAAGAAACAAAAGCTGTGCCTGTAAACAACAACGCCGGCGGCAACAGCAAGTCAGGCGATTCAGGCAATAACTCCGAGAACTCAGGCGGCAGTTCTTTCGGCAAAAATTCAAACAGTCAGCAGAGTTCCGTTATTGAAAAGAGTGAAACGAGCAAAACTACTAACAACAGTTCTTCAAAAACAGACTCAGGCAAAACTAATAACAACAGTAATAAGAATAATAACAACAGCAATAAAAATAACAACAGCAACAAAAATAATAACAGTTCATCTTCAAAGTCGGATTCATCAAAATCTGATGACAGCAACAGCAAGTCACTTAAAATCGGCGGCAAAACATTCAATGTCGGTGACACAATTGTATGCACATACAATCTGACAACACCGGCAGTTCTCGAAAACTATCAGGCAACAATCAAATATGATTCATCAAAGCTTACCTGCAAAAGTGCAAAAATGTCTGTACCCGCTAAATACGGAGCTATGCTCAACATAAAGATTGCCGGAGAGATTTCTTTAAGCGGCGTCAACATCGGTGACGGTTATGACTACACAAACGGCGGTGCGTTTATGACCGTAGTATATGAAGTTAAAGGCGGCGGCTCAACATCACCAAGTTATCACTGGGAAGTTGCCTGCAGAGCAAGCGACAGTAAGAACCTTATCGACAAAAAGGGTAAGCCTGCGAGCGGTTTTAAGCTCAGCTCATCTTATAAAGATTAGGTTGCCAACTAAAAATTGAATTGCTTTTAAAACCGTAAAATGAGGCTGTGAAGAAATGAAGTTTAAGACTTCGTTCTTCACAGCCTGTCTTGTTTTGTACAAAAGCACGGCGCACCCCGTTTCCTGTTCGTGAATACAGTTTGACAAATAAAAAGCATTTAAGCCCGAGCGTGTTATTGTAGTTATTCATACAATTTCAATACAGTGCCGAACCGTGTTCGCCTGCTGATGAACTTTTTGTGGCTCTATAATAAAAGTCGTGGTAGCAAAAGAGCCTGCATTTTGAAACAAGCAAAAACTCCCGACTAAAAAGTCGGGAGTCAAATTGAACTTGTATTAACTTAAAAAGAATTAAACGAGCTCGATAATTGCCATTTCAGCGGCGTCACCACGACGGGGACCGATTTTAGTAACTCTTGTATAGCCACCGTTTCTATCGCTGTATTTTGGAGCAATTTCCTTAAAGAGCTTGCTTGTAACATCTTCCTTAGTAACAAAAGCCAAAACAAGGCGTCTGTTGTGAAGAGTATCTTCTTTAGCTGTAGTAATCATCTTCTCTGCCATAGCCTGAACTTCCTTGGCACGAGTAAGAGTTGTTTCAATTTTGCCGTTTTCCAAAAGGAAAGTAACCATAGCACGAAGCATTGCAGTTCTCTGTGCAGTAGTTCTTCCTAATTTTCTTGTACCTGGCATTTCTTTCACTCCTTTACCGTTGAGTTTGTTGGTAAGAATTTGACAGAATAGCCTGTCAAAGACTTTGGGAAGTTATTCGTCTTCCTTCTGAAGACTAAAACCGAGAGAATTGAGCTTCTGTACAACTTCCTCGAGAGATTTTCTACCGAGGTTACGCACTTTCATCATATCCTCTTCGGACTTGTTGATCAAATCCTCTACCGTGTTAATGCCTGCACGCTTGAGGCAGTTGAAAGAACGAACTGAAAGATCAAGATCTTCAATTGTCATTTCAAGAATCTTTTCCTTACCCTTGTCATCCTTCTCAACCATAACTTCAGCACTTGAAGCTTTGTCGGAAAGGTTAACAAAAAGGTTAAGGTGTTCGGTAAGAACCTTTGCTGCAAGAGAAACAGCCTCCTGAGCATTGATAACTCCGTTTGTCCAAACATCCAAAGTAAGCTTGTCATAGTCAGTAATCTGACCTACACGAGTGTTATCAACTGTATAGTTTACCTTTAACACGGGAGTATAAATTGAATCAATCGGCAAAACGCCAATAACATTGTTGCCGCTTAACTGCTTGTTGCGCTCTGAAGGAATATATCCTCTGCCCTTGTCAACTGTGATTTCCATATTGAGCTTAGCACCCTCACCGAGTGTAGCAATATGGAGTTCAGGGTTGAGAATTTCAACCTCATCATCACATTTGATGTCGGCAGCCTTTACCTCACAGGGACCCTCGGCTGCAATTTCTATAACCTTGGGACTTGTTTCATGGAGCTTTGCAACAAGACTTTTCATATTAAGAACAATTTCCGTAACGTCTTCCTTTACGCCGGGAATAGTTGAAAATTCGTGAAGAACGCCGTCAATCTTGATTGATGTAACAGCACAGCCTTCAAGAGAGGAAAGTAGCACACGGCGCAAACTGTTGCCGAGTGTGTTGCCGAAACCACGCTCGAGCGGTTCAACAACAAACTTGCCGTACTTTCCATCCTCGGTTAATTCCTCGGTTTCAATTCTTGGCTTTTCAATTTCTATCATTCGCGAATCCTCCTAAACATTATGCGACTGCAAAAGCAGCCCATCTGTGTGTAATCTGCCTGTGAAATATAAGATTACTTGGAGTACAACTCAACGATGAGGTGTTCTTCAACAGGAAAGTCGATGTCTTCTCTCTGGGGAGCTGCAACAACCTTGCCACCGAGAAGATTTTCGCTCTTCTCAAGCCACTTTGGTGTTACAATTGAAGATGTTTCGCCCTCTGCGATTGCCTTGAATCTTGCAGTTGAACGGCTCTTCTCCTTAACTTCGATTACATCGCCAACCTTAACAAGGTATGAAGGAATGTTTACCTTCTTACCGTTTACGGTAAAGTGGCTGTGACTAACAAGCTGTCTTGCTTCTCTTCTTGTAGCTGCAAGACCGAGTCTGAAGATAACGTTGTCAAGTCTTCTTTCAATAAGTGTAAGCAATACAGCACCTGTCTTACCCTCAGCTTTTTCAGCTTTTTCGTAGTAAGCTCTGAACTGCTTCTCCATGATGCCGTAGATAAATTTTACCTTCTGCTTCTCAGTGAGCTGCATGCTGTATTCGCTCTTTTTTCTTCTCATCTTACCGCCGGGATTTCTGTTGGAAGTCTTCTTGGAATAACCCATAACTGCGGGTGAAATGCCAAGAGCTCTGCAACGCTTAGCGATAGGCTGCATATTTTTAGCCATAGTAGAATTTTCCTCCTTTTAAAATACTATACACGTCTTCTCTTTGGAGGACGGCATCCGTTGTGCGGGATTGGAGTAACATCCTTAATCATTGTTACCTCAAGACCTGCAGTCTGCAATGCACGGATTGCAGCTTCACGACCCTGACCGGGACCCTTTACATATACTTCAACATACTTCATGCCGTGTTCCATTGCTGCCTTTGCAGCTGTTTCGGCTGCTGACTGAGCGGCAAACGGAGTTGACTTCTTTGAACCTCTGAAACCGAGCTCGCCTGCGCTTGCCCATGAAACAGCGTTGCCCTGTGTATCGGAAATAGTAACAATTGTGTTGTTAAATGTAGACTGGATATGCGCTGCGCCTTTTTCAATGTGCTTGCGTTCACGGCGACGGCGGATAACCTTCTTACCACCCTTTGGTGCTGCCATAGTCCTTTGCCCTCCTTACTTCTTCTTATTAGCCATGGTTTTACGGGGACCCTTACGAGTACGAGCGTTAGTCTTTGAACGCTGACCTCTTACAGGAAGTCCTTTTCTGTGGCGAACGCCACGGTAACAACCAATATCAATAAGTCTTTTAATATCATAAGCGATGTCACGGCGAAGGTCACCTTCAACGCGGCAGTGATGCTCGATGTATTCTCTGAGCTTTGCAATATCTTCTTCTGTCAAATCTCTGACACGAGTGTCCGGATTAACACCTGTTGCAGCAATAATGTCGTCTGCAGTCTTACGGCCGATACCGTAGATATAGGTCAAACCAATCTCAACTCTTTTATCTCTCGGTAAGTCAACACCTGCTATACGAGCCATATAGTTGCACCTCCATATAAATTCTAAAATATAGTTTTGTTTTCGTTAGGTAAATTAACCCTGGCGCTGCTTATGCTTGGGGTTTTCGCAAATAACTAAAATCTTACCTTTTCTTTTGATTACTTTGCACTTGTCGCACATTTTCTTTACTGAAGGTCTGACTTTCATGTATAATCATTCCTTTCTAAAAAGTCGTGTTTTTACCCGAATTATTTAGTTCTCCAGGTAATTCTGCCTCTTGTCAGGTCATAGGGGGACATTTCCACCTTTACCTTATCACCCGGCAATATGCGAATGAAGTTCATTCTCAGTTTGCCTGAAATAACAGCTAATATCACGTGACCGTTCGGCAACTCTACCTTAAACTGTGCGTTCGGTAAAGCTTCCTTAACAATACCTTCAATTTCGATTACATCCTGTTTTGACATATTGTCAACCCTCGCTCTTTCTAAAATTGTTCAAAATTTTTCTTATCTGCGGATTGGTCTTGATTGAACCCTCTATCACGGTTCCTGTAGGAGAAATATGAATAAGCTTTTTCTTTTTAGGCTTCTCAACCTTTCTTCGCTTTCCGTCTGCAATGTAAGCAAAAACGGAATCGCAGTCGAGAACAACAAAAAAGCCGTTCTTTTCCCTTCCTGCCACAGCCTTTACGATACTGCCTTTTACTGTGTTCATAAAATCACCTTTAATCGCACAAAGTCATAATTTTAGGTCCGTCAGGAGTTATTGCAACAGTATGTTCAAAATGAGCTGAAAGCTTTCCGTCAGCAGTGACGGTAGTCCATTTGTCATCAAGAACACGCACATTGCACCTGCCCTGGTTCACCATGGGTTCAATGGCAATAGTCATACCCGGAATAAGCCGCACTCCTCTGTGAGCAGTGCCGTAATTGGGTACGCTTGGGTCTTCGTGCAGTTTCGCACCTACGCCGTGGCCGACAAAATCTCGTACCACCGAGTAACTGCGAGCTTCGACATACTTCTGAACAGCGTTGCCTATGTCACCGACACGGTTGAAGGCAAGAGCCTGTTTAATTCCCTCATACAGACTCTCTTTTGTGGCGTCAAGCAAAGCCTGTGCGTCTGCACTGATTTTGCCGCAGGGAAATGTAAAGGCGTTGTCGCCGTGAAATCCCCCGTAGAAAGCGCCAACATCCACGCTTACTATGTCGCCCTCTTTTAAAACGAGTTCTTTACTGGGTATGCCATGGATAACCACATTGTTAACGGAAATGCACGCACTCGCAGGAAAGCCGCCGTAACCGAGAAACGAGGGAACTGCTCCCTGTTTCTCGATGTATGAGCGGACAATGTTATCTATTTCATAAGTAGTAACGCCGGGCTTTACAGCCTCTCCCGCAACACGCAATGCCTCGGCAGAAATTCTGCAGGCATCTTTCATTTTTGAAAGTTCCCGTGCTGTCTTAACTACAACCATGAATTAAGCCTCAATACCTTCAAGGATAGCCTTTGTAGTAGCTTCTACATCGTCCTGTCCTTTTACAGTAACAAGCTTACCCTGCTTCTCATAGTAAGAAACGAGGGGCTCAGTCTCTTTGTGATATGTTTCGAGACGAGCAAGCACGGTATCGGGGTGGTCGTCCTTGCGCTGAACAAGGGTGCCGCCGCAATCGTCACAAACACCTTCCTTTTTGGGCTTTAAAGTCACAATGTGGAAAGGTCTGCCACAATTTTCGCAAACACGGCGTCCGGACATACGGTTGATGATTTTTTCATCAGAAATGTCGATGTTGATGACATGCTGAATCTCAACACCCATATTATCCAGAGCCTCAGCCTGAGGAATAGTTCTTGGAAAACCGTCAAGAATGAAACCCTTCTTGCAGTCATCGGCAGAAAGTCTTTCCTTTACAATACCAATTACTACTTCGTCGGGAACAAGCTTGCCTTCATCCATAAAGGATTTAGCCTTCAAGCCCATCTCAGTGCCGTTTTTCAGCGCTTCACGGATCATGTTTCCGGTTGAAATTGTGGGAATACCAAAGTGTTCACAAAGTACAGCAGCCTGTGTGCCTTTACCTGCACCCGGAGCACCTAACATGATAATGTTCATCTATTATACTCCTTTTTTCTCAATTAGTCAAGAAAACCTTTGTAATGACGCATCATCATTTGTGACTCGAGCTGTTTAACAGTTTCAAGAGCAACACCAACTACGATGATGATTGATGTACCGCCGATTGACATCTGTCCCATTCCGGAAGCAGCGCCGTAGATAAGCGGAATCATAGCGATAACAGCAAGGAACATTGCACCGATTAAAGTGATTCTTGACAAAATCTTTCTGATATAATCAGCTGTCGGAGCACCCGGACGAATACCGGGAACTGTGCCGTTGTTAGCTTTAAGATTGTTAGCCATTTCAACAGGGTTGTACTGAATTGATGTATAGAAATAAGCGAACATTATAATGAACAAGAAATAAAGTACCATGTACAGCCAGCCTGTGGTGCTGAATGCTGCAAAGAATGCACCCCAGAAACCTTCTCCTGCAGGAATCTTGAGGAAGAGGTTGATTGTACTTGGAATTGAAAGAATTGAGCTTGCAAAGATAATTGGAAGAACGCCGCCGAGAGCAACCTTGATAGGAAGGTGGCTTGACTGACCGCCGTACATCTTTCTGCCCACAACACGCTTAGCATACTGAATCGGGATTCTTCTTTCGCTGTCCTGCATGAATGTGATAATCCATACGACAGCAACAAAGAGAACTACCCAGAGAGGTACGAGGAAGAAGAACTGTGTGCTGCCGTTAACAGCAAGGTTCCAGTACTGACCGAGTGTGTTGATAATCTGTGGGAACTGAGCAACGATACCTGCAAAAAGGAGAATGGAAATACCGTTTCCGATGCCGTGGCTGTTGATCTGTTCACCAAGCCACATCATAACCGCCGTACCTGCGGTAAAAACAAGGATGATTACGATAGCAGAGAACCAAAGTTCAAAACCGCTGTTGTAAAGTGTTACCTTGCTGTTGAGAAGGTAGAAGTAATATGCAGTACCCTGAATAATACCGAGACCGACTGTTACATAACGAGTGATAGCACTGATTTTGCGTCTGCCGGCTTCGCCTTCTCTTGCCAATCTCTCCAGAGGAGGAATAGCAACGCAGAGGAGCTGGATGATGATTGAGCTGTTGATGTAAGGGGTGATACCCATTGCAAACAATGTTGCGTTGGAGAATGCACCGCCTGAGAGTGTATTCATATAAGAAAGCATTGTGTTTGACCAGTCATCCGGGTTCATAACACTTCTGAGAGCCGCAGTATCCAGGAACGGAACCTGAATAACCGAGCCGATTCTGAATACAACAATGATTAAGAGAGTAAATAAAATTTTCTTTCTTAAATCGGGGAGTGACCAAGCATTTTTAATGGTTTTAAACACTTAGATCACCTCTGCCTTTCCGCCCGCAGCCTCAATTGCAGCTTTAGCTGATTCGGAAAAAGCAGAAACCTTTACTGTAAGTTTTTTGTCAAGCTTACCGTTGCCAAGAATTTTAACAGCATCAAAGCCGTTCTTAACAACGCCCGCATTAACAAGAGCCTCAATATCTACTGTCGCACCGTCTTCAAACTTTCTGTTCAAAGTGCTGAGGTTTACTGCTGCTACAGCTTTTGCAAAAATGTTGTTGAAACCTCTTTTAGGGATACGACGCTGTAAAGGCATCTGACCGCCCTCAAATCCGGGACGGATGCTGCCGCCTGAACGAGCCTTCTGGCCCTTATGACCTTTACCGGAAGTTTTGCCCCAGCCCGAGCCGTGACCTCTGCCGATTCTCTTTGAGTCCTTCTTAGAACCCTCAACAGGAGAAAGTTCATGTAACTTCATTAGTTCGCACCTCCTTGCTTATGCTTCACTAACCTCTACGAGGTGGATGATTTTTGCTACCTTACCCTTAGTCTGAGCGTTATCGGGCTGAGTTGTAACATCACCGATTTTCTTAAGACCGAGAGCGTGGGCGGTTGCAATCTGATCCTTCTTAGAGCCGATAAGACTCTTTACTAACTTAATTGTCATAATTTACAACCTCCCTATTAAAGAATTTCTTTAACGGATTTACCGCGGATTGCAGCAACTTCTTCAGCATTTCTTAATGCGCCAAGACCTGCAAGAGTAGCTCTAACTACATTACAGGGATTGTTGGAACGAAGAGCCTTTGTTCTGATGTCCTTGATACCTACTGCTTCAACAACGGCACGAACAGGACCGCCGGCAATAACACCGGTACCGGGAGCTGCGGGCTTCATAAGAACTCTGCCTGCACCGAACTCACCGATTACTTCGTGAGGGATTGTTGTACCTCTGAGTGAAACCTTCATGAGGTTCTTCTTAGCATCCTCAATACCCTTGCGGATAGCGTCGGGTACTTCGCCTGCTTTACCGATACCGAAACCAACTGTTCCGTTACCGTCGCCTACAACTACAAGAGCTGCAAACTTGAAAATACGACCGCCTTTAACTGTTTTAGAAACACGGTTAATAGTAACTACTCTTTCTTTTAATTCGCCTGTTACTTCTACTGTTTTAGCCAAAGTTATTCCTCCAATCCTTAGAAATTGAGGCCGCCCTCACGGGCGCCTTCGGCCAATTCCTTAACACGGCCGTGATATATGTTACCGCCTCTGTCGAATACAACATCAACGATATTCTTTTCTTTTGCACGCTCAGCAACGAGCTTGCCAACAGCCTTAGCTGCCTCTTTGTTTCCGCCATTGCCTGTGATTTCCTTATCAAGGCTTGAAGCCTGAGCAAGTGTAACACCGGCTACATCGTCAATAATCTGAGCATAGATGTTGCTTGTGGAGCGGAATACGCAAAGACGAGGACAAGAAGCTGTACCGCTGATCTTGCTGCGGACTCTCTTATGGCGTTTTGCGCGTGCCTTTTTTGTATCTGGTCTGCTTACCATTAATTATTCACTCCTTAATTATTTGCCCTTACCGGCCTTGCCTTCCTTGCGGCGGATAACTTCATCAGCGTACTTAATACCCTTGCCCTTATATGGCTCCGGAGGACGCTTTTCTCTTACTTCGGCAGCAAACTGACCAACCTTTTGCTTATCAATGCCGGAGATGATGATTTTGTTAGGATCGGGAACTTCAATCTTGATGTCCTCTGTATCCTCAACGATAACCTGGTGTGAATAACCAAGGTTCATAACGCACTTGTTACCCTGCTTCTGAACACGGTAACCAACGCCGTTAACCTCAAGAGTCTTTGAATAACCCTCTGTAACACCGATAACCATATTATGGATAAGTGTTCTTGTAAGGCCGTGAAGTGAACGGTTTTCCTTTGCGTCGTTAGGACGTGTAACCTCAATTACATCGCCCTTGATTTCAACAGTCATAGCAGGATTAAACTTGAAATCAAGTGTACCCTTAGGACCTTTAACTGTGATAACGCCGTTGTCAACTGAAGCTGTAACGACGGCGGGAATATTTATAGGTTTTCTTCCAATTCGAGACATTTATCGCACCTCCTCTTACCAAATGTAAGCGAGAACCTCGCCGCCGATGTGCTGCTTTCTTGCCTCACGATCTGTCATAACACCCTTTGAGGTTGAAATGATAGCGATACCAAGACCCTTCATTACCTTTGGCATATCTTCTGCATTACTGTAAATTCTGAGACCGGGCTTTGATACACGGCGGAGACCTGTGATAACAGGAGTCTTGCCGTCTGTATACTTGAGTGTTACCTTAATAACGCCCTGCTTGCCGTCTTCAATAACTGTGAAATTCTTTACATAACCTTCGTCAACAAGAATCTGACAAATTGACTTCTTGAGGTTTGAAGCGGGAATTTCAACAGAATCATGCTTTGCTGAATTTGCGTTACGGATTCTTGTAAGTAAATCAGCAATTGTATCTGTAATCTGCATTATGCTTTACCTCCCTTGCTTACCAGCTTGCTTTCTTTACACCCGGAATTTCGCCCTTGTAAGCGAGTTCACGGAAGCAAATACGACAAATGCCATACTTACGGAGGTAGGCGTGTGGTCTACCACAGATGTTACATCTTGTGTACTCTCTTGTAGAGAATTTCTGCTTTCTCTGCTGCTTTACTTTCATTGAAGTTTTAGCCACAACAATCCCTCCTTACTTTGAAAACGGTGCGCCCATAAGCTTTAAGAGCTCGCGAGCTTCTTCGTCTGTTGTTGCAGTGGTTACGAAACAAATGTCCATACCACGAACCTTGTCGATCTTGTCATAGTCAATCTCGGGGAAGATGAGCTGCTCTTTGAGGCCCATGTTGTAGTTACCACGGCCGTCAAATGAATCAGGGTTGATACCTCTAAAGTCACGAACACGGGGAAGTGCTACATTGAAGAATCTGTCGAGGAATTCATACATTCTCTCGCCTCTTAATGTAACCTTACAGCCGATTGCCATACCTTCTCTGAGTTTGAAGTTAGCAACTGACTTTCTTGCCTTACAGATGAGAGGCTTCTGACCTGTAATAGCAGAAAGGTCTGTGCAGATAGCATCAATTACTTTTGAGTTATCTTTTGCTTCGCCTGCGCCTACATTGATAACGATTTTATCAAGCTTAGGAATCTGCATTGTGCTCTTGTAGGAGAACTTTGACATAAGAGCAGGTGCAACTTCTTTTGAATAATATTCTTTAAGTCTTGCCATATCTTATTTCCTCCTTAAAGTGCTTCGCCGCATTTAGCGCAAACTCTGCCCTTAGAGCCGTCCTCATAGAACTTATGAGCAACTCTTGTAGGCTTTTTGCATCTTGGGCAAACGATCTGAACCTTAGATGCATACATAGCACCCTCAGCCTTAATGATACCGCCCTGCTCGCCCATCTTCTTGGGCTTAACATGCTTTGAAACCATGTTTACCTTTTCTACGATAACTTTGCCTTCTTTAGGGCTTACAGCCATAACCTGACCTGTCTTGCCCTTGTCCTTACCGCTTAATACGATAACGGTGTCGCCTGTTTTAACATGAACTTTACTCATTGTGACACCTCCAATTAAAGTACTTCGGGAGCGAGAGAAAGAATCTTCATATAATCTTTATCACGAAGCTCTCTTGCTACCGGTCCGAAGATACGAGTACCCTTCGGGTTCTTATCTTCCTTAATAATAACAGCTGCATTTTCATCGAAACGGATATAAGTACCGTCTTCTCTTCTGACGCCCTTTGCAGAACGAACAACTACAGCCTTTACAACGTCGCCTTTTTTAACAACACCGCCGGGTGCTGCCTTTTTAACCGAGGCTACGATTACATCGCCAATGTTGGCATATCTCCTTCTGGTACCGCCGAGTACACGAATGCACATAAGTTCCTTTGCGCCGGTGTTGTCGGCAACCTTGAGGATAGTTTGCTGCTGAATCACAGTGTAATTCCTCCTTTACTCAAAGCCGCTAAAATAAACTTATTTAGCTTTCTCAATAATCTCGACGAGTCTCCATCTTTTGTCTTTAGAAAGAGGACGGGTCTCCATAATCTTTACACGGTCGCCAATGCCACACTCGTTGTTTTCGTCGTGTGCCTTGAAACGAACTGTACGCTTAACAATTTTGTTGTAAAGCTTGTGCTTTACGCTGTCTTCAACTGCGACGACAATTGTCTTGTCCATCTTGTCGCTTACAACTTTTCCGACAACAGTTTTTCTCATATTTCTTTCACTCACTGTTAAGTCCTCCTCTCTTAAGCTTCAGCGCCGTTAAGTTCCATCTGACGAAGAACTGTTGAAATTCTTGCGATGTCCTTTTTAACAGCACCGATTCTGGATGAGTTTTCGAGCTGATTAACAGCAAGCTGGAAACGAAGATTGAATAATTCTTCTTTGAGTTCAGTGAGCTTTGTCTGAAGCTCTTCTACTGACATATCTCTGAGTTCTGACGCTTTCATTACTGCTCACCCTCCTCTTTCTTAACAAACTTGCACTTGATCGGAAGCTTATTTGCAGCAAGGCGAAGAGCCTCTCTTGCAGTAGCTTCATCTACGCCGCCGAGTTCAAACATAACTCTGCCGGGCTTTACTACGGCTACCCAGTACTCGGGTGAACCTTTACCTGAACCCATTCGTGTTTCAGCAGGCTTTGCTGTAACAGGCTTATCAGGGAAAATTTTGATCCATACTTTACCGAATCTTTTGCAGTAACGAGTCATAGCGACACGGGCAGCCTCAATCTGGTTTGAGGTGATCCATGCAGGCTCTGTAGCCTGAAGACCGAAATCGCCGTAAGTAACCTTGTTACCACGAAGAGCCTTACCTGTCATACGGCCTCTGTGAACTCTTCTGTATTTTACTCTCTTAGGTAATAACATTACTTTCTGCCTCCTTCTCTGCGGGGCTTTCTTGACTTAACTTCGTTAAGAACCTCGCCCTTGTAAAGCCAAACCTTAACGCCTACTTTACCGTAGGTTGTGTTAGCTTCTGCAAAGCCGTAGTCGATGTCGGCACGAAGTGTCTGAAGCGGAATAGTACCTTCGTGGTACTGCTCTGAACGAGCAATTTCAGCACCGCCGAGACGGCCTGAACACATAATCTTAATACCCTTAGCGCCACGACGCATTGCGTTGCCGATTGACATCTTCATTGCACGGCGGAAAGAGATTCTCTTTTCAAGCTGCTGAGCGATGCTTTCTGCAACGAGCTGTGCATCAAGCTCAGGAGCCTTAACTTCTACGATATTGATTGCAACGGGCTTGCCGAGCATCTTTTCGCACTGTGCTCTGAGCTTTTCAATCTCAGAACCACCCTTACCGATTACAAGACCGGGCTTAGCGCAGTGGATGCTGATTTTAACCTTTTTGCCGTCACGCTCAATTTCAATCTTTGAGATACCGAAGTTGTAAAGCTGAGCCTTCAGAGTCTTACGGAGGTTATAGTCCTCAACGAGTGTAGCACCGAAGTCCTTCTTGTTTGCAAACCAACGGGAATCCCAATCTTTAATAACGCCGACACGGAGACCGTGCGGATTAACTTTCTGACCCATAATCTAACCTCCCCTTAGTCGTCTTCTCTTTCCTTGAGTACGAGGGAAATGTGAGAAGTTCTCTTGTTAATTCTGAACGCTCTGCCCTGTGCTCTCGGACGAATTCTTTTAAGGATGGGGCCTGCTGTTGCATTGCACTGAGCAATGTAAAGCTTGGATACATCCATGTCATGGTTGTTCTCAGCATTTGCCATAGCTGAATTGAGCAGCTTTAAAAGCGGCTCGCAAGCGGCCTTGGGAGTGTGCTTGAGAACAGCTTCCGCATACTTAACGTCTTTGCCTCTAACGAGGTCAAGAACTACATTAACCTTGCGGGGTGAAATACGAACAAATTTTGCATTTGCCTTTGCTTCCATCTGCAATACTCTCCTTCCGCTTATTTGCTTGTCTTTGATCCTGCGTGACCTTTGAATGTTCTTGTCGGAGCAAACTCACCGAGCTTGTGACCAACCATATCTTCGGTTACATATACAGGAACATGTTTTCTGCCGTCATGAACGGCAAATGTGTGACCAACGAATTCAGGGAAAATTGTTGAACTTCTTGACCAAGTCTTGAGAATTCTCTTTTCGCCTGCTTCGTTCATTTCGATAACCCTTTTGAGCAGTACAGGCTGAACATAAGGGCCCTTTTTAGTACTTCTACTCATGTTTTAGCTCCTTTCCGCCTTACTTACCGTTTCTTCTTCTTACGATAAGCTTGTCGCTGCTCTTGTTGTTCTTACGAGTCTTGTAGCCGAGTGCGGGCTTACCCCATGGGGTTACAGGGCCCGGACGACCAACAGGTGACTTACCCTCACCACCGCCGTGCGGATGGTCGTTAGGGTTCATTACAGAACCACGAACAGTAGGACGCCAACCCATGTTTCTCTTACGACCTGCTTTACCGATCTTAACATTTTCGTGATCGGTGTTACCTACCTGACCGATTGTAGCCATGCAGTTTTCAGGAACGTTTCTGAGCTCGCCTGAAGGAAGTCTTAAAAGTGCAAGACCGTTTTCCTTAGCCATGAGCTGAGCCATGTTGCCGGCTGAACGAGCGAGCTGAGCGCCTCTGCCGGGATAAAGCTCTACATTGTGGATAAATGTACCAACAGGGATTGCTGTAAGCGGAAGTGCGTTACCGGGCTTAATATCAGCGTTTGCACCTGCTGTTACCTTGTCGCCTACCTTAAGTCCTTCCGGAGCAATAATGTAAGCCTTCTCGCCGTCTGTGTACTCTACAAGAGCGATGAATGCAGAACGGTTTGGATCGTACTCTAATGTTTTAACTGTACCTTCAACATCAAATTTCTGACGCTTGAAGTCAATAATACGGTACTTTTTGCGGTTGCCGCCGCCTCTGTGACGAACGGTGATTCTGCCGTAGCTGTTACGACCTGCCTTTTTATTTAAAGGAGCAAGCAAGCTTTTTTCCGGCTCAACCTTTGAAAGACCCGAATAATCTGTAACCGACATATTTCTTCTTGAGTTAATGGTCGGCTTATATACTTTAATGGCCATTTGGTTTCACTCTCCTCATGATGGCTTTGCGGGAATATGGCATTTCCCATACATTCTGCCTGAATAATGTTTTTCAGACTCAATACTGAACCTGAGTCAGTATTACATCATGCCTTCAAAAAATTCGATAGGCTTGCTGTCTTCGGTAAGTTTTACGATTGCTTTCTTCCAGCTCTTTGAGTAGCCGCCGTTGTTTCTGCCCTGACGACGGAATTTGCCTCTCATGCTTACTGTGTTTACCTTTGCAACCTTAACGCCGAAAACTTCTTCACAAGCTTTTGCAATTTCAATCTTGTTTGCTGACTTAGCAACTTCAAAGGTATAAATTTTGTTAACTGCGCCGAGCATACTCTTTTCGGTAATAACAGGGCGGATTACAATATCATGAGCTATCATGCATATACCTCCTCAATCTTGCTTACCGCATCCTTAACGATGATAAGCTTGTCAGCATTCAAAATGTCATATACATTAAGAGTGTTTACCTGAGCTGTTTTAACACCGGGGATGTTGTTAGCTGATTTAATAACCTTGCTGTCAACCTCAGGAAGAACAATGAGAGCCTTCTTTTCAGCTCCGATTGCGCTGAGCATTGCAACAATCTTCTTTGTCTTGTACTCGTCCATGCTGATTGAATCAACAACGATGAGCTCGTTCTCCATAACCTTTGAAGAGAAAGCTGACTTCATAGCAAGTCTTCTTACCTTCTTGTTTACGGAAAATCTGTAATCTCTTGGCTTCGGAGCGAATACAACGCCGCCGTGTGTCCACTGCGGAGCTCTTGTTGAACCCTGTCTTGCACGGCCTGTACCCTTCTGTCTCCACGGCTTTTTACCGCCGCCTGAAACCTCTGATCTTGTAAGAGCGGACTGTGTGCCCTGACGCTGTGCTGCGAGGTAGTTAACTACCATCTGATGCATAACAGCTGCATTTGGTTCGATACCGAATACGGACTCAGCAAGCTCGATTGTACCGACATTCTTGCCTTCCATATCTACTACTGCTAAATTTGGCATTTATAATCCCCCTTCCTTAAGCCTTTACGGAATCTTTGATTACAACGATTCCCTTGTTAGGACCCGGAATAGCACCCTTAACAGCGATGAGGTTGTTTTCTGCGTCAACCTTAACAACTGTGAGGTTCTGAACCGTTACCTGTTCTGCGCCGAGGTGACCTGCCATTCTCTTACCCTTCCAAACTCTTGAAGGTGATGAGCAGGCACCGATTGAACCGCCGTGGCGTACGCAAGGACCTGTACCGTGTGATTCCTTAAGACGGTGGAAGTTCCATCTCTTAATAACACCTGCTGTACCCTTACCTTTGCTCTTGCCTGTTACGTCAATCTTGTCGCCGGGGGTGAATACGTCTGCTTTAACGAGATCACCGATGCTGTAAGCGTCTGTGTCTGTAAAGCGGAACTCTTTAAGAGTTTTCTTTGGTGCTACACCGGCCTTATCAAAGAAGCCCTTCATTGGCTTGTTTACCTTGTGAGGTTTAACATCGCCGTAGCCGAGCTGTACCGAAGCGTAGCCGTCGTTTTCAACTGTTTTCTTGGCTGTTACCACGCAAGGGCCTGCCTCAACAACAGTTACGGGAATCATGATTCCCTTTTCATCGAAAATCTGTGTCATACCGATTTTCTTACCGATGATTGCTTTCTGCATAAATTGTATCCTCCTTATAGGTTATTGGTTGGTTTCCCAACATGACCCTGTCTGCTTGTAGGTTGGTATCCGATTATAACTTAATCTCGATATCAACGCCGGCAGGGAGCTCTAAGCTCATAAGAGCCTCGACTGTCTTGTTTGACGGTCTTAAGATGTCGATAAGACGCTTGTGAGTTCTGATTTCAAACTGCTCACGGCTGTCCTTGTACTTATGAACAGCACGGAGAATTGTTACAACCTGCTTCTCAGTCGGGAGCGGAACGGGACCTGAAACTCTTGCGCCTGTGCGCTTAGCTGTTGCCACGATTCTCTCTGCAGACTGATCAACGAGCTGATGATCATAACCCTTTAATCTTATTCTAATCTTTTCCTTGACTGCCATTATCGTCGCCTCCTTAAAAATGTTAGTTGGCGGGCGTTGCTTTTCAAAACTTTTTGAAACTCTGCCGGGTGTTTCCTCACCCTGCATTAAAAAACCCGTTTAACTATTCAGTTAACCGGGAAGTTCTGAAAGCGTTTGAGCGCAGTTATGGCAAAGCAACCCCATTGCCACTCAATCGCTCTGTGTTTCAATTTAATCGCCCGGTTTAAAATCGGACATACTCCACGGAAAAACCGGCTTAATGCCGCAACCTCCCGCTTCATCGCATATCTTGTGCAGTCACACAAGCATTATTATAAACGAAATACCGCATTATTTCAACCTTTTCGGCAAAATAAGCGGTATAGAAGTTTTTAAAATATTTTTAATTAATTTTGTTTAATTTGTACATACTCCCGTTTGCCGATTTTATGTTATAATTAGGCAGACGAAAATGTCTTTTCTATACTATTGTATATAAGGGATTCCATTTTGTCAATTGTGCAGTTTTATGAAAAGGAATGACAGACAATGAAACATTTGTATTTTGGCGACGGTAAGGGCAAAACCACAGCCGCTGTAGGAATTGCCGTCAGGGCGGCAGGCAGTAACCTCAAGGTGCTGTTTGTGCAATTTTTAAAAACGGAATTTTCGGGTGAACGCCATGTTCTCAGCCACACCGAGAATGTGACTCTCACGCTCTGCCCCGCCGACCTCAAGTTCACATTTCAAATGAACGAAAAGGAAAAGGCTCAGGCGGCAAAAATTTTCAAGGGTATTTTTGACCACAGTGTCACACTTGCCCTGACCGAAAAGTACGACATGGTTGTATTTGACGAGATTATTGACGCAATCAATGCTGAAATGCTCACCGAATCCGAGGTTGTTGAGTTCATCACCAACGCTCCCTCAAGCATGGAAATCATTATGACAGGTCATAACCCGTCACAAAAAATGATTGACCTTTGCGATTATGTAACCGAATTCAAGAAAATCAAGCACCCCTACGACCGAGGCATCACCGGCAGAATCGGTGTTGAATTTTAATTATAAGCTTGTGTAGATAGTTTAATTTACAAAAAACATAAAACGCTCGAGCGTAGCGTTTATAAAATCGTATCCGACAAGCCACCCGATTTATGGGTGGTTATTTTTTTGCATTGTTTTATGATGAATGTGGGATATATCTGATTAAAGAATTACAGAAAAACGGCTGTCACTTGACGAAAGTCAATTCATAAGCAACAGCCGTTTTTAATTCAATTGAATATTAAAGAACTTACTTGAGCCATACGATATCCGTATCGGTTGCAAGGTTGTCAATTCCGTAAAGCACAACAACCTGTTCGGGGTTGTAGGTTGTCACAAGGTCTGACACGCTTTCCTTATAATAACGCAGGTCAACCAGAACCACCTTGCTGTAATTTTCTGCAAGGAACGGTGCAAGGCTGTGCGAAAAGCTGTCCTTGATGAGAAGAATTGTGCCGTTCTTTGCATTGGTGTTTGTAATCTCCGTGAGAGCGTGATTGCCGTCAATAAACACGGGGTACTTGTCGTCCTCTTTGAGATGGTCGGTAAAGTACATTGAACCCGAAGTTTTAATATTTGCACCCTCGGTAATTTTTACGGAGATATTCCTGTCGGAATTTTTAGGGTTATTCCAAATTTCGATATTATCGGGCGGAGTGAGCCAAAAACCGCTTGAAGAATATGTTGTTCCGTAAAAGTCGGGGTAGCTGTCTTTTTTCAGGGTTGAATCATCAATCGGAGTAATGCCGAGTGCCTTGCAAAGCTCTTGGTAGCCCGTGTAAGCACCCTTTGTTGTCCAATGGTGGTCGGTTTTGTAGTAAAGCTGACTGCCGTTTTTGTATTCGCTCTTAAAGCGTTCACGCAAATCGACAAATCCGATTTTATCCTTTGAAAGCGTTGAAGAAATCTTGCTTATATCCTCGTCATCGTTGTATTTATCGTGGAATGTCGGAAGCACATCATCAACAATATATCCTGTTGACGGAACGAGCATAACCGTTGTCGGAGTGTCGATTGATTTTGCAAAATCCGCAACCGCACCGATATTCTTATCAAGATTGTTCTCAGTCGAAACAGGCTTGTTGATAAGGTAGCCGTTTTTGCAGTTATACACACCGCTTGCACCGTTGTTACCCACTGCAAGGGCGGTGTATGCGTTAAGACCTACCCATGTGTTTCTCTGCGGAAACCTGTCGGCAAAGAATGTTTCAAACTCACTGCCGAAATCACCCGAAAGCAATTTTTCGGCTGTAACCTCCGGAAACTTCTGCAAGTATCTTTTTTCGGAAGAGCTGTAGTCGGGTTTCGGAGAAAAGATAAACCACAAAGCCATTCCGTATATGAAAATCAGAAATACAACCGCAGGAATGTATTTTCCGATTTTATTTCTGTTATCAGCAAAACGCATATATATTCACCTGACTTTTTCTAATTGTTCACAGCCGTTTTAAAATCTGAAATAAAGGAACGGGTTGTAGCTCTGATTAACAAGGCTTGCCGTGCTGACAGCAAGAACACCCATACAGTAGAGTGTTTCGGGAATCCACATAAAGCGTCTGTGTTCAAAGCGTGTATAAAGCATTGTTGCAAGCGGAGTTGACGCAACAGCCGCAATAATAAGCATTGGCATGTTGCTCATAATAAGATTGAACGCCTGATCACCGCAAATTCCGTTGCCGAAATTGAAAAGGTCAACCATAAACTCACCGAGCTGTCCGACATCCGTGAAGTAGAAAAGCCCCCAACCGATGATTATGATAAACAGAGTGTAAATGTGCTGAACAAATGACGGCAGTCTGTCGAGAAATTTTTTGAGTACGAATTTTTCAAGGATAAGAAGAAGTCCGTAGTAAAGTCCCCAAAGTACAAAGTTGTATGCCGCACCGTGCCAAAGTCCTGTAAGCCCCCACACGATGAGAAGGTTGAGAATCTGCCTTTTAACACCCTTTCTGTTACCGCCGAGAGGAATATAAACATATTCTTTGAACCATGTTGAAAGGGAAATGTGCCATCTTCTCCAAAAGTCTGTAATCGACTTTGCGATGTAGGGATAGTTAAAGTTTTTAAGAAACTCGAATCCCATCATATTGCCAAGACCGCAAGCCATATCGGAGTAGCCCGAGAAATCAAAGTAAATCTGGAATGTATAGGCTATCATACCCACCCATGTTCCGACAACACCGTTTTCATCGGTTGTTGCAAAAATGTTTGTTGTGAGCGTTCCCATGGTGTTTGCGATAATTACCTTTTTGGCAAGGCCGACCATAAAGAGCTTCACGCCCTTTGTGAACATTTCAAGCGTTTCACGGCGGTTTACAAGCTGTTCGGCAATATCACGGTAACGGACAATCGGACCTGCAATAAGCTGCGGAAAAAGTGCAACATAAGTACCGAAGTTGATGAAGTTCTTCGACACGGGCGCATCGTCACGGTAAACATCAATAACATAGCTCATTGTCTGGAATGTGTAGAAGCTGATGCCGATCGGCAGGCTGATTTGAAGCTCCGGAATATTGAGAAACGGCAGCATATTGAGCGTTTCGGTTATCATTCCCGTATATTTAAACACCGCAAGAATACCAATATCAAGCACACAGGTAAGAATCAGAAACAGCTTTTTCTTTTTGGCGTCGGCCCTGTATTTGTCAACAAGCCAACCGCCTATATAGTTGAAGAAGATGTTGAACACCATAAGCAGAACAAGCCTAGGTTCGCCCCAGCCGTAGAATATAAGGTTTACGATAAAGAGAAAAATATTACGTCCCTGTCTTGGCACAAGATAATAGGCAAGCAAGGTAATCGGCAGATACGCAAACATAAATACAAGGCTCGAAAATACCACTCGTTTTATCCTCCTGCAAATTTAAATTCATAAATTTTTTCAAATACCGTCCTACATATTTTAACTTATCGCTATTTTTCAGTCAACGTACAAATTATATGATTTTTTGCCCGTAAAGAATAAAAGTAATGTTTATGATTTTGTGCTTTTGACAGAATAAATTGTTCTGTTCGGTATTGTTGACATTTCGTGACAAATTTCAACTTAGAGCCAAAACACAGACTGCCGTATGACAGTCTGTGTTTTGGAGTAAAGTCATTTGATATTATAAAAATTGCATTGGTCACTTTGTTAAGAATCAGTATTGCCAACAATTGCCAAAGCGTCTATCCTGTTGCACCTGTTTGCAAATCATTATTAACCAAAAACTTGTATTTCCTTGTAAATTCCTTTGTTCCGTTATTACGCACAACTTCGCTTTGATTTTGCTCAACAACGCTTGTTATAGCACCCACATCAATCCATATCTCGTTATTGCTTTCTTTTTGGCTCTCATCAAACACAAGCTCAAGTCCGAGATGCAAATGACTTTCGGTTATTCCGTTTGTATTTTCGGTATCGCTGTAACCCGTTCTTCCCACATAACCGATTACATCGCCTGCACAAACCTTGTCGCCCTCTTTTAAGTTTTCTGCAAACGGACGGTTCTGCCTTAGGTGTGCATAGTACCAATAGCGTTTTTTGTCGGCAGAACGGATTCCGATTCGCCAACCGCCGTACCTGTTCCAGCCCATAATTTCAACCGTTCCCGACTCAACCGCCACAACGGGTGTGCCGACAGCCGCCATAAGATCGTGACCGAGGTGCGGTCTTGTGTAGCCGTAGGTTCTGACCGCACCGAAATCATCATAGCAGGAATACGGAAAAGATTTGGCAATCGGTGAAAACCAGCACAAGCCGTAGTCTTTTTCAGTGCCTTTTGAAGTTTCTTTTTCGTAATCACCGACAATTCCCGAAAGTGCCGCACCGTATGCCTGAGAGTAGTAATTGAAATATTTCATATCCTTTGTCAGGTTTTCAACGGTTTCGCCGTTTTTGATTTTGTCGGCAAAATCTGTCATATCGCCATATTTGTACTTTGTAAAATCACCGCCGTATTTCGCACCGAGATACGCAAGCATTGTTATGCAGTCGGTATGCCTGTCGTCATCGTGAGTTTGTCTGTCGAGGTCAACGGCATTTTGCAAAGCGTCTTTCGTAACATTAAATTCAACATATTTTATGTAGTTTTTTTGCGTGTCCTTTCCGCCCGTAAACACGACAGCCGACAATGCCGCAAGCATTACGCAAAAAAACACACAGAGCAGTTTTTTCATATCAATCACCGATAATGTATATGAAAAACGGCATACAGTTATTCATTGCGGCTTTGCCGTAAAATGAAAAAAACAGCGGTGTAACTCGCTGTTTCTTCCATATTTTTGATTAAAGAAAGAGGAAAAATATATCAAATGAAAATCTTGTAAGCTGTTTAACATGGGTTATCACCACTTATTCTGTCACGCTCGGACAAGACTTGTTATAAATCAAGTCGTTCTGCCTTTACGAACTGTAAATAACGGTTGTTTGTTAACCCTTTCTTATGTTGTGAGTTTATTCTATCATAAATCAGGAAATGAGTTATGATAGAATCACCCATCGAGAATTTTGCAGAGCAAAATTTGAGGGGAATATAAATTGACATAATAAGCACTTTGCAAAATTATAAATCTAATCACACTTGCTGTGCTTATTCTATCATAAATCAGGAAATGAGTTATGATAGAATCACCCATCGAGAATTTTGCAGAGCAAAATTTGAGGGGAATATAAATTGACATAATAAGCACTTTGCAAAATTATAAGTCTAATCGTACTTGCCGTGCTTATTCTATCATAAATCATGAAATGAGTTATGATAGAATCACCCATCGAAAATTTTGCAGGGCAAAATTTGAGGGGAACATAAATTGACATAATAAGCACTTTGCAAAATTATAAGTCTAATCGTACTTGCCGTGCTTATTATATCACAGCAATCGTGACAGAATAATGACAAACAAGAGAATGTTTTGAAAATCTTTTAAAAAAATTTTCTGATTACGCTTCATCTACTGTAAATGTCAATTTATTGTCGGAAATATTGATTTTACCGCCGATATTTGCAAAATAAGAGGTTAAAAATTGATATACTTCGTCCTTCTCTGCTTCATCAAACGAAAAATACTGTCCTCCGCAGGCATCGTGAAAATGTAGATACACTCCGAATTTTTCGTCAAGAATCCTCTTGAATTCAAGCACCTGTGAATATGAAAAATTCATAATAAGCTCCTTAAATCAGGTTTTCTTTTTCAAAAGCCTGTCTTAAATCTTCGATGATATCTTCGGCATCCTCAATACCAACGCTGAAACGGAAAAATCCGTTGTGAAATTCTTCGGGATAAAGATACTGTCTTTCATCGTTTTCACCGAGAAATACGATAAGGCTTTCATCGTGACCGAGTGATACAGCCGATGTGATTACTTTAAGATGTGTAACAAAACGGTTGTAGGTATCGTGGTCGGCTTTAAGTCCAAACGAGAGCACTCCGCCGAACCCGTTTTTCATCTGCTTAACTGCAACATCGTGATTCGGGTGATCCTCAAGTCCCGGATATGCAACAAAGCTTACACCTTTGACCGTTTTCAGATAACGAGCAACCTTGAGGGCATTTTCGTTGTGCTGTTTCATACGCAACGGAAGTGTTACCGAACCTCTCATAATCAGCCATGCATTGAACGGGCTGATTGTTGCGCCGAGGTTAATCTGCGACTGCGCACGGATAATGTCGAGGTATTCTTTTTTGCCGATGATTGCACCTCCCATTGCATCACCGTGACCATTGATGTACTTTGTAAGGCTTTCAACGGTAAAGTCTGCACCGAGTTCAATCGGTCTTTGGTTGAACGGAGAAGCAAATGTGTTGTCAACCGACAAAAGTGCGCCGTTTGCATGGGCAAGCTCTGCAATCTTTTCAATGTCGGAAATTGAAAGAGTAGGGTTGCCCGGTGTTTCAATGTGAATGAGCTTTGTGTTCGGACGGATTGCCGCCTTAACTTTTTCAATGTCGGTTGTGTCAACAATTGTTGTTTCAACACCGAATTTGTCTTTGAGAAGTTCGTTCAGAAGTCTGTAAACCGCAATATATGTTACGCTTGAAAATACAACATGGTCACCGCTTTTGAGCAATGCAAAGAAAAGTCCCGACAGAGCCGCAACACCGCTTGCAAGAACAACGCAATCCTCTCCGCCCTCAAGGGACGCAAGCTTTTCCTGAAGATACTGCTGATTTGAACCGCCGTTGCGTGTGTAGAGGTTTTTGCCTGCACTGCTCCAGTTGAGGTCGCTCGGATCATACGGGAGTTCATAGCTGTTTGCCATTGTGATAGGTCTTTTGATTGCTCCTGTTTCGCTGTCAACATCATTGCCCGTGTGAACAGCCCTTGTCTGAAATCCGAATTCATCACCAAAATTTCTTTTTGCCATAACTGTACTTCCTTTCTTAGCATGATTTTTATGTGCTTGATTATGTATGCGTTTTATTTCTACTATTCCTATGTGTTTAGTATGTTTTAATTATAGCACCATTTTTTGCATTGTCAAGATTAATTTTATAAATGGCGAACACGGTTTGCGACCGCAAAGGGAGCATAGCGCTGTCTAAAATATAGTCGCAAGGCTCCCCCTACTGATTCCATATAAAACAAAAATTGCATCAGAACCTTATTCGGGCATCTGATGCAATCTTTTTATCTAACTATCTTCTCGAATTGACAGCGGTGGCACACCGCCGACTGTAATTTTACATTTTCAATTTTCAACTTTCAATTCGCAATGCTCATTGCATTACCGAGTTTGCCATAATATATTTTCTGAGCGGTCCCTGCATAATGGATTCAATCTGCTCGGGTTCATCGGGCAGAAGAATAAGAATCTGATTTGCGGCTCTGACAACATATCCGTCATCGCCGTTTTCATTTTTCAGCTTTTTGCAGTCATTAACAGGGGTTTCACACAAAGCACGGGAAATTATGCTTTTTATTCCCTTTTCATCGTCAAATCCGAGTCCGCCGACAACGAAAACCGCATTCAGTTTTTTGAAAGCGTCTGTAAGTTCATTTCCGAGTTGTTCGGAATCGGTTGCAAAGCAGGTTTTGACGAGTTCAAGGTCAAGCTCGGAAAAGGATTTTTGCAAAGCTCTTTCGCAAAACGAGGTTTTGCGAGCAGCGAAAAATACAAGCCTGCAATTCATTTTCCGTCCTCCTACTGTGCGTTTGCGTATTCGGGTTTCAGCGTTGCCTTGAATTTTGGTGCAATGCTCAAATTAGCCGTTACCTTTGTATAGTCATAGGTGGTGTCCCAACCCTCAAAGGTGTAGGTATAATACTCATCACTCGGTTTTTTCGGTACGGTCTTAGGCACAACCGCCGACTTGCCGTACTCAACCTTTTGCGTTGACAAAGCTGAACCGTCGTAGTTAAGGAAGGTTACATTGCAATAAACCTTTGCCTTTGTTGTAGGCTGTGGCTTTTGTGTTACAACCTGACCTTTTGTATCTGTTGCGGTTGTAGCCTCGGTTTTCTTGGTTACCTTTTGGTTCTTAAAGCTGTAATCGCCGTCATACCAGGTAATCTGACCTTTCTTGTATGCTGTGTCAAAGTCTGTGACGGTAGGTCTTGTACCGCCGTAGGATGAGTAATAAACCTGCGGCCATACTGCATTCTTATTAAGCGATGCCTTTGAAACATCAACCTTTGTTGACTCGCCCGCTCTTACCTTTCTTGCAACAACAACCGTTCTGAAATTTGTGAACTCATACGAACAGGTTGAAAGTGTTACAAGCTCATCGTCCTCATTTACATCAACAGGACAATTAAAGAGTGAACGAACACGGACATTGTAAACATAGTTCATAAAATCCTTGTCATTTTCAAAGTCGCTTATCATGTAGTTGAAGAAATCGCCGTGTGCGGTAAGAGTGTTTGTCTTAAACACGGAGATAATCTTATAAGTACCTTTGCCCTTTGGAGTGTCAAAACGGAAGGTCGGAACTTCTTTGTAGAAATCGAGATCCCCTGTTGTTCCGCCAAACTTCATAAGATCACCGAACATTGAACCGTCCTGAATGTGGTGAGAGTGAAGAACAAGGTTCTTGCCGTCTGTACCCTTTGTTGAACGGTAGTCAACAAATACGCTTCCGAAGCCGTCCCACTCATTCTTGTAGTTGTGGTTAAGGTAATACTGTTGCGGTGTGCTGTCTGCCTTATGCCAAAGAACGGGGTAGTCAATGTGGGTATCCTTCATCTGAATCCAACCGACAATTTCATCGTTGATTTTCAGAAGTTTATCCCAATTGATTGTGTCATCCTTTTTCTTTTCGGGTGTTGTTTCACCGTCATCAACGCTGTGAGCAATTCGCTGAATCTCGCCGTTAAGCTCGGCATTTCTCAGGCTGAGGTAAATCATATTGTAGAACAACAGCGAAAGCGCCGTAAGGAACACGAGGAACGAAACAATTACAACGCATTTTCTTGTAACTTCCTTTGAACCGTCACCACGCATAGGAATGAAGTTGTTAACAAAGCCTGTCTTTGCCGGAACAAATTCCCTGTCGCTGAAACCGTTAGGATAGTCAATTGCAGAATTTTCAAAGTTTGACTTTGCTCTTATGCAGGCAAGACAAACCATATCTTCGGGATTTTCACCTGCAAGAGCCGATTTTGGAAGAACGGCAACCTGAATACCACGGTACATAAAGCAGTAGCCACGATAGCCGTTGCCCATATCTTTAAGACTGAAAATTCTTGACTTTTTACGGAACATTCTGTACTTGTCCTCAAGCTGTTCCATCTCTTCCTTGTCTGCCTTACGCTTTTTGGCATCGAGAAAATCAAGATTTCTCTTTCGCCAATAGTCCTTCGGCACGGGAGTATTCTCATACTTCTCGGATGCCGCAACAACCTCGGCAAACCTTTTGCGAAACGATGTGCTGTCCTTTGTTGTAAGAGCCTCTGCAATCACAACCTGATCAGGCACTTTTTCGCTTTTTGCAAGCTCGTTAAGTGCAGAAATTATTTTAGAATATGAAGGTGAAACGCTTTTTACTTTGGTTACGGAAAAGCCGTTTTGTTCAAGCTTTTTTGCAATTTCACCGCTTGTTTGAGAAAGGTCAGCGGAATTTTTGCCCGTTAAGGAAAAAATCTCAACATCCATGTCAATTCCCCTTTCAATCGTTTGATTATTCATCATCAGCCGAAATTCTTGTAACTTTTAGGTTCTGAAGAGCCTCCTCAACAAGAGGTCCGAAGTTCGGCTTTTCCTGAGCCTCTTTTACATATTTGAGAACAGGTCTTGTACGGGGATGCTTTGGTGTGAACACGGTACAGCAGTCCTCATACGGCTCAATTGATATATCGTAGGTATCAATCTTGTAGGCAATGTCGATAATCTCCTGCTTATCCATACCTATGAGCGGTCTGAACACGAGCATATCGGTCGCCTCATCTGTACACGAAAGCGCACCGATTGTCTGGCTTGCAACCTGACCGAGGCTTTCGCCTGTGATGAGTGCCTGACATTCGTACTTTTCGGCAATCTTTTCTGAAATCTGCATCATCAGGCGGCGCATAATGATTGTGAAAAGTTCCTCGGGACATTCATCCTTGATTTTCTCCTGCAGCTTTGTAAACGGCACGGTGTACATAACCATATCGCCTGCATATCTGCTGACTCTGCGGAGAAGTCTGACAACCTTGTCTTCGGCTCTGGGGCTTGTGTAGGGCGGACTTGCAAAGTGAATTGCAGTAAGTCTGATACCTCTTTTTGCCATCATATAAGCGGCAACGGGAGAGTCAAGACCTCCGCTGATGAGAATTGCGGCTCTGCCGCCTGTGCCGACCGGAATACCGCCTGCTCCTCTTACCGGCTCACCATGAACATAAGCGCCGAAGTCACGAATTTCAACATTTACAACAAGGTCGGGGTTGTGAACATCAACCTTGAGGTGCGGAAACTTTGAAAGGATTTCACCGCCGACCTCTCTGCAAATTTCGGGAGATTTAAGCGGAAACTTCTTGTCGCTTCTCTTTGCCTCAACCTTAAAGGTTTTTATATTTTTAAGCTGATTTTCAAGATATTTCGGAGCGGTTTCAAGAACGGATTCGATTGTTTTTTCACAAACGGCGGCTCTTGAAAAAGCGATAATTCCGAACACCCTTGAAACGATTTCGCAAGCCTTTTCAAGATCTGCGTCATCATCAAGCGGTTTTACATAAATTGTGGACTGTGCGGATGTAATCTCAAAATGGCCTGCACTCTTTAATGCGTGTTTGAGGTTCTTTTTGAGGACATCTTCAAATGAACGGCGGTTAAGTCCCTTGAGAACAATTTCGCCGTCTTTCAAAAGTAAAATTTCCTTCATAAAATGTATTCCTTTGTTTTAATATGTATTCATACGATTTTATTTGTGAGCAAGGGTTTTCAGTCCCTTTTCAATACCGTAACAAAGTGCGTCGATATCTGCCTCTGTGTTAAATTTTGAAAAGCTGATTCTCAGTGCGCTGTCGGCTCGGTCACGACCGATATTCATTGACTCAAGCACATAACTCGGTTTGCCCTTTGCGCAGGCACTTCCCGAGGACACATAGACCTCAAGATTTTCAAGAAAATGGAGCATGGTTTCGCTCCTGACCTTTCCTGCCGAGATATTCAATACATACGGAAGTGCGTTTTCGGGGGAGTTGAGAACCACTCCGTCAATTTTAAGCAGCTTTTCCCTTGCATAACTGTTAAGCTTTGAAACATAATCGTAATTTTTATCTATGTTAAATTCACCGCAGGCAACACCCATTGCGGCAATCAGCGGAATTGCCTCTGTGCCGGGGCGGAGTTTTTTCTCCTGTTCACCGCCGTAGTGAAGCGGAACAAGCCGTACACCCTTTTTCACAAAGATTGCACCCACACCCTTCGGGGCATGGATTTTATGACCGCTCACGCTGATTAAATCCGCATGAAGCCTTGACGCAGAAAGCGAGATTTTGCCGAACGCCTGAACGGCATCCGTGTGGCAGATTACATCGCTGTTCTTCGCCTTTACGGCAGAAAAAATATCCGTAACATTCATAATTGCGCCCGTTTCATTATTGACGCACATTACAGACACAAGAATTGTGTTTTCGTCAACATTTTCAAGCACATCTTCCTTGTGAATTGTGCCGTCCTCACGGGGCATAATGTAGACAACATCAAAGCCGTTATCCTCAAGTTTTTTTGCAGATTCCATAATACTGCTGTGTTCAACAGCAGACACAACAATCCGCTTTCCTCTGCGTTTTTTAGCCTCGGCAACACCGAAAATTGCAAGGTTATTCGCCTCTGTACCGCCGCTTGTAAAATAGATTTCGTTGGCAGTTGCACCAAGCTTTCTTGCAACCTCTTTTCGAGCCTTTACAAGCTCCTGCTCTGCATACATTCCACGCAAATGGAGTGACGAAGGATTGCCGTAATTTTCGGTCATTATCTCAAACGCTTTTTCTGCCGCCTTTTGCGACACCTTCGTAGTTGCGCTGTTATCGAGATAATGCTCCATTACTTTACCCTCATTTCGTTTTACATAGCTGTACATATTAATAAGTATACTACAACAGTCAAAAAAAATAAAGTGATAATTCAAACATAATTGAAATTTATACGGCAAAAATATATGTAAATTAATTAACGGTGCAAAGGTGGCATTTTATGATTTCAAAAAAAGAATATAGTACGATTGTGAAAAATAATTCACCAAAAAGTAAATGTTTTGTGAACGGAACAAAGGCATTTTTCATCGGTGGTTTCATCTGCCTTATCGGTCAGGTTCTGACGGACTGTTATTCAATGCTTGATCTCAGCAAGGACGATGCAAAAACGCTGACTTCAGTAACGCTGATTTTCATAGGAATTTTGCTGACAGCAATCGGTGTTTACGATAAAATCGCCAAACATGGCGGTGCAGGTACGCTTGTGCCGATTACAGGTTTTGCAAATGCTGTTTCATCGCCTGCAATTGAATTCAAATCCGAGGGATATGTTGCAGGACTCGGCGCAAAGCTGTTCATCATTGCAGGACCTGTCATAGTTTACGGTGTTACCGCATCTGTTGTTTTCGGTGCTGTTTTATGGGTACTGCATATGTTCGGGATTACCTTATTCTGACTTTTCAATAATTACAACTGCAAAAAGAGGTGTCGCAAACGCTGACACCTCTTTTTCTGTTATATTGTTATCTTTTCTTGTACAAAACAAACCGTAGGGACGCTCATCTGACGCACGCTTGATAAAATCTTATGTTTGATAAAAATGTTTTGATGTAATGGATGTTTGTATAATCTGTAGCAGCGAACCGAGTTCTCCCGTCTGAAAAAAAGTCGCAATGCGTTGCACATAAATGTGCTGCATTTTGCTCATTATTTCAGACAGCGCTTTGCTCCCTTTATCCGCCACCGGCGGCGGTCGCAAGGCTACCAATCGTATCATGTTTGCACACGATGCAAACACAAAAAGAGCCGATACAAATGTATCGGCTCTGAATGTTAGAAAATAAACGATAATCGGTTAAAATTATTCGTTAATAGCGATAACTGCGCCTGAACCTACTGTTCTGCCGCCTTCACGAATAGCGAAACGAAGACCAACTTCGATAGCGATAGGAGTGATAAGTTCAACGTCCATTTCAACGTTATCACCAGGCATGCACATCTCTACGCCCTCTGGGAGTGAGATTGTACCTGTTACGTCAGTTGTTCTGAAGTAGAACTGTGGACGATAGTTGTTGAAGAATGGAGTATGACGGCCACCTTCGTCCTTAGTAAGAACGTAAACCTGGCCACGGAACTTTGTGTGTGGGTGAATTGTACCTGGCTTAGCAAGTACCTGACCTCTCTGGATTTCAGTTCTCTGAACACCACGGAGAAGAACACCTACGTTGTCGCCTGCTTCAGCGAAGTCAAGGGTCTTTCTGAACATTTCAAGACCTGTAACAACAACTTTTCTCTTTTCGTCTGTAAGACCAACGATTTCAACTTCTTCACCAGTCTTAATCTGACCTCTTTCAACTCTACCGGTTGCAACAGTACCACGACCTGTGATTGTGAATACGTCCTCAACAGGCATAAGGAATGGCTGGTCAGCCTTACGGTCAGGAGTTGGAATATACTCGTCAACAGCGTCCATAAGCTCGTGGATGCACTTGTACTCAGGAGCGTTAGGATCCTTAGATGTGCTTGTAAGAGCAAGATAAGCTGAACCCTTGATGATTGGTGTATCATCACCCGGGAACTCATATTCGTTGAGGAGGTCACGGATCTCCATCTCTACGAGCTCGAGAAGCTCAGGATCGTCAACCTGGTCAGTCTTGTTCATGAATACTACGATGTAAGGTACACCTACCTGACGAGAAAGAAGGATGTGCTCTCTTGTCTGTGGCATAGGACCGTCAGCAGCTGATACAACGAGGATAGCGCCGTCCATCTGAGCAGCACCTGTGATCATGTTCTTTACATAGTCAGCATGGCCTGGGCAGTCAACGTGTGCATAGTGACGCTTGTCTGTTTCATACTCAACGTGAGCTGTGTTAATTGTGATACCACGCTCTCTCTCTTCAGGAGCCTTATCGATGTTAGCGTAATCAACGAAATCAGCATCGCCTTCGAGGTTGAGAACCTTTGTGATAGCAGCAGTAAGTGTTGTTTTACCATGGTCAACGTGGCCGATTGTACCAATGTTAACATGGGGCTTATTTCTTTCAAATTTTTCTCTTGCCATTGGAAATTTCCTCCTTATTGTTGTAAAAAGAATTTACAATAGATTTAATCATATTGTATCAATTTTTTCTAAAAAAATCAATACATTTTTGAAAAAAGTGCTTTAAAAGGTATGATTAGTCCTTTTTAGCTCTTTCACTCATAATCTTTTCAGCAATGTTCTTCGGAACCTCTGCATATGTGTCAGGCTCCATAACATACTGACCACGACCCTGAGTCTTGGAACGCATATCTGTTGCGTAACCAAACATCTCTGAAAGCGGAACATGAGCGATAACTCTCTGAACGCCGTTGTCAGCTTCCATGCTCTGGATCATACCACGACGAGAGTTAAGGTCGCCGATTACATCGCCGAGGTATTCCTCAGGAGTGATAACAGTAACCTTCATGATCGGTTCGAGAAGTACAGGATCTGCCTTCTTCATAGCGTTCTTGAATGCCATTGAACCGGCAATCTTAAATGCCATTTCTGATGAGTCGACTTCATGATAAGAACCATCATAAAGCTCAACCTTAACATCAACTACATTGTAGCCTGCAACAACACCGCTGAGCATTGCGCCCTGAATACCCTGGTCAACAGCCGGAATGTATTCCTTTGGAATAGCACCGCCAACAATGTTGTTAACGAACTCATAGCCCTTGTCCTTGTTAGGATAGATATTGATCTTAACGTGACCGTACTGACCCTTACCACCTGACTGACGAGCATACTTTTCGTCAACAGAAGCTTCCTTGCGGATAGTTTCCTTGTATGCAACCTGTGGAGCACCGATGTTTGCTTCTACCTTAAATTCACGGAGAAGACGGTCAACAATGATTTCGAGGTGGAGTTCACCCATACCTGCGATGATTGTCTGGCCTGTTTCTTCGTCTGTATAAGCCTTGAAAGTAGGATCTTCTTCTGCAAGCTTTGCAAGAGCGATACCCATCTTTTCCTGACCTGCTTTTGTCTTCGGCTCAATAGCAACACGAATTACAGGATCAGGGAATTCCATAGACTCAAGGATAACAGGAGCCTTCTCATCACAGAGAGTATCACCTGTTGTTGTATTTTTAAGACCAACAGCAGCAGCGATGTCACCTGCGTATACGCAGTCGATATCTTTTCTGTCGTTAGCGTGCATCTGCAAGATACGACCGAGACGCTCGTTGGTGTCCTTAACTGAGTTGTAAACAGTTGTGCCGGCAGAAACTGTACCAGAGTAAACTCTGAAGAAGCAGAGCTTACCAACAAACGGGTCAGTAGCAATCTTAAATGCGAGAGCTGCGAATGGCTCTTTATCTGATGACGGTCTTTCAACCTCATCGCCTGTTTCAGGGTCAACACCCTTGATAGCAGGTACATCTGTCGGAGCAGGCATATAATCAACAATAGCATCAAGGAGCATCTGAACACCCTTGTTACGGTAAGAAGAACCGCAGGTTACAGGTACCATTGTGTTGTCAATAGTAGCCTTTCTGATTGTGCTCTTGATTTCGTCGATTGTAAGCTCTTCGCCGCCGAAGTATTTCTCCATAAGATCCTCATCGAGTTCAGCAACTGATTCGATAAGTTTCTCATGATACTCGTTAGCGAGATCCTGCATCTCTTCCGGAATTTCCTCTTCACTGTAGTCTGTGCCGTCTTCGTTGTGATAGATTTCGGCCTTCATAGTAACGAGGTCAACGATGCCTCTGAAATCGCTCTCAGCACCGATCGGAAGCTGAATCGGAACAGCATTACATTTAAGTCTGTCCTTCATCATCTGAACAACATGGTAGAAGTTAGCGCCCATGATGTCCATCTTGTTTACATAAACCATTCTCGGAACGCCGTAGTTATCAGCCTGACGCCATACTGTTTCAGACTGAGGCTCAACGCCGCCTTTTGCGCAGAGGACTGTTACAGAACCGTCAAGAACACGAAGTGAACGCTCAACTTCAACAGTGAAGTCAACGTGACCGGGGGTGTCGATGATGTTGATTCTGTGCTTGTCATACTGATGCTTGCTGCCGAACCAGAATGCAGTTGTAGCAGCAGAGGTGATTGTGATACCACGCTCTTTTTCCTGAACCATCCAGTCCATTGTGGAAGCACCGTCGTGTGTCTCACCGATTTTATGGTTTACGCCGGTATAATACAGGATACGCTCAGTTGTTGTGGTTTTACCGGCATCAATGTGAGCCATGATACCGATGTTTCTTGTTTTTTCAAGTGAAACCTGTCTTGGCATAAAATCCTCCTAATAAACGCTGATGATAAAATTACCATCTGTAATGAGCGAAAGCCTTGTTAGCTTCAGCCATCTTATGAGTGTCTTCACGCTTCTTGAAAGCACCGCCGGCACTGTTTGTGGCATCAAGGATTTCTCCTGCAAGTCTTTCCTTCATTGTCTTTTCGCTGCGAGCTCTTGAATAAGTAGAAATCCAGCGGAGACCGAGTGTCTGGCGTCTTTCAGGACGAACCTCCATAGGTACCTGATAAGTAGCACCGCCGACACGACGAGCCTTTACTTCGAGAACGGGCATTACATTTTCCATAGCCTGTTCAAAAACCTCAAGCGGGTTGTTACCTGTCTTTTCAGCAATAATGTCGAATGCACCGTAAACAATTTTCTGAGCAACGCCCTTTTTACCGTCGTACATAATGTTGTTGATAAGACGAGTTACGAGTTTTGAATTATAAAGCGGATCCGGTAATACGTCACGCTTCGCAATAGAACCTCTTCTTGGCACTTTGCTTCCCTCCTTCACAATAATTGAGATATCATAGGTACTCGAAAGCGACAAACTCCCGTATGCCAACAAGACATTCTACCATAACATATATAGTAAAATTCCTGCCGCATAGCAGAACTTAAATAATTTAAGTCAAGAGAGTTTTGTCAATTCCTTATTTACCCTTCTTCGGACGCTTAGCACCGTACTTTGAACGGCTCTGCATACGGCCCGAAACACCCTGAGCATCGAGTGTACCACGAACGATGTGGTAACGAACACCAGGCAAGTCCTTAACACGGCCACCACGGATAAGAACAACGCTGTGTTCCTGAAGGTTGTGACCTACGCCGGGAATATAGGAACTGACTTCAATACCGTTAGAAAGTCTTACTCTGGCAATCTTTCTGAGCGCTGAGTTAGGCTTTTTAGGTGTAGCGGTCTTTACTGCAGTACAAACACCTCTCTTCTGTGGGGAGCTCTGATCAATAGCAACACGCTTTTTTGAGTTCCAACCCTTTAAGAGAGCAGGTGCCTTTGCCTTCTTCTCGGAAACCTGTCTGCCCTTGCGTACCAACTGGTTAAATGTAGGCATTATTTGTCCTCCTTTCAAAAAATATAAGAATTGATAAAACTACTTTGCTTTTGCAAAGCCCTGTGAAACATCAATAATATCCCCAAAAACGGGCGCAATTACAGAATGTCCCACGATTAAACATTATAAACTATCCGCTCACTTTTTGTCAAGCATTTTTTTAAAATTTAAGCGGGCTTATGCTTGATAAATATTATACATTCCCACGAATGTGTTTTGATATTATGAAAGCTGTATATTAATCACAGCGACTAGCAAAAAATTGTCTGCACGAATTGACAACGGCGGCACACCGTAATGAAAAAGAGGCTGTAAAGAAATGAAGTTTAAAACTTCGTTCTTCACAGCCTCCGTTTTCATTTTTATTTAGGAGAGAGGAAAATATATCAAATAAAAAAACTTATACACTGTTTAATCGGAACGATGTTCGCCGTTCCATTGTGTTGCGACTTTATTATACCACACCAATATTGACAACTGTGTGACGAAAACAAGAATGTTTTCGGAATTTTCAATTTTTATCATTTGTAGTAACAAACAATGTATTTGAAAATTTAGTAAATGTCACAAATCAGTAGGGGCGTTCATTGGACGCCCGCCTTGATGATACTGTTTGCTTATTCACATAACTTTTGATGTGATGAAAATTATGTATTCAATTTTGCACGCAATGCGTGCAATCGTGTGCATTGCACACGAACGGGTGAACACGGTTCTCCCCTACAAAATAGCAGTAACTTTGCGATATTTATATAGTTTATTTCTATCACAATGTTTGTGTCTTTAGTTGCGGGCGTCCAATGGACGCCCCTACGGGATTGTGCAAACAGTAGCTATACTACGCTCTGGCAATATAGTCTAATACAAAATAACTGTCTGCACGAACAAAAAATCATTCAGCAGACTTAATGATTACCGTTGACTGTGGCGGTACAGAGATTTTACCGTCTTTAAGCTCGGTATGCTTTGAACTGCTCTCGGGGATAAGGTCTGCACGGAGAGTTGCATTCTTAATCATATCGTCTGTAATTGTAAGCTCCTTGGCGTCATTCTTGCTGAAGTTGTGAATAATGAGGAGCTTTGAATCCTCATACTCAACATAGTAAGCGCCGACTGCCTTATCATCAAAGCCCTGTGTGCCTACAATTCTGCCCCTTGCAATTTCGGGGTTCTGATTTTTGATTGTGATAATTCTACGATAGTAGTTGAGGAGAGAATCCTTGTCGGCAAGCTGCTGTTTTACACCGCCGCCGGTAGGCACATCCGGCTCATCTCCGATACCGTTTACATAAATATCGGGAAGGTTGTCGCTGTCAAAAACCATCTGTGTTCTGTATGCCGCATCGTTTGTGGTATTCGGAGCCTTGACGCCGATTTCCTCTCCGTAATAGATGAACGGATTACCCGGCGCAAGCATATAAACTGCGGCTGCAAGTTTCTGAGAAGAAAGTCCCTGAGATTCAAGTGCGTTTCCGCTACGAACCTGATCGTGGTTTGAAAGGAACATTGCATTGATAGCATTGGGATTTGACTCTGTCATTTTGTTATCGTAGTTCATAATTTTTTTGACAGTAGCCATACCGCCCTGCGAAATGATGTTGCTGATAATTGTGCCTGTTGAGCTTGAAAACTTAAATGCAAACTGGCTGTCGATGCCGGATTTGTAAAGCTCCTGAATATCGGAATCATCGGTCCAGTTCTCGCCAACCATATAGACATCTTTCTTAATGCCCTTGCAGGTGTCATAGAACCACTTGAGAAATTCTGTTCCGTCAGTTTCCTTATTTGTAAAGTATTTGCAAGCATCAAGTCTGAAACCGTCAACTCCTCGGTCAAGCCAGAATTTCGCAATTTTTGTAAATTCTTCTCTCGTCTTTTTAGAATTGAGATTCCATTCGGGCATCTCCTGAGAAAAGTTCGCCTCACAGGCATAACCGTTTCCAAGACTGATAGTCTGAGTATCGCTGTCAAAATATGAGGCTCTGTGAATTTCAAAATATTCGGCATTGCCGTCAAGCTTATTATCGGCAACCTCTTCAACAGCCTTTGTAAAGAGCGGATTTTTTGAAGATGCGTGATTCAAAACAAGGTCAAGAATTACATTTATGCCACGCTTGTGACATTCTTCAATAAGCTTGTCAAAATCGTCGAGCGTACCGAAGTCGGGATCAATATTGTAATAATCTTCAACATCATACTTATGATATGACTTTGACGGCATAATCGGAGTAAGCCAGATTGCGTCAACACCGAGGTCGTCACCTGAATTCGGGTCGCCGTCATTAAGGTAGTCAAGCTGTGAGATGATTCCCTGAAGGTCGCCTGTTTCGTCACCGTTTGAATCGCAGAAAGAGTTTACGAAAATTTCGTAGTAGTTTCTGTATTTATCGGTTGACGCAGTTGCCTTAACTCCTTCAATCGGGTCGGCAACTTTTGCAGTATTTCCGTCGGATGAATCTGACTTTGATGATGAAGAATCAGAGCAGCCTGTAAGCACACAGCCCGCAAGCATTGCACCGGCAAGAAGAATGGAAAGAATTTTTTTCATAGTATCCTCCGTAAAATTAAAATGGGCGGCAGCCTGTGACTGCCGCCCGTGAGAGCTTTTGTATATTGGATTAACCCTTTACGCCACCGGCTGTTACACCTTCAACATAATACTTCTGCATCTTGAGGAAGAGAAGTGTAATCGGAACAGCAACAACAACAGAACCTGCGAGGAACTGCTTGTAGTATGTGTTCTTAAAGTCCTGATCAATCATTAGCTGAAGACCGATAGCAACAGTATAGTTGTCACGAGCATCACCCATGATAATCTTAGCAAGAATGAAGTCTGTCCACGGTCCGATAAATGAAGTAAGAACCGTGTAAACAACAATCGGCTTTGACATAGGAAGAATAATCTTCCAGAAAATCTGGTTCTTGGTAGCACCGTCAATGGTTGCCGCCTCGTCAAGTGCTCTTGGAATTGTATCGAAGAAGCCCTTTGAAATCTGGAAACCAAGACCGGCACCGCAGCTGTAGCAGATTACAAGAGCAACGAGAGTCTGAGTAAGACCCATTGCCTTGAGAAGGTAGTAAATAGCAATCATTGTCATGAAGCCGGGGAACATACCGAGAATCATACCAACATTCATAAACTTTTTACGAGCCTTAAATCTGAGTCGGCTGAATGCGTAACTAACCATAAGAACCGAAATTGTAGAAATTACGCAGCTAAAACAAGCAACTACGAATGTGTTAAGGAACCATCTCGGGAAGTTAAGGCTTGCAGTACCGCCTGAGCCTGTGAACAAATCAATGTAGTTCTGTAATGTCCATTCCTGCGGGATAATTGTACTTCCGTAAATTTCAGCACCACCACGGAATGAATGCATTAAAAGATAGATGAACGGAGAAATCCAAACGAAACCCATTACAATAAGGAACAGGTAAACAAAAGCGTTCGCAATGTGTCTTCTTAATTTGTAACTTTTTATCATGAGAACGCCTCCTCATCCTTCATTGATTTTGAGTTATTATACACAATGAGTGAGAGCGTTGCGCAAATAACAAATACCAAAATACCTATCGCGGCGGCAAGTCCGTAGTCCTGAGAGTTCATGGTCAGCTTAAAGAGCCATGTAACAAGGATATCGGTTTGACCGGCCTGATAAAATTTTTCGGTCGTCGGATTACCGTTTGATAACAGGTAAATAACATTAAAGTTATTGATGTTGCCGACAAACTGGGTAATGAGCTGAGGAGTTGTAACAAAGAGCATATACGGAAGTGTGATAGCCGTAAATGTCTTGACAGGACCTGCACCGTCAATTCTTGCAGATTCGTAGAGATCCTCAGGAATATTCATAAGAATACCCGACATAGAGAGGATGGTGTACGGAATACCTACCCAACAGTTAATGATGATAACTACCCAACGAGCCAGCGTCGCGTCCTGATTCAGCCACTGAATTTCAACATGACTGTTTGTAATGTTTGAAAGCAGGATGTTTATAGCACCGTTTGACTGGAGCATCTGGTTCATGAGAAGAAGTGATACGAACTGAGGAACAGCAATTGTAATAACGAAAAGTGTTCTCCAGAGTGATTTAAACTTGATACCCTTCTTGTTGATCATAAGAGCGAAGATCAAACCAAGGATATAGTTTGAGAATGTAGCTGCAACAGCCCAGATAAGAGTCCATTCTGTGAGCTTAATAAATGTATAGCCCTTCTTAGCACCTTCAACGAGGTTGAAGAGTGAGCCGAAGTTGTCAAAACCAATCCATGTGAACAGTGTTCCCGGAGGCATATGCTGTTTATCATAGTTGGTAAATGCAATCAAAATCATAAATATGAGCGGCAGAACATTGAAGATACCGATCATAAGTACAGGGAATGACATAAGTGTGATATGATACTTACCGTCAAGGAACTGCTTCATATCATATTTGAATGAAGTCGGTTTCTGACCGTTAGCCTTCATAATCTGATGTCTGTACGCATCTTTGATGTTTACTATGTAAATAGCGAAAACCACTACTGTGATTACGAGTGTCAATACCGAGTAAAGCAGAATAAGCATTGAGTTATCGCCGGGTACCTGCTTTGGTATGATACCGTTGATATATTCAGTTCTCTGAGCCTGAATACCGAGTGTCGGGAACATTTTGAGATATCCCCAACCGAAAAATGCCATATAAAGGATATAGAGAACTTCAACAGCGAAGAAAAGAATACCCTTGTAATATTTACCTTTGCTAAGATCACCTACACCGAAAATAAGGTAGGAAAGTTTTGTAGCCCAGTCGCCTTTTACGAAGGTCTTGCCGTAGTTGGCAAAGCCCTTGCCGATGCCTACGAAGAACTTAACTATTGCCTTGCCGAGTGCTGTAAAAAAATGGGCAACGGCATGAGGAATGTTACAGAAAAACTTCTTTGTGTTGTAGGCAAATCTCTGGAAAGGATTGAGCTGTTTGTATTCAACATATGTCATTAGGCGCTCTCCTTAATAATTTGCAAATCTCTCTAATACACCAAACTAATAATGTCTTTTACGCTATCTTATAACAGTTGCCGTTCGTAATAAAACATTATTAGTCAGGCGAATACACAAATTGATAACGCAAGCGGACAGTCCGCATTTTTTCTTTTTTTACGGGACACTCCGTTTTCGGAGTGTCCCGCAGCTAATTAATCGATTAAATTAAATCAATTTAACTTACTTAATTTAACTTACTTAACGATTAGCCCTCATCCCTAACGTTAGAAATTGTTTCGTTAAGAAGCTTCTTCATAGCAGCTGCATCTGAAGGATCGCATGTGTCAGCGATGATCTTGTTGCCAAGGTTAGCCATAGGATCCCAGAATGTATTAGCAATATTAACCTGTATACAAGCATTCTTAGCCTGCTCACCGATAGCCTTGAGAACAGGAGAATCTGTTACAGCTTTGCTTTCCTGAACCTTCTTGTTTGAAGGTCCCCAACCGAGCTTCTCAGTTCTCTGGAGCTGGCACTCTTCACCTGCAAGATAGTGAGCAAGAATCTGAGCTGTTGCCGGGAACTTAGAAGAACCGTTTACACCGATGTACTTATAACCGAAAATTGAGATAAGCTGCTTGTCTGTGCCGTTGACATTGATTGTAGGAAGCTTTGCAGCACCGAAGTTGTCACCGAGAGCCTTCTGGTTAGAAGCTGTATCCCATGAACCGTCGATACCTGCGCCACACTTACCGCCTGCAAAACCTGAAGCGATGTTAGCAACGTCAAGCGATTGGAATGTACCTCTGTAATCCTTGATGAGCTTTGCAAAAGCCTGAAGTGTTTTAACAGCTTCATCTTCGTCATATTTAACAAACTTCTGTGTAATACCGTCTTTTTCAAGACCGTCAATTTTAACACCTGCAGTGAAAGCGAAAGTACAAGCATAGTAACCGTCACCGGCATTCATAATGAACTTCTTGCCTGCCTTCTTACAAGCATCAAGAATGCCCTCAAGTGTCTGAGCCTGCTCGTCGGAAACTACTGACTTATCATAAACGAGATAGTAACCGTTATCGTTTGTTTCAGGATAAGCGTAGAGGGTACCATTAAGTGTACCTGCTTTTACAGTTCCCTCATCATTAGCCTCTGTTACGGCATCCTTAAATGCAACCTGAGAAATAACGCCTGCGTCAACGAGCTTGTTGAGCTGGTCACTCGGGAAGCTGAATACATCTGCAGCTGTTGTAGCATCGTTAAGCATATTTGTAGCGGCATCTTTTTCGCCCTGTGCTACAACTGAGATTTCCTTGAACTTTCTGTTAGGATAAGCCTTTTTGAAAGCCTCAACCTGCTCTTTAACAAGGCTTACAGCAGCATCAGGAGCCCATACCTTAAGAGTTACAGGCTTGCTGTCTGTACCTTCATCGCCGAAGTAGCTGTCGTCAACGATTGAGCCTTCAATCTTAGCAGCACCGTCCGAAGAACCGTTGTCTGCTTTTGAACCGTTGTCTGTTTTCGATGATGCGTCTCCGCCGCCGCAGCCAACAAGTGCAGTAGCAGTCATCATACCTGCCAATAAAATGGCGAGAATCTTTTTCATTGGAAAAATCCCTCTTTCTGAATATTTTCGTAGTGTCCTTTCGGATTACATACTTTCTTTGAGGATATAACGCACAAAGTACATCATATCCGCTATATAATCATATCAAAAAATCGCCTGAATTTCAACTCCCTTTGTACTTTTTATCTATGTTGTTAAAAATCAAAATTATTTTTGTGCAATATGATATCTTTTTTATTGGAATTTTACCTATTGCACAAATTACATTGACTTGAATTGTTTATTTTGCTGGAATGCCGTCTGTACAAGTTGAACAATCACACCCGACGGTTATGTGACATAACACCCAAATTATATTCTTTATTCATAAAATAAGCTTGAATTTCGGCAAATTTTCCTGATTTTAGTAAAAAATGACCAATCACAAAACAAAGTCATTTATTTCAAACATCACACATTAATTTTTTAACATACAGTTGTAATAAGTGCTGACAATTGTTATAATTATAAAGACAGCGAAAATAAGCAATCCGACTTTATGTCGGGGAACGGAGATATATATATGAAACTGAAAGACCTTCTTATAAATTTTGAATACACGGTTCAGGGCAATCTTGATACTGAAATTTCGGATATTATCTATGATTCACGAAAGGTTGTAAAAGGCACGGCCTTTGTGTGCCTTAAGGGCTATACCTCAGACGGACACAGGTACGCAAAGTCAGCCGTTGAAAAAGGTGCGTCGGCACTCGTTATCAGCGACAACCTCGACTTTGAAGTGCCGAGTGATGTTGCCGTTGTAAAGGTTGATGACACAAGATACGCTCTTTCGCTTATGAGCATTGAATTTTTCGGGCATCCCGAGGATGAGCTCTACACGGTTGCAATCACAGGCACAAAGGGCAAAACCACAACAACAGCAATGGTTGCGGAAATTTTTGAACACGCAGGAATAAAGACAGGCACAATCGGAACACTCGGTGTTGTTTACGGCGGAGAAACCCACAAAACCGACAACACAACTCCCGAATCATACATTATTCAGAAATCAATGCGTGATATGATTAACGCCGGCTGCAAGGCTATGGTAATTGAGGCATCGTCAATCGGACTTAAGCACAGCCGTCTTGCAGGCATGACTTTTGATGTCGGCATCTTTACAAACTTTTCGGACGACCACATCGGCGGTGTTGAACACAAAGACCTTGCGGAATATCTCTACTGCAAGAGTCTGCTTTTCAGACAATGCAAATTTGCCGCTGCAAATATTGACGATCCCGCATGGAAGGATATCACAAAGGATTTCAATGGTTCTGTTCTCACCTACGGTTTTGCCGACAATGCGGACTTGAAGGGCAAAAATGCTCATCTTCTCTCCGAAAACGGATTTGTCGGTGTTCACTTTGAAACAGAGGGAATCAAAAACCTTTCTGTTGATGTTGACATTCCGGGCAAATTCAATGCATACAACGCACTTGCGGCAATTTCGGCAGTTTCATTCTTTGACGAAATTGAAGATCAGATGATTATTGACGCTCTCAAGGTTGCCAAGGTCAAGGGCAGAGTTGAGCGTGTGCCTGTTCCCTACAACTACACACTCATCATCGACTACGCACACAACGCACTTTCAATGGAAAATGTACTTGAAACACTTCGTCAGTACAATCCGCACAGACTTATTACAATGTTCGGTGCAGGTGGCAACCGTCCGAAGGTTCGCCGTTATGAAATGGGCGAAACCTCGGGCAGACTTTCAGACCTTTCGGTTGTAACGGAAGACAACTCAAGATTTGAAGATGTTATGGACATCATTGAGGACATCAAGACAGGTCTTGCAAAAACCGACGGCAAGTATGTTGTCGTGCCGAACCGCAGAGATGCAATTAAATATTGCATGGACAATGCCGAGGACGGAGATATTATCGTACTTGCAGGCAAAGGTCACGAGGATTATCAGGAAATCAAAGGTGTTAAGTACCATATGGACGAGAGAGAAATCATTGCCGATATTCTCAACGGCAAAAGCTAAAAAACTTAAACATATAAATACAGTAAAAAATCACGGTCGGAAATCAAATTCCGACCGTTTTTTCATACTCTTATTAAGTTAAATAATCATTCCGCCGTTTACACCGACAATCTGTCCCGTGATGAACCTTGCCCTGTCGCTGCAGAGGAACACCGCTGTTTCGGCAATATCATCGGGCATACCGAGCATATTAAGCGGAGTTTCCTCCTTAAGCTCCTGTACGGTCTGCTCATCAAAGCCTTTCATCATATCGGTCATAATCACACCGGGACAAATACAGTTGACACGCACTCCCGACAGACCGACCTCCTTGGCAAGACCTTTGGTAAGTCCGATTACACCCGCCTTTGACGCACTGTAATGCACCTCACAAGACGCACCGACCTGTCCCCACATTGAGCTGATATTGAGAATAATACCGCTGTGGTTTTTAATCATATATCTTTTGAGCGCCTGTTGCGAGCAGTAGAAAACACCGTCAAGATTAACCCCCGTCATTTTCTTCCATTCATCGGGAGTTATGTCGGTAAACAGCTTTTGCTGTGCAATTCCCGCATTGTTGACAAGCACATCGAGGTTACCGAAACGGCTGTCGATTTCGTCAAACATTTTGCAAACGCTTTCATAATCGGAAACATCTGCCTGAACAGCAAAGGCATTTATGCCGTATTCATTTGTAAGCTTTTCGGCAAGGCTTTCGGCTTTTTCGGAATTTTTTGCAAAGTGCAACGCAACATCGCAACCGCATTTTGCAAAAGCAACGGCAGTCTGCGAACCGATTCCGCCCGATGCACCTGTTACAAGTATTTTTTTCATCATATTAATACCCGGTAGGGGCGGTTATCATCCGCCCGTTCGTGTGTATTGCACACGATTGAACACATTGTGTTCAAATTTAAACATATTATTGATTACATCAAAACCATATTTAATGAACACAAATTCTTATTAAAGCGGGCGGTCAAAGAAAAGACCGCCCTTTATTTATTTTACTTCTTAAAACTGTCTTTAAGGCTTACACTGCGGTTGAATACGAGGTGTTCGGGTGAGCTGTCCTTGTTGTCAATGCAGAAATAGCCGTGGCGCATAAACTGATAGCTCTTCGGAGCCGTTGCGCCTGCAATATTCTTTTCAGCCTTACAGCCTGTAAGAACTTCAAGTGAATTTTCGTTAAGATAATCGAGGAAGTTTCTGTCGCCTGTATCGGGGTCCGGAACAGTAAAGAGGTTATCGTAAAGTCTTACTTCCGCATCAAGACAGTTGTTAGCATCAACCCAATGGATTGTGCCTCTTACCTTTCTGCCGTCGGGAGTATTTCCACCCTTTGTTTCGGGATCATACTCTGCATAAACCTCAACAACATTGCCGTTTTCATCCTTTTTGCAGCCTGTGCATTTTACGATGTATGCAGACTTGATTCTTACCTCGTTGCCGGGATAAAGGCGCTGATACTTCTTTACGGGTTCTTCCATAAAGTCGGTTTCTTCAATGTAAAGCTCACGGCTGAAAGTAACCTTTCTTGTACCGTCCTCAGGACGGTTCGGGTTGTTCTCAACCTCAAATTCTTCGCTCTGTCCCTCAGGATAGTTTGTGATAACAAGCTTAACAGGCTTTAAAACGCACATTGTACGCTCTGCTGTTTCGTTAAGGTCATCACGCAGACAATGCTCAAGAAAGCCGTATTCAACAATTGAATTAACCTTTGAAACACCAATCTGCTCAATGAACGAACGAATTGACTTTGGTGTGTAACCCCTTCTGCGAAGTCCGCAGAGTGTAGGCATTCTCGGATCGTCCCAACCGCTTACATAGTTCTTTTCAACGAGTTCACGGAGCTTTCTCTTTGACATTACCGTGTTGTTAATTCCGAGTCTTGCAAATTCAATCTGTCTTGGCTTGCACGGAACGGAAATATTGTTAATTACCCAATCATAAAGCGGACGGTGAGCCTCAAATTCAAGTGAACAAAGGCTGTGCGTAATACCCTCAAGAGCATCCTCAATCGGATGAGCAAAGTCATACATAGGATAAATGCACCACTTGTCGCCTGTTCTGTGATGCTTGAGTCTGTTAATTCTGTAGATAACAGGATCACGCATATTAAAGTTACCCGACGCAAGGTCAATCTTTGCACGGAGAGTCATTTTGCCGTCCTCAAATTCGCCGTTTTTCATTCTTTCAAACAAATCAAGGCTTTCTTCTATAGGACGGTCACGATACGGACTCTTTGCAGGTGTCTGTGTGTCACCTCTGTATTCTCTCACCTTGTCGGGAGTAAGCTCGCAAACATATGCAAGTCCCTTTTTGATAAGCTCAACGGCAAATTCATACATCTGATCAAAATACTGTGATGCATAGAAAAATCTGTCGTCCCAATCATAACCAAGCCACTTGATATCCTCTTTGATAGCGTCAATATATTCTACATCTTCCTTTGTAGGGTTGGTATCATCCATACGAAGATTGCAGATTCCGCCGAAATGCTCGGCAGTACCAAAGTCAATGCAAAGAGCCTTTGCATGACCTATGTGAAGATAGCCGTTCGGTTCGGGAGGAAAACGGGTGTGAACCTTTTTACCCTCAAATTTTCCGCCCTCGGCAGTATCCTCTTTTATAAAATCCCAGATGAAGTTGCCCTGAACGGCAGCTTCACCCTCAACATTCTTTATTTCTTCAGCCATTTGCCGTGTACCTCCGTCAGTAGAATTATGCGCCGAGCTTTTCAAGACCGATTTCAAGTCTTTTGAGCGACTCTTCTCTTCCGAGAATGTCAAGAATTTCAACAGCACCGCCCGGAGTTACTGTTTTGCCTGCTGCGGCAATTCTTACAGGCCACATAACTGTGCCGTTTTTAAGCTCTTTTTCAACCGCCATATTGATAAGGCAATCGTGAATTGAGGTGTTGTCCCATGTCGGCAGAGCCTTTAATCTTTCGTAGGCCTCACGCAATACAACGGGAGCGTTTTCAAGATTAGTCTTGCTCTTCTTATTTACGAAAAGCTCCTTGTCATATTCGGGAAGTTCTGCAAAGAAACCGAGCATTTCGGGAATATCCGTGAGCTTTGTAGTTCTTTTCTGAAGAATTTCGGCAAACTTCTCAAAAGGCATTTCTCTGTCACCAAAAACCTTCTTATAGTATGGCATACAAACATCCGTAAATTCTTCGGGAGTCATAGCCTTTAAATACTCACCGTTGAACCATGAAAGCTTGTCATAGTCAAAAATTGACGGTGACTTGCTGATACCGCTTACATCAAACTCTTTTTCAAGTTCTGCAAGGGTAAAGATTTCCTGATTATCCTTTGGACACCAGCCGAGAAGTGCAATATAGTTGATGATTGCCTGTGGGAGGTAGCCCTCGTTAATAAGGTCATAGAAGCCTGTTGCGCCGTGACGCTTTGAAAGCTTTGAAACATTGCCGTCGGCATCCTTGCCCATAATGAGCGGAAGGTGGATATATGTCGGAATTTCCCATCCGAATGCTTCATAAAGAAGATTATATTTCGGTGTGGAGCTTAAATATTCACAACCACGGACAACATGAGTAATGCCCATTGTGTGGTCGTCAATTACATTTGCAAAGTTGTATGTCGGGTAGCCGTCAGTCTTGATAAGAATCTGATCCTGAAGTTCGCTGTTGTCAACGGTGATTTCACCGAAAACTGCGTCTGTAAATGTTGTACTGCCCTCAATCGGCATTTTCTGGCGAATTACATAAGGTGTACCCTCGGCAAGAAGTCTGTCGATTTCTTCCTGCGGAAGATTACGGCAATGTCTGTCATAACCACCGCCAACGCTGTCTTCCTGTAACTTTTCAAGTCTTTCCTTTGTGCAGAAACAACGGTAAGCCTTTCCCTCTTTTATAAGCTGTTCGGCATAAGGAAGATACATATCCTTTCTTTCGGACTGAACATAAGGACCGAAATCACCGCCGATATCAGGACCTTCATCGTGTTTAAGTCCCGCAAGTTTCATTGTATCATATATAACATCAACCGCACCCTCAACAAGGCGTTCACGGTCGGTGTCTTCAATTCTGAGAACAAATTTGCCGTTTTGTGATTTTGCAACGAGGTACTCATAAAGAGCAGTACGCAGATTGCCGACATGCATAAAACCTGTCGGGCTTGGTGCATATCGTGTACGGACAGTTTTTTCAGCCATAATAATATCCCTCCGAAATTTATGTTTAGGTGTGTCGGTCAGCGCATATTTTGCTCGCAACACCGTTGTTACATATATACGATTTATTATATCATACCGTTTTTTCATTTTCAAGTCCGATGAATGCACCTACGAACAATCCAAAAATTTCATATAAAAAACGGTCGGGCAACCTTGTTTTGCGTTTTGCAAACTGTCTGCCCGACCTTAATTTTCAATTTTCCATTTTCAACTTTCAATTAAAATCTAAAGATTAGCCAGTAAAAGTTCCCATATACAGCGGAATGTCGCTTTCGTTGTCGAGGATAACAAACATAAACGGACGATTAAATTCTACCGTCACATCGGTTTTTGAAAGTTCTTTTGTTCTTTTTTCAAGTTCTGCCTTGTCGCCGTTTGACTGTGTTCCGCCGATACCGCCTGCGTTAATTGAAAGCGACGGAGCGATGTCATACATTGCGCTGAACGCAATATCATCGGAACGGCTCAGATTCTTGTATCTTGAACGGTCAGCCGTGAATGATGAATTGATTCCGCTTTTTTCAACAATCTGCGTTATATTTTCTGCAGACTTATCTCCGCTGACTGAAAATTCAGGAATTTTTGCCTTGGCTGTTTTGGTCACATCAACGCTGTCAAGCAATGTTGTGTATTCAAGGCTCGTAAAATCGGTTGCGTAATCATCAAGCGAAACACCTTCGTTCGGCATAATAACCATCATTTTGAGAGGTGTTTGCGAGAAATATTTCATAACGGCAGTCGCCTTGTTTGTCTTCATATATGTTTCGTTTGAGGTCATATATGTAACTTCTTTTTCACCGTCAGCCGACTTAAATTTACCTTTTTCAATGTCGGTCTGTGCATAAGGATTAAGCCATCTGTCACAGATATCTGTCGCAGAAAGTGAAATCACACTCTGCTTTGTGTCAAGATTTTCAAAAACAGAACCGTTGTTTGTAAAATCGGCATATTTTTTGTCAAGCTTTTTCAAAGCGTCGCTGTCCGAAAAATTAAAACGCAGAACATTAGTATCATAATAATCCTTTGTTGTCTGCAAAAAGCCTGTCATAATGTCGGCATTATCATTTGAAATCAGCGAGTTGCAAAGCTTTACAAAGCTTTTGTCGCTGTTCTTTTCGGAATCTTTTTCCGAGCTTTGCGAGCTTTCGGGCGATTTGTCCGAAGATGCAACCGATTGAATACGGCTTGCAAAATATGACGCACATTGGTTCATATTTTCAAGCGTCACACCGCTGCAAAGTGCATTGGTGATTTCTTCCTGAGTATCGCCCGACGCACCGTTAGCCATAGCCTCAAGATTAAGAACCGCATTTGCGGGACAAAATACATACGAACCGCTTTTGTGACGGTTTCTGAAAAGCCTGAGTTCAAAATCGGTTATTTTTGCGGAATAGGTATCATATGATGACGGGGCGGTTTTTGCACCGTCGGCATAATTGAATGTATCATCGGTTTTGTCGGAGCGTGTGTATTTCAGCGAAAGGTTTTCGCTGTCCGAAAATTCATCGGGATTTGAACATGCAGTAAGCACCGTGCCTGCCATAAGAAGACACAATGCAACAGAGAGTGCTTTTTTCATCATTCGTCATTTCCTCCTTTGGAATCGTTACAAAGCTTTTGCGCCAGTCTGAATATTTTTTCTGCCGAATCGGGGCGGTGCAACTCTCTGCACTTTTCCTTCATCTCATCAAGTTTTTCTTTGTCTTTAACAAGGTTTACGATATCATCTGCACCTGTCTTTTTTCGGAGCATAATTGCCGCACCCTTGTTGAGTAAAAATTCCGCATTGTCCCGTTCCTGACCCGGAAATGCGCTGTAGATTGCCATGGGAAGCGAACAGGCAAGGCTTTCGGTAACGGTAAGTCCGCCCGGCTTTGTAACAATAAGGTCTGAGATGTGCATATAATCCTCAACATTTTTTACAAAGTACAAAAGCTTTGTGTTGTCCTGCATACCCGTTTCTTCAATTACCTTTTCAAGGTTTGCAAAAAGCTTGATGTTTCTGCCCGTGATGACAATAAACTGCATTTCGGGAGCTCGCTCCGCAAGAGCTTTGTAGAAGCTCAGCACGCTTGTAACACCGAAAGAACCTGCCATAAGCAGAATTGTAGGCTTGTTAGGATCAAGCCCTTCACGCTCACAAATCGTCTTTTTGTCAAAAGGCTCTGTAAAACGGTCAAAAATCGGAATGCCGAGCGGATATATTATGCTCTTGTCAACACCGTATTCATCAATAAGCTTTGTCGCCATATCAGGCTCTGCAAGCACATATGCGTCAACATACGGAACAATATATGTTCTGTGTGCGTCATAGTCAGTTATAAGGCTGATTGCCTTAACATCAATCTTGTGCTGACTGCGAAGCTTTGAAACCATTGTTGTAACAAACGGATGACACATAATAATTGCATCGGGCTTGTATTCATTGATTGTGTCAAGCAGCTTTGCCGACATCATTGTGTTGGACTGCATAACAGCCTTGTACATAAGGGTTCTTCTGTCGGTAATCTTATAGAATTTGCCGTAAACCTTTGGAATTTTCGTTGCCATAAAATGATAGCCGTCACAAACGGTTTTATCATATACCCTGCCGATTGTCTTCATGGCGTCAATAACCTTGACCTTCGTGTCGGGACTGACGGCTTTTATTTTTGCCTCAATAGCCGCAGCGGCTCTCTTATGCCCTCCGCCTGTTGATGCTGTGAAGATGATTATTTTCATATCAGTTCTCCGTAATTCAAAATAACCGAAAACGGTTTTGCACACAGGGGTGCTTTTACTATTATACTTTTAATCTGCAAGTATTTCAATAGATTATTTTTGCATTTCATCTGAATTTTAAATAAAAATAATTAAATTTTCGTTTGTGTTTTTTAATTGGGGCAACTGTTCCGAGCTTTTAAGGCGGTAAAAATTCACACTCGGAATATGAGTCGGAAATATTGCTAAAATCTTTTGGTAAAAAGAGCTTAAATTTCTATAAAAATAATTTCTAAATTTTGTGTTTTCACACTTTATTTTTTTAAAATTATATTGTAAAATAAAGACTGTACTGTAATATATTTCAGTATAGGGTAATTAAAGAAAGTAATAAAAGCGTTTCCCTTTTTGAAAATCAAATGCAGTAGGTTTTCAAAGGGCAATTATTGGGTATATATGAGGTGAATTTTTTTGAACAGGAATTTTATGGACGATATTCTTGTTGTTGATGAAGATCTTGTTGACATCAACTGCGACGGCAACAGACAGTCTGATAACAAGAAAGGAAAACATTCAGCGGGCGGTCGTATGGCTAAAGACGAAAAGAAAAGCAAGAAAAAGCTTGCAATCATCATTTCATCCGTTGCCGCAGTTGCAGTAGCTCTCGGTGTGGCAGGTTTCTGCATTTTCGGAGGAAACCTGTTCAACAGCGTTGAGGAGGCTATTGCCGGTGAGTTTAAGTTTCCTGACGGAACAACCGTTTCGGGTGTTTCAATTTCGGGAAAAACATACGACGAGGCAAAAAAAGCTCTTGAAGAAAAGGAAGAAAGCTTTATTAAGCCTCTTGACATTTCGGTTGATGTAAACGGAGTCATCAGTAAAGTGACCGAAAAGGATTTCAAATATACTTATGACATTGAGTCTGTACTTAATGAAATCAAAAATGAAGCAACCGATCCGTCTGTTGAAACTTCAACAAGCAAAAAGAGTTACACGATAACAGCTACCGTAATCGCAGAAAGTGTTGACGAAGCAGCAAAGAAGGTTGCAAAGAAAAATTACAAAGAGGCTGAGAACGCAAGAGTTTCAAAGTTCCACCCCTATGCCAAAAAGCGTTTTGAATATACAGAGGCGTCACAGGGACAGAAAGTAAACGAAACAGACCTTGCAAATCAGTTTAAGGGTGTGTTTGCAAGCGGTGCAAGCGAATACAGAATTATTGCCGATGTTGAAAAAACAGATGCAAAAATCTCGGTTGACGATTTAAAGAAAAACATCGTTCTTCTTTCAACATACGAAACCGTTTCCACCAATACGGAAAACGGAACAGAAAATATGCGTGTTTCGCTCAAAGCCTGCAACGGTTCGGTTATTGAACCCGGTGCAACTTGGTCATTCAACAAATGCACAGGCAACTCAAACCTTGAATCTCTCGGCTACAAGCCGGCAGGTGTAATTTCAAACGGCAAGTCCGACATCGGTATCGGCGGCGGTATCTGTCAGTCAAGCTCAACAATCTACAATGCGGCTGTCAGAGCCAACATGAAGGTTGAGGAGCGTTATTGTCACAAGTGGGCATCAAGCTATGTTCCCACAGGTCTTGACGCAACAATCGACTACGGCAACCTTGACCTTAAACTTTCTAATCCGACAGATTACCAGATGTTCCTTGAGTGTAAGGTCGTTGACAACACACTTTATGTTTCATTCTGGGGTTGGAAATCGGATTCATACGACCTTATTATGACTCGTAACAAGCTCACGAATCAGGGTAGTTCAAGCTACACGGTAAAGGCTTGGAGAGTTTATTACAAGGACGGCAAGGAGATTGATTCCGAGTCACTCGGTTCATCAACTTATGATACCGAAAACGGATATGTTTTCATTGATGCCAACAATGATCCCCGTGCAAAATACGGTGATGATGTTGTAATCCCGGATGAAACAGTTCCGAAGAATGACGACAGCAGTTCAAGCTCATCAAGTTCACAGTCATCATACAGTGAACCGTCATATTCAAGCAGTTCTTCATCAAGTCATTCAAGCAACAGTTCATCATCAAGCTCATCGAGCCACAGTTCATCGAGCCACAGTTCATCAAGCCAGTCAAGTTCGGAATCAAAAACCGAGCCACAGCCAAAACCCGATCCCGAACCGACGCCTACAGAGCCTGAATCAGGCGAAGAATAATTAAGCAAAACAACTTCCGATAATAATAAAAAACTCCCTTTCGCAGATAATAAAAGCGGAAGGGAGTTTTTGTATGATAAAACGAACAGGTGCATATACAATTGCTTTTGAAAGCCAGCCTGTTATTGCCGGCTGGGGGTCGGTTGTCGGAAAAAAGGAAGCCGAAGGTCCCCTTAAAAACTATTTCGACAAGATTATTTACGACAGCTATGACGGCTGTGACACCTTTGAACAGGCGGAAAGTATGTTTCAGGGCGAAGCTCTTGAAAAAGCTCTGGAGCGTTCAAAAACACACGCAAACGAGGTTGACTGCGTTTTCGCAGGAGATTTGCTCAACCAATGCATCGGATCAAGCTTTGGACTTATGAAATTCGGAATCCCGTATCTTGGGCAGTACGGAGCGTGTTCAACAATGGCGCAAAGTCTTATTATGGCGGCATCAGCCGTTGAAAGCGGTGGGGCAAAAGTTTCCGCATGCGTCACCTCGTCACACTTTGCGTCGGCGGAACGGCAGTACCGTTTTCCGCTTGAATACGGCGGAGTTCGCACTCCAACCGCACAATGGACAGTTACGGGTGCGGGAAGCTGTATTCTGAAAAGCCTTAAAAAAGGAATCTGCGTTGCAAGAGCGACAGTCGGCAGAATAGTTGACCTCGGTGTAAGCGACGCCAATAACATGGGGGCGGCAATGGCTCCTGCGGCAGCTCAGACCCTTGAATGTTATCTTGAAGATACCAAAACATCGCCCGAGGATTACGATATGATTATTACGGGTGATTTGGGCGAAGTCGGCAGTAAATCACTTTATGATTTGCTTGAGCGTGACGGAATCAATATAAGGAAACAACACAACGATTGCGGACTGATGATTTTTGAACGCTCCAATCAGGATGTTCATGCAGGCGGTTCGGGCTGCGGATGCGCCGCATCGGTTCTTTGCTCAAAAATTATGGACGATTTTCAAAACGGACTCGTTCAAAACATCCTGTTTATGGCAACGGGTGCGCTCATGAGTCCGACATCAAGCGGACAGGGGGCAAATATCCCCTCAATTGCACATTTGGTGAATCTGAAAATTAAGTAAAATTTTTGCAAAATATCTGTTCAAATGAATTTTAATGTGTTATAATGAACCTGTATGAGTAATGATAGAATGCTGAATCAGCCTGTTTTGCAAGCATATTTTGCGACAGACAGGATAAATATTACGAACAGGAGTTGTGTTTATGTTTGGCAGAATTCAAAACATTGACAACAGGGTACTTGATAACATATCCCGAATTCATAAGCCGGCACTAAACAAAATAATGATTACTGCATCTCGTGCAGGCAATGCAGGTATTGTATGGTGGGCAATCTGCCTGCCGTTTCTTATAAACTCCAACTGGAGGGCAACAGGTGCAAACTTTGTGTTCGGACTTGCGTGGGCTCACCTTATGGGAGAGATTATTATCAAGCATATAGTAAAGCGTGTGCGACCTTGCCACACCCTTGATGATGACGAACAGCTTATTGACAGACCGAGATTCTACTCGTTTCCGTCAGGTCACACGACGGCATCGTTTGCAATGGTCGGGGTTGCGCTTATGCGTTGCAAAGTCATAACCTTTATGCCGATTCTTATGCTTGCAATGTTGATTGCGTTTTCAAGAATTTATCTGCGTGTTCACTACCTTACGGATGTTATTGCCGGTATGATTTTAGGCTTAACCTGCGGAATCTGCTCTGTCCTTATTTTCAATACCGTAGTTCCGATGTGGTTTCCTATGGTATAACTTTTGAAAAAATAATATGATAAATGAATTGCATCGGTCGCCCGAACAAGGCTCCGATGCATTTTTGTTTGTACGCATAACTTTTGAGTGACGAAAACACTATGTAATATGTGGCAATAACATTATGTTATAAACATCCTTTGCTAATCAACACTCTTATCGGTTTATTTATTTTTCTGCAATTATCTATAACAAATTTAGTACCTCTGCTTTTTCCGTCCCAGAAAGCCAAAACAAAATCTGCATTGTCAATGATTTCAAGATTGCGTTTCAGCGGAGCATATCTTCCATGTATTTTATATTCAGGAAGAAATTCCGTGTATCTGATATTGTTTTTTACCGCAAATTCCTTTGCACATCTGTCAATTCCATTTGCACCTCCCGAAATGATTTCTGTTGTATCTGTCGGAATATATTTTTCAAGGTTTCTGACTGTAAGCGTCCTTGAACCGATAACCGCAATTTTCATTAACAAAGCACTCCCTCTTTTTATGAACCCATTATGGGTTCACTTTTACATTATAGCACAATAAGGACTTATAATAAACCCATAATAGGTTCATTTGAGGTGCAATTTTATGAAAGGAAAGCCAAAACATTTGTCACTACGCATTGATGAAGATTTGTTGCGTAAATTTGAGTATGTCGCAAAGTATGATGACAGGTCAATGAATTGGTATCTTCTTCATCTGATTAAAAATGAAATTGCGGATTTTGAAGAAAAACACGGTGAAATCCCCACCGCCTCCGACAGTAAAACAGAATAATCAAAATTAATTTAAGGTCGAAAAAGCAATTTTTCGGTCTTTTTGTTTGCCTACATATTCTTTGATGTAATGAATGTTATGTTTTAATTTGGTATACACGATTGCACACGAACGGGAGAACACGGTTCTCCCCTACATTTAAACACAACTTCTATATATAAAAAGCAGTCGGGCGACAATGATTTGCATTTTTCAAACTGTCTGCCCGACCGCAATTTTTAATTTTCCATTTTCAACTTTCAATTTAAAAAAACTTCCGCTCGGGCATAATATGTTTTTAATATTACAAACTGTAACAGCAAAGCAGTCGGTTGGCAATATACCAACCGACTGACTTTTTAATTATTCATTTTTACTTTCTACCCGAGTAATTTATTACTCAAGATTACTCATAAAGCGGATATTTTTTGCAGATTTCTTCAACACCCGCTCTAACCTTTTCCTTGCTGTTCTCATAGTCGTTAAGAACGAGGGTGATGTACTCGGCAATCTTGTCCATATCTTCCTCGTTAAGACCTCTTGTAGTAACAGCGGCAGTACCGATTCTTACACCGCTTGTTACGAACGGTGAACGGGGTTCGCCCGGAATTGTGTTCTTATTTACTGTGATGTAGCAATCGTCAAGACGAGCCTCAAGCTCCTTGCCGGTTACATCTGTATCACGGAGATCCATAAGAAGAACGTGGTTGTCCGTACCGCCTGAAACAAGCTTGTTGCCTCTTTTGAGAAGTCCGTCTGCAAGAGCCTTACAGTTAGAAACAATCTTTTTGCCGTACTCCTTGAACTCAGGCTTTAATGCCTCGCCGAAGCAAACAGCCTTTGCGGCAATAACATGCATAAGAGGACCGCCCTGTGTACCGGGGAAGATAGCCTTGTCAATCTGCTTTGCAAATTCTTCACGGCAGAGGATAAGACCGCCACGAGGACCACGGAGAGTTTTGTGTGTTGTTGTTGTAACGAACTCACAATACGGAACAGGGTTCGGATGAACACCTGCGGCAACAAGACCTGCGATGTGAGCCATATCAACCATAAGATATGCGCCTACTGCGTCGGCAATCTCACGGAGCTTTGCAAAATCGATGATTCTTGGGTATGCAGACGCACCTGCAACAATCATCTTAGGCTTGCATTCCTTTGCAATTTCAAGAACCTTATCATAATCAATTCTGTGCGTTTCGGGATCAACACCGTATGGAACAAAATTGAAGTATTTACCTGAAATATTAACAGGTGAACCGTGTGTAAGGTGACCGCCTTCATTAAGGTTCATACCCATTACCGTATCACCGGGATTAAGCATTGCAAAATATACCGCTGTGTTAGCCTGAGCGCCTGAGTGAGGCTGAACATTTGCGTGTTCGGCACCGAAAAGCTCACACGCACGCTGACGGGCAATTTCTTCAACTACATCAACGCACTGACAACCGCCGTAGTATCTCTTTCCCGGATAACCCTCGGCATATTTGTTTGTGAGCAAGCTGCCCATTGCAGCCATAACTGCCGGAGAAACGATGTTTTCACTTGCGATAAGTTCAAGGTTTCTGCGCTGTCTTTTAAGCTCGTCTGTCATTGCGTTACCGATTGCGGGATCGTACTCGTTGAGGTAATCAAGAGTAGCGATATTTGTTTTTTCACTCATTGTTATATTCCCCTTATATTTTTATTTTAGGATACTGTGTATCCTTTTTGAATTTATGTCATTGCAACGAAAGGGCTTTTTGCCTTAATTCGTACAAATCATCAAGCGTTTTAATTTTTCCTGCCTCATTTCTCAAGGCTGCCGCACCCTTCATGCCCTTGAAATAGCCGACTACAAGTTTTCTTGCCTGAAGCATTGCCATATGCTCGCCCTTGTATTCAACCATTTTGCCGATATGTTCAATCATTACACCGAGCCTTTCTTCAAGGTCGGGAGTGTGAATTTTAACATTCGGGTTTTCAAGGTATGCGTTAATCTGCGAGAAAATCCACGGATTTCCGAGCGTTGCCCTACCGATCATAACAAGGTCACAGCCCGTGATGTCCATAACCTCCTTTGCCCTTTCGGCACTGTCAATGTCTCCGTTTGCAATTACGGGAACGCTGACGGATTCTCTTACAGCCTTTATGATATCGTAATCAACGGGAGGCTTGTAATATTGTTGTCTTGTTCTGCCGTGAACGGTGATTGCCGCCGCACCTGCCGATTCGCAGATTTTTGCAACTTCAACGGCATTTACGCTGTCATCATCCCAACCCTTGCGGATTTTTACGGTTACGGGTATGTCGGTAACGGCTGTCACAGCCTTGACGATTTCTCCGCAAAGCCGAGGATTTTTCATCAATGCACTTCCGCTGCCGTTTGAGCTTATCTTCGGAGCAGGGCATCCCATATTGATATCAATAATATCAGGTTTGTTTTCAAGTGCGTGCTTTGCGGCATCAGCCATACATTTCGGATCATCACCGAAAATCTGAATCCCGCAAGGACGCTCCAAGTCTGAAATTTCCATCAGTTCTTCGCTCTTTTTACTGTTGAAAGAAAGCGCCTTTGAACTGACCATTTCGCTTACGCAGTATGCCGCACCGAATCTTACGCAAAGCTCACGGTAGGCTCTGTCGCTTACCCCCGCCATGGGTGCGAGAACTGCGTGGGATTTCAGCGGAACACCGCCGATGTTAAGATTATCCATATTTTTACACATTTAATGCTGTTACCTTATTCTTTTTCTTGCACCGACTTTTGTGCTGATCATTACAACCGCAATTGCAACTACTCCAAGACCTACGCAAATCCACGAAACGATTCCCGCCGTGTAGCTTGTGGAATACTTTTTTTCGCTGACTGTTTTTGCGATTGTCGGAGCCTGAAATTCCGTTGAATCGGTCGCCTGAGTTTCAACATACTGATTCTGATACTGCGTTTCTTCCTGTTTCGGAGCTTTCGTTTCGGGCTGAACATACTCAGTTGTGGGTTCTTCCGTTTCGGGCTCAACATACTCGGTCGTAGGCGCTTCGGTGTAAACAGGCTCGGTATAAATCGGCTCTGTGTATTGCGGTTCGGTTTCAACGGGAACATACTCCGTCACTACGGGATCGGGCTGGGGATCGGGAGTTTGCGAATCGTCCTCTCCTACCGCAAAGGCGGTTATTGAACAAACCGACAATGCAAGAACCGCAAGTACGGTCGGAAGTATTCTTTTCCTAAAAATTTTCTTAAAATCTGACTTCATATTTAATACCCCGTTCATTCTGCGTGGCACATATTTTCATATACATACTATGATTATAACAAAAGCAGGCGTTCATTGCAAGATTTCAGACAACTTTTCTGCACACAATTAATGACCAAACAACAAAAAATCGGAAAACCGATTGTAAAACCGATTTTCCGACTTGATTATTATGTCAGTTTTTTGAGCGTTTTTTAGCCTTTGGCATAACAAGATTGTAGCTTTCGTCAATCAGCGGAAAGATTTCTTCCTTGCTCACAGAGCCGTCAAGCAAAATACTTATCCACTTGTCCTTGTTCATATGATAGGCTGGCAGAAATCCGTTTTTCATTCTGAGTGAGCCGACAAGAATCGGGTCGCACTTGACATTCATCACATCGACAAAGCCATCGCCGTCAAGCCCTAAAATCTGCCTTTTGACACACATAATTATTGCGTACCATTTGCCCGACATCGTATTCCGCAGAACCGCATTATCGGGACTGCTCTCCCACGGATATTCGGGTTCTGTTCCGTATGTGCTAAGGGCATAGTTTAAAATTACATCTCTGTTAATAGAATTATCATTGTATGCCATTAAGCCTTAACTCCTGCTTTTTTCTTAACGAGTGAAATATATTCCTGCATTGTGATTTCGTTACGCAGTAATTTTTGACACCATTCTTTGCTTTTGCTGTCAATGGTATAGCCTTCCATTTCAACTGATGCGGCAGCATTTTCTATTATCTGTTCAATCGGCTTATTACCGTTCACAGTAACACTCCCTTTCGTGAAATCTGAACTTCATATCATTTTATCATAACAAAGGCATATGTCAACCAAAAGGTGAAAATTACTCGCCAAAGCTGATGCCCATTTTTCTTGCTGTTTCAACAACCTCGCTGTCTTTCGGAACGCTCTTGAGCTTGCCTGCGATGTCCTCAAGCGGAACGGCAACTACCTTATTATTTACAAGGGCAACCATTTTGCCGTAGTCTTTATTGATAATAAGCTCTGCGGCTTTAACACCAAAACGAGTTGAAATCACACGGTCATAGGCATCGGGACTGCCGCCTCTCTGGAAGTGACCCGGTACTGTAACCCTTGTTTCCTGACCTGTTGCCTCCTCAATATCATGGGCAATCTGATAGGAAATTGACGGATATTTCATCTCTGCAACAGCAGCTTTTCTCTGCTTTTTAGGCAAAGCGGCAATCTTTTTTGAAATTGCACCCTCGGCAACTGCAAGAATTGAGAAGTTCTTACCGCTTGCTGTTCTCGCCTTGATTGTCTTGACAACGGAATCTATATCATACGGAATTTCGGGGATAAGGATAATATCCGCACCGCCTGCAATACCTGCATAAAGTGTGAGCCAGCCAACCTTATGTCCCATAACCTCAATAATGAAAACTCTGCCGTGAGATGTTGCGGTTGAGTGGATACAGTCGATTACATTTGTTGCAATATCAACGGCACTCTGAAAACCGAATGTCTTGTCTGTACCCCAAAGGTCGTTGTCGATTGTCTTAGGAAGCGAAACCACATTGAGTCCCTCTTCACGAAGAAGATTTGCGGTTTTTTGAGTTCCGTTGCCGCCGAGTACAACAAGACAGTCAAGACCAAGCTTTTTGTAGTTCTTCTTCATAGCCTCAACCTTGTCAACGCTGTTCTCGTCAACAACACGCATAAGCTTAAACGGCTGTCTTGATGTGCCGAGAATCGTACCGCCCATTGTGAGAATACCCGAAAAATTCTCGGGTTTCATCTTTCTTGTTTCGCCGTAGATAAGACCTCTGTAGCCGTCAATAATGCCGATGATTTCAACATCATTGCCAAGCTGATTATAAAGTGTTTTTGCAACGGCACGGATTGTTGCGTTAAGTCCCTGACAATCACCGCCGCTTGTTAAAATGCCTACTCTTTTCATTGTTCGGAGTCCTCCTTTTTCACTTCAACGGGTACAATCGGAGTTCCGACAGTGCTCGCATATGTTTTTTTCATTGCCTGCTTTTGAGCCTTTAACGCAAGCTTTGAAAAGAATTTCTGACAATTTGTTTTATGTTTTCCACGCTTGTCAACAGACTTATATACACCTGTTGAAAGCTGTTGGCGTGCATTTACGGTATCCTTAAATGAAACCGTGATAACCTCCTGCACACGCTTTTTGATATCCTCGTCCTCAACAGGGAACACAAGCTCAACTCGTCTGTCGAGGTTTCTCGGCATCCAGTCGGCACTTCCCATATAATAAAGCGGATTTGAATTGTTTTCAAATATGAATATTCGGCTATGCTCCAAAAGCTGACCGACAATTGAAATTACTCTGATGTTTTCGCTGAATCCATGAACCCCCGGAACAAGACAGCAGATACCTCTTACTATGAGGTCAATTTTTACGCCTGCGTTTGACGCATCGTACAAAAGGCTGATGATTTCAGGATCAACAAGCGAGTTCACCTTTGCGGTAATTTTGGCAGGAAGTCCGAGCTTTGCGTTCTCGGTTTCCTGAATAATCATAGCCTCAAAGAACGGACGCATTCCGTGAGGTGCAACGATAAATTTGTTGTATTCAGGCGGAGTTGAGTAACCTGTCAATACATTAAAAAGTGATGATGCGTCAACACCGTATTCTTCACGACAGGTGAACATACCGATATCGGTATAGAATCTCGCCGTACTGTCGTTATAGTTACCCGTACCCATATGCAAATATCTTCTGATTCCGTCCTTGTCTTTTCTTACTACAAGACAGATTTTGCAGTGGGTTTTAAGTCCTGTAAGACCGTAAATTACATGACAGCCCGCCTTTTCAAGCTTTGTTGCCCACTGAATGTTGTTTTCCTCGTCAAATCTCGCCTTGAGTTCAACAAGAACAGTTACCTGCTTGCCGTTTTCAGCCGCCTTGATAAGAGCCGCAACAATCGGTGAATTTCCGCTGACACGGTACAAGGTTTGCTTGATGGCAAGAACATTCGGATCGGTTGCCGCCTTTTTGACAAAATCAACCACAACATCAAAGCTTTCATAAGGATGATGCACAAGTCTGTCCTTTTCACGGATAGCCTCAAAAATATCGTCATAACCGCAGAATTCCGCAGGCGGATTTACGGGAACGATAGGTTCAAAGCACATATCCTCACAGCCCTTAATGTGAGCAAACTTTGAAAGGAATGTAAGGTCAAGAGGACCTCTCTGAAAGTAGATTTCACGCTCCGTAACATCGAGAGCGTCAACAAGAAATTCACGAATTTCTCGGTTGCATTTCTTGCCGAATTCAAGACGGACAGGTTCTCCTCTTTTACGCTTTCTGATTGACTTTTTAATTTCAGCCATAAGATCCTCGGTATCCTCGTCAATGTCAAGGTCGGAATCTCGGGTGATTCTGAAAGGATCGTACTGCTTAATGTTGTAAAGCTCAAAAAGCTCACCAAGGTGCATTGCGATTATTTTTTCAAGCAGAATAAACGATCTGCCCTCGTGAGTCGGAAGCTCAAGAAATCTCGGAAGAATTGACGGAACCTGAACCAATGCGAAAAATTCTTCATTCTCGGCATTTGTAAGGCGAACAGCAATGTTAAGGCTTTTGTTTGCAAGCATCGGGAACGGACGGCTTGTATCAACAGCCATAGGCGTCAATACGGGGAAAACTACTTTTTCAAAGTATTCCTCAACAAACGCTTTCTGGTCGCCGTCAAGCTCGTCAGCCTCTTTGAACACAATGCCTGCCGAACGAAGTGACGGAATTATTGAACGGTTGTAACAGCTGTACTGCTTTTTGGCAAACTCGTGAATTTTTTCAACAAGTCCGTCCATAACCTCTGTAGGAGTCATGCCCGACGCGTCACGGCTTGTTCTGCCGTGATGAATTTGGTCAAGCACACCTGCAACACGAACCATAAAAAATTCGTCAAGGTTCGATGCCGTAATTGAAAGGAAGTTGCATCTTTCCATAATTGGATTGGTCTTTTTGAACGCCTCTTCAAGCACTCTTGCATTAAAGTCAACCCAGCTTAATTCTCTGTTAGTATAAGGCATCTTTTGCCATTTTGACATAAGCTTTGCTTTTTCGGATGTTTTTTTATTGTTGTTTTTTGAATTTGACATATAATTCACCACCATAAAAACTGATATATAACCCAATTTAATATATCTGATTAAGTATAAAATACAAAACGAATTATTTCAAGCGAATTGCACTAAATTTTACCTTTGACAACGCATTCTTTACATATATTTTACAATAACACAAATAAAATTGATTTGCAATAGATTTGACAAAATTCGCAAAGATAAAACCAAAATTTTCTTTTTGCAAAATATTCAAAAAATTTCAAAAAATATTGTTTTAATCTCTGTATTATGTTATACTTGCGTTGATTGTTTTATTTACAGATTTTAAAAAATTCTAAAGAAAATGAGAGGTAATTATCATGAGTAAAAAAAGGGGAAGCTTTTCCGGCGGACTCGGATTTGTATTTGCCGCTGCGGGAAGTGCAGTAGGCTTGGGAAATCTCTGGAGATTTCCGTATTATGCAGCTAAGTACGGCGGCGGAACATTTATCTTTATCTACATAATCCTTGCGCTTACATTCGGCTTTTCACTTTTGACTGCCGAAATCGCAATCGGCAGAAAAACAAAGCTAAGTCCGATTCTCGCCTACAAAAAGCTATGCAGCAAATTTTCGTTTTTAGGCTACCTTGCAACGCTTGTTCCTATAATCATTATTCCGTACTACTGCGTTATCGGCGGTTGGGTTACAAAATATATGTGCGTTTATGCACAGGGACTTGTTGCCCCTGCGGCACAGGACAACTTTTTCTCGGACTTTATTTCCGACCCGTTGTCACCCATTGTGTTTTTCTTAATATTTATGCTGTTGAGTGCAGTAGTAATTATGCTCGGAGTAAACAAGGGCATTGAGCGACTGAGCAAATTTTTGATGCCTGTTCTGCTTGTTCTGACAGTCGGAATTTCAATCTACACACTCACGCTCCCAAACGCAATGGAGGGTGTTTCGTACTACCTCATTCCCGATTTCAGCAAGCTGTCAATTTGGACATTTGCGGCGGCACTCGGTCAGTTGTTCTTCTCAATGAGCATTGCAATGGGAATTATGGTAACCTACGGTTCATACACAAAGAATGAGGTAAACCTCACAAAGTCGGTTAACCAAATTGAGATTTTCGACACAGCCGTTGCACTTCTCGCAGGTCTTATGGTAGTTCCTGCGGTTTATGTATTCAGCGGTGAAGAAGGTCTTGGTGCAAGCGGTCCCGGACTTATGTTCATCACACTTCCAAAGGTATTCAACGAAATGCCTGCCGGCGGAATCATCGGATTTTTGTTCTTTGTTCTTGTATTCTTTGCAGCTATCACAAGCTCAATCTCCGTAATGGAAGCAATTGTTTCTTCGCTTATGGACAAGTTCAAGCTTACACGAATCAAGTCCTGTCTTATCGTTATCGTCATCTGCCTTATTATGGGTATTCCGTCATCACTCGGCAACGGTATATGGTCAAATGTTAAGATTCTCGGAATGGACTTCCTTACATTCTTTGACTTCTTGAGCAACAGCATTATTATGCCGATTGTCGCACTTTGCACTTGTATTCTCATCGGCTGGGTTATCAAGCCAAAGACTATTGCAGACGAAGTCACAAGGAACGGCGAGCGTTTCAGCAGAAGGGCTTTGTTTGATGTTATGATTAAATATATAGCTCCAATCTGCCTTGTGTTCATCTTAATTTCCTACACACTTGCGCAGTTCGGCATTATTTCGCTTTAAACCAATAAAATTCAAAAACAATATCACCGAAACGAAGTATAAGCAGTTGTCTTTAAATAAAATATACAACAATTAACTATTCTCCGTTTATCCCATGAACTCTTGAAATTATATGCAATAATTGGTATAATTACAGTTACAGCTCATTTGCTGAATTTTAGGGAGGACAAATACTATGTGTCAGAAAAAACCATTTTACATTACAACGCCTATTTATTATCCGTCAGGCAATCCCCACATCGGTCATTGCTACACCACCGTTGCGTGCGATTCTATCGCCCGTTACAGACGAATGCAGGGATACGATGTTATGTTCCTTACGGGTACGGATGAACACGGTCTTAAAATTGAACAGAAGGCTGCCGAAAAGGGTGTTACTCCCAAAGAGTATGTTGACGAAATTGTAAAAACCTTTAAGGGCTTATGGAAATTTATGAACATAAGCTATGACAGATATATCCGCACAACAGACGATTACCACATTGAAACAGTTCAGAAAATTTTCAAGGAGCTGTATGACAAGGGCTACATCTACAAGGGCGAATACAAGGGTAAATACTGCACCCCCTGCGAAAGCTTCTGGACAGAAAGCCAGCTTATTGACGGCAAATGCCCCGAATGCGGACGAGAGGTTACAGAGGCAAAGGAGGAGGCATACTTCTTTAAGATGTCACCTTTTGCCGACAGAATTGAAAAGCTCCTCACGGAAACAGACTATTTACAGCCAAAGACAAGAGCTGTTGAGCTTGTAAACAACTTTATCAAGCCTGGACTTGAAGACCTTTGCGTATCGAGAACAAGCTTCAAATGGGGCATTCCGGTTACATTTGACGAAAAGCATATTGTTTATGTTTGGATTGACGCACTTTCAAACTATATCTCCGCTCTCGGCTACAAGAATGAAAAATTTGACGAATTTGACAAATACTGGCCTGCCGATGTTCATATGGTAGCAAAGGACATCATGCGTTTTCACGCTATCATCTGGCCTGCAATGCTTATGGCTCTTGACCTTCCGCTTCCAAAGCATCTTGCCGTTCACGGCTGGATTACTTTCAACGGACAGAAGATGTCAAAGTCACTCGGCAATGTTGTTGATCCGTTTGTTCTCGGTGAGCGTTACGGCGCTGACGCAATCCGTTACCACATTATGCGTGAAATGGCTCTCGGTGCAGACAGCTCATTCTCAAACGAAATTATGATTAATCGTATCAATTCCGACCTTGCAAACGGTCTTGGCAATCTTGTTTCAAGAACAGTTGCAATGGTTCAGAAATATTTCGGCGGCACTCTTCCCACAGAGCGTGAGAGCGGCGAATTTGACGATGACCTTATCGAAACCGCAACATCGCTCCGTGCAAAGGTTGACGATTTCATGGACAAGACTCAGCTCCAGAACGCACTTGCCGAAATCTTCAAGCTTGTTTCCCGTGCAAATAAATACATTGACGAAACCGCTCCGTGGGTTATTGCCAAGGACGAAACAAAGAAAGCAAGACTCGCAACGGTTCTCTACAACCTTCTTGAGGCAATCCGTATTGCCTGCACCCTTCTCTCGGCATTTATGCCAACGACAATGCCAAAGGCTCTTGAGCAGATTGGCGCTTGTGAAAAATGTGCCGGCTACGAAAACTGCGACAAGTTCGGTGTTCTTCCTGCTGATGTCACGGTTCACAAGGGAGATGCACTCTTCCCACGAATTGATGTTGAAAAGGAAATTGAAGAACTCAACAGCATTATCAAGAACAACGAGGGTGAAAGTGAAGAAACAAAGGCACTCCGTGAAGAGCTTGAGGGTGTTGCACAGATTGGCATTGATGACTTTGCCAAGGTTGACCTCCGTGTGTGCAAGGTTAAGACCTGCGAACCCGTTAAAAAGAGCAAAAAGCTTTTACAGTTCACAATTTTTGACGGTGTAAAGGACAGAACCGTTGTCAGCGGTATTGCAAACTACTACAAGCCCGAGGAGCTTATCGGCAAGAAGATTATTCTTGTTCAGAACCTCAAGCCGGCAAAGCTTTGCGGTGTTGAAAGCTGCGGTATGATTCTTTCTGCAGTTCACGGCGATGATTTAAAGGTTGTTTTTGTTGATAATATGCCTGTCGGCTCAAAAATCTGTTGATTTATGTTTGTGTAGACAGACGGCGAGCCGCCGTTCCCTGTTCGTGTAGACAGTTTGATAAATTAAAAACTATTTATGCCCGAGCGAAAGTTTTTTAAAATTGAAAGTTGAAAATGGAAAATTGAAAATTGCGGTCGGGGAGACAGTTTGCAATATAAAAACATATTATGCCCGAGCGTAGCATAGTTCGTGTGCGTTGCACACGATTGCACGCATTGCGTGCAAAATTGAATGGACATATAAATTCATCAATGTGGGCGGTCAATGACCGCCCATACTTTTAGGGAGATACACCGATGTCACTTTACAGCAACATTTTCGATGCGCACGCGCATTATGACGACAAATGGTTTGACGATGACCGTTTTGAACTTTTGGAAAACATTCACACAAAGGGTGTGTGCGGAATTGTCAACAATGCGGTTGACCTTGAAACGGCAAAAACCTGCATTGAATATGCCGAAAAATATGATTTTATGTATGCCGCAGTCGGATTTCATCCCGAAAACCTCGAAAATATTCCGGACAATTATCTTGAACAGCTTGCACAGCTTTCAAAGCATAAAAAGGTTGTTGCAATCGGCGAAACAGGGCTTGATTATCATTGGGACATTCCGAAAGACTTGCAAAAGCGTGTTTTTGAGGAACAGATCAGACTTTCTCTTGACCTTGAAATGCCGCTTATAGTTCACGATCGTGAGGCTCACGGTGATGTGTACGATCTTCTGAGAAAATACAAACCAAATGCGCTGGTTCATTGCTTTTCGGGCAGTGTTGAGCTTATGCGTGAAGCGGTTCGCATGGGAATGTACATCAGTCTCGGCGGTGTTGTTACATTCAAAAATGCCCGTCACAGTCTTGAAGTTGCTTTGGAAATTCCGCTTGACAGGCTTCTGCTCGAAACCGACGCTCCGTATATGGCGCCCGTGCCGTTCCGTGGCAAGCGTTGCGACAGCTCTATGATTATCTATGCCGCTGAAAAAATCGCATCTCTGCGTAATATAAGCATTTCCGAACTTCTGCAAATCACCTGCGACAACGCAAAACGATTTTACAATATTGATGATTAATTCATAAAACAACACGGTCGGAATCCTTGTTTGGAAATCCGACCGTGTTATTTTTTCATTATTTTAGTAGTGGCGAACACGGTTCGCCACTACTAACAGACATCAACTTTCATATAAAAAACGGTCGGGAAGACAGTGTTTTGCATTTGCAAACTATCTTCTCGACCGTAATTTTACATTTTCAATTTTCAACTTTCAATTTCATCATTCTTCACTTGCGTGTCTGCGCATACTCTTGTGCAGGAAGAAAAGTCCGATCGAAACTATAAAAAAGATTACAGAACAGATTGCAAGGGCGATAAGAATATTATTCATACTCTGAACAAAGAGATTGTAGAACGCCCTTGAATCAATATTAATCTTGCTCATATAGCCTGTTGAAAGCAACACCGCCGGAATTATACCAACCGTAAGGAATGCCGCAGATGTTGAATAACAGATATACCTTACCGCTCTGTGCTTCCAACTATTTGTAAAGATGATGATTACGCTTAGAATTGCGACAAGGACTGCAAGACCTCCGATAATCAACGGCATCATATTTTTCAATGCAATGAGATAAGCAGAAAGTGTGGTAAAAAGCGGTATTCTGAGCGCCGCCGCATAAATGTTAGCAGCCTGATTGATGAGATATTCTCTGCTCCCATCGTTTGCAACCTTGAGATTATTCTTACTTATGTAGCTGTCAAGCTCGCTGTTGAATTTCTGCTTAAACGCTGTTGTGTCAATCTTAGCCTCCTCGCCTGCATAAAAGCTGTTGAGATAGGCCTGTGTATTATCGTGAATTGTCACTTCGTCAACAACATTTTCAAAAAATTTTTCATCAAGTCCCGACGCATAACCGAGGTTAACAAGGCTCTCTTTGATTTCGTCACGCTTGTCAACAAAATAGTTGCTCGTATTCATATTATCCATAATATACGATGGGTTGAGGATTGTTGACTGAAGAACTATTGCAAACGAAATCAAAAACAGTACAAACGAGAGAACGAACGAAATTATTCCGTAAATAATATGTCTTACTTTAGAATTCATCAGTTCGCCTCCTTATCAATCGGAGTACCCGACACTAACTTTGCATACACAAAATATCTCTGTGTTGTAAGACCGAGTGCATCAAACGGATAGCAGGTGTACATTATAAGATTTTCATAATCCGCCGAAAGGTCATAAGCGGTTCTGTCAGTCGCTTTTTTGACAGCCGTGTCGGTGATTTCATAGATGTAATTACCGTAGCTTGTCTTGATTTCAACCTTCTGACCGACTGCTGCGTTTTTAAGACCGTTGAAATAAGTATTGTTATGACCTGCAACGAGGATTGTTCCGCCGTAACCGGGGACAAAACTTCCGGCATAAATGCCAACACCGTTTCTGAGTGCAACATCATTGTCACCGAAAAAAAGATTTGCGTCAACATTGCAGTCATTGATTATAAGCTCACCGAACAGATTTCCGTAGTTAGGGTACTGAACGGAGTCATTTTTAACATAAGTTTTTTCCTGACCGTTTGAATCCTTTTTTGTAACGGTAGGAACGGTTGAGTTTTCTGACACGGGCACAAAAATATTATCGTACTCTGTTGAATAATCCTTTTCATTATCTGAGAAGAACATACCTACTGCCGAAATCACAGGTGAAAAGGACGGAACAAAAGCAAGATACAGCACAAGATATGTTATCAAACAAAAGATAATGGGAAGAATTATAAAACTCTTCCCATTCTTTGATTTATGACCGTGTCTGATTTTTTTATCAGACATTAGAATCAAGCTCTTTCTTTTTTAGATTTTGCAAGGTAGAAAGCACCGCCTGCTACCATTACAAATGCAACAGCGGAAACAGCGATAATGCCGCTGAAGTCAGCCTCTGCGCCTGTTGTCTTGATAACACTGTTATCCTGAACACTGCCTGCCTTTGTAAGTGTAGGAACAACTGAGAATGCAACCTTGCCGTCTTTGCCGTAAATTGTAAGCTTCTTTGAAGATGTGTCATATGACATTGTCATATCAAGCACACCGACAACTTCCTTACCGTAAGAAAGAAGTGTCTGCTTCTGAGCAAATGTGAGATCTGCAATATTAGATGCACCTGAGTTCTCAAGGAAGCTCTCGCCCTTCTTGAGAATAGCAACGATCTGAGATGACTCATCTGCTGTCATATCGATTGTGTTAAAGTAGTTTTCAGCCTGGTTTACAAACTCGCTCGGAATAACCATCTCCGAACCGTTCATCTTAACAGATGTCTTGAGTTCGTTGAGAACAGCCTGTTCGCTGTCATTGATTCCTGCTGCAAAAGCAGTGAAAGCAGTTGCTGCAACAAGGATGAACGCTACTAACATTGCTGATAACTTTTTCATAGTTCATACCACCTTGTACTTTATTTTGTTTTCATCAGCAAGAAGCTTCACGGATTCATTGGCATAATACGCATCTGCAAGCCGAAAACTGCAGGGAGCACAATGGAAAACTTCACCATTTAACTTCTTTGTACAGTATTATACACCACATTTCGCATTTTGTAAAGCATTTTATTATAAAAATTTGTTATATTCGGAAAAATTACAATCCTTTTGTCAAATCAGGCATTTTCATTGTGCATTATGCCGTTTTAAATCAATTTTGCGCTGCATCGTTTTCTCTGATCTTGTATTTTAATTCATTTGTACACTTGCCTTTTGCATAAAAACACGCCTGCCGATTTATAAATTCCTTCTTTTGCAAATATTCGTGTGCAGACCTTATCCGCTTACCCTACACCTTTTTCTGTAATTGTTTTCTTATTATGACATATTGTGACATACTAATATATAAGTAGAAAATTTATCGGTTATTCGCCATATTTTTGTTTATTTTTTTGCAAATTTTACCTGGGCTTTATTTCAGCTCGTTATTTATGTATTTTTCGGCTAACTGCAACAAAATAATCATATATTTTATGTATGTTTTGTATACATGAAAAATCAGAGTAATTGCATATTTTGCAAAAAAGACATATTTTTCCTTTATTAAACCTTTGTTCATATTGATTTTTTTACTGATTTGAAATATAATAGGAGTGTCATGTTTAAAATCATTTTGTGCTTTTGTGCCGTTTTTCGCCTACAGCACTTTCGTGTCGACTGTGGCATTATCTTGCCATATGCGTACAAAAGCCGAGAAGAGGAGTAATTTAATGGAGATAACATTCAAGGACATAACGAGAATTATCAAGAAAAATATTGTGTTTATTGCGGTGCTGTCGCTTTTATGTGCGGCTGCGTCATATTTTGTAACAACATTTTTTGTTCCGAAAACATATACTTCAACCGTAAAGCTTTATGTTGAAACCAACTACAAAAGCCAGTCGGCTTATGACGATTATCAGAGTATCAACTACGCAAAGAATCTTGTTCTCACCTATATCGAGTTGCTCGATTCAAATTCTTTCTACAATTCCGTTTCAAAGGAACTCAACGAAAAATACACAGCGTCACAGCTTAAATCAATGATTAAGTTTGAAAGCATTGAAGATACCGAGGTTTTTAAGGCGCTTGTAAATTCGGGCAGTCCGTCCGAATCAAAAAACATAGGCAACGCAATTGCAAAAATTGCACCAAAGACAATTGCCAATGTAAAGGACAATGCAAAGCTTAAAATTGTTGACAAGGCTACAACACCGAAAGCTCCTACATCCCCGAATGTTTCGAGAAATGTTATGATAGCTTTCGCCGCAGGTCTTATTATTTCACTCATCATTTCATTCGTCCGTGACATCCTTGATGTTAAAATCAAGTACAATGATGAAATGACAACCGTTCTTGACCTTCCGTTGCTTGCCGCTATTCCCGACTTTGAATATTTTTCAAATCAGAAGGTAGCCGAAAAGAAGTACGGTGACTACGAATCGGGTTATTAATTGTTAAAGGAGTGAAACTGCAATGAAAAAGACTAAAATCGACCGTTCAATCGACACCGAGGCACTTGGCTTTCAGGTTCGTGAATCATACAAAACAGCAAGAACAAACATCGCATACTCAATTTTCAAAAAGGGTTGTAAAAAAGTAGCCTTTACTTCTTCAACAAAAGGTGAGGGCAAAACCGTAACTTCAATCAATGTTGCATCTGCTCTTGCTCAACAGGTTGGCACAAAGGTTATCGTTGTTGAATGTGACCTTCGCCGTCCGAGAGTTAACACAGCTTTAAAAATCACACCTACTCCCGGTCTTACAAACTACCTCAACGAGGAATGTTCACTTGAGGATATTGTAAAGGATACAAAAATCGAGAATCTCAAGGCAATTACATACGGCGCTATTCCGCCGAACCCGTCAGAGCTTCTTGCGAGTGAATCCATGTTTGACCTTATCAAAACTCTTGAAAAAAATTACGACTACATTATTTTCGATACACCGCCAATCGGCGTTGTTATTGACGCCCTGCCTATTATGAAGGCGTCTGACGGTGTTGTTATTATTGCAAGAAATAACTCAACAACATATCCCGAGCTTTCAAGAACAGTTGAAGTTATCAAAAGAACCAATGCAAAAATTCTCGGTGTTATTCTTAACCGTGTAAAGCCTCACGAAACCCGTAAGGGCAAGAGCTATTACTCAAGATACGGCGGATATTACAAGGCATCAGCAAATGACTGATGCCAAACCGCCTTTGCAAACATAAACTAACAGGCTCGTCCTGCCCACAGAGGGAAAAATGGAATCCGTAAAAAGCATAAACAAAAGTGCGTCATCAAGCGGACATACAACTGAACAAAAGCCTGTTTATGATTTTTTAAACGGATTTTTGACATCATATGCTCGTCCGAGCAGAAAGCTGAGTACGAAAGAAATTTCAAGCTTGAAAACGATCCCGGAGTCACAAAGGTCGGCAAATTCATGAGAAGAACAAGCCTTGACGAGCTGCCTCAGCTTTTCAATATTTTAAAAGGCGACATCTCTATTGTAGGACTAAGACCCGTTATGGAGGTTGAAACTGAAATTTACGGCAACTACCGTGATATGCTTTTGAGCGTAAAGCCGGGACTTACGGGTTTCCGGGCGGCAAACGGCAGAAGCTGTACCTCATATGCATGCAGAAGAGCAATGGAGATTTGCTATATCAAAAACCGCTCTGTCTGCTTTGACCTGAAAATTATTCTCAAAACTATCACCTCTGTTTTCAAGGGTGAGGGTGCTGTTTAAGGAGGCAGAGTTTTGAAAGCAGTTATACTCGCAGGAGGATACGGAACAAGAATTTCCGAGGAATCCCAGTTCAAACCGAAACCAATGATTGAAATCGGCGGAATGCCTATTTTGTGGCATATTATGAAGCTGTACACCCACTACGGTGTGAATGAGTTCATCATATGTGCAGGTTACAAACAGCATGTAATCAAGGAATGGTTTGCCGACTATTTTCTTCATACATCAGACATCACCTTTGATTTTACTCAGGATGATAAGATTATTGTACATAACAAAAGAGCCGAAAAATGGAAGGTTACTGTTGTTGACACAGGTCTTGACACGATGACGGGCGGCAGGCTTAAAAGGATTAGCAATTTTATCGGAGATAAACCGTTTTTTATGACCTATGGCGACGGTGTTTCCGATGTTGACATAAACGCTCTGCTCAATTTCCACAAAAAGCACGGCAAGCTTGCAACTATGTCAGCCGTAAAACCCGAAAGCAGATTTGGTGTGCTTGATTTGACCGAAAACAATGAAGTCAGAGCTTTTCGTGAAAAAAGCGATATTGACTCAGGCTGGATTAACGCAGGCTTTATGGTGCTTGAACCGAAGGTTTTGGACTATATAAAAGATGATACGGTTATGTTTGAGCGTGAGCCGATGGAACAGCTTGCAAGAGAAGGTCAGCTTATGTGCTGCAAGCATAACGGATTTTGGCAGTGTATGGACACATTGCGTGACAAGGAGCGTCTGGAAAAGCTTTGGAACGACTGTACTGCTCCTTGGAAAGTGTGGTCGGAATGATGCTTGATTTTTATAAGGGTAAAAAAGTGTTCATTACGGGACACACAGGATTCAAGGGCAGTTGGCTCTGTAAACTGCTTGCAAATGCCGGTGCGGATGTAACGGGTTATTCGCTTAATCCGCCAACCTCACCGTCACTTTTTGAGATTGCAAATATCGAGAGCGATGTAAAGTCGGTTATCGGGGATATCCGTGATTTTGATTCGCTTAAAAAGGCATTTGATGAGGCACAGCCTGAGATTGTACTTCATCTTGCGGCTCAGCCGATTGTGCGTGACAGCTACAAAATGCCTGCATATACATATGAAACAAATGTTATGGGAACGGTCAACATTCTTGAGTGTGTACGGCAGTCAAGCTGTGTGAAATCGTTTCTCAATGTTACAACCGACAAGGTTTATGAAAACAGGGAATGGCAATGGGGATATCGTGAAAACGAACCGCTTGACGGGTTTGATCCATATTCAAACAGCAAAAGCTGCTCGGAGCTTGTAACTCACAGCTACAAAAATTCTTTCTTTGCCGACGGAAGAACGGCGATTTCCACAGCGAGAGCAGGAAATGTTATCGGCGGCGGAGATTTTGCAAACGACAGAATTATTCCCGACTGCGTGAGAGCCCTGGAAAAGGGCGAGGATATTATCGTCCGCAATCCGCATTCCACAAGACCGTATCAGCATGTTCTCGAACCGCTTTATGCATATCTTATGATTGCAAAAGCCCAGTACGGGGACATTAAGTTTGCCGACTGTTATAATGTAGGTCCTGACGAGTGCGACTGCATAACAACAGGCGAGCTTGTTGACTTGTTCGTAAAATATGCCGGCAATATAAACCGGATTGACAAAAGTGAAAAGGATGCAGTCCACGAGGCTAATTTTCTCAAGCTTGACTGCTCAAAACTCAAGACTGTTTTTGGCTGGAAACCTCATTGGCATGTTGATGATGCAGTTAAAAAAACGGTCGAATGGTCATGCTGTTATATGGAAAACGGCAATGTAAGAGGCTGTATGGATAGGCAGATTGAAGAATTTCTGAAATAATCATACGGCAAATATAAAAAGAGGTTTACTTATGAAAAAGGCAATTGTAACAGGCTCAAACGGTTTTATCGGCTCAAATGTCTGCAAAAGACTTTGTGCCGACGGTATAAAGGTGTTTGCCGTTGTTAAGGATGAAAACGAAAACATTGATAACATAAAGAATCTCAGTGGCATTGAAATTGTGTATTGCGAGCTTGATGAGATTGAAACCTTGGCTGACATAATTTCCGACAGAGATATTGATGTTTTCTACCACTTTGCATGGGTAGGCTCGGCAGGATCGCTCAGATGCGATGAAAATGTTCAGCTTAAAAATGCCCTGTGGACCGCTCGTGCTCTCAGAACAGCCGACAAAATGCAGTGCAAAAAGTTTGTAAATGCCGGTTCAATAATGGAAAAAGAAACCTACACCGCTGTTTACACTCAGGAAAGCAAGCCCGGACTTCCGTACATTTACGGTGCAGGCAAGCTGATTGCAAGAGCAATTTGCAAGCCGATTGCAAACAGCCTTTCAATTGACCTCTGTTGGGCAGTTATCACAAACGCATACGGCGTCGGTGAGCTTTCGCCCCGTTTTGTAAATTCTACAATCCGCAAAATCATTGCAAATGAGCCGTTGCAGTTCACCGCCGCAACACAGAACTATGACTTCATCTATATTGATGATGTTGCAAGAGCGTTTGAGGCAATCGGAGAATACGGTAAACCTAACAAGGAATATACAATCGGCAGCGGAAACGCAAGACCTCTTAAAGAATTTATTCTTGAAATGCAACAGACGCTTGCCCCCAACGCAAAGCCGATTTTCGGCGATGTACCGTTTACGGGAATAAATATGCCGCTTGAGGCATTTGATACAGCCGATATTGAAACAGACTGTTATTTCAAGCCCTCGGTTTCTTTTGCCGAAGGTGTTTCAAAAACAATGGAATGGCTTAAATCACTCAATTAGTTTTTTAAAGTAAGGTGTATTTTAATGATACAGAAATTTGAATTTTGCAATACGGACTTTGAGGGTGCATACCTCATCAAACCGTTCTGTGCAACCGATATCAGAGGTGCATTTATAAAGGACTACTCAAAGGAAGTTTTTGAAGCTAACGGCCTTGAACACAATCTTGCCGAGGTTTTCTACACGGTTTCTCACAAGGGTGTAATTCGTGCGCTTCATTTTCAGAGAGTTCACGAACAGGCAAAGCTGGTACGGTGCATTAAGGGCAAGGTTTTTGATGTTATCGTTGACCTCCGTCCCGAATCACCTACATTCAAAAAATGGCAGGGATTCTACCTTTCCGAAGAAAATATGAACGAGCTCTATGTTCCCGAACATTTTGCACACGGCTATCTTGTGCTTGAACCGTCTGTTGTTTCATACAAATGCGGTGAAAAATTCTACGGCGAATATGATGACGGCATTATGTACAACGATCCGGATTTGGGAGTTGAATGGCCGTTTGATGAAATCGGCGGTATTGAAAATCTCATTATTGCCGACAAAGATAAAAATCTTCAATCGTTCAAGGAATATGAGGAAATGTATCTTAAATAAGTTTTAGTATATAAGCCCCGGAGGGTAAAATGAATGTAGTTTATTCAAGTTCGGACAGCTACTCGATGGTTGCGGGTATATCAATGTATTCCCTGCTCGAAAACAACCAATCTGTTGACGAACTAAATATTTTCCTGATTGAAAACGGTATGTCGCAGGAAAACAAAGACAAATTCACAACAATGTGTCAAAAATTTAACCGTCAGATTACTTTTATTCCCATTTCCGATATTGAAAAGCTGACAAACTCATCAATCAACATCGGAAGATGGAATATTAGCACATTTGCAAGACTTTTTTATTCAAGTATGTTGCCCGAATGGGTTGACAAGGTTATCCACATTGACTGCGACACAATGATAATGTCCTCTCTTGAGCCGTTATGGAACATTGATATGAAAGACAAGATTGTTGCAGGTGCATATGAATGTATCGGTGACAGCTATAAAACGGAAGTCGGAATGAAACCCGACGACATATATATAAGCGCAGGCAATATTATGCTAAATCTTGCGGAAATCCGCAGAAGAAAGCTTGAAGAAAATTTCAAGAAGTTTATACAGAATCACCGTCATCTCTCCTTTGTTGACCAGCCTGTACTGAATGCCTGCACTACAAACGAGGACAAGCTTCTTATTCCGCTCAACTACAACGCCTACTCAATTGTTTTTTATCTCAATTATAAAAATGCGAAAAAAGCCAAGAGAGTCAGCCGGTATTATACGGAATCGCAGGTGCTTGATGCAGTTTCCAACCCCTGTATTGTTCATTTTACGACCTGTTTTATGGACGGAACAAGGCCGTGGATTGAAAACAACAATCATCCTATGATAAAACAGTATCTTGATTACAAGCAAAAGAGTGAATGGGCAGACACACCGCTGTGGAAAGACAACCGCAGTGTCGTCAAGAAGTTAGGCGGCAAGATGTTCAATATTCTGCCACAGGGCTTTGTTGCGGGTTCAATCGGAATTGTTCATGACAAAATACTTCCTGCACTGCATAAAATCAAGAAATGATACGGAGGTCAGTATGGAACCGATAAGAGTTTTGCACAACATCGTGCTGATGGATGCGGGCGGAATTGAAACCCTCGTAATGAATTTATACAGACATATTGATAAGGAACAGATTTTATTTGATTTTCTCGTTCACAGACCGCAGGAGGGTTATTACGAAAAGGAAATCAGAGAATACGGCGGAAAAGTTTACAGAACCCGTCCGTTTAATCCCCTGCATATGAGAGAATACAAAAAGGAATGTATGAATATTCTCACAAGTCATCCGGAGTACAAAGTTTTTCATGTTCATCAAGAACTGGGACTCTGGACGCTTGATTATGCTCATCAGGCAGGAATTCCGACAAGAATTGCACATGCTCACAATGCGAAAACTGTCGTAAATCTGAAATATTTCTTCTTTCTTTACGAAAAAATGTTCATCAAAAAACATTGCACGGATATGTTTATGTGCTCAAAGCCTGCCGGAGAATGGCTGTTCGGAAAACAGGCTGTTCGGGACGGAAAAGTAAAATATATCAACAACAGCATTGAAACAGACAGATTCAAATATAACGAACAGACACGCAGAGATATGCGTGAAAAGCTCGGCGTCGGCGACAAAATCGTCATCGGTCATGTAGGCCGTTTTGCACAGCCGAAAAACCATACATTTATTCTTGATGTCTTTAACGAGATTCACAGGATGAATAAGAACACGGTTCTTGTTCTCTGCGGTGAAGGAAAGCTTGAGGATGATATAAAAGCTAAAACAAAGGCACTCGGTCTTGAAAATGATGTGATTTTTACAGGCGTTATGGACACAAGCGTATTGTATCAGGCGCTTGACCTTTTCCTTTTTCCGTCATTATGGGAAGGCTTGCCGCTTACGGGCATTGAAGCCCAGACTTCGGGCTTGCCGATTGTTATGAGCGATGTTATTGCCGATGAAACTGTTGTTACGGACAATGTAACACGACTTTCGCTTTCAAACTCTGCCGATGTATGGGCAAAAACCTGCCTTGATGTGCTTGGCGCATACGAAAGGAAGGACTGTCAGAAACAGGTTACAGACGCCGGATTCGATGTATGCAACACGGCAAAGCTTCTTCAGGACTTCTACATTGACCGCACACTCAGAGCAAGACACGCACAAAAAAATCTATAATTACAGCAAAAACATTTTAAGGTGGTATAAATGCAACAGCTCGTTTCCGTTATCATTCCTACATATAAAGGTGCCGACAAGATCAACTCTGCCGTTGACAGCGTTCTTAACCAGACATACAAAAACATTGAGGTAATCGTTGTTGACGATAACGGCGAAAATGAACCGGAACAGTTGCTTACTGCCGAAAAAATGGAAAAATACGAAACATTTGAAAATGTAAAATATCTTGTGCACAAAAAAAATATTAACGGTTCTGCCGCCAGAAACACAGGAATCAAAGCATCAAAGGGATTTTATTTGGGCTTTCTTGATGATGACGATGTCTTTCTTCCGGACAAAACGCAGAAACAGGTTGACTGCTTTGAAAAGCTTCCCGAAGATTACGCAATGATTTACGGCTCGTTTCTGGAGCATATGACCGAGAACACCGACCGTATTGTAAAAGCGGATAATGCCGACAATTTTCTTTACCGCTTTTTGTGCAACGAAATAATTGCCTGTTCAAGTACAATTATGATTAAAAGAAGTGTGCTTGACTATGTAAAGGAATGGGACGAATCATTTAAGCGTCATCAGGATCTTGAATTTTTTGCCCGTGTTGCCTGCGGCTGCAGGGTTGCCTGCATAAGTGATGTCTGCATTGAAAAGTTCAAGCTTGACCGCAATATGCCGAAGGGCGAGCTTTATGAACAATACAGACTTCATTATCTTAATAAAATGAAGCCAATTATTGAACAATTCACCGAGAAAGAACAAAAAAGATTGTACAACATTCATTATACGGAAATCGGCAAGGCGTATTTAAAACAAAAGCAGTTGAAAAAGGCTATGCATTGGGCGTTTAAAACTTCCAATCCGGCAAAGGCTCTGTTTTTGTTTGTTAAAGACGGAATGACTTTTATTCTACGAAAATAACCGAGGTAATTTATGGAAAACACGCTTCAAAACTCAAAAGACCGGCTTTTCATAAAACTTAACAGCTTTGTTGTAGCCATGATGATTTCAGCACAGACCATCACGGGTACAATCGTTCGTATTCCGGCTTTTAAAGATTTTCATAACAATTTCATAATTTTGGTAATTGCACTTACAATAATCTTTGCGGAAATAATTTACTACAAGAAAGTGACTATAGAACTTCCTGTTATGTTCTTTCTCTCTTTTGTAACCTTGTGGTATCTTTATTCCCTCATTTTTCACGGAAATAACTGCGATCTGGATGTGATTCAATTCATATTTTACGCAATAATACCGATTTATGTCATAGGCAAAAAGCTTGACGGGGAACTTGTGATGCGGTATATTCTCTATCTTTCCCTTATGACCCTGCCGGTTATAAATTTGTTTTTTGTTCTCCAGTATGTAAAATACAATCAGGCATATATGGGAAATATCTACGCAATTTTATCACCTGTTATCGTTGCCATGATACATTTTAAGCTGTACAGAAAGCAGTCGAACCTTCTCATAAAACTTACATATATATACAACCTCTACATAATGGTTAAGATTGTTTTGTTTGCAAACAGAGGCGCTGTTCTCTGTCTTGCCTGCTGTGCCATTGTGCTTGTCATAAACGCATACGATGACGACAAACGCAAAAAATTGTCTGCGATTAAGCTGTCGCTCATTATTGTCTTCTCTGTAATCGGAATTTTGATAATTATATTTGCACTTCCCCTGTTGCATTCGCTGGCAGACTTGTGCAACAGTATTTTAAACAGCGTTCCGAGCTTCATTTCAAAAATGATTAAATATCTTGAACTCGGTGATGTATCTGACGGACGAACCGCAATTGATGCATTTACATTACCCGCAATTGCGAACAATCCTATTTTCGGCTACGGCATTGAAACCTTCTCAAAGGTTTCGGGTGAGCTGGCAAACCGTTCATGGCCGTATCCGCACCAGTACATCTACCAATACCTCTTTGAAGGCGGAATTGTATTCGGACTTATTCCGGTATATTCAAGCCTTTCGCTGACGGCAAAGGTTGTATGCACAAGAATCAAAGATAAGTCAGAATTTGCGTTGTGCTGTACGCTTGTGTGCGTAACACTTCCAAAACTTCTGATTTCCACCGAACCATGGGCAACAACATCGATATGGATGCTTATTACTTATTCGCTGATATACATATGCAAGACAAATCCGATATTTATATCTCTTAATCAGAGCTTCTGCTCACGGCGCAAATAATACAACGGAGAAAATACAATGGTATATAAGATAATGTATCCCCCGATTCCGAATATGGGAGATCTTCTTAATAAAGATATGCTTGAAGAACTGTTTAACATCAAGGTTGTAAGAAAAGACCTTAAAAGCTGTAACCTGATTGCAATCGGCTCTGCACTTGACCACATAATGTACTCAACATATCCGAGAATCAGAGCAAAGCAGAAAATTGAGCATTTTATGAATGATAATGTCCACATATGGAGTACGGGCTTTATCCGAGGCAATACCGAGCTTGATTTGGGGCTGATGTTCAGGCATATACATATACACGCTCTGAGGGGCAGACTTTCGTTGCAGAGAATGGAAAATATTCTCGGCAAAAAACTTGATGTGCCGACAGGTGACGGAGGACTTCTTGCCGAAAGGTGGCTTGGATTTTATCCCGAAAAAAAGTATCTTGTCGGAATTATCCCGCACTTCAAGGAACAGGATCACCCTGTTGTGAAAAAACTTCTTGATAACTACGATAATTCAACGCTTATTGACCTGAAGGAAAACCCAAAAAAGGTTGTCGAAAAAATAGGCGAGTGCGAATACATTATTTCAAGCAGCCTTCACGGTATGATTGTTGCCGACAGTTTCCACATTCCCAATATGCACATAACCCTTACGAACAATATGTTCGGTGACGGAAACAAGTACAATGATTACCTCTCTGCCTTTGACATTACACACACACCCTTTGATTGTTCAAACGGTGATATGCCTACAATCAGCGAGGTGAAAAATAATTACAGAATCGATCCGGATGTTGTTGAACTGAAGAAAGAACAGCTCTTCAATGCTTTTCCAAAATTTTAATCAGTTAAAACTAAGGTCATATTATGAAAAAATTATCAACAAGTAAACAAATGGCAATAAATATGGTTGCCGCCATAGTGTCTTTTTTGATAGGAACAGGAATTAACTTTGTTCTTGCACCCTATCTTGTAAAGGAACTCGGTTCTGAAACCTACGGATTTATCGGACTTGCAAACAACTTTGTCCAGTATGCCACCATTGTAACATCTGCTCTCAACTCAATGTCGGGCAGATTTATTTCAATTGAATACAGCAAAGGAAACATTGACAAGGCATCAAGATATTTCAGCTCGGTTCTGGTTGCCGACCTGATTATTGCCGGCGTTTTACTTTTGGTTTCGTCAATTATTACATTCAACATTGAATTTATACTGAATGTTCCCGAAAATCTTGTTGACAGCGTAAAGATATTGTTTGCGTTCACTTTTGCAACATTTATAATCAGCGTTATCACGGCAATATTTACTACTGCGGCATTTGTAAAAAACAAGCTGTATATCAATTCCCTCCGTGATATTGCGTCAAACACGCTCAAGCTCTTGCTTGTAGTAATTTTGTTCTCGTTTTTTCCCGCAAAAGTATATTTTCTCGCTATGGCGTCACTTGCAAGCGGAATTTTTCTTTTGCTTACCAATATCAAAGTCAAGAATAAAATTCTGCCGGAAGTAAAGATGAACTTCAACCTTTTCAGTTTCAAGCTGGTAAAAGTTCTGATTTCCGCAGGAATTTGGTCGTCAATCGGTTATCTCAGCACAGCTCTGAACAGAGGTCTTGACCTGTTAATCTGTAACCTGACTCTCGGAGCGGGACTCATGGGACTGTTGTCGATTGCAAACACCGTTCCGCACTGCATTGATAACCTTATTACAACCATTGCAAATATCTTCACTCCCAGATTTACAATCCTTTATGCAAAGGACAACACGGACTTACTTGTTGAAGAAACAAAGTTTTCGTCAAAGATTATGAGTTTTCTCATGACTGCACCTCTTGCGGGATTTATTGCGTTTGGCAACAAGTTCTATACATTGTGGCAGCCGACCAAATCTCCGGACGAAATTACCATAATTCAGATTTTGTCGGTGCTTGTATGTATTTCATACCTATTTACCTGTCACACAAGAACTCTTTCTAGCCTTTTCACCGTATGCAACAAGCTCAAGGCCTCCGTTCTTATCTCGCTTGTGTGCGGTGTTCTTACGGTTATTATCGTTTTACTGCTCATACACTTTACACCGCTCGGCGTTTATGCTATTGCAGGCGTCAGCTCTGTTTTTATCGGTCTTAAAGCGATAGTATTTGTTCCGTTATACGCCGCACATATTTTGAAAATAAAGCTTACAACATATTACAGGTCTATTTTCAGAGGATGGTTCTGCTTTGCTGTTGTTATCACCATGTTCATCTTTATCAACAGCTTTGTACACGCAAACAGCTGGATATCATTCCTTCTTCTCTGTGCAGCAAGCGGACTGGCAGGATATGCCGTTTCCGTTCCGCTCATTTTCTCAAGAAAAGAACTCGTTCTTATCAAGGATAAAATTAAGAAGAAGTTTAAGAAAAGCTAAATTATTATCATTTTGAGGTTGCAATGACTGAATATACTTTTTCCGTTTTTACACCGTCATATAACAGGGCAAAAACTCTGCCCAGATTATATGAGGCGCTGAAAAGACAGACATACAGAAATTTTGAATGGATAATTGTTGATGACGGTTCAGCCGACAACACAAAAGAAACGGTTGAGAAATTCATCAGCGACAGACCCGACTTTAACATAACCTATAAATATCAGACCAACAAAGGAAAACACATTGCAACAAATGTTGCGGCACAGATTGCAAAGGGTGAATTCTTTATAACGATTGACTCCGATGACAGCGTAAAAGACGATGCCCTTGAAACATTTATAAACGAATGGAATAAAATTCCCGATGAAGACAGGTCAAAATACAAGGGAATTTCGTGCCGCACCTGTAACGAAAGCGGCAAAACAAACGGTTGTCCTCTGCCGTCAGAACGATTTGACTGTTCCGACCTTGACCTGAGATTGAAGTATAAAATTGACGGTGAGATGTGGGGAATGACAAAACTTGAAATAATCAGAGCCAACCCCTATCCGTGTGTTTCGGGACTTCATTTTTATCCCGAAAATATCTATTGGGACAATATCGGAAGAAAGTATATAACCCGTTTTATTGACACACCGTTGCGATATTACATAAACGATCAGGAAAATTCTTTGACAGGTAACGCTTACTCGGCTCACAGGGAAACTATTTTCGTAAGACTCCACTTTATAAACGAATGTTGGGATTACGCAAAGAGCAATCCTAAGTTCTTTATCAAACAATTTGTGGGACTTTCTCGTGACGGCTTACTCAACGGTAAAAGATTTTCCGAAATAAAAAAGATGCCCGACACATTTTCAAAGAGGGCTCTTGCGGTCATATTTTATCCCATGGGATATTTTTTGTACAAAAAACAATCAGGGGGAAGCAGATAATGAAAAAGGTAGGCATTGTAACATTTCACCGTGCATTGAACTACGGCGCTGTGCTTCAGAGCTATGCGTTGCAAAAAACCGTTTCCTCGCTCGGTGCAGAGTGTGAAATTGTTGACTATATCTGTCCGAAAATCACAGCCGACTACAAACCCTTTCGCATTTATAAAAACGACCTTCTGAAATCCTTTGCAAAAAGCTGTGTCATGGTAAGAAGAAGAGCAAAACGCAGAGACGCTTTTAAGTCGTTTTTCAATAACTATCTTGTAAAGAGTAAAAAGTCGTATACTCCGCAGAATATCGGGGAGCTTAAAAACGATTATGACTTGTTCATTTCGGGAAGCGATCAGGTGTGGAGTCCGAGATGCGTCGGTTTTGATCCCGCTTATTTTCTGACATTTGCCGATGACAGACAGAAGTATTCATATGCGGCAAGCTTTGCCGTTCCGACATTGCCCGATGAATTTATTGATGAATATAAAAAAAGGCTGAACGGTTTTCAGAAGTTCTCAGTTCGTGAACCGAGCGGAGAAAAGCTTGTAAAAGAACTCACGGGCAGAACCGCCGAAACTCATCTTGATCCTACCCTGCTGATTTCGGCAGACGAATGGAAAAAGATTGCTGTTTCAAAAATTGACAAACCGTATATCCTCATTTTTACGGCTAATCCGGCAGTTTCGCTTGTGGATTTTGCCCTTAAACTGTCAAAAGAAAAGAACCTTCCCGTTTACTGCATAAACGATGCACCTCACCCTGTAAGCCACGGTATAAATTATATTGTTGCACCTACTGTTGAGGAATTTGTCGGCTGTTTCAAAAATGCCGAATATGTTGTTACAAACTCGTTTCACGGAACAGCGTTTTCTGTTATTTTCAACAAGAATCTTTTTGTTGAATTCAAGAACAAAAGCGGAAGAAACATCCGCTCCGAAGGTCTTTTGAAAAGTCTTGGAATCGACCGTGAAATTGTTGACGGAAACTGCCGAGAAACCGAAATAAACTGGTACGATGTGAACGAAAAAATCAAGAACCAGACAATAATATCTTTGGATTATCTTAAATCCTTTGTCAGCGGTGGTTAAAATGAGTCTTAAAAATACACTAAAAAAAGTCAGACAGGGCATAATCAAAACATTTAAAGCAAAAAATGTTGTTCCCGTGTATGTGCAGAAGGAGAACAACAATATTCTTGACGGCAAAACCGCTCTGATTACAGGCGGTTCCGGAATTATCAAAAACTAAAGCGGAGGAAAGCGTATGTATTCTACAATAAAAAGCATTCAGTTGCTCACTGCACTTCTGAAAAAATATAATATCAACAAATTGGTGCTTTCTCCCGGAGGCAGTGATATTCCTATAATTCATTCACTTGAAAATGACGATTTTTTTGAGTGTCATTCGGTCGTTGACGAGAGAAGTGCCGTGTATTACGGCATCGGACTTGCACAGCAGACAAAATCCCCCGTTGCCTGTATCTGTACCTCGGGTACGGCTGTAAGCAACTATCTTCCGGGTATGACAGAGGCATTTTATCAGGATGTTCCGATTGTCGCAATTACCGCTGACAAAGACCCGTACAGATTAAATCAGCTTATGCTGCAGAAAACCCAGCAGGTCAATATTTTTGAATCGGTTACAAAAAAATCCGTTAATCTTCCCGTTGTGCGTGGCGGAAATGACAGATGGTACTGCGAAAGACTTATTAACGAGGCTCTTTCGGAGCTTGACCATCACGGAACAGGACCTGTGCATATCAATATTCCGATTGTTGAAAACTCGGCTGTATATGATTGTGAAAATCTTCCTCAGGTTAGGAAAATCAACAGAATTTCTCCCGATATGCCCTCCGAGAAGTGGCGTGAATATGCAGAAAGGCTTTCAAAATATAAGAAAATTCTTGTCATTGCCGGTCAGAACAACTGTTTCTCGGAAGATGACAGAGCGTACGTTGAGAAGTTCTTTGAGAAATACAATTGCCTTATATCGGTTGAGCATATGTCAAACCTCAAGTGCAAGGGCTGCCTTATGACCTATCCCTTGTCAGAATGCTCAATGCAGGGAATGTTCGGCGAGTTATGCCCCGATCTTATTATTTCGTTCGGCAACAATATTGCTTCATATAAACTCAAGCCTATGATTAAGGCTCACAAGGAAAAATTTGTTCACTGGCAAATTGATACTGCGGGAAGAATCAGAGATTTTTCCGACAAGCTGACAGATGTATTTGAATGTACACCGCAGTATTTCTTTAACTGCTTTGCAAAGAACGCACCGCAGAATTCAAAAAATGATATGACATACTACAATATGTGGAGTGACGATATCAAAATGCTTGATTATTCAAGCAATCTTCCGTTCTCAAATATGTATGTTGCCAAAAAGCTTGCTGAAATTATTCCCGACCGTTCTGTTCTGCACCTTGCAATTCTCAGCAGTACAAGAACTATGCAGTTCTTCGATTTGAAACCGAATGTCAAGGTTTACAGCAATATCGGCGCTCTGGGTATTGACGGCTGTATGTCTTCGTTCTTCGGACAGGCATCGGCAACAGACGAGCTTGCCTTTTGCGTTGTGGGCGACCTCAGTTTCTTCTATGATATGAACTCCGCAGGCATCAGAGGAATCAAGAACAATGCGAGAATTATTCTTCTCAACAACGGCGGCGGTTCAGAATTTCACTTCTTTATGGGCAAGGAAAAGATTCCTACAATCAATCAGTACATCTGCGCCGAACATCACAAGGGCGCAAAGGGCTGGATTGAATCACTCGGATATGACTATTACAGCGCAACAACCAAGGAAGAAGTTGACAACATTATTCCTACACTTGCAGAAGAATCCGACCGACCGATTTTTGTTGAGATTTTCACCGATATGGAAGAGGACGCAAAGCTTATTAACAGGCTTTTTCATGACAACAGAATGAAATTTGGCGGAATGAAGCTCAAGATGATGGAAAAAGCAAAGTCAATTCTCAGTCCGTCACAGATTCAAAAGGCAAAAAAATTATTAAAAAAGTAATCAGGTGAAACCAAATGAAAATAGCAATTGCCGGGACAGGCTATGTAGGTCTTTCAAACGCCGTACTTCTTTCGCAGAAACACGAGGTAACCGCTGTTGATGTCGTTGAAAGCAAGGTAAGGTTAATCAATGAAAAGAAATCTCCGATTGCCGACAGGGAAATCGAAGAATATCTTGCTGACAAAAAATTAAATTTGGTTGCAACCGTTGATGCAAAATCTGCGTACAAAAACGCTGATTTTGTAATTATCTCTACTCCTACCAATTACGATGACGAAAGACACTTTTTTGATACATCGTCCGTTGAGGCTGTAATTGAGCTTGTAATTGAGTGCAACCCAAATGCGGTTATAGTTATCAAATCCACTATACCGGTTGGATACACAAAAAGTGTTATTGAAAAATACAAATACACAAAAATTCTTTTCAGTCCCGAATTTTTGCGTGAGGGCAAGGCTCTCTATGATAACCTCTATCCGTCAAGAATCATTGTCGGTGTTGATATGGCAAATGAAGAACTGAAAAAGTCTGCCGAGGCTTTTGCAACGGCACTTGCAGACTGTGCAATTAAGGAAAACATAGACACTCTCTTTATGGACTACACAGAGGCAGAGGCGGTCAAGCTTTTTGCAAATACATACCTCGCAATGCGTGTCAGCTTTTTCAACGAGCTTGACACATATGCTGAAATGAAGAACCTTAACACTAAAAGTATCATTGACGGTGTGTGTCTTGATCCGAGAATCGGAAATCACTACAACAATCCGTCCTTTGGCTACGGCGGTTACTGTCTGCCAAAGGACACAAAACAGCTCAAGGCCAATTTTTCGGATGTTCCGAACGACATAATCAGCGCTGTTGTAACATCTAACAAAACAAGAAAAGAATTTATTACATCACAGATAATGAATAAAAATCCAAAAGCTGTCGGAATTTACCGCCTTACAATGAAGTCAAATTCCGATAACTTCAGACAAAGCTCAATTCAGAGCGTTATGGAGCTTTTGAAAAATAACGGCATCGAGTTAATTATCTACGAACCGACACTTAAAGTCGATTTATTCGAGGGATTTAGCGTTGAAAACGACTTTGAAAAGTTCGTCACAAAATCGGATGTAATCGTTGCAAACAGATACAGCTCCGTTCTTGACTGTGTAAAAGAAAAGGTTTACACAAGAGATTTGTTTTTCAGAGATTAATTTGAGGGTAAAAGTATGGAAACATTGATTATCGGCAAACCGAAAATTGAAAAACTTGATAATCGTGCCAGACTCTGTTCAAAAATCAGCGAAAACGGAAAGCCTTCCTACACTCTCTGGTTTGATGTTGATGCAAAGTATGCTGACTATCTGACCGAAAGTGCCGACGCATTCGTTGTTGCGCTGTTGCCGTATGCAATGAACAACAGTCTGAATATTTCGGCAGAAGCAAAGATGTCGAAGCAACTGTGTTTTCAGCTTAATGAAATTTTCATTCCCGTTCTTACAAAAAATTCAAAATTATTCAACAAAATTTCGATATCTGCAAAAGAGCTTACACAGGAAAACTACTGCTGCAAAAATGCGTCGGCAACAGGATTTTCGAGAGGTGTGGATTCATTTGACACAATTTGCAGTCTTTCCGAAAACAGAACGGAAAAGCTGAGTCATCTTACCTTTTTCAATGTCGGCTCCCACAGAAGTACGGCTAATTACACACCCGAACAATCTGCCGAGCTGTACGAAAATCGTCTTGAAATTGCAAAAAAATCCGCAAAAATCTTTGATATGCCATTGATTGACATTAATTCAAATCTCGGTGAACATCTTACCCTGCCGTATGTAAAGATTCATCATTATTGCAGCTTTTCGGCGGTCTTGTGTATGCAGAAATTTTTCAAAAACTACTATTATGCATCGGGATACCCGATAAGCAGTTTTTCGATAAAACAATGCGACACCGGCTCGGCACACTATGAGGCATTTACGGCAAGTATGCTGAGTACCGAAAGTACCGATTTTTACATTACAGGTCTTGAAAAAACAAGGCTTGAAAAGGTTGACTTCATTTCAAAATTTCCGATTACATATGATAACCTCAATGTGTGTTACTACGGTGAGAACAACTGCGGTCACTGTGAAAAGTGTGTCAGAACGCAATTTGAGCTTATGGCACTCGGAAAACTTGAACTGTATAAGAATGTTTTTGATATTCCGAAATTTTACAGAGACAAAAACAAATATATGAACTATGTTCTCAAACATCAGAACAAGGACTATTATGCAGAAATTCTCAGTCTTATGAAAAAGAAGGGTTTCAAGCTTACGCCAATTCAAAAAATTAAAAAGGCTGTCTATGCCGTTTATCTTAAATTCAGAGGGAATTAAGGCTTACGGTTGCTTTAACCGACAAGCCATTGAGGAGGTATAGCAGATATCAGATGATGTCTGCGTTTTTATAATGCCTCACGGCTGTGGGTTTGGCGGTTACTTCGCACAAAACAAAAATGCATCAGACCTTTTCGGGCATCTGATGTATTTTCTTTTTTAAACTGTTTTCTTGAATAGACTTCGGTGGCACACCGCCGACATCATTTTCTGTTTTCAACTTTCAATTCTTAATTGAAAGCACCGCTCGAGTATTTAACTTTTGCACATGCAAATACTGCTACCCGAATTGGGTGCAACAACTTGTTGCTTATTCTTCCTCAGCAAGCTCATCGGCTGTAACTTCTGCCTGCGGTTCTTCCTTTGCAGCCTCCTCAGGCTCTTTTTCGGAAACAATATCGTCAATTTCCTCAATAAGCTTCTGTTCTGCGCATCTGTGCTTTTTTAAAGCGAGAAATGCTGCTGTGGCAGCCGCAAGTGCAGAGATTGCACCGATGATTGTGTAGAATAATTTTTTGTTTTTATCCATTCCGGCACCTCTTTCAGTATTAATATAAATCAGCGGAAAAACCGTATTTTTCTACTTATTGCTATTTTATATCATTTTTACAAATTTTTCAATAGGCAACTGATAATCTTTGCACAAATGGCTGTCAGTGTGTTATATTCTCTTTTTACGCTCTGCAAGGGCAAAAAGCACTCCGCCCGAAATTACAACAAGCATCATAACAGCCGTTGCTGTCACTCCTGTCTGAACACTGCCGTTTTTATCAGGCTGTGAAGGAGTGCTGTCCGATGTTGCGGCACCGCCTGTTGCCGAAGTCGGATTTGCAGAGATTGTACCGACAGTTGCAGGCTCACCCGTCGGAGCAGTCTGAACAGTCTGTTCCTGAGTAGCAGTCGTTTCTTCCGACGCTGAGATTTCTCAACAAGGATGGCTCAAAAATCTTTGAATACACCTTTGATTCATCAATTTTGCTGAAGAAAAAACAACAAAAGCAGAATAACAAATAAAAATCAAAACAAAAACGGCAGTACCAAAAAATCGGTACTGCCGTTGTTATATAAGAAATTAATCTCTTGTTTTTTCGCCGTTAAGAATCATTTCTGCATTCTTAACACGCTCTTTTGTCGGGGGATCAATGCCCTCGAGAGGATAGTCATAACCGAGAGCCTTCCACTTGTACACACCGAGTGTGTGATACGGAAGAACTTCAACTCTTTCAACATTCCTGAGCGAACGGATAAAGTCGGCAAGTCTGAAAAGATACTCGTCCTTATCATTTCTTTCAGGCACAAGAACATGTCTTATCCATACGGGCTTGCCCATATCGGAAAGCTGTCTTGCCATTTCAAGAATATTGGTGTTTGGCTGTCCTGTAAGGATTTTGTGCTGTTCGTTGTCGATATGCTTTATATCAAGCAACAGCAAATCCGTATATTCCATTAGCTCTTTCCACTTTGAATAGAACGGCTCTTTGGTTGTAAACGGGTTGGCGCTTGTGTCAATACAGGTATTAACGCCCTGTTTTTTAGCCTTCTTGAACAAATCAAGCAAAAAGTCAATCTGTAAAAGCGGCTCACCTCCGCTTACTGTGATACCGCCCTTATTTTTCCAATAGGGGCGGTATGCAAGCGCTTTATTAAGCAACTCGTCGGCGGTGTATTCCACGGTGTTTTCATCGTGTTTCCAGGTGTCGGGATTGTGGCAGAACTGGCAACGCATTGCGCAGCCACTCAGAAAAATCACAAATCTCACACCTGGACCGTCAACAGAGCCAAAAGTTTCTATTGAGTGTACAAAGCCTTTAACAGCGTTGTCCGACATTACATTCTGTCGTGGCAGGTTCTGGCAATAACATCCAGCTGCTGCTCTCTTGTAAGGTCGATGAACTTAACAGCATAACCCGATACACGGATTGTGAAGTTAGCGTACTCTTCCTTCTCAGGATGCTCCATAGCATCAATGAGTTTTTCTGTACCGAATACATTTACATTGAGGTGGTGTGCGCCCTGATCAAAGTAGCCGTCCATAACATTTACGAGGTTGTCAACACGCTCGTCGTCGTTGTGTCCGAGAGCACCCGGGTTGATTGTCTGAGTATTTGAAATACCGTCAAGAGCGTACTCGTAAGGAAGCTTAGCAACAGAGTTAAGTGAAGCAAGAAGACCGTTCTGCTCTGCACCGTAGCTTGGGTTAGCACCCGGTGAAAGCGGCTCGCCTGCTTTTCTGCCGTCAGGAAGTGAACCTGTAGCCTTACCGTAAACAACATTTGATGTGATTGTAAGGATAGAAGTTGTAGGCTCTGAATCTCTGTATGTGTGGCAATACTTGAGCTTAGCCATGAATGTCTTGAGAAGATCAACGGCAATCTTATCTGCTCTCTCGTCATTGTTACCGTATCTTGGGAAGTCACCCTCTGTTTCAAAGTCAACAGCAATGCCGTCCTCGTCACGGATAACCTTAACCTTAGCGTACTTAATAGCGCTGAGTGAGTCAACAACATGTGAGAAACCTGCAATACCTGTTGCAAATGTTCTTCTTACATCTGTATCGATAAGAGCCATTTCTGCTGCCTCATAGTAGTACTTATCATGCATGTAGTGAATCATGTTAAGTGTGCCTACATAGAGGTGAGCAAGCCAATCCATCATTGTGTCATACTTCTTGATAACTTCGTCATAATCAAGGTACTCTGATGTGATAGGTGTATATTCAGGACCAACCTGCATCTTTGTCTTTTCATCAACACCGCCGTTGATAGCGTAGAGAAGGCACTTAGCAAGGTTAGCTCTTGCGCCGAAGAACTGGATTTCCTTACCTGTCTGTGTTGCGGATACGCAGCAGCAGATTGAGTAATCATCGCCCCATACAGGACGCATTACATCATCGTTCTCGTACTGAATTGAGCTTGTTGTAACTGAAATATGAGCAGCATACTTCTTGAAGTTCTCCGGAAGTCTTGAAGAATAAAGAACTGTGAGGTTTGGCTCAGGTGAAGGTCCCATATTCTCAAGTGTGTGGAGGAAACGGTAGTCGTTCTTTGTAACCATTGAACGGCCGTCAATGCCAAGACCTGCAACTTCGAGTGTAGCCCATACAGGGTCGCCCGAGAAGAGCTGGTTGTAAGACTCAATTCTTGCAAACTTAACCATACGGCACTTCATAACAAAGTGGTCAACGAGTTCCTGAGCCTGTGATTCTGTAAGTGTACCGTTCTCAAGGTCACGCTCGATGTAGATGTCGAGGAATGTTGATACACGACCAACGCTCATTGCAGCGCCGTTCTGAGTCTTGATAGCAGCAAGATAACCGAAGTAGAGCCACTGAACTGCCTCTGCAGCGTTCTTAGCAGGCTGTGAAATATCAAAGCCGTAAGAAAGTGCCATTTCCTTCATATCGTTAAGAGCACGAATCTGATCAGCGATTTCTTCACGAAGCTGGAAGTCGCCTCTTCTCATACCCTGACGGTTTGTTTCTGCAAAGTCCTCTTTCTTGCCTTCGATAAGACGGTCAATACCGTAAAGAGCAACTCTTCTGTAGTCACCAACGATTCTGCCTCTGCCGTATGTGTCGGGAAGACCTGTAAGAATCTTGTTGTGACGGGCAAGCTTCATCTCGGGAGTGTAGATATCGAATACACCCTGGTTGTGAGTCTTGTGATATTTTGTAAAGATTTCGTGGAGTTTAGGGCTTGGAGTGTAGCCATACATCTGGCATGACTGCTCAGCCATTTTAATACCGCCGTAAGGCATAAATGCACGCTTGAGAGGCTTGTCTGTCTGAAGACCTACAACCTTTTCAAGGTCTTTATCAAGATATGCAGCGCCGTAAGCTGTGATGCCGCTTACAACCTCAGTTTCCATATCAAGAACGCCGCCCTTGGCTCTTTCTTCTTTCTGGAGTTCCTTGAGCTCGCCCCAGAGCTTGTCTGTAGCTTCTGTAGGACCTTCAAGGAAAGACTGGTCGCCGTCATAAGGTGTGTAGTTTTTCTGAATGAAGTCTCTGACATCAATGTCGGACTCCCATTTGCCACCTGCAAAATTTGTCCATTCTTCTCTCATTACTGTAAAACCTCCGATAATGATAATTAATACTGAATTTTGTATATGACACAAAAAAATGCCGACTCAATTCCAAGCAGACGCCCGGTAAGGTCAGCTCCTTGAAAAAATCGTCATACATCCTTGTATTCTGTCATTTATTCACTTTTATAATCATATAACCAACACCATTAAAATAACACTTTTTAAGGGCGTTGTCAAGCATTTTGAGATACTTTTTACACCACTTTTTCACACTCAAAACACTATGGTAAATGAGTACAATTTTAGGGTGTGAGGAACATTATTTTCAGCAGATTTTTTCCCGTATTTGTGCGGAATATTTTGTCATATGCCTGCTCTGCTGCACTGCGACTTGAATCGTCCTCATAAAGGTTCACAAGGAAGTCTGCCTCTACCAAAATTCGATACGGCAAAGTATCAATATTTCCATAGGTGTGATGGTGTCCCACAAGGTAACAAACTTTGTCAATAAATGTTTTTTCGTAGCCGAGAGCGGCAAGCAACTTTTCAGCCTCGTGAGGACCTTCAAGTTCCTGATACTTTCCTGCAGACGAATTGTACTTTTCTTCGCTCACTTTTATGCCGATGTCGTGAACGATTGCGGAGATTTCAAGAAGCTCCTGATCGTCGGGCAAAAGATTTTCACTTTCACCGATTGTCTTTGCGAATGAATAAACCTTGAGAAAATGGTGAATTCTTTTCTTGTCACTTCCAAAATATTCAATCATAGCAGTTATAACCCTGTCGGTTTTCATATTATCACTCCTTACGGCGAGCCGCCGTACCCTATTCGTGTAGACAGTTTTTTTGTTTGTGCAATTCTGTAGGGGTAGCATTGCGACTATATTTCAGACGGGAGGATTCGCACAAACAATCACTTTTTCATACTTCTTATATATGCAAAGGTCTTTTCTTCACCCTCATCTCTCAGCATAACCAATAATTTTTCAAGCAAAGCCTCTGTGTTGGGGTGCATACGGTGTTTGCCTCTGATTCTGCAAAAATATGTAAACGGAGCGCCGTCCGTGTAATTTTTGCCGTTGTAGATTTTGCTTGCGGCAACTCGGTCGCAGAACATTTCGATAACATATTTTACAGGCATTTCAACATTTTCAATCTGCTTTGTCTTTGGGTTGTAATCGTTCCAGTATTCGTAATGGTGACGGTTTCTGCCCTTGTGATGCAGCCACGCCTGTGAATAGCCGTACAGCTCTCTTTCCTTTTCATTGGGACTTCTCGTGCCCTGAAAATACTTTGCACCCGGAATAAATTCTGTAGGCGAATACTTTGACAAATCGTGTATTAATCCCTGTCTGAGAATTCCTGCCCTTGCACAGTTGGCAATTACCTTGTGCCTGTGACGGGTTATTGTTCTGAAATGTTTAATCGGATGTGCCATAATTATCACCATAAATTGTTAGTTTGGAAAATACAAAACATTCTCCGACTGACATTTTACCACATTTCCTGCCAATTTAAAATAGCACTTGCAAGATTGTCGAAAAAAAGTTATAATATACAAAGGTTAAAATTTTGTAACCATTTAATGTTAAATTCTATAAGGATATGTAATCTATGAAAAAGAAAATTTTCATTCTTTTACTTTGTGTTGTCCTCATTGCAACCTGCATATTATGCGGTGTGACGGGAATTTTTGGAAATGATTCTCAAAATTCTCCAAAACCGCAGACGCCCGATACGGCAGTAACCGAAAATATGACATTTCCGAGCAAGGTCGATTCGCTCACATTAAAAGTCGGCGAATCAAAGCTTATTGAACTGTCATCAGAAAAAGCAAAATCCGTTACCAAATGGACAAGCTCGGACAGTAAAATTGTTACCGTTGATGACGGCGGAAGGGTTGACGCTCTCAAAGAGGGTACGGCTCTAATTTCTGCCATTTCAAAAGACAAATCAAAGTCGGAATTTCAGATTACGGTGGCAAAATCAACCACGAAAAAACAGCAAAGCTACTCAACCTGTATAACGGCAAATCTTGACAAGCTTGAAAGCAATAAGCGTAACACGGCAAAAAACCTGTACGCAATCAAGGTCAACCGCACGGCAAACTGCGTAACGGTTTACACATATGACGAAAAGGGCAAGTACACAATCCCCGTAAGGGCGATGATTTGCTCCACAGGTCTTGACAATTCGACAATCACGGGTGACTACACAATCGGAATCAAGTCCGAATGGCTTTCCCTTGTGGGCGATGTTTTCGGAAGATACATCAGCGGAATTTCGGGCGATTATCTTTTCCACTCCGTTCCCTACTACTCAATGAGCGAAGAAGATTTGGAGCTTGAGGAGTTCAACAAGCTTGGCGAACAGGCGTCACAAGGATGCGTAAGACTTGCGGTTTCGGATGCAAAGTGGGTTTATGACAACTGCCCCACAGGCACAAATGTAAGCATATATGACGACGCAGAAAATGCAGGCCCTCTCGGAAAACCGGATGCAATCAAAATCACCGATTTTACCAACAAATGGGATCCGACAGACAGCAATAAAAAATGCCCGTATGCCAAAGCAACACCAACAATCAGCGGTGCAAACGATTACACAATCAAAAGCGGCGGCGAATTTTACGCCCTTGCAGGAGTAACAGCCGTTGACACCTGCGGCAACGACATAACATCGAATATCGAAGTTTTCGGCAATGTGATAACCACCCGAAAAGGCAAGTACAAGGTAACATATTCAGTCACCGATGTGCTTAAAAGAACATCAAGCGTAACGATTACGGTAACGGTGCAATAAACCGCCGCAGTCAATTTAAGAAGATAGTTCCGCAAAAGCGAAAATAAAGATGCCCGAACGGAGATTTTAAATTGAAAATGGAAAATAAATGTCGGGAAGACGGTTTGCAAAATGCAAAACATCGTCTTCCCGACATTTTATTTTTATGGAATTGAGTTACTTGTTAGCGCAATACTCTACAATCTGTACAAAATAAATTTTACACACAACCATAGCCTTAATTTTGCTTACGCTAATATTTTATTCAACTGTGATTTTAAAAGTTCTCTTCTTTTTTCCAAAAACAATGGATAGTTTTCATAAGTGTAATCTATATCCGGCAAATAATTTATGTTTCTATACTGATATCTTTCATTATCTGTTTTATATTGTGAAGTAAACCATTCATCAAAATCCGTTGCAAGTTTTTCTTCATTTAACTGTGCCGCAAGCAACTGTAGATTACATATATTATTAACATTTTCCAGATACCAATTTAATTCATTTTCCTGTACTCCATGTTTTCTCAGATATGTTTTTGTAAACTTGCTCTTTGGATACATATGATCCACATGAAATTTATTATTAAAATCGAGCGATGAATATAAAAGCATTAGTGTTGTAACTGTATCGCTCTTTCCATATTTAAGATTTAAAAGGAATTCATCTATATCTTCCTCTGTAAATTGAATTGATTTATTAGTACCTTTAAATCTATCAATAATTTTTTCAATCGGGAAATCATTCGCACCATTTATCTTTAGAATTTCTCGTATAGGTCTTAATACATTATCCGGTTGTCCGCTAAACACTTTTTTAAGTAATGAACGCATAAGCCACTTTTTAATTTTATCCCTGTTTTCTTTTGTTTTTCCGGAGGATATAAAATTGTCGGGTAACTCGTTTATAAAAAAGTAATATGCAATCGGAATCAATGCATTGTTTGAAGTCAAAGTTTCACCGGAATAACCAAACGATGAAACAAGCAGTACGGATTGTCTGACTGCTTTCTTTATATCATCCCAAAGTGATTCAATTTTCATCATATTAACTTTGTTGAAGTTATCCACCTTAAAAGCAATATTTGGAAAATCACTTAATACCAGCGCCGTTTTTAGAACAAAATCCTTGTTAATATTAAAACCGTCACCAATTGCGTTAATATCATCTACAAAACTAATAAGTTCCTCACGGGCATCATACTTTTCCCACTGTGCAGATGCAATTGAAAGCAACAAATCGGAATAACTCAATTTTGTTCCGCCACTATTTACTCTGATAAAAATATTTAATACTTTATCAAGTTCGAAACTCTTTTCTCTATAATAACAGATTGTTCCGGCTTTATTTATCACATTATAAAGGCGAGACAATGCATTAACCGCAAACCTTGCCTGCTCTCTTGTGTACTGAAACTCATTAGAATAACTGATATTATCAGTCACATACATGGAAACATCGCCGTCTTCACGCATATCAAGTATTTTTCCTACTTCAAACCAATGTACATTTTGATTGTTTTTCACCTCTTTGTCAGAAAGAAATTTAAAATCATACTCATTATCGCTATCATTTGATGATGACAATAAATTTAAATATAATTTTCTAACAGGATATGCATTTTGATTTTTACGAGCCAAATATTTAGTTTTATATGCATATGTGCCTTTTAACCCTAAATATATCGAAGTAAGGCGCTGTTGACCGTCCAAAACTGCGGTAACACCATCAGAACCACTCAAATTTGTTTTTTGATTATGGATATTTTGATTTTCCGAATAATTCTTAATAAATTCATAAAAGTCGAATTTTTTAACATATTCTTTGTCAATTTCCCAAAAGAGAAATGTTCCAATCGGATAATCTCTCATTAATGAATCAAATAAAGTTTCAATCTGATTTGTACTCCATACATATTCTCGTTGTATAGAAGGAAGTACATATTTATTTGCTGAAATATTTTGCATAACCTCTGCTATAGTAAGCGGTGTTTCATAAGCCATATAAATTCTCCTTTATAATATATTCCAATAAAACAATTTACACTTCATTATTATATCACTCACTTAGTTATTTTTCAATAGTTTTAATTAAAGTTGATAGCATTTTTTTGTAAATAAATAAACAAAAAAACACCCGAACGCAAAATAGCATTCGGGTGTTTCTAATACCTAAGCCTTATTTAAAACTTTTCTTATTCGGCATCGGGAAGGCTTGCAAGCTTTTCAAGGTGAGCATACTTATCAGCAGCAACCTTTTCAGCCTTTTCAAAGAGTTTTTCTGCTCTTTCGGGGAATGAACGAGTGAGTGAGTTATAACGAACTTCGCCCATGATGAAGTCACGATATGATGCAGAAGGAGCTTTACCGTCAAGCATGAACGGATTCTTTCCTTCGTCTGCAAGACGAGGATCGTAACGGAAGATGTTCCAGTAACCTGCCTCAACAGCCTTTTTCTCCTCAAGCTGAGCAATGCCCATGCCACCCTTGATACCGTGGTTGATACACGGAGCGTAGCAGATTACGAGTGACGGACCGTTGTAGCTTTCAGCCTCAACCATAGCCTTGAGAACCTGATTGTTGTCAGCACCCATAGCGCACTGTGCAACATAAACATAGCCGTAGCTCATTGCAATAGCGGCGAGGTCTTTCTTCTTAACAGCCTTACCTGCGGCGGCAAACTGTGCAACCGAACCTACAGGAGTAGCCTTTGAAGCCTGACCGCCTGTGTTAGAATAAACCTCAGTATCGAATACAAGGATATTAACATTTTCGCCTGATGCGATTACATGGTCAAGACCGCCGAAGCCGATATCGTAAGCCCAACCGTCACCGCCGAAGATCCACATTGACTTCTTAGCAAGTTCGTCCTTGTCAACGAGTGTTTTCTTAACAAGTTCGCCAACCTTTGCATCCTCTGTGTTCTTTTCGAGTTCAGCGATAAGAGCGTCTGTTGCAGGACGGCTTGAAGTTGAATCTGTTACTGTGTCGAGATAGTTCTGGCAAGCTGTCTTGAGGTCAGCGCTGTCTGTATCCTTCTGAATACCCTCAACATACTCGATAAGTCTGTTGCGGATAGCCTTCTGACCGAGAGCCATACCAAGACCAAACTCTGCGTTATCTTCAAAGAGTGAGTTCTGCCAAGCAGGACCGTAACCCTTCTTATTCTTTGTATAAGGTGTTGCAGGAGCAGATGCACCCCAAATTGATGAACAGCCTGTTGCGTTAGCAATGAACATTCTGTCACCAAAAAGCTGTGTAACAAGCTTTGCATACGGTGTTTCACCGCAGCCTGCGCAAGCGCCTGAGAATTCAAGCAACGGCTGTTTGAACTGACTGCCCTTAACTGTAGTGAACTTGAACTTCTCGTGAACTTCAGGCTTATCTTCAAGTGTGAGAGCGTAGTCAAATACTGCCTGCTTAGGACGCTGTGAGTCGATTGGCTGCATTGTGAGAGCCTTAGCGCCCTTCTTACCCGGACAAACCTGAGCACAAGCGCCGCAACCCGTACAGTCGAGTGTTGAAACTGTCATTACAAAGTTGAGGTCCTTGAGTCCCATCATCGGGAGGCTCTTTGTACCCTCGGGAGCTTTTGCAAGCTCATCGGCTGTCATGGCAACAGGACGGATTACAGCGTGAGGACATACGATTGCACATCTGTTACACTGAATACAGTTTTCAGGATTCCATTCGGGAACATCAACTGCGATACCTCTCTTTTCATAAGCGGCAGAACCGTTAGGAGCAGTACCGTCAACATGATCCATAAATGTTGAAACAGGGAGCTTGTTACCCTTATACGCATTTACAGGCTTGAGGATTTCGTTTACATACTCAACGAGAGCGCCGTTACCCTCTGCCTTGTCGGCAACTGAATTATCAACAGCGTTAGCCCAATCAGCAGGAATTTCAACCTTTTTGAGGTCTTCCATACCACGGTCGATAGCGGCGTAGTTCATATCTACGATAGCCTGACCTTTCTTCATGTATGACTTCTTAGCAGCAGCCTTCATAAGCTCCTTAGCCTTGTCGGCAGGAATGATATCTGCAATCTTGAAGAATGCTGACTGAAGAACCGTGTTGATACGACCGCCAAGACCGATTTCCTTACCGATCTTGATACCGTCAATTGTGTAGAAGTTGATGTGTCTTTCAGCGAGAATCTTCTTCATCTTACCAGGGAGACGCTCGGAAAGCTCTTCTGTATCCCATGGGCAGTTAAGAAGGAATGAACCGCCTTCTTTAAGGTCATCAACAATATCGTACTTGTCAACATAAGACGGATTGTGACAGGCAACAAAGTCTGCCTTTGAAATGTAGTATGTTGACTTAATGGGAGTTTTACCGAAACGAAGGTGAGAAACTGTAAGACCGCCCGACTTCTTTGAGTCATATGCAAAGTAGCCCTGAGCGTACATATCGGTGTTATCGCCGATAATCTTGATTGAGTTCTTGTTAGCACCGACAGTACCGTCAGCACCAAGACCCCAGAACTTACAGCTGTGTGTACCCTTCGGAGTTGTATCGGGATTTTCAACGATCGGAAGTGAGAGATTTGTAACATCATCAACAATGCCGATTGTAAATCTTCTCTTAGGTGTTTCGCTTTCAGCGTTTCTGTAAACAGCAATGATGTCACCGGGTGTTGTATCCTTTGAGCCAAGACCGTATCTGCCTGTGTAAACCTTTACACCTGCAAAGTCCGAACCGTTGATAGCGGCGAGAACATCAAGATAAAGAGGTTCGCCGATTGAACCGGGTTCCTTTGTTCTGTCAAGAACAGAGATTGTCTTAACAGTCTTAGGAAGCTCTCTGAGCATATAGTCGGCAACGAAAGGTCTGTAAAGGTGAACTTTAAGAAGACCGACCTTTTCGCCTGCGGCATTGAGGTAATCAACAACTTCTTCCGTACAGTCACAAACAGAACCCATAGCAACGATAACATGCTCTGCATCCTCTGCACCGTAGTAGTTGAACGGCTTGTAGTCAGTGCCGATTTTAGCATTAACCTTGTCCATGTACTTAACAACAACTTCGGGAACTGCGTCATAATACTTGTTACAAGCTTCTCTTGCCTGGAAGAAGATATCGTCGTTCTGAGCAGTACCTCTTGTTACAGGATGCTCAGGGTTAAGAGCACGACGACGGAAAGCCTCAACTGCATCCCAGTTAAGCATATCGGCGAGGTCTGCGTAATCCCACTCCTCAATCTTCTGAATTTCGTGAGAAGTTCTGAAACCGTCAAAGAAATGAAGGAAAGGAACTCTGCCTTCAATAGCTGCAAGGTGAGCAACAGCGGCAAGATCCATACATTCCTGAGGATTGTTTGAACAAAGCATAGCATAACCTGTCTGACGGCAAGCGTAGATATCTGAGTGGTCACCAAAAATAGAAAGTGCGTGGCTTGTGAGCGCACGGGCTGATACATGAATAACGCCCGGAAGGAGCTCGCCTGCCATCTTGTACATATTCGGAATCATAAGGAGCAGGCCCTGTGATGCTGTGTAAGTTGTGGTCAAAGCACCTGCTGCGAGTGAGCCGTGAACAGCACCTGATGCGCCGCCCTCCGACTGCATTTCCGTTACCTGAACCTGTCTGCCGAAAAGGTTCTTGGCACCCTGTGCCGAGAACTTGTCGGTAAGGTCAGCCATTACGGAAGAAGGTGTAATAGGATAGATAGCCGCAACATCGGTAAACGCATAAGAAACATGAGCTACTGCGCTGTTACCATCCATAGTTTTCATTTTTCTTGCCAATGGAATCGTCCTCCTTTTTAATCAAAGCGGCAAAGGAAATGATGCCGCATAAATTTTCGATACCCGTTAATTACGCACCGTAAATCAACAAGCGGTACGGATACTTTGTATCATCTTAAATTTTATCACTTAAACACCGATTTGTAAAGTGTTTTACACAAGAAATTCAAAGCAGGATATATATTTTTGTTTCGTTTTTTACAAAAAAGTTTTTTATATTTACTTGTTCCTGTCAAAATACTTTGTTGTTAATTTTTTAAAAATCAATAACAAAGGTTTTGGTTATTTGTTGGGTCGGATATTATCCGCCCGCTTGATGAATATTTATGTTTATACACATAGCTTTTTATACAATAAAAGCAGTGTATAATCTGTAGGGGCGAACAATTGCAATGCTACGCTCGGGCATAATTTGTTTTTTACATTACAAACTGTCTGCCCGACATTAATTTTCCATTTTCAATTTTCAATTTTACATTTAATTAAACCTTTCGCTCGGGCATAATTTGTTTTTTGACATTTACAAACTGTTTTCACAAATTGGGAACGGCGGCTCGCCGTAATTTTCAATTTATAAATGCTTTATCGCTTCGCTTAAATCCGTACACAAAAAATCTATCATATAACGAGCCGACTGCCGCAAGGGCATTGTCGCCCACATATTTTCCGACCATCCATGTATCGGCAAGGTTGTAAAACTGCTGAAACACATTGCCGAGCATAAGCGGTAATGCAAAAGACCACAGGCCGCCTGTTATACTGCCTGTGGTCAAATCTCTGTTTTTATTTAGTTTTATCACAAAATCATTTCGTTGCAACCGCAGATTCTGCGGTCATATTTTTTTGTTAAATTCACTTCCGCATTTCGGACAGCGAACAGTATGATTGCCTTTTTTGTTGCGAACACGAAGCTGCGCCTTGCACACGGGGCACTTGATATAACGGTAGTCCTTGCGGTCACGAATTTTCTTGAAGGTCAGTTTGAACCAACCTGTTACCGCATTGTAAATCGGAAGAAATTTTCTGTTTTCGGCACTTCTTGCAACAATGTTGCGTGAGAACATACGAAAACAGATAAGCACGATAATCAAGAGCATTATTCCGTCAATGATGTATCTTGCAACACGGTTCCACACAAAAATATTCACGAACCACAGTATAAGCAACAGCACCCAGAGTGCATTGTTGAGCTTATCTGTGCCGTATCTGCCCTGCATAAAATTGGCGAATCTGTTAAATAATCCACGCATAAAGTTCATCCTTTCCGCAAAAAGCGGTAATTACAAAAATCATCTTTCCACCATTTTATCACAGGCAGGGCGTACATTCAATAAACATTTGACGATATATGTCACTAAATCAGCCGAGAACGAGCTTTGCCGTGTCAACGCTTTCTTTTGCGTCACGGCAGTAGTAGTCAGCGCCGATTTTCATAGCGTAGTCCTTTGTAAGAACCGCACCGCCGACAAATATTGTGCATTTGCTTGAGCCGTCGGGATTCTGAAGTTCCTTGCATTCTCTTACAAGCCTTATTGTATCTTCCATACTCTTGAGGGTTGTTGTCATAAGAGCCGAAAGTCCTATCATTGTAATATTCTGTTCAACGGCAGTATCAACAATAAGCTGAGGATCAACATCTCGACCGAGGTCAACAACTGTGTAGCCGTAGTTATCGAGAAGAACCTTTACAATGTTCTTGCCAATATCGTGAATGTCACCCTTTACGGTTGCCACAATAATTTTGCCCTTGCTTACGGGAGTTCCGCTTGTCTTTGTAAGGTGCTTTTTAATTACATCAAAGCACTCCTGAGCTGTGTTTGCGCTTTGGATAAGCTGTGGAAGGAAGATTTTATTCTTTTCAAAATCTTCACCCACTCTGTCAAGTGCAGGGATAAGCATTTCGTTTACAACCTGCATTGCATCGGTTGTTTCAAGAAGCTTTGCGGTTGCGGCTGCACCTTCGTTTTTAAGTCCATTATAAACAGCCGCAAAAATATCAACAGTGCTGTCTGCCTTTTTAACAGGAGCGGCAGGAACAGCATCGTTATATGCGTTGATAAATTCAAGCGAGTTCTTGTCAATGCCGTTAAGCACACGGAATGCTCTTACAGCACCTGTCATCGACTCAACATTCGGGTTGATAATCGGCAAATCAAGTCCCTGTTCCATAGCCATTGTAAGGAAAGTTCTGTTGACAAGCTCACGGTTCGGAAGTCCGAAAGAAATGTTTGAAACACCAAGACAGGTTTTACAGCCGAGTTCCGTTTTTACTCTGTGCAAGGCCTCAAGAGTCTGACGGCAAGCCGCCTGTTCTGCGGAAACCGTAAGAGTAAGACAGTCGATATATACATCTTTTCTGTCAATGCCGACAGCCTCGGCTCTTTCAACAATTCGTTTTGCAATCTCAAATCTGCCCTCGGCGGTTTTCGGGATACCGTTTTCGTCAAGTGCAAGTCCGACAACAGACGCACCGTACTTTTTGACTAGAGGAAGAACCGTTGCAAGGCTCTGTTCCTCACCGTTTACGGAGTTCAGAATCGGTTTGCCGTTGTAGTAGCGGAGTCCTGCCTCAATAACCTCGGGCTTCGTGGAGTCAATCTGGAGCGGAACATCACACACACTCTGAATAGCCTTGAGAACACGCACCATCATCTTTTTTTCGTCAATTTCGGGATGACCTACATTGACATCAAGAATTTCCGCACCGCCCTGAACCTGACTGAGAGCCTGAGTGAGGATATAATCAATATTATTTTCAACAAGCGCCTGCTTAAACAGCTTTTTGCCTGTGGGGTTAATTCTTTCGCCGATAATTCTCGGACCGTTGATTTCAACAACCGTCGTTGAACTGCAAACGGTTGTGTCAACGCTCTTTGTCTGAGGCTGATATTCTCTGTCGGCAACCTCCGACTTAATTTTTGCAATATAATCGGGATTCGTTCCGCAGCATCCGCCGATAACCTTAACACCGTATTTGAGGAGTGAACAAACGCACTCGGCAAATTTATCGGGCATAATGTTGTACTCGTTGCTGTTAGGATCGGGCAAACCTGCGTTAGCCTTGATTACAAGGGGAAGATTTGTGTATTTCGACATCTCGGAAACAACGGGTTCAAGCTCATCCGGACCGAGTGAACAGTTTACACCGAGAGCGTCAACACCGAGTCCCGTAAGAGTGACAGCCGCACAGGCAGGGGATACACCCGTAAATGTTCGTCCGTTTCTCTCAAAGGTCATTGTTGTGAGGATAGGCTTATCGCAGTTTTCTTTTGCGGCGAGGACTGCGGCTTTAAGTTCATAAAGGTCGGTCATTGTTTCAAAAACTATGACATCGGCATCTTTACCGGCAAGAATCTGCTGTTTGTAATACTCATAAGCCTCGTCAAATTTCATTGAACCGGCAGGTTCAAGCAACTGACCTATCGGACCGATATCAAGGGCAACGAGAGCGTCTGTACCCTCAACGGCTTTTCTTGCAATCTTAACACCGGCGCCGATGATTTCTTCAACGCTGTAACCGCTGTCCTGAAGCTTGTAGGCATTTGCACCGAAGGTGTTTGCGTACACAATGTCAGATCCGGCATCAATATACCTCCTGTGAAAGCTCTCGATAAGCTCGGGGTGAGTAATGTTCAGCACCTCAGGCACATGGTCGTACTTTACACCGCTTTTCTGAATGAGAGTTCCTGTTGCACCGTCAAGCAGAATAAAATTCTTTTGGTTGAGATATTCACTAAAGTTTGAAAAATTCTTAAACACCACAATGTTCCCCATTTCTTCTGAAGCGACATTTGCCTTTCATACTGCAAATTGCACACCCTCGTTTTCTTCGTTCAATCGGATTGTCTGATATTCCGAGAACCGCCGTAACCGACTTTGACGGCACAAGCAGACAACTGTCACCTGTTGTAAGACCTATTTTTCTCGGAGCGTCAAGTATTCTCAAATACTCCTTCTGCATCTCAATAGGATAGTCCCCATAGCCGGGGCTGAAACGGAAGGTCATATACTTTCCGCTGTATTTTTCGGCAAGGATTTCGTCAACCTTTTGACACACCTGTTCAACGGCAACGCTTGCAAAGCTGTCAAGCACAACCGCCCTTGCCATATCGGAAATCTGACTTATACGGATAAGCTTGTCAATTTCCGAACCGATTGTCGCACACATCATAACGGCTGTGTGGCAGCCCTCAAGGTGCTTTTTTATATCATTGCCGAGTAAAATATCGTCAAACGGAGCTTTGCGTTCAACATAGAGAAATCTCGGCTCTGCTGTTTTCAGTATTTCTTTTTCGCATTCATCCATCAGCACATCCATGCGGTAATTAAGGCTGATTCCTGCACCGCCGAGGTAGCGTATAGCCTCTTTGCGGTTTAATCTGTCAAGCGTTATCATAAAAGACTTGACACCGCCTCCGTAATTTTTCTTGCAACATACGGGTTGTTCATTGTGTAGAGGTGGATGCCGTCAACACCGTGTGCGATAAGGTCAACAATCTGGTCAACCGCATATGCAATGCCTGCGTCACGCAAAGCCTCGGGCCTTGTATCATACTTCTGCATAATCTTTGCAAATTTTGCAGGAAGGCTTGCACCGCACATTGAAACCATTCTTTCAATCTGACTTTTGCTTGTTACAGGCATAATACCTGCCTCAATCGGAACATTCACGCCTGCAATCTTCGCTCTTTCAAGAAAACGATAGTAAACGGAGTTGTCAAAGAAAAGCTGTGAAATAAGGTGGCTTGCACCCGACTCAACCTTTTTGCGAAGGTTGTGAATGTCCTCAACCTCATCGGTTGCCTCGCTGTGAACCTCGGGATAACAAGCGCCGGCAATGTCAAAATCACCCTGTGACGCAATGTATCTGCACAAATCGCTTGCATAAGTGAAATCCTTCTGCGGTTCAACACCTTCAACCCTGTCACCACGGAGCGCAAGAATATTCTCAATGCCGTTCTCTTTAAAAAGCGCAAGGTTGCGGTCAATATCAGCCTTTGTGCTGTTAATGCAGGTGAGGTGTGCCACGGATTCAACTCCGAAATCTCTCTTGATTTTTGTTGCGATTTCGCAGGTACGGCTCTTTGAACCGCTGCCGCCTGCGCTGTATGTTACGCTGATGAAGTCAGGCTTTAAAGCCGAAATTTCTTCAAGCTTGCCGTAAACCGATTCAATCGGAGAGGTCTTTTTAGGCGGAAATACTTCAAAAGAAAAAACTGTTTTTCCGCTGTTAAATAAATTGCTTATTTTCATATATAAACACCTCGGTAATGGTTTTGTTAAACTTGATTAATTATAGCATAAATAATTTTTGCATACAATACTGTTTTGGTGGGTTTTGTCGTTTAAGGCTATCATTTTTTGGGAGGTTTGGGTATAAGCAAAAATTATATCAAAGAGTTTTATAATAATTATAATTTTGTTAACAAACCAAATTTACTTTCACAATAAAGCAAAAATTGCATCAATGCCGTATTCGGGCATCTGATGCAATTCCTTTATCCGAGTATCTTCTCGAATAGATTGCGGTGGCACACCGCCGACCGCAATTTTCAATTTTCAACTTTCAATTTTAAAAAATCACAGCTGCAAAATCAGCTTTGCAACGCCGAAATAGATAAGCAATGAAAGCGAGTCGCAGACTGTTGAAATTAGCGGATTCGCCATAACGGCTGGGTCAAAGCCGACCTTGCTTGCCAAAAGAGGCAGACTGCTGCCGACAAGCTTTGCCATAATAATTGTGCCGACAAGCGTAAGCGAAATTACAAGGGCAATCATAAATGCGTTTTCCTGACCGTTGAGATCAAACAAAAGCAGTTTTACAAAGTTTGCCGCCGCAAGGGTAATACCGCAAAGAATTGACACCCTGAATTCTTTCCACAGCACAAGGAAAATGCTCCTGAAATGAATTTCACCGAGCGACAACGCACGGATTACGGAAACCGACGCCTGAGAACCTGCGTTACCGCCCGAACCCGTAATCATCGGGATAAACGATGAGAGAATCAAAACATTTGCAAGCACAGCCTCAAATGATGAGATAATCGCACTTGTAAAGGTTGCCGAAAGCATGAGTATAAGCAGCCACGGCGCTCTCTTTTTGTACAGACCGAAAACGCTTGTTTTCATATACGGTTTGTCAGACGGCAATACGGCTGCCATCTTTTCGATATCCTCGGTAGCCTCTTCCTGAATAACATCAATAGCGTCGTCAATTGTTACGATACCGACAAGTCGGTTTTCGTTATCAACAACAGGAAGAGCAAGGAAGTTATAGTTTGAGAACATCTGGGCAACCTGCTCCTGATCGGCAAGAGTAGTTACCGAGATAACATTTTCCTCCATAATCGACTTTACAAGCTCGTCATCTTCGGCAAGCAAAAGGTCTTTTACGGTGGTAATACCGATAAGCTTGTTGTTGGCATCGGTTACATAGCAGGTGTAGATTGTTTCCTTGTCAACACCTGTTCTTCTGATTCTTTTAATAGCCATTTCAGCCGTCATATCGGGACGAAGCACAATAAACTCGGTTGTCATAATCGAGCCTGCGCTGTCCTCGGGATATTTCAAAAGCTCGTTAATCTGCTTTCTCATATCCTTGTCGGCCTGTCTTAAAATACGCTTTACAACATTGGCAGGCATTTCCTCAATAAGGTCAACGGCGTCATCGACAAATAACTCATCGACAACCTCTTTCAGTTCGCTGTCGCTGAAGCCGTGGATAAGGAATTCCTGAGTTTCGTCATCCATTTCGACAAAGGTTTCCGCCGCAAGCTCCTTTGGCAGAATACGAAACAGAATCGGCATTTTTTCATCCTGTAGATTTTCAAAAACCGCCGCAATGTCAAACGGTTTCATCGTAATCAAAATGTCACGCAAAGTGCTGAACTTTTTGTCATCAAGCAACAATTTGATAGTTTCGGTAAGGGTTACGTTAACCTGTTCCATCATCTTTTCCTCCTTTTTAATTCAATTGGAAGTAAAGACGGTGTCACCCTGAGTATTAAATTAAATCAATTCAAATTAAAATAAAAATACAAAGCAAAATCAATAAAACAAAATGAACGCACAAGCGCACATTCTGTTGCAACTTCGCCCGGGTACAGCGCCTTTATTACCGTCTGCGTCCATTAAGTTTTCACCTCATTCGCATTTAAATTCGGGCAAAAGCCCGTACATATTTATTTTATTCTTTTTTATGTCCGATGTCAACGGATTTATCCGCTAAAAATCCACTTTGCAAACATTTTACATTATCCTCTGTAACAGCTTGGTAACTCGGTATAATATTTCTTGCTTTTTGAAGTGTATCAATGTATAATAAATATGCATGATTCAAAATAAAATTTCAAAGATTGGAGATTAACCGTTATGACAGATATGGTTAAAAAATATGTTCCCTATGCGGTAATAATTTTGCTTGTTTATATGCTGTTGCCGCTTGTGTTTATTCCGGGCGCAATGCAGAAGTTTTCACCCGTTGCATATGACTTTGTGTTCCCGATTACAGCAATCGGCTGTTCGGCACACTACTGCTCAAAACACGGACTTGACTTTCTCTTTGCACTCATTGCGCCGATTATTTATCTTCCGAGTATGCTCATCTACAACGGCGGATTTTCTTCTGGCACACTTTCAACAAACCTTATTCTCCTCGTAGTTTATCTTGTTGCCGGAATTTTCGGACTTTTCCTCGGCGACCTTGCTTTCGGTGACAAGCGCCGTCAGAAAGAAAAGGCAGAACAGGAAGAAGCAGAGGAAATGCTTCTTGAGGCAAAGCGCCGTGAAAAGGAAGAACTTGAGAACATGACTTCATCAAGCAAAAAGTTCGAAAGAAAAGCACCTTACAGACAGGAACGCAAGCCTGCACGCAGACCGTCGCCTGCACCGCAGAAAACCGAAACAGCAGATGACGATGATTTTGATTATGACAAGTACCTTTCCGGTATTGACAGAAAGCAAGATCCGAACGAAAGCGAAATTGACGATATCTTAAACGAATACAGACACTAACGGCGAGCCGCCGTTCCCAGTTCGTGCAGATAGTATTTATAATGGCGAAAATAAAATGCCCGAGCAGAACTCTATAACTAAAAATGTAAAATTAAAGTCGGGAAGACAACTTGCGAAATGCAAAGCATTGTCTTCCCGACTGTTTTTGTTTAATCAGCAGGGGCGTTTATCGGACACCCGTTTTGATTAAATTTTATGTTTAAATATGATTATGTGATGTTATGGAAGTTGTGTATGATTTTGTAGGGAAGAACCGTATTCTCCCGCACAGCGAGCCGCCGTTCCCGATTCGTGTAGACAGTTTGTAATATAAAAAAGCATATCATGCCCGAGCGTAGCATTGCAATTTTTCGCACAATCCCGTAGGGGCGTTCATTGGACGCCCGCCAAGTAATGACAGAAAATTTATGATGAAAATAAACTGTATAAATGAGATACAGAATTGCAGTTACTTTGTAACATTTATATCATTTAAATTACAATATTATTTGTACCATTATTTTTGTTTAAATCAACCCAACGATATACTTCTGAATCAAGGTTGCGTCAACAACACTGATTTCGCCGTCATGGTTTACATCGCTGTTAAAAAGCTGAGTCTTGCCGAATTCTACAATACCTACAACATATTTCTGAACAGATGTTGCATCTCCAACCGTAATGTTTCCGTCTGGATATGCATCACCGCAAGTCAGGCAGTTCAATTTGCCACCAATCGTTATTTTACACTCTGCGCCGTTTTTAAGTCTGCAATATTTATAAGCCATAAGGCCCGTATCCTCGCCAAGCTGTCTTGAAATATAAAACTCCGCATAGCCGTTCTTATCGGGGACAAAAGATGTTACCGCACCTCCGCTGACAAAATATGCGCCCGAGGTTGCATAGCAAGGTTTGCCGCTGCTGTCTGTACCGAAATCCTCATATGTAAAGTCAAAATTCTTGTATGTGCCATCGCTGAGTTTTCCGGTCATTGTGCCATCATCATTAAAGACATCAGGAAAATAGTCGGAGAGTTTAATCCTTATCTTAACATATTCTCCGCCTGTTGAATCATAATTGAATTTCATACCCGTATTACCAAAATAACGATTATCCGCTGTTATCATATGGCGAGTAAATTCCTGATTTTTCGGGAGATTTACAAACTTCGGTGCATCAATACAGTCCTTAAACATCACGCTGTACTTTTGATAATCCATTGATATGAACATTGCCCCGAAATTCTTTGCCGTATTTTCGGTATATCCCGTTGTTGTAACAAAAAGCTGATTGTTTGAGATTTTCTGCGTTGTACCTGTAACTTCAAAGTCCTTGCGATCTTCATACTCGCTTACCGCACCTGTCATAAGAACCGAACCGACGGTAAGCACACCGCACATTGCGATTGCAGTTATTTTTTTAATTATATTTTTCATTGTTTTTCCTCTTTCTATCAGTAGGGGCGCTCATTGGACGCCCGATTTGATTGAATTTTATGTTTTCGCAAAATCAGTTGATGTTATGGAAGTTGTGTGTAATTGGCGACATATATATAATCTGTCTTATCAAAAAGATTGTACCATTACTTCGTCAGTTTGCTTTTACATGAAATTTTTATTTAACTCAACCCTACAATATACTTCTGAATCAAGGTTGCGTCAACAACACTGATTTCACCGTCACCGTTTACATCGCTGTTAAAAAGCTGAAGCTTGTCAAAGTTCTCAATACCTACAACATATTTTTGAACAAGAGTTGCATCAGTAACAGAAATGTATCCGTTTAAATCCGTATCACCGCAAGTTAAACCGACCAGAGTATCTCCGATTCTTCCGTAATCGCAATGAGCTCCGTCTTTAAGTCTGCAATAGCGGTATGACATTACTTTTGTATCTACACCAAGCTGTCTTGAAACATATATTTCAGCATAGCCGTCCTTATCGGGAGCAAAGGAGGTTACCGCACCTCCGCTTGTCGCATATGCGCCGGATCCCGCATAGCAATTAGCACCGATGCTGTCAGTTCCGAAATCTTCGTATGTAAAATCAAAATCCTTGTAAGAACCGTCGCTGAGCTCAGCAGTCATTGTTCCGTTTTCATTGAACAGACGGGAAAAATCGGAAAGCTTAATTTTCACCTTGACATATTCACCGCCTGTTTTGTCAAACTTATAGAATGTCTGAACATTACCGAAATAACCGTGCCCCTGCGTCATCATATATTTTACGAATTTTTCGCCCTTTGGAAGATTTAAAAATCTCGGTGCGTTGATACAATCCTTAAACCATATATCGTAATCCTTTTCTTCGGTTGTTTGGAACTTTGCACCGAAATTTTTATCGGTATTTTCAGTGTATCCCGTTGTTGTCACAAAAATCTGATTGTTTGAGATTTTCTGCGTTGTACTTGTAACTTCAAAGTCCTTGTGATTTTCATCCTCGCTTACCGCACCTGTCATAAGAACCGAACCGACGGTAAGCACACCGCACATTGCGATTGCAGATATTTTTTTAATTATATTTTTCATTGTTTATCCTCCGTTTTTATTGTTTATCTGTCCGAACCGACAACATATTTCTGCAAAGCAGTTGCATCTGCACCGTAATGCAGTCTGCTGTAAATTATGACACACGCTCACATATTACATAGTAACGGTCAAAACCGCCGTTGCCGTCACTTATGCAGGTAAACATCGTGAGCAAATCTCTGTCCTTCTGCAAATAGCAGTCGCCTGATTCGCTCGGCTTATTGACTTTGGTTTCAACGACCTTGTAATTGAGTGTATCCCAATAATTTGTGATTGAAACCCTGTCACCGATTTTGAGGTTGCGGAGGTTGTCAAAGAATATTCGACCGATGTATCCCGTGTGACCTGCAAGGACTGCGTTTGTATTCTTACCGCCGATCGGCAATGAGGTTGCACTCATATGTGCCGCACCGTAGCTCATATTTGAGCTGTTCGCACCGAGGTAAATCGGCAGACGCATATTTATTGTTTCGGCAGTAACATAGCCGTAAATGCCGTCGGTTATGCCGTAATCCTCAAGATTGACAGCAGCCTGTGAATAGGTATCGTTGCGGAGCATTTCATACTGGTTTGTTTCAAGTTTTTTGTTGTAGGCAACGCTGTCATTGAAAAGTCTGTCGAGATCAGCCTTGAAAACGACGGGCTGTTTGGAGGTACGCTTGCCGTCCCTGTCAATTTTGTAACCCTCTTCGTCAACCTTGCCGTCCTTGACCGCCTGTTCAAAAGAGCCGTCCTCAGCTTCTTCAACACGGGTATCAAAGCCGTCAGCCTCACCGTTTGAAATCTGTGTTCCGATAAAATTTGATATAGGTGGGAATGCGACAAGACCTATTCCGACAACGAGCATTGCTATTGCCACACCCGTAAGTATTTTTTTAATCATCGGAATCACCGCCCGAATCATTCTGATTTTCGTCAGCCGAGTCATCTCTCAGCCGTTTTGCACCGTTTGACTTCTTCTTTTTACGCTTGAGCAGAAATACAACCACAAACACAACAAGTGCAACAAAGCCGACAATTATGCCGATTGCGACTGCATAAGGGATTTTGTAACCGAGAAAGAATATGTAACCGTTGTCAAATTTTGCAAGCGACTCGCCCGTTTCAATATACTTTGTATCGTCATAATCGACACGCTTGCCACGCACGAGAAGTCTGTGAGTATTAACGCCGTATGGGGTACAGGTGAGGAGCGTTACAAGGTCTTCACCGTCAACAATTCGCAAGGAATTGATTTCCGAGGGAAGAACAACTTCGATTTGATCAACCTCATATTTCAGCGTTCTGTCGAGGATATGAACATAGAATTCATCGCCGACCTTCATATCGGTGAGGTAATCGAAAAATGTTTCTCCCGGAAAACCCGAATGGGCAGAAATTACGGAATGTGTGCTTGCACCGCCGACAGGCAGGGAAGTGTTTTGAAGATGCCCTGCACCTTTAGAAAGAATCTCTTCGCTTGTGCCGTGATAAATCGGCAGATAAACATTGATTTTCGGCACATCAATATAGCCGATAAGACCGTTATCATCAATATTGAGAGTTTTCTCATAATTTGCACCGATTTTCTGAAAAGCCTTTTCGTCGAACGGGTCGGTAATTATCATATTATTTGAAAGGCTGTTATTGTACTTAGCAGCCTCTTCAAACATTTTTTGAGTTTTCTCACTCGGCATCTGAGCAACCCTGTCGGTGTACTCCTTAACCCTGCTTCGACTGACATAGTTATTAATTGCGGAACTGACAAGCGGATAGCTCATTATGCCGATTCCTGCAACGAATATTAAAACTATTAGTAAAATTGACAGCTTTCGTTTCATAAAAATTTCCTTTTCTGCGTGTTTTTGTTCCGTTGTTATTATACTATATTTTACTATTTATCGCAACTGCGTGCCGCAGTCCCAGTTCGTGAAGATAGTTTGTGCAATGCCAAAACATATTCCGCCCGAGCGTAACATTGTGGTGGTTTGCAACATTTATAAAATTTGATTTAACATATAATTTGCACCGTTGGCGACGGGTGGAGGCGGTTTTAGCATATACAAATGCGGTGTGGAACACCGCCACCTTAATTATTCATTATTCATTAAATAAAGCCAAAATAGAACGGGGATGCGTTGCCGCATCCCCTGAAAATTACATATATCATATCACAGATTTTAAGATAAAGATATTCGATTAATTATTTAGCTGCTTTCTTTCTCTTAAGAACAAAGAGAAGAACGCCTGCACAAGCGATAAGTGCTGCACCGCCAACATAGAACATCATTGTACCCATACCACCTGTCTTAGGAACAGTTACAGGGTAGTTAGCAACAGCAACATTGTCACCGTCTGCAATGTTACCTACAAATGTATACTCCTTGCTCTTGTCAATGCTTACTGTAAATACTGAGCTGTTGAGGTTGTAGCCTGTAGGAGCTGCTATCTCTTTTGCATAGTATGTCTGTTTAGCATCAAACTTGAATGTTTTTATTGTGCCTTCGAGAACAAATGTAGCCTCACCGGTAGCGTCTGTCTTAGCAACTACTTTCTTGCCGTCAACTGTAAGAGGTGTTTTAGCTTCTGCGTCTGTGAATATCTGGAATTCAGCGTCAGCAAGCTTCTGAGTTGTGTCATTGCCGTTAACCTTAACAACCTTCATGCCGTATGTAAATACATCAGGTGAATTTTTACCGGGTTCAAAGTTTGTATCAGAATCGTTGCCGTAAACAAGACCGTCTGTGTTGGTGATAGGTGTGTTGAGCTTAGCTTTTTCGTTTAAATCAGCTGTGTATGTAACAACAACTGTTTTGGCATCATAGAAATCCTTTGATTCAAGTGTAGCAGATTCGAATACAACTGCGAATGTAGCAGTTGCCTTACCGTTCTTGCCTGTGTAAGTATAGTTCTTTTCAATAGAGTAATCTTTACCCAAAGTAAGAGCATCAACTGCGCCGTCGTACTTAACTACAACTGAATTCTCGTTGAATGTAAGACCTTCATCCATTGTATCAACGATTGCATACGTTTTTAGCTGGTTGTCGATTGAACCTGCTGTTGAAGCTGTAAGTGTGTAGGTTACAGTCTTATCGTTGTCGCCTACATATTGCTTGTCAGCTGCCTTGTCAACTGATACTGAGCTTGTTGAAACCTTTTCAGCAAGGTTGTACGCTGTCTGGCCAACAGAAACATACTCTCTGCCGTCGAAGTAAGGAAGTGCTGCGAGTGAGCTCTGAACACCTGTTACCTTAGCCGGCTTAGAAGTACAATATACATAGTAAAGACCGGGGTCTGTTACTGTTGCAGTAGCCTCTGTAACTGTTGAAGAAAAGCTGATTGTTGTAGCAGCTGTACCGAATGCAGCTTTGTCTGTCTTGTAGAGGTTATCACAAGCCGTGATGATTTGCTGTGACTTTGCATCTGAGTATGTGCCCTTTACAGCATCCTCAAGTGCTTTGTCGGTGATAGTACATGAGTACTCACCTGTTGTAAGGTTGAGGTTTGCAATCTTGAAGAAGCTGAATGTGTAATTACCGACTTTGTCAGTGTCATTTGCATCAACTGCAAGTTTGTACGTAGCTGAATAGCTCTCTGCTGCGCTTGCTGAGAATGGAATCATGAGAGCGATCATCATTACTGCGAGAACTGCTGCAAAGATTTTCTTTGTAGTTTTCATTTTTCTTTCTCCTTTGTGTTTGATTTAATATATGTAATTATATTCTAACCGAATGGTTAAACGGGTTGGGGTGGCTGCATGGCAGACACCGGCTAACAACGGTGTCCGTAGCAGTCAAAGAGGTTTTCTATGAAAGAAACATATGATTAAAAAATCACCTGTTCTAACAAGTTAAATCATATTGGGTTACTTTCTGCGTCTTGCTCTGCGTTTTTTACGACCTTTTCCGTAATAGATTGCGTAACCCGTGAACATTGTCACCGCAAGTCCTGCAACCGACAAACCGAGAACAAAATAACCGTTCATACCGTCACCGCTTGCCGAAGGCATTGTAATTGCGCCGTCAACATAATCATATGTAACATCGTACTTACCCTCAACAGGAAGTGTGAAGTAGGAAAGTGTGTAGTTCGGGGTGTAACCCTCTGACGGTTTGTACTCAAACAGACAGTATGTCTGATATGTTGAAGTACCTGATATATAATTGTCGGAACTGTCGCTCCATACAACATTACCGTTTGTTTTTGTGAACTCGCCCTGACCGTCCTTGAAGATTGTCAGATTGTCAAACACAGCCTGACCGTTGCTGTCTGTCTTTTTAGAAGCCATATGAGTTTTCATTGAGGCATCTTTAATGATTGTATTGATATCATCTGCAGTAAAGATATCCTCACTAGATACCTTCATCACAGCAAATTCCGTATCACTTACATTACCGCCTGTCTGATTCTTCTTGTTTACTGTTGCGCTTCCGTGTGTGGTTTCATTTTCAAACACGGCTTTTTCAGAAGAAGGATTGTTGAAGTAAGTTGCAAGCTCTTCATCGGTTTTGCCTTCAATATCTGAGTTCTTAACCTTAATGTACTTAGCCGCCGTTACTTCACCGCTTTCAAGCAATTCAATCTCGGCAAGCCAGGTGTTTGTATCCATTTTATAATCGAATGCATTTTCACCCTCGGCAAGAGCCTCGGTAATCTTAAATCTGTAAACACCCGCAGTGACTAATTTGAGGTTTTTGAATTCAACCTTACCGTTTTTGTCAGGTGTTTTCAAATTCGTGGAAACTGTTGCTGCGCTGTTTGTCTTGATAAAAGTCTTGCCGTCGGTATCAAGTTTTGTTGTATCCATTGATCCAAGACCTGTCAATGTATAACCGAACTTGCTGCCGCTGTAAGCCTGACCGTCAAGAGTTTTATTTACCGAAATGGCAATGTTTGTAGGATTAACCTTATTGATAAAGTTAAGCGCATTTCCTGTTTCGGCAAGTGTACCGACAAGTGTACCGTCGTCGAAGCTCTGATTGCCTACTTTGTAGGGAACATAACCTATAACTCTTTTCTCTGTAATCTTATAGGTTGCACCTACAGGAATATTGAGAAGCTTAATGCTTTCGCCCTTTTTGATTGTAAACGAACCGTCCTTAGATGTGCGGTAAACTGTGTTTGAATAATCACGTGCGCCCTTTTCTTTGAGCTTATACTCAAGAGGATAGGTCTTGTAATCATAGGTTGAACCATTGCCGTCAAAGTCGAGAGCAATCGCAAATGTAAACTGCTGATTTGTATCGTAATCGGTTGTACCGTCTTCACCAACAACATCCTTTGAAATTTCAAGAGGTGCTGTCATTATCTTGTTGGTATAGTTGAGCTGGAGCTGTGCATAAGCACTGTCATCCTTGTCATCTACAAGCTTGAATTCCGAGTTCGTAGTTGAACCGCTTTTGATTGTTGAACCGACTCTGTTGTTAACGAGCTCCCAGTTTGTTGTGTATTTAAGCTTACTGCTGTTTGTTGACTCGTCAACCGTCATATGATTGCCGGTCTTGAATGAGTTGTCAAAGTCAGCTATATAATTATCTTTAAGTGTGAAACCGCTGTTTAAAAGAGTTTCACTGCTTGTGCTTTCGTCTGATTTTGTAAGCTTGTAGCTTTTACCGGAGGTATCGTTATCGTTCTCTTTGATTGTATAATCAAAAGCTTCATTAGCTTTGAGGTCATCTGAAATTTCAGAAACAACATCGCCTGTATCAAGTGCCTTTGTAACCTTGAGGTCATTGTTGGCAGGTGTCATTGTGAAATTTACTGAGAAGTTAGACTCAGCCTCACCACGCTCCATATAGAATACTACCATATGGTATGTCTTGTTAGGATCAAGCTGAACACCATTGTTGATTGTCTTTGTAACGGGTTTACGAATTGTAGGATGTAACCAAACTTCTGCGGTATACTCAGTGCCGTCACCGTTCCACATTTTACCGTAAAGATCTGAAAGCGTAAGGTTTGCTTTAAGCGTGCCGCCGGTACCTATATTCTTCCACTTACAGAAGTTAACTTCTGTATTTCTGCCAAGGTCTGCCTTTTTGAATTTGTAAAAACCGTCTGATGTTTCATAAGGGTCTACAAAATATCCATCTTGATTATATTTACCAACACGTGTATCCTGCCAAACATTCAAACAGAAGCTAGCATAATCACCTGTCTTAACCCAAAACTCATCCTTCGGAACTGTAGCTTTTGTCGACGATGATGAAGATGAGTAGTCGGCAAATACATCGTCAGCTGTTGCGGTCATTGAATTAAAGTTAATTGAACCGCTTGCCTCTTTATGGTCACCGCCGAGGTCGAGAGCAAGCTCTGCGTTAGCACCTGTTGGATCTTCACCGATATAAACCCAAAGGTCATCGTCTCCGGTGAAGTTAAAGGTTACATCTTTGCCGTCTGCACCGTCTGCAAGTTTACCGCCTTTCGGAACTCTGAAGTCTATATCAAGTCTGACACCAAAGCCATAGTTAAGGTTACAGTTAGTACCCTTGCCCGTTGATGTATTCTGAGTATTGTTGAATGGGAAAACACCATAACCGTTTTCTGTACCGCCGAATTTTCCCAAATCATCGTGTACACCATATGTTTCGCCCGCACCGTAGTTAATTTTTTTAGGTGTAAGGCCGTCCCATGTAAAGTAGATGTTATCGGTTGCATTTTTTGAAGTGAATTCATAAGTAGTAACACCATCACCGTCAGTAGTTGCACGGAACGGGAAAGATGACTTATAAACATTGGCAACTCTTTTATCATTATATGTAGCGGTTGAAAGTGCCTCAGCATCAAAGTAAGGAGCCTTGACACCATTTGCAACCTGAAGATTGCCCTTACTGTCAAGCCTGTTGTACATAAGACCCTGTAAGGACTGGTTATAATTACCGTCGCCCCATGCCATACCGTTGGCGTTGTTTACTGCATAGTAATAGTTATCATTATAATCGTTGATGTTTGTAAGTCCTCCTGCGTGGGTCTTAAATGTTTCGTAGTGTTCTCCACCCTTATACATATTACCGAAGTAGAGAGGATACTTCCAGTCCGATTTATGTGGTAAAGCAATCTTGCTTATGTAGTTGTTGAAGTTATCAAACTGATACCAATAGTCATACATATTGCCATTACCCTGACACTGAAGATACCCGTTCGCCTGCTCCATATCCGACCAGTAGTCAAAGTATGTTGCGTCAACGCCTACGATGTTAGGATTATCTTTGAATGAATTTTCAACGACAGCACCATAGTTTACATTGTCTATTTCCGAGAATTTTGTCCAGCCTTCGCCTCTGGCTGTCTTAACATATGTAGCCGTGTTATCGCTGTAGCCCGAACCATCATATCCCGAATCTGTCGGATATGATGTTGCAGAAGATGCACCGTTGAGGTTATGTTCGTTCGGATGGAATCTTAAAAGCGCACCCGCCGGAATTTTACCTTTGAACACCACAGAACCGCTTACCTTGGTGTCTTTGGTGTCTTTTGTAAGCTCAACTGTTCCTTCATAGGCATCGTTGTAGTCAAAAGTTGCATAAACCTTTGTAAGCGACTTCCAGTCATCGTTTGAAACATAAACTGTTTTATATGTTGCTTTCGACTGTTTGTCGGGAGCTTGAACAGAAAGGTATTTACTTTCTTTGAACGAGCCGTCGGTAGAAAGATAAAATTCTGTGTCGCCCGTAGCACCAGAAATGTCGATGGTCTTGATGAACGGGTTAGTCCACTGACTTTTTGAAGCATCATAAAGAGCATTATCGGCACTGTATGAGTCGTTAATACCGAGGTCGCTTGTTTGTGTTTCGCCCTTGTTGCTGAAGATTACATTTTTATGGGATGACTTAACATCTACATAGTAGTAATCGCTGTCTGAAGATGTCTTAGTCATTGCAACACCCGGCCACTCTGCGTTGAAGTCATCTTCGTTTACCCAAGAATATGCATAAGCTTCATTATAGGTATTATTGCTGTTATAAAGATAGATACGGCGAAAATCTTTTGCAACAGTCGTTTTGGGAAGAGTAAAATTAACCCCGGAAGAAAGCTCAATTTTTGTTGCACCGGATGGTGCAGTGGCTTCAAAAACTCCTGAAGAATTTTTGCTTACAGTACCCGTATCGAGAACCGTGCCGTCATCATCAGCAAAACGATATGTAACAGAAGAAAAATCTTTCCATTCCTTATTCTTGGTCAGGTTAATATAAATCTTCTGTCCCGAAGATGTTGCCGCAAATACATTAAGCAACGTACCCGACACGGCACATACCGAAAGCATGATGGTAAGTGCAAGCACAAGGGAAAAGCTTTTCTTTACGGTTCTGCAAAGCTTTTTACCTAATTTCATAATTTTTTCTTCTCCTTCATTGCCGATTACTTTGTTTTGGCAGTCAAAATACAATTAAACAGAACTGCATAGGACAGTCCAATATATCTGCCAACTAATTATGAAACGCAAATTTTTGAATTTGTTCTTCTTTTTGATTTGCATACAATTATATAATATTTTATTGCACATTTGTAGAGGCAATATAGCCAAACTTTGGGTAATATTTTTGGTTATTTTGCATATCCGCAAATACGATTTAACATTTTTGACCATAATGTGATTTTATTACTTATTTATCACCATTTTTTGTGTTTAAGATAAATTATACCCATTGTACAACCTTAACAGGCAGTTAAGAAGTCAATTTCAGCACTGAATTTGTTGATTTTTAATTCTTTTTTCAAAAATATCAAAAATTTTTATGCAAGTTCACTCCAAGCTGTGCATGCAGAAGTATGTATTATTTTGCGATTGTTGTTTTTAAACATAAAATGCCCCAAAACCAGCATTTTGCAGAATTTTTCAGATATATTTTTATAATTAATATCTATATCTCATCAAATTAATCACAGAACACCTTGAAAATTCGGCATAAATAAAGGGCAGAGTATTGCTCTCTGCCCTTCAAAATGTAATTCACTTAAATCGCAATTATACAAACCGCTTTATGCAAACATATTAAAGATCTCTGCCGCAGCACTTCTTGTACTTTTTACCGCTGCCGCACGGACAGGGATCGTTTCTGCCGATTTTCTTGCCCTTACGGATAGTCTTGTTGACAGAATCCGTACCGTCTGCAGAAGTTTCTGTAGGCTGAGCAACCTGCTCACGGTGGAGTGCCTGCTTTACAGCGTCTGACTGTTCAACAGTTCCTTCATCATCGGCTGCAGACTGTGCCGCTGCGGCAGCCCTCTGAGCTGCTCTCTTTGCCGCTGCAATTGCATCCTGTCTTTTCTGAATCTCATAAACACGCTTTGGCATAATGAGCATCATCTTGACAGTATCTTCACGAATGCTTTCAATCATCTCATCAAACATATCGAAGCCTTCAACTCTGTACTCAACAACAGGATCGTGCTGACCGTATGAACGAAGTCTGATACCGCTCTTGAGCTGATCCATATTGTCGATGTGATCCATCCAATGTGTATCAACATTCTTGAGGAGGTAAACACGCTCCATCTCACGGATTGTTTCCTCGGGAAGAAGTTCTTCGTTTTCCTTGTAGATTTCGAGAGCATCATCAACGAGCATCTTCTGAATCTCTTCGGGTTCCATATTTTCAAGATCTTCAAGGCTGAAATCATACTTTGATTCATCTCTTATAAGCCAGCCTGCGTAGTAATCCTTGAGGCTTTGGAAGTTCCAATGTTCTGCAGGACCTTCGGGGAGATACTGCTTGATTGAAGTTGCGATTGTATCCTCAACCATTTTGAGGATTGTTTCGTGGAGATCCTCACCGTTAAGAACCTGATCACGCTGACCGTAGATGATTTCACGCTGTTTGTTCATAACATCGTCGTACTGGAGGACATCCTTACGAATGCCGAAGTTACGAAGCTCAACCTTTTCCTGTGAGCCCTCGATAATACTTGTGAGCATTTTGTTCTCAATAGGCATATCTTCGGCAACATTCATACGCTCCATCATCATTTTCATTCTGTCACCGCCGAACAGACGCATAAGGTCATCCTCGGTTGAGAGGAAGAAACGGCTGACACCCGGATCGCCCTGACGGCCTGCACGACCACGGAGCTGGTTATCAATACGGCGTGACTCGTGTCTTTCCGTACCCATAATGTAAAGACCTCCGGCCTCTCTTACCTTTTCAGCCTCGCCCTTAATTTCTTCCTTATACTTGTCATTCAGTTCTCTGAATGTATTTCTTGCATTGATGATTTCTTCATCATCGGTTTCCGCATAACCTGTAGCTTCTTCAATAAGCTCCTCTGTAAAGCCCTGCTTACGCATTGCGGCTTTTGCCATATACTCTGCGTTACCGCCGAGGATGATATCGGTACCACGACCTGCCATGTTGGTTGCGATTGTTACCGCACCGAGTTTACCTGCCTGAGCAACAATTTCAGCCTCTTTTTCATGCTGTTTTGCATTGAGGACATTGTGCTTGATGCCTCTCTTTTTGAGCATTTTTGAAAGAAGCTCCGACTTCTCAATTGAAATTGTACCGACAAGGACAGGCTGTCCCTTTTCGTGAGCCTCAACAATTGCATCAATAACAGCGTGGAACTTGCCGTTTTCTGTCTTATAAACCGAATCGGGGAGGTCTTTTCTTAAAACAGGCTTGTTTGTAGGAATTTCAACAACATCAAGCTTGTAGATTTCCTGGAATTCTTCCGACTCTGTCTGAGCAGTACCTGTCATACCCGAAAGCTTTTTGTAAAGACGGAAGTAGTTCTGGAATGTGATTGTAGCAAGAGTCTTGCTTTCGCTCTGAACCTTTACGCCCTCTTTAGCCTCAATAGCCTGGTGAAGACCTTCGTTAAAACGACGGCCGTACATAAGACGACCTGTAAATTCGTCAACGATGATAACTTCGCCGTCCTTGACAACATAGTCAACATCAAGCTTCATAACGCCGTTGGCCTTGATAGCCTGATTTACATGGTGCTGAATTGTAAGGTTATCGGGATCGGTAAGGTTTTCAATACCGAAAAATTCTTCGGCTTTCTTAACACCGCTCTGTGTGAGGGTTGCTGTTTTCTGCTTTTCATCAACAACATAATCAATGTCGTTTTCCTTGTAATATTCCTCCATATCCTCTTTTGCGTCAAGTTCTGCAAAACGCTGAACTTTAAGAGTTTTTGCAAAAGCGTCAGCCTTTGCGTAAAGGTCTGTTGACTTGTCGCCCTTACCCGAAATAATAAGAGGAGTTCTCGCTTCATCAATGAGGATTGAGTCAACCTCATCGACAATCGCAAATGCGTGCGGACGCTGAACCTTGTTTTCCTTGTAAACTACCATGTTGTCACGGAGGTAGTCAAAACCGAGTTCGTTGTTTGTTCCGTATGTAATGTCTGCGGCATAAGCCTTTTTTCTGCCCTCGTTATCGAGATCGTGGCAGATAAGACCAACCGAAAGACCGAGGTACCTGTAAAGCTTGCCCATCCACTCTGAGTCACGGCGGGCAAGGTAATCGTTGACTGTTACAATGTGAACACCTTCGCCTGTAAGAGCGTTGAGGTATGCAGGGAGGGTAGCAACCAAGGTTTTACCTTCACCGGTTTTCATCTCAGCGATTCTGCCCTGGTGAAGAACGATACCGCCGATAATCTGAACGGGGAAGTGCTTCATACCAAGCACTCTCCAGCCTGCCTCACGACAGGTTGCAAATGCTTCGGGGAGAATATCGTCTGTTGTTTCGCCGTTGGCAAGTCTTTCTTTAAGAATTGTTGTCTGGTTCTTGAGTTCACTTTCGCTCATAGCCGCATATTTATCTTCGAGTGCAAGCACCTTGTCACAGATTGGTTGCACACGCTTAACTTCACGCTTGCTGTAGTTGCCGAACATAGCCTTTAAAAAATTCATCAGGGTTCTTCCTTTCAATGTACCGAAAAAATCGGTCAAACTGTATTTTCAATAATATAATTTTAATTTACTGCACCGCAGACGCTCCAAGGCTCTTTGCAGCCTGAATCATTGCGGCCTCAACCACGGGACCGGCATATCGAAAACCGAAACCCGAATCCTGTACAACACAGGCAAAGGCGAGAGGGCAGTCCTCATCTTTTGAGTAGCCGACCATCCAGCCGTTAGGGTTCTTATCATCGCCGACTTCACCCGTACCTGTTTTGGCACAGACTGTAAGTCCGCCGAAAAGGTTGTCGCCGTAGTAATCCGAAACGGTGTATCTCATAACATCATCAAGCTTTGTCGCCGTATCGGATGAAAAAAGTTCCTGTCCGCTGCTCTTGTAGTTTATGCCGAGTGCGGAGAGTATGGACTCATCTTTGATAAGGGTAGGGTTTGTAGCCTTACCGCCGTTTGCGATTGCACCGCAGATAATTGCCATCTGCATCGGGTTTACCTTGTCATTATACTGACCTACGCCCGACCAGCCAAGCTGGTTTTCATTGGCATCGCTGACATCATATGAACCTTTTGCGGTTTTAATTCCGTCAACATCAAAGGAGCTGTTAATGCCGATTTTCTCGGCAGTTTTTGTCATTGTGTCACTTCCGAGTTCAACGGCAAGCTTTGCAAAAACAATATTGCAGGAATGTGCCATTGCCTCTTTATATGTCAGCGTTCCGTGAGTTTCCGTACAGGTAACTTCACTTCCGCCTATGTTCTCACTTCCGTTACAAACCCAAGTGCGGTCATAAAGGTCGGGAATATTCTCGATTGCCGCCGCAGATGTAACGATTTTGAAGATTGAACCCGGGGTAAAGGTTGACGAAAGCACATTATCAAGGTAAACGCCCTCGTATTCGCTTTCGTTGTCCTCGGTAATTTCGGGAGGAGCCTGCGGATCGTAAGCCATGGTGCTTATGGAACAAATAACCTCGCCTGTTTTGTAGTTATATATTACACAGGCACCTTTTTTGTTATAAGCTGCAAGAACATCATAAGCCGCCGCACAGGTTGCGGAATCGACTGTCAGCTTTATATCGTGAGAGGCACGCAATGATTCCGGCATATTAAGTCCGAAAACAAGGTTATAGCCTATCAGCTGAGAACGATACATACTTTGAACAGCCGTTGAAATGTTAAGGCTGTCATCACCGACAACATGAAGCAGAGATTTTCTTACGCTCTCGCTTTCGTTATAAACTCTTTTACCGTCAACCGTCTGTGCAAGAGCCGTGCCGTTGCGGTCATAGATCGCTCCTGCCTGTGCAAGGCCGCCGTCACCTGCTATATGCGCATTATATGCCTGATCGACCCAATCGTCTGCCCCTGTTACAAGCTCAAAGGCAAGATAGCCGAGTCCGCCGATAAACGCAAGCGCAACTATATATATAAGTGTACTTCTGCGAAGTATTTTTTTCAAACCTTACACCACCCTGTGTATCAGTAGGGGCGTTCATTGGACGCCCGCAAGTAAAGGCACTAATTTTATTTAATACCAAAGTACATATATGAAAAACAAGTTTTCAATTTACTGCCGTTATCTTTTTACCGAATAAGTTCTCTCGTCTGCGGCTTTGATGAATGCAACAAGTCCCCAACAAGACATAATACTTGAACCGCCGGCAGACACAAACGGAAATGTTACGCCTGTGAGCGGAAGGACATCGGTTGCACCGAAAACATTGAGAGAAAGCTGAACGACAAAAAGTCCTGCCGCACAGCACGCTGAAATTGAATAAAAGGTACTTCTGCTTCGGGTTGTAATTGCCCTTGCATAAATAAACATTGCACCTACTGCCACGGCAAGTGTGAACGCAACGATAACTCCCATTTCTTCCGAAACAAGTCCGAAAACAAGGTCACTTTCGGATGCGGCAACCTGCTTTAAAAAACCGTTGCCGATACCTACACCGAAAAGTCCGCCGCTTGCCATATATGTGAGAACTCTTGCCTGCTGATAACCGAGGTTGTCCTGAGTATGTTCCCACACATGACGCCAGCCCGAAAAACGGTCGGCAACATACGGTTTAAACTTGAGGACAAAGGTTACGCCGAAAATTGCGGCGGCAACAGCAAGAATAATCGTCTTGAAATCGCCCGAGCGCATAAACGCTGTGAGCAAAAATGTTACAAAGAAGATGAGCGCAGTACCGAAGTCACCCATAAGAGCCAAAAGTCCGACGCAGACTGCCGAGAAGATAATGTACTCAAGCAGGTTCTTCTTTGTCATCAACACATCAAGCGAACTTGCACCGATAAAGATGAAAATAATCTTTGCAAGCTCTGACGGCTGAAATGAAAACGAGCCGATATAAATCCAGTTGGCGGCGCCGTTTGTAATCTTACCGAATACAATTGTTACCCCCAAAAGACCAACCGCACAAATCATTGCCGGAAGTCTGAGTTTATTTACCTTATCGGGATCTTCAATCAGCTTGATAATTATGCAGAAGAAAATCATACCTATTGCGGCGGCAACAAGCTGAACATAAGCCGAGCGTTCCGACTGTCTGATAAGCATCATTACGCCTATGCCCGTCAAAAACAGGGCAAGCGATTCAAGCTCAAAATTTACTCTGCGAATTACAAAATAGGAGATAAAGAAGAATCCCCATTCAACAGCCGCAAGAGCGCCGAACAGCACGAGCGGAGCCATTGTATTTGTGCCGTCATTCCAGAACATTGCCTGAACGCACATAAAGAAGTGAAAAAATGTAATAAGAAGCATAAGCTTCCACGATTTCATTGCAGGCTTATCGCTGACCTTTGAGAAAAACCAGCTCGACTGCAACGGCTGTTGGAACTCCTCGCCTCTTTTTACTATAAGGCTTGTACCGCCTATTGTTATTGTATCGTCAATAAGCACCTTTGCTCTGCCTCTTGTTCTTTTGCCGTTGAGCATTGTGCCGCTCTTTGAGTCGGTATCGCTTACATACCAACCGTCTTTACGGCGAAGGAGTACGCAATGATTTCTTGAAACCGTCGGGTCATCAACGGTTACATCACTGCTTTTACTTCTGCCGATTGAATTTTCCCAAAAAAGCACGGGGAGCATCTCGCCCGTTGCAGGGTTCAAAAGTGAAATCAAAGGAGTTTCGGGACGGCGGCGACGGCGCATTGCGGCAAAGCACTGGTACACAATTATTATTGCATAAACAGGCATAAGAAAACGCAGTGCAACAACACCCATATCGAAAATTATCGAAAGATCCGGCACTTTTTTCAACTCCTTCACAAATCATATGTCCTAAAAATAAGCATACTTAAAGTTATACAGTTTAAATAATAATCCAATTTCCTCCAAAAGTCAATAGCCGAGTGCCTCGGCAGCCAATTCGTGAAGACAGTTTGTACAATAAAAAGACTTATGACGCCCGAGCGTTACTATCTATATTATAAGTGAAGTAACTTTGTAGCCGAGTGTCTCGGCAGTCAATTCGTGAAGATAGTTTGTACAATAGAAAACTAAAAATGCCCGAGCGTAGCATTGTAATTGTTCATGCAATTTCAATGTAACGGCGAACCGTGTTTGCTCGTCTGAAATAAGGAGCAAAACAAAAAACAATATTACTCAATAAAGTATTTTTTATCAAAATTTGCTTAAAATATCGGCAAAGTTTTATTATTTTAATTTTGGATAACACCTTGATTTTTTTAATTTTATAGCATATAATAACTGTGATAGATGTTTGATTACTCATCTTATCGTTGAGTGTTTCGCCACTTGTTTAAAGAGCGAGTGTTTTTATCGTTGAGCGTTTCGCCGCTTGTAAAAGTGCGAGTGTTTTTATCGTTGAGCGTTTCGCCGCTTGTAAAAGTGCGAGTGTAAAAGTAATCAAAAAGCGGGTACTCTTTGCCCGCTTTTATTTTTAATGAGGTAGAATATGAAAATCGCATTTTACAATGTAGACTTGGAATACATTGATTATCTTAAACAATACGAAACTTCAGTCCGTGGATTTACAAGAGTACCTAATGTTAATTATAGAAGCGGTAACAACAAGTTTTTCTATGGGACGGTTCTCAACATTAATAGAATTGACTACTTTGTACCTATATCATCAAAACAACACAATAGACAGGACGATATACAAATCAAACCAAAAAACGATAAATACTGTAATGAGTATGCAACATTAAGATTTGCCTATATGTTACCTATTCCACATAAGTGCATCAATATGTTGAATATCAACGGAATTACCAACAACACACGAAGAGAAAGAATCAGAAAAGAACTTGCTTTTTGTAACAAGTATAGAGATAAAATTAAAAAGCAAGCACAAAACACCTACTACCGTATCACAAACAAAGTAAACGATAGACTTGTTCATAACAGCTGTGACTTTAAATTACTTGAACAAGCATACATAGATTTTTGTAATGAACATAATATTCCCATTGACAAAAATAAAGTCAATTAACGCAAAAGGCCTCACGAAATTCGTGAGGTCTTTTATCATGATATATCTATGAGGATTAATGAAGACTTTTCATTTTATCGGCTTTATCACGGCATATATGCGACCATTTGCAGTCACCGCACACCTGCGAAAGCCTGTCTTTTAAAATTATATTTTCCCTTGCAATTCTCGAAAGCTCTTTCCAATCGGCAGTATCGCCGATTTTCATTCCGAGTAAATCAAGACATCTTTTGTCATAGCATGACGCCTTACCCGTAACATCGCAGCTGCCGTTGTCACGGTTCGGACACGATGAACAAATTTCGTCACAACCGCCCGTAAGCGTAAGGTTTGCGTTGTTATTTTCAAGAACTGACACTATTTTTGCCATTCCGCAGACAAATTCATCGCTGTAACCCTTGCCTTCAAAAAACTGCACACAAAGGCTGTGATGCGGTCTGAACTTAAAGCTTAACGATTTTGTCAAGACGATTCACCAAAACTGTTGCAACAACAATCTTTGCAGCATCTGCAAGAAGGAACGGAACAACGCAGGTGAGAAGTGCGGCAACAAAGTCTGTATGCATTGCAATCATAAACCAGATTGTACCGAAAAGATAGCATACTGCAAGGCCTGCAACCATTGAAACCGCAAGCACCCAAAGCTTTCTGCCGAGAAAATCAGTCATAAGTCCAACGATAAGCGCCGTAAAGAGGAAACCAATGATATAACCGCCTGTCGGACCGCCGAGAACGCCGATTCCGCCTGAGAATCCTGCAAACACGGGAACACCGATTGCACCGAGGAGAACATAAACCGCAACGCTGATGAGTCCTCTTTTCCAACCGAGCATAGCCGCAGCCATAAAGATGCCGAGAGTCTGAAGTGTGAACGGAACTGTCATCGGAATCTGAATCTGTGCGCACACTGTGATGATTGCGACGAACATCGCCATATACACAAGGCTTAATACATTACTTTTTGATTTACTGTTTGTTTTTGCTTCTGTCATAAAATTACCTCTCCTTTGCAAAACCGCTTATTTTGTTTTGCAGATTGTCAACCAAATTGTTTTATCAGTTGACAATTATTATAGTACCGATTATCGCATTTGTCAACCCAATTTATGTTTTAAAGTGACAATTACAATCCGTTTTGATGTAACAATTGACTTTACAACCGTCTTATAATACAACTGAGTTAACCAAACAGAACATAAAAAACAGGGACAGCATTTTGCTGTCCCTGAAATTTTTGTAAAGATTAAGTTTGCGTGCTTACAATTAAGCCTTGTTAACCGAACCGAAGAGTTCCATCTTTTCCTTAACAGTAGCCTTGATAGCCTCTGCACCGGGAGCGAGGAGCTTTCTTGGATCGAAGCCCTTGCCTTCGAGATCCTTGCCCTCTTCAATGTACTTTCTTGTAGCTGCTGCAAATGCGAGCTGGCACTCTGTGTTAACATTGATCTTTGAAACGCCGAGTGAGATAGCCTTCTTGATCATGTCAGCAGGGATACCTGTACCGCCGTGGAGAACGAGCGGCATCTCGCCTGTAAGCTGCTGGATAGCGTCAAGAGTTTCAAAGCTGAGGCCCTTCCAGTTTGCAGGATACTTACCGTGAATGTTACCGATACCTGCTGCGAGCATTGTTACGCCGAGGTCTGCAACCATTTTGCATTCCTTAGGATCTGCGCATTCGCCCATACCGACTACGCCGTCTTCCTCGCCGCCGATTGCACCAACCTCAGCCTCAAGTGAAAGACCAAGCTTGTTACAAGTTGCAACGAGTTCCTTTGTTTTTTCAATGTTTTCTTCGATCGGATAGTGTGAACCATCGAACATGATTGAGCTGAAACCGGCTTCGATGCACTTCTTAGCGCCTTCATATGAACCGTGGTCAAGGTGGAGAGCAACAGGAACTGTGATGTTGAGTTCCTCGAGCATACCGTTTACCATACCAACGACTGTTTTGTAGCCGCACATATATTTACCGGCACCCTCAGATACACCGAGGATAACAGGTGAGTTGAGTTCCTGTGCTGTTAAAAGAATTGATTTTGTCCATTCAAGGTTGTTGATGTTGAACTGACCTACTGCATAGTGGCCTGCCTTTGCTTTTGTAAGCATTTCTTTAGCGTTTACTAATGGCATTTTAATCTTCCTTTTTTAAAAAATTTCAGCAGACAAGCGTCCCCACCTGCCGATTTAAGTTTATTATACAATATATTTTTGAAAATATAAAGACCTAAAAAGAAGATTTAGTGAAAATTTTAACAATTAGTCGAAAAATTCTTCATTTTGTCCTGTTTTAGTCAATTATCACTAAACTTTCAAAATAAACTCACACTTCCGTAACACAACAAGGTTGATTTTGATTTTGTGAAAAGGTATAATATAAATGTAAATTACAATACTTGATTTTGGTCAAGCGTTGTATGATAATATTTTTTGTAAACTATCCCGTAGGGGTAGTCTTGCGACCGCAAGTAATGACAGATATTTTATTGCAAACAAAGTTTTATAAATATAACAAAACAACCGATATCGTGACTGGCGGATGATATCCGCCCCTACGAAATATTTGTTCATTTCGGCAATTTGCTTGCAAAAAATTTTGTTTCATTACTTAAGGACAAACGCAGTTTGTACCCCACGGTAACAAATAAATGTAGGAGTAACTTTTATGGACAATTTTGACAACAACAATATGGGTGGGTTTGAACCGCAAAAGCCGTTCACAGAAAAGCCCGTACAAAACAATAGTATGAACACGGAACAGACAATTCCCGTTTCCGAACCCGAAACACAGGAAGAACAGGCTCAGAATGTTCAGCCGCAGAACGGCAACACACCTTACGGTGATTATATTTTCGGCAACAACAATCAAAATACGGCAAACAATGCAAATCCGACTGAAAATGTTCCGCCGTATCAGCAGAATCAAAATCCGAATCCGAACACCTACGCTCAGCCGTGGCAGTACGGTTACGGTCAGTATCCCTACAGCGGACAGAATCCGCAGTATAATCAGAACAATCAGCAGTACGGACAGTATCAGAACAACACAGGATACAATCAGAATGTACCGCCGTATCAGCAGAATATGTACGGACAGCCTCCCTACGGCAACAACGGTACATACAATCAGCAATACAATCCGCAGATGTTCGCACAGTACCCCCAAAAGAAAACAAAGGGCGGAATAATTGCGTTGATTATCGTTCTCTGTTCACTTCTTACAATCGGTTTTATCGGCATGATGGTGTACGGATTTTCGGCTGACATAAAAGAAGATTTGAACAACGACCGAAGTGATTCGGGCAATTCGTTCAGACTTCCGAATAAAGACAGCACAACACCGTTTGAAACCCTTCCCGACACATCTTCGCAGGGTAAAACCCACGATGAGTCGGACTACAGTGACAAGGTGAACAAGGATTACTCGGGTATGAAGCTTGAAAGCAATCCGAAAGACGCAAAAACAAACAACAGCTACACAGCCGCAAAAGCGTCAGAAAAGGTTTCCGACTCGGTAGTCGGCATTCTCTGTTACTCGGACGATGTACCCGATCAGGCTGACACAACAACCGCATCTTCACAGGGAAGCGGAATTATCTTCTCACAGGACGGCTATGTTATCACAAACGCTCATGTAATCGGCAACAGCAAAACAGCCTATGCGATCAGAGTTGTAACATCTGACGGCAAGGTATACAAGGCAGGTGTTGTAGGTTACGATTCAAGAACCGATATTGCAGTTCTCAAAATGGACGATGCAAAGGGACTTACCCCTGCAACATTCGGCGATTCGTCACAGCTTGAGGTTGGTCAGGATATTATCGTAGTCGGCAATCCCGGCGGTCTTGACTATCAGAACACAACAACCAAGGGCGTTATTTCGGCGCTTGACAGAAAGCTTTCAACATCAAGCCTTACAAAGTACATTCAGACAGATGCCGCAATCAATCCGGGCAACTCGGGCGGTCCGCTTGTAAACTACTACGGTCAGGTTGTCGGAATTACAACTTCAAAGATTGTTTCCGAAACTTACGAAGGTATGGGCTTTGCAATTCCGTCACAGACAGTAAAAAGCATTGTTGACACACTTGTAAAGAACGGCTATGTTGAAGGCAGAGTAAAAATCGGCATTTCGGGCATTGCAGTAACCTCCGATCAGGCATCAAATTACAACATTCCGCAGGGCATTTATGTTCAGAGTATCGTATCGGGCGGCCCGTGTGACGGCACAAGCCTTGAAGAAGGCGATATCATCACAGAGGTTGACGGCGAAACAATTACAAGCTTTGCAGATGTTTATGCGATTCTTGAAACCCACAAGCCGGGGGACAAAATCAAGGTTAAATATTACAGCTCATCATCGGGCGACGGTGAGGTTGAAATCACACTTCAGGAAGATAAGTAATTTTAATATAAGAATATCACCAAAAGCAAGAGGGCAGTCACGGCAATGTGACTGCCCTCTTGCTAATTGAAAATTAAAAGTAAAAAATTGCAGGGGTGAACCGTGTTCGCCCGTTCGTGTGCGATGCACACGATTGAACGCATAGCGTTCAAATATCATATGCAACTCATTTATATAATTTGATTTTACATAAACATTGCGTCATTATTTTTTAACGGGGATAAAATTCCGCAAAAATCCTGCACTTCTTCCTTTCAGGTAAAACCAACCTATGGTGTCAAAAACTACCGCTCCTACAAAATTAACAAGCAAATCTTTCATTGTATCGATCAGACCGATGTCAAGGTAACCGTTAATACCGAGATTTTCACCGTTCACAACGGTTGATGTTATATCTCTGATGTGCATTATCACATTCGGCTTGCCCGAAATCAAACCCGAATGTATTGCCGTGATTACGGTGTCCTTTTGCATATCCTTTTCAAAAAGCATATCCGCACCAAACTCAAAAAACTCCCACACAACACCGACTGTCATTGAAAAGCAGAACGAAAACAGGCACACAAACATGGGCGAGAGGCTCAATTTCACCCGCTCGCTTCTGTTCAAAATATCGGTCAGTCCAAAACCAACGCCTGCACAGATAAAGCCGTTCACAGTATGGAGCAATGAATCCCATATCGGAATCTTTTCGTAGAACGCACCGAGCTCACCCATAACATTTGCCGCAAACACGAACAGCACAACAATCGTTTCAAGCACACTCGGCAACGCTACCGACAGCTTTCGGTCGATGAACAACGGAAGCATCAACAGTCCGAGCGTTAACACGCAGGTCATGACATTCTCCCATTTTCCGTTTAAAATGCCGGCAGTCAAAAGTGACACAAGTATGAGCCTTATAATGATGTAAACGCCTGCCTTAACCTTGTGCTGTCGCATTTCACGCACATTCAGCCACCGTGCAAGCCTTTGAAAAAATCCTTTAAGTCGTTTTTTCATAATATCCCCCGATTTTTACACTTATTTTTTCCTTAAAAACGAGATAAACCCCTGTAAAATTGTATTAGCTTTTTCTGCCTGATATTACCGCAAAATAAAAAAGCCACCGCCATCTGCGATGACTCATAAGCATTGATATTAAATTACTTTTTCTCTGACTTCTCTGACGATTCGGCTTTTTCGCCATTTTTTTCAGCCTCAAGCTTTTTCTTGAGTTCCTCTTTGCCGACAGCAAGCATCAGCTTGATACGGTTCTCCTGATTTACCTTCGGCGCACCCGGATCATAGTCGATGGTAACGATATTGGCATTCGGTCTGATTTCTTTAATCTTTCTGATTGCGCCCTTACCGTTGATATGATTCGGCAGACAACCGAAAGGCTGTGTGCATACGATATTCTCATAGCCTGTATCGGCAAGTTCAATCATCTCGGCTGTCAGCAACCAACCCTCGCCCATCTTACTACCGTAGCCGATAACACCTTTTACAAGCTCCTTTGTGTGAGCATATCTGTGAGGCGGAACAAAGCCGTACTTTTCAGCGGCATCAACCATAAGTCCCTCAAGCTTTGTGAGGTAGTTAAGAAGCATCGAACAGAATTTGTATTTAACTCTGCTTCCTCCGAACATCTTATAGTCCTCAATACGGTTATCAACCTTAAATGATGCAAAACCCATAAGACCGGGTACGCAAACCTCGCAATCCTGATCTGCAAGAAAGTCCTCAAGACCGTTGTTAGCCATTTTGGAGTATTTTACATAGATTTCGCCGACAATACCGACTTTAACCTTCGGCACTTTGTTAAGCTCTATTTTTGTAAATGACTTTGTAATTCGGTCAAGAGTTTCGTCAATTTCTTCAAGAGTGTAGCCCTTGCCCTGTATGAGCATATCGGAAATCTTATCCGTCCACTCATCAACAAGCGCCATACTTTCGCCCTTGTTCACTTCATAAGGCTTTGTCTGGTTTGAAAGCAGCATTAACTGGTCGCCGTACACAAGACCGCCGACAAATCTGCGGATAAGCGGAAGTGTGAGCGAAAAGCCGCTGTTGTGCTCCATACCGAACGAAAGTGAAATTACGGGAACGAACTCAAAGCCTGCCTTTTTGAGAGCCTTTCTCAAAAGGAAAATGTAGTTTGACGCACGACATCCGCCGCCTGTCTGAGTAATCATCAGGGCAACCTTGTGAACATCATACTTTCCGCTTTGCAGAGCATTGATGAACTGACCTATAACCAGCAAAGCCGGATAACAGGTATCGTTGTGAACATATTTAAGACCTGTCTGCGCAATCTCCGGACCTGTTGTGTCGAGCAAATCAGACTTATAGCCGTAGTAGTTGAACACCTTTTCAAGTATTTTAAAATGAATAGGCGCCATATTGGGCATAAGAATTGTGTATTCCTTTTTCATCTGCTTTGTAAACAGCAAACGACCTGTTTTTTTGTCATACTTCAACTCTGCCATAACAGAATTTCCTTTCATCAATCGTTTTCAAGCGCAGCAAGCAAACTGCGGATTCGGATTTTAACTGCTCCGAGGTTTGTAATTTCATCTATCTTAATCTGAGTGTAAATCTTATTTTTGCTTTCAAGAATTTCTCTTACCTCATCGGTTGTAATCGCATCAACACCGCAGCCGAAGGATACAAGCTGAACAAGCTCCATGTCCTTTCTTGTTGTAACATATTTTGCCGCCGCATAAAGTCTTGCGTGGTATGTCCACTGGTTAAGAACATGAGTCCGGAAATGTTCAACTCTCGGAGAAATAACATCTTCGCTGACGATTGCAACATCAAAGCCTGAGATAAGTCTGTCGATTCCGTGGTTAATTTCGGGATCAATATGATATGGTCTGCCTGCAAGAACAAAAATCTTTTTGCCCTCTTTTTCAGCCTTGGCAATAATCTCGCTGCCCTTGTCGATAACCTTTTTTCTGTAATTTTCCTGTTCCTGATATGCAAGCTTAGCCGCATTTCTTACCTCGTTAAGAGTGAGGTCGGGGAAGTGGAACGAAAGTCTTTCATAGGCTTTCTTCGGAAAATCGTTCGGGCGGTGAATACCAAAGTATTCCTTTATGAAGTGAACCTTGCGTATATCCTTCATATTGTTTTTGATAACCTCGGGATAGTAAGCAACAACAGGACAGTTGTAATGGTTATCTCCGAGATGCTCGTCAAAATTATAGGAAAGACAGGGGTAGAAAATTGTTTCTGCACCCATATCAATAAGAGTCTGAATGTGACCGTGAACAAGCTTTGCAGGGAAGCAAACGGTATCGCTCGGAATTGTCTGCTGACCTCTCTGATAAAGCTTTCTTGTTGAATACGGTGAGTGGAACACCTCAAATTTAAGTTCTGTAAAGAATCTGTACCAGAACGGATAAAGCTCATACATATTGAGCGCCATAGGAATTCCAAGCTTACCTCTTATGCCTTCAACAGGCTTGTAGGAATCAATGAGATTCAGCTTATAGGCATACATATTCATATCGTTTGCAGGAGCTTTCTTTGTGATCGGTCTTTCACAACGGTTTCCTGCAATAAACTTTCTGCCCTTGCCGAATGAATTTATTGTAAGACGGCAGTTGTTGTTGCACATACCGCAGTTTGCAACCTTGATTTCGTGAACAAATTCATCAAGTCCCTTTTTGTCGGTAATTGTACTCTTGCCAACGCCCTTTGACTTTTTCTTTGCGTAAAGAGCCGCACCGTAAGCACCCATAAGTCCTGCAATGTTAGGACGGACAACTTCAACGCCCATTTCCTGTTCAAATGCACGCAAAACAGCATCGTTAAGGAAAGTACCGCCCTGAACCACAACACGCTTGCCGAGTTCGTCGGGGCTTGACGCACGAATAACCTTGTAAAGGGCATTCTTTACAACGCTGAGTGAAAGACCTGCCGAGATATCTTCAATTGTTGCGCCGTCTTTCTGAGCCTGCTTAACGCTTGAATTCATGAATACGGTACAGCGTGAGCCGAGGTCAACGGGACGCTTTGCAAAAAGTCCGAGCTTTGCAAAGTCGGCAATCTCATATCCGAGAGCGTTTGCAAAAGTCTGCAAAAAGCTTCCGCAACCCGATGAACAAGCCTCATTAAGGAATATATTGTCAATTGCACCGTTATGTATCTTAAAGCATTTGATATCCTGTCCGCCGATATCGATGATAAATTCAACATCGGGCATAAAGTATTTTGCGGCGGTAAAGTGGGCGATTGTTTCAACAATGCCGTAATCAACCGCAAATGCGTTCTTTACAATGTCCTCACCGTAACCTGTTACGGCAGAAGAAACAACATTTATTTCGGGATTTATTTCGTAAACCTCGTCAAGGAATTGCTTCATAATCTCAACGGGGTTTCCCTTTGATGGCAGATATTTTGAATAGAGCAACTCACCGTCATCATTGAGAACAACACCCTTTACGGTTGTTGAACCTGCGTCCATTCCTATATAAGCCTTGCCGGTGTAACCCTTTAGCTCCTTCTGCTTAACATCAGCCTTTGCATGACGGTCGCAGAATTTTCTGTACTCCTCTTCGTTTTTAAAGAGGGGCTGATTGAACGCAAAGTTACCGCTGCCACGGTAGTTCTTTACCTTTTCGATAACCTCGTCAAAATCAATAGTCTTTTCGGCACACAAAGCCGCACCGCAGGCAACATAATAAAGTGAATTTTCGGGGCAGATGCCCTTTGTTCCGAGCGTGCGGTCAAAGCAGTTTCGCAGTTCGCTCATAAATGTAAGAGGTCCGCCGAGATATACAATCTGACCTTCAATTTCTCTGCCCTGTGCAAGACCTGCAACAGTCTGGCTTACAACCGCATTGAAAATACTCTCTGCGATGTCGCTCTTCCTCGCACCCTGATTAAGGAGCGGCTGAATATCGGTCTTTGCAAACACACCGCATCTTGATGCGATTGTGTATGTCTTTTCGTGCTGTTTTGCAAGCTCGTCCATATCCTCAAGCTTAACATTCAGAAGTGTTGCCATCTGGTCAATAAACGCACCCGTGCCGCCGGCGCAGGTACCGTTCATTCTTACCTCAAGTCCGTTTGTGAGAAACAATATCTTTGCATCCTCACCGCCGAGTTCAATTATAACATCTGTACCCGGAATAAAAGTATTGGCGGCAACTCTTGTTGCGTAAACCTCCTGAATAAAATCAACGCCGACAGACTCGGCAACACCCATTCCGGCAGAACCCGAAAGAGCCACCGAGGCATTTTCAACGCCGTCAATCCTTGTCCGTACAAGTGCAAGAATTTCTGCAATCTTTTCCGTAATTCGGGAATAATGCCTTTCATATGTGCTGTATATTAATTTGTTTTCGTCGTCAAGCACAACACATTTTATTGTTGTTGAGCCAATATCCAATCCTAATTTCAACTTGTGCCTCCGAAATCAATACATAGTAATCTCATTGTGCATATCTAGTTAATTATAGTATTTTTTGCCAAGAAAATAATTCTAATTCAGAATATTTTCACCTTTGATGAATTTTACCATTTTTATCACAAAAATTCAATACACATAAAGGGCATAATGTATAATCTACTGCATATAATTTGCCCTCAAAAGCAAAGCGGAGCATTGTTCCGACTTTAATATATCTTAAAAATGCAGAAAAACCTGCCGAAATCGGCAGGTCTTTAGCTTTAAGTATTTACATTATCAGAAAAGTTCACCGTGAGGAGCTTCACCGTCATCTGCCTCGTCTGAATCTGCGGACTCGGAGAATCCTTCTTCACGCTTTGCCTCAAGCTCTGCCTTGAGGTCGCAGATGTTTGTAAGATGCTCGGGGTCTGCCTTTTCTTCGGTAACAGCCTCGGGCTGTTTTTCAACAGGCTTTTCCTCTTTAAAAGGAGAGGACTTGTAGTCGCCCTCATTTGAGCAAGCTACTGTAATATCAACAATATCATCCTCTTTAACCTCGGGAGCAACCTCGGGATTGCCGTAGAAAATATCGTTTGAGCTGTTGACAATCTTTCTGTAACACTCTCTTGCTTTTGCGATTTTGGCCTTTGAAGTGTCAATAACCTTCAAAAGCTTTTCGCACTCGGCGTCATTAATTTCAGTGCCTTTCTTCCTGCTGTCGTACATAACCTTTCCGAGAGCAATATATGCTCTGTTCATAAGCTCGCTTTCGCTTTTCATAACAAGTCTTAATCTGTTGAGCTTTGCGTTTGTTCTGTTCTTTTCTACTATTGTCTGAGCTACCGATGAAATTGTATCAACGGCTGTATTTACTGTTCCTTTTACACTGTCAAGTATCGTCATAGTAAATTTCTCCTTTAAAACCGCTTTGGCACAAACACTCTGACACATTCTGCCGTGGCGAATAATATTAAACTTATTTCTATTATTATGACAGATTTTTTTGATAAAATCAACATTTTTTTAAAATTTACTTGTTAAAATCACGGTCAATTGCTATAATTAGTTTCATAGAGTGTTAAAGAGGTGGTTTGGATGCCTGAAAAGAAAATTACCAAGGCAATCGTCTGCCCAATGTGCGGTGAAATGAGCAAGGCTGATGTTTACACCAGCATCAACCCGTCCGTAACAAAGGGTGTGCGCAGAAGAGCGCTTGACGGTGAGCTTTTTGCGTGGAAATGTCCGTCATGCGGATACTCCGCAAGGCTCACATATCCGATTCTCTACAATGATATGAAGAATCGTTTTATGGTGTATTTCATTCCCAAAATTGATCATTTTCAGCTCTGCGACAACGAGCTTGAAGAAAAATACAGCAATCTCCGCAACATAAGCAAACGAATTGTTCCGACCTTCAATTCGTTCAAGGAGAAAATTTTTATCTTTGAGTCGGGACTTGACGATATGTCGGTTGAGCTTACAAAGCTTGCAATCAGCCAAACGGTTTCAAAAAAGCTTAACGGTGCGGAAATTCATGACGGATACCTTTCAATGTACGATCGTGAACGCAACACAATGGGATTTACATATTTTACAGGTGAAAAGCATACGCCGTATGTTCAGACAGCAAGACTTGAAATTTATGTTAAATCGAAGAAAATTGTCGATTCGCTTGCATATAAGGACAAAAAATTAAAGGGCTTTCTTAAAATTGACCGTGAATGGGCAGAAAACATTCTCTACCGCTACAAGCGCATGAAGCATATTGAAAAGCTTAACAAGCTGAAAGAGTAAGCTGTTACTGTAGTCAGTCAATTCTTTTGGTTTAAAAAAGAATCTGCAAATAAGTAACATATACACTGTAAAGAATATCCGTAAACATAAACTCGTTAAAGCAAAAATGCATAAAAATTTCCGCCATTACGATTGGGGTGGCGGAATCATTCAGCTTAATATTTTTGTATTTGCAATTCCAACTTGTTAAAATGCCGATACAATCGAGGATTTTCGTTGCACAAAAAAATCAGGGATCGACTCAAAGAGCCGACCCCTTTTTAATTTATTGAAAAGATTGGTAATTACTTGTTAACAGCTTCATAAACTGCAACTGCGCAAGCAACTGTAGCACCAACCATCGGGTTGTTACCCATACCGATAAGGCCCATCATTTCAACATGAGCAGGAACAGAAGATGAACCTGCGAACTGAGCGTCACCGTGCATTCTGCCCATTGAGTCTGTAAGACCGTATGATGCAGGACCTGCACCCATGTTATCGGGGTGAAGTGTACGGCCTGTACCGCCGCCTGATGCAACCGAGAAATACTTAACGCCGTTCTCATTTGCCCACTTCTTGTATGTACCTGCAACGAGGTGCTGGAAACGAGTCGGGTTAGTAGAGTTACCTGTGATAGATACACCTACATTTTCATGCTGCATGATTGCAACACCTTCACGAACATCGTCAGCGCCGTAGCAGCGAACTGCAGCTCTTTCACCGTCTGAGAAAGCTCTCTCTTCAACGATTTTAAGCTCTGATGTGAAATAGTCAAACTGAGTCTTTACATATGTAAAGCCGTTGATTCTTGAAATAATGTAAGCAGCATCCTTGCCAAGACCGTTAAGGATAACACGGAGCGGCTCTTTTCTTGCTTTGTTAGCGTTACGAGCGATACCGATAGCACCCTCTGCTGCTGCAAAGCTTTCGTGACCTGCGAGGAATGCAAAGCACTTTGTTTCATCTCTGAGAAGCATTGCGCCGAGGTTACCGTGACCACGGCCAACATTTCTCTGCTCAGCTACTGAGCCGGGAATACAGAAAGCCTCAAGACCGATACCGATAGCTTCTGCTGCCTCTGAAGCAGTCTTTGCGCCCTTCTTAACTGCAACTGCACAACCGAGTGTGTAAGCCCAGCCTGCGTTTTCAAATGCGATCGGCTGAACGCCCTTTACGATGTCGTAGGGATCAAAACCGAGATCGTTACAAATTTTTCTTGCCTCTTCAAGATTTGCAATACCGTATTCGGCAAGGCACTTCTCAATTTTAGGCATTCTTCTTTCCATACCTTCAAATGTTACTGCCATTATGGTGTCCTCCTTACCGAATTATTCTTCACGAGGGTCAATGTACTTAGCTGCGCCGTCAAAACGACCGTACTGACCGATGTTGTTCTTGTATGCTTCGTTTGGCTCAACGCCGTGACGAATGTCCTCGAGCATTTTGCCGAGCTTTACGAACTGATAGCCGATAACTTCATCGTTCTCGTCAAGTGCTGTCTTGAGAACATAGCCTTCAGCCATTTCCATGTAACGAACGCCCTTAGCGTTTGTGCTGTACATTGTACCAACCTGGCTGCGAAGACCCTTACCGAGATCCTCCATACCTGCGCCGATCGGAAGACCGCCCTCTGAGAAAGCTGTCTGGCTTCTGCCGTAAACGAGCTGCTCGAAGATGTTCTTCATAGCTGTGTTGATAGCATCACAAACGAGGTCTGTGTTAAGGCACTCAAGGAGTGTTTTGTTAGGAAGAATTTCTGCTGCCATAGCTGCAGAGTGAGTCATACCCGAACAACCGATTGTTTCAACAAGAGCCTCTTCAACGATACCGTCTTTAACATTAAGTGTAAGCTTGCAGGCACCCTGCTGAGGAGCACACCAGCCAATGCCGTGTGAAAGACCTGAAATGTCTTTAATGTCATAAGATTTTACCCATTTGCCCTCTTCGGGAATAGGTGCAGGACCGTGCTTAGGTCCCTTTGCTACAGTGCACATATTTTCAACTTCTTTTGAATAAATCATGTGTACTTCTCCTTTCAATAAATTGTATGAGTCCGAAATCCTCAAACACCTATATTATACGGCTTAACCCGACATTTTTCAAGCATTTTTCGTTAATTTTTACAATTCCCCCACATTGTAATATTTCCCGTAGCAATTTTCCGTTTGATTTTGAAATGGTAAAAATAAAAACGGCAACCGTGAAACAAATCACCGATTGCCGTTAAAGTTTACTTATTCTTCCCAAAACAATTCGTCAAGGGTTTTGTCAAGTGCTTTACATATTGCTATGCAAAGGTTAATTGTGGGATTGTAGTCGCCCTTTTCAATTGCGCTTATTGTCTGTCTTGACACCTTTACAAGTTCCGCAAGCTGTTGCTGTGACAAATCCTTTGCGGCACGGGCGCTTTTTAATCTTAAATTCTTCATTCTTCAACTGCCTTTTTGTCAATTATTTTTTTGATTACAACTATCACAAAAATACTTATTGTCCAAATCATTACAATGATAGGAATAATGTCAAGATTTGCTATTCCGTTTGTAACAAAGGTTTTGTTGCCGAAAGCAATTCCCAAACATTCTGCTCCCGCAACAAATGCCAAAGAGCCTAAAAGACTCCTTCTGCCTTTATTCGATGTGAAATATGCGTCATTTAAAATGCTTATTCCGACGAATACGGCGGTTGAAAGAAACAGTCCTATGAACATTTGAACACTGAGTTCAGCCCAATTAATCTCCAAAACATTAACTAAAGCGCAGGCAATTATGTACCCGATAAGCACAAAAAATGCCGATTTATACGCCTTGCCCCGTGCAAGAACCTGTCGTTCATCGTATTCTGTGTAAGTGTTCTTTTTCCTTTTAATGTTTGCGATAATGAGCGTTACGATAACTACGGCAATAAAACCGCAACAAAAACCAAGCACCCAATAGTATTTTTCTCCCATAATAACATCTCCCAAATAAATCAGCCAATTTGCAGATTTATTCGTCCAACCGATAATCCGCAAAAATATTAAAAAATTTTATGTGTTTAGATGTGAATACTTAAAAAATCCACAATGCGTACAAAAAGCTTTCTGTACCATTATAGTATATTAAAAGTTACTTATTGTCAAGTATATTTTACATAATTTCAAAAATACTTTCATTTGGCTGTTTTGAAAAATTAAATCCGTTAAGAAACCTGTCAACTAAAACAAAACAAGACAAACCCATATTTCAGAGCTTGCCTTGTGGAATTACTCACCGTCACGCTGCATTGTTTCATTAATAGCACGATTAACAAAGCCGTTCACGCTTTCGCCGTTCTTTTCTGCGTGGGCTTTGATAATATCCTTTCGACCTTTCGGCACAGCAACATTGATACGGTCATATGCTTTAGCGTTATATCGGTTGTTTGCCTCAATTCTCGCCCTGCTGTTCTTATTTTCTGCCATTTCTTCACCGCCTAAAATCTATTGACATCAAATTATTGTTGTTGTATAATATAGGTGAAAAGGAACGGCTTTAGCTGTTTCGCATTTGCGTATTTTTTATTAAAAACCGCTCTGTATTGCGACTACAGGGCGGTTATTTCTTTATATTCTTAATGACTTCATTAAAAGCCACGAAAACAATTGCGAGAACAAACAAGTATGTAATCTCTGCCATTGGAATACACCCCCTTTCGCAAGGGAGCTGAAACAGCCGCCACCGTTCCTTTACAAATATTATTATAGCATACCTCTTTACACTTAACAAGTACCAATATGCACAAATTATACGCTTAAACATTGTAGTATAATATAGTCACAGGATAAGGAAAAGGGAAAGCGATAATCAGTATGACCGCAACGCAATTGCAGTATATGCAAGATAGATTGTACAAGAATAATATTAATCAGTTTGGATTTGGCAACGGTATTGTTTTCTAAACAACAATAAAAAGGTATCGGTCTTTTTAACCAATACCTTTTTATGGAGCTGATAACGGGATTCGAACCCGTGACCTCGTCCTTACCAAACTGCCTTGTGTGTTTTTATGAGATTTTGCAAGGTTCAATAAACGGCTTTATAATGCGATTTTTAGTTATTTAGCTTTTATGGGATTTTATGGGTTGCTGTTTATTTTAGCGGAATTAAACGGCAAATAAGCGGCAAATAAGCGGCAGAAAAAGGGGCTTGAAATTGTGGGTGCGTTGCGGTGTATTTATGGTGTTGGTGTACTTGCCTTGTATGGCACGAAACAGGCAAGGTGTGTAACTTGCTTATAACTTGCTTTTTATCGCTATATTGGCATTTATACGGCTGTTATTTGTGTGTTATGCCGCTGTTTTAACTTGCTTATAACTTGCTATGCCGCTGTATATTCTCTTTTTAATGGGCTGAAAAATCTGACAATAGAAAAGCCGTGTATCTCTTTAGGGTGTTGCTTTTGTCACCACACGGAAGAAATACACGGCTTGTTGCGTTATTCAATTGTTTGCAGTGGGTTAATTGCTTTCGGTCTTTGATACTCCAAGCAGATAATCAGTAGTAACATTCAGAGCAATTGACAACCTTCGTATATTGTTCGTTGTCGGTGCTGTTTCAGCGGTTAAGTACCTGTATATCTGACTGCGTTGTACTCCCGATTTTCTCGCCAACTCTGTAGGGCTGATATTTCTTTTTATCATAGCTTTTTCAAACTGTTGCGAAAAAATTAAATCCGTTCTGTGTATTCTATCCATTTTGCTTGTATCCTTTCCCTGTCAAAGGTATTTGAATTCGGCTTTCTTAATGCTTTCGTTCAAGGTCTTGTGTGAAAACAACTTGCCCTCTGAAATTTTCTTCAGCTCTGCCATAGTGAAATCACCCTTGATATTAAGTATAACAACGGGTGTGTATCCGTTTTCAAGCAGAAAATCTTTAATGCACAACGCCCCGTCCGTTTCGTCTTTTACTGCTGATTTCGGTATTTGAAATTCATTGTGAAAATCTTCTCCGCTGCGGTCTTTATAATCTGCTATGTAATTGTAAAATGGAAATATGCTGTCCATTGTATGCTCCTTTCGTGTCCACAGTTTTATTATTCTGATAATGCGAAAGGTGGGAAAGTGGGAAAATGAGGGCTATTTTTTACCGCTGTATATATAAAATAAAAAATATTTCCCATATGTAAGGGTAGGAAAATCAACCCTTAAAATCCCACTTTCCCACCTTTTACAGGGTTTCGGGTAAAATATCAACGGTATTTTGGAATAAATCGGGGTTTATTCTTGCCCTGATAGCTTGTGAACCGTGTGAATTAAGAATGGGAACTTTGTGTGCTATTAGTTCTTCTTTGAAAAGTTTTTTACCTAATGCTTTAATACCCGATACCCTGCACCATTCGTTATATTCCCTTTGCACTTCAAGTAGTTTTACTTTTGGTGCGGAACGGTCATCAGGGTTATAAAGTATAAGCCCTTCGTTAATAAATTGCTGAATGTAATCGTTTTCGGATCTGTAATTGTTTAAAGCCTCTTTTGCTTTTTGCGTTGTAAGCAATCCATATTTGCGGTATTGCTTGTAACCGTCAAGCAACCAATTCAATACCGCTGCTCTGCCGTTGCCTTTTCGTAAAGTATCTTTAAGGCTTGAGTCCCTTTCCTCTTCTGAAAAGTGTCTGTTAAAAAGTAATATTTTTATTCTGTCGCTTTCATAAAGTGATGAATCGGCAATAGTAGGCAAGCTATTTGTAGAAATAAATATTATTCCTTTGCATTTAAAGGTTATAGGCTCACAATTCAAGTGTCTTGCAACCATAGTATCATTACCCGTCATTTCTTTTACAAGTCCTTCGTTGAAACAAACGCCCTTTTGTGGCTCGTTTGCAAGAATAAATCTTGAACCCCTAAGTACAGCAAGGTCGGGGGTTGGCTTGCTGCCGTCAATGTTGTTTGTTCTTGCTAAGGTGTTGAAACTTATTTTCTGCCCGTAACTGCCTAAAGTGTCAAGAACAAGCTCGAACAGCGTACCTTTTCCATTGCGTGTGGTTTTACCGTAAGCAAGAAATAAACATTCTTCGTGTGCCGTTCCCATAAGGGAATAACCTAACGCCCTTTGTAATGCCTGTATTGTTTCGCTGTCATTCTCGCAGATTTCATTTATAAAACTGTTAAAGCGTTCATCTGTTGCGCCCTGTATATAGTCGGTGTTGGTGCATTTTGTTATATAGTCTGTTGCCCTGTGCGGCTGAATTTCGCCTGTTTTAAGGTTCAAAGTGCAATTCTTTGTGTTGAATAATTCAGCTCTTTTATCGAAAATGTCGGGAGCTTTACGCAACAGCTTTTTGATATCTTTCAATACCCTTTCACGCCCATTAGAATTACCTAAACATCTATACTGCTGCCTGTATACTGAGTTTATAAGCTCCTCGGCGGTTTCTTCATCTGTCCAGTATTTTGGCTCGCCCTTTGGCTTTGGCGGTATAAGTGCCTGTGCTGCTTTTACAAAGTTCATTAACATTTTGCCCGTTCTTAAATTGTCCTTTATATCGTCACATTCCCACGCAATCCCGTTATATATGTAAAAGCTCTTTTCGGGTGCAATATAGCAAAGGAAATCTTTTGTCAGACTTGCAAAAAATTCAGCTGTTGCAATGTCATCCACTTTGTACTTCTTCATATCTTCATATGTAAATGGTTGTAGCTGTATATCTTGTGTAACGGTGTTGTCGGCGTTTATACTTTCGCTGAAATCCTGCATTGCTGTTTCTGCCTTGCGGTTCGGGTTATATGTTTCGTGACAATCCTGTATTGCTTTTTGAACGGTCATTTTTCCGTAGGTTGTGCCGCCTGTTTCCCTGTCCCACTTGTCACGCATTAAACCTGACTGTCTGAAAAGGCGGTCAATCGTTGAGCTGTCGCAGCCGCTCCAAAATGCAAGAATATTGCAAAGTGCCAAATCTGCACGGCTTTCATCACCGTTATAATTGCTTGTGTTGCCGCTCCAAAGGGAAGAAAATTCAACGCCTTTCTTTGAGCGTGTTGCCTTTTCTATAATTTCGTTGTCTGTCAGCGGCGTAAAAGGCTGTGTGGGCATTGTTGCCTTGAACGGCTTACTTTCGGGCTGCTCGTCCTCTTGCATATAGCCTCTGTATATGCAGCCGGCAGCGGCAGAGCGTTCATTCAATGAAGTGTAACCGCCGAACATTTCGCCCGTTACGGTAAAATAGCGGTCGGTCTGATACATTTCAAGGTGTTGTATGCTGTCAATAGGCTTTTTCTTGTTCCATTCCGTGTGGGTATTGCCGTCATTCTTATAGAAGATATGAACGCCTGTTCCGCTCGGTGAAACCTCGGTGTAACTGTTCATATTCTTGATAATGTCAAGTGCTTCTTTTGACCATTCGTCCGTTTCGGGGTTAAAACAATGGTCTATGTCAATTCCGCAGTACGGAGCAGACAGAACAAAGCCTATACCGTTGCACTCCTTGCCCTGTACGGCTTTCATTTTAGCCTTTTTGCCGATTGCAGCCTTTGCCTGTTCAAATGTTCCCCAACTTGTTTTATCGGTTGATTTCGCACCGTAAAGGCTGTTAGGGTTTATGGGGATTTTATCAACCCTTGCCACCCATTGCGGCAGTTCTTTCATTTCCTGCGGTATGTCGTCAAAGCTATTCAATATATCACCGCCTTAATATATCGGTCTGATGTTGTTTGACGGGGTGTATTCGGGTGCGATTTCGGTTGTATTGCCGCTGCACGAAAGATAATTTATAAGCCCGTCAAGGTTGATAAGTCTTTTTCTGCCGCACATTACAACGGGGATTTTGCCCGATAGTGCAAGGCGGCGTATGTAACATTTTGAAACGGCTGTGTTTTCGTCCATTGCTTTAATCTCGGCGAAACATTCGTCAAGCGTTCGCATTCTTGCAAGTTTCATAGAATAATTATCCTTTCATTTCGTATTTACACAGCCGTTTTATAATGTTATAATCTGATTAGGGCTGTGTATCGCTCATATAAAGGCACAAAAGCGGTTGAAATTAGTTCAAAATTTCTGCTTGTGTGCGGTTATGCAGCTTGTGCCGTTGGCTTTCGGGGAAGTTAGTCAACGGCTTTTTCTTTTGCAATTTCTTCAATTGCAGAGAATATACGCTGTTTCTCGCCCTGTGGCAATTCACGGCGTAATTTGCGGCTGAAACTGCTGTCAGCTATGCCTATTTTGTCGGCAATCTCCCACAGCATTACAGCGTTATTCTGTGCCGCCTCTCTGATATCAAGATTTCTTTGCATAGTCTTTCTGCTCCTTTCGGTTAATGTTGTTGTTGACATATGATAACATTTCTGTTACAATCGAATTATAGCATAACAACAACAGCAAGTCAACAATAATGTTAATTTGTTTTACACAACTAACATTATTGTTATCTTTGAGGTGGTAAAATGTACGATACGCTTAATTCTACAATAGGTTATACAATAGCCGAATTGCTCGAAAGTCAAGGCAAAAAGCAAAAAGACCTTGCAAAGTATTTAGAAGTTAATAGCAATGTTGTTTCATATTGGTGCAACGGAACACGAAAGCCGAATATTGAACAGATAATACAGATAGCAAAGTATTTCAATGTTACAACTGATTATTTGCTCGGTGTGTCCCAAAATAAAACAACTGATATAGAGTTAGCGGCTGTTAGCGAATATGTAAAATTAAAAGATGAAACGGTCAAAACATTGCATAGTGGGGGTTCTTTTGCAACACGATTTCTTGATTTTGCTTTAAATTCTGATAATAAAGATTTATTTTCTGATGTATGCGAAAATTTTCTTGACTATTGTCAATCCGTGTTGGACTTGATTATGTATAGATTAGATTTTTTGTGTGAACCGTTGCCACCCATAAATACAGAAGATGATATTTTTCGCATAATCAACAAGAAAAAACAAATTGAGGAAAAAATTGACCTTGAAGAATACAGAACAGAAAAGATGTTTGCAAAACTTCTTTCCCAATACAAAGAGCAAACTATTTCTAAAGAAGAAGAAGAAGAGTTTTGCAAAAAATGGGATAAACTTATTATAAAGTATGATAGAAAATTCAGAAAATAAAGGCGGTGATTAAATGGCAAATATCCGCAAGCGTAACAAAAGCTATGAAATAACCGTGTCTTGCGGTTACGGAATTGACGGGCGACAGATACGCCGCACAATGACTTATACACCCGAAAAGGGAATGACTGCAAAGCAGATTGAAAAGGAAGTGCAGCGACAAGCGGTGTTGTTTGAAGAGCAATGCCGTGACGGTGTTGTCGGTACTGACGGAAGAATGAAACTTGCTGACTATGTACCCGTGTACCTCGAAAACGCAAAGCACAGACTTTCACCCGTTGTCTATGAAAAATACTGCCGTATGCTTGAAATCTGCATAGTGCCTATGCTCGGACACTTTAAGCTGAAAGATATTAAACCTATACACATTCAGAGGTTCGTAAACGCCCTTGAAGAACGCACAACCCACCTTGACGGCAAAGAGGGAAAGTTGACACCGTCCACAATCCGCAGATATTACACAATGGTTCAATCTGTATTGCACAGTGCGTACAAGCTCGGTTTAATCGGCACAAATCCAGCTGACAGCGACAGAATAACATTGCCGAAAATTGCAGAGCAGACAACGGAAATCTTCACACAGGAAGAAACAGAGCTGTTGCTTGACAGGCTCGAAAGTGAGCCGTTACAGTTCCGTCTGCTGATACACCTTGCATTGAATACAGGCTGTCGCCGTGGTGAGCTTGTGGGCTTGAAATGGTCTGATATAAACTTTAACACGGGCGTTCTGACGGTCAGCAGGAGCAATTACAAGCTGACAGGCGAAAAGGAAATCAAAAGTAAACCCACAAAGACAGGCAAAAGCAGAGAAATTATACTGCCGCCCTATGTGCTGAAAATGTTAAGGCTTTACAGAACGGAGCAGATGAAAACAAGGCTTTTAATCGGTGATAAATGGCAGGGTGACGAATGGATATTCATTCAGGCTGACGGAAAGCCTATGTACCCCACAACGCCTACATTGCAGTTTTCAAGATTTCTAAAGCGTGCAGGACTTCCGCACCGTAAATTTCACGCCCTGCGGCATACCTCGGCAACGCTCTTGCTTGCAAACGGAACGAATATCAAAAATGTTGCGTCAAGGCTCGGACACGCACAGCTTAAAACAACTAACCGCTATGTACACGCCGTTGAAGAGGCAGACAGACAGGCGGCGAATACGCTTGAAACAATTCTAAACACCAACCGCAAAGCAAACGCAGGGTAAAAAGCATTGCTTTAAATGCCTTGTAAGCGGTTTTCGATTAAAATGTAATCGTATTATCAAAACATAACAAAAGCCCCGTACAGGTCAAATATAGGCTTGTACGGGGCGTTTCTGCGTTTATTATTATGCTGTTTAGTCAATAAACATCAAATAGGGCGTGTTAAACTGCATTTAGGGCGTGTTAAAATTCAATTCGGCAGCGGCATAGCAGAAATACAGGAATCCACAGGCAAAAGAAAAGCAAGCCCATATTTCAGAGCTTGCCTTATTTAGTGCATATGTTTTTGGTGGGGCGACACTCCCACATCTCCTAACCTCTTGCGAGGGGCAACGGCTGCCCGTTCCGTCCTCAAAAGCATATGTTATACTGTGGAATTACTCGCCGTCACGCTGCATTGTTTCGCTTATGGCACGCTTTACAAAACCGTTTACGCTCTCGCCTTGCTTGTCAGCGTGTGCCTTGATTACTTCTTTTTGTCCTTTGTGTACACGCACCTTTATTTCTTCATATGTTTTAGCATTGTACTTTTCGTTAGCTCTACGCCTTGCCTCTGTATATTTATTTACTGCCATTATTTCACCGCCTGACCGTTAAAAATCTATTGACTTCAAATTGTTGTTGTTGTATAATATAGGTGAAAAGGAACGGCACAGGCTGTTCCGCATTTAACCGTTTTATTTAAAAACCGTCTTGTGGTGCGAACACAGGGCGGTTATTTTTTTGCGTTATTTATGTAAGCCGTAGCAAATATAAGTATCAATACTATCATTGTCAAGTATTCCACGCAATCACCCCCTTTTAGAGGTGTCAGAACAACCGCCGCCGTTCCTTTACAAGTATTATTATAGCATACTGCATATACTGTGTCCAGTGTAATTTATTCACAAAATACACTGGGCATATTTGTTTATTATGCCTATTGAAATTCCCGGGTTTGTCCACAGTTTTATTATTCTGATAATGCGAAAGGTGGGAAAGTGGGAAAATGAGGGCTATTTTTTACCGCTGTATATATAAAATAAAAAAATATTTTCCATATGTAAGGGTAGGAAAATCAACCCCTAAAATCCCACTTTCCCACCTTTTAGAGGCTTTCACCGAGAAAATCGGCTGTTCTTAGTGTGGAATATGCTATTTTTCATCTGAAACATATTCTATCAAGTCACCTATTTGACAATCAAGAATGTTGCACAGCTTTTCAAGGCAATCGGCAGATAATACAACATTGCCGTTGCGGAAGTCTTGCAAGGTTTTTTGACCGAATATTTTTTCTTTTCGTATGCGGTAGGAGGTAAATCCCTTTTCCTTTAAGGCTTCGAGAATATCAATCTTGTATTTTATTGGCATATCTTCACCCCTTTTTAAATAATACTCCTTTTCCACTATAACAATTATAGCACAAGTATGCACTAAATTCAAGTGTGCATATTCAACAAATTAAGCACTATATCTTTGTGCATAATACCACTATACAAGCACTAAATTATAGTGTATAATATAGTCACAGGATAAGGAAAGGGGAATGCGAAATGTTAAACCGTTCAATCATCTGCAAGGTAGCGAACAATCTCCGCAAGGGTGGCTATACACTTTCACAGGCTTTTAGAATGGCGTGGAAACTTGCAAAGGGCAAGGCAAGCGTAAAGGTTGCAGGCGTTACCAAAGAACGCAGACAAGAGGCAATAGAACATTTGAGCAGATACAACCCCGAAACGGTCAGCTTTATTCTGAACAGGGAAAGCGATAATCAGTATGACCGCAACGCAATTGCAGTATATGCAAGTGTGGGCAGCGGCAAGGCTTACAAAATGGGCTATATTTCCGCTGCTGTGGCGTGTTTATTAAGCGGCATAATTGATAACATTACAACCGTAAATGCACGCTTACAGGCTATTACTGGCGGTTTCTACGCTGATATGGTGCAGGGTTTGAGATTATCACTTTCGATATAACCCACACGGGTGCAGGTGATACAGTTAAACGCAAATAATCCGCAGACTGGTACTAATGCGGAACAAATCAGCCGTTGTATAGTTGGCGATATACAGCGGCAATACACGAAAGGAGTATTTTATATATGGCAGCGGTAAAAAATACAATGCAGGTTATCGACAAAGCCGTAAAAACTATAAACAGCTTTTACGACTTAACAAGCAACAACATTGATGATATTTATTGCAATAGTGATAACGCTATTGATATGATACTTAATGCCTTTAGATTTGGCTATATGCAGGGTGCAAAGGCTACAAAGGCATATATAAACAAGTCGAATAAAACGGTAAAAGGGGTGTGTAAATAAATGGACTTTTTGAAAAAAGAATATCCAACAATAAGTAATTTGTATTTTAGTTACATTAACGGTGAGGAATACCGCCAATCAAAAGCAACCAAATACATAAACAAGGTGATAGCTAAGGCAACAGAAAAGACACAAACGGAGCTATCGGACAATATAGCAAATGCTTGTTGCGATTGTGAGGCGGCAGGCTTTATACTCGGTTTTTCCTATGCACTCGGTTTAATGCAGGAAGTAAGGTGAATTGCTTTGAAAAGAACAGTAGCGTATATAAAGAAACAGCGAAAGGGTGTGTAAAATGAATGAATTATAAACAACTGATAATTGAATTAGTGCAGAAGATTGACAATGAAAAGGCGTTGAGAAAAATATATGCTTTAGTTAATCGAATTTTTGTAAGAGAATGTTAAAAAGGGGGCATAAACTATGGACTATAATTATGAAAAAATGATTGTTGAAATGCTGCTGAGAGTAAAAAGCAAAAGACAACTAAAGAAAATTTATGATTACATATGTTTTGTTTATCTTAAAACTGAAAACAAATAAACGGAGGCTTGAAAATGAAATCAGATATTGCAATCAGAAATGAAATTATCGAGTACGCACAAGCTATTAAAAATCACAAGGCTTTAGTGACAATTCTAAAATTTATAAAGCTGGTGTACAAAAACACAGCAGCTCCACACGGTAAAATGTAAGAGAATGTGAGAGAAAAAGCAAAGGCAGCGGAATAACAACCGTTGCCCTTTTTTCTGCCTTAATATCCTTATATCTCGCCAAATACCGCCATATGTCCGCAAATAACAGGGAGGGGGGCTATATATGAGCCGCACAATATTTCTAACTGCTCCCTACGGTTCGTAAAATCCAAACACCGCAGATTTTAACGGGGGGGCGTACCTCTTCACGGGTTCGTCACGGCTTTAATTGTCAACAGCTCCGATATATGAGTATCGCCCCGTTACTTCACGAATACAATTGATAAAGTCACATTGCTTTTGCGAATTGTTCCAACATTTACCAACATTCTTAGTTGCAAATAGTTGCAATATGCTCTGCCGTTGCCCGTATCGTTTTGAAGAATAGCCCATTCAATACCATTGCAGGCGAAAACTTGGCAAAACCCAACAAGCAAACACATACACAGCCGCAATACTCCCACACAGGCAAGTACACTTTGCCCCGTTCAGTACTCTCATAGCTTTGAAATGACATTTATTACCATAAAATCAACGGCAGTTGTTTCATAACTTTTAGCCGATTTCAGCCCGTTTTCACCCCAATAAACAGCAAATAAACGGCAAAACACTTTATAATTCATTAACAGAAATAAAATAAACCGCCTTGAAACTGTCAAAAACGGCTTACCAATGCGGTTTATCTTATGGAGCTGATAACGGGATTCGAACCCGTGACCTCGTCCTTACCAAGGACGCACTCTGCCTACTGAGCTATATCAGCATATTTAATTGTAAGGTTGCAACCTTTATAATGTTAATCTCGCAAAATTTCGGACATTAACGGCCAAATCATTGATATAAAAAGCAGTAAAAATCCGACAATAACAAAATCAAAATTAATTTTACTTTTTTACACGGTTGCAAAACCACGGTGATTATATCACAAAAACATCGTGATGTAAAGTGTCCACGAAATATAATAACACATTTGCACGGTGATTTCAAATGTTTTTTTAAACTTTTTTGTAAAAAATACGAAAAGATTTGAAAAACACTTGATTATAAGCCGTTTTGGTGCTATAATTTTCTTGTAAATAATGAAAGCTAAAGGAGTGGGCAACAAACCCGCTCCTTATTTATTAGTTTTCACTTTGTTCATCGGTGCGGTTTATCTGTCTGCAATATTTCGCACAGGGTATTTTTGCAGACAGGAAGGCAGTGAATTTATGGCAAAAAGCAAAGGCGGTGTAACCGTATCAAAAGTATGGGAACTTTGTCAGCCGATTGTTGAAGGCTTCGGACTTTCACTTTGGGATGTGCGTTATGTCAAGGAAGGTGCAGACCGTTTCCTGCGTGTTTATATTGACAAGCCCGAAGGCATTGACATTAACGATTGCGAAAATGTTTCCCGTGCAATCAACGGTCCTCTTGATGAGCTTGATCCGATTGAGGAGGCGTACTGTCTTGAGGTCTGCTCCCCCGGAATTGAGCGTGAGCTTATCCGTGACGAACATTTTATGCAGTTCATCGGTGCGGATATTATGGTTAAGATGCTCCGCCCCATTGACGGCATAGGCAGAGAATTTAAAGGGGTTTTAAAGGATTATTCCGACGGTAAGGTCACAATTGAGGATCATAGCGGTGAGAATGAAATCACAATCAGCAAAAAGGATGCCGCATGGATTAAGCTTGACGATTTTGATTAAAAATTGCAGTTTGAACACTACGGATACACATAACAGCATAACAATTTGTATATAACCGAAAAATAAGAAAAGGATGATTTGGAAAATGACTAACAAAGATTTATTTGAGGCATTGAGAACATTTGAAAAGGAAAAGGGCATTCCTATGGACTATATGCTTCAAAACATTGAAAAGGCAATTTCCGTTGCCTGCAAGAACTACTACGGCGGTAATGAAAATGTTGTATTCAAGGTTGATCCGGAAAAGAACAGCTTTGACGCAAAGCTTGTCAAAACAGTAGTTGACGAGGTTTTTGATCCTAACTTTGAGGTTACTGTTGAGGAGGCTCAACAGATTAACAAGAGAAAGAAATTTATTGTCGGCGATGAGATTGAAGTTCCGATTGATCCCAAGCACCTCGGTTGGACATCTGTTTCTTCTGCAAGAAATGTTATCCGTCAGGGCATTCGTCAGGGAGAAAAAGGTCAGACTCTTATCGAGTTTCAGAGCAAGCTCGGTGAAATTGTTACTGCAACCGTTGAAAGAATCGATCCTAAGTCGGGAGTTGCAACAATCAAAATAGGCAAGAGCGAAGCTACTCTGCCAAAGAGCGAACAGCTTGGTCATGACGACCTTAAAGAAGGCGACCACATTAAGGTTTACATTGCAGATGTCAAAGACAACGAAAGAGGTCCTCACGCAATCATTTCAAGAACACACCCCGGTCTTGTAAAGCGTTTGTTTGAACAGGAAGTTCCCGAAATCTATGACGGCGTTGTTGAAATAAAGTCAATCTCCCGTGAGGCAGGCAGTCGTACAAAAATGGCTGTTTACAGCTCAAATCCCGATGTTGACGCAATCGGTTCATGTATCGGCAACAAGGGCGCTCGTGTAAACAAGATTGTTGAAGAACTCGGCGGTGAGAAAATCGACATCGTGCTTTACAGCGATGATCCCGAAAAGTACATTTCGGCGGCTCTCTCTCCTGCAAGCGTTTGCAAGGTTGAAATTACAGATGAAGAAACAAAGAGCTGCCGTGCAACCGTTCCCGACGGTCAGCTTTCACTTGCTATCGGCAACAAAGGACAGAATGCCCGCCTTGCCGCAAGACTTACAGGCTGGAGAATTGACATCCGTCCCGAAAGCGGTTTCTACGGCGAAGATGAGGACGATGAACCAAAGGCAGAAGAAAAGTCCGAAGATGTTCTCGACCTTGACGAAAGCACAGAAGGCGAAACAGTTGTTTCGGATGAAACAGAGGAATAATCAGATTAAACAGAGAGGGATTTTATGAAGCAAAGAAAAATGCCGTTGCGTAAATGTACGGGTTGCGGAGAGATGAAAGAAAAGCGTGAGCTTATCCGTGTTGTCAAAGCACCCGACACCAAAGATGAAAACGGTGAAATCATTGCAAAAGGCGAAATTTCGCTTGACCTCACAGGTCGCAAGGCAGGCAGAGGCGCATATGTGTGCAGAAATCTTGCCTGCTTTGAAAAGGCTCGCAAGGCACGCCGCTTTGAACGCTCGTTAAGCTGTAAAATCCCTGATGAAGTATATGAGCAGATGCAAAGTGAACTTGCCGCAGCAGACAGCGAGTAGGCGAAAGGATTTTTTATGAACGACAGGATTTTGTCGCTGCTTGGCATTTGCAAGAGGGCAGGCAAACTGATTACAGGTGCCGACACGACGATTGACTCAATACGAAAAAGCAAGGCAAAGCTTGTTATTTTTGCAAATGATTTTTCAAAGAGCAGTAAGAAAAGCGTGCAGACAGCCGCTGATGAATGCAATGTGAAAACATTGACAATGAACCGAAGCAAAGAGGAAATCGGATTTGCTCTCGGAAAAATCTGCGGAGTTATGACAACCGAAGACAAAGGCTTTGCAGATAAGCTTGAACAGCTTATTGAAAACGAATCGGGAGGAGAATTGTATGATAAAATATAAGGTAAAGGACGCAGCAGCAGATCTCGGAGTTTCAAACAAGGAAATTATTGAGATTCTCGAAAAACATTGCGGTGTTACAAAGAAAACAATGACAACACTCGAGGAAAGCGAACTCGATGTGATTTTTGATGTAATCACAAAGAAAAACAAGGTTGAAAACTTTGACGAATACTTTGCGGCACGCAACAACAAGCTTGACAACGAAAGCAAGCCACAGCAGGAAGATAAGCCCGCAAAGCAGAATGCAAAGGCTGACAATCAGAAGAAAAAGGCCGATAAAAATGACAAAAAGCCTAACAACAAGGATGCAAAGCCTGCATCAAAACAGGAAAAGGTTGAAGTTACTCAGGAAAAGAGCGTTGAGGAGTCTGCTCCCCGCAAGCGCAGAGTAATTGACACCCGTGCAACAAATGTTGATGTTGAGCGTTACAACCAGAAGTATGATGACCTTGCAAGCGACAGCTCAAAGGGCAGAAGCACGGACAACATTGTTAAAAAGCAGAAATTCACAAACCGTACCCAGCGTCAAAAGGGCAGACGACAGAAGCGTGAAACAGAGCAGGAGCGTCTGAACCGTATTGCTCTTGAGCGTAAGCAGAAACCGATTACAGTTCAGATTCCTGACGAAATCGTAGTTTCGGAGCTTGCTCTCAGACTCAAGGCTACCGTTGCCGAGGTTGTTAAAAAGGCATTCCTTATGGGTACAATGGTAACGGCAACAGATACAATCGACTTTGACACAGCGTCACTTATCGCCATGGAATTCCACGCAAAGGTTGAAAAAGAGGTTGTTGTTACAATCGAAGAACAGATTATTGATGACAGCGAGGACGATGAGGCAAATCTCGTTGAGAGAGCTCCGGTTGTTGTTGTTATGGGTCATGTTGACCATGGTAAAACTTCAATCCTCGACGCTATCCGTCACGCAAATGTAACAGCAGGCGAGGCCGGCGGTATCACTCAGCATATCGGTGCTTACAGAGTTATGGTAAACGGCAAGCCTGTTACATTCCTCGACACACCCGGACATGAGGCATTCACAACAATGCGTGCAAGAGGTGCTCAGGTTACTGATATTGCAATCCTCGTTGTAGCTGCCGATGACGGTATCATGCCGCAGACAGTTGAGGCTATCCACCATGCAAAAGCCGCAGGTGTATCTGTTATTGTTGCCATCAACAAAATGGATAAGGTTGGCGCAAATCCCGAAAATGTTAAACAGCAGCTCACAGAGTATGAGCTTATTCCGGAGGAGTGGGGCGGCGATACACCGTGTATTCCTGTTTCCGCAAAGACAAAGGAAGGTCTTGACGATCTTCTTGAAATGGTTACTCTTGTTGCAGAGATGAAAGAACTCAAGGCTAACCCCGACAGAGCCGCAAAGGGTACTGTTATCGAGGCAAGACTTGACAAGGGCAGAGGTCCTATCGCAACCGTACTCGTTCAGAACGGTACACTTCACAAGGGCGATACAATCATCGCAGGCACTTGCGTCGGTCGTGTAAGAGTTATGACAAACGATAAGGGCGAAAGAGTTACCGAGGCAGGTCCTTCTGTTCCTGTTGAAATCACAGGTCTTGACGAAGTTCCGGTTGGCGGCGATATCTTTGACGCAGTTTCCGACGAGCGTCTTGCAAGAACGCTTGTTGACCAGAGAAAGGCCGCTAAGAAGGAAGAAATCTTCAACGCACAGACTAAGGTTACTCTTGACAATCTCTTTGACCAGATGAAACTCGGTGAAATCAAGGAACTTCAGATTATCGTTAAAGCCGATGTACAGGGTTCTGCCGAGGCTGTTAAGCAGTCACTTGAAAAGCTTTCAAATGACGAGGTAAGAGTAAATGTAATTCACAGCGCAGTAGGTGCAATCAACGAGTCCGATGTAATGCTTGCAGAGGCATCTAACGCAATCATCGTAGGATTCAATGTTCGTCCCGATGCGGTTGCCGCAGAAAATGCAGAGCGTTCGGGCGTAGATATGCGTCTTTACAGCATTATCTACGATTGTATCAACGAAATCGAATCTGCTATGAAGGGTATGCTTGCTCCTAAGACAAGAGAAGTTGTTCTCGGTATGGCTGAGTGCCGTAATGTTATCAAGATTAAGTCAGTCGGCACAATCGCAGGTTCATATGTTAAGAGCGGTAAGATTCAGCGTGGCGCAAGCGTAAGAGTTATCCGTGACGGTATCGTTATTGCAGATGACGCAATTGCATCTCTCCAGAGATTCAAGGATGCTGTCAAGGAAGTTAGCGAAGGCTACGAATGCGGTATCGGTCTTGAAAGATTCAACGACCTCAAAGAGGGCGATATGTTCGAGGTTTATACAATCGAAGAATACAGGGATTAAAGCTTGTATGTTAAACCAAATCTTATAAACGGCACAATGTTTTTACAAGACAGAATTTATAAATGTCACAATGCGACTGTTAATCAGTAGCGGCGTTCAGTGAACGCCAATCGTTTTGGTTTTAACCAAAACGAATAAACAACAAACCCATTGTTGCATAATAATCGGTTAAAACAAAACATTTGTATTGTCGAACCGATTTTACAATCGTTTCGATTGGCGAACCGTGTTCGCCGCTACAGATTATATACGAATTTTCATAATTCATTAAATTATAAGGATGTGATAGCATGGGAAGCCATAGAATTGAAAGAACAACAGAGGACATCAAAAGAGAGCTTACTGCTATTTTCAGAGAATTAAAAGATCCACGAGTTCAGCAGGCGTTTATCTCTATCGTAAGAGTTGAGGTTACAAACGACCTTTCATACTGCACGGTACAGATCAGCGCAATTGAAGGTCTTGACAGAGCCAAAGAGGCTGTCAAGGGCTTAAAGTCTGCATCGGGCTTTATCAGACGAGAGCTTGGACACAGACTTCATCTTCGTCATGTTCCCGAACTCATTTTCCACGCAACAGACAGCATAGAATACAGCGCAAACATCAGCCGTATTCTCAACAGCCTTGACATTAAGGAAGACGAGGAAGAAAATGATGAATCTGTATGAGGTTGCCCGTTTTCTTGAGGCACACGATAATTATGATATTCTGACTCACGCTTATCCTGACGGTGACACCCTCGGCAGCGGATTTGCACTCTGCCTTGCACTCCGCCAAATCGGCAAAAAAGCAAGGGTTATCACAACAGGCGTTCCGACAAAGTTTACCTATCTTCAGAAAAGCATAGAGGAAGAAGATTTTACAACCGAAACGGTTGTCAGCGTTGATGTTGCGGCTGACAGCCTTCTCGGTTCAAATATGGGCAAATATATCGGCAAGGTTGATTTGTGCATTGACCACCACGGTTCAAACACATTTACCGCTAAGGAAAAGTTTGTTGACAAATATGCGGCGGCAAACTGCGAAATTCTCTACAAGCTGTTCCTCAGAATGCACATCAACTTTACAAAGGACATTGCAGACTGCCTCTACACAGGCATTTCAACCGACACCGGCTGTTTCAGATACACAAACACAACCGCCGAAACCATGCGTGTTGCCGCAAGTCTTATGGACTTTGGCTGTAACACCGCATACATAAACAAGGCGATGTTTGAAACAAAGTCGAAAAACAAAATTCAGCTTGAAAGAGCCGTTTATGAGTCAATGACCTATTGTGCAGACGGCAGGTGCGCAATAATTTACACAACGCTTGATATGCTCAAAAAGCTCAACACGGGTGATGACGAAATGGAGGGACTTGCCTCTATTCCCCGTCAGATTGAGGGCGTTCTCATCGGAATTACAATGCGTGAAAAAGAGGGCGGATTCTTCAAGATTTCCGTTCGTACAAACAATAATATCAATGCCTCGGATTTCTGTTCGCAGTTCGGAGGCGGCGGTCATCCTGCGGCGGCAGGCTGCTCAATTGAGGGCGACCTTGAAACCGTAAAGACAACGCTTGAAAAAGCTGCGGAGAAGTTTTTATCATGAGCAATCTTAACGGTGTACTGCTGATTGACAAGCCGAAGGAATTCACCTCGTTTGATGTTATTGCCGTTGTCCGCAGACTGACAGGACAGAAAAAGCTCGGTCACACGGGAACACTTGATCCGAACGCAACGGGCGTTCTGCCTGTTTTGCTCGGAACTGCAACGAAAACACAGGATTTGATTCTCAACCACGACAAGTCATACACGGCAGAATTTCAGCTTGGCAAAACCACCGACACCCTCGACATCTGGGGTACGGTGACAGGCGAGTGCGAATCTTCGGTTACAGAGGAGCAGCTTCGCAGAGTAATTCCCAATTTCACGGGCGAAATTGAGCAGATTCCGCCGATGTACTCTGCCGTACAAAAGAACGGTCAAAGGCTTTATGACCTTGCAAGACAGGGAATCGAGGTTGAGCGTGAGAGCCGAAAGGTTACTGTCTATTCTCTTTCACTTGCGAATTTTGACGAAAAAACGCAGACAGGCACGCTTGAAATTTCCTGTTCAAAGGGTACTTATGTACGCACGATAATTGATGACATAGGCAGGGTTCTCGGTGTCGGTGCGGTTATGACGGCACTTTGCAGAACCTCGGCTTGCGGATTTTCGCTTGACGAGTGCATAACGCTTGACGAGCTGAAAAGCATTTGCGAAAACGGAAATGTTGAAGAAAAACTGCGTTCCGTTGAGAGCCTGTTTATGAGTTTGGGCTATCTTGCCGTGTCGTCTGCACAGGCAAAACGATTTGCAAACGGCGGTGCGTTAAGTGCCGACAGAACATACCTTGCCAAGTCGGGGTACGAAAACGGTCAGCTTTTCAGAATGAAAAACCATGATGGTGATTTTTTAGGCATAGGCATTGCCGACAAACCGAATAATCTCATCAAAATATATTTTCAAAACTGCAGGTAGCGTGTCGCTACGCCCAATTCGTGAAGACAGTTTGTAATATGCAAAACATATTTGCCCGAGCGTTGCTTTTAAATTGAAAGTTGAAAATTGAAAATGGAAAATTACGGTCGGCGGTGTGCCACCGCACTCAATTCGAGAAGATAGTTAGATAAAGAAATTGCATTGATGCCCGATACAGCATTGATGCATTTTTTGTTTATATGAAAGTTATTGCACTACTTTCATCATATCAAAACATATGTGTATAAACATAACATTCCATCAAAGCTGGCGTCCGATGAACGCCCCTACAGATGAACAGAAAAATTGATAGTTAATCATTTCGTGTTTGCACACGATACGATTGGCGAACACGGTTCTCCGCTACATTATTTTGTGCAATAAAACAATTTGTTTGCAGGATTCACTTTACAGTCATTTTGCGTCACTATAATATGGGTGTAAAATGAATTTGGAGGTATATTTTATGGAAATTCTGAAAGTTGAAAATCTTACAAAAACCTACGGAAGCGGTGAAAACCTTGTCCATGCGGTTGACGATGTTTCGTTCTCGGTTGAAAAGGGCGAATTTGTTGCCATTGTCGGTGCAAGCGGCAGCGGCAAGTCAACTCTTCTTCATCTTATCGGCGGTGTTGACCGTCCCACAAGCGGAAAAATTTTTGTTGACGGCAACGATATAAGCAAAATGAATGATGACAAGCTTGCCGTATTCCGCCGCAGACAGGTGGGCATTGTCTATCAGTTCTACAATCTTATCCCGATTCTGACTGTTGAAGAAAACATCACGCTCCCCTGTGACCTTGACGGCAGAGGTGTTGACAGAGAAAGACTTGAGATGATTCTTGATTCGTTCGGACTGCGTGCAAGAAGAAAACACCTTCCAAACCAGCTTTCGGGCGGTCAGCAACAGAGAACATCTATTGCCAGAGCGCTCATTAACAATCCGTCTCTTGTGCTTGCCGATGAACCGACAGGCAACCTTGATTCAAAGTCAAGCGAAGAGGTTATGAGTATGCTCAAAATGTGCAATCAGAGTTACGGACAGACTGTTATAATGATTACGCACAACCTCGACATTGCAAAACAGGCAGACAGAATCATAACAATCAGCGACGGCAAAATCGTTGAGGAGGCTTGATTATGAAACTTCTCAACAAGCTTACGCTTAAAAATCTGCGGCTTAACAAGGTGCGTACAATTGTTACAATCGTGGGAATTATGCTCTCGGCGGCACTCATCACGGTTGTTTCGGGAATGGCACTCAGCGGACGACAGACTATGATTGACGGTCAGACGGAATGGTCGGGCAATTATGATGTTGCACTTGATATTATCGACACCGCAAAAATTGATAAAATCCGACAGAACCGTAATGTTGAAAATGCTTTTTATAAGGAAAGACTGGGATTTTCCAAGGCAACAGTTGCCGATAATGCCGAATACGGATATGCCGTTACCGCAATCAGCGAAAATGCATTTGACGGTTGCTTTAAGTTAAGACTTGAAAAAGGCAGTTTCCCGACAAATTCAAACGAAGCTGTTGTTACAGGTGCATTTAAAAACACTGACGGAAAAGATGTAAAAGTCGGTGATAAAATTACGCTTGAACTCGGAGTGCTTAAAGGTACAGACGGAAAGGTTCTTGGAGAAAGCGAGTTGCTTGACCTGTCGCCAAAGAGATTCAAAGAATCTAAAATAACCGATAAAAAGCAAAAGACATATACAATAACAGGAATTATCGAAAATCCGAACACAAGAGAGCTGAACAATCCTTCCTCCTGTTTCGAAATATATACCGTGTCTGATGAAAAAGCACCTATCGAGGCAATCAGAACAAAGCATATGAATAAGCTGTATATCGCCTATACTCCTCAGAGCGAAGGCAATTATCTTCAAAATACAGCGGATATTTTAGGCTTTAAAGCTGATGATATGAGTAATGTAATCAGCGATGAAATTTCACCCGAAGATCAGCAGACCTCAGGAATAAATGCATACGAATTCAATTTCGTACTTCTCAGTATGAAAGGCTACAGCGGAAGTGACGGTACAAATGTAATGATTTTCAGCCTTGCTGTTATTATCATTATTATAGTAATGCTTGCGAGCGTGTTTGTAATCCGCAACAGCTTTGCAATTTCAATTACAGAGAAAACGAGTATGTACGGTATGCTTGCGTCGGTCGGTGCAACCAAAAGGCAAATCCGCAGGAATGTGCTTTTTGAGGGATTCATTCTCGGCTTAATCGGTATTCCTCTCGGAATACTTCTCGGACTCGGTGTAAACGCAATTCTTATTACAATACTCAACAGCGTTCTCGGTGATATGCTGAGCGGTGCATCATTTGTATTTGTAACCCCTACAATTCCGATTATTTGTGCAATCGTTCTTTCGGCTGTTACTATATTCTGCTCATCATTCTTCATTGCACTTCGTGCGTCAAGAATTCCGCCCCTTGTTGCAATCAGAGGCAACAAGGATATCAAGGTAAAGAATAACAAACCGTACCGCACATCCAAGCTTACCAAAAAGCTTTTCGGTGTAGGCGGTGAAATCGCCTCAAAGAGCCTTAAACGCAGTAGGAAAAAGTACCGCACAACTGTTATTTCAATTGTAGTCAGCGTTGCAATGTTCATTGCAGTTTCGGCATTTATGGACTACGGAATGACATTTACAGACCATTACTACGGCAATGCCGATTACAGCTATATGGTTGTCGGAATTGATTCAAAGCAGGCTCAGACAATTGAAAAAATGCCCGAAATCGAAAATTATCTGACAGTCGGTTTGCAGTACGGTTATGTGTCGGCAGATGTGCCTGTTAATGAATGTGGCAAGAACTTCCTTTATGATGAACCTGATGGTTCAAAGTCATTTGGTGCAGAGTTTCTTGAATTTGAACACGATACCTTTGTTCAGATTTGCAGGGAATTGGAACTTGACTACAACAAGGTCAAGGGCGGTGTACTTGTGTATTCTCAGGTAACCCCCGATAACAGTGAGAGTGGCAACTCTTCCAAGCCAATGAAACTGTTCGACAAAACCGCTCCGACAAAGTTTACCGTTCACGGAAATGATGATGAAGGAAACGCCTTGATAACAGGCAAATTAAAGGTTTCGTCAGTGTTTGATGAAATTCCAAAGTCGGCTGATTCTGTAATCGGCGAAGGAACAATTTTCGGTCAGGGATTGATAATCGGCGAACAGGGTGTAATCTCCCCTCAGCTTGGTGAACACGGATGCGGTATTACCCTCTATGCCAATACATCAGACCACACTTCGCTTACAAATCGTATTGAGTCTATGTCGGGTACAGGTGACTCGGAAAGCTATATTTCTATTTTTGACTATGAAGAAATTGTAAGACAGTTCAATGCCATTATGCTGATTGTCGGAATATTTGTTTACGGCTTTATCGGTGTTATCTCGCTCATCGGACTTACAAACATTTTCAACACAATCTCAACCAATATGCAGTTGAGGAGCAAGGAATTTGCATCGCTTAAATCTATCGGTATGACAAAGAAAGAATTTAACCGTATGATTCGCCTCGAAAGCCTTATGTACGGCATAAAATCTTTGCTTATCGGTATTCCTCTCGGCGTTCTCGGTGTATTTGCAATCTTCTCCGCATTTTCAAATGGAAATGTTCCAATGAGCTTTGTATTCCCGTGGAAAGCGATTTTGATTAGCATTGCGGTTGTATTTGTCGCAGTATGGCTGATTATGAAATACTCAATCTCAAAGGTTAATAAACAAAATATTATTGAAACAATCAGAAATGACAATATCTGAGCGTCATATTCAGCCAGCAGACTCTATTTTGTTGAAATTTGTTGACAATAGTTTTACACTCTGTTATAATGTAGTTGTAACAACAGATACCACAATATTTTGTATGTTTTCATTGCTGACGGGCGGATTATTGATTTAATCCGCCCGAATTTCATTTTGGAGGACTTGTTGTGAAAATTCTTCTTATTGAGGACAACCGTGCAATTTCAAAAGGACTTGTTTACACTCTTGAACAAAACGGCTTTGAGGTTGCGTTGTGCGAAAATGCCGAATCAACCCTTAACTCTCTCGGCGGCGACTTTGACCTTTTTATTGTTGATGTGTCGCTTCCCGACGGCAACGGCTTTGAACTTTGTGACGAGATAAAAAGAGTGTGCGAAACTCCCGTGATTTTTCTCACAGCACTTGACGATGAGGACAGCATTGTAAAAGGCTTTGACCTCGGAGCGGAGGACTACATAACAAAACCGTTCTCAAGCCGTGAGCTACTCGCAAGAATTAAACGAATTACCAAAAAGCTCGACAAAACTATGGCTATGAATTTTGGCGACATCAGCATTGACTTTGACAAAAAACAGGTTTGCAAAAACGGCAGTCCGATTGTGCTTACGGCGCTTGAGTACCGCCTGTTTGCAATGCTTGCCAAAAACAGCGGCAAGGTGCTGACCCGTGAACAGATTCTTGAACGCATATGGGATTTGTCGGGGAATTATGTTGAGGACAACACGCTGACCGTGTACATAAAAAGACTTCGCAAAAAACTTGATACAAATATGATTAAAACCGTAAAGGGCCTTGGTTACAGGCTGGAGGTATAATGAAAAACACATCAAAATTTCTTGCGGTAATGCTTGCAATAACGGGACTTTTCTGTTGTGCCGTTGCAGTAGGCATCGGTGCAGGCTTTAACGCTGTTCGTGAAAGCACCGACAAAAAGATAATTGCCGTTGCGGAAAAGGTTAGGGAACAATATCCCGACATTTCGGAAAAGGAGCTTGCTCAAATTTTGAACAACGACACTGCAAGCATAAAAGGCGACTTTGCAAAGTACGGAATAAAATCCGACAGCGGCTGGGTTGACATTCAGAGCGGAAGTTATGCAACAATTACAATTGTGATTGCAACAGCAGGTGTTTGTGTGTTCGGAATTTTGCTCTGCATTGTGTTCATAAGATACTGTAAAAAGCAAAAGCGACAGCGACTTGAAATTGTAAAATGTCTTGAAAAAATAAACAACCGAGAGTACGACCTCGACCTTGACGGCTCAACCGACGACGATATGTCGCTGTTAAAGCAGGAGATTCAAAAAACAACGGTAATGCTTCGTGAGTATGCCGACAATTCAATGCGAGAGAAAGAAATCCTCAAAAATTCGCTTGCCGACATTTCACATCAGCTTAAAACACCGCTGACTTCAATTTTGATTACAACCGAAAATATCCTTGATGACGATGATATGCCCGTTGAAATCAGACGGGATTTTGTTATGGATATAGCGCATAATACCCATTCGATAAATTTCCTTGTAAAAAGTCTGCTCACGCTCTCAATGCTTGATTCGGGAACTGTTGAATTGAAGTTCAAAAAAGAGTCGGTGGACAAAATTATTGACGAGTGCATTTCACGCACAGAGGTTCTTGCCGATATCCGTGATGTGAGAATTGAAAAAACCGTCAAAAATGATTTTATGCTTAATTGCGATTTTCGCTGGATTTGCGAAGCGGTTTCAAACATTGTAAAAAACTGTATTGAGCATACCGACGGCGGTTATGTCAGAATTTCTGCCGAAAGGAACAGTATGTATTCGGAAATCACCATAAGCGACAACGGATGCGGAATCAGTCCGAAGGATTTGCCCCACATTTTTGAGAGGTTTTATAAGGCACAAAATTCATCCCCGTCAAGCGTCGGCATAGGTCTGTCGCTTGCAAAATCAATCGTTGAAAAAACAGGCGGATATATTACCGCAGATTCCAAACTCGGCGTCGGCTCAACCTTTAAACTCAGATTTTTGAATGTAAGACTCAGATAAGATAAAAATTAAAAAGCGAAAATTGCGGTCGGAAATAAAGTTTTGTTAAGTACAAATCTTATTATTCCCGACCGTATTTATGTAATTTTCGGTAGGGGGGCAATTGAAACTGTCTTTATAAATAAAAACAGAAGAGCGACAAGGGTAATTTTGCATAAAATTCCAGTGTAAAGATTGTGTAACTTGCTATTTTTACAAAATAAAAGGATTATGTGTAGTTTTTGTGAGAGTTTTGTGATAAAATCAAATTGTCTAGGGATGTTTGACCCTACGTTTTAAAAGCTTTGAAAGGAGTAATCAAACAATGAAAAAAAGAAGTATGAAGAGAGCGCTCAGTGCCGTTTTGACACTTTGTATGGCTCTCCCCGGTGCTTCCGTAGCATTTGGTTCGGCAAGTGCTGCAACAGTTTCCGATGACAGCAGCACATCTGCATCATCAACTGCCGCAGGTTCACTTGTTGAAGATGACGGCTTTACATGGGATAATGCCAATGTGTATTTCCTGCTTACCGACCGTTTTAAGAACGGAAACACCGCAAATGACCATTCATACGGCAGAACACTTGACAAGGACGGCAAACCGCTTGACGGCTGGGATACAAACCCCGGTACATTCCACGGCGGCGACTTTGCAGGTGTTACTCAGTCAATTGAAGAGGGCTATTTTGACAACCTCGGTGTAAACGCAATTTGGATCTCAGCTCCGTATGAGCAGACCCACGGCTATTGTGATTCAGGTAAGGGCTTTGCTCACTACTCATATCACGGCTACTATGTTCTTGACTATACCGAAACCGATGCAAACTTCGGTACAAAAGAGGAGTTCAAAACTCTCGTTGACACAGCGCATGAGCACGGTATCAGAGTTATCATGGATATCGTAATGAACCACACAGGCTACAACACCGTTGCAGATATGGAGCAGTTCGGCTTCGGTACTCTCCTTGACGGTGCGTTAGACTTCAAATACAAGCTCACAGATGTAGGTGAAGTAAACGACCACATTGACTATAAAACATCAGAAGAAGACTGGGGCAAATGGTGGAGCAATGACTGGATTCGCAGCGGTCTTCCCGGATATACAGAGGGTGCCGGCGGTGATCTTACAATGTCACTCAGCGGACTTCCCGACTTCAGAACAGAGCAGACAAAGGATGTTACAATTCCTCCGATCCTCAAAACAAAGTGGACTCAGGAAGGTACATATGATCAGAAGGTCGCAAAATACGGTGAATCAAACACAGTAACAGGCTACCTTTCAACCTGGCTTTCAGAGTGGGTTAGGGAGTACGGTGTTGACGGTTTCCGTTGCGATACTGCAAAGCATGTTGATAAGGCTTCTTGGAACCAGCTCAAGCAGGCTTGTGTTTCTGCTCTCAGAGAGTGGAGATCCAACAACAAGGGCAAAGCAGGTGCTGACTGGAAAGAAGATTTCTGGATGACAGGCGAGCATTGGGATCACGGTGTAGGCTACGACACATACTATTCCGAGGGCGGCTTCGACTCAATGATTAACTTCGCAGTTACAGGCGGCGGTGCTCTTGCAAGCGGTAGTGTTGCAAACACATATCAGGGCTATGCAGACAAGATCAACACAAAGGAAGGCTTTAACGTTCTTTCATTTATGTCATCACACGATGAAACACTTACCCGTGGCGATGAGAACACAATGCTTTACAATGCGGCTGCATTCCTCCTTCTCCCGGGCGGAGTTCAGATTTTCTACGGTGACGAAACCAACCGTCCTCTCTATCCCGGCGTTGCATTTGACGGTTACGGCGGATCGGGTCACGCACTCAGAAGTGATATGAACTGGAACGACATGGACAAAACTCTTCTTGCTCAGTGGCAGAAGGTTGGTCAGTTCCGTAACAAGCATGTATCCATCGGTGCCGGCTCAAATGTTAAGCTCTCAGCTACAAGCGGTGTTGCTTTCGGCCGTACATACGATAAGAACGGCGTAACAGATCAGGCAGCTGCAGTAATCGGCTGTAACAAAAATTCAAGCGTAACTGTTGATGTTTCAACTCTTTGGGAAGACGGCAGTTATATAATCAATACTTATGACAACTCATCTTCAGTTGTTACTGACGGTAAGGTAACTTTCAACAGCGGTGTAAACGGCACAATCCTTATGGAAAATGCTGACGGTCAGCCGCTTGTATCAATCACAGGCGAGCCGAAGTTCTACGGCACAGAGCAGGTTACTGTTTCTCTTAAGGAATGCGACAGCGCAAAGGTTTCTGTTGACGGCGGTAACAAGTTTGTTGTTAAGGACGGCGACACATTCACAATCGGTCAGACAGCTTACAAGAACGATACAATCGAAGTAACTGTTGAAGCTACAAACGACAAGGCAACCTCAGAGGCTAAATTCACATTCCTCAAGCTCGGCGAAAACGACGAAAAGCCTACAACCAGCCCGACACAGAGCACAACTGTTCCCGGTCCGACAGCAAGTCAGACATCAAAGCTTACAATCAAGAGCACAGCAGGCGCTCCGAATGTTTACGCTTGGACAGGTGCAAGCACAGCACTCAACGGTGCATGGCCGGGTCAAAAGGCAGCAGCCGTTTCAGGTCAGGCAAACACATATGAACTCACACTTCCTGTTTCAGCCGACAAGTCATTCAGCGTTGTTCTCAACAACGGCAGCGGCTCACAGTCAGGCGATATCACAGGTCTTTATGACGGTGCTGTTCTCGAAATTCAGAACGGCAACTACACATCGGTTAAGACAGTAACTAAGGGCAACCAGCAGGGAGGCGGCGGCGAGCCAGAGCCTGCAGAGGGTTCTGTTTCCGTAACAATCAAGCCTTACAGCCCATCTGCAAGCTACAAAATCTATGCTTGGAATGATACACAGAAGCTCACAGGCGCATGGCCGGGCGTTGCTCTTACAGAAAAAGATTCTGACGGCAACTATGTTGTTAAGTTCGATAATGTTGACGAAGTAAGCATTATTCTCAGCAGCGGTTCAGGTCAGACAGCAGATATCACAGGCGTTAGAGACGGCGCTACAATCGAAATTACAAACGAAGGTTGTACAACATACAAGCTTATATCAAAGCCAATCGTTGTTTCACCTTATGAATCACTCAAGAAAGAAGCAAGAAAGATTCTTGCTATGACAGCATCAGACTACACAGCAGAGAGCTGGGCAAATGCTCAGAAGGTTCTCAAGTCAGCCGAGGCTATGATTAAAGCAGGCGAAGACGCTACAACAGCTGAAGATATGAATGCTATGATTGCAGACCTCAAGTCAGCTCAGAAGGCACTTGTACTTGCTCCTGCAACACTCACATATGCAGTTAAAGGCAAGAGCGTTGTATCAGGTGTTACAGCCAGCGCTGCAAAGGTAACTGTTACAGTTGACGGTAAGACATATACTGCTACTGCAGACGATGTAACAGGTGCATTCACAGTTGCAACATCAGCTCTCAAGGCAACAAGCACAATCAAGGTTGACGCAACAAGAAACGGTGTAAACGGCACATATTCATATGCTATGAAGAACGGCGACATTAAAAGCGGAGTTGTTCCTACATCTCCTACACTTCCGACACAGCCTACTACTTCAACTCAGCCGACTACAGCTACACAGCCAACAACAGCTACTCAGCCGACTGCACCTACACAGCCTACAACAGCTACAGAGCCGACTACTGCTCCTGCTCAGAAGCTCACAGTAAACGCTACTTCAAATTACTTTGGTTCTGCATCAAAGACAGTAAGCACTGACGGCAAGAAGGTAACTGTTCTCTACAAGCTCAACTCAAACATGGGCGTTGTTGACGGACAGTGGGCTGTTAAGTATGATTCAAGCAAGCTCAAATTCAACATGGCTGATAACAAGGCAGACGGCAAGCAGACAATCATGCCTTCACAGTCAAACCTTATTCACAATGCTTACAGCAATGTAATTAAGGGTATATTTACTAACCCACAGGTACCTACTCAGTACAACGGAGATACATTTATCTCACTCACATTTGAGGTTATCGGTTCAGGTACTGCAAGCGTATATCTTGACACACAGTACCTTACATTAGGTTATGTAAAGGACAACAAGCTTAATCAGGCATCTGTTGTAAATAACAGCAAGGTTTGCGATGTAACAGGCATTGCAGGCTTTGAAAAAGTATCAGTAAACGCATCAACGGTATTTGTCGGCGATGTAACCCTTGGTGATGTTGACATGAACGGCGATATCACAGTTTTTGATGCAACCGAAGTTCAGAAGTATGTTGTTCAGCTCGTTGCATTCACAAATGACCAGTTTACTGCTGCCGATGTTGACCATGACAGCACAATCACAGTTAAGGATGCTACTACTATTCAGAAGTTTGTTGTAAAACTCATCAGCAACTTTTAATAAGTTTTAAAGCAATTGACATATCGTTCCGTTTAGTCGATATAGTAAGGAATGTCCCTCACAAAATGTGAGGGACATTTTTTGTACAGTTTTTTAAATAGAAAATGGCAGACAACCGTGTGATTGTCTGCCATTTTGTCATGATGAATTTAAAATTACCGATTATACTTTTACAAGAACCTTTGTAATTTCGCTGATGTACATTTTATGGAAGTCGTTGTCATACCACTTGTCAACGCTTTCACGGTCGGCAATGCTTTCGGCATTAAGACTTTGAGCGTACATTTTTTTGCATTCAAGAACAAGCTTTGCCTCTTCAAAATATACAGAGCCGTTTTCCGTAAACGCAGGAGTAAGACCTGTTTCCTTTACCTTGTCATAATCCTTGCCGCTCTTTGAACCGCAGAATTTGAGGGCATCTCTGTACTTTTCATCAAAAAAGCTCATTGTATAGCGGTCGCCGTTCTCCATAAACGCAAATGTATATCTCTGCGGACGAATAAAGGTGAATACAACGGGCTTACCCCACATAATGCCTACACCGCCCCAGCTTATCGTCATTGTGTTGAATTTTTCTCTGTCGCCTGCCGTAACAAGCGCCCAATCATCACCGATAAGCTTAAACGGACTTTCAACAATTTCTTTCGGATTTATCTCTTTGAATGCTGACATATAAATCTTCCTTTCAACAATTGTGTTTTATATAATATGCTTTCAAAATTCTATTTTGAATAGACTGCATCATTTTTTGCCAGAAGATAGACACAGTATTGATTCATACTTATGCCCTCTTTCTTTGAATGTTCGGCAAGTGAACGGTGCAGACTTTTCGGGATTCTCAGCTTGAATTGTCCCGAATATTCTTCAAGGCTGTCGGGTTCGTGAATTACAACTCCGCTTTCAAAGGCGGCTTCAAACCAGGCTTTTTTAGCGTCCTCGGCATTAGCAACAGCCGATTCTATCGTTTCTCCGCAGGTTATGCAGCCGGGAAGTTCGGGGAACGATACAACAAAACCGCCCTCGTCCTTGTCCTCGACAATTTCCATACGATATGACATTGCAAGATAATCGTTAAGAGTTTTCATCATCTTTCGCCTCACTTTCAACAATTTGTCTTAATGCCTGTTTTCGTATTTCCGAATAATATTATATATGGTATCGCATATGGTGTCAACAGGTTTTTGAAGTGATTCAGCCGTTTTCACAAAATAAAAAATATGCAAAATGGGTGTATATGTATGTATGAATATGCATAAAGAGATGAATAAAATGAATATTCATTTTTTGTGCATATATACATTTTTCAGAAATTCAGGGGAGAATGTGACATATCAACCGCCAAAAACACCGATAATACAGCGAAAACAAAGCAAATTTCGGTCAATTTGTACCCCAAAATGCAAATTTGAAAAAACATTGAATATTTATTCAAAAAACACTTGATTTTTTGAAAACAGAGTGTATAATGTAAGAGTAATAAAAATTAAGTAAAGGAAACACCGACATAAAGTGTTTCCAAATTCCGGAGGAATCAAAAATGGCTGACAATAAGATTAAAAAGGTAGTTCTTGCATATTCAGGCGGTCTTGATACTTCAATCATCATTCCGTGGCTTAAAGAAAACTACGACAACTGCGAAGTTATCGCTGTTTCGGGTGATGTTGGTCAGGGTACAGAGCTTGACGGTCTTGAAGAAAAGGCTATCAAAACAGGCGCATCAAAACTTTACATTGAAGACCTCAACAAGGAATTTGTTGACGAATATATCATTCCCACAGTAAAAGCAGGTGCTGTTTACGAGGGCAAGTACCTCCTCGGCACATCTTTTGCCCGTCCTATCATTGCAAAAAGACTCGTTGAAATTGCAAAAGCCGAAGGTGCTGACGCAATTTGCCACGGCTGTACAGGCAAGGGTAACGATCAGGTTCGTTTTGAACTTGCTATCAAAGCTTACGCTCCCGACATGAAGATTATCGCTCCTTGGAGAACATGGGAATTCAAGAGCCGTGAAGATGAGATTGAATATGCTGAAAAGCACAATATTCCGCTCAAGATTAACCGTGAAACAAACTACTCAAAGGATAAGAATCTCTGGCACTTGAGCCACGAAGGTCTTGACCTTGAGAATCCTGCAAATGAGCCGATGTACAATAAGGAAGGCTTCCTTGAACTCGGTGTTTCACCTGAGCAGGCTCCCGATAAGGCAGAATATGTAACTCTTACATTTGAAAAGGGTGTTCCCACAAAACTTAACGGCGAGGCTATCGACAGCGTTGAACTCATTAAGGAACTCAACAAAATCGGTGGCAGAAACGGCGTCGGTATCACAGACATCGTTGAAAACCGTCTTGTTGGTATGAAGGCTCGTGGCGTTTATGAAACTCCCGGCGGTACAATCCTCTATGCTGCTCATGCAAAGCTTGAGGAAATCTGCCTTGACAAGGACACACTCCACTACAAGCAAAATGTTGCCAACGCTTTTGCAGAGCTCGTTTATGACGGCAAGTGGTACACACCTCTCCGTGAGGCTCTCTCAGCTTTCGTTGACAGCACTCAGGAGTATGTAACAGGTGATGTAAAACTTAAACTCTATAAGGGCAACATCATTGATGCAGGCGTAACAAGCCCGTATTCACTCTATGACGAGGAAATTGCTACTTTTGACGAAGATCAGGTTTATGACCAGAACGACAGTGCAGGCTTCATCAACCTCTTTGGTCTTCCGATCAAGGTTCGTGCAAAGAAAGGCCTTATCAAATAATTAAATCTTTGATTTGCATACATAATCGGGGGCAGGGAATTTCTCTGCCCCGATAAGTGTTTATTACACCTTTTTATTTTTATGCGATTTCATGCGTTTAATCCCTATATTTTGGTGCAAAGAAAGCCGTTTCTCAATTGTAGCGGCGTTCAGCGAACGCCAATCGTTTTGGTCGTAAAACCAAAACGAACAGATGTGAATATATAATTGCATAACAATAAGCAGATGAATTGAATTAAGTCGAAACGATTGTACAATCGTTTCGATTGGCAATCACTGATTGCCGCTACTGTATGGCAGTCGATTTGCCCATACAATCTATATGTAAGGAGAAATAATAATGCAGCTTTGGAAAGGACGCTTCAAAAAGGAGCTTTCAAAAACCACTAACGATTTTAACAGCTCGATTTCATTCGACAGCAGAATGTATAAAGAAGACATCGAGGGCAGCATTGCCCACGCAACAATGCTTGGCAGATGCGGCATTATTAAAGAAGAAGAGGCAAACGATATCGTAAAAGGTCTTAAAGGAATTCTTGCGGATATTGAAAACGGTACTCTGCACATTGATATGGAGGCTGAGGACATTCACACCTTTATCGAGGGTGAGCTTACCAAAAGAATCGGCGACAACGGCAAAAGACTTCACACCTCAAGAAGCCGTAACGATCAGGTTGCAGTTGACATCAAGCTTTACCTCAAAAAAGAGGTTGTCAATGTAAAAAATCTCGTTGTAGGTCTTATCAAGGTTATTGCCGACAAGGCTGAAAAGTACAGCGAAACCGTTATGCCCGGTTATACTCACCTCCAGAGAGCACAGCCGATTACCTTCGGACATCATCTCCTTGCTTACGGTGAAATGCTTTTGAGAGATGTTTCAAGACTTGAAGACTGCCTTAAAAGAATGGACGAAATGCCACTCGGTTCATGTGCGCTTGCAGGCACAACATATCCGATTGACAGAACAATCACAGCTGAACTCCTAGGCTTTGACAGAATTACAAACAACTCTCTTGACGGTGTTTCCGACAGAGATTACTGCATCGAATTTGCATCGGTGCTTTCGATAATAATGGTTCACCTCTCAAGATTTTCAGAGGAAATCATTATGTGGTGCAGTTGGGAATTTAAATTCATTGAACTTGATGACGCTTTTTCAACAGGATCATCAATTATGCCGCAGAAAAAGAACCCCGATATTGCAGAGCTTGTTCGTGGTAAGAGCGGCAGAGTTTTCGGCGACAATATGACGCTCCTCACAATTATGAAGGGTACTGCACTTGCATACAACAAGGATATGCAGGAGGACAAGGAGGCTATCTTTGACGCACTCGACACGGTTAAAATGTGTCTCACAGCCTTTACTCCCATGCTCGACACAATGCGTGTCATTCCCGAAAATATGAGAAAAGCTGCAGCAGGCGGTTTTATCAACGCAACAGACTGTGCCGACTGGCTCACAAAGAACGGTGTTCCGTTCAGAGATGCCTACAAGGCAACAGGCGAACTCGTTGCAAGATGTATTGAACTCGGTACAGACCTCGAAAATCTTCCAATGGACGAATACAAAAAGGTTTGCGATGTGTTCAACGATGATGTTTACAGCGCAATTTCACTTGAACGCTGTACAAACGAGCGTACAGTATTCGGCGGTCCTGCATCGGCAAATGTAAAGGCTCAGGCTAAGCGTGTTGCAGAAATCGCAGAAAAGCTGTAATTGCAAATCCGTAGGGGCGGATATTATCCGCCCGACTTGATGAAATTTTATGTTTTATCAAAATGTTTTAAAGCGATAAAAAGCAATGTATATAAATATTTGAACGCTATGCGTTCAATCCGTATGCAATTGCGTACGGTCGGGTGTCCGATGAACGCCCCTACAGATAACAGTAAACTTGTTCCTTTTAAATGGTTTGTTTTTATTATAAAATATCTGCCATTACTTGCGGGCGGATGATATCCGCCCCTACAAGCGAGAACATATGCTTTGTGCAAAAAGTGAACTGCCGTATTCAACACATACAGGCAAAGATTGATATAAATTTACAATAGATTAGGTGATAGCAATGAAAATAAAAGCAGGTATTGTCGGTGCAACCGGCTATGCAGGTGCAGAGCTTGTAAGACTTCTTACCGCTCATCCCGAGGCTGAAATTTCGGCAATCAGCTCTGTTTCCTTTGAGGGTGACAAGCTGAGCGATGTTTATCCGTCTTATACATTTTTGAACGATATGGTTTGTGAAAATCAGGACGCCGTTGTTGAAAAGAGCGATGTTATCTTTGCCGCTCTCCCACACGGTCTTTCACAGGAGCTTGCCGCAAAGTGCATTGATGCGGGCAAGGCATTCATCGACCTCGGTGCTGACTTCCGCCTTGAAAGCGAAGAAGAATACACCGAATGGTACGGCGGAACTTTTCTCGACAAAAAACTTCACGAACAGGCAGTTTACGGACTTCCTGAATTTTTCAGAGATAAAATCAAGGGCAAAAAGCTTGTTGCAAATCCGGGTTGTTACACAACCTGTTCACCGCTCGCAATTGCTCCTGCAATTGTAAACGGACTTGTCAGCACAAAGGGCATCATTTGCGACTGCAAAAGCGGTGTTACAGGTGCCGGCAGAAAGCCAAATCAGGGCAACCACTATCCCGAACTCAACGAAGGATTCCACGCTTATAAGGTTGCAAGCCACCGCCACACTCCAGAAATTGAGCAGACTCTTTCAAAGCTTTCGGGCGAAAAGGTTATTATCACCTTTGTTCCGCACCTTCTCCCCGTAAACCGTGGCATTCTCGCAACTGTTTATGCCGACATCAAAGACGGTGTAACCTTTGAACAAATCAGAAAGGCTTATGAGGACTTTTACAAGGACGAATTTTTTGTAAGACTTCTTGATGACGGCAAATGTGCCGACATTCACAATATCAAATATTCTAACTTCTGTGATGTTTCAATTCATCACGATAAGAGAGCCAACAAGCTCGTTGCCTGTGCCGCAATCGACAACATGGTCAAGGGTGCCGCAGGTCAGGCTATTCAGAATATGAACATAATCTTCGGACTTGACGAAAAAACAGGTTTGGTAATCGTTCCGCCTGCATTTTAAGGGTGAATATCTATGGAAATCAAGTATATTGAAAACGGCTCGGTCACTTCCGCAAAGGGCTTTACAGCCAACGGAATTTGTGCCGGAGTCAAAGCATCTAACACAACTAAAAAAGACCTTGCGCTCATTTACTGCGACAAGGTTTGCAACAGTGCGGCTATCTTTACAAAAAACCTTGTAAAGTCCGACACTATATATGTTACTAAAAAACACCTTGAAAACGGTACGGCTCAGGCTGTTGTCGTAAACTCAGGCAATGCAAATGCCTGTAACCCTGACGGCTATGAAAAGGCTGAGAAAATGTGCAGTCTTGCCGCAAACGCTCTCGGTGTTGACGAAAACGATGTAATCGTTGCATCAACAGGTGTTATCGGTCAGCCTCTCCCGATTGAACCCATTGCAAGCGGAATTGAAAAGCTCAAAGGCACGCTTTCAAAGGACGGCGGAATCTCTGCCGCAGAGGCAATTATGACAACCGACACCGTGAAAAAGCAGTGGGCTGTCGAAACGGTTCTTGACGGCAAAAAGGTTACAATCGGCGGTATTGCTAAGGGCAGCGGTATGATTCATATTAATATGGGTACAACTCTTTCCTTTGTAACAACCGATGCGGCAATTTCTTCCGAAATGCTCAAATCCGCACTTATCGAAGCCGCTGATGTCAGCTATAATATGGTAAGCGTTGACGGTGATACCTCAACAAACGATACCCTTGCAATTATGGCATCGGGTTATGCAGGCAACAAGGAAATCACAGAAAAGAACGATGATTACAAAACCTTTACAGCCGTTCTTACCGATGCATTCAAAAAGGTTGCAAAGAAGCTTGCAAAAGACGGCGAAGGTGCAACAAAGCTCCTTATCTGCAAGGTTGACGGTGCAAAAGACGATAAGAGCGCAAAGATTATTTCAAAGAGCATCATCTGTTCAAGTCTTGTAAAGGCGGCTATGTTCGGGGCTGACGCAAACTGCGGAAGAATCCTCTGCGCAATCGGCTACAGCGGTGCCGAAACGGATGTTAAAAAGATTGATGTTTCATATAAATCCGCAAAGGGTGAAATCCTTGTTTGCAAGGACGGCAACGGTCTTGTGTTTGATGAGGACAAGGCTAAGGAAATTTTACTTGAGGACGAAATTGAAATTCTCGTAAAATTAGGTGACGGCAATGCATCTGCCGAGGCTTACGGTTGCGACCTTACCTATGATTATGTAAAAATCAACGGTGACTACCGCACATAATATGCGATTTGATTGTGTGAGCGGAAATCAACTACATAAAGGATTGAAGAAAATGGATGTTTCAAAGAGAGCCAAGGTACTTATACAGGCAATGCCCTATATCAAGAAATATTCGGGCGAAACAATTGTTGTAAAATACGGCGGAAACGCTATGATAAACGAAGAACTTAAAGCGGCAGTTATGAGCGACCTCGTTCTTATGCAGCTTGTCGGAGTCAATGTTGTGCTTGTTCACGGCGGCGGACCCGAAATCAATGCAATGCTCAAAGCCGTTGGCAAGGAAAGCAAGTTTATCAACGGTATGAGAGTGACCGACAAGGAAACTATCGACATTGTTCAGATGGTGCTTGCAGGCAAGGTCAACAAGAGCCTTGTTCAGCTTCTCGGCAGTCACGGCGGTAAGGCTATGGGACTTTGCGGTCTTGACGGCAGAATGCTCATGGCTGAAAAGCTTGTTACAGGCGCAGACCTCGGCTATGTGGGCGAGATTAAGGAGGTTAACCCCGAACCGCTCAACAACGCTCTTGCAAGCGGTTATATTCCGATTGTTTCAACCGTTGCAGGCGGTTATGACGGCAATGTATACAATATTAACGCAGACATTGCGGCATCGCAGATTGCCGCTAAAATCGGCGCAAAAAAGCTCATTCTTATGACAGATATCAGAGGACTTCTCCGTGATGTTCACGATGAGGATTCACTCATCCCTGTTGTCAATGTCAGCGAAGTTCCTATGCTCAAGCGTGACGGCATCATCAGCGGCGGTATGATTCCCAAGATTGATTGCTGCGTTGAGGCAGTCCGCAGCGGTGTAAACCGTGCCCATATCATTGACGGCAGAATCGAACATTCAATTCTGCTCGAGCTTTTCAGCGATGAAGGCATCGGTACAATGTTTTATTGATTAGCATTGCTGTTTTGCTGATTTGTAAAAACAGTAGAGGCGGTCATTGGTCGCTCGCTAAACAAAACTTTCTGTTTAACTTAAAATTTTTATTTGATAAAAGCAGTGTCTTGTTTGTAGGGGAGCACTATGTGCTCCCGCGGGCAAACGCGGTTCGCCCCTACAGATTAGATTTTGGAGGGTGCAATGATTATACGAGAAATGACAATTGACGACTATGACGAGGTCTATGAGATGTGGCAGATTACCACAAAGCGTGCGCTCTCTAAGGCTGATGAAAGAGATCAGATGGAGCGTTATCTCAAGCACAACGCCGGTATGAGTCAGGTTGCCGTGGTTGACGGAAAAATTGTCGGAACCGTGCTTGCAGGTCACGACGGCAGACGGGGATTTATCCACCATATGGCTGTTCTGCCCGAATTCAGACGAAAGAAAATAGGTCACGCTCTTGCACAGACCGCTATCCAAAAAATCCGTGAACAAGGCATCGACAAAACTCACATTTTCTGTTATCAGAACAACGAAACAGGTCAAAGCTTCTGGCGTGATTTCGGCTTTGAAAAGCGTGAGGATGTTTTTGTTTACTCCTTCAGCAACGATAAAATATGAAAGGGTGTGGCTAACTTGACTACAAAAGAGAAAGATTTAAAATATATTATGCACACATACGGTCGCTACGATGTTGCTCTCAAAAGTGCAAAAGGCGTTACGGCATATGACGAAAACGGCAAAAAGTACATTGATGTTTCATCGGGTATCGGTGTAAACAGCCTTGGCTATTGCAACGACGGTTGGGTTGAGGCTGTTTCAAAGCAGGCAGGCACAATTCAGCATATGTCAAACTATTTTTACTGTTCACAGGCAAGTGACCTTGCCGAAAAGCTTTGCACACTTACAGGTCTTTCAAAGGTCTGCTTTGGCAACAGCGGTGCAGAAGCTAACGAATGCGCAATCAAAATTGCCCGTAAGTACAGCTTTGACAAGTACGGCGAGGGCAGAAATGAAATCGTAACGCTTAACAATTCCTTTCACGGCAGAACTGTTACAACTCTTGCCGCAACAGGTCAGGATGTTTTTCATAACTATTTCTTCCCGTTTACAGAAGGCTTTAAGTATGCAGACGCAGACGATATGGACGCTCTGAAAGCAGTTGTTTCAGACAAAACCTGCGCAGTAATGCTTGAACTCATTCAGGGCGAGGGCGGTGTAAATATCCTCGATCCCGAATATGTAAAAGAACTTGTTAAGTATTGCAACGACAACGATATTCTCGTTATTGTCGATGAGGTTCAGACAGGCGTCGGCAGAACAGGCAAGCTGTTTGCTCATCAGAATTACGGTATCCTCCCCGACCTTATGACGGTTGCAAAGGGGCTCGGCGGCGGACTTCCTATCGGTGTTTGTATGTGCGGTGAAAAACTAAAGGATGTTATGTCACCGTCAACTCACGGCACAACATTCGGCGCAAACCCTGTTGTTTGTGCAGGTGCAAACTATGTTCTTGACACAGTTGCAAATGACGAATTTCTTGCCGAGGTTGAGAAAAAAGGTCAGTATTTTGAGGACAAGCTCACAAAAATTGACGGCGTAAAGAGCGTTCGCAGAATGGGACTTATGATTGGTATTGAGCTTGAAAAGGGCGATGCACACGACATTGCAATCAAATGCGTTGAAAACGGCTTGCTTATTATCACGGCAAAAGATTTGCTCCGTATGCTCCCACCGCTTGTTATTGATTACAATGAAATTGACGAGGCGATTAATATACTCGAAAAAACAATAAAGGAGAACAACTAATGAAACACTTACTTAAACTTGAGGATTGGTCAACAGAAGAAATTATCAACACACTTAACCTTGCCGATCAGCTTAAATATGAGCAGAAACACGGCATTGAGCATAAAATTCTCAAGGGCAAGTCTCTTGGTATGATTTTTGAAAAGTCAAGCACCCGTACCCGTGTTTCATTTGAGGTTGGTATGACACAGCTCGGCGGTTATCCGCTTTTCCTCTCATCAAATGACCTTCAGATTGGCAGAGGCGAGCCTGTTGAGGACACAGCCCGTGTTCTTTCCCGTTTTCTTGACGGTATTATGATTCGTACCTTTGAGCAGAAAGAAGTTGAGGCTCTTGCAGAGTACGGTTCAATCCCGATTATCAACGGTCTTACAGACTATTGTCATCCATGTCAGGTTCTCGCAGACCTTATGACAATTCGTGAATTCAAGGGCAAGCTTGAAGGACTCAAAATGTGCTTTATCGGTGACGGCAACAACATGATGAACTCGCTCATCGTCGGCGCACTCAGCACAGGCATGAGCTTCTCTGCCGCCTGTCCAAAGGATTATATGCCGCCTAAGCATATTATCGAGTTCGGTGAAAAGTACGGTAACGGCAAGTTTGAAATCGTAACAGATCCGCTTGAGGCCGCTAAGAATGCCGATGTTGTTTATACAGATGTATGGGCATCAATGGGACAGGAAGAAGAAAAGAAAATCCGTGAGGCAGCATTCGCAGGCTATCAGGTTAACAAGGAGCTTATGGCTGTTACAAACAAGGATTGTATGGTTCTCCATTGTCTCCCTGCACACCGTGGCGAAGAGATTACTGCAGATGTATTTGAAGAACACGCAAATGAAATCTTTGAGGAGGCAGAAAACCGTCTTCACGCTCAGAAGGCTGTTCTTGTTGAATGTATGGCAGATGAAATGCCTGAAAAAGTTTGATGACAGTTTGATTCTCTAAAACTTCATAAAAAGCAAAAAAGTCACATTGCACAACAGTAAGATAGCTGTTTTGTGCAATGTGACTTAATTTTTATTGCAAAACGGAGTATAATTCCATTGGGGGATAATAGCAAAATCAGAATTGCAGGTGTATAATTATGTTAAACAATTACATGTTTTATGGCGAAAAAGGAAGTCTTTAAAATGACAAGAGAACAAAAACAGCATATTCTGCATTTTGCAGTCAGCTCTCTGGGCGGATTTATGGGCGGATATGCAATTTACAATCACTGTGATGTGTTCGGTAACGCACAGACAGCAAATATGATTCACCTTGTCAGCAAAATTTTTACGGGTGATTTTGAGGGCGTTGTGTTTATCGTCATCGCTCTCCTTACATATATTCTCGGCAATGTTTTCTTTGTAATTTCCGACCGTTTTATTAAGCTTGAAACCAAAACCGTCAGCCTTATTGCAAGTGCGGTTGCACTTCTGATTATCGGAATTTTTCCGAATATTTCAAACAACTACCTTGCAATTCTGCCAATTCTGTTCGTAACTCCTGTTTTGTGGAATTCGTTCAGAACAGCCGGAAGTTATGTTACATCTCCGATTTTCTCGACAAATAACCTCCGTGTTGCAACGGTTTCAACATTCACGGGTATTATTGACAAGGACAAGGATATGAAGAAAAAGGCTAAATTCTATTGGCTTACGCTTGCAAGCTATCATATAGGTGTTGTCTTTGCCTGCGTTCCGAGCGTTTTTATCGGTGTAAACAGCATCTGGTTTGGCTTTGTAAGCATTGCCCTTTCAACAGCTTCATATATGTGGCTCTGCGGTGTGTTTGACAGAAAAGAATCCTTTGCAGCATCCGAAGGCTTAGCAGCACAATCGGAAATAATTTAAAATAAAAAAATAATGTCGGCGGTACACCTCCGACATTATTTTTTTGTTTATAACTTTCAATCGGAAAAGTCACATTATCAACATCAAAACACCCATAATAACAGGCTGGTGGGCAAGATAAATCCACAGGCTGTATTTGCCGATTTTGTCAAACAGCGGGATTTTGAATTCAAAATATTTTGCAAGATTTTTTTGTGCGATGAAATTCCAAAGATAAAAGCCTGCCGTAAAGAGGAAAATCCACGGAATAATCGGGAAATAGTCTGCCGACACAAAGTCGGACGAGGGGAATCCCAGAAATGCAAGGTACTTGCACGAATAGAGAAAATCGGGCAATTTTACGATATCCAGCCCGAAAAATCCGACACAGCCTTTTTGCAAATCATACGAAACCGCATACAACAAAAGTGAAATCAACGCTCCCGACAGGGGGCTTATTTTTTTGAGGTTATCCGAAAGAACGGAAACAATCATCATTGAACAGCCTATCAGATTCAGTACACCGAACCATACCGCCTGATTCGGTTCGGCTATCACGGTAACGCAGGTAACGGCAAAACCCGCAAGATTCAAAAGAACACCCCTTTTTATGCCGTTTCCCGAAAAGTTAAGGCACATTCCCGAAAGCAGTATGAACACTACGCAGATACTGCGTTCCCAGACCGCTGTCATGGGATAAAAGTACCAGCTTGTGTTAAGTCCGTACATCATAAAAATATCGTAGCATAAGTGAAACGCAACCATACTGACGGTTGAAATTCCACGCAGAGAGTCGAGAAGATAATATCTTTTGTTTTCTTTTAACAAGGCTTTACCGTTTGGATTCATCAATTATTTATTCCTTTTCATCATAACGGAAAAGACGACCACAGCCAGAACAAGCAACACAACCGCATATCCGCAGACAGGGATAAGTTCGGGCATAATATCCGAATAGTTGCCCGAAATTGCATCCCTTGCGGCATTTACTGCATGAGCAAACGGAAGTGCGTTTGCAAGGTTTTTGAACCAACCGCCGACCATTTCAGTATCGAACCAAATGTTTGAAAACCATGCCGAAAGGTTTGTGAGCAATGCACCGCAAATTCCGCCGACAGCCTTTTCATTCAGAAGTGTGCCGAGCAGAAGTCCGAGCGAGATAAACACAATTGAAATCGGAATGTTTACCGCAAGCATAAGCAAAATGTTCACGCTGACCTCAAGTCCGAGGAAGAACGCAACAACAACGCATACGGCACTCTGCAAAATTGCCATTGGCAAAAGCGGAAGTGTGTATCCGATAATAAACTCGTGTGCTTTGAGCGGAGATGTGAACAATCTCATCATAAAGCTTGTAGTTCTGTCCTTTGCAATGAGCATTGACGAGAACAGCGAGATAAAGCTCATTCCGAAAACCGTAATACCGGGCGTCAGCTTGTCGATGTTGAACATTGTCATCTGAGCCTGTTCGGGGATTGCCGAATTGATTGCCGACAACAAAAGAAGAAGTACAACGGGAAATCCGAGTCCGAAACAGAATGTCAGCGGATCACGGAGAATTTCCTTTGTATTTCGTGAAGCAAACGCAGTCAATCTCATTACAACGCACCTCCGTTTGTCAGCTTTACAAAAGCCGACTCAAAATCTTTTTCGCCCGAAAGGGCAACAAGCTCATCGGAAGTACCCTCAGACACAAATTTACCGTGAGCCATAATACCGATTCTGTCGCAGAGTGCAACAGCCTCTTCGAGATAGTGCGTTGTGAGAATAACGGTGATTTTACCCTTGAGCTTTTCAATCTCAACCCAAAGGCTGTGTCTTGCAATTACATCAAGTCCGAGCGTGGGTTCGTCAAGAAAAAGTATTTTCGGTTCTGAGATAAGTGCCATTGCAATGCTCAATCTTCTGACCTCACCGCCCGACAGCCTTTTAGCCTTGCGGTTTTCAAATTCCCGCATGCAAAAGCGTTCGATAAGTTCGCTTGCTTTGGCTTTTGCAACTTTCTTTGAAAGGCCGTAAACCTCTGCCATGAGTTCAAGGTTTTCTCTTGCGGTAAGGTTCATTGCCGCCGCACTTTCCTGCGGTGAAATTCCGATAATCTGCTTTACCGCTGCTCTGTCGGTTTTTATGCTGTGACCGAGAAGCTCTGCCTCACCCGATGTCGGCATAATAAGCGTTGTGAGCATTTTCATTGTTGTTGTTTTTCCTGCACCGTTGACTCCGAGCAAACCGTACATTTCGCCCTCGTTGATTTTAAGGTCAAGGTTTGATACAGCCGTTTTTTCCTTATATTTTTTTGTAAGTTTTTCTGTTTTTATTGCGTACATATTTTCTCCTCAATTCAGGATAAAAGGGATTCAAGTCAAATTTTACTTCATTAACTTATCAAAGGGATTTTTTATTTTTGCAAGTGTCATACCTTTTTTCTCATCACCGAGAACCAGAAGTCTGTCGCCTGCCTCAATTCCGAATACCTTTCTGGCATGTTTAGGGAGTGTAATCTGTCCTCTTTCGCTGACCTTAACAATGCCGAAAATGTACTTTCCGTCACCGTCGGGAGTGAGTCCGTCAGATTCTTCCTCGTAAAAAGGACACACAAGAAGCATTTCTACCGTAGTTTCAAAAATCTGCGCCATCGTCACGCATTTTTCGACATCGGGAAGAGATTCCTCGTTTTCCCACTTTGCAACAGACTGTCTTGACACCTCAAGCCTCTCCGCAAGGTCCTCCTGTGAATATCCGTACTTTTTCCGAAGATACTTCAAATTCATACCAATCATACTTTTCATACCTCCTGAGTTAAGTATATTTCATATGTAACGCAATTTCTACCAACCTGATTTTACACTTTATGTAAAAATCAGTTGCATAATCCCTTTATGATTTATGATAAACTCCCTTACAGATTTTGTCAAACAAAAGGCGGTTGCGTTTTTTTACGCCTTGTTTACATTATTCTAATGTACATATCATTGTTTGTTCACAAAACTGTCACATTTCAATGTTAGACTTAAACTAATATCGTATGTACGGAGGACATATTATGAAAAAACCTACTAAAAGAGATACAATCAATCTGTTTTTCTCTGCATTTCTGATCATCGCATTTATCGTTTGCGCACACTTCTTCTCACAGTACGCATCAGCCCTTTCACAGCCACTCGGTTCAATCATTCCGATTCTTGTGTATGCTGTGTTCGGTCTTTTGATGTTCTATGCAACCCGTGTCGGTGACGGCAAGGCGGTAAAGCGTTTTTCGCTCGTTACACTTATTGTAATGGTGCTCCCGTCACTCTACATAATCGTTGCTTCCCTAGCTCCGGGACTTCCGCTTTATGATGTATTTTCAAATGCAAACGGCTCGGGATTAAGCGTTATTGTAACGCTTGCAAGTATCGCACTCGGTTACGGAATTCCTTACTCATTCCTCAGCGGTTTTGAAGTTGCCGATGATGAGGCTGTTGAAGAAGAAACAGGCAACCCTGTTCAGGGAGGCATTGAGGCTGATCTTGCAGATGACGAAAACGCAGAAGATACTGCATTTGAAGAATCCGAAGAGGTTGAAACAGAGGAACTTTCCGAGGATGAAAGCGAATCAACAGACGAAACCGATAACGGTGAAGACGCTTGATTCACTGCTGATTTTTCTTAAATCGACGAGTACCTGCACGGCTTGTGCGGGTACTTTTTGTATATGGCAAAAATTATGCTTTTAAACTTAACAGTCCTAATATTCGGTTGACAAATTGTCACGGCTGATTTATTATTTTGGTACGGGGTGTGCAGAATAAATGCACCGTATTTTTCTGTTTCAAAATTTTTCTTTCAAAGGAGAATTACATAATGGACGATAACAATAAATATAATAGAAACAAGGATTATGAGCCTGACAACTTTGATGACGAGGTTGCGTTTCCTGCAAGAAGAAACAACGCCCCCGAAAGATCTTCCGATATTCAGGAGGATTACGGCGATAACTTTGACAATGATGTAAAATTTGTCGGCGATTATGACGAAGACGCCGTTCAGATGCCGGAAATCGACTTTGAGGACGATATGGAAACTCCCGTAAAAATGCCGTCGGAAAGGGATGACCGCACACAGACTCCCGACTATGGCGACAATTTTGATTCTCAGACAGGGGAGCAGGTGTCAAAGGCTACAAAGGATTTTCAGTATGACCTTTCATCTGACGATATTGGTAACTACTACACAAAATCAACGATACACCCAGAGCGTAAAAAGGTTGTTAAAAAGAAAAAGAGAACGAGCCGTAATGTGGCGGTTATCTTAACAATTGCGGCGGTAATCTGCCTTATTGTTGCCGTTGTTTTTGCATTTACACAATGCAGTTCACAGAAAAAAAATGATAACAAGGCTTCCACAGCACCGTCAACGGAACAGGTGACAACGGTACAGCCTACAACGGAATACGGCGATGACAACTATGTTCCCGTTTACACGGAAGAACCGACATATGAACCGCCGACTGAATATCAGCCTGAAACAGAAGCGCCTGTTCAAACTGAACCGCAGACAGAGTATCAGCCTGAAACAGAGCCGCAGCAGAGCAGTGATATCAGTGTTACCGAATCGTCACAGACTTCGGATGACACTCAGCCGACACAGTCATACGAGAGCGGCGGCGATGAACCGTATGTTGAAGAAAACTGATTGTTTTCTTTTGATAAAATGAATTTATGAAATTGGAGATGTTTTAAATGGGTTGCACCCACGATTGTTCAAGCTGTTCTTCGGATTGCAAAAGCAAAGAGCAGAATTTGCACGAAGAACTTAATAAATACAGCAGCGTAAAAAAAGTAATCGGCGTTGTGTCGGGCAAGGGCGGAGTAGGCAAAAGTCTTGTAACCTCAATGCTCGCAGTAACATTTAACAGACTCGGTAAAAGCACGGCTGTTCTTGACGCAGATATCACAGGTCCGTCAATTCCAAAGGCATTCGGAGTACATGAGAGATGCAGAGGCAACGATGAGGGAATTTTCCCCGTTGTTACCGAAACGGGAATCAAGATGATTTCCGTAAACCTTCTTCTTGAACATGAAACCGATCCCGTGGTGTGGCGTTCGCCGGTTATCACAGGCACGGTAAAGCAGTTTTGGAAAGATGTAATCTGGGAAAATGTTGACTATATGTTTGTTGATATGCCTCCCGGAACAGGCGATGTTCCGCTTACGGTATTTCAGAGCCTGCCGATTGACGGCATTGTTATTGTTGCATCACCGCAGGAGCTGGTTTCAATGATAGTTCAAAAGGCCGTTAAAATGGCAAGGATGATGAATGTGCCGATTTTAGGTCTTGTTGAAAATATGAGCTGGTTCATGTGTCCCGATTGCGGAAAGAAACACAGCATCTTCGGCGACAGCCACATTGAGGAAGTTGCAAAGGAATATGACACACAGGTGCTTGCAAAGCTTCCGATTGATCCCGAACTTGCAAAATGTGTTGACGAGGGAAAGATTGAATTTTTTGAAGGAAACTATCTTGACGAAGCGGCAGAAATAATCGAAAAAAAACTTAGCAAATAAGTATTTGCAATATTTTGCTTTTAAGGTTAAAGTGGTTATCCCGAAAACCGTTAAGGTTGTGGATTCGTTTGCATTCAGCTTCAATGACAATATATACGAGCTTGAAATTGCCGACGGTGTAAAGGTTCTTGAAAGCGATGCGTTCACATCTATGACGAACCTTAAAAGTGTTACGGTTCCCGATTCCGTAAAGGAAATGGATAATTGCGGTCTTGGTATGGATGTTGATGACAATTATGACAGTGTTCCGCTCAAGGGCTTTAAAATGTATTGCAAAAAAGGTTCAGCCGCCGAAGCATATGCAAAAGAAAACAATTTGTCATATGAGATAATCAAGTAAAAAGTTAATGTAAATTAAAAACAGCTTTCCGAACTCAAAATCGGAAAGCTGTTTTGTTTTTGTAAATATTTGTACAAACAATCACTATGCTACGCTCGGGCATAATAATTTTCTCTATATCATACTATCTTCACAAACGGGGAACGGCGGCACGCCGTGCGGCAAAACAAGCCCATCCGTTGTCAAGATGTTCTTCAATGATGTCAAAATACTGACTTACGGATGCCTTGACTTCCTCGGCACGAGTGTCGATGATACCGCTCATAATGTAAACGGCATCGTCCTTCATAAAGTCCTTAATGCCTTTTGAGAGAAACATAATCGCATCGGCAACAATATTGGCAAGAACAATGTCATACTTGCCCTCAACCTTGTCGGTAAAGCTGCCGCAGATAGCTGTAAAGCGGTCAGCAACGCCGTTAATTTCTGCGTTTTCAGCCGCAGTTCTCACCGCAGTTTCGTCAATGTCAACACCAACGGCACGGTCTGCACCCAAAAGCAATGTTGCAATACCGAGAATACCGCTGCCGCAACCCACATCAAGAACAGAATCGCCATCTTTAAGGTACTTTTCGCACATTTCAAGGCAAAGCCTTGTGGTTTCGTGACCACCCGTGCCGAACGCAAGGCCCGGATCAATGTTGAGAACTTTGCGGTTGCCTGCATCGTAATCATCTCGCCAGCTCGGACGGATAAGAAGTTTTTCACCGACTTCAATCGGGTTGAAATATTTCTTCCAGTTGTTTCTCCAATCCTCTTCAAGGCAGTCAAGAAGTTCAATTGAATGCTTTATACCCTCCGCATTGTAGCGTTCCGAAAGGAATGCAACCGCCTCTGACGGTGAAACATCGGGTTCAAGATAAATGTGAACAAAAGCCTTGTTTCTGTCCTTTGCAAGCAAATCCTCGTCAATAAGGTCAATATGGGCAATGTCCTCAACCTCTTGCTCAAGGTTTGTGTAATCTTCAATATAGATGCCGTAGGGAACTACGACATTTGCAATATCACTTGCTCTGTCAATATCCTTTGCGTCAACGGATATTTTTATTTCTGTCCAGGATTCCATTTTAACCTCTGATTCATGGGCATTTTATGCCGATATTTTTGTTTGTAATGTAGTGGCGGATAAATTGTTCAGACAATCACAATTGTACACTCGGGCATAATATGTTTTTTGCACAACAAATTATCTGCTCAAATTAGGAGCGGCGGCACGCCGTATAAAAAATTTGTGGGGACACATGCCCCACAAATCTTATTTATTCTGTGTTACTCGTTGAACATCTTCTTGATTTTATCAAAGAAGTTTCTGCGTTTTGCGTAGTTCTTGTCGCCTGTTGCGCCGTCAAGCTGTTTGATAAGCTCTTTCTGCTTGCCGTTAAGATTCTTCGGAACTTCAACGGTAACTCTTACATACTGGTCGCCTCTGCCTCTGCCGCCGAGTCGCTGAATACCCTTGCCCTTGAGTCTGAAAACATCACCCGGCTGTGTACCCTCACGAACCGTGTAGGAAACCTTGCCGTCAAGAGTAGGAACAACAACATCTGCTCCGAGAGCCGCCTGTGTAAAGGTTATCGGAACTTCGCACCACACATCGTCACCTCTGCGTTCAAAAACAGGGTGCGGACGAACATTTACATAAACATGAAGGTCGCCTGCAGGACCGCCGTTTGTACCTGAGTTACCTCTGCCGCTTACATTAAGAATCTGCTGATCCTTGATACCTGCCGGAATCGTTACATCAACAGTCTTGTTCTTGCGCTGTTTGCCCGAACCGCCGCACTTTTTACAAGGATTGTCAACAATCTTACCTCTGCCGTGACAGGCATCACAGGTACGCTGAGTCTGGACAACACCGAAAGGTGTTCTCTGGTTGATTGTTACCCTGCCCGAACCACCGCATGACGAACAGGTCTTGGGGCTTGTGCCGGGCTGAGCGCCTGTTCCGTGACAGTCGTCACAGGTTGTTACGCATGAATAGTTGATTGTCTGCTTGCAGCCCTTTGCCGCCTCTTCAAATGAAATGTAAACTGTAGTTTCAATATCACTGCCACGCATAGGAGCGTTTGCATTGTTGGAGCGTCTGCCGCCGAATCCGCCGAAAAAGCTTGAGAAGATATCGTCAATATCAATACCCTGACCGAACGGACTTCCTGCTCCGCCTGCACCTGCACCGTAGTTGGGATCGACTCCTGCGTGACCGAACTGGTCGTAACGAGCCTTTTTATCGGAGTCGGAAAGAACCTCATAAGCCTCGTTTACTTCCTTGAATTTTTCCTCGCATTCTTTATCGCCGGGATGCAAATCCGGGTGATATTTTTTGGCACAGGCTCTGTATGCCTTTTTTATTTCATCGTCGCTTGCGCCCTTTTGAACGCCAAGCACCTCGTAGTAGTCTCTTTTGTCTGCCATATTACTCTCACCTTTGTCAAAATACCGAAATCACGCAATATTGCAAGCCGGTTATCGTCTTATACAGCCAAAAGGAGCCGCCATATAACAGCTCCTTTGACTATATGTTATTCTAACATAAATTACTTGTTATCGTCAACATCGGTGAAATCAGCGTCATATACATTAGGATCTCCGCCGTTGTTGCCTGTAGGATTACCGCCGTTTGGCTGAGCACCGTTCATATCGGGAGCACCGCCCTGCGGAGCAGCCTGCTGATAAAGCTTAGCGGCAGCATCGTTAAGAGTCTTCTGGAGGTCTTCCTTAGCTGTGCCGATGAGTGCGGCATCGTCCTTTGAGATAGCCTCTTTAAGAGCTGCAACCTTTGTGTTGATTGCGTTCTTGTCATTCTCGGGAATCTTGTCACCGCTTTCGCTGACGAGCTTTTCTGCCTGATAAACAATGTTTTCAGCCTCGTTCTTAGCGTCAACTGCCTCACGGCGCTTTTTGTCCTCTGCGGCAAACTGTTCAGCTTCCTTAACAGCCTTGTCGATATCTTCCTTGCTCATTGAAGTTGAGTTACTGATTGTAATCTTCTGCTCTTTGCCTGTACCGAGGTCTTTTGCAGATACATTAACGATACCGTTGGCATCAATATCAAATGTTACTTCAATCTGCGGAATGCCACGCATTGCAGGAGCAATGCCTGTGAGAGCGAAAAGACCGAGCTGCTTGTTGTCACGGGCAAATTCACGCTCACCCTGAAGAACATTGATTTCAACCTGTGTCTGATTATCAGCGGCAGTTGAGAAAATCTGGCTCTTCTTTGTTGGGATTGTTGTGTTTCTGTCGATAATCTTTGTCATAACACCGCCCATTGTTTCAACACCGAGTGAAAGTGGAGTTACATCGAGGAGGAGAAGTCCTTCAACTTCACCGCCGAGTACGCCTGCCTGAATAGCTGCGCCGATAGCAACACATTCATCAGGGTTGATGCCCTTAAACGGCTCTTTGCCGATAAGCTTCTTAACAGCGTCCTGAACAGCAGGGATTCTGGAAGAACCGCCAACCATAAGAACCTTGTCAATCTGACCGATCTGAAGACCTGAATCCTGAAGAGCCGATCTTACAGGACCCATTGTAGCTTCTACGAGGTCTGATGTGAGTTCGTCAAACTTTGCTCTTGTAAGAGTAAGGTCAAGGTGCTTAGGACCTGTCTGGTCTGCTGTGATAAACGGGAGGTTGATGTTAGAAGTTGTAACACCTGAAAGTTCAATCTTTGACTTCTCGGCAGCCTCTTTTAATCTCTGCATTGCAACCTTATCCTGTGAAAGGTCAATGCCTGTTTCTGTCTTGAATGATGCAACCATCCAGTCGATGATTCTCTTATCGAAGTCATCACCGCCGAGACGGTTGTTACCTGCTGTTGCAAGTACTTCCTGAACACCGTCGCCCATTTCGATGATAGATACATCGAATGTACCGCCGCCGAGGTCATATACCATAACCTTCTGGTCTTTTTCCTTATCTACACCGTATGAAAGAGCGGCTGCTGTAGGCTCGTTGATGATTCTCTTAACATCAAGACCTGCAATCTTACCGGCATCCTTTGTAGCCTGACGCTGTGCGTCTGTGAAGTATGCAGGAACTGTGATAACTGCCTGTGTAACTGTTTCACCGAGGTAAGCCTCTGCATCTGACTTAAGCTTCTGAAGAATCATTGCTGAAATCTCCTGCGGAGTGTAGCTCTTGCCGTCAATTGTTACCTTGTGAGCAGTACCCATTTCTCTCTTGATTGATGCAACTGTTCTGTCAGGATTTGTGATAGCCTGACGCTTAGCAACCTGACCAACCATTCTTTCACCGTCTTTTGAAAAAGCAACAACAGACGGAGTTGTTCTTGCGCCTTCTGCGTTAGCGATAACTACAGGCTCGCCGCCTTCGATAACTGCTACGCATGAGTTTGTTGTACCTAAATCTATACCTATTGTCTTAGCCATGATAAATTCCTCCAATTGAATTTTTAATTGTTTTTGTTTGTGTGTTTCCTGCTGAATATTTATATATGAAATCAGTCACAGTTGGCAACCTGTACCATTGCGTGACGGATAATTTTGTCGCCGATTTTGTAACCCGTCTGATAAACGGCTGCGATTGTGTCGGCACCGAGGTTTTCGTCCTCAATCTTTGAAACCGCATTGTGCAAGTTCGGATCGAATGCATCGCCTGCTTTGCCGTAGGACTCAATCTTTAGCTTTTCAAAGCTCTTTGCAAGCTGATTTGAAATAAGCTCAATACCCTTGATGATGTCGGGGTCGGCGTCTTTCAGATTTGCAAGAGCAAGCGTTACACTGTCTGCAACGGGAAGAAGCTCGATACAAGCCTTTGAAGTTGCATCGTCATAGATTAAAAGCTTTTCGTTTGCCGTTCTTTTACGGTAATTGTCGTACTCGGCGGCAAGACGCATATACTTATCCTTCTGTGCCGAAAGCTCATCTTCAAGAGCCTTGATTTTATCCGCATTTTCATCCTTTGCAGGCTCTTCGGTATTTTCAGTCTCGGTTTCTTCTGCGACTGTTTCTTCGGAAACCTTTTTTTCTTCGGTTTTCTCGGATTTTTTCTTAGTCATCTTTATCCTCCTTCAAGGATTTTTATTTATCATATTTCTATCAGCTCATCAATAAGAGTGCTAACGCTTTCGGACACACATTCAAGAATTGAAATTGCTCTTGCGTAGTCCGTTCTCACTGGTGCTATCACCGCAAGCACGCCTGACGGATTGCCGTCAAGTCGGTATCGTGTGGAGATTACCGCACTCCCTGCAAGCTCTGTTCTGCTGTTTTCGCCGCCTATGCTGACGGAGGTGTCGAGCGGAAGATTTTCAAGCATTTCCGCAAGGTCATGTCTGTTGTTCAAAAACTCCATAACATTTCGTGCGTTAAGAAAATTGACATCGGACATAAACAACGGCTTTGTCACACCGCTGAGATAAACGCTGACTTCCTTTGCCGTTTCACAAGCCTCCATAATTGCCACAAGCACTCCCGGGGTAAACATTGAAAGTTCACCGAGCCTTGCCGCCGCTGTCTGTATGAACGGTCGGTTGACCGATGAAAGCTTCATTCCCGAAAAGATTTCGTTAAATGCCTTGTCAAACACGGTCAAAAGTTCGGGATTCAAAAGGAAATCGCAACGAAACAGCTTTGTTTTTATGATTCCGTTTGAGGCAATCACAACAGCCATTGCCGTGTGCGAACCTGTCTGAACAAATCTTATTCTGTGGATTCTGCTTTCCTCACCCGAAGGTGTTGTTGTTACCGCCGTGCAGCCTGTCAGCCTTGAAATAACACCGCTTGCCTCTTTGAGAATACTCTCGGGGGAATCTGCGCTTTTGTAAAGCTCGGATTCAACATATTCCCGTCCGCCTTGGGTTACGGGGGTAATTTTCATCAGATTGTCGATGTAGTATCTGTAGCCCTGCAGCGTTGGAATTCGTCCCGCCGAGGTGTGCGGCTGAACCAAGTAGCCTTTATTTGTAAGGTCCGCAAGGTCATTTCGCACCGTTGCCGATGAAACCTCAAGTCCTGCTTCGTTAATCAACGCTTTTGAACCAATCGGCTCGCCTGTGTTGATATAGCTTTCGATTACTGCCGATAATATTTTCTTTTTTCTTTCAGCCAGCTCCATACCGTTCACCTCATTTCGTGTCGGTTTTTGCTGTTTTAGCACTCTCGATAGGTGAGTGCTAATTGCTATACTCATAATATAATACCAAAGTCAGTAAAAGTCAAGCGTTTTTGAAAAAATTTTTCGTTTTCAGAAAATCTTCACATAACACGGTTTGACATTGTGCCGAGGATACTCTATAATCTACTTATCAGTAATGTTTAAGGGTGAATTTTATGGGCGAATTTCTTCAGAATATGTATGTATGGCTTTGGGCGGCTCTTGCAATATTAATGATTATCGTAGGAATCAAATATCGCCACGAACATCAGGGCTTGCTTGCAGTTTTAATGGCTGTGTTTTTTATCTTCATGACCGTGTGGTACGGACTGCGAACCTTTGTAGGCTACCCAATGTTTGAGGGTACGCTTAATATCATCTTCCGTTGCGTCCTCGGCGGTTTCCTCGTTGCGCTTGGTTTGATATATTGGTTTATAAGAAAAAGAAAATAACTATATATGTATAAAAAACAAATCGGACAGCAGATTTTATTTCTGCTGTCCATTATTTTTATGTTCATATTTTTTCGTTCGTGTAGATAGTTTGCAATGTTTAAAAACCAATTATGCCCGAGCGTAGCATTGTTATTGTCTGCACAATTTTCAATAAACATTTTCATTCGGGCATTTTACTCTTGCCCCTATCAAAACTATCTTCTCGGACTGGGAACGGCGGCTCGCCGTTAATTTTCCATTTTAGATTTTCAACTTTCAATTTTACTAAAGTTCGTCCGCTTTAAACGCTGTGTAGCCCTCATAATAATAGCTGTGGTCAATGCCTTTCATGTACACCTCACTGCTGTCAATTTCATCGGTCAATGCGTTTTTCAAAACATATTTTATCTCGATATCCCGTATGGGACTGCGCTCCATTGCAAGCAGATAATCTTCCTTGTCAACCTTGCTCCAGTCGATAACCTTGCCGATTTCCGTTTTTAACATATGGTCAAGCCAGATTCGTGTACTGCGACCGTTGCCCTCTCTGAATGGGTGCGCAATGTTCATTTCGACATACTTTTCTATAATCTCATCAAAATTGCTCTGCGGCATTTCATCAATATTTTTCAAAGCTGATTCAATGTACATCAAAGGTGCAAATCTGAAATTGCCCTTTGCAATGTTTACGGTTCTCAACTTTCCCGCAAAATCGTAGATTTCATCAAAAAGGTACTTGTGGATTGTCTGTAATGTTGAAAACTTTCCGCTTTCAAGGTTATCAAGAATGTGATTTTCAAAAAGCATTGCCGCCTTTTTCTTACTGATTCGCTCCTCTTCACGAGCAAGCTCCGCAGAAGAAGTCAATCCGAGTTTGTTCTCAAGCATACAAGCACCTCACTTTACTATATATATTGTATCATAGTGCAGATGATAATTCAATTTTTTAGTTTATGTTTATTTTAGTTCGTGTAGATAGTTTGCAATATTAAAAACTATTATGCCCGAGCGTAGCATTGAAATTGTTCAGTTCGTGTTTATTTTCGTTCGTGCAGATAGTTTGCAATATTTAAAAAACTATTATGCCCGAGCGTGGCTTTGTAATTGTTCACCGCCGCAGTGTTGCAATTAATTTGTCCCTAAACGACGAAAGCACCGGGCTTGCGGCGACCCGGTGCTTTCTTATGTTCTTTAAAAAATGAGGGGTACAATTACGAGTCTTTGTTCAGACTCGCATTGAGGAGGGTAGAACAATTATACTCTGACGGATGCGGTTCCGTCTTTCTGAGTACGCTTATATTAAACAATGCAAATATGAAAACTGTGTGAACCCTTTTTGAAATCGGAATGAAAAGCATCTGTTTTTTCTGTTAATCAATCGAAACTCAAATAATTTCTTTATTTATTCGACGAAATAAAAAATTTTTTCAAAAATATAAAACAAATGTTTGATTTTTCTGAAAATATATGGTACAATCATACTGTAATTACAAACAAGGGGCGTTGCGATATGAAACCTTTAAGCAAAAGCCAACAGAAAATTTTCGATTATCTAAAGGAATGTGCAGGCGAGGGCAGAGTTCCGTCAGTTCGTGAAATCTGCGAAGAAACGGGACTGAGTTCAACATCAACCGTTCACCACCACCTCAAGGCACTTGAAGAAAAAGGTCTTATTTCACGAGAACACGGCGTGAACCGTTGTATTCAGATTAACGGTATGGAGAAAAACACCGATGTTCCCGTTGTGGGCAGAGTTGCGGCAGGTTATCCGATTCTTGCCGTTGAGAATATTGAATGTTATGTGCCTGTTCCCGACAGCTTAAAAAGGGGCAGAGAGCTTTTTGCTCTGCGTGTCCAGGGCGAAAGTATGATTAACGCAGGCATTTTCCCTGACGATATTTTAATTGTTCACCGCACACCTGTTGCGGAGAACGGCGAAATCGTTGTTGCTCTTGTCGGTGACGAGGCGACCGTAAAGCGTTTTTACAAAGAAAACGGTCACTTCAGACTTCAGCCTGAAAACGATAATTTTGAACCGATTATAGTTGACGAAGTCGCTTTGCTCGGCAAGGTGATCTCGCTTGTAAGATATTTTGATTAAAAGGATTAGCTATGAAAGTTAAATTTTTCGACCTCAACGCAGACAAGCCGTTGAAATACGCCGTAATTTGTGCGAGATACAACGGAAAATGGGTTTTCTGCAAGCACAAAGAGCGTGATACATATGAAATTCCGGGCGGTCACCGTGAGGACAGCGAAGATATTGAAGCAACCGCAAAGCGTGAACTTTGGGAAGAAACAGGGGCGAAGAATTTCGACATCTGTCCCGTGTGCATCTATTCGTTCACGGATTACGGAATGCTCTATTTTGCGGAAATTCGCAGTTTTGAAAAACTGCCGCCACTTGAAATTGAAAAGATTAATCTTTTTGACGATATACCAAAAAATTTGACATACCCTACAATTCAGCCGTACCTTTTTGAGAGAGTACAGGAGTTTTTAGAAACAAAGTAACCAAGTACTGTTTGCAATCCGCAACAAAAATATATTGAGAGGAAGTGATAAAATGCGTGACTATGTGATTTACGATATGTACACAGATGACAGAATGTTTCGTTACGAGGTCTATAAGCACCCGAACGGAATGTATGAAGTGTGTGTTCAGTCGAGAGAGGCGGAAGATTTTGCTGTGAATGAGCAGTACCTCTACTGCGACATCCCAGAAGAAGTCACACATTTTACCGACACCCTCGAAAGAGCTATAGAAATCGGCGATTGCAAGCTGTGCAAAGTAAGTGCTTAATTAACAGCCGTCTGTCTTTGCAGAAACAGTTTAATAAAATTCACGGTCGGATGACAGTTTGCCAAATGCAAGCATTGTCGCCCGACCGTTTTTATTTATATAAAATTTTATATTGCCGATTATTTCACCCTGTATTTTGGCGGTTCGGTTTCGTAGACATTGTTGCCGTTGCTGTCGATTGCAACTATGCACGGGAAATCTTCAACCTCATATCTGCGAACAGCCTCTGTGCCTAAATCTTCATAGCAAAGAATCTTCTCGCTCTTGATGCTCTTGGCGATAAGTGCCGCCGCACCGCCGATTGCGACAAGATACACGCCCTTGTTGCGAACAATCGCATCAACAACTTCTTTATTTCTTGCGCCTTTGCCTATCATTCCTTTGAGTCCGAGGTCAAGCAGTGACGGAGCGTACTTGTCCATACGATAGCTTGATGTCGGACCTGCAGGACCTACTGCATAACCGGGCTTTGCAGGAGCAGGACCAACATAATAGATAAGCTCGCCTTTGATGTCAACGGGAAGTTTTTCGCCCTTCTGAATCAATTCATAAAGTCTTTTGTGTGCGGCATCTCTGCCTGTGATGATTGAACCCGTGAGCAGAACGCTGTCGCCTGCTTTGAGATTTTTGATATCTTCGTCCGTAATCGGAAGTGTAATTTTCTTTTCCACAGCTTTTCCTCCTCAGATCGTTGCACTTGCGTGTCTTGCGGCATGGCAACAGATGTTGACCGCAACAGGCATTCCTGCAATGTGTGTGGGTGAAGTTTCAATATTCACGCCGATTGCGGTTGTATTGCCGCCAAGTCCTGCAGGACCGAAGCCCATTTTATTGATTTCGGTAAGGAGCTCGTCCTCAAGCTGTGCATAGCGTTCATCTTCATTTTTGGAATCAATCGGACGGAAGGTTGCTTTTTTTGCAAGCTGGGCGGCTCTTTCAAAAGTACCGCCGATTCCGACACCGACAACCATAGGAGGACAGGGATTTGGACCTGCCTGAAAAACAGTATCAAGAATAAACTGCTTAACGCCCTCAATGCCCTTTGACGGGGTGAGCATTTTTATCTGCGACATATTTTCACTGCCGAAGCCCTTACCGCCGGCGGTAATTTTAATCTGATTTCCGCTGACGATTTTTGTGTGTATAATTGCAGGAGTATTATCCTTTGTATTGATTCTGTCGAAAACAGGATCATTTACTACACTCTTGCGAAGGTAGCCGTCAATATAGGCTCTGCGAACGCCCTCGTTGACAGCCTCATCAAAACTGCCGTCCTCAATAACAACCCTGTCACCGTATTCAACAAAGAGGACAGCCATACCCGTATCCTGACAAAGCGGAACTTCTTCACGAGCCGCAATTTTATCGTTTTCGATAATCTGCGAAAGTACACTTTTGCCTACAGGTGAGCTTTCGTTATCCCTTGCGGTTTCAAGGGCGCACATAATGTCTTTGCCGATAAAATAGTTGCAGTCGGTAAACAGCCTTTTAACCGTATCGCATACCGTCTGCGCCTTGATTTTTCTTATTTCCATATCCGAACTCCTCAAAGTGATTTTGATTATATTATAAATCTTTTTTATCTGTATTTCAATAAGCAATAAAATGTGATATAATCAGTTTATTATAACATTTATGAATGTCACAATCGAATCGGTAGCGGCAATCAGTGATTGCCACTTGTTTTGGTTGCAAAACCAAAACAAATGAGCAACAATTGCGTTCTTGTACCGCAGTAGATAATAAATTAAAATAAAATGTTTATACTGTCGAACCGATTTTACAATCGGTTCGATTGGCGAACACTGTTCGCCGCTACAAATGAACATAAAACATTCATTTCACCAACAAAATTGAAAATTAACATAATTTTATCACATTCGGATGATAGAGTAACAGTCGGAATACACTGCGTCTTAACCGACGCTTATAATTTTAATAAAAGGGGCGTACAAAAATGAGCAGGATACTCGTTGTTGACGATGAGGCAAGAATCAGACAGATTATCAGAAAATATGCCGAATTTGAGGGCTTTGAGGTTGAAGAAGCCGTTGACGGTATGCAGGCAATTGAAATTTGCCGCAAAGAGGACTTTGACCTTATTATAATGGATGTTATGATGCCTGAGCTTGACGGCTTTTCCGCTTGCAGGGAAATCAGAAAATTCAAGAAAACACCTATCATTATGCTTTCGGCAAGAGGCGAGGAGTACGATAAAATTCACGGCTTTGAGCTTGGCAGTGACGACTATGTTGTTAAGCCGTTCTCGCCAAAGGAGCTTATGATGCGTGTTAATGCTGTAATCAAGCGTTCACAAGGCGCTCAGAACGAAGAGAATGTGAAGAAAGATGTATTTACATACGAAGGTCTTTCGGTTGATTTCTCAGCCAGAATTGTTACAATTGACGGCAAAAGAATTGAGATGACGCCAAAGGAATACGAACTCTTTTTCTACATGGTAAAGAACAAAGGACTTGCACTCACCCGTGAAAAGCTTATAAGCGAGGTCTGGGGCTACGACTTCTTCGGTGACGAAAGAACACTTGACACACACATTAAGCTTCTCAGAAAGAGCCTTGGCGAATACAGCAGATGCATTGTAACGCTTCGAGGGGTGGGTTACCGTTTTGAAACAATCTAACAAACGATTTGACCGCCATTATCTGCCGTTGAATTTTAAGCTGTTATGCTATTTTCTTCTGTTCGGATTTGCAATTGTGATCGTGTTGTGGGTGTTCCAGACCTTTTTTCTTGAATCGTTCTACACGGCAACAAAATCTTCACAGGTTGAAAAGAACGCACAGGTTATTTCAAAGTCGATTGAAGAAAACAAAAACGCTCTCGGAACAATTGAAAATGTTGCAAGCTACAATTCACTTTCGGTATATGTTTACGATTCAACTTCTCTTTTCACATTGAAGTATTGTTGCGAATATGACAACCCCGTTTCAAACCTGAATTTTCAGTATCACGATGTCTATTCATACTACAAGCTGGCAGAGGAAAACGACGGACATTATTTGTTCATCACAAGTAACTACAAAGAGGACAGCATTAAAGGCAAGTTTGAACGACAGTTTTTTGATGAATATTCTTCATCCGACACAGCCGAGAGGAATACTATTCGGTATGCTTCTGCTCCCGATAAAAATGTTCAAAATATGGTTTACACCGACATTATCAATCTGCAGGACGGCAGCGAATGCTTTTTGATTGTAACATCGTCAATCACACCGCTGACTAACACGGTTGAAATCGTCCGTGACCAGCTTGCAATCGTTTCGGTTGTGTTTGTGCTTCTTGCCGTTATAATTTCGCTTTACGCAAGCTACAGAATTGCGAAACCGATTTCTAAGACAAACACGGCGGCAAAGGAGCTTGCAAAGAAAAACTATGATGTTGACTTTAACGCAAGAGGATATCTTGAGGTTGAGGAACTCAACGAAACGCTGAACTATGCAAAAACGGAGCTTGCCGCAACCGAAAAGTTGCAAAAAGAACTTATTGCCAACATCTCGCACGATTTGAGAACACCGCTGACAATGATTACGGGCTACGGCGAGGTTATGCGTGACCTGCCCGGTGAAAACACTCCCGAAAATATTCAGATTATTATTGACGAGGCAACAAGGCTTTCAACACTTGTCAACGATTTGCTTGACCTCTCAAAGATTCAATCGGGTTCAATTCAACCCGAAAAATCGGAGTTCTGTCTTACCGACAGCATCAAGAATATTTTCACAAGGTACGCAAAGCTCAAGGAACAGGACGGATACAACATTCTGTTTGAGAGTGACGAAGATGTTTACATTTTTGCCGATGAACTGAAAATTTCACAGGTAATCTATAATCTTGTGAACAATGCAGTCAATTATGTCGGCGAAGACAAAACTGTTATTGTAACGCAAAAGGTAAACGGCAAAAAGGTTCTCATTGAGGTAACGGATCACGGTGACGGCATTCCTCCCGAAAAGCTTGAATACATCTGGGATCGTTACTACAAGGTTGACAAGGAGCATAAGCGTGGCGTTATCGGCACGGGACTCGGCTTGTCAATAGTCAAGGGCATTCTTGACAGCCACAAAGCAAGGTACGGCGTTCGCAGTACACTCGGCAAAGGCAGTACATTCTGGTTTGAACTTGACATTGTTTCCGTGAAAAAACGAAACAAAAAGAATTCGGACGAAAATAAAGAATAAACAACAAATCCCGAACACGGTAAAATGTGTTCGGGATTTATTTATAAAATACCTATTAAATTGTCGGTTGAAAAAAGTGGATTGAAGATAAATTCATCTTCGAGGAGTTCGCCGTTTTCATAGGAATGTTCAACCTCTTTTGAATATCCCTGCAGGATTTTCACAATTTCGGTTTGAGTCGGATTATTGGGCCTTTCGAGTTCATAAGCGGTCACTATGTATGCACAGACCATTCGCTTGATTGTGGATATGACATTAAAACTGTCGATTGCAGAAAGGTAATATCTGCGGACATAGTAGTCAAGATAGGCGGTAAGCGGTCTGTCAAAACGGCTTGACAGCGTATTATTTTTTGCAAAATCGGTGGTTGCTTCAAGCTCACATAGCCAATCCTTACTCATGATATCAAGGCTTTTGTGCAAATCAAAAATGAATAACACATCTCCGCAGCTTTGCTTTTTATATTCATCTGTCGGCATAGCCGTGATATCAAAAATTTCATCGTCAAGCATATTCTGCACTCGCTCGTTAAAGGCAAGAAGTCTGCACAATCTTTCGGGCAAGGACATTTTGCAGTCTGAGAGAATTTCAAAAGTGCGTTTTCTTGCAGAGAGCAGAAAATTCATCTCGGTTGTGCTGTAATCGGTCTGTAAGTCCTGCGGAATACCGGTTGCAAAGCCTGTGTCAAAATCTGATTCAAGCATAAGCCTTGCCGCCTCGGGACAGGCAAACGAGAGCGTATGTTCACAAAAAACGGTGTAGTCCTGAGTGATTCTCGGAAATTCCTTACAGGTGTGACAAAGGTGATTTTCGCCGAGGTTGATGTAAATGTCACACAGCATATCGCTGTTCCAGAACGGGCAATTTTCACCTTGCCTGATGAAAATTCTGTCGCCGTCCTCGTCAATTGTCATAAGCGACCTGAGCCTGTCGCCAAACTCGCCTTTGACTGTATTATAAAAATCAAAGCTTGTATCATCGACAACAACATCCCAGTCCCTGCAACAGCTGTCGGGACAGAGGTTCGCAATGCATCTGAATTTTTCGCAGTATTTCGGGAAGTAGTGTTTCATAGTTATGTCCATTTCAATGTAAGAATAAATTGCTCGTAGGCATCGTCCCAGCCGTCAATTGCGTTCACTCCGCCGCCGTTCACACTGCGAAGCTTGGTGTCGCTTTCGTCAAGTCCGAGTGCAAAAAGTTCGCCTGCACTGATTTTGTACCCGAGCGACCGACAGAGGGAACAGAAGTTATCAATCGGATTTTCGCTCTGTTCGGTTTTCAGAAGTTTTTCTTTGAGTTCTGCGTTGCTTTTGGCGTCACAGAGAAGTCGGTCAAGTTCTTCCCGTATCATAAAATCACCACAAAAAATAAAATGAAGTTTCATAAAAACGGACCGCCCAAAAAATGAACGATCCGCATTCGGCTTTTAAGATTTACTCAATAATTACTCAATTGAGCTGTCGAGGTATTCCATAAGCTCCTCGTCATCTTTTTTCTGCTTATCCTTAACAATAAAGAACGCTGTGAGAGCAGCAGAAAGAGCTGCAACTGCAGAGATGATACCGATAATTAAAGCCCATCTGCACTTATGATTTTTCATATTCTGTCGCCTCCAAATTTTGTATGCTTGTATGGCAGTAGTATCTGCCGTATCTTTATTTATATTCTAACAGTTTTTACAAAAATGTCAACAGAACAAAATAAAAAAGCAGAGAATATTCTCTGCTTTTAAGCCTGTAAGATTTATTGCACTTATGCTGATGCGTTAAGTCTTTTAGCAAGTGATGATTTGCTTCTTGCTGCAGTGTTCTTGTGAAGAATACCCTTAGCTGCTGCCTGGTCAATTTTCTTAATAGCAAGACGAACTGCCTCTGTTTTGTTGTCAGCGTTAGTGTCAACTGCGTAATAAGCCTTCTTTACAGCTGTTCTAAGAGCAGATTTTGTAGCCTTGTTACGAGCAGTCTTTGTAGCAATAACTTTAACACGCTTTTTAGCAGATTTGATGTTTGGCATTGTCCCACCTCCTTAAAGTATCGGTCATATAGGAATTATGATAGCACAAGAATGTGCAAAAATCAAGTCTTTTTACAAAAAAAGTTGGATTTTATGCGGATTTTATCGGTTTTCTCTGTTCCGCAACAACATCTTGTGTATTGATTTTTTCATTTATCTATATGCTGTAACAGAAAAATAACAGAAATTTTCCCGCCGCATAAATTTTATATGTTTACGGTAATTTTGTCAAGCAATTCTCCCACTTTTTCACGGAACACAAGATTTGCGTTCTTGTCCATTGGGGTGGGATCACGGTTGATAAGCACAAGATTGTCACCGCCGAAATAGCGGATAAACCCGGCCGCCGGATAGACCGTGAGGCTTGTGCCGGCAATAATCAGCGTGTCAGCCTTTGAAATTGCATTGACCGCACCCGTTACCGTGCTGTCGTCAAGTCCCTCTTCATAAAGCACAACATCGGGTTTTATGATACCTCCGCAAGTGCATTTGGGAATATCGGCAGAGTTCTTGATAAACTCTGCATCATAGAACCTGCCGCACTTTGTGCAGTAGTTGCGAAGAACACTTCCGTGCAGCTCATAAATACACTTACTGCCTGCCGCCTGATGAAGTCCGTCAATGTTCTGGGTGACAACAGCCGAAAGCTTTCCCGCCTTTTCAAGCTCTGCAAGCTTATAGTGCGCCTTGTTCGGCTTTTTGTCAAGGCAGAGCATTTTGTCACGGTAAAAGCGGAAGAACTCGCTTGTTTTGTGAACAAAAAATGTGTGGCTGAGAATCTGCTCGGGCGGATAATCGTACTTTTGATTGTACAGACCGTCAACACTTCGGAAGTCGGGGATTCCGCTTTCTGTCGAAACTCCCGCACCGCCGAAAAATACTATTCTTTTGCTTTTGTCAATTACGCTTTGAAGTTCTTCGAGTGTACTCACGAAATCGCTTCCTTCATACTTTTAACATAGTCGCAAACAGGCTTAACGCTGTCTTTGCCGTACTTTGCAATAATTTTCTCAATTGCAGAACCAACGATAACACCGTCTGCACTTTCGCTCATTTTCTTTGCCTGCTCCGGAGTTGAAATGCCGAAACCGATTGCACACGGAATATCCTTTACTGACTTAACAAGTCTTACCATTTCGCCTACATCGGTTGTGATTTCACTTCTTACGCCTGTAACGCCCATTGATGAAACGCAGTAAACAAAGCCCTCTGCCTCTTTTGCAATCATCTTGATTCTCTCGTGAGATGTAGGAGCGATGAGAGAAATTACATCAATGCCGTATTTTCCGCTGTAATCGGTAAGCTCGTGCTTTTCTTCATACGGTGTGTCGGGAACGATAACTGCGGAGATTCCGCACTCCTGACACTTTGCCATAAACCTTTCCGTACCATATACGAAAATCGGATTCATATAGGTCATAACGGCAAGAACGGCGTCAATCTGCGGACGGATACTCTTTACCATATCAAAGATTTTATCTGTTGTTGTGCCTGCCGAAAGAGAACGGAGGTCAGCCTCCTGAATTACAACACCCTCGGCAATCGGGTCTGAAAACGGAATACCGATTTCGATGATATCGGCACCGTTTTTGCTCATTTCAATAAGGAGCTTTTCTGTTGTTTCAAGATCGGGATCACCCGCTGTTACAAACGGGATGAACGCCTTGCCGTTTTGGAATGCAGATTTAATATCAGTCATGGAGATCCTCCCCTCTGTATCTTGCGATAGCCGCAACATCCTTGTCGCCTCTGCCCGAAAGGTTGACTACGATAATCTTGTCTTTGTCCATTGTCGGGGCAATTTTTATACAATGTGCAACTGCGTGTGCGCTTTCAATTGCAGGGATGATACCCTCTGTTCTTGAAAGATATTCAAATGCGTTTACAGCCTCTTCGTCTGTAACGGGAACATAGCTTGCTCTGCCCGTGTCGGCAAGGTTTGCGTGTTCGGGACCGATACCGGGGTAGTCAAGACCTGCCGAAATTGAATATACGGGAGCAATCTGACCGTATTCGTTCTGACAGAAGTACGACTTCATGCCGTGGAAGATACCGAGTGTGCCTGTTGCGATTGTAGCGGCAGTTTTTGGAGTATCTATGCCGAGGCCTGCTGCCTCACAGCCGATAAGCTTTACATTTTCATCCTTGATAAACTCATAGAAAGCGCCCATTGCGTTGCTTCCGCCGCCTACGCAAGCCATAACAACATCGGGAAGTCTGCCTTCCTTTTCAAGCATCTGTGACTTGATTTCCTTGCCGATTACACTCTGAAAATCACGGACAACAGTCGGGAACGGGTGCGGTCCCATTACCGAGCCGAGAACATAGTGTGTGTCGGAAACCCTGTTTGTCCATTCACGCATTGCCTCGTTTACGGCATCTTTAAGAGTCATTGTGCCTGTTTCAACAGCATTGACCTTTGCACCGAGAAGTTTCATTCTGTAAACATTGAGAGCCTGACGGATTGTGTCCTCTTTGCCCATAAAGATTTCACATTCAAGTCCTAAAAGTGCGGCTACGGTTGCCGTTGCAACACCGTGCTGACCTGCGCCTGTTTCGGCAATAACCCTTGTTTTGCCCATTCTCTTTGCAAGAAGGCACTGACCAAGGCAGTTGTTGAGCTTGTGTGAACCTGTGTGGTTCAAGTCCTCACGCTTGAGATAAATCTTTGCACCGCCGAGGTCTTTTGTCATTTTTTCGGCATAATAGAGAAGTGACGGTCTGCCTGCGTATTCACGCATAAGTGTGTCGAGTTCTGCAACAAACTCGGGATCGTCCTTGTACCTGTTGTATGCCTCTTCAAATTCATTAATTGCATTCATCAGCGTTTCGGGAACGAACTGTCCGCCGTGAATACCGAATTTCCCTTTTGTCATCTTGATTCCCCTTAATTACTTTTATATCATTGGTGTGCGTTGCACACAGCGGGCGGCCGATGACCGCCCCTACACTTTAATTGGTGTGCTTTGCACACGGCTTATAAATCAATTTTTTATTTTCTGCCCGACAATTCGTCAAGTGCGGCTTTTTTGTCGGGATTTCTCATAAGGGTTTCACCTATGAGAACTGCGTTTACTCCTGCGTTTTCAAGCACCTTGATGTCATCCCGTGTTTTAATTCCGCTTTCGGCAACAAAAATAATGTTGTCTGGAACAAGCTTACGGAGCTTTGTACAGTTATTTATGTCCACCGTGAAGTCACGAAGATTTCGGTTGTTTACACCGATAACTCTTGCTCCTGCGGCAATTGCGGAATACACCTCATCGGCTGTGTGAGCCTCAACAAGTGCCGAAAGTTCGAGAGAGTCGCAAAGCTTAATCCATCTTCTGATTGTGTCCGTGTCAAGAAGCGAGCAGATAAGCAGTACGGCTGACGCACCGATTGTCTTTGCCTCATAAATCTGATATTCACACACGGTAAAATCTTTTCTCAAAAGCGGAATACTTACATTCTTTGAAATCTCTTCAAGAAAAGCATTTTCGCCCTTGAACCACTTTGGTTCTGTCAGAACTGAAATTGCACTTGCACCTGCATTTTCATAATCCTTGGCAATCTGAACATAGGGAAAATCCTCTGCGATAATTCCCTTTGACGGGGACGCTTTTTTGACCTCGCATATAAATGAAATATCCTTGCCCGCAAGCGCCTTTTCAAACGGAAATTCATTGTCTGTTTCCATTGAAAGTGCTTTTTGCTTTATCGCTTCAAGCGGAACTTGCTTTTCGATTTCTTCATATCTTACTCTGTTTGCGTCTGCAATTGTTTCAAGTATCATTGTGTCACCTTTATTCGTTGGAAACCTTTGCAAATTCTTCAATCTTTGCATAAGCCTTGCCGCTGTCGATAATTTCGTTTGCAAGCTTTATGCCGTCCTGAATTGAATCTGCCTTGCCGCCTGTGCAAAGTCCGAGTGCGGCATTGAGAACAACGATATCACGCTTTGCGTCCTTAATTTCACCGCTGAGAATTTCTTTTGTGATTTCAGCACTTTCTTTGCCGTCACCGCCTGCAAGATCCTCGGGTGCACAAAGTTTAAGACCGTAATCTTCGGGATTGAGAATGAATGTGTTGAACTTGCCGTTGTCAATCTCACAAACCTTTGTTGTTGTTGTGAGAGTAACCTCGTCCATACCGTCCATGCCGTAGAAAACATAGCCTTTCTTAACACCAAGGTTTGAAAAAACCTGTGCAATCGGCTCAACAAGAGCCTCAGAATACACACCCGTTACCTGAAGGTCTGCGCCTGCAGGGTTTGTTAGAGGTCCGAGAACATTGAAAATGTTCCTGATTCCGATTTCCTTACGGACAGGACCTACATACTTCATTGATGAATGGTAGCCCTGTGCAAACATAAAGCAGATGCCTGCTTTGTTAAGAACCTCTTCGCTCTTTTCGGGAGTGATGTTGATGTTGATTCCGAGCTGTTCAAGACAGTCTGCCGAACCGCTTTTGCTTGACATTGAACGGTTGCCGTGCTTTGCAACGGGGATTCCTGCGGCGGCAATAATAAATGCCGCTGTTGTTGAAATATTGAATGTGCCTGTACCGTCGCCGCCTGTGCCGACGATATCGAGTACATCACGGTTAGGCTTGATGTGGAGTGCTTTTTCTCTCATAACCTGTGCGCTTGCGGTAATTTCGTCAATTGTTTCACCCTTGATTCTCAAGGCTGTGAGATATGCCGCCATCTGCGACTGCGTTGCTGTGCCTGAGAACATTTCGTCCATAACCTGTGCCGCCTCATCAAAAGTGAGGTCATTGCCTGCAACCAACTTTTTTATTGCCTCTTTAATCATAAAACTTCAATCCTTTCCGTGTTATTTGCAAAGTGTAATAAAATTCTTTATCATTTCCATACCGTGTGAGGTGAGAATTGATTCGGGGTGGAACTGCAATCCGTAAAGCTCAAAATTCTTGTGCTTAACTCCCATAACCTCGCCGTCACGATCTTCGGCGATTACCTCGAGTGTGTCGGGAACCGTATCTCTTTTCGCAATCAGAGAATGATACCTTGCACCCTCAACAACCTTTGGAAGTCCGTTAAAAATTTTCTTGTCCGTGTCAACAATGATATCGCTCTTTTTGCCGTGCATAAGCTTTATTGCGTGGGCGATTGTTGCACCGTAAACCTCGCATATTGCCTGATGACCGAGGCAGATACCGAGAATCGGAAACTGTCCTGCAAGCTCCTTTATAACCTCCTCACATATTCCGGCATCTTTTGGATAACCGGGACCGGGCGAAAGGATGATGTGGGAAGGAGCAAGCTTTTTGATTTCATCAACTGTTATTTCATCGTTTCTTACAACCTTGATATCGGGATTTACGCTGCCGCAGAACTGCACAAGATTGTAGGTAAAGCTGTCGTAGTTATCAATAAAAAGTATCATAAAGCGTTTACCTCCCCTGCATTTTTAACTGCATTCATAACAGCAAGAGCCTTGTTGTAGGTTTCCTCGTATTCGCTTTCGGGAACGCTGTCGGCTACAATGCCTGCGCCTGCCTGAACATAAACCTTGTTATTTTTCTTTACCGCCATTCTGATAGCGATACAGGTATCGAGGTTGCCGTTGAAATCAACATATCCGAGCGCTCCGCCGTATACACCTCGGGGAGTTCTTTCAAGCTCTTCAATGATTTCACAGGCTCTGATTTTTGGAGCACCCGAAAGTGTGCCGGCTGGGAGGAGGGATTCGATTGCATCAAAAGCGTCAAGTCCGTCCTTGAGCTTGCCCTCAACCTCACTGCAAATGTGCATTATCTTTGAATAGCGGAGAACCTCCTGATATTTTGTAACCTTAACCGAATTGAATTCGGAGATTTTTCCGATGTCGTTTCGTCCGAGGTCAACGAGCATATTATGCTCTGCAAGCTCCTTTTCATCGTGAATAAGCTCGTCTGCAAGGGCATTGTCCTCTGTATCTGTTTTACCTCTCGGGCGAGAACCTGCAATCGGGAATGTGTTAAGCACTCCGTTCTGAAGCTTTACAAGTGTTTCGGGAGAGGTGCTTATAATCTCGTCACCGTCAATTGACATATAAACCATATAAGGTGACGGGTTTGTACTTCTCAGCACTCTGTATGCATTGATGAGGGAATTTTTGTAATCCGCCTCAAATCTTCTTGAAACAACACATTGGAAGATGTCGCCGTCAAAGATGTACTCCTTGGTTTTCTCAACCATTTTGCAGAACTCTTCTTTTGAATATGTGCTTGTAAATTCAACATTCCCGTCACTCTCAAGCTTTGGAAGGGGTTCGGGAGATGTGATTGTCGAAATTATCTCTGCAATATCCTTTTTGGCAAGTTCATACTGCGCCTTGGTGTCGTTTGTTTTCATATTAACAATGATAATGAGTTTTTCTTTAAGATGATCGTAGGCTATAATCTTGTCGAAAAGCATCATATCAAAATCGTTTGTATCTCCTCTTTTGAGCTTTAAAACAGGCTCTGCAACAGAAATCATTGCGTAACCGAAATAGCCGACAAGACCGCCTGTGAACGGCGGAATGTCTTTGAAATGCGGAGTTTTGTAATCGGCAAGATACTCACGGAGAGCATCATACGGCTTTGCTGTTTTAACAACTCTTGCACCCTCGCCCGTAACCGTGAGAGTTCCGTTTTTGTACGAAAGCCTTGCCTTGGGGTTGAATCCGATGAATGAATACCTTGCCCACTTTTCACCGCCCTCGATACTTTCAAGAAGAAAGAATTTGTCGGATTTTCCTGCAATTTTTCTGAGCAGGTTAATCGGGGTGAATGCGTCAGCGTAGATTTCCTTGTAAATCGGAATAACGCTGTAATTGTCCTTGAGGTTCAACACCTCATCGTAAGACGGTTTAATCATCGTACACCAACCTTTCTTTGGTAAAAGTTTTAAACATAAACAAAAAAGACTTTTGTCCCCACAAGGGACAAAAGTCTTGAAAAATCAACTTCTGCGGTACCACCCAATTTGACGATAAACGCCCGCTTTAACAGCATACTAACATATGCCTCTCACTTTAACGGTTGAGCTCCGTCGGAAACTACTTGCCAAAAGGCTTTCGGCCCGCCCTCACAAGTCCATTCGGCAAGTCCTCTGCTGTCAGCTTACACCAACCGCTGACTCTCTGAAAGCTTTGGAAAAACCTACTATTCTTGCTCACAGGTTTTTTCTTTATAAGACAATTATATGACCGTATTTTTGATTTGTCAACATTTTTTTGCGGTAAATCAAAAATTCTGTTTGAGAAACTCAACAATGTTTTCAAACTGCATTGAATGTGATGCCTTAACAAGCACAACATCTCCGCTTTTAATTGTTTTAAGAATTTCGGGTTTTGCATCTTCGATTGTGTCAAACGCTTTGCCGTCTGCACCTTTTGCAAGCTCCTTTGCAAGCTCACCTACGGTTATAACCGTACCGATATCCTTTGATTTTGCATAAACACCCGTGTCAAAGTGGAGTTTCAACTCCTCACTTCCAAGCTCCTTCATATCGCCGAGGATTGCAACCTTTCTGCCGTCAAGGTTTGAAAGTGTGTCAAGAGATGCTCTGACGGATGTCGGATTTGCGTTGTAGCAATCGTCAATAATTTTGATTTTGCCTGTATTGATAACATTGGCACGACTGCCTACTGTTTTATACGAGGCGACACCGTTTGCAATTTCTTCATCGGTAAGTCCGAGAAGCTTGCCTGCGGCAGCAGCTGCAAGAGCATTTGTTACCATATATGTGCCGATTGCAGGAATTTCAACATCAATATTATTATTGTCAAAACAGAGTGTTGCAAGAACCTTGCCGTCACCGCTGTTTTTTATATTCTTTGCGTAAAAATCGTTCTTTGCGTCAAGTCCGAAGAAAACAGGCTTTTTGCCGTTTACGGTCTTAACGGTTGAAAGCTTATCGTCATCGCCGTTGAGAATGAAATCTGCATTTTCACGCGCATTTTTGAACATTTCTGTTTTAGCCTTGAGAACACCGTCACGGTCGCCGAGATTTTCAAGATGACATTCGCCGATGATTGTAAGCACGCAGATTGTGGGCTGAACCATTTCGGAAAGTCTTGTCATTTCACCGAAATCGGAAATACCCATTTCTATAACAGCCGCCTCGGTATCCTCGGGCATTGAAAGAAGCGTTAGCGGAACACCGAGCTCGTTATTGAGATTGCCTTGTGTTTTGTGGGTCTTGAACTTCTGTGAAAGAACGGCATAGAGCATTTCTTTTGTAGAGGTTTTTCCGACACTGCCCGAAATTCCGATAACGGGAATGTCGAATTTTTCTCTGTATGCCCTGCCGATTTTCTTAACGGCATCAAGTGTTGAGGAAACAACAATGCAAGGCTTTGTCGCATTTTCGGGAGCTTTCTCGCACAATGCACACACAGCACCCTGTGCAAAGCATTTTTCGATAAAATCGTGACCGTCAACACGCTCGCCCTTTATAGCAAGAAACAGACTTCCGTTCTTCACCTGTCGGCTGTCACGCTCAACAGAGGTTATTTTTGTGTTTTTAAGCGATTCGTCGCCGACATATTCGCCGTTGCAAGCCTTTGCGATTTCGGCAAGAGTAAAGTCTTTCATACTAACCTCTTATTAAAAATCAGATTTTTCTTTGGGATATTTTGCAAGTGAAATTTCAATAATCTTTTCGCACAAATCGGGATAGCTTATACCCTCAACAGCCGCCTCCTGAGGAAGAAGGCTTGTGGGAGTCATGCCGGGGAGAGTGTTTGCCTCGAGGCAGTATGTAAAACCGCCCTTGTCAAGAAGGAAGTCGATTCGTGCATAGCTTTCAAGGTGAAGTGCCTCGTATGCCTCTGTTGCGGCATCACGGAGCTTTTTGTCGGTTTCTTCGTCAATGTCTGCGGGACAGGTTTCAACTGTTGCGCCTGCCTGATATTTTGCGGCATAATCGTACATTCCCGACTTAGGAGCAATCTCAATCGGCGGAAGTGCCTTGCCACCGATAAGACCGACGGAAAATTCTCTGCCTGTTACGAACTGCTCAACAACAATTTCGTCCTCATATTTGAGAGCCTCTTTAACAGCCTTTTTATACTGATCTGCATTCTCAACCTTTGAAACGCCCACGCTTGAACCGCCCGAGCATGGCTTAACGATGCACGGGAACATATTCCATGCAAGAGCGTCCTTTTCGTTCTTGTAAAGTTCACCTGACGGAGTGTTGATATTCTTCTGCATAAATACGCTTTTTGTAAGACCTTTGTTCATTGCAAGCGCAGAACCGAGATATCCCGAACCTGTGTACTTGATTCCGAACAAATCAAGCGTTGCCTGTAACTGGCCGTTTTCACCCTCACCGCCGTGAAGTGCAAGGAAGGTGATGTCTGCCTCGGCGCAGATTTCAATTACATTTCTGCCGATATAGCGTGATGTTTTGTCAAGGCGATTTTCCTTTGCCTCTTTGATATTTGTGATTGTATTTTCAACATCGTCACCGATTGAATTTCCGTCGGTAAAGCTGTAGTTCTGCTTAAAAAGTGCGTCGATGTCACAGATGTTTTCCTCATAGCCCATAAATACATCAAGCAAAACAACCTCGTGTCCCTTGCTTCTGAGAGCCTCGGCAACAAGTGTGCCTGATGAAATTGAAACTTCACGCTCTGTGCTCAGTCCGCCTGCAAGAACAACTATTCTCATATATATTTCTCCCTCTGAAATGTTTTGTTTCTATTTTTATTTCTTTATTCTCTTTAACTCTGTCAGTCTGTTACCTTTTTGAAACAAGACTGTAACCTATATTATAATATTTTATTTATCCGATTGCAAGCAAAAAAGCAAATTTGTAGAACAGGGTATCATCATACTGTTTTGCCGTTTAAAAATTGTATAATATTCAGATTTACGGCTTTCAACTCCGTGAAACGATATGTGAATAAATGTGTTGAAAATGTTAATAATTTGCTCCTGTTATTCACAATATACCGATATACGGATAGTGTTATGCAAATTTGGATAGCTACATTCCGTGGATGAATAATTATAAATTTTAGTCCGTGTTTTTTCATAATGGGCGGTATTGTATAGAAAAGGGTTTGTGTTATACAATATTAATTGAAAAGGCAAACCCAAAAAACCGACTTAAATAAGTTAAATAAGGATGTAAAAAATGCAGTTATACAAAAATTTCTGTAAAGAAACTACCGACGAAAACGGAAAACTGACAAGCTTTGAACTTGTGTTTCCCGAAAACTATAATTTTGGCTATGATGTTGTTGACAAAATGGCAGAACTTGTGCCGAACGACACGGCAGTTGTGTGGACAAATCCCGAAAAAGAGGAAAAGATTTTCACATACTCCGACATCAGCAAACTGAGCAACAAGGCTGCAAATGTTTTCAGAAATCACGGCATTAAAAAAGGCGACAAGGTTCTTGTTATTCTGAAACGAAACTACGAATACTGGTATGTTGCCCCTGCACTCCACAAGCTTGGTGCGGTTATTATTCCCGCAACAAATCTTCTGACTCAAAGCGACATTTCGTATCGTGTTAACACGGCAGGGATAAAGGCAGCTGTCTGCACTCCCGATGAAACTACCGCCGAAGATATGCTTGCGGTTGCATCTCAGCCGAACACGCTTGAAACCGTTTTTGTTCCGAGAAGGCAGATTTTCGGTGCGGTTGATTTTACCGAAGAAGTTGAAAACGCTCCCGATACCCTTGAAAGAGTTGAAACAAAAGCAGAAGAGCCTATGGTAATTTACTTTACCTCAGGCACAACAGGCTATCCTAAGGCTGTTGAACACAATCATATCTACACACTCGGACACATTATCACGGCAAAATACTGGCAATGTGTAAAAGACGGCGGACTTCACCTCACTGTTGCCGAAACAGGCTGGGCAAAAGCGTCATGGGGCAAAATCTACGGTCAATGGCTCTGCGGTTCAGCCGTTATGGTCTATGACTTTGACAAATTCTCTCCGGGCAAGCTGTTGCGTATAATGGAAAAGTACAAGGTTACAACCTTCTGCGCACCGCCGACAGTTTACAGATACTTCATTAAAAGGGGTATGAACAAGTACGACCTTTCTGCACTTTCTCACCTTACGACAGCAGGCGAGGCACTCAACAATGAAGTTTTTGAAGAGGTGTTTAAGCAGACGGGAATTGAACTTTGCGAGGGCTTCGGTCAAACCGAGTCGGTTCTTATGCTTGCAAATCTCAAAGGTGACAAGGCGATTGCAGGCTCAATGGGCAAGCCTACTCCGCTTTATGATGTACGAATTGTTGACGATGAATGCAACGAGGTTAAGCAGGGTGAGGTCGGCGAAGTTGTTGTATTCCCTCCAAAGGACAGAAAACAGCACGGAATTTTCATCACATATTATAACAACGAAAATCTTTATGAAAAGGTGTGGCGACACGGTGTATATCACACGGGCGACACGGCATATAAAGACGAGAACGGATATTTCTGGTATGTCGGCAGAGCCGATGACCTTATCAAAACAAGAGGCTTCAGAGTAGGTCCGTTTGAAGTTGAAAATGTTCTTATGCAATATCCGAATGTGCTTGAATGTGCGGTTATAGGTGTTCCGGACAAAGACAGAGGTCAGGCAATTAAGGCGATTGTCAAAATGACAGACGGCGCACCGCATGATAAGGAGCTTGAAAACAAAATCAAGACTTTCTGCAACAAGCGTATGGCGAGCTACAAGTGGATTCAGCACCTTGAAATTGTCGATGAATTTCCAAAAACAATCAGCGGAAAAATCAAGAGAACGGATTTAAGAGAAAATCACAAAGCATAAAATAAAGGCAATCTTACGGTAAAGTAGGATTGCCTTTATTAGAATAATATTACAAATTTACAGATGCTATGTAATATACAATCGCCACTTGAACATAAACAATATATTTGATATAATCACTTTGTAAGGAAACGGCGGCGGCTGTCCAGTCTGAAATATAGTCGTATCTCGTTGTGCATAAATGCACTTCCTTATACTCGTTATTTCAGACAGCGCTATGCTCCCTTTTTCCGCCACTGGCGGCGGTCGCAAGACTACCCTTATGAAAGGGGGTGTTTGCGTGGAATACATAATCTGTTTTACTTTGTTAGTAACTATTATAGTTTTATGCATAAAGAAATAACCGCCCTGTACTGCAATACAGAGCGATTTTGAAATAATAAATCCCAATTGCGAAACAGCTAAAGCCGTTTCCTTACTTATATATTAACATCAATTTTTTAATATGTCAATCTGTTTCGGTGTGTATTTTTACATACCGAATTTTTATTTTATTCATCAAACATTTCAATTGAACGGTCAAGAATTCCACGCATATAGGCTATGGCGATTCCGTAGTTTGTGAACGGAACTCCGCTTTCAATCGAACGGTTCATTCGGCTGATTATCTCTCTTGAATTGAGCATACACGCACCGCAATGGATTGCAAGTGAAAATTCCGACAAATTATTCGGGAAGCCTTTGCCTGAGCTTGTCACGATTTCAAAATTTTTACCCGTGTAATTTTTCAGCAATCGGGGAAGTTTTACCGTGCCGATGTCATCGCATTGTCTGTGGTGGGTACAGCCCTCGCTGATGAGAATTTTGTCACCGTCATTAAGCGACTCAATTGCCCTTGCACCGTTTACGGCAGTTTTCAGAAATCCCTTGTACCTCGCCATAAGAATTGAAAACGAGGTCAGTTTGATATCGTTCGGCACAATCTCCGAAACAGGCTTAAATACCTGACTGTCGGTTATGACAAGCTTTGGTTTTGTACCGAGATTTTTCAGAGTATCGGCAAGTTCGCTTTCACGCACACAAACAGGGATTGCTCCGCTGTCGAGCAAATCACGGATAACCTGCTGCTGCGGAAGAATTATTCTGCCCTTGGGGGCGGCAGAGTCAATCGGGATTACGAGCACAACAAAGTCATTTTTATTAACAAGGTCACCGCAAAGCCTTTTATCGGATTTTTGTGCGTTTACAACTTTTGCGATTTTATCCTTTAAAAGTTTGATATTCGTGTTGTTTTTTGCACTTATAAAGATTTTATCGTCAGTTGTATTGTCAAGCAAATCGCATTTGTTGAACACAATAAGATACGGAATTTTCTTTTCCTCAAAAAGCGATACAAGTTCGTTTTCAACCGAGGTCATTCCGATTGTTCCGTCAACCACAAGCACGGCAATGTCAACACGGTTCAACACGGCTTTTGTGCGTTCAACACGCATTTTGCCGAGAGTTCCTCCGTCATCAAAGCCTGCCGTGTCAATTATCACAACAGGACCGAGCGGAAGAAGCTCCATTGTCTTTTCCACAGGATCGGTTGTTGTGCCTTTTTTGTCCGATACAAGCGACATATTTTGATTTGTGACCGCATTCACAACGCTTGATTTTCCTGCATTTCGTCTGCCGAAAAATCCTATGTGCAGTCGTTCCGACGACGGTGTATCATTCATTCCCATTACGCCCTCCGTCAAAATCTGAAATCTCTTTTATTGTTGTTTCTTATGTCAAAAATATGTTCTTTTGCAATGGTGCGGACTTTTTCGTTGGGGATTTTTTCGAGTTCCTGTTCAATGAGTTTTTGACCGACATTCCTTGTATCATTACTTGCATAATCAACAAGATATTCTTCAAGCGTCATAAGGGCGTTGGGGTGGCAACAGTTCTGAATCTGACCGCTCTTGCAAAGCGACATAAAGCGGTCGCCCGTTCTGCCCTCACGATAACAGGCGGTGCAGAATGACGGAATATAGCCGAGATTCATAAGCCACCTTACAACCTCATCAAGACTGCGGTTGTCGGAAACATCAAACTGAGCCGAATTTTCTTCTTCCGATTCGGGTTCGTCATATCCTCCTACGCTTGTGCGTGAGCCTCCGCTGATCTGAGAAATGCCGAGTTCAAGCACCTTTTTGCGAACGCTTTCGCTCTCTCGGGTTGAAATAATCATACCCGTGTAGGGAACTGCAATTCTGATAATTGCGACTATTTTGGCAAAGGTTTCATCGTCAATTCCGTTGTCAAAATCATCGGGATTTATATCGTCTGCTGCCTTGATTCTGGGAACGCTGATTGTGTGCGGACCGACACCGTGAACAGCCTCAAGATGTTCTGCGTGCATAAGAAGTCCTGCAAGTTCATAGCGGTAGAGCTCAAGCCCGAAAAGCACACCGATTCCCACATCATCAATACCGCCCTGCATAGCTCTGTCCATTGCCTCTGTGTGGTAATTGTAGTTGTGCTTGGGACCTGTGGGATGGAGCTGTTCATAACTCTTTTTATTGTAGGTTTCCTGAAAAAGAATGTATGTGCCGATTCCGGCTTCCTTGAGCTTTTTATAATTTTCAACGGTTGTTGCGGCAATGTTCACATTAACCCGTCTGATTGCGCCATTCTTGTGATTGACCGAATAAATGGTCTTTATGCAGTCGAGAATGTACTCAATCGGGTTGTTTACGGGATCTTCGCCTGCCTCAATTGCAAGACGCTTGTGTCCCATATCCTGAAGTGCGATAACTTCTTTTCTGACCTCATCCTGTGTGAGTTTTTTACGGCAGATGTGCTTGTTCTTTGCATGATACGGACAATAGACACAGCCGTTTACGCAGTAGTTTGAAAGATAGAGAGGGGCGAACATAACAATTCTGTCACCGTAAAAATCCTTCTTAATTTGACGGGCAAGGTTGTAGATTTCTTTGATTCTCTCTTTATCTTCACAAGCTAAAAGAACGCTTGCCTCACGGTGATTGATACCCTTTTTGAGCCTTGCTTTTTCGATTATTTTATCGACAAGTTCAAGGTTATTTTTATTTTCATCGGCAAATTTCAGGGAATCAAGAATTTCCCCGTCATTGATAAACTCCTCCGCTTTCAGCGAATTTTTATCGTATTTATTCATAATAATCATCATAGCCTTTCAGGCAACAAACAGTTTATTAAAAATCACCTAATTAACCTGCGTTGCCTGAACAGGCGTAAATGATGATTTCAGCCATCTCAAAATTATGCCAAAGGCAAATTTTGAGGGCAATATATTATAATAGTGTGATTTTCACACTATTTCTCTGTATAATCTCCTCTGTCAGTTACGATTTCGTAGCCGATTTTTTTCATTCTGTCTGCAAGACAGCCGATACATTGTGCCGCTTCGTCTCCCGTACAGATTTTGTTATCGTAGAGCGAGTAATCTTTTCTGTGCTTAACAGGGGAAAGGTTGGGCATTACAACATTTGCACCGTGAAGAATGCCCTTTTCCCGACCAAGCGGATCGACCGTACCTAAGGCGGTTGTTGCCGGCAAAAGAATGTTCGGTTTTAAAAGTCTTATTATTGAAAGCAACATAAGTACAAGGCTTACATCGCCATGATTTTCATTTTTAAATTTTGTGTCTTTGTGCGGTACAAACGGACCTATTCCGCACATTTCGGGATTTAATTTTTCAATAAATTTTAAATCCTTGACAAGCATTTCGGGAGTTTGGAACGGTGAACCGACCATAAATCCTGCGCCTGTCTGATAACCTATTCTCTTTAAATTATACAGGCATTGCATTCGGTTTTCAAGTGACATTTCGGGCGAATGCAACATGGAATAGTGTTTTTTGTCGGCTGTTTCGTGACGGAGAAGATATCTGTCTGCGCCGCTGTCAAAAAGTCTTTGATAGCTTTCATACGACCTTTCGCCAAGCGATAGCGTTACGGCACAATCGGAAAATCTATTTTTTATTTCCGACACAATGTCGCACATTACATCATCTGTAAAAAATCCGTCCTCACCGCCCTGCAACACAAATGTGCGGAATCCGAGTTCGTGTCCGTTTTGACAACATGAGAGAATTTCATCCTTTGAAAGTCGGTAACGCACGGCATTGCCGTTTGAACGGCGAAGTCCGCAGTAAAAGCAATCATTTTTGCATATGCTTGAAAATTCAATCAAGCCACGGATATAGATTTTGTTGCCGAAAATTCTGTCGGCAGTATCTCTTGCACATTTGCGAAGATATTCAAAATCTTTTTCGTTGTAAGTTGTAATCAGCTGTAAAAGTTCGCTTTCACAGGCTGTGTGCATGGTATTCAGTTTTTGAATAATTTCAATATTTCTCATAATTTTTCACATTAAAAGAGGACGGCATTTCTGCCGCCCCCAAACAGAGAATACAGCATTCTCCGTAAAATTCAAATAGTTTTCAGCATTAAAAGCTTCTGCTTCCGCCGCCCGATGAACCGCCGCCACCGGAGGAGCTGCTTGATGAACCACCCGAGCTGTCGGAATCACTCCGGATTCTCGTAACGGAAACATGCTTTGTCAGGAAAATATCGTTCTTGTCGGTAAGCATAGTCTTGCTGTTTTTCTTGAGGTCATAAGTTCCTGCTTTGCCGTTGTGCTTGTAACGGTTTTTCACTACAATAACAACAATAACGGCAACAATGATTGAACCGCCTGCAATGACAATGCCGTAATGCTTTACGACATAGAGGAATTTGTTATCCTCTTTTTCCTGCAAATCAATATTTTCGTTTGACTCGTCATCGTCAATACCCTCGTCATAGTAGTGGTCAACATAATAGAGGAATTGTTCGGCAGCACTGTAATAGTTGCCTTGCTTCATATCACGCTGAACATCATCAAGAAGAGTATTAACACGACCATCGCCGAAATAATACATCGCATCGCCTTTTGTTCTGAAGTCGATTGCTCTGCCTTTCATATCAATCGTGAGTATAACGCCCGCCGTAGTTTTGCCGTATTTGTCGGCATAATAACGGTTTGCAAACGGTTTGATATTGTCCTCGGTTTTGCCCTCGTTGTTAGTATAGATAACCGCAACCCAGCCGGTTTTTTGAGCAAAAGCGTCAAGTTCCGCCTGAAGCTGTGTTTCTTCCTCCGAGGTAAACAGTTCGGCATCATCACGGAGTTCTGTTTGTCCCGCCGCAAAAACAAAGAGCGGAGTGCAGAAAACCATAATCATTGCCGCAAGTATTGCGGAAAGTCTTTTTGTCACATTCATCATAAGAACAACAGACCTCCCAACAAGCCGAGTGCCATAAGCGCTGCGGCAATAATTGCAGCGAAAGCAAGAAGCTTTCCTGCGGAGGTAGGAAGCTCACCGTAGGTTTTGCCCGTCTGACCGTTAACTGCAAACGGCAGAATTTTACCTCTGTATTTATAGGTTACAACCCAAACGGGCAAGAGGGTATAGTTCCAATTTTCAAGGTCGATTTTATCGTTGTAGTTCTGAATCTGAACGGCACTGTATCCGCTTGCTGTGTCTTTCATAAGCTGTTGACAGTATCCGTTGATTCTTGTTTGAACTGCCTGTGCAACCTCATTTTGCTCAATATCACGCTTTTCTGCCTGAAAACCCGAAAGATAGGACATTGCAAACGGGTGAGCCTCGCCCAAATCGTAAGGGTGTACGCATTGGAGCATATCTCTGTCCTGACCTTTTAACGCTCTTTCAAAAACATTATTTACAATCAGATTGCCTGCTCTGTGGAGCTCAAAAACCTTTGTTTCCGTGTAACGGTCATCTCCGACAGTCCACGAACGAACCTTTTCGCCCTTTGCAACCATCTGTGCGCTACGCTGTTCGTCAACATACCAATACGGAAAATACACACCCGTGAGTTTGTCAAAATGCTTTTCGCTGACAAAATTCTTCGGCAAAAACCATTTCCTTTTGCACATTTCAAGAAACTTGTCGATTGCCTTCTGCTTTGAAAGCTTGAACGGAATCACACGGTCGGGTTTAAATTCACCCGAAAGTCTGCCGCCGAGAACAACAGGATTCTGACAATAGAAGCAGGTTGTTGCCGCAGTTGACGCTGTTGTAACAACCTGAGCACCGCAGCTTGGGCAGTTGTAGATAACAGCCTCTTCTTCAGTTTTGTTTTCTGCCTGTGCGCTGTCATTGCTCTGCGCCTGCTTGGCGGCATTCTCTTTAGCCTTTTCCTGTTCCTTTTTCTCCTGCTTTTCTGCGCTGTTCTCTTTTTGCTCCTTCTTGGCAAAAAAATCCTGAACATACTTTTCCGTAAAATCGGACATACAGTATTCACAACTAAACATCTGTTTATCGGGATTGAATTTCAGCGGAGCGGCGCAGTTCGGACAGGTGTAGTTTACAGTTGCCATAACTTACCCCTTATAATTAAATTCTGAAACATCCCCCTCCGTTTGAGAAGAGGGATTGTTTGTACTTAAAATTCAGCTTATTCTGTCTTTGTACCGCACTCGGGACAGAACTTTGCATTTGCAGAAAGCTCATATCCGCAGTTTGTGCAGAAACGCTTTTTGGGAGCCTCGGGCTTCTTTGAACCGCACTCCGAGCAGAACTTGCCTGTGTTTACCGCACCGCATGAGCAAGTCCATGAGCCTGCGGCTGCACCGCCCGCCTGCGGAGCGGGAGTCTGTTGCGGCTGAGCCTGTTGCTGTGGCTGAGTCGGCTGCTGCTGACGGTACTGCGGATTCTGCTGATAACCGCCCATGATATTTCCGCCGGCATTCATACCTATGCCCATGCCCATAAAGCCTGCCATTGCACCGTTTGCATTTGAGCCGGCATCTTTAAGGCCCTCTGAAATATTGGCTGCAACATAGCCCTGCTGAACTGCTGCGTCCGAGAGCATTGCGCCCTTGTTGCGCATATTGATGAGTTCCTGACTGTCCTCTGTGTAGGAAACATCCATACCAACGGCAAAGACTTCCATACCACGAGCCTGTGTCCATTCCTCATCAAGCGTCTGTGCCATATACTGACCGATAAGACGCTGTTTTGACTTGATAAAGCTGATTCTCTCACCGTCAGCGGAATACTGGTTGATTGCAGAACCGAGAGCGCCGACGAACTCCTCGTTATACTGTGCCCTTACATCTGCGAAATCAACAGACTTGTTTTCCGTAACAGCCTCTCTCGGAATAACCTCCTGATAGAACTTGAACGGCTCAACAACCTTGATTGAATATGTACCGTGAGCACGGAGCATAAGCTCTGAATTGTAAAAATTGTCAAAGTAGTTTACGGGAGTTGATGTTCCGAAAGGAATACCCTTGATTTCCTGAAGATTTATATAGAAAACTCTCTGAGCCTGTGAGGGGATTCCGCCGTACTTAATACGGTTAAATGTTTCCTTGATCGAATCGCCGAACTGACCGCAGAAAAGTGACGGCATTGAGCTGTTATTTACCTTAAAATAACCCGGCTCTGCAGTAAAGTCAACAATCTTACCGCCGTCAATAAGAATCATCATCTGGTTATCGTAAACATGAATTACAGAACCGTTTGATACGATGTTTTCAGAACCCTTTTTGTTCTGACTTTTGCCGTTCTGCGAAACAAGCTGACCGGGACAGATGAGGGTGTTGTCGCCCATGGGGGACGGTTCAATGACCTCGAGCCATGAATCTGCGAGTCCGCCTCCGACTGCATTTATCGCTGCTTTAATAATACCCATAATTTAACTCCTTAATTTTTGTAGCTTATAGCTGATTTTTCAGATATTGCTGTTACACTAATAATAATATGTTTGAAGAAAAATTTCAATACTATTATTAAAAAACAGGCTGAATGGCATATGTTTTTTTATTGTTCCAATGTTTTGCCATCATAAATAATGCAAAAAGACGGTCGGGAAGAGGGCATTTGGCTCTGACAACCCGACCGTCAAACTTTCAGAATTTTCTCTGTTGAAGTGTCTGTTCGTTTACGGAATTAAACTTCCACGAACGAATGTTAATTTCTTTTATTGCAGTTCCGCAGAACTGACAAAATTTTTCTCCCAGTGTTTTTACGGGAGCGCCGCAGTTGGGGCAATTCACTCCGAGAGCGGTTGCTCTGTTATGAAGCCGGTCAGCGTCCTGAACATACATCAACCCAACCTCATAGATTGTCTGCATTCTGTTCTCTCTGCTACCGAAGGTCACCTCATTGTTCATATCGGTAACATACGAAAAGTAACCGACAGATGCCTCAAAAAGTATCGTTACCGTTGCACCGTTTTTTATATAGCGGGCAATCTGAACATCGTAAATATTGACATCCTCATAGTGCTGTGTATTTGCAACAGATGAAAGCTGGTCGATAATTCCCTGAACATAGTTTGTAAAATTCGGAGTGACCTCCTCCGCAATAACGCCGAGCCTTTTTGACTCAACCGCCGAAAAGTAGTTTCGCAAAAGTGAACGGGTTTTGTTCATATACTGCTCAACATCAAGCTCTGGGAAATCCTTTTTTATCATTGGCATGTAAACCGAGGTCATTCCGTGAAGCGAACGGGGAGTTTCACGCATTTGCTCCTGATCCTCTTTAACGCCCTGAATGCCCTCTATAAGGGAGCTTGTACCGAACAATGTTCTTGAAAGATGTCTTATCTTACTGACAATTACCGTAACTATAATTGCTATTGCAAGTACGACTATCGACACAGAGATGATGGTTGCAATTGTATCCGGACTCATAGATTATACCCTTAATCAGTCTTCTTTGTTGACAACCTTGATTCCGAGAACCTCAAGGCTTTCATCGTCAACCTCTGCCGGACACGCAGACATAATTTCGCTTGCATTCTGAACCTTCGGGAATGCCGTTACATCACGGAGGCTGTCAGCCTTGCACATAAGCATTGTAACACGGTCAAGACCGATACCCATACCACCGTGCGGCGGTGCGCCGTATTTGTAGGCTTCAACAAGGAAGCCGAACTTTGCTTCGATTTCTTCATCGGTGAGCTTCAAAGCCTTGAACATCTTCTGCTGGAGTTCATAGTCTGTGATACGCATTGAACCGCTTGAGAGTTCAACACCGTTAAGTGTGAGGTCATAAGCCTTTGCAATAACCTTTGACGGATCCGTGTCAAGGTACTGCAGGCACTCTTCCTTAGGCATTGTGAACGGATGGTGCATTGCAAGCCATTCGCCGCTTTCCTCATCATATTCAAAGAACGGGAAGTCAACAATCCAGAGGAACTTGAACACATCGGGGATAATGTCAAGACGCTTTGCAACAACAAGACGGAGTGCGCCGAGTGTTGAAAGAACTGTGCTGTTCTTGTCGGCAACGATGAGGATAACATCGCCCTTTTCCGCACCGAGTCTTTCGTAAATTGCCGAAAGCTCTTCTTCACTCATAAACTTCTTGAATGATGCGTTAGGCTCGTCAACCCATCTTACATAGGCAAGTCCCTTTGCGCCGATGCCCTTTGCATATTCTGTGAGCTTGTCAATTTCTTTTCTTGTGTAAACCGACGACGCATTCTTGGCAACAATTGCTCTTACAGAACCGCCGTTCTCAATTGCACTTGTAAATACGCTGAAACCGCAGTCCTTAACAAGGTCCGAAATGTCCTGAATCTTCATGTCAAAACGGATATCGGGCTTGTCCGAACCGTAGCTTTCCATAGCCTCTTTGTAGGTCATTCTCTGGAAATGCTCCTCAAGGTCAATGTTTAAAACCTCTTTGAAAAGCTTTTTGAAAAAGCCTTCGTTGATTTCGAGAATTTCATCAACATCAACAAATGAAAGCTCCATATCAATCTGTGTGAATTCAGGCTGACGGTCTGCACGAAGATCCTCGTCACGGAAACATCTTGCAAGCTGAATGTAACGGTCAAAGCCCGAAAGCATAAGGAGCTGTTTGTAAATCTGCGGTGACTGAGGAAGAGCATAAAACTTGCCGTTGTGGATTCTTGACGGAACAAGGTAATCTCTTGCGCCCTCGGGAGTTGACTTGATCATCATAGGAGTTTCAATTTCAACAAAGCCGTTGTCGTGGAAATAATCTCTTGCAACCTTTGCAATCTTACTTCTCATCATAAGATTGTTGAGAAGAGGACGGCGGCGAAGGTCAAGATAACGATATTTAAGTCTTAACTCCTCGTTTGTGTTTGTATCGTCAACAATTTCAAAAGGCGGCGTCTGTGCCTTTGAAAGCACACGCATATCGCTTACAACAACCTCGATATCGCCTGTGGGAATTTCGCTGTTCTTTGAACTTCTTTCGCAAACAACACCCTTTGCGGCAAGAACAAATTCACTTCTGCATGAAAATGCCTTATCAAAAATTTCTTTGTCTGTTTTGTCATTGAATGCAAGCTGAACAATGCCTGTGCGGTCACGCAAGTCAATGAAAATGAGCTGACCGAGGTCACGGCAACGCTGTACCCAACCGCAGACAGTTACCTCTCTGCCGACATCACCGATACGCAAATCTCCGCAATAATCGGTACGCTTCATTCCTGTCATAAATTCTGCCATTGTATATGCTCCTTTATATGAATCGGTCTGCATCTCACAATGCCTGACCGACCGAAAATTTTCTTTTATTACTTATTTTTCTGTTCGTCGGAAAGCTGAATTTCGATGAACTTCTCCATGAAATGCCCGTCAAGAGTAACCTCGGCTGTTTCGCCTGTTTCCATATTCTTGACCTTGGCTGTGTTCTGCTCGATTTCGTTGTCGCCCAAAACGATTGAATATCTTGCGTCAATCTTGTCGGCATACTTCATCTGAGCACGAAGTCCTCTGCCGATAACATCGGTTTCGGCAATCATTCCGCAGCTACGAACCTGTTTGATAAGTTCAAAAGCCTTAACCTTTGCGGCATCGCCCATTGTTGCAATGTAGAGCATACACTCGTCATTGTCGGGAATCTCAATGCCCTGCTTATCCATTACCATGAGAAGTCTTTCCATACCCATTGCGAAACCGAGGGAGGGAAGGTGCTTACCGCCGAGCTCCTCGATAAGACCGTCATAACGACCGCCGCCGCAAACAGTACCCTGAGCACCGATACAATCGGTTACAAACTCAAATACTGTCTTTGTATAGTAATCAAGACCTCTTACAATTGTGGGATCAACAGTGTATTCAATGCCTGCGGCATCAAGATATTTCTGAACTGCGTCAAAGTGGTTTCTGCACTCGTCACAAAGATAGTCTGTAATCTTAGGTGCGTCCTTTGCAATCTTGGAACAGATAGGACTTTTGCAGTCGAGAATTCTCATCGGGTTTTTGTCAAGACGGGAAAGACAGGTATCGCACAGCTTGTCCTTATAACCCTCAAAATATGATTTCAAAGCCTTGTGATATTCCGCACGGCAGGTCGGACAGCCGATAGAATTAATCTGAAGATGAACGCTGTCAAGCTGAAGTCTGTTGATTACGGAGCTTACAAGGCTGATAAGCTCTGCATCGGCAACAGGATCCTGTGTGCCATACTCCTCAATACCGAACTGGTGGAACTCACGAAGTCTGCCTGCCTGTGGCTTTTCATATCGGTAGCATGAAACAAAGTAGCTTGCCTTAATCGGAAGTCCTTCGTTTTCAAGAGCGTGTTCAAGAACGGCTCTTGCCGCACCGGCTGTACCCTCGGGGCGAAGTGTTACGCTTTCACCGCCCTTTGTGTCGAATGTGTACATTTCTTTCTGAACAACATCGGTTGTCTGACCAACGCCACGGGCAAAAAGCTCTGTGTGTTCAAACACGGGAGTTCTGATTTCTCTGAAACCGTAGGAGCGAGCCTCCTCACGCATAATCTTTTCAACAAACTGCCATTTGTAGCTTTCCTTCGGAAGAACATCTTCCGTACCCTTGATTTTCTTGGTTATAAGTGCCATTTTTTCCTCCGAAAATTACAATCTTTTATAGAAAAGAGAAACGAAAAAATTTCCCTAAAAAACACAACAATCGGGCAGTATTACACCACCCGATATGTAAAGCGAAAATAATTAAATTATTTGAGAATATTTCTCCAGTCAAGGTCGCCTCTTTCAAGACCGTGGATAAGCACCTCGGCAGTTGCAATGTTTGTTGCAACCGGAATGTTGTGCATATCGCAAAGACGGAGCATATTCATATCGTTAGGCTCGTTCGGCTTTGGATTGAGCGGATCTCTGAAAAAGAGAAGCATATCAATCTCATTGCACGCAATTCTTGCCGCAATCTGCTGACTTCCGCCCTGAGAGCCTGCAAGGAATTTCTGAATTGTAAGACCTGTTGCCTCTGACACCATTTTGCCTGTTGTGCCGGTGGCGCAAAGGTTGTTGCGGCTGAGAACACCGCAGTAAGCAATGCAGAACTGCACCATCAGTTCCTTTTTTTCATCATGAGCTATAAGGGCTATATTCATATATATTTCCTCCAGACATTTATTTCATATCAAATTAGTTTCAAAACTTTAACTCAAAATACCCCGCACAAACTACCCTTTGAACGCAAGGGGAATATGTTTTCCCTCAAGCCTCTGTGCAAGACAGTCAAAAACGGACGCCGCCGCACTCCAGTTAAGTCCGGCAACACCTCGCTGAACAATCACCGAAATACGGATGTCAAACGGCACAAGCGCAATAAGCTGTGTCTGTGTTGCGTCAATAACGCTGTCGAGGTCTTCATAAAAACCGAGCTGTGTAAAAAGCTTTCGGTCAAAGCGGTTGATAACAAGTCGGATATTTGTTTTTCCCATTGACTCAAGCTTTCTTCTCACCTTAACCGCACCACGCACACCCGTCGGCTCTGCATTGGTAACAATCAAGGCTCTGTCGGCAGGAGCCGCCGCAGTTTCAAAGCCCGAACCGATTCCGGCAGGGGAGTCGATAAGGACAAAATCAAAGCTGTCCTTTACTGAGTTGACAAGTTGAGTAAACACCGAGGGACTGAGTTCGTTTTCGGTATCAAAGGGAGCCGCCATAAGGTAGAGGTTCTCATTGTTTTTGCTTTTGTAAACAGCCTCACCGAATGTACAGTTGCCGCATACGGCATCCGACGCATCAAAAATTATGTCCTGCTCCATATCGAGCATAATGTCAAGACCACGCATTCCGCAGTCACAATCAATAAGCAAGACTCTTTTGCCCTGCTTTACAAGAGCAACGGAAAGACAAATGCAGACGGTTGATTTACCCGTTCCGCCTTTTCCCGACGCTACAACTATAACATTATCCATAATAAATTCTACCTCTGCTATATTCTATCACAAAATCCGTTAAAGAGCAAGAAACGAACATTATTTTTATCAGCCAAAATTTTTGTTGATATTTTAGTGATAGTTAATAAAATTATTCTTCATTTTTAACGGTTTGCACAATAATTTCATTGATTTTTAATGCTAAAAGCAAAAAATAAGTTTTTTATGTTTGGTCGTTCAGCCATTATACGGTCGGGATTTTTGTTTTATCTTTTAACATATCGTATTCTCGACCATAATTTTCAATTTTCCATTTTCAATTTTCAATTAAAATATGCGTCCAGTAAATTCTTTGCAACCTGCATTGAATATCTGCCCTTTGCACCGTGTTCGATTACAACGGCAATTGCGACCTCGGGCTTTTCATACGGAGCATAGCAAATGAATGTTGTATGGTCTGAGCCCGAGTTTTCAGCCGTACCTGTTTTGGCGGCAACCTTAACTTTATAATCACCGAACATATAATTTGCCGTGCCGTTTTCGTTTTGAGTAACGCCGAGCATCGCCTTGCGAACAATATCAAGATTCTTCTTTGAAATTCCGCAATCACCGTAGCTTTCAACATCTGTCGATTTCACGGTTTTCGTCCGCTCATAATTTGTAACTTTATCAACAATGTGTGTTTCGAGCCTTTCACCGTTGTTGGCGATTGTCGCAACATAGGTTGCAAGCTGAACGGGAGTAAATGCGTTGTCGGACTGACCGATTGCGGCTGAAACCGTGTTGCCTGCCTGCCAGCTTGTGCTGTCCCTGCCTGCAAGCGTTCCCTTTGATTCCTCAATTTCAACGCCCGTGTATTCGCCCAGTCCGAATTTCTGCGCATACAGATACATCGGTTCAATTCCGAGCCTTCTGCCCGTGTCGGCAAAAAAGTAGTTGCACGATTGCTCAATCGCACCTGTAACATCAAGACTGCCGTGATAGTGCATACACCTTACCACATTGGTGGGGTAAAAATCATAGTCCTGTTTACAGTAGATTTTCGTTTTATCGGTTATAATTTTCTCCTCAAGAGCCGCACCCGCAACACACGGCTTGAACACCGAACCGCAGGCGAATGCTCCGACTGTTGCACGGTTGTACATCGGAGAATTTTTGTTTTCGGAAAGTTTGACATAGTACGAGCCGTATTCGCTGTACCTGTTCAAATCGTATGTAGGATAGCTTGCCGCCGCAAGTACCGAAAAATCCTTGACCGACAACATTACAACTGCACCTGTTTCACAGTCCTCACCGTTATTTTTCTGTCCCGATTCTTTGCCTGCCTGTTTTGCCGCTTTGACATTTTCTTCAAGCGATTTTGCAGCGGTTTTCTGCAATTTTGAATCAATTGTAAGGTAGACCGTGTTACCCGGTTTTGCACTTTCGGTTTCAATGCTTTCAACAAGAGTTCCGTCGGCATTTCGCTGAATAACCCTTGTTCCGCCCTTGCCTTTGAGGTCATCTTCACAGGCAAGTTCAATTCCGAATTTGCCTATCTTATCATCATAGGAATAGCTTTTGCCCTGTTTTTTCAGCTCATTGTATTCATCTTCCGACAACGAACCGAGTGCGCCGAGGATGTGCGGTGCAAGGTCCGGGTCCGAAGCACCTCGTGTGAGATAGGTCTGAATTTCAACACCGCTCACACCCTGAGTATTTTCGCTGACGGCATTCACGGCACTTCGACTGATATTTTTGGCAAAAACATACGGATTTGAATTTGAATAATTTTCAAGTTCCATATTGTAATGAATTGAAACGAGCGTTGTTTTTTGACTTAGACTTAACCTGTCGGAAATTTTGTAGCGTTTTAAAAGTGTGTCAAAGCAATCATCGGCACTTGTGTTCCTGTCCATATCAAGAAAATCCGATGACAGAAGTTTTTCCGCATCTTCTTCACGGCTTGTTTTATAAACACAACTGCCGTCCGAGCCAACCGAAATCGGCAATGAATCTGTTCTTGTATCTCCCGTTTTTGTGAGAATATCAGCAAGCTCAAGTAAAATTCCGTCAAGCCTGTCCTCCTCAATATAAAGCTTATTGAGGACTATTTTATACTTTGTGGTGTTTACAACAAGACCTACACCGTTGCGGTCAACGATTTCGCCTCTTGTTGCGTCGGTTTTTTCGGTATATCCCGTTGATTTTGCGGCAAGACTCTTGTAGCTTTTTCCCTGTACAAGCTGCCAATCGACAAGCCTGATTGCAAAGCCTGCAAAAATTGCGGCTGTTATTATTATGCAGACTGTTGTTCTGCTCTTTTTACTTTTTTTGCCGTTTTTTCTGCTTTTGCCGAATCTCATACCGAACCTCCATTTCACAAAGATTAAAGATTTTTGTTTAAAAAAGCCGTAAGAAAATACAGCGGAATTGTCACGGCGAATGTGTAAAGTATTCTTGAAATGTAGTGCCGTACAAACAACACGCAACCGCTGTCAAGCCCTGCAATCAAGACGAACAGCAGATAATAAATCAACATTACCGTCATCACCGCCGCAAATGAAAACACGATAACGGTAACAAATGACGGTACAAAATATTTGCTGAATACAAAGTTTTCTGCATAGCAGACAATCGTAAGTGCAAAAGCAAAATAGCCGATACTGCCGTCAAATGAAATATCCGTCAGCACACCGCACAATGCACCGAAAATTACCGACGGCAAAGTGTTTTCAAAAGAAGCAATGCAGAGTGCAAGTGAAATCAACATAAGCGGTCTGCCGCCGAAAATTTCGGGAATTATAAAACCCGAACCCTGAAAAACATACAGAATTATTAACAGCAGGGAATAGCCGAAAAATCGAAAAAAAGTTCTTGAAGCTCTCATCATTTTTTAACCTCGCCCTTGCCGTCAAAATCGGTAATAATTGCGGCAGAAGTCACGGTGCGGATGTCCTCATACGGCTCAACAACAGCATAACGGGTTGTGTCATAGGAATTGAACTTCAGTTCTTTAACCTTGCCGATTATGAGATTTTTCGGATAAACTCCGCCTGTTCCCGAGGTTACAACAATGTCGCCTACTTTGATTTTGTTGTTCTCTGCAATCTTTGTCAGACAGGTGAGATTATCGTCACAATATTCAGCGTTTCCGCTTATGATTCCGTTGTCGGAAGTCTTTTTGTCAATTGCAGACGCTTTGGTGTCGGGCGAAAGAATTGTTCTTACCCGACAGGTTGTGAGTTCAACATCACTCACCCAGCCGATAAGACCGTTTTCCGTGATTACGGGATCATTTTTTTCCACATTGTCTGTTGAACCCTTGTCAAGAGTGAACGAGTAGAAATCATCGTTCGCATCCCTTCTCAACACACCTGCCGGAAGAATGTCGTATGACGGATTTTCCTTTTTAAGCTCATAATATTTCCATAGCTTTGCATTTTCTTCCTTGGCGTCAAGGTAGTCAACAAGCTGTTCACGGAGTTCGGCATTTTCCTTTTTAAGCTGTTCGTTTTCTTTTTCAAGTTCTTCCTTTGATTTGTCGGAAGACGCCGCACCTGCGGTCAGCGTTGAAAGTCCTTTTGTAACCGTGTTTACCGCACCCGAAAAAATGTTACTGCCGTTATGAGAGAAAACACTCATCACAGTTAGTATGACGAGTGTAATTATCAAAATTTTTGAGTTTTTATTATGTAAAAATTTTCTCATATCTCATATTTATATTACAAATACGGTCGGGCGGTGTTTTTTCAATCTGCCCGACCTTACTTTGTCGATTTTTATTATCTGTCGTGCTTGTACTGAACACCGAGCGGTTTGCCGAGTCTTTTGCCTGCACCGTCAACAACACAGTCAAGCGGTCTTTCGGCAATGTGAACAGGCATACCCGTCTGTTGCATAACAAGCATATCAAGTCCCTTGAGTAACGCACCGCCGCCCGTGAGCATAATACCGTGGTCGATTATGTCGGCAGAAAGCTCAGGCGGAGTTTTTTCAAGAGTGGTTCTGATTGCCTCAACAATTGTTGCAAGCGGATCGGCAAGAGCCTCTCTGACCTCGGCTGAGGAAATTGTAATATCCTTGGGAAGTCCGTCAACAAGATTTCTGCCCTTGACAACAAGGTTTTTTTCTTCCTCGCCCGGATATGCGGAGCCGATTTTCATTTTGATGTCTTCGGCGGTTCTTTCACCGATGAGAAGATTATATTTTCTTTTGACATAGGTTGAAATCGCCTCGTCAAACTTATCTCCGGCAACTCTTACGGAACAGGCTGTAACAATGTCACCGAGAGAAATTACGGCAACCTCGCTTGTGCCTCCGCCGATGTCAACAACCATACTTCCGCACGGTTCGTCAACGGGCATACCTGCGCCGATTGCGGCAGCCATTGGTTCTTCGATAAGAACAACGGGAGGCTTTGCACCTGCCTGATATGCGGCGTCCTCAACAGCCTTTCTCTCAACCTCGGTAACACCCGAAGGCATACAGATTATAACTCTCGGCTTGCTGAAAATTCCGGGTTTTACCGCCTTTTTGATAAAGTGCTGAAGCATTTTTGCGGTTATTTTAAAATCGGCAATAACACCGTCCTTGAGCGGACGAACCGCAACTATGGAACCGGGAGTTCTGCCAATCATTTCTTTTGCCTGTGAGCCGACTGCAAGAACCTCGTCGGTACGCATATCAACTGCGACAACGCTCGGTTCACGCAAAATTATTCCCTTTCCTTTAAGACAAACAAGAGTGTTTGCAGTTCCAAGGTCAATTCCTATATCCTTTGAAAACGAAAACATCCCACAGCCTCCTTTTACGCTGTAATACCCAAATGTATTTTACTCAGGCAGTATACTTTTATCATATATCTTTTCACAAATAAGGGCAATGATAAATTGTCGAAATTATTTTATTTTTTACCCGTTGAGCCAAAACCGCCCTCGCCACGCTCTGTGTTGCCAAGCTCCGTAACCTCTTCAACATCACACGGAACAACAGGAGCGATGACCATCTGACAGATTCTTTCAAACGGCTCAATCTCATAAGGCTTGTCCGAAACATTGCAAAGACCTGCGCAGATTTCTCCACGGTAGTCGCTGTCAACAACGCCCACACCGTTTGAAAGGCAGATGCCGTGCTTGATTCCCAGACCGCTTCTTGCATAGAGAAATGCGGCAACGCTGTTGTCGGGAAGTTCAATTGCTATACCTGTCGGAACAAGCACAAGCTGACCCGGATTAATTGTGATTTTTTCGTCAATGCAAGCATATAAATCCATACCGGCAGAACCGTTTGTGGCTCTTTTCGGGATTTTTGCATTGTCTTTTACCTTTTTTATTTTAACAGTCATAGTTTACCATCCTTCATTTCCTGCAAAAATTTGCAGGAATTATTCATTACTGTTTTTATTTTTCTCTAAAAAAATTATTTATTGCAAAAATGTAATTATAAATCTCTGTTAAACGGAAAAATCACTTTTTCCACAAAACAATAATGATTATTTTAACATTTTCAACAATCTAATTAACACCTCGGCGGTACAGTCCATATGTTAATTTATCTTTCAACATCGGATAAAGGCTTGATTCGTTAAGACTTTCCACGGTTTCCACATAGTTTTCAACACTAAATCTTAAAATGTTGAAAGATGTTAAAAGTGTTAAATTTTGTTTATCAGGAACGAAAAGCAAGTCACAATTCAGAACCTCGGTGCAGTTTCCGTCGCATTTCAGTAAAAATTGTTTACCGAGTCGGTCTTTCATTTTTGAATGATTTTTGCAAGTTTTGCAGTCTATACCTGCGCCCTTGACAGGGCAACTTCTACAAAGCATAAGAGGAAGGTAGCCGTAGCTGATAATTCCCCTCGGGATGTTGCCTCCGAGTGCATTAATTCGCTTAAAATCGAGTTCAAAACTGAGTTCTGCATCCTTGATTCCGTATTCCTCCGCCCACAAAAGGTCGAGAGTATTTACAAAATTCATTCCGAAACCCGAATGAAGTGTGAAACCGAGATTTTTGGCAATGTATAATGCTCCGAGATTGTTGCACAACACATCGGATATGCCGATTTCTTTCATCTCGGAAAGCTTTTTTGCAATCGTATCTTCCCGTCCGAACATTCCTCTCGGAATTTCAACACCGATGTTAAAACCCTCGTTTTTGAGCCTTACAAGCTCCCTTTTGTCAGCAAAAAGCGGAACAAAAACAAGCTCGCATTTTTTAAAAGCATCGGAAAGCTTTGTCTGAGGCACTCTTGCACGAGTGGATTTTTCCACAGGCGGTGTGAATTTAGGAAAAGTTATTTCGTAATCACGGTTGATTTTGTAGTTGTGAACAACACTTCTCGCCGTATCGAGTTCGTCAAGAACATCTCTGCGCAAAGAATTGATAATTGAAAGCGGAATAGAAATGTCATCATCGATATTTATGTTCACATTGGTGGGATTATATGCCGTTGAGCCTGTTTTTTCAAGCTGTTTTCTGCACTTTTCCGCATCAATCGGTCTGTTGATTGCTTTTTCGGTTACTGTATCTGCAATCTTTTTGACGGTGTGAACTCCGTCAGAGGCGACTAAAACGGGATTTTCGCCGAGTTTTGCCGTAAAATCAAAAGTTACTTCAACATTTCCGATTTCGTCCTTGTAGGAAGAACGGATTGCCGAAAACAGCTTTTCATCGGCAGAAACAACATCCGATTTTGTTCTTGTGCCGAACATATGACTTCCCGTTTTGCCGATGTAATAAGCGTCTGTAAAGCCTGTTCGTGAAAAAACCCCTCTGAGCATCTTCTGAGTTTTGTCGCTGATAAAGCCGAAATCACGCTGTTCAACACACGCTCTTACTGCGGCTGAAACATACTCGGGGCGTTTCATTCTGCCCTCAATTTTAGCCGAGGCAACCCCCATATTTTGAAGTTCGCCGAGGTAATTTACAATACTGTTGTCTTTAAGACTTAAAGCGTGACCGCCTTTTTGATTGTTTACGGAAAACGGCAGTCGGCACGGCTGGGCACAGGAACCACGGTTTCCGCTCCTTGCGCCTATCATTGCGCTGAGGTAGCATTGTCCCGAAACGCACATACACAATGCACCGTGAACAAAAACTTCGAGTTCAACCGGAATTTCACAGCATTTTTCAATCTCTTTTTTGCTCATTTCACGGGCAAGAACAACACGCTTGAAACCCATTTCATAAAGTGCCTTTACACCGGATGCGGTGTGAATGCTCATCTGGGTTGACGCATGAAGTGCAAGGTCGGGAACAAGCCTGTGTGCAAGCCTTGCTACACCCATATTCTGAACAATGAGCGCGTCAACATCAGCCTCTGCGGCTGAAATTATGGCTTTTTTCAGCTTTTCAAGCTCGTCATCGAACACAATCGTATTGATTGTGACATACACCTTTACACCGTGAATGTGACAGTATGCCGTTGCTTTCTTTAGTTCTTCATCATCAAAATTTTTGGCAGATGAACGGGCGGAAAATGCCTTTTCGCCAAGATACACTGCGTCTGCTCCGCTCCTTACGGCGGCAATTACACTGTCAAAGCTTCCCGCCGGAGCAAGTATTTCTATTTTTTTCATTTCTTATCTTCATCAAACAGAGAGAACTGCGTCATTGGAACATAACCGAGAAGTTTTTCATTACGCAATTCCTGTTCTGTTTTTTTAGCCTCGTTTGACAGAACATTCACGGGTATATCATCTGACTGCTCTGTCATGTTATTTTTTGCATTTGAAGTCTTTTTTTTCTTTGGAACTGAATCTTTTTCAGGCTCTGATTTTTCAGATTTGGCTTTTTCTTTGCTTTTTTCAACACTTTCGAGCTTTTCTTTAAGCTGTGAAACCTCGTGTCCGAGAACAGCGAGTCTTTTTTCAAGCTCTTTATTATTATTTATAAGTCGAGTGTTATCGTTCATGGCCTCCGTAAGCTTTTCTCTGTATTCCTTGCAAAGCCTGTTAAGATCATTTGTCTGCTGAATAATTTTGTCGGCTTTTTCAACATAATCTTTGTTCTTTTTAAGAGCCTTGTTGCGGTCATCACAGAAGTTAAGTGCCGCAAGAACCGCACAATCACGGGTATCAAGCTGCTTTGTGCTTTGGGCGGCCTTTCTTATGTGAGAAAGCACCTCGTTTGCTACCTTTTGAACATACTTTTCATCATCTGTTGTGATAAGTGAATAACTTCTTCCCTCAATCTGAACGCTTACTCTCTTTTTCTCCATAGGAAATGCATCTCCCTTTTATAGCTTTTTCGTCCTCGTTTGACTTCTTTGCATATATAATCATTTTACATTATAATATAAAATCGGAAATAATAAAAGAGCAAAGAGAATATTGTTTAAATATTTTTTCATTCGTAGGCAAATTTGGCGATTTTATGCTGTTTACAACTTAATATCGGTTGAAATATTTATTCTCTTATGATAAAATAATCTTTGCGTCATTTTGGCGGATTTGTCTTAATTTCCGATTAACAGGGCATAACCGCCAAAACAAAATTGACATTTCGGAATATATTATTATGGGAAGTGATTATATGCCCGTACCGTTTGATTCACGAAAAATTTACTATCGTTCGCCGTTTGGTGCGGTTGAACAGGGTACCGAGATTCATTTCAGAATTCTTTTGCCTAAGGCGGAGCATACACAAAAAGCACACTTGTGTGTAAAGTATGATTATGACTGCAACTGGGAATTTACCGAGCTTATCTGGTGCGGTAAATTTGACGAGGATACCGAAATTTGGGAGTGCGATTTTACCCCGAAAAAAATCGGACTTTATTGGTATAACTTTAAGCTTACTGCCATTGATAAAACAAGATATGTTATTCCGTCCGATCCGTATAAGGTCAGCACCATTGAAGACTATATGGGCAGAAGCTGGCAGATTACCTGCTACAAAAAAGGCTTTAAAACTCCCGGCTGGCTTGTCGGCGGAATTATGTATCAGATTTTTCCCGACCGTTTTTATTTCAGCGGTGAAGAAAAGAATATAAAGCGTACCGACTTCAAACGCAACAAGGATTGGTATGCTCTCCCCGAATGGAAACCCGATGAAAACGGAATGATTAAGAACAATGATTTCTTTATGGGCGACCTCAAGGGAATTACGATGAAGCTTGATTACCTTGAAAGCCTCGGTGTAAGCTGTATTTACCTTAATCCTATCAGCGAGGCATACTCAAACCACCGCTATGATACGGGCGACTACTCAAAGGTTGATCCGATTCTCGGAACGGAGGAAGATTTTAAGCACCTTTGCGCAGAGGCTAAAAAGAGGGGAATACACATCATAAATGACGGTGTGTTCTCTCATACGGGAAGTGACAGCGTTTACTTCAACCGTTTCGGCAGATACGGCAAGGGCGGTGCGTATAATGACAAAAACTCACCGTATTTCAGTTGGTACAAATTCAACGAATGGCCGAACAATTACCAAAGCTGGTGGGGCTTTGATACTCTGCCCGAGGTTATTGAGGAAACTCCGTCATTCAACGAATATATCAACGGCAAAGACGGCATTGTCAGAAAATGGATGAAATGCGGCAACTCGGGTTGGCGACTTGATGTTGCAGACGAACTTCCCGATGTGTTCATTGAAAATCTACGCAAAGCAGTTAAGGACGAAAATCCGAACGCCTTTCTTGTAGGTGAAGTGTGGGAGGACGCAAGCAACAAGGAAAGCTACGGTGCAAGAAGAAAGTTCTTGCTCGGCGAACAGTTTGACTCCGTTATGAACTATGTGTTCAGGGATGCAATTCTCAACTTCTGCAAAGGTCAGCACGGCAAATACACAATGGATCTGATTATGAGCGTAATTGAAAATTATCCCCGTCCTGTTCTCAGAGTGCTGATGAATTCACTTTCGACTCACGATACCGAAAGAGCAATCACAGTTATGGCAGGCGAACCGCTTGACGGCAAGGACAGAGAATGGCAGGCTGACACTAAGCTTGATGACGAGCATAAAAAACTCGGTGTAAAGCTGCTCAAGGTTGCAAGCGCAATGCAGTTTACTCTCCCTGGATTTCCGTGTATTTATTACGGTGACGAGGCAGGAATTGAGGGATATCGTGATCCGTTCAACCGTTGCTGTTATCCGTGGGGCAAAGAAAATAAGGAACTCATTGAATGGCACAAAAAACTTGCCGATGTTAGAAAAAGCTGTTCGGCATTGTGGGACGGTGATTTTATAAATGTTCTTTCGGAGGAAAGAAGAATTTCATACATCCGCCACGACAAAGATTCCGCTATTTTCTGCACATTTAATCTCTATGATTATGAAGTCGAGGCAAAAATGCCGCCCGGATATGCAGACGGCAAACCTGTTTTCGGTTCAAAGCTTGAGAACGGTATACTCACAATTCCGCCCATGTCCGCAGAATTTGTAGTTTTTGAACTCGGTACATGATATATGTAATGTAAAACAGAATAAAGTATAATTACAAGCGACAGAAATTAAACTGTCGCTTGTTTTGTTGCGGTATTTATATGTTTGTTATATTTGATTTACCGACTTACTCATCTTCCGTTATCGGCGGAATAAAGCATTCTATCGCACTGCGAAGCTTGGGATGACGAATGACAAAATGGATTGCAGGCGTTTTTCCTTTGGACACCATCACCCATTGTCCCTCGTGAATTATAATTTTCAGATTATGAAACGCGTGCGCCGTACTGCACTTTAATGTGTAATTCGGGTTCTGCTCTGCAAAAGCCATTGATTCTTTCAAATGGGCAGTATATTCCTCTTCGTTATACGGAATATCCTCTTCACAAAATACACCTGAAAGCTCCAGCATGGGAGGATTTTTCGTAAAATTTTCCTGTACAAAATCAGGTATCTCATCTTCAATTCTTTCATTTTCAAGAATTATTTTCGTTCGCTGTCTTTGTGTTTTTGCGTACTCTTTTATCTTTTCTTTTAGCTCTGCATTAATATTGTTCCGTGTAAGAATACTGTCAAGAAGCTTACTGCTTATTGTATACAACGGCAAAGAGGACAGAATACTGCGGCGTTTGCCTGCTGTTTTTGTATCGGCAAGAAGAAAGGCATTCAACTCATTTTTTCGTTCACTGCGGTAAATTTCCATCAAGGGATAGGCATTTTTCAGCATTTCCTCGGCTCTTTTTCGGTAATATTCCACCTCACGCTTTACCTTTGTCAGATAGTATTTGCCGTCGGAATGGTATCCGGCAACAGCTTCACCCGAAAGTGCGGCAATTCCCGACACCTTCAAAAAATGCAGAAAGACATCATTCGGAGCATTCTTGAAATAGTAGGGAGAAATCTGCCCTGTCATATACATCGGTATCCAGCTTTCAAGACCAAGCATCATCTCATCAAAAGAACGGTCAAGATTATGTATTTGATGAAGATGCAGTCCTTTTTTTAGCATCATCGCCATGCCGAACATCCATTTTTTTGGGAACTCCGGATCCTTTGCCATTTCTTTCATCGGCATATCGCTGTACATTATCACAGGGGCTGATGATTTTGAAAGCACGGTTGATTTCAAAAAATCAAGCTCGCTCTCCATCATTTCTTTAATACCGAAATATGTCTTGGAGGACGGAATCTGAAACGGTACGGACGGAACTTTCAGCTCATCAAACTTAATAACCCTGATATATTCGTTCAAATCGAAGTCATCCAGCTTGCTTAAAAATTTTGAAACGCCGTTGCCTTCGGCTTTTTGCACGGGCTGTTTCAAAAGCCAGCTTTTTATTTTTGCGTATCGAACCGACAAATCATAAATTTCATCAATATCACAGCCAATCAATTCTGCAACGGCACCGATTTCGGACTGCGTCTGCATTGTTCTTGTAACAAAGGAAGCAACCGCAGATGCAAACCGCTCGGCATCTCCTGGCTTTCTTGAGCCGTTACGAATGCGAAAAACAGCAGACGCATCATAATTTGTGTACTGACACAACTGCGTCAGATTGACATTGAGTGCAGAGAGGAGTGTGTTGAAATTTTTCCGCAGCAGCTCCTTGTCTGTTGATACAAAATCATCGCAGCTTACAAACGCTTTTTTCACAGAGTCAGCGGTGATTTGTAACTTTCCTTTTTGTGCGGAAATCTGTGCCAGCGCACAGCATAAATCCTCAAAAGGCTTTGTTCCAAGCTCCGGCACGCGTTCGCCGTTTCTGTATCGGCTGAAAGATGCCGCAGAAATGCCGGATAAATTACAGATATCTTTTCCCGTACAGGACAACTGCTCAATATAATCGTTTAATTTTTCAGAAAATTTCATAGATATCACTCCAAACGAGTTTGTTTTTAATAATGTTATAAGAGTATATTACAGAATAATTCCAAAATAGTCAATTGACTTTTTTGGAATTATGGTAAAATTGTGCGTAAAATATGCTAAAATAATGGTGAAATCTTTGACAGGTATACGGGGTTGTGTTCATCACAGCCAACCTGCCAATATGGCGGTAACGGACGGTAATAATACCAAACGGATACAGCCAAAAAACATTTTATGCGGCATTAGCCGTTGAAAGGAGAAGATGAATATGAAAAAAACAAAACCAAAAAAACTGTTGACTGTTCTGCTGACCTTGTACCTGGCACTATCCATTGTGCCGATTACAGCATATGCCGGTGTAACAGATGTGACCGGAGGCAGTACCACTAACACCTATAGCCATTTCTATCACACAAAGGTTGAAACAACTGCGCAGGTCATCATTAAAGATGCAGACGGCAATGTGGCAGAAACAACAGAAGTGACCAAATCAGGGGATTTCGTTGAAGGCAATGTTAGCGATGATGCGGTGCAGGCAGAAATCAAAAGAATTGATGATGAAATCATTGCACAATTTTCTTCACGAGGAAATATTACCACTGAAAACCGTAATAGCACATTTATGTTTGATCATTTTGAGAGTAGTAATATTATTACACCAGATGGCGATATACTCGTCGGCGATCAGGATGCTCTTGAAAACGCAGCTTCCGGAAGTGTGAATAAGAATCTTGTTGTTCATGAATATCAAGTGTATCAGACAACCTATGACCTGATTGTGCAAGCTATTGATGGAGGTTCTCAGGACGAAGCAACTATAAATAACGCCTACATTGAGAATGTAAAATTCGCTTATCGTTCGGGTGACGCTCCGCAGGCAACCGCCGAGGTATATAATGCCGATGCCGATAAATATGAAATCGCTTATGAATGCTGGGAGGAAATGGAGAACGGAGAGCCGGTTGCGTTCTGGTATTCTGATGAAAGCAAATATACGCCTTCCATGAAAAAGATTACTCAGTTTGAAGAGGGTAAAACCTATATGTACTCCATCGAGCTGAGAGAGAAAAACGGATATACCTTTGCGGATAATTGCTCCGTTACGATAAACGGGAACCCGATATCGGCAACCGCCAATGCAGTTAAAACCGTGGATGGCTTGTTTATTATGAATGTTGAAACAATTTGCCCGGAAGCAACCAAGGAAATCTCCGTGATTGAAATCAATAACGCAACCTTGACCTTTAAGGACGGCGATAAACCTGTCTTTACCGGAACGGTGCCTGAAAACGATCAGTATGCATTCCGTTGCGAGTGGTGGAGCTTAGACGAGAATACCGGCATAGTTTCCACAGAGCCGGAGTGGGGCGGCGACATTTATAAAAACAAGATCACCGCTTTTGAGGCAGGAAAGACCTATCACTATGGTGTATATGTGACTGCATATACTGCCGACATCTCTCCCGATGCCAAACTAAAGATTAACGGTCGGGAAGTGAAGTACACTCGCATAGGCGATGAAAGTGACACCCAGAGTTTCTGGGTTGAAACTGACCTTACTATGACTCCTGCCGCAGACGGACATACACACAAGTACGGTACGGAATGGAAGTATGATGAAACGAATCATTGGCACGAATGTGAGTGCGGCAACAAGGCTGACATAACGGCTCACAACTTTAAATGGATTATTGACAAGGAAGCCACGGCTACCGAAAAAGGCTCAAAGCATGAGGAATGCACCGTCTGCGGTTACAAAAAAGCTGCCGTTGATATTCCTGCAATCGGTTTTGGAAGCAGTTCGGATGACGAAGCAAATAAGCCGACAAACACCGTTTCTTCCGAAAGCAGTTCTGCTGACCAAACAAACAAACCGATAAATACAGCCTCACCGAAAACAGGCAATACCGATAATATGATTTTGTGGATTGTCTTACTGATTGCCGGCGGCGGTGCATTCATTACCGCAACGGCTGTTGACAGAAAGAAAAAGTAAAACAAATAACAGAAGAGATTAAACTATAAGGCGGCTATCGAAAACGATAGTCGCCTTGTCTTTTTGCAAAATTCATTTTTAATTTGCGTTTGTTGTTACCTGAGTTGCGTTTGCCACATAGCTTTCATACTCGTCAATGCCCCAGTTTTCTTTTACTTCATCAGAGATAGGAAAGGTGCGAAACAGCATTGTACTGCGTTCACTGTCTGCCTTATCCTCATTGGTGCTGAGAGCATAGACATTGCCGTTGTACCACAGCTCATTTGTATTTTCAAAGGTTGTAAGATAGAAAATATCCTGAATTGTATCAACCTTATTAATGCCCATTCCGCTTACTGCGGCAGCCATTACGGCACTTTTCATCAGGATTGTATCGCTGTTATTTTTCTCGTTTTCAATCGAAACAAAGTTGCTCATTGTTGTTCCGAGACCGATATTCATAATATAATTTGTCTTTGTTTCAACAGAGGCTGTGAAGTTGATTTTATCGGCATTGTAGTAATAATACTGATACTCCGTTCCGTTTGCGTCATTCTGAGGACTGCCGAGCATTTTCCAACCCTTTGGATTAATCATATCAAGATTACCCGCCTCTTTGAGCATTTCGTTGTAATTATATGTAAATTCTTCAAGAGTGATTGCGTAGCACATTCCGTTTACATTTTCACTTTCTTTGCGAATGTTCGGATTTTCTGTTACCTTTGCCTCATCAAGAGTAGAAAATTTATCGGGCGCATCTACTACACCGGAAACATCGGCATTCTTCTTGTCAGAACAGCCGAAAAGTGAAAGCATGAGGATTGCCGCTACAATCAGAACTAAAGATTTTTTCATCAAATCACCAGATTTTCATATGTGTCAAAAACTCCACTTAAAAAAGTGGAGTTTTTTTATTTTTATCAATTATTCTTCCGTATTTTCTTCGGTTGAATCAGAAGTTTCACCCTCGTTATTTTCGGAAACTTCTTCTGCAACTGCTTCTGACGTTTCGCCGTTTTCTGCGTTATCTTCGCTCTCGGCTGATTCATCATCTTCACCGTCAATGTGGGGAACACGGGCGATTGTTACAACCTTGTCGTCACCGTTTACTTTCATTACGGTTACACCCTTTGAAGGACGGGCGCAAACACGAATTGATTCGGCGGCAATTCTGATAATAATGCCTTCTTCCGAGATGATAATAATATCATCGTCAATGTTAACCACCTTGATAGCGGCAACATCGCCGTATTTTTCCGTGTGGTAGTTGGTAAGACCTTTACCGCCACGGCTCTGAACACGGTAATCATCGGGACTTGAAAGTCTGCCGTAGCCTGTTTCGGAAACTGTGAGAACAAGACCGCCCTCACGGACAACACTCATTCCGACTACGCAGTCGCCCTCTTTGAGAGACATTGCCTTAACACCTCGAGCCTGTCTGCCCATTGCACGAATGTCGGTTTCGTTAAAGCGGATAGCCATACCTTTCTTGGTAGCGATAATAACCTGACTGTTACCGTCGGTCATTCTTACCCACGCAAGTTCGTCACCCTCGTTAAGTTCAAGAGCGATAAGACCGCCCTTTCTTGAGGTATTGTATGCATTGAGTTCAATACGCTTGATAATGCCCTGACGGGTGACCATAACAAGGTATTTTTCCTCGTCAAATTCAGGCACTCTTATCATTGAGGTTACCTTTTCGTCGGGTGAAATCGGAATCAGATTTGCAATATTCACACCCTTTGACTGACGGCTTCCCTCGGGAACTTCATAGCATTTAAGGCGATAAACTCTGCCCTTGTCGGTAAAGAACAGAACATAATCGTGTGAATTTATTACGAACATTTCAGCCGCAATATCTTCTTCACGGCGTGACATACCCGATACACCGCGACCTCCTCTGCGCTGAATTTTGTAGGTATCAGCAGAAAGACGCTTTACATATCCAAACTGTGTAAGTGTAAGAACGCACTCCTCCTGCGGAATAAGATCCTCAATATCAACCTCACCGCTGACAGCACAAATTTCTGTTCTTCTCGGGTCGGCATATTTATTACGAATCTGCATAATTTCTTCTTTTACGATTTCAAGCTGTCTTGGCTCGCTTGCAAGAATTTCGAGATATTCTTCAATCTTTGCGTGGAGGGCTGCAATTTCATCCTCAATCTTAGTCTGCTCCATATTTGTGAGCTGTCCAAGACGCATTTGAACGATAGCCTGAGCCTGAACATCATCAAGACCGAAACGCTCCATAAGACCTGCTTTTGCGCTTACAGTATCCTTGCTGTTTCTGATAATTTTGATTACCTCGTCAATGAAGTCAAGAGCAATCTTCAAGCCCTCAAGAATGTGAGCTCTGTCACGGGCTTTTTTGAGGTCAAAATCAGTACGGCGGCGAATAACCTCAGCCTGAAATTCAATATAGCATTGGAGCATTTCCTTGAGTGAAAGAATTTTAGGCTCGCCGTCAACGATAGAAAGCATAATTGCACCGAAGGTTGTCTGCAACTGTGTGTATGAGAACAGCTGGTTAAGAACAATCTGAGGTGAGGCATCTCTCTTGATATCAATTTCAATGTGCATACCCTTACGGTCGGAATGATCCTCGATATTTGAAATACCCTCAATTCTCTTATCCTTTACGAGGTCGGCAATGTTTTCAATAAGTCTTGCTTTGTTGACCTTGTACGGAAGCTCCGTAACGATAATTTTATATCTGCCGTTTTTAGCTTCGATAATTTCAGTCTTGGCTCTTACGGTGATTTTTCCTCGACCTGTTGCATAGGCGGCACGAATACCGCTTCTGCCCATGATAATACCGCCTGTCGGAAAGTCGGGTCCGGGCATACACTCCATAATCTCTGCAAGCTCGGCATCGGGATTGTCAATGAGAGTGCAAACTGCATCAATTGTTTCACCGAGGTTATGCGGAGGAATTTCGGTTGCCATACCAACGGCAATACCACTTGAACCGTTTACGAGAAGGTTTGGAAAACGGCTTGGAAGAACAGTCGGTTCTTTAAGACGGTCATCATAGTTTGACATAAAGTCAACCGTGTTTTTCTCGATATCCGTGAGCATTTCAAGAGAAATTTTACTCATTCTTGCCTCTGTATAACGGTAAGCGGCAGGCGGATCACCGTCCACCGAACCGAAGTTACCGTGACCGTCAACAAGCATATATCTCATGGAAAAATCCTGTGCAAGACGAACCATTGCGTCATAAACCGAGGCGTCACCGTGAGGGTGATACGAACCAAGCACCTGACCTACCGTGTCGGCACACTTGTGGTACGGCTTTGACGGATCAAGACCGATTTGATTCATTGTATAGAGTATTCTTCTGTGAACAGGTTTCAAACCGTCTCTGACATCGGGCAACGCACGGGAAACAATAACGCTCATGGAGTAGTCCAAAAAGCTTTTTCTCATTTCATTTTGCAGATCGACATCAATAATTCTCGAATTCTTGTTCTGATTCTGTTCGTTATCCATATTCTTTCCTCGCTTTTCAAGCTCTTGTTACTGTCTGTTCAATAATTTATAATAATGTTATTTTGCGTTTTTCTGGGGGTGGTTTAGTGTGTGATTTTGTTTCAGTAGGGGCGTTCATTGGACGCCCGCCTTGATGAAACGATTTGTTTTACACATATTTTTTGATGTGATGAAAAGTGTTTATGAATTTTGTAGCGGCAAACCGTGTTCGCCATTCATTTTGCTTAAAAAAGCAAAATGATTAAACAACATTTTTTATTTAACATCATTACCAATTTAAACAAATCATTTGTATCGCCAAGTAGGTTTTGCAATTGTTTTGATTTTGTGCCTTTATTCAATTCGTGTTTACACACGAATTGATTGGCGATCACTGATCGCCGCTACAGTATGGCAATACATTTGCGGCATTTATAAAATCACATTTTCGGCATATTTTGTACTGTTACTTGCGGGCGGCCAATGACCTCCCGTCTGAAATATAGTCGCAATGCGTTGCACATAAATGTGCCGCCTTTTGCTCGTTATTTCAGACAGCGCTTTGCTCCCTTTTTCCGCCACCGGCGGCGGTCGCAAGGCTACCCCTACTAACCCGTTAAAACGAATTTCACTGATAAATAAATTTAAAAAATTTAATATCAAAAGTGTTTTACTGCGGCTGAAATATCTTCGTAGAGTTTCGGAAAGCGTTTTTTGATGCTTGTGGGACGGAATGTTTTGGAATCTACAAAACCGTGTTCGGTTGTACCATAGCCAAGTTCGGTTTCCGAACCGTCCTTTTCAATACGCTTTACCGTGTATGTAAAAATAATTCTTGCGGCTGTGATAGTCTGCACCCAAGTGCGGATAATCAGCTCGTCCTCATAAAAAGCAGGATTTCCGAAATGACAACTCAGGTTCAAAAGGGGAGTCATTACACCTGCATTTTCCATGTCTGTGTAGCTGATTCCGAACATTTTGATATAGTCATTTCTTGCTATTTCGTACCAAATCGGATAATTTGAGTGGTGTACAATTCCCATTCTATCCGTTTCTGCGTAACGAACTGTAACTTTTGTTCTTGCGTGCATAAAATCACCCCGTTTTTAAAATTTTAGTTTATCGTAATATATCAGACATCGAGATTTTGTACATACTTTGCATTTTTCTCAATGAAATCTCTTCTCGGCTCAACCTTGTCACCCATAAGAATTGTGAAGGTTTCGTCTGCCTGTTCTGCATCGCTGAGATCAACACGGAGCATAAGTCTTGTTTCGGGATTCATTGTTGTTTCCCAAAGCTGTTCGGAGTCCATCTCACCAAGACCTTTGTATCGCTGAACTTCGGTTTTACCCTCAATTTGAGCCAGAATTTGGTCACGCTCAAGGTCCGAATACGCATATTTATGCTCTTTGCCCTTTGAAATCCTAAAGAGAGGCGGCTGGGCAATGTAAACATGGCCCTCTTCGATAAGTGGACGCATATATCTGAAAAAGAAAGTTAAAAGAAGGGTTCTGATGTGCGAACCGTCAACATCGGCATCCGCCATAATGATAACCTTGTCGTATCTGAGCTTTGCAATATCAAATTCATCACCTATGCCTGTGCCGAGCGCAGTGATAACGGGCATAAGCTTGTCATTTCCGTAAACTCTGTCAATTCTTGCTTTTTCAACATTGAGCATTTTACCCCAAAGAGGGAGAATAGCCTGAATTCTTCTGTCACGGCCGCCCTTTGCTGAACCGCCCGCAGAATCACCCTCGACTATGAAAATTTCTGTTTCGCTGCTGTCTTTTGACTGGCAGTCGGCAAGCTTACCCGGAAGCTGTGCGGAGTCAAGCGGAGATTTTCTTCTTGCATTTTCCCTTGCTTTTCTTGCAGCCTCTCTTGCTCTTGATGACGCAAGCGCCTTTTCAAAAATTACCTTTGCAACAGCAGGATTTTCTTCGAGATAAACAGAAAGCTTATCCCTCATAAGGCGGTCAACCATTGCTCTTACCTCGGTATTACCGAGTTTTGCCTTGGTCTGTCCTTCAAACTGAGCCTCTTTGAGCTTTACACTGACAATTGCGGTAAGTCCTTCACGGACATCTTCACCGCTGAGGTTCTTATCATTGTCCTTCAATTTTCCGAACTTTCTTGCATAGTCATTCATAACATAGGTGAGTGCTCTTTTGAAGCCTTCTTCATGAGTACCGCCGTCGGTTGTATGAATATTGTTTGCAAAAGTGAGCAGATTTTCGTTGTAGCTTTCGTTGTACTGGAGTGCAATTTCAACCGCAATCGTGTCATCTGCGTTTCTTGACGCAAAGTAAATTACATCGGGATGAATAACTTCAAGAGAACGCTTTTTGTGAATATACTCAACAAAGCTCTTGATACCGCCCTCATAGACAAAGTTATTCTGAATAATATTTTCAAGGTCACGCTCGTCACGAAGCTCAATGTGAACACCTGCATTGAGAAATGCCTGTTCACGAAGTCTTCTTTCCAAAACGCTGTAATCGTAAACCGTGGTTTCTTTAAAAATTTCGGGGTCGGCTTTAAAGCGTACTTCCGTACCCTTAACATCAGACTTGCCGATTTTTTGAAGGTCGGTTACAATCTTTCCTCTTTCATAACGCTGGAAGTAAACATCCTCGCCGTCACAAACCTTGACTTCGAGCCACTCGGAAAGTGCGTTTACAACAGACGCACCTACGCCGTGCAAACCACCCGAAACCTTGTAACCGCCTCCGCCGAATTTTCCGCCGGCGTGGAGAACTGTGAATACAACCGTTACGGCAGGGAGTCCTGTTTTGCTGTTCACTCCGACAGGAATACCACGGCCGTTATCGGTTACTCTGATTATATCGCCCTTTTCGATTACAACATCAATTTTTGTACAATAACCTGCAAGTGCTTCGTCAATTGAGTTATCTACAATTTCGTAAACAAGGTGATGAAGTCCTCTTGGTCCTGTTGACCCGATGTACATGCCGGGACGCTTTCTTACAGCCTCAAGTCCTTCAAGAACCTGAATTTCATCTGCGCCGTATTCCTGTTCAACCTTTGAAAGCTCCATACCCTCGGATTCGCCGTCAAATTCAACCAATTTTTCAGCCTCAATCTCTTTTTCGTAGGCTTCATCAATGGCTTCCTCGTTTATATTTTCGTTGGTTTCATCAATATTTTCATTCATATTTTCGTTGTTTTCAAGATTATCCAAAACACTTACCTCCGTTTATTCGATGAACGAACAGCGTTTTTGTTCGTTTGTTTTTTCTGCTGCTTTTTTGATATTTGAATATTTTCGCTTTTTTGAGCGTCTGCTCCGAATTTTCTGAATTTTGTAAAAAACGGCACAAAAAGCAGAAAAAACAGTATAAGTACGATATTTGTAATCATCAACGCTATCACATTTGTGCCTGAAAAAGCCGTCATTTCAAAGATATTGACGAAAATTCCTATCACAACTGCAATCAAAAATAAAATCCAAAGTCCCGAAAATGAGGTTTTGAACTGCTTTTTGCAGTGATAGCAGGTGTGAATTTTTGTATTTAAGCTCTTCCTTGCGTCACCGTAACGATAAATTGCGTGACAATGCGGGCATACGGGCAGTCTGAACACAATATCACCCGTTAAAACTTTCTGTTCACGGAATAACGGTTGCCGTCATCCGTTTTTTTATTTTCCGAAGCTTCCTCGGAATTTATGTAGTGTCTGCTTCTGTTCACCGTATGGTGCTGGGGCATTTCGGAGTGAATCTTTTTGAGTGTTGCTCCGCTTGACGCATGATTCTCACTTGTATTATTAATCACGGAAACATAGTCCTGCTTTTTAAAGGATGATGAATCGGAAGAAATCTCATTTGAATCAAGTCTTTGTCTTGCGGCATTTCTTTCGGCTCTGATTTTGTTAAATACATCCGTGTTAATTTCAAAATTATCATCGGTATCATTCTGCTGAGGAGTGATACTCGGAAAAGTATAGTTTTCATCCTCGTCAAGTTCCGAGGTAAGAAGATTGTCTGAATAAGCGATGCCTGCTTTTTTTGCCTCCATAGACTTACGGTATTTCTTGTACGGCTCATAGTGAACGAAGTTCGGTGAAGCTGCCGTAAAAATTATAAGCGGAATCGCAACGAGTAAAATTCCGAGAGGATTGCTCACAAGACCTGCAAGAATCCAACCTGCCATTATTGCAAGAGAAATTACCACAGCAACAATAAAAAACAAAATTACCTTCTTATCAACTGCAACCTTGCTCTCTTTTCCGCACTTTTGGCAGATATATTCTGCTTTTCTTCTGCTTGCAAACGATGAGGTATATGAAATTCTTCTTCCGCAGTAGGGGCATTTTCTCATTTTCATACACAGAACTCCTTTTTATATCCGTATCAACGATACATAAGCTCCTTATAGGGAGATTGACTTCTTTTTATGAGTGTTTTTGATGAAAGCTGGCTGATATAAACGGTAATTTTGCCGTTCTTTTCACAGACAACAAAGGATTTCGGCAATTCAAACGAAACATTTACAACTCTGCCTCTTTTTTCGGCAGCAGTAAGGTAATCCCTTGTCTTTTTTGACACGGTACACTCGTCCATATCAAAAATTCCGATAACCGTTTCGGTTGTGATAACGGTGTCCTGTCCGAGATGAAGATACATCAGCTCACCTCTCCGTTGTTCAGCAGAAAGATTTTTCCGTCTTTAAGCTGTTCTTTATTTGACTTTTCACAGCAGGTAATAAACACCTGACATCCATGAAGTTCGTTGAGTAAAAAATCCTGTCTTTTTGCATCAAGCTCAGAAAGCACATCGTCAAGCAGAATAACGGGTTCTTCGCCCATTCTTTCACGCAATACAGACGCCTCGGCAAGCTTCAGCGACAGAACCGCACTTCGCTGTTGTCCCTGAGATGCAAAAGCTCTGGCATTTTTACCGTTTATTATTATTTCAATATCATCACGATGAGGACCGTAATTTGTAAAACCCGTCCTTATATCGTCACTCTTGTGTTTTTCAAGCTTACACTTGAGTTTTTCATAAATTTCACCGACCGTATCATTCTCGGAGGCTTCATATCCCGACATATAACGGATTTTCAGCTCTTCTTTGCCTTTTGAAATTCCGTTATGATACTCAACGGCACGGTCGGAAAGCATTTTTACATAGTCGATTCTGTTTTTTACAAGCACTGCGCCGCTTTTCAAAAGCGGTTCATCCCATACGGGAAGTGTGTCCGCAAGTGACGGTCGCCTGTAAATGTCTTTCAAAAGCGAATTTCGTTGATTGAGAATCCTGTTGTATTTTGAGAGAACAACCGCATTTTTAAGCTTTTCACGACAGATTGCGCTGTCAATAAATTTTCTCCGCTCACCCGGACCTCTTTTTATAAGGCTGAGGTGTTCGGGAGAAAATACAACGGCGCAAAACCGTTCAATCAGTGCGGCGGCTGAATTTTTCTGCACACCATTGATTTCAACGGACTTTTTTCCGCCCCTGAAAAGAATTTTTGCTGTTTGCTCACGCTCCTGACCGAGAAAACGCATTTCAATCCTCGCAAAATTCTCATCCCAATTGATAATTTCGCTGTCCTTTGAACCTCTGAAGCTGTGACCTCCGCAAAAAAACCACAGTGCCTCAAGCAAATTTGTCTTTCCCTGAGCATTGTCACCGTAAATTATATTTACTCCGTCACAAGGAGTGATTATATTGTCCTTTAAATTTCTGTAATTTTCAAATTTAAGAGCAATTACCTTCACTTACTTCATCAATCCCAAAGTTATTCAACGATTATTTCAAGACCGTCAAACACAGCCGTGTCGCCGACACGCATTTTTTTGCCTCTCATTGTGCAGATCTCACCGTTTACGGTAACATCTCCGTTCTGAATTACAACTTTTGCCTGTCCGCCGGTTTCAACCGCACCGCCGAGTTTAAGTAAATCCTGCAATTTTATGTATTCGCTGTCAATTTTAATTTTCTCAGTTTTCATTTGCCAACCTCATCGGAACAACTATGCTCAGATAGCTGTCACCCTTAACGGGTTTTACAATCATCGCCGTAAGTGAACCGTTGAGAATAAGCTTAATCTCATCGGTATCGGCATTTTTCAAAGCGTCAAGAAGGTATCTGTTGTTAAAACCGATTTCAACCGACTCTCCGATGATAGGAACAGAGATTACATCATTGGCTCTGCCTACTGCGGATGTGCATGAAAGTTTAATTTCATCATCCGAAAAAATGCATCTTACCGGGCTTTGGATTCTATCGTTGTTCAAAAGCGACATTCTTTCAACTGCATCAATAATTGTTCTCGTATTGATAACTACCTCAGTTTTTGTCTCTTTCGGAATTGCAGACTTGTATTCTATGAATGTGCCCTCGATAAGACGGGAGATAATTCTGTAATTTTTGATTTTGAATGTGATATGTCGCTGACCGATGATAATTTCCGTATTTTCTTCGTCATCGGTGAGGAGTTTAAGCACCTCATGCTGAGTTTTTCCCGGAACAACAAAACGGTTTTTGCTTTCGCTGTCTACATTTTCACTGCGAATTGCCATTCTGTAACCGTCAATGGCAATAATTTTGAATATACCGTCCTCAATTTCATAAAGTGAACCTGTGTAAATAGGCTTTGCCGTGTTTTCGCTTACTGCGTAGACTGTCTGTCTGATCATATCACGCAGAATTTTTGCGTTGAGAGTGATTCTGTCAGTCTGTTCAAATGACGGAAGGTCGGGATATTCAACAGATGACATACCGACAATCTGATAATTAACCTTTCCGCAGGCAATGTATGTAACCATACGTTCATCGGTTTCGATAAAGACAATCTCTTCGGGAAGTCGGCGTACAATATCAAGAAACAGCTTTGCGCTTACGACAATTTCGCCTTCTTCTTTGATTGTTGCCTCAATATCGGTTGTTATACCGATTTCGAGGTTGTAACCTGAAATATTCAGTGTGTTACCGTATGCTTTTATAAGAACGCCTTCAAGTGCAGGAATTGATGCCTTTGTTGACACAGCTCTTGACACATTGGATATGGCTGTTGCCAAATCGGAGCGCAAACATGAAATTTTCATCGGGTGCATTCTCTCCTGTCTTTTTATTAATATTTTTATTGTAGTAGTAGTAGGGGATGTCAAAATGTCAAAAAGCGGTGAGATTCCGCATTGACACTGAAAAAAAGCATAAACAAAAGATTTTTTCGATTTGTTTGCTTTTGTTGACAAAAATATTTTTTAGTAAATTTTTCAACATCGGGTTGAAGAATGTTTATGGAATGTTGAAAAATATGTTAAATAATTCAGCCTATCTGTCACGGATATTTTTGATGGTATCGTCAATGATTTCTTTGACCTTTCTGTCCTTTTCCATCATCTTCTGAACCTTCTGAATTGTATATATAATGGTGGAATAATGACGGTTGCCGAATTCTTCACCGATTGCAACCATTGAAAGCGTTGTAAGCTCTCGTGTAACATATATTGCAATATGTCTTGCGTTGCTGATATTGGCACTGCGGTTTTTCTGTGAACGAATTTCGTCTGCCGAAACGCCGTAGGTTCTTGCAACCTCGTCAATAATGCGTTCAACGGTAACTTCGGGCGGAGCGTCATTGTTGAGAATGTCGGAAATTATGCCCTGAACCGAATTAATTGTCGGTTTTTCACCGTCAAGGTAGTATTTGGCTTTGATTTTTTTTACTGTTCCCTCAAGCTGACGGATATTTGCCTTGATTTTAGATGCAACATACTCGCAGACTTCGTCCGAAATTTCAACTCCGTCAAGCTCTGCCTTTCTTTTTATAATGGCAATTCTTGTTTCAAGATCCGGAGGCTGGATATCTGCAATAAGATCCTGCTCAAATCTTGAACGCAAACGATCCTCAAGAGTTTTGATTTCCTTAGGAGGACGGTCTGATGTGAGAACAATCTGTTTTCTTGCGTCATAAAGTGCGTTAAAGGTATGGAAAAATTCTTCCTGCGTACTTTCTTTACCGCCGATAAACTGAACATCGTCCACAAGCAGAATATCCGCCTGTCTGTATTTTTGTCTGAATTCATTCATCTTGGCAAGACGGAGCGACTCAACAAGCTCAACGGTAAAATCGTCGCCTTTTATGTAACAGATAACCTTTGACGGATCGTTTTTCTTGATTTCATTGCCGATTGCATACAAAAGGTGAGTCTTGCCGAGTCCCGAGTTTCCGTAAAGAAAGAGGGGGTTGTAGGCATGTGACGGATTTGTTGCAACTGCAAGACAGGCTGCATGAGCAAACTTATTTGACGAGCCGACAATAAATGTGTCAAAGGTGTATTCGTAAGAACTGCTGTCGGGGCTTTGCAAAAGAGGAGCGGTTGCCGCCGATGTTGTGATTGATGCCGCCGCAGACGGCTTTGATTTTTTCGGCGCATTTGCCGGTGTGCGGAACTCAATATTGAACTTTGTTCCGAAAATCTCTTCAAATCCCTCATTGAGAAGCGACATATAGCATCTCCTCAATGTTTGGGCGTGAAAGTCATTTGGCACAAGCAGATAAGCGGTTCCGTTGTCAAAGTCAAGGTCAACGGGCTGAATTCTGCTGATCCATGTATTGTAGGCGATGTCGGTAATTTTAGATTTACAGTAATCGCTTATAACTTTCCATGCGTCTTCAAAGGAGTCCATTAATTTAATCTTTCCCTTCCACGGTGCAACACACTGCACCCATTTTCCATAATTATCCCATTTTGATAAAATACCATTCTGCTTTATTATAACGCAACAAATTTAAAATTGCAATTACAAAAAGCCATTTGTAATTTATTGTAATTTATACTTTATTATTATTAAAGTGCGCAAACAGGGTGCAAATTTTACAATAATTCGGATATATAGTGTGTGTTAAATTCTGCGTTGCAATATATTGTATTTACCGATAAAGAAAAATAATTTGCTGCTGTTTTTCAAAATCAAAAGAAAATTTTAAATTTCATTTTAGAAAATAAAAAAATAAAAATTTTTGTTGACTACGGGCTGAAATTAAGATATAATGCTATATTGCAAGGTTATATTTTGAAGGGAGGGTTTTCATTATGTTGAGAACTTATCAGCCTAAGAAGCTCCACAGAAAAAAGGAGCACGGCTTCAGAAAGAGAATGTCTACATCTAACGGCAAGAAAGTTTTAGCCAGAAGAAGAGCTAAAGGTAGAAAAAGGTTGTCTTATTAAAGAGAAGACCACTTTTAACCGGTGGTCTTTCTTTTTTAATGCACCTGTTTGCAAGGTGGTAAATTTATGAGTGAATATATCACTTTGAAGGATAACAGGGATTTTTCCGGACTTTACAGACGGGGAAAATCCTTTGTTGGTCCTGTTTTGGTAACTTATGTGTTAAAGAATAAATCCGATAACCTGCGTTTTGGAATAACCACCGGCAAAAAAATCGGAAAAGCCGTAAGGCGCACAAGGTCAAGGAGGGTAATAAGAGAGGCTTATTACAAACTTTATCCCGATATAAAAAAAGGATATGACTTTGTTTTTGTTGCCAGAGGTAAAACACCCTATGTTAAAAGCACTGTTGTTTACAAGGAAATGAAAAAACAGCTTTCGCTTGCAGGTGTTCTTAAAGAGGGATAGTTTTATGAAACGAATTCTTCTGGCAATTATAAGGTTTTACCGGACCTCAGTTTCTCCGTTGACGGCAAGTCATTGTAAATACATTCCGACTTGTTCGCAATACGGTATTGAGGCAATTGAAAGGTTTGGTGCACTCAAGGGCACAGCGCTTACCGTTTGGCGTATTCTGCGCTGCAATCCGTTTTCAAAGGGCGGGTATGATCCCGTTCCGGAAAAAAAGCCAAAGAGTAAGAAATTAAAGTGAGGTAACCGTATGCAGATCTTTGGTTTTCTTGGAAGCTTGCTCGGCTATGTGCTGTGGGGAGCTTTCTATCTGCTTAAAGATTTCGGACTGTCAATTATCGTCTTTACAATTATTGTAAGACTTTGTATGTTTCCTTTTACAATCAAACAGCAAAAATCAATGGCAGGTACCGCAAGACTTTCCAAAAAACAAAAGGAAATTCAGGAAAAATATAAAAATAACAGACAAAAGGCACAGGAAGAAATATATAAGCTCTATGAAAAAGAGGGCGTAAAGCCGACAGGCGGCTGTCTTACGATGATTGTTCCGTTCCTTGTTCTTTTCGGAGTATTCTACGCTGTTGCATATCCGCTTACAAACACACTTCATATCGACAGCGCAAAGGTAACCGAAGCTCTTAACTATGTAAATACAATTCCCGGATATACTGCGGCGTCGGGCGCAACCAATGCCACATATCAGGAAATTTATTTTTTGAAGGATTTCAGCTGTTTCCAAAATATTGACGCTATTCAGCAGATTTTTTCTGCCGACCAGCTCAATACAATCACTATGTTTGAAAAGGGATTTAATACATTCGGTATGAACCTTTTCGCAATTCCGCAGGACTACGGTCTTTGGAGTCCGATGATTCTTTTCCCTGTAATATGTTTTGCATCAAATGTACTTACACAGTTTATCACAATGAGAATCAACGGAAAGAACAATCCTATGCAGCAACAGCAGGGCTGTATGAAGGTTATGATGTATGCAATGCCGCTTTTCTCGGCATATATCGCCTACATTGTTCCGTCAGCCGTTGCATTTTACTGGATTGTATCTTCACTCGTAAGCCTTGTTCAGTCGGTTATCGTGGGCAAGCTTTTCAGCCCTCAGAGAATGACAGCAACATCCGAAGCAAGACACGCCGCTCTTATGTTTGAGCAGGAGGCTCTTGTTCAGTATAACTATGTTCCGCACGGTCTTTCAGAGAGTGCAGAAGAAAATACAAATTCCAAAAAGAAGAAAAAGAAGTAGAAGTTTGAAATCAGGTGATATTGTGATTAAAGAAGCTATCGGCATTGGCGATAACGAAGTTGACGCATTAAACAATGCAAAAAAGCAGCTTGGTCTTGACGAAAATGCAGAGGTTGATTTTGAGGTTATCCAGAGAGCCGAAAAGAAAAAGTTCGGTCTTTTCGGAGGTCAGCCTGCAAAGGTTAGGGTTACTCTCAAAGAAACTCCTGCAGAAAAAGCTGAACAGTTTTTGAGAGATGTTCTCGACAACATGAAGCTTGAAAGCGTTGTGATAGAGAAGAAAGAAATTGAAGGCGGTATCGAGTTCAATCTTTCGGGTGAGGATGTCGGTTTTGTAATCGGCAGAAGAGGTGAAACACTTGACTCACTTCAGTACCTTACCAGCCTTGTTGCCAACCACTCTGACAACAGCTATTTTAAGGTAACTATTGATACGGGAAACTACAGAGAAAAGAGAGAAAAGACTCTTGAAATTCTCGGTAGAAAGCTTGCTTTCAAAGCTGTTAAAACAGGCAGAAAGACAAATCTTGAGCCAATGAATCCTTATGAGAGAAGAATTATTCACACTTCTGTTCAGAAGGTAAACGGTGCTATTTCATGGAGCGAAGGCGAAAACGCAAACCGCCATGTTGTTATCGGTCCTGATCCAAAGGCAAAGCCCGTTCGCAGAAACGGCGGTTATAACAACAGAGGCAGAGGCGGCAGACGCCCATACAGCGCAAACCGTTCCGAGCATAACACTCCCGCAAATCCTGACAGAAAGCCCCTTAACGAGGGCGGTGCAACAGGTCTTTACGGAAGAATAGACAAATAATTACAGGGCGGTTTTTAACCGCCCTTTTTTCTTGGTGATTTTATGAATTACGATACAGTTGCCGCAATAAGTACCGCTCAGGGCGAGGGCGGTATCGGCGTTATTAGAATTTCGGGTGACGATGCACTTCGGATTGCCGACAAAATTTTCAACTCCGTTTCGGGTAAAAGGGTTACTGAGATGAAAGGCTATACGGCATCGTTCGGAAAAATTTCAGAAAACGGTGAAGATATTGACGAGGCGGTTGCACTTGTTTTTAAGGCGCCTCACAGCTATACCGGTGAAGATGTTGTTGAGCTTTCGTGCCACGGCGGACTTTACATTACAAAAAGAGTTCTGCGTGCTGTTCTCAATGCCGGCGCCGTTCCGGCTCAGGCAGGAGAATTTACAAAGCGAGCATTTCTAAACGGCAAAATTGACCTCACCGAAGCAGAGGCTGTAATTGATATTATAAGCGCTAAAAGCAGGGGTGCGGCAAGGTCTGCTCTTTGTGTAAAAGAGGGTGCTTTGCGTAAGAAAATTGACGGTGTAAAAAATGACCTTCTCTCAATGGCGGCTCACCTTTCTGCGTGGGCAGATTATCCCGAGGAGGATATTGCCGAGGTTACGGCTGATTCCGTAATTGAAACCTGTGACAATGCAATCAAGTGTTTTAAGTCCTTACTTGACAGCTATGACTGCGGTCAGGCGGTAAAAAAAGGCATTGATACCGTAATTGCCGGCAGACCGAATGTAGGAAAAAGTACACTTATGAATTTGCTTTCGGGATATGAAAAGAGTATTGTAACCGATATTCCCGGAACTACGAGAGATATTGTTGAAGATACGGTAACTGTGGGCGATGTTGTTCTGAATCTCAGCGATACGGCAGGACTTCGTGATACTGAGGATACTGTTGAGAAAATCGGTGTTGACAGAGCGAGAAAAAGACTTGAGCAATGCGGTCTTTTGCTTGCTGTTTTTGATAACAGCAGAGAGCTTGACGAGGACGATTATGCACTCATTGAGTCTGCAAAGCTTGTGCCTTCAATTGCCGTAATTAATAAGACTGATCTTGATAGTAAGCTTGATATAGAATATATCAGTAAAAATATAAAATATATAGTATATATATCTGCAATCAGTGGTGACGGCAGAGATGAATTAACAAAGGCTGTTGAAAAAATTGCAGGAACTCAAAACTTTAATCCGAGTGAAGGCGTTCTCTCAAATGAAAGACAGCGAATTGCCGTTAAAAATGCACTTGATTCGGTTGTTGAGGCAATGAACGCACTTAAATGCGGTATGACATTTGACGCAGTAACAGTTTCAATTGAGGATGCAATTTCACACTTACTTGAATTAACTGGTGAGAGAACAAGTGATGAGGTTGTGGATAGGGTGTTTCATAACTTCTGCGTAGGAAAATAGGTGATATTATGAATTATTTTGCAGGTGAATATGATGTTGCAGTAGTCGGTGCAGGTCACGCAGGAATCGAGGCGGCTCTTGCGGCGGCAAGGCTTGGCTGTAAAACTGCAATATTTACCATAAATATGGATGCGGTCGGAAACTGTCCCTGCAATCCGTCAATCGGAGGAACGGCAAAAGGACATCTCGTCCGTGAGATTGACGCACTCGGCGGTGAAATGGGCAAGACTGCCGATGAATGTTTTTTGCAGTCCAGAATGCTTAACAGGGGAAAAGGTCCGGCTGTTCATTCGCTGAGAGCACAGATTGACAGAAGAAAATATTCTTCCGTTATGAAACATAAGATTGAATTACAGAAAAATCTCGACCTTCGTCAGGCTGAAATTACGGATATTGAAAAGACGGAGGGCGGTTATAATCTTACTACAAGAATGCTTGCCGTTTTTAAGTGCAAGACCGTTATTATTGCAACGGGTACATATCTCGGCGGAAGAATTTTTGTCGGTGAGGTTTCATATGAAAGCGGTCCCGACGGAATTTTTCCCGCCGCATTTCTCGGTTCAAGCCTTAAAAAACTCGGTTTGCCCTTGAGAAGATTTAAGACAGGTACTCCGGCAAGAGTTCTGAAAAGTTCAATTGATTTTTCTGAGCTTGAAGTTCAAAAAGGTGATGAACCTCCCCAGCCGTTCTCTTATGAAACTGAGAATCTCGGTGAAAACAAGGTTGAATGCCATGTCAGTTGGACAAATGACGAAACAAAGCAGATTATTCTTGAAAATATCAACCGTTCTCCCCTTTATGCCGGCAAAATTGAGGGTGTCGGTCCCCGTTATTGTCCAAGCTTTGAAGATAAGATTATGCGTTTTAAGGATAAGCCAAGACATCAGCTTTTTATTGAGCCGTGCGGACTTGATACCGAGGAAATGTATCTTCAGGGAATGAGCTCGTCACTACCGGAAGAAGTTCAGCTTAAATTCTACCACACAATAAAAGGTCTTGAACATTGCCTTATTATGCGACCTGCTTATGCAATTGAATATGATTGCGTTGATCCGCTTGCAATGAACCCGACACTTGAATTTAAAGATTTTGAAGGACTTTTCGGTGCCGGTCAATTCAACGGTTCTTCGGGATATGAGGAGGCTGCGGCTCAGGGACTTGTCGCAGGTATTAATGCCGCAATGAAAGTTCTCGGCAGAGAGCCTGTTATATTCGACCGTTCCGAAAGCTATATAGGCACACTTGTTGACGACCTTGTTACAAAGGGTGCGAATGAGCCGTATAGAATGATGACTTCAAGAAGTGAGTACAGACTTGTACTTCGTCAGGATAATGCTGACGAAAGACTTACTCCTCTCGGTCACAGAATTGGTCTTATAAGCGACGAAAGATACGCAAAGTTTCTTAAAAAGCAGGAGCTTAAAAAAGAAGAACTTAATAGACTTAAAAGTACGGTGATTTCACCGACTGATGAAGTAAATGAGATACTTGTTTCACGTGAAACATCTGAAATTACTTCAGGTGTGCGACTTATTGACCTTATGAAACGACCTCAGCTTGGTTATGATGCACTCAAGAACATTGACAAAACAAGACCGGAGCTTAATCCGAATATCTTTGAACAGGTTGAAATTGAAATTAAGTATGAGGGCTATATTCAAAAACAGCTTAAACAGGTTGAACAAATGAAAAAGCTTGAAGTAAAGCAATTGCCAAAGGACTTTGATTATAATGAAATTGAAGGACTTCGACTTGAAGCAAGGGAGAAACTCAATAAAATTAAACCGCTCAATATAGGACAGGCGTCAAGAATTTCGGGTGTTTCTCCTGCGGATATCAGCGTACTTCTTATCTGGCTTGCTCAGAACAACAGGAGGAAGTAATGGCAATTAAAGATACTCTTACTACCGTTACTGATGGTTTTAAAACCAAACTTGACGATGAAATGCTCCAAAGGCTTGAAATCTACTTCAAATTGCTTGTTGAGTGGAACGAAAAGATGAATCTTACTGCAATAACCGATGAACACGGTGTTGCGGTCAAGCATTTTGCCGACAGCCTTACACTTTACAACTTTGTTGATGTAAAGAAGAATGCAAGCATTATTGATGTGGGAACAGGTGCAGGTTTTCCGGGTGTCGTGCTTAAAATTGCAAGACCTGACATTAAACTGACGCTTCTTGACAGTCTTAACAAAAGACTTACATTTCTCGACACAGTTCTTAACGATACAGGACTTGACTCCGAACTTGTTCACAGCAGGGCAGAGGAGGGCGGTAAAAATAAGCTTTATCGTGAAAAGTTTGATATTGCCGTTTCAAGAGCAGTTGCAAGGTTGAATGTTCTCAGCGAATACTGCTTGCCGTATGTCAAGGTTGGCGGTTTGTTTGTAGCAATGAAAGGACCGAATGCCGATGAAGAACTTGACGGAGCAGAGAATGCTTTGAAATTACTCGGCGGTAAGGTTGAAAAGGTTCACAAGTTTAATCTTCCGTGTGACGAGGGCGAGCGTACAATCATTGTAATCAAAAAGGTAAAACCCACACCAAAACAATACCCGAGAATTTCTGGCAAAATAAAGTCACAACCGTTGTGATAAATATCGACAGCTTTTTTGATAAATTACCATTTTGTGGTAAAACTTCTTAAAAAAGTTGCTCACAAAGCGACAACAACCGCACCGTGTCTATGTTATTATAATAGCACAGGGACAACCCCTGATGCTAACGAACATTGAGGCGATGCGGTTGAATTTTATGCTCAAAAACGATAACAAAGTTTTAGAGATTCCGATTATTAAAATCAGACCGAACAAAGCACAACCTCGCAAAACCTTTGACGAAACCGAACTTGCCGCTCTCTCCGCATCAATCAGCGAAAACGGTATCTTGCAACCGTTGTCGGTGAGAAAAATCTCGGCTGCGGAGTATGAACTTGTGGCAGGTGAGCGCCGCCTCAGGGCATCGGTTTTGGCAGGATTACGAAAGGTGCCGTGCATCGTTTTAAAGTGTTCGGAAAAAGAGTCAGCCATTTATGCTCTCCTTGAAAATCTCCAGCGAAGCGACCTCGGTATATTCGAGGAAGCTCGCGGGATTTCAAAGCTGATCAGGCGTTACGGTCTTACCCAAGAGGAAGCAGCGAACCGACTGGGCAAAAGCCAATCAACAATTGCAAACAAGCTAAGACTTCTTCGCCTTACATACGAGGAGCAGGAATGGATTGTAAATGCAGGGTTGAGCGAAAGACACGCAAGGGCTCTTTTAAGAATTGAAGATGACGCTTTAAGACATGAGGCTCTGTCAAAAATAATTTCGGAGAATCTCAACACAAGTCAGACTGATGAACTCGTCGGCATTTTAATTAATTCAGTACCAAAAACAACAAAATCCAAAGGTACAAGCAAAGCGGTGATAAAAGACTTACGAATTTTTCTTAACACAATCAACAAGGCTATTGATACGATGCGTCTTGCAGGAATCGACGCACAATCAGACAAAAAAGACACAGACAATTTTATTGAATACACAATTCGGATTCCTAAAAGACATCAAAAGCCTGATGCAGAAAAAACTGCTTAATTCACTTTTCAGAGGGTGCGAAAGCATCCGTTCCACTCATACCCATTTCCTTATCTAAACCCCTTGCAAAGAGTCGCACAGTAATGTGCGGCTTTTTGCGTTGTATAGTTTTGTTTTATAAAAAGTTTTTATAAGATTATAGTTATGTATTTGTCTGTAGAGGCGAACCGTGTTCGCCAATCATTTCGTGTGTACACATGAAATGAGTAAAAGTGACTTGAGTAGGTATGTAAAAGTGACTTGAGTAGGTATGTAAAAGTGACTTGAGTAGGTATGTAAAAGTGACTTGAGTAGGTATGTAAAAGTGACTTGAGTAGGTATGTAAAAGTGACTTGAGTAGGTATGTAAAAGTGACTTGAGTAGGTATGTAAAAGTGACTTGAGTAGGTATGCAAAAGTGACTTGAGTAGGTATGCAAAAGTGACTTGAGTAGGTATGCAAAAGTGACTTGAGTAGGTATGCAAAAGTGACTTGAGTAGGTATGCAAAAATGACTTAACAAATCATTAAAAATAATTTGCTAAACAAATTGTTTCACGTGAAACATTTGCTTTTGATTAAGAAAAAAAGTTGCATTAAATCCCAAAAAATCTTCAAAATAGCTTTAAAAATGGTGTGCATTATGATATAATTTTAAAGTAAAAGATATAAAAATCATAAAAACAAAAGACAAGGTGATTTTTTGGCAAAAATAATTGCAATATCAAACCAAAAGGGAGGTGTGGGAAAGACCACAACCTCCGTTAATCTTGCGGCTTGTCTGGGAAAAATGGGAAAGAAAACATTGCTTGTTGACGCTGATCCACAGGGAAATGCCACAAGCGGTGTCGCCATTGATAAGAGCAAAGTTAAGTTTTCAACTTACTCAATTCTTGTTGACGGTGCAAAAGCCGAACAATGTGTTCTTACAACCCCGTATGACAATCTGCATATTCTTCCGTCAAGCCTTGATTTGGCTGCCGCAGAGCTTGAAATTTCAGAAAAACCGCACAGAGAGGCACTTTTAAAGAATGCTTTGCTCCCGATAAAGCAGTATTATGATTACATAATCATCGACTGTCCTCCGTCACTCGGACTTATCACGGCAAATGCATTGACGGTTGCCGACACATTTCTTGTGCCGATTCAATGCGAATATTATGCACTTGAGGGATTGTCACAGCTTATCAATACGGTAAGAAGAATAAAAAGGCAGTACAACGAGTCAATTGAAATTGAAGGCGTTCTGCTAACAATGTATGACGGACGACTTAATCTTACACAACAGGTAGTAGATGAAGTGAAAAAATTCTTCCCACGAAAGGTTTTCAAAACAGTTGTTCCGAGGGGAGTAAGACTTTCCGAAGCACCGAGCTTTGGTATGCCTGTTATCTACTACGACAAATCCTGTAAGGGCAGTCAGGCATATACGGCACTTGCCGAGGAAATAGTCGGAAAGGAGAGAGGCTGATTTGGCAAAAAAACTCGGTGGTCTTGGAAAAGGCCTTAACGCAATATTTATAGAGAACGATTCCGAAACAGAGGGCGGAACAGTAACACTTAAAATTTCGGAGATTGAACCGAACCGCACTCAGCCGAGAAAAGAATTTGACGAACAGGCTTTGTCGGAGCTTGCAGAGAGTATTTCACAGCACGGACTTTTACAGCCGTTGCTTGTTCGTCCGCTTACACTTGGCGGTTATCAGATTGTTGCAGGTGAGAGAAGATACAGAGCAAGCCGTATGGCAGGGCTTACCGAAGTCCCTGTTATAATAAAGGAGCTTACCGATACCGAAACAATGGAGATTGCTCTTATTGAAAATCTTCAGCGTGAGGATTTAAGCCCTGTTGAAGAGGCTCTCGGCTACAAGGCTCTTATTGATGAACATGGTTTTTCACAGGAAGAAGTTGCAAAGTCGGTCGGAAAATCCCGTCCCGCAGTTGCAAATGCATTAAGACTTCTTAAACTTCCCGATAACATAATGGAATATCTCAAAGACGGCAAAATCTCGGCAGGTCATGCAAGAGCATTGCTTACGCTTGAGAATGAAGAACTTATGACGGAGCTTGCAGATGAAATTGTTGCAAAAGATCTTTCGGTAAGACAGGTTGAGAAAATCTGCAAGAAAAAACCGACAGTTCAGAAGGAAGAGAAGCCTGAGAAAAAGCCTTCGTTCTACAGCATGGTTGAACTTGCACTCTCGGAAAGCCTTGGACGAAAAATCAGCGTTTCAAAGAGCAAGGGCAAGCAAGGCGGTGTTCTTCAGATTGAATTCTATTCGGATGAAGAACTTACAGAGCTTTCAAACAAACTTAAATAACATTACATAAAGAGGTATTTTAAAATGATAGATATTAAATTTTTAAGAGAAAATCCCGACGCAGTAAAAGAAAATATCAAAAAGAAGTTTCAGGATTACAAGCTTCCGCTTGTTGATCAGGTAATTGAGCTTGATGAGCAGAGCAGAGCCGTTAAAAAACAGGCTGATGAACTTCGTTCAAACAGAAACAAAATTTCAAAGCAGATTGGCTCTCTTATGGCTCAGGGCAAAAAAGAAGAGGGTATGGCTCTTAAAGAAGAAGTTACAAAGCAGGCAGAGCAGCTCGCAGAGCTTGAAAAGCAGGAATCAGACCTTTCTGCAAAGGTAACAGAAATCATGATGCAGATTCCTAATATTATTGATCCGTCTGTTCCGATTGGTAAGGATGACAGTCAGAATGTTGAAATTGAGAAGTTCGGCGATCCGTTTGTACCTGATTTTGAAATTCCTTATCACACAGAAATTATGGAAAAATTCAATGGTATCGACCTTGATTCTGCAAGAAAGGTTGCGGGTAACGGTTTCTATTATCTTATGGGCGATATTGCAAGACTTCACAGTGCAGTAATCGCATATGCCCGTGATTTTATGATTAACAGAGGTTTCACATACTGTGTACCGCCTTTTATGATCAGAAGTAATGTTGTAACAGGCGTTATGAGCTTTGCTGAGATGGATTCAATGATGTACAAGATTGAGGGCGAGGACCTTTATCTTATCGGCACAAGCGAACATTCAATGATTGGTAAGTTCATTGACACAATCAACAAGGAAGAAAATCTTCCTTACACTCTCACAAGCTATTCGCCTTGCTTCAGAAAAGAAAAGGGTGCTCACGGCATTGAGGAGAGAGGCGTTTACAGAATTCATCAGTTTGAAAAGCAGGAAATGATTGTTGTTTGTAAGCCTGAGGACAGCAAAATGTGGTTTGACAAGCTTTGGCAGAACACAGTAGACCTTTTCCGTTCAATGGATATTCCTGTTCGTACACTCGAATGTTGTTCGGGCGACCTTGCTGACCTCAAGGTTCGTTCACTTGATGTTGAAGCCTGGTCACCTCGTCAGAAGAAATATTTTGAGGTTGGTTCATGTTCAAATCTCGGTGACGCACAGGCTCGCCGCCTTAAAATCAGAGTTACAGGCGAGGACGGCAAGAAATACTTTGCACATACTCTTAACAACACGGTTGTTGCACCTCCGAGAATGCTCATTGCGTTCCTTGAGAACAACCTTAACGAAGACGGCACAATCAGGATTCCTGAGGCTCTTCGTCCTTACATGGGCGGTATGGAGGTTATCAAGTAATCAACATACTGTGTTCTCACAAAAATCAGCAAACTATAGCAAATATCAAAACAAAATTATATTGACATTATACCGTACTAATGGTATAATTTACCTTGCTAAAATCCCTTGAAAGAGGTTAACGGAGGTAATTATTATGAAACAGAGAAGTGTAGGTATTGCAATTCTTCTTTCAATCATCACTTGCGGTATTTACGGAATTTACTGGCTTATCATGCTCAATGACGAAACAAACTATGTTTCCGGTCATCAGCAGGACGGTACATCAGGCGGAGTCGTATTTCTGCTTACACTTGTAACTTGCGGTATTTACGGTTATTACTGGTGCTACAAGCAGGGCGAAAAGCTCAATGAAGCAAAGATGCAGAGAGGTATTATGGTTGATTCAAGTGCTTCGGTACTTTATCTTATACTTTCAATCTTTGGTCTTAGCATTGTTTCTTATGCTCTTATGCAGAGTGAGCTTAACAAGATGCTTCCTCCACAGTAATCAATGAAAAAAAGATTATTAAAATTTTCAACGGCTGCGATTATTTTGGTCGCAGCCGGTGTTTTATATTATTTAATTGTTTCGTTTACCGGCTTTGCAATTCCGTGTGTATTCCGAAAGATAACGGGACTTTATTGCCCAGGCTGCGGTGTTACGGGAATGTTGACTCATATTGTAAGGCTTGATTTTAAGGGTGCTTTTGAGTGCAATCAGGTTTTGTTTGTAATCTCACCGCTCATTCTGTATCTGCTCGGAAAAATGCTTTACGGCTACATAAGATACGGCAGGCTTACTCTGAAAAAATTTGACACGGTTCTCACATTTGTACTGATAGGAATACTGCTCGTTTTCGGAGTTGTCAGAAATCTTCCGCCTTTTGACATTTTAAGACCGTATGGATAAAATGTTAATAACTTTCTGAAAATTAGAAATCCCCGAACATTTTTGTGTTCGGGGATTGTTGTTATGATGTTAAGAAAATACGAAAAGTTTTCAACATTGAATCAATGGTGATTCATCACTTTAAATCACTGAAAGAAATTCTTGAGTATGTATCATTGTTGAGTGTAAGAGTGTCGCCGTCAACAGAGTATGTGTATTTATCTGTTGTTTTTTTGTCGGAGGTTGTGTATGTTGAAACAATTTTACCTTCGCTTGCCGTGTAGTTTGAATATGCAAACATATAGTCAAAAAGATTCTGATACATAATTCCGCTCTTGTCAAAGCAGAGATACTCACCGCTTTCTGATTTCCAACAGCCTACAAGCTTATTATCAATTGATGCGTCTTTGTCGGGGGTGGGAATAAAGTCGGGATCGTCTGTTTTCTTGAGCGTTGAAACCGCTTTTGTATCCGTATTTGTCAGCTCGGCAGTTTTTTTGTCATCTGAAAGCTTGTAGGTGTAAGTTCCGTTCAGTCCGAAAACAAGCTTTGTGGTAAATGTCGGATTGTTGTCATCATCGGTATCGTAGCTGTATTTGCCGAAATATCCCGAAGTTCCGCTGATGAGTATAGACTTGCCCTCGCCGTTAAACATATAGTAAAAGCTTGCATACTGCGAACCCTCGCCCGAGGTTATCTGCCATGTGCCTACAAGGTCATCTTCGTCATTTTCTTTGCAGGTATGCAATGATTTCAAGTCAAACGATTCATTCGTCGTACCGGATTTTGCAGTGCCTTCAGTAGCCTGTACGGTTGTCTGAGCTTCAGTGGGTTTTGCGGTATCAGCTGTTGAAGAATTTGCCGAGTCGGAACACCCTGCAAATACTGCAATCGAAAGAGCGATTGTACCGACTAAAACGCTTTTTTTGAAAATCTGTTTTGTTATGTTCATTTTATACCTCTGTTATCACATAATAAGCCTGTCACGGTAACCAAAATAAAGCAAATATTCAGTAAAACAGGCAATACAATACTATTTTATAATTTACGGAACATATTGTCAATACAGAAAAATGAATTACAAATTTTTTGTTTAAAAAAACTTTTTCTGTCTTGATAATCACAGGTCGATTTGTTATAATAATAGGTAACAATAAAAATCGAATTTTGTAGTATGGAGGAATAATATGCTGAATACAAGTTATGACGAAAAATTTGGCAAGAAGGGCCTTACATTCGACGATGTTCTCCTTATTCCGGGCGAATCAGATGTTGAACCCAAGAATGTTGATGTGTCAACTCATCTTACCAAGACAATCAAGCTTAATACTCCGCTTATGACTGCCGCTATGGATACCGTTACCGAAACAGATATGGCAATTGCCATGGCTCGTGAGGGTGGCGTTGGTATTATTCATAAGAATATGTCAATTGAAAAGCAGGCAGATCAGGTTGACAGAGTAAAGAGAAGTGAAAACGGTGTTATCGTTAATCCGTTCTTCCTTTCTCCTGAGAACACGGTAAGAGATGCAGATGAACTTATGGGTAAGTACAAAATTTCAGGTGTTCCGATTTGCCGTGACGGCAAGCTTGTCGGCATTATTACAAACCGTGATATGCGTTTTATGACAGGCTCCGATTTTGCACAGCCGATTTCTGCTGTTATGACGCACGAAAACCTTGTTACCGCCCCTGTCGGTACAACTCTTAAGCAGGCTCAGCAGATTCTCCGTGAGCACAGAATCGAAAAGCTCCCGATTGTCGGCAAGGACGGCAGTCTTAAAGGACTTATTACAATTAAAGATATTGAAAAGAGCGTTCAGTATCCCAACTCTGCCCGTGATGACAAGGGCAGACTCATCTGCGGTGCTGCTATCGGTGCTACAAAGGATGTTCTTGACAGAGTTGCCGCTCTTGTTGAGTCACAGGTTGATGTTGTTGTTCTTGACTCTGCACACGGTCACAACTCAAATGTTGTTCAGTCTGTTGCAAAGGTTAAGAAAGCATATCCGAACCTTCCTCTTATCGCAGGTAACATTGCTACGGCAGAAGCAGCAAAGGCTCTTATTGATGCCGGCGCAGACGCTATTAAGGTTGGTATCGGTCCTGGCTCTATCTGTACAACAAGAATCGTTGCAGGTATCGGTGTTCCTCAGATTACAGCTATCTATGACGCCGCTTGTGAAGCGTCAAAGTACGGTATCCCTGTAATCGCAGACGGCGGTATCAAGTACAGCGGTGATATCGTTAAGGCACTTGCCGCAGGCGGCAGTGTTGTAATGGTCGGCTCACTTGTTGCAGGTTGTGCCGAAAGCCCCGGAGACAACGAAATCTATCAGGGCAGACAGTTTAAGGTTTACAGAGGCATGGGCAGTCTCGGAGCAATGGGCAAAGGCAGTGCAGACAGATACTTCCAGGCAAGTAACAACAAGTTTGTTCCCGAAGGTGTTGAAGGTCGTGTACCTTACAAGGGACCTCTTTCAGACACAATTTATCAGATGCTCGGCGGACTTCGTGCAGGTATGGGTTACACAGGCTGTGCAACAATCAAGGATCTTCATGAAAAGGCAAGATTTGTTCAGATTTCAGGTGCAGGTCTGCGTGAAAGCCATCCGCATGATATTCAGATTACAAAAGAAGCTCCTAACTACTCTTATCATTCATAATTGATAAATCATAAATATTTGCATAAAATAAAAGAAAAGGATGTGCCGACAGTTTATGTACAGACTCGGAATTGATCTGGGCGGAACAAACATTGTAGCCGGTGTTGTTGACGAAAATTACGAAATTATCGCAAAGGCAAGCTGTAAAACAAATGTGCCCCGTCCCGAAAGCGAAATCTGCGACAGTATGGCAGATGTTGCATTAAAGGCAATTGAAAAAGCAAAACTCACAATTGATGATATTGAGTCAATCGGTATCGGTGTACCGGGTGCGGTTAATCCGAAAACAGGCGTTATAGAGTATTCGGCTAATCTTTTCTTCCATAACTGGCAGGTTGTCAAGATGATGGAGGAAAGGCTCAATACAAAGATTTGCGTTGAAAACGATGCAAACGCTGCTGCCCTCGGCGAGTATCTTGCAGGCAGTGCAAAGGGTGCAAAAAATGCGATTGCAATAACACTCGGCACAGGTATCGGCGGCGGTATCATTATTAACGGCAAGATTTACAGCGGTTCTAACTATGCAGGCGCTGAGCTTGGACATATGGTTATCGTTAAAGACGGTAAGGAATGTGCGTGCGGCAGAAAGGGCTGTTGGGAGGCGTATGCATCTGCAACAGGTCTTATTAACCTCACAAAGCAGGAAATCCTCAAAGAGAATTTCGACTTCAGTTATATGCTCAAGTCATGTGACGGTGATATTAACAAGGTTACAGGTAAGACTGCGTTTGATGCTGTTCTTGCAGGTGATGCAAATGCCAAAACCGTAATTGACGAGTATATTGGTTATCTCGCTTGCGGTCTTGTGAATATTATTAATATTTTCCAGCCGGATATCCTTTGTATCGGCGGCGGTATTTCAAATCAGGGCGAGAATCTTCTTGCTCCGCTCCGTACGATTGTTGAAAAGGAAAGATATACAAAGCATAACGATAAGCAGACAGTCATCTGCAAGGCAAGCCTTGGCAATGATGCAGGCATTATCGGTGCGGCTTTTCTTGAATAATTGACAAACTGTTAAAATTTACTTCGTGATTTCGGGCGGAAAAATGTATTTTCTGCCCGAAAAGCGGATTCTTAAAATAATAAAAACTTTTTTGAAAAAATTTAAAAAAAGTGTTGACAAATCGTCCTTTTTGCCCTATAATAAATCTTGCTGATTTCGGTTAGAAATCCTCATGTATTACATGGCGGAATAGCTCAGCTGGCTAGAGCATTCGGTTCATACCCGAAGTGTCGTAGGTTCAAGTCCTATTTCCGCTACCATATTTGGCCCGGTGGTCAAGCGGTTAAGACACCGCCCTTTCACGGCGGTAACACGAGTTCGATTCTCGTCCGGGTCACCAAATATATTTGCCGGTGTGGTGGAATAGGCAGACACAAGGGACTTAAAATCCCTCGGTCATTGCGACCGTACCGGTTCAAGTCCGGTCACCGGCACCAAAAAACAGCCATGAGGGCTGTTTTTTTCGTTTCGGTGATTTTTTAATTGTATAGTTGTTGCTATTTAAGGACCATCCGTTTTGGATGGTCTTTCTTGATTATTTGTGAATATATCATTGACAAGTTATGTTTATTAGTTTAAAATTAAACCAGATAGTATAAATACTTTTTTGTTGCATACAGATATTTGTATGTTAAAGAAAAAGGTGTGGTGTGCTATTAATAATACGAAGGAGGAAACTAATATGGCTGTTCTTGCAGTACCAATGGACAAAACATTTGAAGTTGCTGTTGATAAGGTTGAAAATTTCGATAAAAAAGCAAAAGAGCATTCCGGAAAACATCTTCTTCAGGATAGGTTGAAAAAGCACAACAAAGGTGATGTTGAGTGGGATTTGAAGAAGTAAAAAAGTTTAAATATAAATTTAAGAGAATTTCCTCAATTAACATTGAATTAATTGAGGAATTTTCTTGTGGTTTAGAAGAACTTGACAAAAAGCTTATACAGATGAAAGAAAACGACGAGGGAACTACATTTGTTTTTCTGGATGAAACAAATGGTCAGATAATCGGATATTGTACCTATTGTGCATCAGGACTGAAAAAAGCTTATGAAAATGATTCAATAACTTATCCTGCAGCCGAAATAAAATATTTTGCAATAGATAAAACCTATCAGCATAAATCTTATGACGATGATTTTAAATTCAGCGATTTAATGTTGTGTGAGGTTTTGAAAAAATTGATAGAGATTTCCGAAGAAGCAATTTCTTTTGATTATATCTTATTGTATTCAGTACCCGAGGCTGTAAACTTTTACAAAAGAAATGGATTTTGTGAATTTACGGAGTTTATGAAAAAGGATTCTTACAACTATATTGACGGGTGTATTCCGATGTTTTTTACATTATAATTAAACACAACAAAGCCTTGCAAGTAAAAAAATTGCAAGGCTTTTATAATTTGGTTGGCAACATAAACTTATGTTGAAACAGTTTCTGTATAGCTTGCGTAGCAAGCATAGTTTGCCAACGGCAAATATAACCTGCCAATGGCAGATATATATGAAAATGACCTACTGAAAAACAGCAGGTCATTTTCGGAGAGAGTATATTTTAAGAAGAAAGATTTATACGATTCTTCGGTGTTAATAAAATTGTATTTGTGTATGTTTGGTGGAGAGAAAGGAAATTTGTATCAAAAAAATTTATGAATAGGATCTGCACAAATCCATGCTGTAAACCATATTGTCCTTTGAAACCATGGTTATGGGGGTTGTGGGGGAAAGCTCGTTAAACTTTACAAGAAAGCTGTTGTCTTTTCCGTCGTGCATACCCGTTACAATGCGTTCAACATTGTTGTCACCTACAAATTCGGCAGTAACCTTTGGTGCGTCATCCGAAAACATTACGGTCATATCTGCACCCGATTCCTTTGCAATAAGGTAAAGATACTCGATTTCATCACTTACTGACGAATAGTCTGACATTGGTTTTAAAACGCTCATAACTCTGAGTTCGCAATCAGAGCTGTCGGCAATTTCTTTGGCAATTCGGATAATTCTGTCACAGTTGTACTGACTTGTGACGCAGGCAAGAACTGCCGACTTCGTGTTTTTCAATTCTTTCACCTCCTTTTTTATTGTGACTATATCATAACAGCCGTTTTTGACGGAAAAATATTCATATTGTGAACTTATTGTGAATTTTTGCTTTTTTAATAAATGTGCGCAAAATTTAAAAAATTCAGTATTTATCGGCATTTTCAGAAAATTATTTTAAAAATAGTATGTGAGTATACGAGAGTATATGAGAGTAAACAAGCGTATTTAAGAGATTGTTCAAAGCTAAATTAAATTTTTTCAAAAAAGTGTTGACAATGGGCATAAATTGTAATATAATCAATCTCACAGTGAAAAAATACAGGAGGATATTGTTATGTCAACTTTTTTAGCTAAACCAAACGAAGTTGAGCGCAACTGGTATGTAATTGATGCAGCCGGCAAGTCACTCGGTCGTGTAGCAGCTCAGGCAGCTACTCTCCTCAGAGGTAAGAACAAGGCTACTTTTACTCCCAATGTTGACTGTGGTGATCATGTAATCATCATCAACTGCAAGGACGCTGTTCTTACAGGTAACAAGCTCACACAGAAGAAGTGGCAGCGCCACACAGGCTATATCGGCCATCTTAAGGAAACTCGTTACGATACACTTATGGCAACAAAGCCTACAAAGGCTATGGAGCTTGCCGTTAAGGGTATGCTTCCTAAAAATACACTCGGCAGAGCAGCTCTTTTAAGATTAAGACTCTTTGAGGGTGCAGAACACAATCATCAGGCTCAGAAGCCTGCAATGATTGAAGACTAATTGAAGGAGGCAAAAGATAATGTACGATAAGACACCTTATTTTTACGGTACAGGCAGAAGAAAAAGTTCTGTTGCTCGTGTAAGACTTTATCAGGGCACAGGCAAAATCACAATCAACGATCGTGACATTGACGATTACTTTGGTCTTGAAACACTCAAGCTCATCGTAAGACAGCCTCTCGCTCTTACAGAAACAGACGAGAAGTTCGACATCGTTTGCAGAGTATCAGGCGGCGGCGTAACAGGCCAGGCCGGTGCTATCCGTCACGGTATTTCAAGAGCTCTTCTTCAGTATGACACAGAGAATCTCCGTGGCAAACTCAAGAAGGCAGGCTTCTTAACTCGTGATCCGAGAATGAAAGAGCGTAAGAAGTACGGTCTTAAAGCAGCTCGTAGAGCTCCACAGTTCAGTAAGAGATAATCAATACCCACAAATATTCAAAAACCCCGAAAACAAGCCGTTTTCGGGGTTTTTTTGTTTGTAGTGGTTTGTCTTAATCTGTACCAAAGAAAACGATTTTGTAGGGGACAACTCGGGGACAACCGCTAAAAAAAGCCCTAATGGGACAACTTTGGGGACAACCTTTTGGACAGTTATTCGTGCCTTTACATATTGTATGGTAACGAAAATCCACTATTTTTTATAATCAAAATACTTTTGTAGTAATTTGTATTTATTTGTATCAGGAAAAATTTTCTAAAATTGATTTAGCGTATACATCTATACTCATCTGTTCGTGCAGAACAGGTGAGTTTTTTGTTTTTTTAAAAAATTTTTAAAAATTTTAAACTTTTTTTGAAAAAATGGGTGTGCAAAACGCCTCCTTTGTCCAAATGAGTGAAGGGGTTAATTTCCGAAAGGTTAAAATTCTTCTTCACGAACCTTGAAAATTGAATAGTCATTCACTAAGACTTTAGTTCTGATGACCTTAGCTACCTTATCGGGTACGCCTTGACCTTGTGAAAACAAGACAGCGAGAACTCCCGATATAAGTATAGGGTTGCCCCCTATATGGCGATGACAGTCAGAATGATAATGATACTTCTCTACGGAGCTGGCGGAGTACCCGGCAGAGGTGCGATTCCTATGATACAGATTAGCAATCTGTTCCTTAGTGAAATCCTAGGACAGGGGTATGAGATAAAATACTGTTGAAAAATTTAATTTAGTTTTCCTTTTAAAATTAGATTATATAAACCGAGATTTTTATCTTGGTTTCAGGCTGTTATTCTACCACTTTTAAAATTTGTGGGGCAGTTATCAAATAACGGATTTTGTAATGTATGTTGTGTAGGTTTTATTGTTTACTTTAACTTTTCTTCATCTCCATTTTACTATACAACTTTCACTTCCTTTTTTTCTCCTTTCACTAATAGCGGTCTGAAGCTGAGCTAAAAATCTCGGTTTGGTACATAGCCATTTCTATAAAATGGCTAAATAAATAAGGAAGGAGGACAGAATATGTCAAAGTGCAAAACGATTGCTATATGCAATCAAAAGGGTGGTGTTGGCAAAACAACAACTACCGTTAACTTGGGCATAGGTTTGGCAATGCAAGGCAAGAGAGTGTTGCTTGTTGATGCAGATCCGCAGGCTGATTTATCAACCTGTCTTGGTTGTAAGGATACTGATAATCTAAACACAACGCTGGCAACGAAGCTGAGTGAGGTTATTAGAGATGTGCCGTCTAATCCATTTGAGGGTATTATCCGAAACGACGAAGGTGTTGATTATATCCCTGCTAATCTTGAATTATCGGCAATGGAAATTAACCTTGTGAATGCAATGTGCAGAGAAACAGCTTTGAGAACTTATCTTAATCAGTTAAAAAGCAATTATGACTATATCCTTATAGATTGTATGCCTTCGCTTGGTATGGTAACTCTCAATGCTTTATCTGCCGCTGACAGCGTTATTATTCCTGTTCAAGCTCAGTATTTGCCTGCAAAGGGTATGACACAGCTTTTGCAGACGGTTTCAAGAGTTAAGAAGCACATCAATCCTAACTTAAAGATTGAAGGTATGCTATTAACTATTGTGGATAACCGCACAAACCTTGCTAAATCAACGGTAGATGCCTTGAGAAGTAATTTCGGCTCACATATTAAACTGTATAATACAGCAATTCCTGTTGCTGTTAAGGCAGCCGAAACAGCCTCTAAAGGTAAAAGCATTTATGCTTATGAGCCAAACAGCCCTGTTGCTAAAGCCTATTCTCAATTCACAAGGGAGGTGTTAAGTGATGGCAAGAAAGAGCGACTTCACTCTGCCCAATCTCGATGATTTATTTTCTACGCAAGAGCAGAGAGATGAAAAGAAGTTATCTAAAATCCGAGATATTCCGATTGAGCTTATTGATAGTTTTCCTGAGCATCCATTTAAGGTGCGTGATGATGACGATATGATACAGCTTGTTGAGAGTATCAAGGAAAGAGGGGTTATTACACCTGCTACTGTTACTCAAAAAGACGATGGCAGATACGAACTTGTATCAGGTCACAGACGAAAACGAGCTTGTGAGCTTGCAGGACTTGATACCTTACGATGTGAAGTGGTTGAACTCAGCAGAGATGAAGCCACAATTTTAATGGTTGAGAGTAACTTCCAGAGGTCACAGATACTTCCGTCAGAGAAAGCCTTTGCCTATAAAATGAGGTTGGAAGCTATGAAAAGACAAGGACAGAGAACGGATGTAACTTCTACACCACTGGTGGAGAAGTTACATGGTGCAGATGCTTTGTCGGTTTCAAAAATAGGTGCAGAAGTCGGTGAAAGCCGAGAACAAATAAGACGATATGTACGCTTAACAAATCTTGTACCCGAACTTCTTGAGCTTGTAGATGAAGGCAAAATCAAAATGCGACCTGCTGTTGAGTTATCATTTCTTGATGAGGATAGCCAAAGGGATGTGGTTGAGGAAATCGACTTAAACGATGCTACTCCATCTCACGACCAAACTATCCGAATGAGAAAGTTCTTTGAGGAAGGAAAACTCACTCCGGAAGCTGTATCAGCCATTATGTCTGAGGAAAAGCCAAATCAACGAGAAAAGATTGTATTGCGAGGGGATCGGGTGCGAAGCCTTATCCCAAAGCATATTTCCGTAGCTCAAACAGAGGAATATGTGTGCAAAGCACTTGAACACTACAGGAAATTCCTAAAGCAGCGAGCCAACAGGGAAGCAAGATAATTAAAAAAACCAATCTCCCTTTCCCACACCCTATCCCTCTTTACTATCTCTATACTATCTGCAATAATAATACTTAATCTATCTATATATATTAACTCGATCTTAAAGATAAGGAAAAATTCGCACAATTAAAGTTGTGCAGAATATTTGATACGATAGAAAGTTATGTTATTCGCAGGATTGTTGTTTTCAGGTGGTTTTGATAAAATAAACCCACTACAATTCAACAAAAGGAGGAAAGACCTATGGCTAAAATCTTTTTCACAAACGATGTTCATTTCGGACACGGAAATGTAATAAAGTTTGATAACAGACCATTTGAAACTGTTGAAGAAATGGATAAGGAACTTGTAAATCGTTGGAACAAGAAGGTCGGCAAGAACGATACGGTGTATATCCTTGGGGATTTTCTTTGGCGAACCCATAAGAAGGATGCGGTAGAACTCATAAGCAGCTTAAAGGACAAAAAGGTTTTGATTAAAGGCAATCACGATGGCTTTTTACTTAAAACCGATGCAGTAGAGCTTTTTGAGGACATTAGAGATTATGGGGATATTGTTGTTAATCTTGCAGGCGATAAACCCGTAAGGTGTATTCTTTCTCACTACTATATCCTTCTTTACAATGGATATAGATGGGGTGCTGTTCATTTGCATGGGTATTCGCATTCCACAGCAGAGGCAAAGTTAGAGAAGAACATTGAAAACTATCTTGCTGAAAATGATTTAAAGACAAGAGTTTTCAATGTTGGGTGTATGTATTGGGACTACGCTCCTGTTACACTTGATGAAATCCTAAATAATATGGGATAAAATCATTCGCATAATTGAGGGTTTAGCTGTGCTTTAGTATTATAATTGCGAAAGGAGGGCTTGATATGAAACGAAGCCTAATTACAATTATAGTCTGTGCAGCAATCCTCTTTGGAGGCTGCGACATTAAGTTCGCAAGTGACAAAATGCCTGATGTTTCTTTTTCAGACAGTAACATTGAAACAACAACTGCTACAGAACAGTACACAAGTGAGAACACAGAAAAAGCTGTAGAGGCAACCGAGATAAAAACTGAGTCTGTTACCGAAAAATCACAGCATAACAACGAAGATAATGATAAATCGGACAAGCAGGACACACAGCCTACTCAAAAGCCGACACAGCAAAACAAACCAAATACAGAGGATAAGATACAATATGAGCCAGAGCCTACGGAAAAGGTAACACAAAAGGCAACACAAAAACCAACGCAAGAGCCTACTCCGAAGCCGACTCAAAAAACCACTCAAAAGCCAACCGAGAAACCAAAGCCAAAACCTACAGAGAAGCCTGTACCTAAGTCAACACAAGCACCGGAGCCGAGCATTGATAAAAATACAGTTATCAACAGAGGCATAGCTTATGGGAAAGCAAAGGGAATGACTTATGACAGCTCTCTAAACACAGGTAATTCGAGTTGGTTTCCACCGAGTGACTTAAATGATTTCCCCACTACAAGCGAATTGACACAAGTTTGTTATGAAAAAATCGACTATTTGCTGTTAGCTTGGGGCGAACAAGGCTACAAGGCTAAGGACTTTGCTTTTAATGTCATAATCTCAGGCAGAGATTTGTATCTTGTATATGGTTAAAATTTAATATTCACGCATAGTACACCCGAAAAAATCGGGTGTATTTTTTTACCCAAAATTTTAATTAAACATTAAGGAGGAATTTTAATTATGAAGAAAACAAGAAGAATTACAGCGGTAGTTTTAGCTGTACTCACAGTATTAGGTAGCTTTTTTGCAGTTACAGCAAGTGCGGCTACTGTATCAATAACATTCGATTACTGCTATGATACGGCAGGCAATATCATTAAATTTAAGCAGAAGATTACCGATGACGGATATACAGTAGGTACTGAAGGAGAAGAATTGTGCCGTATTTATGCAGACGGCAAAGATGCCTATTGCATTGAGCCGGGACGAACTCTTATCTCAGGCAATAAGCTCGATAGTGCAAGTTCAAAGGCTTGGAGTTCACTTTCAGAAGGTCAGAGAACGGCTGTTAATTTAGCTATCCTTTACGGCAAGGGCGGTAACTCAGATAATCTCGGAGGCACACAAGGTCAGCAATGGATAGCTACACAGCTCATTGTTTGGGAAATCGTTACGGGTTGTAGAAAGACAACAGGCACATTTGCTTGCACAAACACAAAATATATCGAAAGCATCTGTAAAAGCGGAAGTAATCCGGGTGTGCGTTCAATTTACAATAAAATCTCAAACGCTCTTTCTGCACACCTTACACTTCCATCATTTGCAAAGGTTACAAAGTCATCAGCCCCAACACACCAAATGACAGTAGCAAGCGGCAAGTACACATTGAAACTTACTGATACTAACAAGATTTTATCTGAGTTTAATTTTAAGAAAACAGGTGATGTTTCAGTAAGTAAGTCAGGTAACACTTTAACACTTTCATCTTCAAAGCCTGTAGATTCAGCAGTATCATTTAGCTCGGCAAAGTCATTACCTGCTGTTAGCAGCACATCATCAATAGTTGCTTATGGCTCTACTTCTTTGCAGGATGTAGTTAAGGGTGTTGGTAAACCCGATCCAGTTAATGCGTATTTTAAGGTTGTTGCAAAATCGGGTGACTTAAAGATTGTTAAAACATCTGAAGATGGTGTTGTAGCTAACATTGAATTTAAGATCACAGGAACAAATTACAGTAAGACCGCAAAGACAGATAGTAAGGGTAATATCAACCTTCCCGATTTAGTGCCGGGAACATACAAGGTAACAGAAACTACTGCCGACAGATATGTACCACAGGAAACACACACAATAACTGTAGTAGCAGGCAAAACTGCTACTGTAACATTTAACAATGTCTTAAAGAGAGGTAATTTAACCGTAGAAAAGGCTGCTGAAGATGGTATCATAAGCGGCGTTAAGTTTCATCTTTACGGAACTTCTGCCGATGGTATCAAGGTTGATCAGTATGCAATTACCAATGCCAAAGGTGTTGCCACATTTACCGATGTTTTAGTCAGTTCCGCTACAAAGCCCTATACAATAGAGGAAATTGATACTCCCGACAGATATTTGATAACATCTAAGCAGAATGTATTTGTTAAGTGGAAGGAAACTACAAAGGTTAAATTTGAAAACAAGCTGAAAAAGGCTACAGTATTCACAATTACAAAGTCCGGTGAAGTATTTTATGGCGTAAGCTCTACAGATAACGAAACCTATGGTAAGGTATATCAGCCCGTATATAAGGTTGTAAACCTTGCAGGTGCAGTTTATGAAATCAAGGCTTCTGAGGATATTGTTACGGATGATGGCAAGAAGTATTTTTCTAAGGGTGATATTGTAGACACCATTACAACAGGTGCTGACGGTGTTGCAAAGAGTAAGCAGCTTTATCTCGGCAAGTACACCATTACAGAGATTAAAGCTCCCGAAGGTATGGTGCTTAATTCAACTCCAAAGACAGTTACCTTAACAACAGACAATCAGAGTGTTTCTTTGTCTGAAACAAAGGTTAGCTTTGTAAATGACAGACAGAAGCTAAGTGTATCCCTTAATAAGTCCCTTGAAAGAAACGACACTTTCAACATCGGTAATGCTGATGAAATTAAAAATGTAGTGTTCGGACTTTATGCAACAGAGGCTATCAAGTCCTCTAATGGAAATACAATTCCAAAGGATGGTCTTATCGAAGTTATGATCGTTTCAGAGGGCGGTAAGGTTATTGCTAAGAGCGATCTCCCGTTTGGCAAGTATTATGTAAAGGAAATTGCAACCGATAAGCATTATGTACTTGGTGCTGAGAAATTCCCTGTTGAGTTTATGTACGAAGGACAGAATAAGAAGGTTGTAGATATTACTCTGAATGATGGTAAGACTTATGAGAATAAACTTATCTACGGCACAGTAAAGGGTGTTAAGGTTGACGAGTACGGCAACAAGTTAGGCGGTGCAGTAATCGGCTTGTTTAAGGCTGATGAAACTACTTTCACAGAAGCTACTGCAATTTACAAAACGACATCTGCAAGTGATGGCAGCTTTAAGTTTGAGGACATCCCCTATGGCAGCTACCTCGTTCACGAAATTAAGCAGCCAACAGGCTTTGTAATCACCAATAAGACTTTCCCCGTTGTAATTTTAGCAAATGAGCAGGTAGTTGAAATCTCAATCGAGAATAGACATATCAAGGGTAACATCATTTTAACAAAGGTTGATGAAGACTTCCCTGAAAACAAGCTCACAGGTGCAGAATTTGAAGTTTACAAGGACATCAATGGTGATGGTAAGTTAGATGCTAACGATAAGCTGATTGGCAACCTTGAGGAAAACAACGAAGGCATTTACACAAAGGACAACCTTGACTATGGTAAGTATCTTGTTAGAGAGTCAAAAGCTCCTGAAGGATTTGAACTCGATAAGGGCGTGTATTCAGTAAACATCACAGAGGATAACAAGACCTATGCTGTTGAGAACAAGGCAGGAGTTGGCTTTATCAACAAGGCTATGAAGGGTAGCTTGAAGATTGTAAAGAAATCCTCCGACAACAAGGTTGAAGGCTTCTCTTTCCGAGTAACAGGTGTTGACGGCTATGATGAAGTATTCACAACCGATAAGAATGGTATTATCAATATCACCGGACTTCGCATTGGCAAGTATAAGGTGTCTGAGATTGAGGACACAGCTTCTAACAGCTATATTCTTCCCGATGACCAGACCATTGAAATCGAGCATAACAAGACAACAGAGGTACAGATGTATAACAAGCTGAAAGATGTACCAAAGACAGGTGACAACAGCAATATGCCGCTTTGGTTTGGCATTGGAGGTATTTCCCTTGCAGGCATCGGAGCTGCTTTGTTTACACTTCTCAGAAAGAAGAAGGGTGATAAGTAATGGAGCCTAAAACAATACTTGCATTGGTATTAGTCGCTTTTATTATAGGTGGCTTTATTTTTTTGCAGATTCGCAATCATAAGAAATAAAACACTGCTTGGGGCGGACAGGAATGTTCGCCCCTTTTTGAAAGGAGTAATCAGATGAATAACTTAAAAACTGTTGAAAGCAGGGTGCTTGAAATCTTAAAGCAGATACCTGAAACACGACACAATGATATGCTTTTGTATCTTGCATATTACAAGGTTTACACTCTCGGTGAGGTTGACGATATGACCTTTGAAGAGGTGCTTGCAAATTATGATGAACTTGGTATGCCCTGCTTTACGAGCATTCACAGAGCAAGACAGCGAGTGCAGTCCTGCTTTCCTGAGTTTGGTAGAAACTGTTTCTGCTGTGACAGTAAGCCCATTGAAATTAATCTTAACATAAAGGTAAATTAAGGAGGTGACGAAATGACAGAATACAAAATTGTTGAGGGATACGAAATCATCAATTCCTTCCGTATTGGAACAGATACTATTGTCATCGGCGAGCTGAAGAACGCTGAAAAAGGCAAGCGATATATTTGCTCTTTTGTAGTAGACTTTGGCATTACTTTTTTTGATGAAAACAAGATGCTTATTAGCGACAACTATCTTGATATTCTAAAACATTTTTCCGATTTGCTGAACAAGTCAATTATGAGATTGGAAATTGCTATGAGAAATTCGGATATTCCCTATCAGGTTATTACGACTGATGATTGCCTTGCAAATAACTATACGAAGAATATAACCGGACAAATCGTGGCAATTAAGAGAGAGGCATTTAAACCTGAATATCAAAATGCAAAAAATCAGATTTGCATTGTAACAGGCGGTGTAGGTGCTGAGGCTTATGCAAAGGGCGAAACAGTAAAATGTATTAACATCTGCACAGGCAGAGAGAAGGAGTATCGCAGAGTAGATATTTTAGGTGAATTAAAAGCTGAGTGTACTCCTTTTTGGGTAAGCAATTATCAGCTAATTTTACAGCCTGATGAACGAGTATTTGAGCATAACAATCGCCACTATATCTTTTATCGTGAACTCACTAAGGAGGAACACGAAGATTTAAACGATAGTGTAATTATGGATATTTCTGACAAGGGATATGATTATCAGTTATTTAGACTTGTTGCTAAGGGTGAAATCAACGGCTTGTTCCTTTGTCTTGAAAACAACAACCTCTACCTACCCAGCAAGAAATTCTTGACTTTGTGGATGGGTGAACGAGATGCCGAGTAAGGAGTGATTGTATGGCAGTTGCAAAAATGACACCTGCACAGCAAAAATTTAAAGTGTTAAGTAAGCTGTTTGAAGCAGGCTACAAAACAAAGGCTGACCTTAATAATCTTGATATGGAAGCTATGCTTAAAATTGAAGGTATCACCATCCCCGATATGACTATCATCATTGAGATTATCAAGAATGTTAAGAAAGGAAAGTTATACGAATATCTTGGGGGTGGTGATGATGAAAAAGAAGAATAAAGCATTTGACATAACGAAAAGGAGTGATAACTAATGGATTATAGTTTCAGACCTATAAAAGAGGAAGAAATCAAATACACCTATGACCAAAGCCAACAGTTGAGAGGTCAGACAGGCAGTATCGGATATTTGAGAGCTGACTTTGGTACAAGTGGAAAAGAGTTTTACACAACTTGGAATGAGCATAGCACAAGACTTAAAACCGATAATTTTAAGTCTGAACTTGATAATGTAATCAATGAGCTTCGCTTTAAGGATAGTGGGCTGTTAAGCAGCAGGGATAGTATTCTCAACTATGCAAGGTCTATGCCTCAAAGTAGCTTTAAGGGTGCTTTTGATACCGAGTACGGCTTCAAAATTGATACAGATAAACACACATATCTGCTTCGCTGTAATCCTAAACCGAGCAATTATAATCTTTACTGCTACTGTTATGTAAAGGACTATCTTGATAAGCACATAGAAAAAGCAAGTCGAGGTATCCGCTTTATCAACAGCAGATATAAAGAACTGTTTAGAATTAAAGACGGTGACAGTATTACAATCACCGAGCCATCGGGTATGAAATATGACCGCAAGTGCAGATATATCGACGAGTATCACACACAGGTAGGACAGAATCTATTTCATATCTGCGAGTTTGCAGAAAGAATGGAGCATAACGGCAACAAATATATGCCGACAGAAGATGCTCCTTCAAAGGTAAAAAAGCCAACGGCAATGGAAAGATGGGGTGCATAGCTTATGGCACGAAAATTTGAACTAATTTCAGATCTATTTGACCGCACTTGTTCAACAGTAGCAGCTAACCCTGAAAGTTGGATGTCGTTTCTGCGTTCTGCGTGTAATAACTACAAGCTCCGATTTGATGAACAGTTACTTGTGTTTGCACAGCGACCTGATGCTACGGCAGTTCTTGAAATTGAACGATGGAACAGAGTGTTTGGTAGACGGGTAAATCGAGGTGCAAGAGGTATCGCTGTATTTGAAGATACTGACAGAATCAATCAGCGACTTAATCACTATTTTGATGTTTCCGACACTCACGCAGGCGAGTTTTCAAGACCTGTTCCTTTATGGGAGATGAAGGGTGAATACAGCCAAGAGGTAATTGATACTCTTGAAGGCGAATTCGGTGAGCTTGAAGATAATACCGATTTAGCCTATGCAGTTGTTTCAGCCTCTCAAAATGCGGTTGAGGATAATCTTCCCGATTATATCGACGATTTAATTGCAGATGTACCCGACAGCTTTTTAGAGGGACTTGATGAACAGGCAATTACAACGATGTATAAAAGATTGGTTACAAACAGCGTAGCATATATGATTATGCAAAGGCTGGGCATTGAAACCGATGAGCTTAGTGCTGATGATTTCCGAGATGTTGTGAATTTTAACACGCAATCAACAGTAACGGCACTTGGTATTGCTACGAGCGATATTGCCGAAATGGGACTAACTGAAATATCAAAAACAGTTATGGCTCTTGACAAGCAAAATCGCATAATTGATAAAAACAGAGAAAGCGATTACAATAATGGCACAAATAAGACCGAAAGGAGTTTTGAAAATGACCGAAACAATCAGTTATACAAAGCAGGGAGATTATCTGCTTCCGAACTTGAAACTTCCCGACCAACCGGAGGTAACTTTGGGCAGATACGCACAGATGAGGAGGAAGTATCTGAAGGAGCATCACAGAATCCGCTATTACAACCTACTGACACAATGCAAACTGACAGAACATTTGGCGGACATTCAGCAGAGAGCCAACGAAATGGAAGAAATGCTGATGACGAAGATGGCAACTCAGGAAGGCTTGACGGAGGAACTGAAAGCACAGGATATGATGCTTTGGGTGAGCAGGATGAACAACCTGAAGAACAGAGTACAAGAGATAGTGACGTCGGAAGTGATATTCAATTAGAATGGTATGACCGAGATCACGAGGATAAGAGCTTACCTTTCTTTGGGAATGATGATACCATCAACGAAATGTTGGCTGCTTCACCACACCTAAAGGCTACCCACTCGGAGATCAAGAGCTTTTATGAAAGCCACACCGATAACAAGAAAAGAACAGAGTATATCAAGAGCATATTCAATAATGATAGAACTGAACTCACTTTAGTTGATGGTCGCAAGGTTGGATATAAAACGATGCAAAATGTTCTTCATATTTGGGAAGGCAGCTTTGAACAAAAAACCTCACAGGGCTTTTATGATTGGGGTGTAATAGCAAAACAATTTGAGGGTATGCGATTACTTGTAATGTTGACCGACACAGTAAAGCCATTACCATCAATAGAGGGACAATTCAATATTTTGCAAGAGGCAGGAGAACTAAAAACTCCTGCCTTTTCCTTTTCACAGGAAATCATAGACGCAGTATTAACTCGTGGAAGTAATTTCTCAGAGGGTAAAATGCGTATCTATGAGCAGTTTAATAAAAGTTTGTCTGCTAATGAAAATATCAAGTTTTTGAAAAAGGAATATGGTTGTGGAGGGAGTCATCCTATAATTACAGGTACGGGAATTAGCGAAGACCACGATGGAAAGGGAATTCGTTTAACGAGAAAAAATGTTGGGTTGGATTTATCTTGGCAACAGGTAGAGAAAAGAATAAAAAACCTCATTGCTCTTGACCGTTATCTTAATCCAAAGGAAAAGGAGTATTATCCAAAATGGCTTGAAAAGATTGAGCAGGAACACATTGAACAGGCTATCGAGCGTGAAAAACGAGAAGCCTTGCGTACTGCTCCACCCGACACAGAGGAAGTAAAGGAAGAAAACACAGAGTATCAATACCATCTTGATGACAAGGTGTATATAGGCTCTAATGAGTATGAAATACTTTCTCTTGGTGATGAAACAGTTACCCTTTACGACACAAAATTTCCTCTGTTCAATAGGGAAATGCCGATAACGGAATTTGAAGAAAAGGTAAAAGAAAATCCTTTCAATGACCATCTGAAAGTTGTTGTCGATAATGATAAGGGAGATACTACAGTAATTGGCAAGGCAGATAGCTCCGGTGATAAGCCTATTGTGGAACAGTATCTTGAACTTAAAAAAGATGTAGCAAATGAACTGCTAATATTCCAAGTGGGAGATTTTTATGAGGCTATGGGTGATGATGCTATAAAGATTGCAAATGCTCTTAATTTAACTCTGTTAAGTCGTAAAGCAGACGGGACAAGAGTGCCTATGTGTGGTTTCCCGAAAATCCGCTTGGAAGCATATACCAATATGCTCATCGACAGAGGCTTTGATGTAGCCATAGCAACCGATGAAAACGAAAAAGCAAAGGTTATAGCTTCGGAACGAAAGCACAAACCGATTAACTCTCATATTATAGGCAGACTTGATTATTACAACGCTGATGATAATGTAGTCAATTCCATTGAATACACTAGTCCCACATCGTTAAGGAATGACCTTATAAATGATATACCATTTGAAAAAATGGGACTTGTTTTGTATAAGGATAATGACGGTAATGTTGTTGAACACGATTATGTAGACAGCCTGAAAAATGACCTTGTTAAGTTTGAAGTTATTGATTATAAGCAGAATTTATCAGAGTATGATGTGCTGCTTGATAAGGCAAAAGACCTCATTAACAACTTTGTAAACAAGGAATATGAGAGGACAGACGGTGCAGATTTTTCTGACTTGACTAATGTAGAGGTAGCATATACTGAAACAGAAGATGGCAAATACAATATACAGGCATATATTAACCTTGAAAACTTCACCATAAATACAAAGGCTGATGATATGCTCGTAAGAACAGAACAGTATGCTTCCTTGCAGGATATTGTAGACAATGCTCTGCCATATCTTGAATTTGGTGACTTAATCTATGTTGACGAGGATAAATTAGCTGAATATGAGGAACTGCACAATGAAGCCGAAGAGTATATTGATGAATATTTCAATATGGTAAACGACACAACAAGCGGTGCAGATTATTCAGATCCAACTAACATAGAGTTAGAAAACACAAAATCATACGATGGCAAACATCAACTTCAATCATTTGTAAACCTTATTGATTTCAACATAACAATAAAGGTTGATGGTAAGATTGTAAGAAGGGAAACATTTGAAACCTTATCGGATATGATTGAAAGCAAATTGCAAAATCGAGATATACCTGATTTTGGGTTTACGGAAAATGACCTCGCTCTTTTTAATGGTGTTGGTAGCAAATCACTTGTTGAGGAAAACGCAGACCTTATAGGCAAGCAGATTGACCTTGATGACCATATCTTTGAAATTGAAAGAATCAGCAGCTTTGGTGATGTTTCATTGAGAGATATAACCTTTGAGGAAGGTGTAGGTATTCCCATTTCAAGAGTTGAAAAGGTCGGATATGTCCGTAAAGTTTTGCAACTGCAAGAAGCCGAACAGAATAATCTAATTCCTGAATTTGAGGACAAGCCAAAGCCAAAAGCACAAGGCTATGACATTCATCCTGATATACCAATGGCTGAAAGGCATAATTTCGATTTAAAGAACTTTGAGCTTGAGGAAGTAGGCAAAAAGTCTCGTTACAAACGAAATGTGGAAGCCATCAGAGTGTTAAAGGAATGTGAGTTTGATAATCGCTTTTCTACACCCGAAGAACAAAAAGTGCTTGCACAATATGTTGGTTGGGGCGGTATTCCCGAAGCATTTGACGAAAATAATGCTGCCTGGGCTGATGAATTTACGGAGCTGTATGGCTTGTTATCACCCGAAGAATATGCAGCAGCTAAAGAAAGCACACTAACCGCCTTCTATACTCCACCTGCTGTTACCTCTGCTATATATAAAGCATTAGACCGGACGGGCTTCAAAGAGGGTAATCTGCTGGAGCCTTCTTGTGGTACAGGTAACTTTATCGGTATGCTCCCCGACAGTATGAGTGAAGCAAAGGTTTATGGTGTCGAGCTTGATAAAATATCGGCAAGTATTGCACAGCAGCTTTATCAAAAGGCATCAATAGCACCGCAGGGCTTTGAAGAAGTCACTTTGCCCGACAGCTTCTTTGATGGTGTCATAGGTAATGTGCCGTTTGGCGATTTTAGTGTGTCGGATAAAAAATATGATAAATTCAAGTTTTTGATACACGATTATTTCTTTGCGAAGTCTCTTGATAAATTAAGACCGGGCGGTGTTATGGCTCTTGTTACTTCAAAGGGTACGATGGATAAGAAAAACAGCTCCGTAAGGAAATACCTTGCACAAAAAGCAGACCTTCTTGGAGCAATTAGATTACCCAACAATACCTTTAAAGGCAATGCAGGAACAGAAGTTGTATCTGATATTATTTTTCTGCAAAAGCGAGATAGGCTAATAGACATTGAGCCTGAATGGGTACAGACAACTACCAATGAAAATGGCAGAGAGATGAACTCATACTTTGTAAGTCATCCCGATATGGTGCTTGGCGAATGGAAAACAGTATCAGGTCGATTTGGTGATGAAGATACTGTTGTGCCTTATGAAAACTCTGACCTTTCTACTCAGCTTGAAGAAGCCATTACTAATATCAACGGACAAATCGGTATTTATGATACACTTGAAAATGTTGAGCTTGACGAGGACAATTCTATCCCTGCTGATCCTACTGTTCGTAATTTCTCATACACAGTTGTTGATGACAAAATTTACTTCCGAGAGAACTCACGAATGTCACCTGTTGATGTGTCGGCTACGGCTGAAAATCGCATTAAGGGTATGATAAAAATTCGTGAGGCTGTAAGAGAACTTATTGAAGTACAGACAGAGGACTATCCTGATGAGGTTATTAAACAATCACAGGAAAGGTTTAATGAGGTTTATGATTCTTTCATAAAAAAGTACGGACTTATTAACAGCCGAGCGAATAAATCGGCATTCAGCGATGACAGTTCATACTGTCTGTTGGCAGCATTGGAAGTAATCAACGAAAACGGTGAGCTTGAGCGTAAGGCTGATATGTTTACGAAGCGAACTATCAAACCTCATAAGCCCGTTACAGAAGTTGACACCCCAAGCGAAGCACTTGCTTTATCAATCGGTGAGCGAGCAAGTGTTGATATGGAATATATGTCACAGCTTTGCAACAAATCCGAAGAAGAAATCATTGAGGATTTAAAGGGTGTAATCTTCCTTAATCCTTTGTATGACTACGCAAAAGATACAGAACAGAAATACCTGATGGCTGATGAATATCTGTCCGGTAATGTTCGTGAAAAATTAGAAGTAGCAAAACGCTCTGCAAAGGTTTATCCCGATGATTACAATGTCAATGTTGAGGCTCTTGAAAGGGTACAACCAAAGGATTTATCCGCAAGTGAGATTTCCGTAAGGCTTGGCTCAACTTGGGTGCCACCTGAAATAGTACAGCAATTTATGTACGAGTTTCTTGATACACCTATGTGGGCAAGATGGAAAATCAAGGCAAGTTATGCTCCATATACAGGTGAATGGAATATCTCAAACAAGTCTTATGACAACAATAATGTCAAGGCATATAACACCTATGGAACAAGCAGAATAAATGCCTACAAGATTATTGAGGAAACACTTAACCTCAAAGATGTACGCATTTTTGATTATATCGAAGATGTTGATGGCAAAAAGAAGGCTGTTCTTAATGCAAAAGAAACCTCGATTGCTCAGGCAAAGCAGGAGCTTATTAAGCAAGGTTTTCAAGATTGGATATGGTCTGATCCCACTCGTAGAGAGAAACTAACGAAGCTGTATAACGAAAAATTTAACAGCACCCGCCCTCGTGAGTATGACGGAAGTCATCTTGTGTTTTCAGGTATGAATCCCGAAATTGAATTACGAGAACATCAAAAAAATGCTGTTGCACACATTCTTTATGGCGGTAATACCCTCCTTGCACATTGTGTGGGGGCGGGCAAGACCTTCGAGATGGTAGCAGCAGCTATAGAATCAAAGCGACTTGGCCTATGTAGCAAGTCGCTTTTTGTCGTTCCCAACCACCTAACCGAGCAATGGGCAGGCGAATTTTTACAGCTATATCCATCAGCAAAAATATTGGTTGCTACAAAAAAGGATTTTGAAACAGCTAACCGCAAAAAATTCTGCGGAAGGATTGCAACGGGTGACTATGATGCTGTTATCATAGGTCATTCACAGTTTGAGAAAATCCCTATGTCAATCGAAAGACAAAGACAAATTCTTGAAAAGCAGATAGATGATTTAATCAAGGGTATAGCAACGATGAAGGCTCAAAATGGTCAGAATTTTTCTGTGAAACAAATGATGAAGTCAAAAAAAACACTTGAAACAAGGCTGAAAAAACTTAATGACCAAAGCCGCAAAGATGATGTGGTAACATTTGAAGAACTCGGTGTTGACCGATTATTTGTTGACGAAAGTCATTACTACAAAAATCTTTTTCTCTACACAAAAATGCGTAATGTAGGAGGCATCGCACAAACAGAAGCACAGAAATCTTCAGACCTGTTTATGAAGTGTCGTTACCTTGATGAGCTGACAAATAACAGAGGAGCTGTTTTTGCGACAGGCACACCTATCTCCAATAGTATGGTTGAGTTATACACCATACAGAGATATTTGCAGTATGACAGACTTGCTGAGCAGGGCTTTGAAAATTTTGATAGCTGGGCATCTACTTTTGGTGAAACGATAACAGCTATTGAGCTTACACCGGAGGGCAAAGGCTACAGACCCAAAACAAGGTTTGCTAAATTCTTTAACCTTCCTGAACTGATGAATATGGTAAAGGAAGTTATGGACATCAAAACGGCAGATATGCTTGACCTTCCTGTGCCTGAAGCTGAGTATCATAATGTAGCTGTAAAACCTTCTGATGTTCAGAAAGAAATGGTTGCTTCTCTCGCTGAAAGAGCTGAGAAAATACGAAAGGGATCAGTTGATCCAAAGGTTGATAATATGCTTAATATTACAAACGATGGCAGAAAGCTTGCCCTTGACCAACGAATTTTGAACTCTATGCTGCCCGATTTTGAAGGCAGTAAGGTTAATGCTTGTGTTGATACTGTCTTTAAACATTGGGAGGAAGGCAAAGATACGAAAAGCACACAGCTTGTTTTTTCGGACTTATCCACACCAAAGGATGAAGATACTTTCTCGGTATATTATGACATCCGTAACAAGCTAATTGAAAGAGGTATCCCTGCTGAAGAAATCCGTTTCATTCACGAAGCTGATACAGAAGCGAAGAAAAAAGAGCTGTTCAAAAAAGTTCGCAGAGGTGATGTACGAGTGTTACTTGGCTCAACTCAAAAGATGGGTGCAGGTACAAATGTGCAAGACTTACTGATTGCATCACACGATCTTGATGTCCCTTGGCGACCTTCAGATTTGGAGCAGCGTTCAGGTAGAATTATCCGACAGGGCAACAAAAATGACAAGGTGCATATCTACAGATATGTTACCGAAGAAACCTTTGATGCCTATTCATATCAGCTTATAGAGGGTAAACAAAAATTTTCAAGTCAGATTATGACAAGCAAAAGCCCTGTCCGTTCAGCAGAGGATGTAGATGCAACAGCTCTTTCCTACGCCGAAATTAAAATGTTGGCAACAGGCAATCCCCACTTCAAAGAAAAGATGGATTTGGATATTCAAGTTAGTAAACTTAAACTTCTAAAATCAAATTCCCTGTCACAGAAATATGATTTAGAGGATAAGATTATCAAATACTATCCTCAAAAAATCGCAGGACTTAAATCTCGAATAAAGGGACTTGAGCAGGATGTTGAAACCGCAAAACAGCACCCTAAAAGTAATGCTGATAACTTCTCAGGTATGGTTGTTAGGGGTATGCACTTTGACAAAAAAGACGAAGCAGGCGGAGCAATTCTTAATGCTTGCAAAGCTATGAAATCATCTGATGCAGTTCCACTTGGTGAGTATCGAGGCTTTAATATGGAGCTATCTTTTGATACGTTTAAGAGGTCATATGTGGTTACTGTTAAGGGCAAGACCAGTAAAGATGTTGAGCTTGGCAGTGATGCCAATGGTATTATTACCCGTATTGACAACGGAATAGACAAGTATGTTGAAACTCTTGAATACTGCAAAAAAGGCCTTGAAAACACCGAGAAGCAATTTGAAACTGCAAAGGTTGAGGTAGAAAAGCCTTTTGCTCAAGAGGATGAACTGAAAACAAAATCAGCTCGACTTGCAGAGCTTAATGCTATGCTTAATACCGACAAACCCGATAACGAGATAATTGCCGATGAGGTTGGTGATGGTGAATTGCTACCCGAAAAAATTAAGTCAAGAGATACTGAAAGCAGGTGATTATATGCCGTATGTATCCCCTGAACTTATCCTTGAAGCAAAGCAGATGGACTTGCTGACTTATCTGCAAAATTATGAGCCAAACAATCTTGTAAGAGTATCGGGTAACACATTCTCTACAAGAGAACACGATAGCTTGAAAATCTCAAACGGCAAATGGATGTGGTTTTCCAGAGGTTTTGGTGGAGTTACAGCCATTGACTATCTAATCAAAGTCAAGGGTTTGTCCTTTATCAAAGCGGTTGAAACTATCACCGGTAAGGGTGCAATCACTATTCCAAAACCTATTATAAAGGAAAAACAACAGCAACCTTTGTTGTTGCCGGATAGGTGCAAGAATAATGATTTAGCTGTTAAGTATCTTTTTGATAGAGGCATTGACATTGAGATAATCAACTACTGCATTGACAACAATTTACTGTATGAGTCTTGTTACAAAGGTTACCACAATATTATCTTCATAGGATATGACGATAATAAAAAGCCGATGTATGCAGCATATAGGAGCTTGTCCGGTAGACGATTTTTAGGTGATTGTTCAGGCAGTAATAAGAGATATTCTTTTCAGTTGTCCAACAGCAAGAGTGATGGAGTGCATCTGTTTGAATGTGCCATTGACCTTCTATCCTATGCCACTATTGCAAAAATGACGGGCAAAGATTGGAAAGAATTATCCTTTGTTTCTTTATCGGGGGTGTATTCCCCCAGAGCAAAAATCGAAGAAAGCAAAATGCCTGTAGTGTTAGAAAAATACTTTGAACAGCACCCTAACACAAAGAAGGTTTACCTTCATCTTGATAATGATTACGCAGGCAGATTAGCCACAACCACCTTGCAGACTATCATACCAAAGTGCTATGAGGTTATTGATGAGCCACCATACAAAGGTAAAGACTACAACGATTATCTTTGTTTAAGGCTTGGAATTGCACGAAAGATTGATGATAAAGCAAGGTGATTTTTATATTTAATCTGTCTACTTTAGAGGTATCATATCAATCCGAGTGGCTGTTGCTGTTTAAGGAGGTGATAAAATGAACAGCAGAGATTATAACGCAGAGCTTTATGATAAGATGAAAGCCGAACAGGATTATTATCGTAATTGGTTGCTTTCACAAAGTCCTAATGAAATTCTCAATCATACCTATGAATATACAGTACGAGAAGATATAGTTATGGCTATGGAAGATTTAGACTTGCCACCTGAAAAGGCTAAGTCGTTACTCAAATCAAAGTGTCCTCTTGCAGATGTTTATAAGGAATACAGTAAGCAAGAAACGGACTATATGAATGACATTAGAACATCTATTGAAGCTCGTGCAACTGATGTTTATAAGCGAGAAAAGACAAAGGAAAGGAATGAAGCACGCTAATGAAGATTAAGATTTATCAGGTTAATAGTGACCGAGATACTAAAAGAGTTATCTTTATGGACTTTAACCACACAGCTAAAATTCAAGGCAGCAGCGAAATAAACAGCAGTATTTATGACTGCGTGTTTGAAGGCAATGTCGATTGTAAAAACCTTGAAGATGTGTTTACAAAGTTTAATACCGACTACCCTGATGGGTACAGAGCAAGGTCGCTTTCTATATCTGATGTGGTGGAAGTAGTGGAGTCTGACGATGTAAAGTCAGGCTTTTATTTTTGCAATAACTATGGCTTTAAGCAGATTAGTTTTGAGCTGAGTAACGCTGAGCTTATTAAAACCCAAGGTGAGTTAAGCAAGAATAATACAATTTCTGTTCTTCTTGTTAAACCGGGAGAACAACCGAGAATGATAAACATTGAAGATACTCTTGAAGCTATGCAGGGTGTTGTCAGAGGGTATATTGAAGAATATATGCCCTTTGATGATGAGGTTGCAATCATCTGTAATGAGGAAGGTAAGATTTCAGGTTTACCCTACAATAGAGCAATTTACGGTGAAGAAGATGGCAAAAAGGTCATTCAGAATATTATTGCAGGTCCGTTCTTTGTCGCTTATGCTCCTGCAGAAGCGGAAAATTTTATGAGTTTACCGAAGAATTTAGCCGACAAATATAAGGATAAATTCAAGTATCCCGAAAGGTTTTCTATGACAAACAAGGGTATTAAAGTTATACCTATTAAGCCAATATCTAAAGAAGAAGTAAGATAAAATGTAAAGGTTTTAGGGTAGCAGAAAGTGTATGTAAAATCTTAACGAGCAGACCATTTGGATAAACACATTCTCCAAACGGTAAAAAGGCTCGTTAGGGGCTGCCCCTAAAACCCCATAAAAAAGAAAGAGGTAGTTAAATGACAGCAGTAATTTTTATGATAATCGGAGCATTCATTGGTAGCTTCGTTGGTGTGGCACTTATGTGTCTGCTCCAGATAAATAAATCAAATCATTATGAAAGGATGAATGGCACAAATGAGAAAAAGGAACATTCAGAAGATAGTTCGCTTTGATCGTAAGGAGGCACAGGAACTGCAAAGGAAAGCAAAGAAAGCCTGCATTAGTGAAGCAGGGCTAATTCGATTGCTCCTTAAAGGCTACGAGCCGAGAGAACAGCCTGATGATAGATTTTACGATGCTATGCGTGAGCTTTATGCTATAGGCAATAACATTCATCAGCTTTCGGCTAAAGCTAATGCTCTAAATTTTGTTGATGCACCAATGCTCAAAGAAGAAGTTAAGCGTTGGCATAAATTTCAGGCAGACATTGAAAGAAATTTCTTTCGACCTGAAAAAAGCGATATGAAATGGCAGTAAGTAAATTGTGGGCTGTTCACTCTCGACTTGGAACAGTAATCAATTATGCCGCTAACCCTGACAAGACAAGGGCTGACCTTTATACTGAGGAACAGTATCAAGCTCTCAAAGATGTAATTGCCTATGCAAAGGATGAAGAAAAAACTGAAAAGGAGTTCTTCTGTGATGGTATCCATTGTTATCCCGAAACTGCTCGTGATGAATTCATTTCTGTAAAAGAAGGTTTTAATAAAACCGGAGGCATACAAGCCTATCATGGGTATTTGAGTTTTAAAGAACAGGATATATCACCAAGTCTTGCTCATAAGATTGGTTTGGAATTTGCTAATGAAGTATGGGGCGAGCGATACCAAGTGTTAGTAACTACACATCTAAATACTAAACACCTGCATTGTCACTTTGTTATAAACTCTGTTTCACATTGGGACGGAAAGAAATTATGGGGTGATGAAAAGGCTTGGTTTAAGTTTAGATTAATTGCTGACAAAATCTGTGAGAAGTACGGACTATCTTACAATCCTACTCCAAACAGAAGTAAGGTATCCTCATATCAGTACAGCAAAGAAAAGGCAGGTATCCCTACTCGGTTTTCAATCTTGCGACAAGCCATTGATGAAGCACTTGAACATTCAACAAATATCAGGGACTTTGATCATGCTCTCACTAAGATGGGATACAAGCATTGTTTAAGTGAAAGCCGAAAGTATTGGACTATCACACCCAAAGGCTACAACAAGCCTGTCAGACTAAAGACACTTGGCGAGGGGTATACTGAGGATGATATTCGCAGAAGGTTTGTTGAAAATCAAAGGAAGGGTGTCACAAGGTTTGGTAACAGACCTATGTATAAGCCAAGACAATACAACTTGCCCACTCGTGGGGACTTTATATTGAAAAAGAAAACAGGATTTCAAAGGCTGTATCTTTACTACTGCTACAAGTTAGGCTATCTGCCCAAATACAAAAAACAGAATAATGCTCGACTTCATTATCTACTGCGTGAGGATTTATTGAAGATAGAGCAAATCACACAAGAGGTAAGGCTGCTCGGCAGAGAAAACATTTCTACTGCACAGCAGCTTTCTGATTATAAACAAAAGGTTGAGTCAGAGATTAAATTCCTCACCGATGACAGAACGCACCTGCGAAAGAAAGTGAGAAGAAAACTAAGTGACGATGAACTGTCTAAGGTGAAGGATGAACTCAAAGACACAACAAATAAACTACGGGAACTCCGTAAAGAATTAAAGCTCTGTGATGGAATTGCAGAAAGGTCAAAGGTTATGGAACAAAACCTTGAGCAAGTCCGAACAGACGAACAAAAATCTTATAGAAAGGAGCGAAAGCCAAATGAACAATGGAGGTGATGCAGCCGAACAGGTTGTAAGGCTATCCCTTGAAGGGTTTGAGGTTGCAGCCAAGCTGACAGGCTCTGCGGCGAAAAATGTAGCAGCACTTCTGATTTCTGTTCTTAAACAGGAAAATCACTCTAAGACCAAAGGCAAGGAACGCTTGACAAAAATGATTAAGTCCGGCAAGGAATTAAAGGTTTACTCTGTTCCAAACAAAGACCTTAAAAAGTTTGTTGCTGAAGCTAAGAGGTATGGTGTGCTTTACTGTGTTCTAAAGGACAGAGGCAGTAAGGGTGACAACACACCCATTGACATTATTGCTCGTGCAGAGGATGCTTCTAAAATTCAGCGTATCTTTGATAAGTTCAAACTTGCATCAGTAGACAGTACAAGCATTGTGACCGAAACTGAGAAAGATGTTAAGGCTCGTAAGGAAACCGAGAAAGGCAGACAGAAAAGAGCAAAAGCTGATATTATTGCAGACGAAGCTCTAAAGAAGCCAAAGCAGAAAGATGGGTATGCCAACGAAAACCCCGACGCAGCCAAAACGGAAAAAAGCCCTCCGTCAAGGCTAAAATCAGACAAGACAAACAAGGCGATTGTCACTCCCCATTCGGACAAGGGTACTGCTGATAAGAAGCCATCTGTCAGAGAAAAGCTGAACAGATACTCAGCCGATATAAAACAGCAGAAAGAGCAAAAGGCTCCCGAAAGGACACATGACAAGCCTGCAAAGAATGGTCAGACAAAACACAAGCTGCCTAAACGCAACGATAAGCGTAAAAAGGTTAAAACACAAAACAAATCAAAGGAGAGATAATTTTATGACAAACGATTTTAAAGACAAAAATAAGAACTTTGTACCTCGACTTTCAAAGGAAGAGTACAGAGAAAAGAAGAAGCAAGAGCTTCAAAATGCGTATGGTGTCATTGACACAGAGATAAGCGAAATGATGTCAAACCCTGATAAGTTTAGGGAATATCTTGACAATCAGAGCAGACTTGACCGTTACTCTGCTACAAATGTTGTACTTGTGTGCAGTCAATGCCCACAGGCTATTCAGCTCAAGAACTTTGAGGATTGGGATAAATCAAATGTTCGCATTAACAAGGGTGCTAAAAGTATCTCTATCCTTGAGCCTGTTGACTACACTAAGAGTGACGGTACAACGGGAATAGCATATAGCGTTAAAAAGGTATTTGACATTAGTCAAACCAACGCAAGAAGAAACCCTGCTCCTTCAGCTAACGGAAATCCACAGGCTGTTTTCAGAACTATGCTCAAAGCCTCCCCTGTTGAAATTGATATTGTTGACGAACTTGACTTGCCCGGTAGCGTTGCTTACTATGACAACGATAAGCAGACAATTTTCGTCAAGAAGGAAGTTGGTGACAGCACACTTCTCGCACAATCACTTGCAAGAGAGCTTGCACACGCACAGATTTCTATTGATAGCGACGACAGCTACAGCCGCAAAAATGTTCAATTTCAAGCTGTATGTATCGGCTATATGCTTTGTAAAAAGTATGGTGTAGACACTAAGGAATTTGCTGTAGAAAACATCCCTAAAGGTTTTGCTAACAAAGAGCCAAAGAAAATCCGTAGCGAACTTACCAAAATGAGAAATGCTATGTCAAGCATTAACAATCGTGTTTACGATGAACTTAACAGAGCAAAGCAGGAATGTAGCAAGGGACACGAAAGGTAAGGTGTTGTTATGGGCAGAGATGTTAAATTCCACCTTGTATTTGATAACTACGAGAAAGGCATTATTCTTCGCTCTCTCAATGACGAGAAGAATATGCAACAAAAGCTCGGTGTAACTACAGATGGAATTGATGACCTTATTTTAAAGGTTGCCTATGCACCGCAGAAGCATTATAAGGTGGTTAGCAGAAATGAGGCAAGATAAGAAAACTGTTGTTGTCTTGTCTGCTGTCGGCTCTGTATTCGTAGTGTGGCTTGGACTTCTTGTTGCTCCTTACCTTAAAGGTGGCTTATCAGAAATACTGACAGGCTTAACGAAAGCTCTTAACAATCCATTTAGTATATCATTTTGTGAGGACAGCCTAAAAACTGTCCTCATTTTGCTGCTCGCCTATGCTATGGGCATCGGTATTTATCTTTCAAGTAAAAGAAACTATCGCAAAAGCGAAGAACATGGCTCTGCTAAATGGGGCGAAGCAAGAACAGTAAACAAGAAATACCACCAATCACCACAGCGAGAAAATAAGCTAATGACACAGAATGTAAGCATAGGTCTTAATGCTAAGAAGCACAGACGAAACTTAAACACTCTTGTATGTGGTGGATCGGGTGCAGGTAAAACAAGGTTTTACTGCAAACCAAATTTGATGCAGGCTAACACTTCATTTGTTATCCTTGATCCTAAAGGTGAGATATTAAGAGATACGGGACATCTTCTTGAAAAGAAAGGCTATAATGTCAAAGTCCTTGATTTAATATCAATGGAAAAAAGTCATTGTTACAACCCCTTTGTATACCTTGAAAATGACAATGATATTCAGAAGCTCGTAACTAATCTTTTTAAATCAACAACACCTAAAGGCTCACAATCGCAAGATCCATTTTGGGACACATCAGCTTCAATGCTTTTACTTGCACTTATCTTCTATCTTCATTATGAAGCTCCCGAAGATGAGCAGAACTTCCCAATGGTAATGGAAATGCTGAGAGCAGGTGCTATTGAGAACGAAGAAGAAAACACCAATACAGCACTTGATAGATTATTTTGGAATTTAGAGGCAAAAAATCCTGACCATATAGCGTTGAAATACTACTACAACTATCATTCAGGTGCAGCTAAGACACTAAAATCTATTCAGATCACTTTAGCAGCAAGGCTTGAGAAGTTTAACCTCGACAGCCTTGCTGCTTTAACGATTACAGATGAGCTTGACCTGCGTTCTCTTGGTGAGAGGAAGACAGCCTTATTTGCACTTATCCCCGATAACGATACCTCGTTCAATTTCTTGGTATCAATTCTCTACACACAGTTGTTTCAACAGTTGTTTTATTCAGCCGACCATATACACAAGGGAGCTTTACCTGTGCCTGTGCATTTCCTTATGGACGAATTTGCAAATGTGTCTTTGCCTGATGACTTCGATAAGATACTGTCTGTAATGCGTTCAAGAGGTGTATCCGTAAGTATCATCTTGCAGAACTTGGCACAGCTAAAGACTTTGTTTGAAAAGCAATGGGAAAGCATTGTCGGTAACTGTGATGAATTTCTATATCTCGGTGGTAATGAGCAAAGCACACACAAGTATGTGTCCGAACTTTTAGGCAAAGAAACTATCGACACCAACACCTATGGCAAGTCAACGGGACGAAGTGGCAACTATTCAACGAATTATCAAATCTCAGGCAGAGAGCTTCTAACTCCTGATGAAGTTAGAATGCTTGATAATCAGTATGCGATCCTTTTTATCAGAGGCGAGCGACCTGTTAAAGATTTGAAGTATGACATTTTAAAACACCCGAATGTAGCATTGACTACAGACGGAAAGGCAAAGCCTTATCTGCATGGGGTATCTACAATGGAATCCATAGGCATTGAGGTGCTTGACATTGATTTAGATGAAGTACCCGAAACCGAATACAAGGAAACCACATACGAGCTTCTGTCAGATGAAGACTTTGAAAATGATGAAAACTATATTTAGGAGGTCTTAATATGAGAAAATTAAAATCCAAAAACAAATCGGCAGTAAATCTGTCAACAGAACACAAGGTTAGAAAGGGGTTTAAGCTGTATTGCTGTTTAGTCCTTGTTATTGCAATGATTAGTATGACAGCAATAACAGCCTTTTCAGCAGACGATCCGCTTTCTGTTGTAAATAACCTTTCAACCTTTATTTTCGGACTTATCAGAGCTATTGGTCTTATCTTGCTCGGCTTTGGTATCGTGCAGATTGGTCTATCCCTCAAATCACACGATCCTTCACAGAGAGCTAACGGTTTTCTTACCCTTGCAGGCGGTGTAATCATTACCTTTGCAAAGGAAATCCTTAACCTTATCACAGGTGGTTAATCTAAATTTTTAGGCATACTCGAAACGGGTACGCCTTTTTTACAGGAGGTGAATTTATGAGTGATGATTGGGTAGTACAAAACATTCAGAACGCACTCGATACTTGGAACGGCAAGTTAGCAGAGATATGGAATCTTTTAATCACTTCGCCTCAAGACTTTAAAGGCGGGGGTATATGGGATGTAATAGTCACTATTAACGGTGTCTTAAAATCCATAGGCTTAGGCTTGCTCGTTCTTTTTTTCCTAACAGGAGTAATCAAAACTTGTGGCAGCTTTGCCGAAGTAAAAAAGCCTGAACACGCTTTTAAGATGTTTGTCAGGTTTGCAGTTGCTAAAATCGTAGTAACCTACGGAATGGACCTTATGCTTTCTCTGTTTAATATTGTTCAGGGAGTGATTGGCTCGATTATGAGGGCATCAGGAATTGCAAGCAGTTCGCCAACAACAATGCCGGACAGTATGGTTGAAGCCATAGAAAATGTAGGCTTTTGGGAAAAAATACCTTTGTGGGCTGTAACGCTCATAGGAGGTTTGTTCGTGCTTGTTTTATCATTCGTTATGATATTAACTGTGTACGGAAGATTTTTTAAGCTCTATATGTATACAGCTATAGCCCCTATCCCGTTATCAGCCTTTGCAGGTGAGCCTACACAAAATGTTGGCAAGTCATTCATTAAGAGCTATTGTGCTGTTCTAATGGAGGGAGCAATCATAGTCCTTGCGTGTATCATATTCTCGGTATTCGCATCATCACCACCGGAGGTCGGAACAGATGTTGCCGTAGTAACGCAGGTATGGTCATATATCGGTGAACTCGTATTCAATATGCTTGTTCTTGTAGGTACGATAAAAATGTCTGACAGAATTGTCAGAGAAATGATGGGACTTTAATAAGGAGGTATTTATTTGGAAGTAAAAATCAATAGAGAAATCAGAGATTATACTGAAGCTGTATTTTTTGGTCTGTCTTTAAGGCAGATCATTTTTTCTGTCCTCGCTTGTGGTGCAGCAGTAGGAATTTACTTTTTACTTAATCCTGTGCTTGGAACAGAAACAACATCTTGGCTTTGTATTGTCGGTGCTGCTCCCTTTGCAGCACTTGGTTTTATTAAGTACAACGGAATGACAGCAGAGCACTTTGCTTGGGCATATATCAAATCTGAATTTCTCACACCTAAAAAATTGGTGTTCAATTCCACGAACACCTACTATGAGCTGATGAAGTATAAAATCAGCAAAAATCAAAAGGAGGTTAAAAGATGATAAAAACATTAAAGCGATTGTTCAAGCAGGACAAGGAAAAGTTTGTTGTCCCTAAAGGCGTTCAGGATGTAATTCCCATAACTGCTATTTATGATGATGGAGTTTTTAAGTCCGGCAAGGACAAATACTCAAAGTCTTTTAAGTTTACGGACATAAACTATTCTGTTGCTTCTCGTGAGGATAAAGAGGCTATGTTCCTTGAATATTCGGAATTGCTTAATTCCCTTGATAGTGGTGCAACAACTAAAATCACGATCAATAACAGAAAGCTCAATCGTAAGGACTTTGAAGAAACAATCCTTATTCCATTAAAGGGTGATAACCTTGACGAATACAGAGAGGAATACAACAATATGCTCCTTGAAAAAGCGACAGGAGCTAATTCAACTGTTCAAGATAAGTATATTACTATCTCTGTAAATAAGAAGGATATTGAGGAAGCAAGGACATATTTTGCTCGTGTTGGAGCAGACTTGATTTCTCACTTTGCAAGGCTTGGTAGTACTTGTTCAGAGATGGATACAGACAAGAGATTACGAATTATGCACGACTTTTTCAGAATGGGTGAAGAAACAGACTACCATTTTGATATTAAAGAAAGCAGAAAGAAAGGTCACAACTTCAAGGACTATATTTGTCCCGATTCAATGGAGTTTACAAAGGACCACTTTAAGATTGGTGACAGATATGGCAGAGTGCTGTTCTTGCGTGAGTATGCTTCATATATCAAGGACGATATGGTAACTGAAATTATGGATTTAAACCGTAATATGATGTTGTCTATTGATGTTATCCCCGTTCCAACCGATGAAGCTGTGAGAGAAGCCGAGAGCAGATTGTTGGGTGTAGAAACTAACATCACTAATTGGCAGAGGAAACAGAATCAAAATAATAATTTTTCTGCTACTATCCCATATGATATGGAACAGCAGAAAAAAGAGATGAAAGAGTTTCTTGATGATTTAACTACTCGTGACCAAAGAATGATGTTTGCGGTAATTACTATGGTACACACAGCCGACACAAAGGAACAGCTCGACAATGATACGGAGGCTATTTTAACAACAGTAAGAAAAAATATGTGTCAGTTCGCACCGCTTAAATTTCAGCAGATGGACGGCTTACAGACAGCTATGCCCTTTGGTGTACGCAAAATAAATTGTCTACGCACATTAACTACAGAGAGCTTATCTGTGTTTATTCCATTTAGAGTACAAGACATTCATCACGGGAACGGCATTTATTACGGACAGAACATTATTAGCAAGAATATGATAATCGCTGATCGTAAGCAGCTTCTTAACGGAAACGCCTTTATTATGGGTGTATCCGGTGGTGGTAAATCATTTGCAGCTAAGGGAGAGATTATCAATCAAATTCTTGCTTCAAATGCAGATGTAATTCTAATTGATCCTGAACGAGAGTATAGCCCGCTTGTAAAGGCTTTAGGTGGCGAGATTATCAATATTTCAGCTACTTCGCCAAATCATATCAATGCTATGGATATGTCAAAGGATTACGGCGATGGAGCTAACCCTGTTATCTTAAAGTCAGAGTTTATTCTGTCACTTTGTGAGCAGCTTATCGGTGGTGCTAATCTTGGAGCAAAACAGAAATCTATTATAGACCGTTGTACTGCATCGGTTTATCGAGAGTATCAGCAGAGCGATTACACAGGAAGAGTGCCTACCCTTCAGGACTTTAGAGCCGAGCTTTTAGCACAGCCTGAGCCTGAAGCAAAGGAAATCGCACTTGCTATTGAGCTGTTTACAAACGGCTCACTTAATACCTTTGCGAAGCAAACAAATGTAGATACAAATAACAGACTTATTTGTTATGACATTCTTGACTTGGGTAAGCAGCTTATGGGTATAGGTATGCTCGTTGTCCTTGATAGTATTCTTAATAGAATCACTCAGAACAGAGCGAAGGGTAAAAATACCTATATCTTTATAGATGAAATCTACCTTTTATTCCAACACGAATACTCGGCTAATTTCCTGTTTACACTTTGGAAGCGTGTGCGTAAGTATGGAGCATTTGCTACAGGTATTACACAGAATGTTGATGACCTTTTACAGAGCCATACAGCCCGTACAATGCTTGCTAACTCCGAATTTATTATTATGCTTAATCAGGCATCAACGGATAGAATAGAGCTTGCAAAGCTGCTTAACATTTCCGAGTTGCAACTAAATTATATTACCAATGTAGAAGCCGGACATGGACTTTTGAAAGTTGGCAGTTCGCTTGTTCCTTTTGCAAACAAGTTCCCAAAGAACACGAAGTTATACAAGCTAATGACTACCAAGCTGTCCGATTTAACAGAAGGAGATTAAAATGAAAAAGTTAATACTAATATCTTTGGTTGTGGTGCTTACAGTTTCATTAGTTGTAAGCATCATTTTTATATGGGACTACTATTCAAAGTCAAACGAGCAAAAGGCTGTCTATGACGAGCTTGTCAGTATAGTTGAAAGGACAGATACAACAGAGGAAATCAGCACCACAGTATCAGAGCAAGGTACAGATGACAAGCAACATACCGAAAATAATAAGGTGTTTTCTGTTAATTATACAGAGCTTAACACTCTCAACTCTGATACTGTCGGTTGGATTAAGGTCGATGGCACACCCATCAATTACCCTGTTGTGCAATCAAAAGATAAGCCAAATTTCTATATTGACCATAACTTCTATAAGCAAGGCTCGGTTTATGGCTGTCCCTTTATTCAAGAGAATTGCGATGTAAATGAGCCTTCGGACAATGTTGTAATCTATGGTCACAATATGAACGACGGCTCAATGTTTGCAGGACTTAATAAATACACAAGTCATAACTTTTACAAGGCTCACAGATATATAGAATTTGATACTCTATACGAAAAGCATAGATACGAGATTGTATCGGTATTTAAAACCTCTGCCCAATCGGGATTTAGATACTACGGTTTCGTTAATGCTTCATCGTCAGATGACTTCAATTTTTATATTAGCACTTGCAAGGAGTTATCCCTATATGACACAGGAGTGAGTGCGATTTACGGCGATAAGCTGATTACACTCTCAACCTGCGAATACACCCACACTAACGGAAGATTAGTTGTAGTGGCTAAGAGAGTTTAGGAGGGGAGGTGAATTGAAAAAGAAAAATTATTTAGTTTCTCTTTCGGGAGGAAAAGACTCAACCGCTATGCTCTTACGATTGCTTGAAGAAGGCAAGCCTGTTGATGAAATTTGCTATTGTGATACGTGTTTAGAGTTTCCCGAAATGTATGAGCATATAGACAAGTTAGAGGCTTATATTGGCAGACCTATAACAAGGTTAAAAGCGGAACACAGTTTTGAATATTACTTCTATGATTATCACCCTGTAAGGAAAAATCCTGAGCTTGATAAATATGATGGTATGAGTTGGGCAGGACCTCGCAATCGTTGGTGTACTGCGATGCTTAAAACCTGTATTATATCTGCATATATCAGAAACACACTTAAGGACTATGATGTTGTTCAGTATATAGGTATAGCTGCTGATGAAACAAAGAGATTAAGGGATAAGGTTTATCCTCTTGTAGAATGGAATATGTCAGAAAAAGACTGTCTTGATTATTGCTATTCAAAAGGCTTTGATTGGGGCGGTCTTTATTCTATCTTCAAGAGAGTTTCCTGTTGGTGTTGCCCATTACAAAGTTTGTCGGAGCTTAGAAATCTCCGCATTTTCTATCCTGAGTTATGGAATAAGTTAGAGTATATGGATGAACACACTTGGAGAACTTTTAAGCCCGGTTATTCTGTTAGGCAGTTGGGTATCCGTTTTAACCTTGAAGATGAATGGTTAAGCCAAAACAAAAACATTCACAGCAGAGCATTTTTTAAGGAACTTAAAGATGTTTTGCAAAAAGAAAACATTAAACAATTTTAGGAGGATGATATTATGAAAAAGATTATTTCAATTATTTTAGCATTAGTGATTTTAACAAGCTGTGTGGCTGTTGGTACAATCAACAGCTCGGCGGCAACATATGTGATGAAAACAAAAACGACGATGACAGACAAAAAGCTCTACGAAGGAATGGAGAGCCATATGGTTGTCGGTCTTAACTGCGGTGGCGATTATTTCCGTATTGATGATTTAAGATGTATGCAGAAGTATATATCTTACAAGTCATCTAACACGAAGAAGGCTTTTGTAACGGTATCGGGCAAAATCGTTTGCTTTGATGATGCTTCAAGTGTAAGACTTACCTCATACCTTAAATTGCCGAGTAATGCTTATGAGTTCAAGTACCTCTTGTCAAGTCTTAGTAAGGAAAATTATTGGAGATACCTTATTTTAAACAAGTTTTTGCAGAGAGGAAAAACTGTGACTTCAAGTGTTAATGTTAGAGTGTACCCGTTGAAGCTCGAAGGCTTTGCTAACTACTATGGTGCTACGGCTCATAAGGTGAACATCAAGTCAACCACAGCTAACACAATTACTCTTAATCTCACAAGTACAAGTAAAAAGAAGGCAAACGGACTTATCGCAATTACGACACCTTGTGCGAGTACGCTTCGTTGGAAATCTTCTAATGTTAAGGTTTTAGATGGTCGCTATCAAACAAACAAGCCGGGTGTTACGATTTTCGCAATTCAAAAGGCTAATTTTAATGGTACAGTAAAGATTTATCTCAAGGATCGCACAGGCAATACTTTGAGAACAATCAAAATCAACCACAAGTATATCATATAGGTTAGTTGATGAAAGCCGTAGGTTTATGCCTACGGCTTTCAAAGTGGGTGTATTCAATGATTAAAATCAATTTTTCTCAGCGGAAGAGAATAAACAAGCTGATTAATAAGCTGTGTTGTAATTGCTTTGAGGGTAACTGTCTATTGCTTGATTACGGGGAGCCTTGCAAATATGTTCAGATGATTAAGAGAACTACTATTTGTTGTAATTATTTTCTTAATGCTGTATTGCCTGTTGATAAAGAACTGTATTCTGAAATTATGGCTGATACAAAAAGTAAGCGGTGCAAAATGTGTCAAAAGCATTTCCTGCCAAATAGCCACAATCAGCGATTTTGTGAGGCTTGCAGTAAAATACGGAACAGGCAAAAGGCTACCGAAAGACAGCGAAAGAAAAGGGCATCTATGTCACGAAAGTAAGGTTAAAAAACGGCTTATCTATGCGACTTTTACAAACAAAATTATACCCTGTTAATATAATTATATTGCTATAGTCTATTTTGGGGTTTAAAAGCGTGACAAAAACTGAGGAAGGAGGTGATGCCTATGGCTGAAATAAAGACACGAGATAGCAGAAAAGGCTCAGTTAGAACTCTTGATAAGGTTGCAGCAGGAACTCACAGAGTTAAACAGGCTTATGTATCTACCAAAGATAAGGCAGAGAATTCTGTAGATGTTCAAGAAAATTCAGCAGAGGAATATGCAGCAAACCGAGCTTTAAGCGGAGCTAAAAAGGCTACCGATAAAGGTGTTGAGGTTACAGGTAAAACTGTCCGCAAAGGCACAGAAAAGGCAACAAATACTGCAAAAAAGCAGATACAAAAGCACATTGAAAAGCGAGCTGAAAGAACTGCTCAAAAAGCCACTAACAAAACGGTGCGAACAGCTCAACAGACATCAAGGTCTGTTAAGCAAACGGCTCGCTCAGCAGGCAAAAAGACAGTTAAGACAGCTCAAAAGGGTGTTGTGAAAACTGCTAAATCAAGTGTTAAGACAGCCGAGAGGACATCAAAAGCAGCAATCAAAACTGCTAAAGAAACTGCAAAGGCTGCTCAAAAGACAGCGAAGGCTACAGCCAAAGCAGCACAAAAAGCGGCTCAGGCTGCAAGAGCTACTGCGAAAGCGGCAGTAAAGGCTGCCAAACTTGCAATCAAGGCAACAATAGCCGCTATTAAAGCTATTATTGCAGGTGTTAAGGCATTGGCTGCTGTTATTGCAGCAGGTGGTTGGGTAGCTGTTGTTATCATCATAGTAATTTGCCTCATTGGTCTTATTGTAGGCTCTTGCTTTGGTATCTTCGCATCGGGTGAGGATTCTGGAACAGGTGTTACAATGCAATCAGCCGTTCAGGAAATCAACGAGGAATATAACAAGAAAATCGAGGATATTAAAAACAGCAATACCCACGATACTGTTGATATGGGCGGAACTCGTGCTGAATGGAAAGAAGTTATTGCAATATATGCCGTTGATAAGAATATGGCTGATGTCAATCCTGCTAATCCAGATGAAGCACAAGAGGTTGCTACAATGGATGAAATCAAGAAAAATGACTTAAAGAAATTGTTTTGGGAAATGAACAAAATCACTCATAAGGTTGAGAATAAGACTGTCAAGGAGTTAGTCGAGAAGAAACAGTCTGACGGTACTATTAAAAAGGTTGAGAAAAATGTTACTAAGAAAAACCTTGTTATTACTGTATCTCATATAGACCTTGAAACAATGATGAACACTAAGCATTTCACAGCCGAACAAAAGGATATGGTGCATCAGCTTCTTGATAGCGAAAACAATTCCTTATGGCAGGAGCTTTTACACGGAATAACAGGCTCAAGTAGTGATATTGTAAGGGTTGCACAGGAACAGCTTGGTAACGTCGGCGGTCAACCTTATTGGAGTTGGTATGGTTTTAGCTCTCGTGTAGAATGGTGTGCTTGCTTTGTTTCTTGGTGTGCTAATGAGTGTGGCTATATCGAAAGCGGACTTATTCCAAAATATTCCCTTTGCGATACGGGCGTTGAATGGTTTAAATCAAATAATCAATGGCTTGATAATACCGAAACACCACAACCGGGTATGATTATCTTCTTTGATTGGGCATACGATGGTATAGATGGTAATTCAGACCACACAGGTATCGTAGAGAAAGTTGAAAATGGACAGGTTTATACAATAGAAGGCAATTCAGGTGATGCCTGCAAAGAACATTACTATCCGATAGGACACAGAGAGATAATGGGCTACGGTTGTCCTGCTTACTAAAATTTAGAGGTCGCTCCTGCGTGGGAGCGACCTCGTTTTTTTATTTGAATAGCATGTCACATTCATCTATTATATTTTCAATTATTTTGATTTGCGAAGGCTCAAGTTTAGACAACTTTTCCGAAAAAATAAGTAGGTCTTTGTCCACTAAATCTCCCGTTAAGAGATAATCGGCACTAACATTAAGTGCTTTTGACAATTTTAGTAAATTTTCTGGTCGCATTGCACGCTTGCCTGATTCTGCATATGAAACAAACTGAGGAGTTAGATCAGCGTTTTCTGCAAGCTCTTCCTGTGTCCAACCGATTCGTTTTCTTAATTCCGTTATTCTTTCTCCAATTTCATGTAAACAAAGATTTGTATTCATAATAACAAGCCTTCTTTCAAATATCGTCTTGTTAAATTATATCCACAGATAGACAATTTTTTAATCGTTAGTTGTTGATTTTACTAAACAAAATGATATATAATGATTATAGATTTTTAGTAAGATTTTGGAGAGATGATATGTGTCAGAATAAAAAATCCTGTTGTTTTTTTGCTCATAAGGATACTCCCGATGAAATACGATCAAAAATTAAAGAGGAAATAATCAAATTGATTGATAAAGAGTGTGTAAATACTTTCTATGTGGGCAATCAAGGTAACTTTGATAGACTTGTGTATTCTGTGTTGCAGGAAGTAAGTTTAGAATATCCTCATATTAATTACACCATAGCTCTTGCATATCTCCAAAGGAAAGTGACGAATACTTGAAAGATAAAAACACCCTCTACCCCGAAGGAGTAGAGAGTGTTCCAAAGTGTTTTTCAATTTCATATAGAAACAATTGGATGATCAATAATAGCGACTTCGTTATTTGTTACATATCACATATAACCAGTGGAGCAGCAAATTTTGTTAATAAAGCTGAGACACATGGTCGCAAGATCATAAACTGCTACGATAAATTTGCGTAGAACAACATATTCTTAACGATATAAAAACCTATTTTATCTTTATAATTCTACCACTATTTATTACACAGGTCAATAGATCTTACATCGAATTTTGTAAAAATATGACGAGTTACTTCAGAAAATAGGAGAATTTATATCCATTTTATAGATAAAAGTCTGTAATTAGTGGTCAAATTATGGTCAAATAAAAACATAAACAAAAAGGAGTGTATATTATGGCAAAACGAGGCGAAAACATCCACAAAAGAAAAGATGGGAGATGGGAAGGCAGATATAAAAAAGGTAAAGGTAGCAACGGTAAGTCTGTATATGGCTCAGTCTATGGTAAAACATATGCTGAAGCTAAAGAAAAACTGATTAAATCTATTGCAAATCAACATAAGACTGATAATGTTTCAAAGGATTATCTTTTTAGTGAAATTTTGGAGTTATGGAAAGCCTCTAAGTTTAGAAATATCAAAGGTTCAACGAAGCTTAAGTATGAGAATACAATTGAAAAGCATATTCTACCTTGTTTGGGGAAGTGTAGAATGTCAGCAATGAACAGCATTTTATTAAATGAGTATATATCACAAAAGCTAGAAAACGGGCGTTTAGATAAAAAAGGTGGTTTATCTCCCTCTTATGTAAAAAATATTATGGCTATTGTATTTTCAACAATTGACTTTGCTGTTGATGAAAAGCTGTGCGAATCAATAGTGCTTTCAAATTGTAAAATATCTGTTGAAAAGAAAAGTATAACTGTTCTTGAACAAGAAGAGCAAGAACGGTTGGAAGCTAATTTGCTTATCAATACGGACAAAACTAAGTTAGGCACCTTCATATCTTTAAGGACAGGACTTAGAATTGGTGAAATCTGTGCATTGAGGTGGTCGGATGTAGACTTTATAAATATGGTTATTCATTTAAGGGCAACAATTTCAAGAGTAAAAAATAGTAATGGCAAAGGCACAAAACTAATTATAGAAAAGCCAAAAACAAAAGCTTCAATCCGAGATATACCAATCCCCTCAGATTTATATAAGGTTTTAATTGTTATGAAATCACAAGCCGTTTCACCCTTTGTAGTGTCCACTAATAATAAATTTGTTCCACCACGAACATTTGAATATAGGTATCACAAGATATTAAAGTCAAGTAACATTTCATCCGTAAACTATCATACATTAAGACACACTTTTGCAACAAGATGTATTGAAAAAGGTGTTGATGTAAAATCATTGAGTGAAATTCTTGGTCACTCCAATGTTTCAATAACATTGAATAACTATGTTCATTCCTCAATGGAGTATAAAAGAATACAGATCGAGAAGCTCTCTAACCTATCTGCATAAAAAATAAGTGGTCAAAATTATGGTCAGAATATTTATCGTAAGCCTCTATTCATCGGGGTTTCTGTGTTTTTTGCGAAGAATATGTTGTTCTACGCAAATTTTTAATGAGAAGCCTTGCTGATGTGTTTTATCTGTAAAGATATGATCATGTTGATAATTTTTGATGAGGTGAAAAAATGAAAAAGAAGCGTTTAATTAAAGTTAATTCATTATTTATTGGAATATTATTGATTTTATCAATATTTACTATTCCAGTTTCTGCTATTTCGACGCAACAATCTACATCAAATAGGTTTAATGTGGTGTTTGTTTTGGATGCAAGTGGTTCAATGAAATCGACGGATCCTAATAACTTAAGATTTGATGCTACTAAGTTGTTTTTAGGATTGCTTGCTAATGATGGGAATTATGTAGGTAGTGTTGTTTTTAGTACGAACATTATTAAAACAACAACCGTTTCTAAAATAAGTGGTAATACAGATAAGAAAAAAGTTGAGTCAGATATTGAAAGTTGCGATGTTGGTGGATGGACAGCTTTAGGAAATGCCCTAAAGAAAGGTGTCGATATGTTACAAAGCAACGGAGATAAAGATTTACCATCTGTAATTATTCTGCTTAGTGATGGTCAGTCTGAATTGGGAAATGCTGATGATTTAGAAAAGTGTAATGAAAATAAAGCGAAAGCCATAAAACTTGCAAGAGAAAAAGATATAAAAATCTATACTGTTGGTTTAAATAGTGATGGCGGAGCTGATATGAAAGAGCTAAAACAAATATCAGATGCAACAAAAGGAGAATGTGAAGAAGTTAAAAATGCTTCAGATTTAAAAAATGTATTTGCTAGGTTTTATAATTTGATTTACGGAACATCCACAACAACATTGTTTAATGGAAAAGTTCCGTCTAATGGAAAAATAAAACAATCCTTTGATATTCCAAAAGCTGGTGTAGAGGAAGTCAATATAATTATATCATCTAAAAGTTCCATAAAAAACATTAAACTGGATAAACCAGACGGAACTAAATTGTCTATAAGCGATGTAAAAAAAATGACCACATCTTCTAAGTCTTTTACAATAACAAAAATCACGAAGCCGGATGGTGGTAAATGGATTCTATATGCAGAAGGTAAGGCAGGGGATGATGTAAAAATTGAGATGGTATATAACGATTGCCTTTCAATAAAAACTGAGTATGACGAAAGCCAAAAGTATACAATTGGCACAAAAGTTACTGTAAATGGATATTTGTATAACAAAGATGAAATAGCCACAGAAGGATATGACGATTACGAGGCTATTTTATATGTGACTAAACAGATTAGTGACAACGAAAAAGAGAACATTGAAGAAAAAATAGAAATGAAAACTTCTTCATCCTCATTTGTTGGAGAAATTCCTATTGACGTATTAGGTACATATACAGCTTATATGCAAGTTGTAGGAAATGGTATTGAGAAAAACACATCAGAAGAGCCAATAGTGCTAAATGTGGGAAACACTCCTCCTTCCGTTAAAAAGAAAAAAATAGAGGAACATTTTTGGGTTATACCTTTCTTTACAAATACAGGAGATATAGATTTATCCGGTGCTGTAACAGATGTTGAAGATAAAAAGTTAAAATATACTGTTGAATCAAGTAGTTTTAAGAATACAAGTTATGAATTGAATAATGAAACATTAACAATGACAGATTTTTATGATTTGTCTGAAGGTACTTTCACAATTAAAGCAACTGATTCTCAAGGTGCTTCGGCTGAATTTGAAGTAGATGTTACAACAACTAATGTTGGAATCCTAACTTTAATTCTGTTATTAATAATAGCACTAATAGTTATAGCTATTATAGTTGCAATTATTATTCTATTAAGTAGAAAGAAGTTTATGGGTACAATAACCGTACAAAATCTTGAAACAGGTGCAAGTGCTATACAACAGAAGAACAAAGGCAATATAAAATTATCATCTTTCCAAATTGGTAATACTGGATTTTCAAAGGATGCTCGCTTCCAAGCAACAAATAAGAGTTATGTAGAGTTCAGAACATCCAAACCAGTTTTGACTTCTTCTACAGTTTCAAAAAGCAAGAAGATTACAATTCAAAATAGATGTGAAATTGAAATTTATTCTGATGATACTCGTACTAAGGGTATATCAGTTGTTTTCGAGAGTTATCTATCAAGTTATTAATTATTAGTAAAAAAGGAGAAAAAATGATTTACAAAAATTTATCAATCGCAGCCGGCGGCGGAATTATTGCTCACAATCAACAGGCTGAACAAGAAGAATGTGCAAATGTATTTATCGGTCTTGGAGGTACTGGAATCAGTTGCTTGAAAGAGGTTAAAAAGCAAGTATTCAATAGACTTCAGCCGGATGATCCAACATCAGAAGTTCCTGAATATAAACATATTCAGTTTTTAGCAGTGGATACTGATGCATCTTCCTTAGGTGACGATAATTCTATCAGTACATTAGATTCTATCACTGAATTTGTTGATATGAGTTGTAAAGATATTCGTGGAATTTTAAGTAATCCAAGAGTATTAAGACAAAATCCTTCATTACAATGGTTCGGTGAAAATATTACTATCCAAAATGCCGAAGCAGGTGCAGGTGGAGTTAGACAGATAGGTAGATTGTTAACAATTCAGAACTGTGACAAGATTGTTTCTGCTTTAACAAATAAAATTAACCTTGCTAGAATGGAACTTGAGGGAAAACCTATTAATATCCATATTTTTACTGGTATGGGCGGCGGAACAGGTGCAGGTAGCTTTTTAGATATTTGTTACATTCTTCAATATGTACTTGATCAACTTTCAATTGCTGGTCAATCACAAACTTGTGGATACTTCTTTTTGCCTGATGTTAACTTGGCAAAGGTTGATACCAATGTAGTAAGACAGTATATCGAAATTAATGGATTTGCTGCAATGAAAGAACTTGATTACTGTATGAATTTCCATGTTAATGGCGGAGAGTGGAATCAAGTATACAATGGATTTACAGTAAAAACTAAGGAACCCCCTGTAAAACTTGCGCACCTTATTACTGCTAAAAACGAAGCAGGAGATATTAGAAGAAATGGCTATTACTATGCAATGAATGTAGTAGTTGACTATGTAATGGAATTTATGACAAAACAGTTGATTGATACAAATTCAACAGAAGATGAATTTGGCTTGAAATCACACATTGCAAATTTTGAAAGAATTGTTGAGGGATTAAAGAAAAAAAGAGGTGCACGTTATTATTACTGTGTCCTTGGTGCATCTAATGCCTATATGCCTTACAAGGATATCAATACATATTTAGCAGCAAAAATATTTGATGCTTATAAACAACTGCCTTCAACTAATCATGAAATTGATAATTTTGTAAATGATAATGGTTTATCCTATCAAAGTTTACTAAATGAAATAAATAAGGGAACTAAACCAATACCAATTTTTGAAGTTGATGCTAATTTGCTTTGTGATCAGGTTGCTGGAATTACACCGGATGTCATTCCACAGGTTTTAACACAGATGAGAGATGCTTTGCCTAAATTTGAGGGCGAGCTTACAAAGAATCGTGAAAGTCAAGTACAAAATGTTGTACTTCACATCAAAAACAAGCTTATTGAAATGTCAAAAATGCAGGATAAAGGACCTGTTTATGCTTCATTGTTACTAAAAACAGATAATAAAGATGACAGGGATTTAGTTAATGTAGTAGATGGCTATATAACACGCAATAATGATAATCTTTCAAATGCTCGTGCTGATTTAGATATAATAGATAATTCAGTGGCTGCAAAACTTAGAGAATTACAAAACGCAAAACTCGGAAAGAATAGAAAAGCTAAGGAATATGTATCAGCTGTTCATTCATATTACTCACAGCTCTCTAAAATTGCATTGTACAAGGCAATGGGAGATTTCCTAAATGAATTCAAGCCACAGATTACTCAGTTATACAACGAAATGTTCAAGCCACTAAACGAAATGCTCAACAATGTAGCTGAAACATTTAGTCATAATTTTACAACACTTACTGATAGTGTTAGAGATGATGATGACTATGCTATAAAAATTGTTGGTCTTGACGACGAAAGTCTAAAGGAAAGTCTTGACGAGGCAGTTGATAATTTGAATGCCAAACAAAAAGTTATCGACTTTATTGGCTATATGATTGATAATTCAAAAAGTTGGCTGGGCAAGGTGAGTGATGCCAAAATTTCAGCAGCGGTTTCAGAATTCTTTGTAAATCAACTAAGAGATTTTACAAGTAAAAATATTGATTATTACTTGCAGACTAAGTTTAATGTTCAGACACAAGCAGAGCTTGCAAATGCAATTAATAGGAATATTATGAATGTGCTGAAATCTAAAGCAAAGCCATTATTCTGGATAGATAACTCCGATGGTGGAATTGATACCGACAGCAAGATGGGATATTGTTCTATCCCAAGCACATCAGAGGCTATATCTGCAGCAGCGGATGAGCTTAACCGAACAGACAGCGCAATCAAAAAGAGAAAATCTATTATGCCTGATAGAATTTCTATGCTTATCTTCTATTGCGGTATTCCTATGTTCCAGTTTAAGGGTTCATATAATTACAAGTCTAAATACCACGCTAGCACATTTAAAGGAATTCACTTGTATGAGGGAACCTCACAGGACGAGAGAGATTTCAAGCAGCTTCACGACATTGTTCCTCTTAGCTTATTAAAGGAAGAAGAGCTAACTGATATCATTAATAAATTTATCGAAGACTATGCTCTTGCTGTTGACAAAGATATTGTTACAAAAGTTCCTGTTGGTGCTTCAGGCAATACTTTTGAATATAAAATGCAGCTTGTTGATAAAAAAGATCTTTCTTCGAAAATGGCTAAAATTGATAAACTTATCAAAGAAGGTAACATTGATAGGATGAAGAAATATCTTGACGAAGATGTTAATGTAACATTAACCTTTGATGACTCTATTGAACTTCCCGATACAGGTACAGAGGGCTACAAGGATGATGTTATTAAAGATCATGTTTATGCATCATCTTATCTTAGAGGTATTATGTATGCTCAGCTCGATTTGTTCGCAAAATTTAACGAAAAGTTGAATGAGATGGAAGGACTTATAAAGGGCAAAGATATTTTCACAAGCAATCTTAATGTGTTTGCAGGTGCACTTTGTACAGGATTAATTTATCAAGAAAATAAATTCACTTTTAAATACATCAAGGATGATGACGGAATAGAAGATGAATTTGAACTCACTAGCATAGACACTGAACCATTTGGAGAAACTATACCTCTTTACAGTGCCTTTGTGGAATTCTGTAAAATGGATGAAGAAGACAAAAAAGAGTTTTCAGAGACATCTAAAGATAGACAAATAAATGATGAAGACATTTGTTTGGAAAATACAAAGAAAATTAAAGACTATCTTGAGAAAAGAGCAGATATCATTAAGGAAGTTGCTGATGATACTTATAGGAATGAAAGAAAAGATATTCATTTGTTTGTTGAGTCACTCCAAAAATTCGTAAGAAACTTTGAAAGAAGACTTCTGTAGTCTGATGTTTTATTAAGGCTTCAAATGTGTTTTTCGTATTTGAAGCCTTAATATCAGCTAAATTCTTTCAAGTCCAAAAGTCAGAGAGGTTTTTGTATTAATGAATATTGAACAGGTAGTAAACAAGGTTAAATTAAATATTGAGGATGAAAGAATTACAGTTAATAATGTGGGTAACAGACCTCATTTTCCAGTATTTGTATCTTTTAGCGGTGCAACCTCTGAAAACTGTTTGTCTTTTATAGGAAATATAAAAAGAATATGGTCTAGTCAAATTAGTAAAAGTTTATTATTTTATAAATACACCATCGAAAATGATGGTATTAATTTTATAGATATAGATTCAGACAATATTTTAGAAAAAGATGTAATCTACGGTAGAATAAGCGATGTATCGAGAACTAGAAATGTTTTCGATAGTTTAAACAGTTGGAGATTATATAATGTAATAGATACTACATCAATGACATTTGAAGATTTTGAGAAAAGTTATAATGCCAAAAATGCTTTACACGATGAAATTGATGAAAATATAACCTCTATGGCAATAATAATTCTGAATGAATCTCGTGACAAGGAAAGAAAAAAAATCAACTATAAAATTCGTAATTTTCTTAGAAATCCAGCAATTTATAATGGAATAATATTGGTTTCAAACAGGGCAAGAGGCGGAATTGAGTACGAAAAGGTAGATTTATATAGCATTGTATCAAATGTTGTTTTGCTATCTGACAATGATGCGGTTTCTAATGTAGATGATGAATCTTATAAAAATAGAAATCTTAAGTTATATGACAATGCTCCCCTTACTATGGCATACAATTCGCTGGAAAAGCCGATAATGGATGTTTTATATTGTATGACATTGAATTTGGTATCTACTGTAAAAGAGCAGATTAGTTTATCAACAAATAAGAGAGTATCTTCGAGCGATATAGAGGATATTCTAGGTATAGAAAACAACAAATTAACCTTCTTTGATGATTTGATTAAAAAATTACAAGACAAACTTTCTAAAGAACATTTTATTACTGAATTTTTTAGGTGTATGCCATTGAATTCACCAGAAGTGTTTAGTGAAAATATAGCTATGTTAAAGTTCTCAGAAATTAAGAGTTACATCAGCCTGGAATCTTTAGACCTGTTTGCAGTTAGTTATTGTAATAATTTCATTGAGGAGCAGGAGAATAAACAAATATTCAACCAATATAATGATTTTATTGGACAACACTTAAATTTGTTGAATATTGAAAGTGTTTCGAGGAATCGGATAAAAGAAACTTTTGAAACTCTAAAAGAACACAGTGTTATTTCTGATGATGAATTTGTATGTGTGTACTTTAAAAAATACTTAGTAAATGTACTTAAGAATAAAATAATCTACCCATATTGCATAAATGTTGTTGATTCTATTTGTGATACAGAAAACATTAAGTCAGCGAGAAATAACATTGAAATATTAGCCAATGAAGTTAATGAACGTATCCCTCTATCCGAATTTGATGAAATATCTTTGTTGTATGGTAATTATATGCTCGATTTTCTTAAGACGGATAAGGGAAATGTAAGAATTAATCAGTTGTTGGAAGTTGATAAATCGTATGATGAATTGATTTCTTTGGTAGAGCATACCTTGTATGATGCCAATAATTTTTGTGATGATACAATTAAATTTCCGTTTATCAAGTTGTGGGCTAATGCTCTTAAACTTCATGATGAAGAAATATACAACAGAATAAGAAATACATTAAGTGGTAATGGTGATGATGAAATATTATTGAGAGGTTCTTATCCAGTAAACGAAACTCTTTCGGTCTATGTAATGCATTGTTATGATAGGAATGGAGATAATCCAACATCATTATATAGAGATTTCTTAGAAGCATATAAAAATATATCTAATGTTCAATTTTTTAACACCGGAAATGATGATTCCATAGAATCTATAAGATTCTTTAAATGTAAAGATACAGATCTCATATTAGGGTTAGAAGAAAGTATATAAGGGGGGATAGTATGCAATTAAGAGTTAACAAGGAATACATAGATTCTTATATTTGTGAAATAGAGGAAAACAGCGGTATCCTTAAATGGCAATATACTAAGGATACAAAAGTTGATTTCGTTTTAATTGTCAGAACTCCATTTGATTCACAAATTGATATATCTAATATAGTTGAAGATATTAATCAAAATGGTATTGAATTAGAAGAAGATCAAATCGTTAATGTGAATTCCGAAATATCTTACAAACTTGCAGGTAAAATACAAGGTAAGGTTGGAATTTATAATGCCAAAGATACACCGGCACTCTACTCTGTGTATGGTTGTAAAATAGAGAATGACTATCTGACAGTATATGATGAACAGGAGTCTAAATACAACCAATGTAATGTACGAAGTGTAATTGAATATAGTGTAGAACAGATGCCTATTTTGAAAAATGAGGGTGGATTTCTTAGAAGAATAGAGAAGCAGTATAATTTTTCAAAAATTGTAATTAATCCAAATAAGGATTATGTGGATGGTGCACTTAGTTACACTTTTGAAAATTATGATATTAGTTATCCAATTAGCAAAAAAATGTTAGGAAAGCCATTTTTTGTTCGATGGCTAAATGATACGAATATTCCCTTAATAAAAGCTAATATTGAGGGATTTAAAGCACACAAAATTTAGTGCCTTTGGGGGGATTAAAAATGTCGATAGAGAATAAAATTATTTGTCCATATTGCTTTGCAGAATTCAAGCACGATGAGGTGTTGTTTAGAGCAGAAACATGCTTCACAGAAGATGATATTCTTGATGATTATGATATAGATATGATGGATGACGGTCCCGAGAAGGAAAGTTTAAGGGAAGATAACGAATTAAAAAAGCAATTCCTTGCAGGTGAGCATCCTCGATATAAGAAATACTGGGAAAAATACAATGGCACAACTGAACAGACTAGAAAAAGTAGTGCAGCTAGCTCTATGATGAATAGCTTTGAAAATTATCAGAAACCAGTAATTAGTCCCAAGAATCCTAGAATGGTGAAGTTTGATAGAGAAGACCAAAAAGGTGTTAAATTCGATAAAGATGGCTTTTTGTCATCCGTAACAGATATTATGGGTAAACACACAAGCAGCAGAGTATGTCCACATTGTTGCAATCCTTTACCGAGAAACTACGGAAAATTCCCAGTTAAATTTATATCTGTAATAGGAATTACAGGAGCGGGAAAAACCGTTTATCTTTCAAGCCTACTTGATAATATGTATAATTACGCAGATAAGATAGGTATGACACCTTTGCCTTCAGAATCTGTTAACTTTTTTATTGAGCAAAATAAAATTGACAGAGATATTGTACTTCCACAAGGTACATCACCTGAAAGAATGTCGCAGCCTTTGTGTTATAATTTGCAGTATTTTCATTCAGCAAAAGGAGTAAAAGAAACATCAACCTTTGTTATATACGATATTGCTGGAGAAAATTGTGTCAATGAAACGGGTATAACAAACTTTGGACCATTTATATCTCATTCCGATGGTATTATTATTCTTCAAGATCCAAAACAGTTTGAGAAAATGTATGGTGAAGCTCATACTATGACAAACTCTGTGCTTGATACTATAATAGGTCTTTTCGTCGGCAAGGATTACTGTGAAATCCCAATGGCTTTGTGTATTTCCAAAAGTGATAGATTAATTAATGATGGTCTTTTTGATATTGAATTAGTGGATAGCCTTCTTACTGAAGTTAGGTCTGCAGATAATTTTAGAGGTTTTTGTGCAAAAGATCACAATAAAATTAGCAAAAAGATTGATGAGTTTTATAGAAAATATGATAATCCTACAAGAACAGCACTTATGACTTCTTTTGACAATTTCGCTTACTTTGCTGTTTCATCTCTTAACTGTAAGTTGAAAGAAAGTCAAGAGGTCAGCAATATTAGTGGCGAAAAGATACTGATGCCTGCTGAAAAGCCAAACCCAATTAGAATTGAGGAGCCTTTGTACTGGCTATTTACTAATTTTGGTTTTATAAAAAGTGATGAGGATTTAATTAAGCATGCTGTTGTAGGCAAAATTGGTGAACTTAATAGAACAAAAGCGTTATTAATTGAAGAATTAAATAAAATACAAGAAAAGCATTTTTTGGGTAAAAAAAGATGTATTTCAAATCTTAAGAGCAATTTGAAAAAAATAGAAAATGATATTCAAACACTTATGCACTTTTAGAAGTTGGAGGTTATTATGGGATTTATAAAGCCTTATAAAGTAATATACACACGTATAGGTGCTCAGGAGAGCTGGAGTGGATGGAAAGTTGCCGGATATACCGAGGGAACTACAAATGATATCTTATATAACTGCACCAAATTACAGGGAAAGAATTCCTCAAAGTCAAAAGATATGTTTGACCTGTATAGCAAAGGAGTTGAAGAAGCAAGAGAAGTATATGAATTCTTTTGTGATTTTGCTAGTTCAGAAAACAATGGCTTTTCGTTTACAAAAATCAAATATGGAGCTGATGACGGTGGCAGAACAGGTATGCAATCTTGTAGCATTTCAACTCCCTATACATCAAATGAAGACATTTTGCGTCACCCCGAAAAACTACTATTAATCGATAAAAAGGCATTTGACGATTGCAAATTGGATATGGATCCCATACTTAGAGCAAGCGGAAAAAATACCATATCTTTGGATGAAATACAAACTAAATTTGAATTAATAGAATATGCATATTCTGAAGATTTTGATATCGTTAGATGTGTGGAAGAATATTTTGGCAGTGACAAAATATTCTGTGATTTAATTAAATGCGTGTACTGGAATTTAACCTTTAACTCATCTTCCTCTATTTTTATTGAAACTCAAGGTGATCTGTATAAGGATATTTGCGTTTTTCTTGTTTTATTTAATTCAATACTTTACTCATATAGAAGTAAATTGAGTTTTAGAACTTTTGATTTTCAAGATGCAAATAATCAGCCAACAATTGTTTTTTGCAAAAAAATTCCTAACGGAGTCAAATACTTTGATATTAAAACAGGTGTGAATAATATTCTGACAGATTCCATTTTGCTTAAGTTAAAGAGAGAATCTATGGAGTATTATCCTAAGAATTTTAGAAATCCATCTGCTTCTAATTATTTCGATCTCTTAGAAAAAACTATGGAAGAGTTTGGTAGCAAAAATTCAACTGAAATAAGCATTTTAGAGACGGCGTTTACACTAGTACAAGCTCAAATGGATAGTGATGTTCAGCAAAGCGATAAGGATATTAAAAGAAAGATTATAACTTTCTGTCAACTTCCCTACAATAACGAAAAAATAGATAAGTCTATTGCTCAATTACTCGATTTAGTTATAAATGGAAGAATTGAATTGAATGATGACATTAGAAAGCACATTGACAAAAAACTTAGCACTACAAAGTGTGAGGAACTTATTGAAATAGGTAATCAATATCGAGCTTTGAACTTGTTAAATGAACCAAAGGATAAGGCTTTTGCCAGACTATATAGTATTAAGGAAGACGATAAAAACTTCCCAAAGATACTTGAATTTATTCTTTTAGAAACACAGGGTAAATCTTTTATTGATGAGTTTTATGGCGAATACTATGGACCTAAGTATATAGATACCCAAAAGAAGCTTTTGGTATTTTACAAAGAAACCAAAAATATTGCTTATAAATACAAGATTATTGTTTTTTTGCAGAATGCTTTTATAAAGTTAGGAAAAGCTATCATAGACAATTTTTATAGCAATAATTGTAGTATATTAGAGGATATGGAGACCTTTAATCAGTTTTTATCTGCTGCTTTGTCTAATAATTATTCTTGTATAGACACTGTTAAATATACAACAAGGGAGTATTTTTGGGAGTGTTTCGAATTAAAAAAGTATAATTATGTTTTAAAAGCAAACTATGAATTAATGAAATGTTCTGATCCAAGAAAATACAGTAGAGAAATTTTGAAAAAGAGTAGTTTAGTTTCAAAGCTAAATGATATTTTCACAACTGTAAAAAAGGGTAATGCTAACACAGTTCGTGCTTTTAAAAATGAGATTCAAGATTATAAGGCTGAACAAAGTTCAAAGCAGGAAATAATTGACATATTTAAGGAGCATTGTTTGGCTTGCTGTGATAGAACAGCAAATATAGACTTCTGGATTGCTTTAGCTGAGTTAGATGAAGATACAAAATTTGATTTTCTCTTTAACAGTGTAGATATGTTTATGGATGAAGACTATTTTGAAGAAGCTCTATTAGAGTCAAATGATTTACAGAAGTTGTATAAGCTATCCACTTTGTCTTCCGAATTGCGTTCATATTATCTTAATGAAAACAAAACTAAAATAGTTTCCAAGATTTATTCTTTATTAAGTGATTATGAGTCTGTTATAAGAAACAAAACAAGAAAAAGAAGGAAAGAAGAATTGAAAGGCAGTAAAGGCAAATCGGATACGAACGATGTTACCGACAGCACCGAAAAACAAGAGTCCACTGGTAGATTCAGTTCTTTTCGAAATAAACTGTTTGGTAAAGATAAAAAGTAACTCGATGACAGGAGAACAAAATGTTTAGTTTTATGAATTTGGATGACACTTTTATAAGTATTCTATCCGGTTATAACACTTATATAGACACAGGTGAATTGGCAAAAACGATAATATATGATTCAGCTATAGTTGTACAACATTTGCATAGTAAAGAACTTTATTATGCAGTTCCAATAACTACTCCTAAGGACTTTTTTAATAACACATGGTTTCAAGATAAATGGAAGAAGATTATAGAATATCCTAGTAAGGATTCTTTTATATGGCCCGTTGATTTAATGTTTAAATCGACAGACGTTCCTCAGTGCTACTTAGTATATGAGTTTTCTTCGACTCTAAATTATAAAAGTGTATCTGATTTATCGATAAATCATAATTTCTTGGGATTAGAAAACAAACATATTCAATGCATAGCTTTGAAATTTATAAACGCATACCTAAACATAGAAAAGAATAATTATATGTTTTTTGGATTAGACGATAATCGTATATATGTAAATACTGAAAACGATTCTATTTTGATTCCTATAAAGGAGGAAATTGCTATAGATCGAAACTCGGAAATTTACTTCACCCCTGAAGACTATATTTCAGAAGTTATTGATCCATATGCTTATATTAATAGAAACATAAATAGAGGAAATGCCGATATTTATAAATATGATGTTTTTTCTGAGAGATATGCATTTGTGTCTGTACTATTTAAATTGCTTATGGGATTGTATCCGTATGAAGGACCATTTATGGATGAATACGAATATAATTTGGAAAGTAATGAAAATCAAGATTGGATTTTCAGATACCTTCAAAATCCGGTTTTTATTTTTGATATGAATGATAAAAGCAATTCTATAGAAAGCTATAATAAAAATGCTATACACAGGAACAGGTGGAATAGTCTTAGTGAGAAATTAAAAACCATGTTTACAGATTCGTTAGTACAAGACAATGTGTTGAGAAAGAAAACTGTTGTTGCTTATTCAGCTGAAGAATGGTACAGCGAATTAGAGAGTTTCTTTAATAATTTTCAAGGAATATAGAGGTTATAATATATGAATGTTTTGTTAAACAAATTTGTAAAGCAATTCGGCAAAGATGCAATTTATGATATAGAAAGATTATCTAGTTATCTTTTGTCTGAAAAGGCTGATGAAAAATATGTTTTACAAATATCTTTAGTTATAGGTAGTGGCAACTTGAAAGATAACCTATCTAAAGATGAAAGCCAAGTTTCTAATGTTGTGCTTAATAATATTTTAATAAATACTGTTACAAGGACAGGTCTTAAGCAAACTATTGTACAAAAAATATTATGTGATATCTTTACAGCATTAGATATTCAAATTAATTATGAAAGCTTTTGGGGATATGATACAGAGACAGGTGCAGCAGCTCATATAGAAAAGATGATTTCCCCAGAAAAAATGCAGGCAATGCTTAAAGAAGCTGATGATTTGCTTGATAGAAATGATCCAGAATATAAAGTGATTGCAATTAAAATATTAGGAGAGTTGGCTACACAAGGTTCTCCCGAAGCAATGTATAGATTAGGCGTAATCAAAAAGGATGAACTTTCTAATGAGTTGAACACTATTTACAACAAAGTTCTTAATTTTCAAGAGATTGAAAACGAAAGAAATGAAATACGTCAGCTGTTTGAAAAAGCTGCATCCAATGGAAATGCAGCAGCAAAAGCGGAACTAGGCGATTATTGGTATGAAAAACAAAGATATGATAAAGCATATAAATATTACTCCTCACCGGGTGTAATTACTGTTAATCCAAATACAAAGAATAATATTGTTGATATTATAAATAAAAAACAATCTAATGTATTATCTATAATTTTGGGTGGAATAACTCTTTTGGTTATTTGGATTTTTTTGTTTGTTAATTATACCTCTGTGCATAACGAAATTAATTTGCTCGGATTAGGAATTCCACTGACTATATTATGTACTGCAATTTATGGCTTGATGTGTTTTAGTTATTTTAAATATTATTTTATAAATACCAAATTTTACATCGTAGGTATGGTGGCATTATGGTCAATATTTCCATTAGTGCTTGCTATTAATTAAAGGAGTAAAACAATATGAGTAAAACAAAGTTTATTGTTGCAGATCTTTCTGTAATGTTGTTGTTATTATATATACTTATAAATAATTACTCTATGATAGGAGTTATTTCATATTTAGTTGGTTCATCGTTTTTGTTTGCAGGAACATTGGCTGACAAAGATAAGTCGGATTTTGGTTTATCTAACAAGTTATCTTTTTATGTTTTTATAATTACATCTACATTATTTGGAGTTTGGTTTCCATTTATACAGAAAAATAAAAATGCTATTAAATCATTAAGTCAAGATAATATTGCTGGTGTAGTAATAGGGCTTGCTTTATTTGTGGTTTTGTCGTTAACTGCATCCTCAGATGCTATGAATCCTTATGTTAAGAGAACGATAAAATATATTGGATTGTATGGCTTGTGTTTGGGTGCATACAGTTTAGTAAATCCCAAATTAACACATTGTATAACATTAGGTGTAGTAGTAATTTTTTTTGGATTGTGTGATATATATAGTTATAAAACAAAGGCTGATGATCCAGATTATAAATCATTAATTAAACCTGATGCATCATACTGGATGGCATTAGGTATTAATTCATTTTTGATTTTCGTTGAAGCTTTTTCGAGAGGTTATCTTGATAAAGTTTCATTTTATTTAAATTTTAAAATAAATGAAACTTTATCTATTGAAGAAATAAATACAGAAATTATGAATGCTTCACCATTAGTAAGGGTTGATGAATTCTTAAGTGGAATTAACATTTTTATAATTATTATGGTGATGGTAATATTAGCAGCAATATGTTTTTATTTAGATAAGACATACATTAGTTCTGAATGTAACGATGTTTACTTTATTCTATCTGTAATAGGCGGAATTATTTTATTTAAAACATTCCTTGTGAATAGAGATTTAATAACATCAATAATATTTATTATTTCAATAATAGCATTATATTATATTGGACTATTATTAAGGAGTTCCCGAAAAGCTAAATTGAATAACTCACATAATGTTATTAGAGAACTGTTGGATAAAGGAATATTTGTACCTCTTTTGTTTCCTGTAGGTATTACATTGTTCTTTTCCTATTCTATTTATTATTTACATAAGGGTTTTATGGTAGCTTGGATTACACTAATTTTATTATCTATATTAGTTATTGTTATTAGAAAAAATCTTAAGAATAGCTGGGTAAAGGATTCTATATACTGGCAGATTATAATGGTTTCTATTTTTGTATTTAATATAGTGTTATCCTTTGTGCAAAAGAATACAACAGAAGTTTTATCTTTGTTGGTTTATCTACTAGTTATTTCTTCTTTAGTGAATTGGACAGTGGGTATTAAAAAAATAGCGAGTTTCAAAGTAGCTAGATTTACATTGCTAACCAAAATTATAACTTGTTTTGTGCTTTTAGTAATAAGTATGGTTGCTGTGGTCTAAATAGGAGGATAAAAATGAAAAAAAGAAGTTGTTTTAGCATTATATTATTAGCTGTATTTCTGTTAACTTTTTTATCAGCATGTGGTGAGGCTCCTAAAAGTGAGCCTGCTCCGGAAATAGGAAAGTGGCATGCTGATATTAAATTAAGCGATATGGATACAGATGATTTGGAAGATGAAGATAAAGCTTTGTTTACTATGTTAGCAGGAAATGTAGTTATGGGAGTGGATGCTGAGTTTTTAGAAGATGGTTCATTTTCATATACTATAAACACTGATGCTATAAAAGAAGAAGTATCAAAATCCATTGCGACAGTTGCTAGTTGGTTTATAGATTTTGATGTATCATTATTTACTGATAGAATTGTTGAGTCAGCAATGGACGATGTAATTAGTGGAGCGAAAACTGATTATTTAGGAGATTATACTAAAGAAGATGGAATAATAAAAGCTGTTGATGGCGATGTTCTTTTATTTAAGATCAAGGCAAACAAGCTTATTCAAATTGATGATGACGGAAATCAAGTAATTGCCTTTTCTAAAAATGAAGCTAAGGAAAGCAAGTAACTGATTTTTTAATGGCTACATATGTTTTTTAAAATATATGTAGCTATTTTAAAATTAATGATACTGTATTATTGAGATACTTTATAAGAGGTTAGTTATGATTTGTAAGAATTGCAACAAAGAAAATGTTGATGGTTTAAAATACTGTTTCTATTGTGGGCATAAATTTGAAGTTGATAATGAAGCCGCAAAAGACGAACCCATAATTGACAATCCACTTTTATTGACAATTCCAATCAATCAGCACAAAATCCGATTACATATCTGTATCCACCGGAGAAAGATAAAATTTATATTTAATGAAATTGACAAATCGGAATTTGACAATGAAGTAAAATACCATTTGGGAGGATCTTATCTATGATTAGTGTGGAACTGCTGAACAACAGCAATGCAGATGATTTAAATGAAGTATATACAATATGGAGTAGGGGCTACTATGGAACATCCTTAGAGGCTTTCACAACAGGGCTGAATAATAGTAACGTTATTATTTTAGTGGCAAAAAATGCGCAATCAATTGTTGGTATTAGTATTCTAACATTTTATTTAGGACAGCAAATGTGGAGTAGAGGAAACCACTTATGCGATATAGAGTGTGTTAGGATAACGGATACCTCGAATTATGAAGAAATTGCAAAAAAACTTTATGATATGGCAACTCGTATATCAAATGATAGAGGATGTATCAAAACCACAATAACAGATTTCTCAGACCATCGTTTGTTTTCAGCGCTTGATTTGAGTTATGAGCGTTGTTATTGTGAATATCATTTAACTCATTAGATTCCCATTTGTAGGGATAATATGAAAAAATGGAGTTTAAGGAACAGAGGTTTACCCTGTTTGCCTATACAAATTATAGGGCAACTCTATTAAGGAAAGACGAAGTTCCTACACACAAGTTATCGGAAGAAGAAAAAAGAACTCTTGAAACAGTAATTTTAGAGCCTTACAAAAAACATATATAATCAATGATGATATTCAGCATCCATCAAATAAAAGATGGGTGCTGTTTTTTGCAAAAAAATACCCTATCATAACTGATGGAGTATAGTTATAGGTTGTATCGTCACATATTATAGTTTTCTTTTGAAAGCTATCCCTTGTTCAATAAGCGTGATGTAAATAAAATTACTCACGAATTAAGACCGCTGTCACTTATACTACGGCGATTTTTTGCGAAATTTTATTGTTAAAAATTTCTTAAATGGCAATCTATATTTTTTGTTTATTCCTATTGACATAAATCGCCACAGATGATATAATCATATCCGCAATAGAACAAATGTTCTATATAAATGTGTTAAGTGAATTTCGCAAAGAAAAACTATAAAGATTAAGTAGGTTTACCTATGGATAACAGAAGAAAGGTTTATGTTTCTGTAAATGCCGACTTTAATGCAGATGGATGTTGCAGCCCCAAAACAATCACATTTGAAAATGGTCAAGTTTATGAGATAGATCGAATAATCGACAGACGTAGGGCAGCTTCCACAAAAGCAGGAGGAATGGGAATTAGATATACTATTATTATTTTCGGCAAGCAAACTTTTTTGTTTTATGAAAAAAACGGCAGATGGTTTGTTGAAGCTAAATGCTAATATTATAATTCTGACGGGAGGATTTTTTAGTTGCTGTATTTGTCAAGGAAAGATTTAGAACAAATAGGTGCAAGAGTATATAAAGCATATAAGAATTTACCCGATTTGAAAGATAATGCGATTTATAGTGTTGATCCTGAAAAGTTGATTAAGGATCTCTTGAAATTAAGGTTGGAATATCATCATTTATCATTGGATGGCAGTGTACTCGGTGTCACTACTCCCTATCGTGGGCTTGGATATAAGATATTTGATGTTGCCGATAATGAGGACTATTTTATGTTTGATGGAAACACTATATTGGTCGAAAGTGATTTGAAAAATGATATTACTCAAATTGGTAGGCGTAATTTTACACTTGCACACGAAGCCGGACATCAAATCTTAAAAATGATGTTCCCTCAAGACTATAGTAGCGAAGCAAAGTTGAGCTTCTGCCGTTCACAACCTGAAAAAAGTACTTCTATCAGGGATTGGAATGAATGGCAAGCAAATACTTTAGGCTCTATTATTCTTATGCCTCGTGAAATTGTAGATGGTGCAATGTTCCTTTTCGGTTTGGGTAAGCAAATAAAGATGTTAAACAGAGTATTCTCAACAGAAGAATATACGAAATTCTCAAATATGGCTAACTTTTTAGGAGTATCAAAAAAAGCCCTTGCTATTCGATTAAAACAGCTTGGTTATGTAGATAAATATTATTTTGACGAGCCATATTCGTTATTAGATGTTTTTTGCGATATGGAGGCTACATAAGTGAGAAAAATAAATATAAGACTACAAAACCCTGAACATTACGAAAGGGTTAAAGCACAGCAAGATGCACTTAGAGCTAAATGCTCTGCTCACCTAAGCATTGCAAGGCTATGTCCCTACTGTGAACACAGAGTATCAGTTGTTCTAAAGGGAGAGCATAGCTATTCAAAGGAAAAATGCCCTCATTGCGGTGAGGACATTATATTTCCGCCAATATCATTTAGATTAGCTCATTAAGCTAAAATAGAAAACAATTAAAACTAAATATTAAATAAAGCAAGATTAGTGCTTTGGAGCCGCTTGATGCGTTGACTTCCTCAATGCCACTTGATTTAGATTTTTATTCCTACAAGGGATAAGTCTATCTGGTGGCATCTGTCAACGAGTCAAGTGGCTTTATTTTTTTGTCTTTTATCAGCGGTTTCGGAAAGGAAAAGCTGATGAGAGCAATTTGGCAATGTTACATTGCAGGATACCCGTAATCTCCGAATTTTTGATTTTAACCTTTTATATCAAAAATTCAATTTTAAGGAGATTACAAAATGAAAAAAGAATATACATCAGGTCTTGAAAAGCGTTTTTACGAGAATTGTCAGGTTATTGAGCTTAAATATGAGTATCCGGGTTACACAGGTTTTGAGAATTGGGCAATTATATCTAATTTGTCTGAGAATGAGCTTATGCAGGAATATCGCGAAATTGTAGCAAAATACACGCCTTTCTTATTACTTTCTTTGGAGCAAGGTCAAGCGATAAACATCTTTAAAAACAACGAGGACAAGCATAGAAAGCGTATGTGTCGAACAACTGACATATTTGGTTATGATGATGAATTATTTTCTCAGTTTCATAATGAACAGTTTTTGTACTGTGATAGTCAGGTTACATCTTCTGATCAATTAAGGAGTGAATTATTTAGCGAAATTCAGATTTCTTTGCTTAAAGAGGGTTTGTCTGAGCTTTCCGAAACACAAAGGCGAAGATTAGTGGTGGCTTTTTTTGATGAAAAATCAAGTCGTGAGATTGCTAAAGAGGAAGGTGTTAATTATAGTGCCATTGATAAGTCTATAGCCCAATCTTTAAAAAAATTAAAAAAATTTTTTAAAAATAGGGTGTGCAAAATGCCTCCTTTGTCCAAATGAGTGAAGGGGTATTTCAATTCCGGACACGAAAAACCTCTTTCAAATATAATTTTTATGAGGTAACAAATGGAAAAAGTAATTAAAAGAGGAAATTTATTCTATTACGATTTTGGAAAATGTGAGGGTTCAATCCAAAGTGGTGTAAGACCTGTGATGGTTGTACAAGCGAACAATTACAACAGGAACGCACCTACAATAATTGTTGCAGCTCTGACAAGCGTTATTAAGAAAAAATATCTACCATCTCATATTGTTATTGGTGAACAATTTGGCTTGAAAAAGCCATCTATGGTGCTACTTGAACAAATGAGAACAGTAAACAAAAAAGAGCTGACAGAATATATAGGCACAGTTACAGATGAAAAACTGTTAAGAGTCATAAACTCTTCTATAAAAAAAGTAATGGGACTTTGGATTGAACGAAAAAGCGAAAAAGACATCTATTGCCTTTGTCCGAGATGCCTTCAAGGCTATTTGGATAGTCCTGAACACATAGTTAGACGAGTTGATCCCTTTGCTAAGACAAGGGAAAGATGTAGCAAGTGTGGAAATCTTGGTTGGGACTATTATATTTCACAGAAAAAATCAAGTGTGCAATTTGAAAAATCGCATCGTTGAGCAATAAGCACGAAACGCATAGAATATGCGTGAAAGTAAACGATGCGACATTTCAGATAACTTCGTTGGATGATTTCATCTGGATTTGCACATTCTATTTCACGCATTTCTATACTTGTATAGAAAGGAAAAATAGATGGAAAAATTATATACAAGAAAGGAAGCTGCTCAATTACTTGGTATTAGTTTAAGCACATTAGATATTGCGAAAAACACAGGTGCTATTACCTATGTGCAGTATGTTCCTAATGGTAGTGTGTTTTTTACAGAGGAAGGATTGCTCGAATATATTGCTGAATGTACTCATAAGGCAACGCCCACCGAAAAGAGAAACACTTACCGAAAAACTTGGACACCAAAGGTTTAGCTTGAAATGGTGTATTGATTACTAAAAACACAAAAGGAGATATTTATTATGGCACGAAAAAAGATTGTAATTCCAGAATATGGTACTTGTACTCGAAAAGGCAAAATATACTATAGAACAAGGATTGTTGACTCAGGCGGAAAGCGAGTATCGCTATATGCGAAAACCCCTGAAGAACTTTATAAAAAAGTTCAGGAAGCAGAGCGATTGATAGAAGAAGCATCTTTTAGAATTGAAAATCCTACCGTAAGTGATTACTGTGAGAAATGGTTGCTTATTCAAAAGGGCAGATTAAGAAGTACGACCTATGCAGACTACGAATGGAAAGTTAGGAAGTATATTCAGAAACCTTTGGGCAAAAAATATATGGTAGATGTCAAACCCGACGATGTAAAATTGGCTCTTGTCCCTGCTTTGGGTATGTCACAATCCGTATACCGTTCAACTCAAATGCTTTTTAAACTTATATTCACAGCAGCAGAGGAAAGCCATATCATAAAAAAATCCCCTTGCAGTAAAATACCGGCAAAGGGTGGTAAGCCTCAAAAAGAAAAAGAGGCTTTATCAGATGAGCAGGTTAAAAAATTGTTGGATGCTATAAAAGGACTTCCGCCATATGTGTTCGTTATGATCGGGTTGTATTGTGGACTAAGAAGAGAGGAAATTCTTGCTTTGCAATGGGATTGTGTTTTTCTTGATACACCTACTCCATATCTTTCGGTTAAAAGGGCTTGGCACACAGAACACAATCGACCTGTCATTTTAGACGAATTGAAAACAAAAACCGCAAAGAGAGATGTTCCAATACCTCCACAGTTAAAGGAGTGTTTGATGGAAGCTAAGAAGGATAGTAAATCAGATTATGTGGTCGCAAACAGAGATGGCAATCCCTTGTCTTATACTCAGTTCCAAAGAGTTTGGAAATATATAGTTACACGAAGCACCAAAGAGCGTACATATGTAAGATATGTTAACGGACAAAGGATTAAGCATACAATTAAACCTGTTCTTGGTGAGAAGGCTGCTCACAACGGAAATGTTATATACAGCTTGGATTTCCAAGTTACGCCACATCAGCTTAGACACACATATATTACTAATCTTATATATGCTGGCATTGATCCCAAGACGGTACAATACCTTGCAGGACACAAGAACAGTAAGATAACAATGGATATATATGCTAAGGTAAAGTATAAGGATCCTGAAACATTATCCTCAGTAATAAACAAAGCATTTTCGAACTAAAACATAAACTAAAGAAAGGAAACTGATAAGCAGGTCAGTTTCCTTTCTAATTAAACTAATAATCATACGTATTAAATATAGAGCAAAATCGGGGACAACTTAGGGGACAACTTAAAATCCTATCCCTGAAAAACTCGATGTTTATGGGCTTTTATAAGAAAAAGTCTTTTAGAAATACGGTCTTAAAGCAGCTCGTAGAGCTCCTCAGTTCTCAAAAAGATAATCAAATTTACATTGCTTATCAGCTCCGAAGTTTCGACTTCGGAGTTTCTTTTTGTGCTGACTTCGGGTCCTCGGAGTTGCAAAAACAATAAGTTTGTTCAAATTGATCACACGCATCGAGAAATAGTATGTTTTGCTAAATTTTTTAATGTGATGAATGTTGTTTATTCATTTGTAGCGGCGAACAGTGTTCGCCATTTGATTTGGTTGCAAAACCAAATCAACAAAATACCAATAATGTTAAAAAATATTGTTAGATGATAGAATTTGCTTTACTGTCTGTCGAACCGATTTTACAATCGTTTCGATTGGCGGTCAATGACCGCCGCTACAATTGAAATACATTTTTATTATATCAAGACATATTTAAAAGGACTGAAAGATAATCGCTTTCAGTCCTTTTGGTGTTTATTTGGTGTTTATTAAATGTTGAAAACTTTTAATGGGTTGGATTACTTATTGTTTTCTTCCTTTTTTTCTTTGAAAGCGAAGAAACGCTGTCCGATGTAGTTGAATGCAACAAAAAGGCATGCACCTACTATCATTGAGAAGTTTCCTGCAAACTTTTCAACACTCCAGCCGAACATTGTCCAGCTGTTTGCCGTACAGAGCATACTGATGAGCGGAATTGCAATTCCGTAGGCAAGTCCGTAGCATATTGCAATATTGAGTGCAAATTTAACGATTGGTTTCCAGCCCTTGTCCTTGTTTTTGAATGTGAAGTATTTGTTGAGAAAATAGCTTAAAATACTGCCGAGGATGTAGCCGATAAGCGATGAAACCCATTCATTCCAACCACAGAGGTTAAAGAACAGAAATTGAAGTCCCATACCCACAACCGTGTTTAAAATTCCGACAAGTATAAACTTCCAAAATTTAATGTCAAAAAACTGCTTTATAAAATTACCCATTAACCGTTAATCTCCTTATCATCTTTTTCTTCGTTATCTTCATCTTCAAAATTGGAGAATTTTGTAATGTAAATAGGTCTGTCCTTGGCTTCCATATAAATTTTTCCTATGTATTCGCCAAGAATACCGATTGACATTTCGGTGATTCCGCCCATAAAGAGGATTGCGCACAGCGTGGTGACATAACCGGGTGTGGTAATTCCGAGAAAAAGCGTTTGAATCAGCGTTATTATAATGTATATGAGCGAAATTACGAAGATGATAAATCCCATAACAGCCGTGAATCTGAGCGGTGCAACCGAAAAGCTTGTGATTCCCTCAATCGCATATTTGAACAGACTTGAGAATTTCCATGTTGTTTGACCGAGCTGACGGTCAACTGTTTTGTAGGCAATCCATTTTGTATTGAAGCCAACCCATGAGAAAATGCCCTTTGAAAATCTTTGAACTTCGCTGAGTTCAAGAATTGAGTCAACCATCTGACGGCTCATCATACGGAAGTCCATTGCGCCGTAGGGCATTTTTACATCTGTAAGCCTATTTGAAAGCTTGAAGAACAGTTTTGAAAAAATTCCTCTGAACTTGCTTTCGCCCTCACGGTCGGCACGCTTTGTCGCACAGCAGTCGTAACCCTCATGTTCAACAGCCTGAATCATCTGAGGAAACAACTGCGGAGGATGCTGAAGGTCGGCATCCATAACAACAACATAGTCGGCCGTTGTGTGTCTGAGTCCGGCATACATTGCCGCCTCTTTGCCAAAATTTCGTGAGAACGAAATATACTTGATATTATTAAAAGTTTTCGCAAGCTTTTTCATAATGAGATAGGTCCTGTCCTTACTGCCGTCATTTACAAGTATGTATCTGAAAGAATACTCGGGCAGAGAGTTGATAACCTTGTTGGTTTCAAGCACAAAATGCTCAAGTCCAGCTTCTTCATTATAGCAGGGAACAACTAAGTCTATGGTTTTCATTTTTTACATCACCTTTATAAAGTTAAACTCACCGCATAGGGGTGAGAACAGTAGCAATTGTTTTTTTATCTGAATGATAATCTGCTTTGTCTGTAAATAGTTGTATTTAGATTTAAATCGGAGCAAGCAATGCTTTGCTCGCAAGGAGCAGAGCTTGCGACAGATTGCAATCAGTGCGAAGGAGCGAAAGCTCCGTGGAATTTAGAGGGAGTGAAACTCACACTAAATTCCAAAGATAATCTCCGACCTCAAAGAGGTGGAGATTATCCGCACTTAGATTATAACAAAGCTAACGCCAAAAGTCTATTTTTTTTAAGATTTTTATGTTTTTTTATTTACATCACACACGAAAAGCGTTAAAATAGAATGGATTACTTGTACCCGATTGCATTTTTGTGCATATCGGAAAACAATTACAAAATATTTCGGAGGTCAAATTATGCCCGCTGTAAAGAAAAGGAAGAAGGCTGAGCCTGTTACGCTGAATAACAAGAGCAACAGCAAAGGCTTTTTCTCAAAAAACATGTTTATCGTTTTGGCTTTTGTCATACCATTTGTGCTTATGACAGCCGCTTTCGGAGTTATGAAGGTTTCGCCGTTCGGTGACAATCAGATTCTCGTAACCGACCTGTGGCATCAGTATTATCCGTTCCTTGCGGATATGCAGGAAAAACTTAAACACGGCGAATCGCTGTTCTGGTCATGGACGCAGGGCGGAGGAGTAAACTACTTTGCACTTATGTCATACTACCTTATGAGCCCGCTGAATTTTCTTACGGTATTTTTGCCGAGTGAATGGCTGAGAGAATTTTTGATGTTCTCTGTTGTAATCAAGGTTGCATGTGCAAGTATGTTTATGGCAATCTTCTTACGCAGTCTTTTTAAGAAGAATGATTTTTCTCTTGTAATTTTCGGATGCAGTTTCGGCTTTTGTGCATTCTTTATGGGTTACTATTGGAACACAATCTGGCTTGATACGGTTTGTATCACACCGCTTGTTGCTCTTGGCACAGTAAAGCTCTTCACAGAGGGCAAGTTCAGACTTTACATAGTTTCGCTTGCACTTTCACTTTTGACTAACTATTATATAGGTTTGTTCGCCTGCATTTTTGTACTGTTGTCATTTATTGCATACAACATTGTAAAATGGGACGGCATCAAAAAGTTTGCAACAAATCTTCTTCGCACAGGCATCTACTCATTGATTGCAATCGGACTTACTGCGTTTTTCCTGCTGCCGGCATTCTTCGGTCTGCAAAACACAAACGCATCGGGGGCAACTTTCCCGACAACCTTTGCAATCAATATAGGCTCGACAAATGACCTTATGGGTGTGCTTGAGGCAATCAGAAAGATTCTTTCCAATTTCATAACATTTGCCGCTCCTGCAATTAAAGAGGCTGACGCATTGCCTAACATTGCCTGCGGTACACTTTCTCTTGTACTCGGAATTCTTTTCTTCACAAGCAAGAAAATTTCGCTCAAAGAGAAAATCGTTGACGGCTGCCTTATCGGTTTTATGATTATCAGCTGTATCATCAGACAGCTTGACTACATCTGGCACGGTTTCCACTTTACAAATATGATTCCGTACCGTTTCAGCTATCTTATCAGCTTTGTACTTGTTGTTATGGCATTCAGAGCTTTTATGCTCCTTGAATCAAGCTCTTGCTGGGATGTTATTCTTGCCGCACTTTTTGTTGCACTTGTTATCATCTTCGGTATCGGCACACAGGAGACTTATGCGCTTGTCGGCACGGCAGTTATTGCGGCTGTAATCTGCGTTCTGCTTTTCCTCTATACAAAGAGAATTGTTCCGAAACAGGTTCTTTTGATTGTATTCGGCGTAATCATAATAGGTGAGAGTGCCGCCACAGGTTATATCGGTGTTAAGACAACAACTGTAACGGGTACTTACGATTATCCGAGAGGCGAGGAAAGTACTGCACAGGTAATTGACTATATGGACAGCCTTGAAAGCAACACAACCGAAATGTGGAGAGCGGAGATGACATCAACTCAGACGCTTAACGATGCGGCTCTCAACCACTACAACGGACTTTCGATGTTCAACTCAATGGCTAATGTTGATATGACCGTGCTGTTTGAAAACTTTGGTATGATGGGTTGGAAGAGCGGTAACCGCTATACCTATGCCGAGGGTTCACCGGTTACAAACCTCTTTATGAATCTTAAATATCTTATTGCCCGTGACAATATCTATATGAACACCTATGACCTTACAGAGGTTTACGGTGTCGGTAATGTAAAGCTTTTGCAGAACAATCACTATCTGCCGATGGGCTTTATGACAAACTCCGCACTTGCAAGCTGGCAGGTTGATGAAAACGAAGATCAGTTCAATCCGTTTGACAAACAGAATGAATTTTTCAAACTTGCAACAGGCATTAAGAATGATGTTTACACTCCGCTTGATGTTGTTTCACAGGGACACACAGACTACAATCAGTTCCCTGTAAATAAGACAGGTTACGGACGATATTCATTCAGCTGTACCGATACAACAGTTACTCCGCATGTAAAGTGGAATTACGAAGCACCTAAGGACGGCTTGTATCTTATGTATGCGGATATTTCGGGCGGTGACGATGTTACCGTTATGATTAACGATGTTGCCCAGAGCAAGACCTACGGTATGGGCAGAAGCTATATTGCCTGCATCGGCCAATGCAAAAAGGGTGACAAGATTTCCGTTTATTCAAATCTCCAGCAGGGACAGTCGGGTTCTGCAATGGTATTTGTTGATGTTCTGAATCAGGATGTCTTTGAAGAAGGTTACAATAAGCTTTCAAAGAGCGTAATGACAACAACAAAGCTTACAGGCAGTTCTATGGAGGGAACAATCAATGCACAGGAAAACGGATTGTTCTACACCTCTGTTCCGTATGAAGAAGGCTGGAAGGCATATGTTGACGGCAAGGAAGTAACAATTACTCCTGTCGGCAACGCACTCGTTGCATTCAATCTTGACAAGGGCGAACATACAATCAAGCTTGAGTATTATCCAAAGGGATTTGCAATAGGCTTGACCGTGACAATCATATGTGCCGCAACCTTTGCGTTCCTCTGCGTATGGACATATATCATCAAAAAACGCAGAAAAAAGAAAGGCGATATTTCTGAAAATCCCGAAGAAGTTCAGATTAACGCTGAATAATAAAATTAAATATTTTTAAACATTACCGCCGTACAGCGAAAAATCTGTACGGCGGTTTTTCTTTAATTTAACAAAATGCACAAAAAAACATCGTGAAATTCTATAACATAAATAATAAAAAAACTATCAATACTTATTTAACTATGCTATAATAATGTTAGTTATAAAGCTCTATTTTAAATTGCAATAAAAAATAAAATTAATTAAATTAACCATATGTTCTAATTAACTTAACGGAGGATTGAAAATGAGAGGAAAATTATCAAAAAAATTAAAAAGTAGTATCTTAATAGCAACATTGATTATTAGTTTAGAGAGCGTTTGTGTTATACCAGGTAATGCGGCTGAGTCAACTAGTAAATCTGAAAACGGATATGTTGTAGATGAATATGAAAGATTAGCAACTTCTTTATCAAATAAAACAGTTGGAGCAGTGAGCTTTTATGATCCTAGAAATTCAAATATAATGACGGATATTAAAGACCAAGAAACCACAGATTTGTGTTGGTTATATTCAACAACAGGAATGGCGGATACATATGTTTACAAAAAGTATGGAAGCAAGTTTTCCACATCTGCGGCACATGGCGGTGTGGCTATGTCCAATGCTATTTCTCAAAAAAATATTGGATATTATAATAATACTCCCTCTTCTGCTGGAAATAATGCAAAGGCATTGCAATACATGACAAATTGGAATTCACCTATATTTTATAATAATTTCATAACATGGAATTCTATGATTGCGGAGAGCGATTATCCGATTTCAACTTTATTGCATAATTCAAACAATTTAATTACAGATGAATTTAAAAATTCTAAATCTCTGTATCACGTAACAAGTTCAGTATATTTGAATTATCATGATACTGATAGTATAAAAAGTGCTATTAAAGAGTATGGAGCTGTTACTTCTGGAATAAGAAAAAATACAAATTTTGGAAAAGATTCAAATGGAGAATTGAATATATACAACTATACCGCAGGTTTGAATCTGTCACCAAATCATGAAATCATGATAGTTGGTTGGAATGATAAATATTCAAAAGATAATTTTACAACAAATCCAAAACCGACAGTTAATGGAGCGTGGCTTATAAAAGATAGTGATTTGGATTGTGGATACTACTGGATGTCGTATGACGACTCTTATTTAAAAAGCTCAGAAAATAATATTATGGCAATCACTGGTATAGAAAAATCATCTGATAGAGAACATATGCTTTCATATGATTATTTTATTCCTGCATATAAATCAAAGTATAGTTTTAAAGATGACCTCTATCTGTGTAACGTGTTTAATGTCAACGATTATGTTGACGAATATAACGAAATTAATAAGGTAATGTTCTATTTGAGAGCTTCTGGTTGTAACTATGAAGTAAAAATAATTGATGTCACAAATGATATATTACCTACAGATTTAGATGATATAGGTGCCTTGGCAGAAGGTAGTTTTAGTGGCGAGGGCTACATAACAGAAAACCTCTCGACTCCGTATAACATAGAGTCAGGTGGCAAATATGCAATTATAATTAAATTGTCTCCAAAATCATCTAGTTCAAGAATTTATATTCCATATGAAGGAACTTTTAAATGGACAAAAAACTCAAAGGAAATTTTGCCTGAAATTAATGAAAATGAAAGTTTCTTTGGGACACTTGATTCGTTAAATAATATAGCTTGGAATGATTGTTTTAGTAATGACGAATATTGTGATGGTAATAAGGGTAATTTAATTATTCGTCCTGTATTATCCAAAGCTAAAAACGTATCTGATGATATAGTTCTAAATCCTGATACTATAATAGATACATCAAAAGATGAAATTGTGAAAATAAAAAGTGATTCTGAACTTTTTTCAGTACATACTTCAAATAATCGTATCTTGCGACAAAATGTAGATTATGTTAGAAATAAAGACGGTATAATCATTAAATCAAGTTATTTGAATAGCCTAAATGGTACATATACTAAATTGGTTTTAGAATTTAACAATGACATTACAAAAAATATTGTTGTGAATCCTAAAGCTAACATAACCAGCGTAACGCTGAGTGGCAATCCTATTGTTGGAGATGAAGTATCGGCTGTTGTTTCAGGTATTCCAGAAAAAGAGAGTTATGATGTTAATTATCAGTGGCAGAGTTCTGTAAATGGAACATCGTGGGTAGATATTTCAGGCGCAGTGACTGCTGATTATACAATTAATGAAAATGATTTTAGACGTTATTTGCGTGTAAAAGTTACAGCTACTCGTAACGGAAATGTAATGTACCCAACCACTAAATATTCAAACTCCACTAAGTTTAGAACCGTCATTTTGGGTGATGTTGATTTAAACGGTATTGTTGATGTTTTAGATTCCACACTATTACGAGAATACATAGCAAAAATAAAAACATTAACAGATGAACAAGTATTAGCTGGTGATGTTGATAGAGATAGTGATATTGACATAATCGATGCAACATTGATTCAGAAAATAGCATTAAATATAAAATGGCATTAAATATAACAAGGGGGACTAACTAATGAAAAAGATATTAGCAATATTACTTGTAGGAGTTATGTCTGTTACAGCATTTGGCTTTAATGCATCTGCTGTTGAAAAAACAGACGCTGAAATTCAGCAGGAAAAGTTAGGTTACATATTGAATTTGAATAAAGATATTTGGTTGGATTGTGCAGTGATATATGATGGAGTTTGGCCGTCAATAATGGACAACGCAAGAGAAGTGTATGATACTGACGGTTTATCGGCAGATGAATATACTGTTGCACTAAAACAGGTTTATGATATGTATTACGATGCACCGCTTGTTAATATTGAATATGCAGAGGCTACATATAAAAATGCTTTGAAAGAAGAAAATTATAATAATTGGTATTCAGAAAATGAATGGAATGATTTTCAGGAAAAGTTAAAAAATCTTGGTGACGCATTTGATTATTATTATGCACATAAGAATGAATTTCCGTGTAATCAACTTACAAAAGCATTTAAAGAGATGATGACATCTTACAACAAAATGACCAATGCGTATACCGTCAAAGGTGATGTGAACGGTGACGGTGAAGTAAATATTGAAGATGCAACGCTTGTTCAAAAATATGTTGTTCATATTGAGAACCTTACAGGTGCGCAGAAAATGCTGACAAATGAAAAAAATTATGAAAACATTACGGTCACGACTGCAACAAACCTTCAGAAACATATCGTAGGTCTTGAGCCTGAATTTAAAAACAACGATATTTTCATTGACGAACAGAGGTGTGTAAGTTCACTTGACGACACTCTGCGTTGGTATAATTACTGCAATTTCAATATCTGTCCTCGCAGAAATGATGTAACAAGTGGCACATACATAGATAATAATTTTATTTGCATGGATAAAATTTTTGGATACAGAATATGGTGTGACCAAAATGGATACGATTACCTATAACTGAATAAGGTGAATAAATTAAACCGCCGTACAGCGAAAATCTGTACGGCGGTTTTGTTATTTTTATATTGTAGCGGCGAACACGGTTCGCCGCTACAGATTATACACAGTTTTCATCATATCAAAAGTTATGCGAATAAACAGATGATTTCATCAAGGCGGGCGTCCAATGAACGCCCCTACAGGTGACTACATGTGTAAGGTTCAATTTTTAATAAAATATATGCCTTTACTTATCTCCCGATTTTGTACACAGGGCGGCGATAAGTCCGAAAACTATTGCGGCGGAGATTCCTGCGGCGGCGCTTGTAAGACCTCCTGTAAGAATTCCGAGTGCGCCGTTCTGAGAGAGCGCCTTTCGCACTCCCTCGCTCATAAGAAAACCAAATCCGCTGATCGGCACACTTGCGCCGGCTCCCGCAAAATCAACAAGCGGTTTGTACAGTCCGATTGCCCCCAGAATTACGCCTGCGACAACAAAGCCTGTAAGTATTCTTGCGGGAGTGAGTTTTGTTTTGTCAATGAGAATCTGACCTGCCACGCAGATCAGTCCGCCAACCCAGAATGCATTTACATATTGCATACTGACACTTCCTTTGTTTTGTCATTATCAATAAATATTGTTCCGAGTTTTTGGTGAATAATTCCCCAAGACATTTCTTTATGTGATGAAAAACTGAATTTTTGTGAGATTGCGTTGATTTATTTGGAAAAACTCTACACAAACTGCTCGTTTTATAGTATAATCAATAATGTTCGTTTCTGTGTTTTTGTACGGCACATTCAAATCACAGAAATTACGCAATTAATTTTAAGGAGTGAAAAGTCACATGGTCGAGGTTAAAAACCTTACAAAATTTTATGGCAGCATAAAGGCCGTTGATGACATCAGCTTCACTGTTGAAACAGGTGAAGTTCTGGGATTTCTCGGACCTAACGGTGCGGGCAAATCCACAACAATGAATATGATAACAGGTTACCTTTCATCAACAAGCGGTACTGTTACCATTGACGGATGCGAAATTCTTGACGATCCGATTCACGCAAAGTCAAAAATCGGTTATCTTCCCGAAATTCCGCCTTTGTACATTGATATGACGGTTAAAAAATATCTTGAGTTTATGTTTGATCTCAAGAAGGTGAAGCTGCCGAAAAAGGAACACATTGACGAGGTTATGCGTTTGACAAAAATTACGGAGCAGGCTGACAGAATTATCAAGCATCTGTCAAAAGGTTATCGCCAGCGTGTAGGTCTTGCTCAGGCGCTTCTCGGCAATCCGCCCGTAATCATTCTTGACGAGCCGACGGTAGGTCTTGATCCTAAGCAGATTATCGAAATCAGAAAGCTTATCCGCAATCTCGGCAAAAAGCATACTGTAATTTTTTCATCTCATGTTCTTTCCGAGGTTTCCGAGGTGTGTGACAGAATCGTCGTTATTTCAAAGGGCAAAATTGTTGCCGATGCAAAAACCGATGAACTTTCTGCTCAGGTTTCGGGCGGTCAGAAGCTCTCGCTTACTGCAGAGGGAAGTACCGCTGACATTACCGAGGCAATAAAGAAAATCCCTGCTGTTAAGCGTGTTACAAAGACAGGCAGTAATGCCGACGGCAGCGGAAAGTATATGATTGAATACGAAACATCAAGCGACATCAGAAGAGATGTTTACAATGCCATGGTAAGAGTCGGTGCGGTAATTCTTGATATGCAGTCAGGCAATGAAACACTTGAGGATATGTTCCTCAAGCTTACCTCAGGTAAATATGACAGCAGAAAGGAAGATATGTAATGGGTGCTATTTTAAAGAGGGAGCTTTCCTCTTATTTCAATTCGGCAATTGCATATGTTGTTCTTGCCGCTTACTTCTTCTTTTCGGGTGTGTTTTTCTACAACTACTGTATTGTGTACAACTCGGCAAGTTTAAGCTATGTATACGGCAATATGCTTTTGATTATTCTGTTTATAATTCCGATTATGACAATGAAATCTTTTGCAGATGAAAAGTATCAGAGAACAGATCAGGCGCTCTTTACTGCACCTGTAAGCCTTACAAGGGTCGTTTTAGGAAAGTTCCTCGGTGCATTTGTGCTTTATGCAATTTGCAGTGCAATCTTCCTTCTCTATGCGGTTGTAATTTCATTCTTTGCAACTCCGGAATGGTCGGTTATTCTCTGTACATTCATCGGACTTCTCCTCTTTGGTGCGGCTCTGCTTGCAATTAACATTTTCATTTCATCACTTACGGAAAGCACAATTGTTGCCGCAATCGTAAGCATGGCAGTTAACCTTGTTATCTATATGATGACAAACTTCACAAGTATGATTTCAATTGACTGGATCAAGAACATTATTGAAAAGATTGATTTTGCTACATATTATAATTCATTCAAATACGGTCTGCTCAGCGCACCTGATATCGTATTCTTCCTGAGTGTGGCAGGATTGTTCGTATTTTTTACTGTTCGTGTTCTGGAAAAAAGACGCTGGAGCTAAGGAGGTAATATAAATGAGCGAAGAAAATAAAAACCTGAATACTATCTCCGAAGATACTGCAAATGCAGACAGCAATGCAGTGGCGGAAACAGCCGATAAAAAGGAAGATACAAAGGCCAAAAAGAATAAGAAGAATAAGTCCGAAAAGGGCGGATTCAAAAAGTTTATGAAGTCAAGAAAAGCAAAACACGGCACGATTGCAATGGCAATTACGGCGCTTGTTATCGTTATGGTAATTATTGTAAACATTATTGTCGGACTTCTTGTTAACAGATTCCCCGACCTGGAGCTTGACCTTACATCAAACAAGTCGTTTGCACTTCAGGACGATACAATTGACTATGTTTCACACCTGGACAAGGATGTTACTGTAAATATACTTATGGCAAAGGAATCATTTGAGAGCCAGGGTACCTACTTTGTACAGGCTCAGAAAATGCTTAACAAAATGGCGAGCAAGTCAGACGGCAAGATGAAAATCAAGTATGTTGACCTTACATCCAACCCGTCGTTTACATCCGATTATCCGAATGTTGACTGGCAGTCAAGCTCGGCAAATAACATTGTTCTTGTTGAATCCGGCAAGCAGTACAAGGTGCTTACTCTTACGGATTGCTTTGAATATGACGAGCAGACCTACAATTACTACGGTTCATACAGCTTTACCGGCACAAAGATTGAGCAGGCTGTTGTAACGGCTATTCTCAATGTTACAACAGATGACAAGGTTGTTGTTGATATGATTAAGGGCAACAACGAGCAGGATTATTCATCACTTAAAACACTTCTTGAAAACAATGCTTATCAGGTGAACGAGGTTTCACTCGCAACAGGCGACTTTGACAGCAACGCAAAGATTGCAATTATGTACGCACCGTCTGTTGACCTTGACGAAAAGATTGTTGAAAAGCTTTCGACATGGCTTTCAAATGACGGCAAATACGGACGCTCACTCATCTATGTTCCTACTGCCGATATGGGCGAGATGCCGAACCTTGACGATTTCCTCAAGGAATGGGGTATGTCAATTGACAGAGGATATGTGTTTGAAACTGATGAAAGCACCCTTGTAAGCGCAAGCTCACCGTATGCATTCACGGTAAGCTACGGTGATTACTACAAAGATAACCTCAAAAACAGCAAGATTCCTGTTGTTGTATCAGAGTCACACGCTGTTAATATTACAGATGAAAACACTGCACACGCATTGCTTAAAACTTCCGATAAGGCAGGCGTATTGCCGATTGACGCCGACAAGAACTGGGACTACAAGGACGCAGTTTCAGGTAACGGTGAAAATGTTGCGGCAGAAGGTGTTATGACAAACGAGGACAAGAACTCATCGAGAGTTATCATATTCGGTTCATATGTTATGTTCAGCGACACAATTATGAAGTACAACAGCTTTAATAATTCCGCTTACTTTATGAATGTAATCAACACAATTGCAGATAAGGAAGATGTTGGTATTACAATTGAGAGTAAGTCGATTGACAATACGGAACTCGGAATCACCGATGTTGCAACACAGAACACAATGCTTGTTGTGTTTGTAATCATTATCCCGATTGCAATACTTGTTGCAGGCTTTGTTTTCTGGTTACGCAGGAGGAACAGATAATGAAAAAGAATACTAAAATATTGATTATTGTCTGCGCAGCAGCATTGATTCTTGCGGGACTTATGTGTCTGCTCATCTTTCTTCCGAAGGGCGACGGTTCGTCATCGGGAGCAGCAACATATGATGAGGGTGTAAAGATGAGCGTTACAACCGATAAAGACGGTGTTCATCAGGCACAGATTCAGACAAACGATAAGGGTGAAATTGATAACAACAGCTACGGCACTCTTATGGATTATATCCCTGCAAAGATTTCAAAGATTCATCTTGAAAACAAAAAGGGTACTTTGGACATCAAGTCATACACACCGACCGATAAAAACGGCAAAACAAGTGCTACACAGTACACTATTGTAGGTTATGAAGATTTTGACCTTCAGGGCGGTATTGCCGATAATATCGCAAACAATGCCGCAAGCATTGACTTTACAAAGGTTATGACTCTTGACGGCTCAAAGCTTGCAGATTACGGACTTGATAAGCCGAGAGATACTGTTACCGTAACTTATACCGACAAGACAAAGGCTATTATCTATGTCGGTGATGATGCTCCGCAGAATGCCGGAACATATATTAAGTTCGGCAGCAACGATACTGTTTATCTTGTTGCAAAAGATTCTGTTTCTGCATTTGACTACGGCCTTACAGATCTTATCAGTCTTACAATCAACGATGCGGCATCTGATAATGACAACAGTCAGGCATCGTCAATTGAGATTTCAGGTTCTAATTTTTCAAATACAATCACACTCAAGCCAAATTCAGACAATAAGAACTCAGCTTCTTATGTTATGACAAGCCCCGTTGAGTGCTACGCAAACGAGAAAGAAAGCAGTCTTGTTGCAGGCGGCATCAGAGGTCTTTATGCCCTCACGGTAAAAATGGTTAATCCGTCATCCTCACAGCTTTCAAGCGTAGGTCTTTCTAATCCGTATGCAAAGTTAAAGGCTGTTTATCCCGACACAACAGTCAGCCTCAGAGCTTCAAAGCCTGACGGTGACGGCAATGTGTGCCTTATGAAAGAGGGCGGAAATATTGTATATACAATTTCTGCCGAAAAGGTTCCGTGGGTTAAAACAAGCTATGACAGCCTTGTAAACGAATATGTGCTTTATCCGAAGATGAGCGCATTGTCGGAGGTTTCCGTAAATGACGGCAAGAATACCTACACATTCTCGCTGAGCACTGCACAGAAAACAAAGACAGACGATAACGGCAGTGAGTCAACAACAACCACAACAACCGTTAAGAACGGCAAGACAGAAATTGAGCTTGCAACATTCTCGGGTTTCTATGAGAATCTTACAATGGTCGAGCTTGCCGACACAAAGTCTGACAGCAAAAACGGTTCGCCTGTTCTTACCGTTACATATAAATACTCATCTGACGGCTCAACAGACACCGTAAGCTATTACAAGTCTGACGGCAACCGTTATGTTGCGGTTGTCAACGGCAGAGTTGCAGGTCATGCATATCAGTCAAAAGTCAATACTGCTGTCAAACAGGCTTCAAGTGTTGCCGCAAATAAATCGGAATAATCTTTGAGTTAAATTTATTCTTTTACACCCGAACTTTTTAGTTCGGGTGTTTCTTTTGTCTGGTATATACAGGCACAAGTTTTATAAAATTCAGACAATATATTGCAATGCGATAATTTCTATAGTATAATGATTTTGTAAAAGTGATTTATATTAACTTTAAACGGTGAATGTTATGAATATGATTTTGCATTGTACAATATGTGATGATAACCCTTCGGCGGTTAAACGGGAAAAAGAAATAGCCGAACGTGCTTTTTGCGAAATGAATATATCGGCGGATATTTCGGTATACACCGACAGCAGTCAGTTTATGTTTGAGCTTGGCGACAACAAACAAATGGATATTCTGATTCTTGATATCGAAATGCCAAAAATGTCGGGTTTTGAGATTGCGGATTATGTGAAAAAATCAAACCCGAATTGTCTTATTATTTTTATGACCTCCCATGTAAATTATGCCGTTGACGGATATAAACTTGATATTTTCAGATTTGTTCCAAAGCAAGACGGAGATCATAGGCTGAAGGACGCATTGCTTGACGCAGCTAATGTCATTGACCTTGAAAGCAAAAAATCGTACCTGATTGAACGGCACGATATGTGCGGTATGTTGCCGTGTAAGTACATTCTGTACATTATCAAAAGAGGTAAAAACAGTGAAATTTACCATCTCAAAAGCAAAGAGCCGATAAAAATACGAAAACCGCTGTCTGTAGTGTTTGAAGAACTTGACTCAAATGAATTTATTTATATTTCCAGAGGCTGTATAGCAAATATGGAGAATGTGGAGAAAGTTGACCGTCGGGAATGGGTGTGCAAAAACGGCGACAGAGTGCCGATAAGCGCATCACTCTATGCGGAAATTAAGGAGAAGCTCCTTGATTTCTGGGGAAATAAAATCATTCATGATTGATGCATGTTGACTAAAGTATTAAATTAGCGGTCAAAAATCGGCAATTTAAAGACTAATTAATACAAATATATTTTTTGTGCTATAATAATATCGAAAACAGTGTATGTGAATTTAACCGGTCACAAATAAATACACAGACCTTGTTCTTTGAAAGTTATTCCGAAAGATATGTTATTTTGGAAAACCTTATCCTGTTTCGCACATCCTAACCCCGAAACACTTTTAACACTGCTGCATTTACATTTATGCGAAACAGAAAAAGCCTGAGCATTTTTGCTCAGGCTTTTTGAATGCGGAAAATAAATTATTTTGTGCCGAAAATTCTGTCGCCTGCATCGCCCAAACCGGGGCAAATGTATGCGTTTTCGTTAAGCTCACGGTCAAGACAGCCGACATAAAGCTGAATATCGGGGTGTGCCTTCATAAGAGCGTCAACACCCTCGGGAGCTGCAATGATTGACATGAACTTGATTTTCTGACCGCCGTGCTTTTTGATGAAATCAACAGCGGCAATAGCCGAACCGCCTGTTGCAAGCATCGGATCGACAACAACAATCTGACGCTGATCAATCGGATCGGGGAGCTTGCAGTAATATTCGTGCGGTTCGTGAGTTTCGGGGTCACGGTAAAGACCGATGTGACCTACTCTTGCAGACGGAACGAGTGCGAGAATACCGTTTACCATACCAAGACCTGCACGAAGAATCGGAACAACGGCGAGCTTTTTGCCTGAAATAACAGGCTGAACAGACTCCTCAATCGGAGTTTTAACTGTGATTTCCTGAGTTTCAAGATCCGAAAGAGCCTCGTAACCCATAAGCATTGCAATTTCTTCAACCAATTTGCGGAATTCGTTTGTTGATGTGTCTTCTTTTCTGAGAAGTGTAATTTTGTGTCTTATAAGCGGATGTGTCATGTACGAAACTGACATATCATTGCCTCCTTGTTGAATTTTGATTATTTGATTAACTTAATGATACTAAAAACCGTTCAAAATGTCAATGATATGGGAACTTTTGGCATTAAAATAAAAAGTTATTGCTTTTATATCTGTGTAAAGGTATAATTAACAGGAATGGGTTTTTACAGATTTTAAACCCGAAAATGAGAAAGAGGGAATTCTAATGGACAAAAACAACGGCGCAATTTATGACGCCCGCAAACTCGGAAAACCGAAGATGATAATTCTCGGTGTTCAGCATATGTTTGCAATGTTTGGCGCAACAATCCTTGTTCCGATTTTAACGGGACTTGACATTTCAACAACTTTGCTTATGGCAGGCTTGGGAACACTTTTGTTCCACTGCATTACAAAGTTTAAAGTACCTGCCTTCCTTGGCTCGTCATTTGCTTTTTTGGGCGGTTATGCCGCAATCAAGGCTTTTTCACCCAATGACCCTAACAGTATGCTCCCGTATGCGTGCCTTGGCGTTGCGTGTGCAGGTCTTATCTACTTCATCCTTGCCGCAGTTATCAAGGCGGTGGGCATTGAAAAGGTAATGAGATTTTTCCCGCCTGTTGTAACAGGTCCTATCATCATTGCAATCGGTCTTGGACTTGCTCCGTCGGCTGTTTCAAACTGCACAACAAACTGGTTCTTGGCTGTAGTTGCTCTTGCTGTAATTGTTGTTTTCAACATCTGGGGCAAGGGAATGGCTAAAATCATTCCGATTATACTCGGCTTGCTCATCTCCTACGGTACAGGTCTTGTGCTTTACTTCATTTCACAGGCAAATCCTGACCTTATTCAGAATGTTCCGTGGCTTTTCTCGGGCGGTGCTGACGCAAACGGTGTTTATCAGCCTATTTTTGACTTTACAAGCCTGAACACAATTTGCGACAACATCTCAAAAGGTCACATTTTCGGCAGTGAGGGACTTATCGGAATTCCGATTCACTGGGATAAAACGGTATTCGGCGGTATTGATTACTCAAACGGTGCGCTTATCGCATCTTCAATCATTGCCATTGTTCCGATTGCTTTTGCTACAATGATGGAGCATATCGGTGATATTTGCGCCATCAGTTCAACAACAGGCAATAACTACATCAAAGATCCGGGACTCCACAGAACTCTTGTCGGTGACGGCCTTGCAACAACACTTGCATCACTTTTCGGCGGCCCTGCAAACACAACATACGGTGAAAACACAGGCGTTCTCGCTCTTACGAGAGTTTATGACCCGAGAGTAATAAGAATTGCCGCTTACTTTGCCGTTGCAGTATCATTCTTCCCGATTGTTTCGGTAATTATCGGTTCAATTCCAAGCTGTATCATCGGCGGTATTTCGTTTGTTCTTTACGGTATGATTTCTGCTATCGGTGTCAGAAATGTTGTTGAAAACAAGGTTGACTTCACAAAGAGCCGTAACCTTATCGTTGCCGCAGTTATCCTTGTTTGTGCGCTCGGTCTTTCAAGCGACACGGTAAGCTTCACAATCGGCAGTGCCGCAATAACACTTTCGCCGCTTGCTGTTGCATCAATTGCAGGTATCGTTCTCAACGCAGTTTTCCCCGGTAAGGACTATAAGTTCGATACAGAGGATGTTGCCGATGCCGCTAACTTTGAAAAAGAAGTTAAACCAAAGGAAAAGAAAGAAAAGAAGTAATTTTACTTTAATAGTCGTAACAGAAAACAGCCGTATTTTTACGGCTGTTTTTTTACGCTTTGTTTAAAGCTATGTATTCAATGTTGAATTCCGCTACGGAATGGCATAAAAAACAGGGTACTCGAACGAGTACCCTATATATGTTTAATTATTAAGTTTGCTGTGCTCGGGAATATGCAGATGTTATTTAATCAAACTACCTACACAAACAAGTAACAGCGGTTTGCTGTGCTCGGGAACTGGAAGCTGTTCCAAACACAAACTGCCTACACGAACATGCCACGGGGCAGCCCCGTTACATTTCGGTGATGATTTCGTTGATTGTTTTTCCCGGAGGAATCATCGGGAGAACATTTGCATCGGGACTGATGCGGCAGTCAACAACAACGGGCTTGTTCATCTCAAAAGCCTTTGTGAGAATCGGCTTGATTTCCTCGGGCTTTGTGATTCTTAAACCGTCAACGCCGAAAGCGTTTGCAAGCTTTACAAAGTCGGTTGCTCTGTGCGGATCGGTCTGTGAAAAACGACTGCCGTAGAAAAGCTTCTGCCACTGACGAACCATGCCAAGAACCGTGTTGTTCATAACAACTACAACAACGGGGAGTTCATAGGACTTCAGTGTTACGAGTTCGTTTAAGTTCATGTGGAAACTGCCGTCACCTGTGATGAGGCAAACCCTGTCATTGGGACGGGCACACTGCGCACCGATTGCGGCGCCCATGCCGTAACCCATAGTACCCATACCGCCCGATGTGAGGAGCGTTCTGCTTTCCATAATCTTGCTGAACTGTGCAACCCACATTTGGTGCTGACCTACATCTGTTGCGATGATGTCTGACGGACACTTGATTTCGTTGATTGTATCAAGAACCTGCTGTGGGAGCGGAAGGTCGCACTCGGGGAGCTTTTTATCGTCAAAATGATGCTTCCATTCTTCAATCTTCGCAAGCCAGTCCGGATGGTTCTGACGGTCAAGACCGATTGTGAGTGCAATGAGAATTTCTTTTATATCTCCGAGAATGTATTCATCAACCTTTACATTCTTGTTAATTTCTTTTTCGTCAATGTCAAGCTGAACAATCTTTGCCTGTTCGCCGAACTTTTCACGGTCGCCTGCAACACGGTCGGAAAATCTTGCACCGCACGCAATCATAAGGTCACATTCGGCTGTTGCCATACCTGTTTCGTAACCGCCGTGCATACCGATGTTGCCGACGCAGAGCGGATGATCGGCAGGAATACAGCCGAGTCCCATAAGCGAACAACAAACGGGAGCGTCAATAAGCTCCGCAAATGCCTTGAATTCTTCGCTTGCGTCAGCGCTGATGATACCGCCGCCTGCGTAAATCATAGGACGCTTTGCGTTTTTAATCATTTCCTGAACAACACGAACTTTTTCGGGGTTTCTGATTTCAAAGGTTCTCGGTCTTTCGGGAATAGTCTGTACAAACTCTGTTTTGTTTGCCGTTACATCCTTTGGAACATCAACGAGAACAGGTCCCTTTCTGCCGTGTTGAGCAAGAGCAAAAGCCTTGCGTATGGTGTCGGCAAGATCCTCAACCTTTTCAACAAGGAAGCTTGCCTTTGTAACGGGCTTTACGATGTCTACAATGTCAACTTCCTGAAAGCTGTCTCTTCCAAGCTGATCGGTTGTTACATTGCCTGTGATTGCAACAAGCGGAATGCTGTCGATATTGGCTGTTGCAAGACCTGTTACAATGTTTGTTGCACCGGGACCAGATGTTGTCATAACAACGCCTGTTTTGCCTGTTGCTCTTGCGTAACCGTCAGCCGCATGAGAAGCACCCTGTTCGTGTGCTGTGAGAATGTGACGAATTTTGTCGCTGTATTTATAGAGTGCATCGTATGTGTTGAGTGCCGCACCGCCCGGATAACCGAAAACCGTGTCAACACCCTGTTCAAGAAGACACTCGCAAATGATTTCTGCACCTGTAAGCTGCATATATATCTCTCCCTTGTATATGTAGTGTTATTCCATAAAACAATGTTACCTTTTATTTTATCCAAATGTGATTATATTGTCAATAGAAATCGAAAAAGACAACTCATTACAAAAGAAAAAACGGGAAACAAAAGCGTTCCCCGTTTTGAGTCGGTCGTAATTATTCATTTTTGAGATATTCACATATTGCGCCTACGGTTTTTTTGCTTGCAAGTTTGCAGAATTTTTCATAGTCAACACCCTTGTTTTCGTCAAGGTCATCGGAGATTGCCCTGATGATTCCGTAAGGAGTTTTGAGTGCGTAGCAAACATAACCGATTGCCGCACCCTCCATTTCACAGACAAGAGCACCGAATGTATCGGCAATTCTTTTGCGTTTTTTACGGTCGGAAACGAATATGTCGCCGCTTGCGATAATGCCTTGCTCAACCTTGGTGTCGGGGAGTGTCCTGCACGCCTGCGTGAGCTTTTCAACTACTGTTTTGTCGCAGTCAAAAAAGATCTTTGTACCGTCAGGAAACGAAACCTCGCCCTGTCTGTCGCCGAGAGCAGTTGTGTTCATATCGTGCTGAACGGATTTTGTTGCAACAACAATATCTCCGATTGATACAAGAGGGGAGAGTGAACCGCCCACACCGCTGTTGATTACAACATCGGGATTGAACTTTTCAATAAGCACAACGGCACACATGGCGGCATTGACCTTGCCGACTCCGCAGACTACAACGGCTATGTCCTTGCCGTTAAGAGTACCTGTGGTGAATTTCATTCCTGCGATTTCTTCGGTTTGTGTGTTCTGAGAAAGGGCGATAATTCCGTCGGCCTCAATCTGCATGGCACATATAATTCCTGTCATAAATTTTCCTCCGATTTTGGTGTTGAAATGTAGCGGCGTTCAGCGAACGCCAATCGTTTTGGTTGCAAAACCAAAACGAACAAGCGATAAATTTATGTTGTATCATTGTCGGTTAAAAATCATTTGTAATGTCGACCTGATTTTGTAATCGGTTCGATTGGCGGTCACTGACCGCCGCTACTGTTTGCATAAATCCATACAATATTGTGCTCGGGTGACAATTGTTATCATATATAAAACTGTCTTCACGAGAGGGGTGCGAGGCACTCGCCTATGAGTCGGTATATGCAACTGCTATGCTGTGCTCGGGCATCATTTGTTGTGCATTGTACAAACTGTCTTCACGAACTAAAATTATCGGTTTCGTACATAATAATGGATAGGGCGGCGAGGGGGGCGGTTTCTGCACGGAGAATTCGTTTGCCGAGGGTTGCCGCCTGACCGCCGATTGCGGTTACGCTGTCAACCTCCGATTGTTCAAATCCGCCTTCACTGCCGATGAACATTCCGACGGTTTTGGGCTTTGTGCCATTCAGAATTTTTCTGACGGATTCTCCGCCCATTTCGTAAAAAAATACGGTCTTTTCGTTCTGCTTTGTCTGTTCTGTTGCCTCTTTAAACGAAATGCACGGAGTTACTTCGGGGATAATGCCCCTGCGACTCTGCATTGCCGCCTGAAGAGCAATTTTCTGCCAGCGTTCACACTTCTTTTTCAGTGATTTTTCATCGGGACGGGAAACACATCTTGCCGAAATCATCGGCACAATTCTGCTGATTCCGAGTTCCGTGCATTTCTGAACGATGAAATCCATTTTATCACCCTTAGGCAGAGCCTGATAGAGGGTTACAAAAACATCGGGTTCGTTTTCACACGGCCTTTGTGAGATGATGTCAACCGTGACTTCACCCTGTGTGATGAGCGAAATTTTACATTCATACTGCGTTTTGTTCGGAGAAACAAGGGTGATGTCATCGCCTGTACGCATACGCAGCACCTTAGAAATATGCTTTGCGTTTTCTCCGACAAGGGTGTAGTTGTTGCCGAATATATTTTTTTCGGTAAAAAACCAAGCCATAAAATTACCTCTTTTTTAAGCGTTTTTGCGTGAGCGCTTTCCTTTTCTATTTAATATATCAAAAAATAAAAATAATTGCAATATTCATATGCCGGTGCTAAAATATGGATATACGAAAAATTTTCGGAGATGATTATTAATGATAACTCTGACAGATACAGATGTGGTTCGGCTTTTGAGAAAAAACAATCTCAATTCCGACACGCTCCAGGAAAATGTTGTTGCAAAGCTCCGTGAAAAGGGTGTAAAGCTTGCAACCGCAGAAAGCTGTACGGGCGGTCTTTTAAGTGAAAGAATTACCGCAGTAAGCGGTGCAAGCGATGTGTTTGATTTTGGCGTATGCACATATGCAAATGAAATGAAACATAAGGTGCTTGGAGTTTCAAACGAAACGCTGTCTGTGCTTGGCGCAGTTTCGGCTGAAACTGCAATGCAGATGGCAGAGGGTGCAAGAAATGTTTCGGGTGCGGATTTAGCCGTAAGTACAACGGGAATTGCAGGCCCTACGGGCGGAACTCCCGAAAAGCCTGTCGGTCTTGTTTATTGCGGAATCAGCACAAAAGACAAAAGTTATGCAATAAAGCTTATGCTTGGCGGCAGTATTAACATGGTAAATTCAAGAGGCTATATAAGAAAACTAACTTCTGACGCTGTTTTACTGACTATTTTGAGTATATTGCAATAACTTGTCGTTGTTAAAAAAATAACTTGTAAAAATTTAGATTATGTGCTAAAATTATCTTGATACTGTGGGTTCAGGGGCGAATTGCGCCCGAATTCGCAGATTTAAAAAATTTAACAGTCCGTCAGAATGGAGTTGATTTTTATGGCTAGAAGCGCAGGTGTTCTCCTTTCGATTACTTCGCTTCCATCCCCCTACGGTATCGGCACCATCGGCAAAGAGGCTCGCAAGTTTGCTGACTTTCTGAAAAAATCAGGTCAGACAATCTGGCAGATTCTCCCCGTTGGACCGACAAGTTACGGTGATTCACCGTATCAGTCTTTTTCAACCTATGCAGGCAATCCTTACCTCATTGACCTTGACACTCTTTGTGAAGAAGGTCTTTTGACTAAGGAAGAGGTCATGAGCCGTGACTGGGGCTCAGATGACGCCGAGGTTGACTATGAGAAAATCTACAACAACCGTTTTGAAGTTTTGAAGATTGCTTACGATAACTTCAAAAAGGGTGACCAGAAGGCATTTACATCCTTCAAGCGTAAAAACAGTTCATGGCTCAAAAACTATGCACTTTATATGGCAGTTAAAAAGAGCTTTGACATGGTTTCCTGGACAGAATGGCCGGATGAGGAAATCAAAATGCGTGATGAGGCTGCCGTGAAGCGTTATGAACGCAAGCTCAAGGATGATGTTGATTTCTGGAAGTTTGTACAGTTCAAATTCTATGAGCAGTGGGAATCCTTCCGTGCGTATGTAAACGGTCTCGGCATCAAGATTTTGGGCGATATGCCAATCTATGTTGCCATGGACAGTGCAGACACATGGGCAAATCCCGAGCTGTTTCAGCTTTATGACGACGGTGATCCCATCGCAGTTGCAGGCTGTCCGCCGGATTACTTCTCGGCAACAGGTCAGCTTTGGGGCAATCCTCTCTATGATTGGGATTACCTTGAGGCTACCGACTATGAGTGGTGGTTTGAGCGTATCAAAGCCGCATCAAAGCTTTATGACATCACCCGTATTGACCATTTCAGAGCTTTTGCAAGCTACTATTCAATTCCTTATCCTGCCGAAAACGCAATCAACGGTGAATGGGTTGAAGGTCCGCGCATTAAGTTCTTTAATATGATGGAAGAGGCACTCGGCAAGATTGATATTGTTGCCGAAGACCTCGGAACACTCACTCCCGATGTAACCGAGCTTATGGAGCAGACAGGCTATCCGGGAATGAAGGTTCTTGAATTCGCTTTCGACAGTGGTGAAGAGAACGACTATCTTCCCCATAAATACACCGAAAACTGTGTTGTTTACACAGGTACTCACGATAACGATACTGTTATGGGCTGGCTTGAAACAGCTAAACCCGAGGACGTTAACTATGCAAGAAGTTATTGTCAGATGCCTGATGACGAACCGTTCAACTGGGGGCTCATCCGTGTTGCTTATGAAAGCAAGGCAGATACAGCAATCGTACCTATGCAGGATATTCTCGGCCTTGGCAAGGAGGCAAGAATGAATATTCCGTCAACACTCGGCGGAAACTGGGTATGGAGACTCGATGGTGCAGCTCTTACTGATGAGCTTGCTGATAAATTAAAAACTATGTCTGAAAAAAGCGGACGACTGGAGGACTAAACAAATGGGTAATATTATGGAAAAGCTTGAACTCACAGCTCAGTCTATGTACTGCAAAAAGATTGAAGAGCTCACACCCGCTGAGCTTCACTACTCACTCGGCAAAGCAGTAATGGGCGAAATCGCAGGCAACTGGGAAGCAAGCAAGATTAAACATGACAGCGAACGCAGAGCTTACTATTTCTCTGCAGAATTCCTCATGGGCAGAATGATGTACAACAATCTCTACTGCCTCGGCATTCTTGAAGATGTTACGAAGCTCCTCAAAAAGAAGGGCATTGACATCAATGTATTTGAGGATATCGACGATGCCGCTCTCGGTAACGGCGGTCTCGGCAGACTTGCCGCTTGTTTCCTCGACAGTGCTGCTACACAGGAAGTACCGCTTGACGGCTACGGAATCCGTTACAAGTACGGTCTTTTCAAGCAGCTTATCGAAAACGGTTATCAGGTTGAAACAGCTGATAACTGGCAGAGATTTGAAGATCCGTGGTGCAACCGTGTTGAAGATGAGGCTGTTACAGTATCATTCAAGGGCCAGACAGTTAAGGCTGTTCCTTACGATATGGCTGTTATCGGCTGTAAGACAACAAACATCAACACACTTCGTCTTTGGCAGGCTGAGGCAATAAACGATTTTGATTTTACTGCTTTCAACAACACAGAGTATAACAATGCCGTTCAGGAAAAGAACGATGCCGAAAACATCACAAAGGTTCTTTATCCTAACGATAACAAGTATGAGGGCAAGGTTCTCAGACTTAAACAGCAGTATTTCTTCTGTTCTGCATCACTTCAGGACATTATGCGCCGTTATAAGAAGAAGCACGGCAATGATTTCAGCTTCTTTGCTAAGGAAAACACAATTCAGCTTAACGATACACATCCTGTATCATGTGTTCCCGAGCTTGTAAGACTTCTTATGAACGAAGGCTTCAACTTTGACGACGCTTTTGAAATTGCAAGAAAGACATTTAACTATACAAACCACACAGTTCTCGGTGAGGCTCTCGAGAAGTGGCCTGCTGACCTTATGACACAGGTTATTCCTGAGATTTATCACATTATCTGCCTTATCGCCAACAAGTGCCAGGAAGAGCTTACTGCTAAGGGTGTGCACGAGGATACAAAGGCTAAGATGCGCATTATCGACGGTAATGTTGTTCATATGGCAAGACTTGCAACATACGCATCAACATATGTAAACGGTGTTGCCGAGCTTCACACAGAAATCCTCAAGGCTGATGTACTCAAAGAGTGGTATCAGGTATATCCCGAGAGATTCCAGAACAAGACAAACGGTATTACACAGCGCCGTTGGCTCGGTCTTTGCAACCCTGAGCTTTCTGCTCTTATCACAGAGAAGGTTGGCTCAGATGCATGGCTTACAGACCTTTCACTTCTTGAAAAGCTCAATGACTGCATTGACACAAGAACAATCACAAAGTTCAACAATATCAAGAAGAAGAAGAAACAGCAGCTCGCAGACTACATCAAGAAGATGGACGGCTACGATGTAAATCCCGATTCAATCTATGATATTCAGGTTAAGAGACTTCACGAGTACAAGAGACAGCTCCTCAACGCTTTCTCAATCATGACAATCTACTTCAGATTGAAGGATAAGAAGCTTAAAAACTGGACTCCTACAACATTTATCTTCGGCGCAAAGGCTGCTCCGGGTTATGCAAGAGCAAAGGCAATCATTAAGTACATCAACGAGATTGCTAAGCTTGTAAACAACGATCCCGAAACAAAGGATCTCCTTCAGGTTTACTTCATTTCTAACTACAATGTATCTTACGCTGAGAAGATTGTTGTTGCTGCTGACCTTTCTGAGCAGACATCAACAGCAGGTCTTGAGGCATCGGGTACAGGTAACATGAAGTTCATGCTCAACGGTGCTCCTACACTCGGTACACTTGACGGTGCTAATGTTGAAATTGCTGAGTGCGCAGGCATTGAAAACGAGTACATCTTCGGCGCAAAGGTTGAGGATATCGAGAGAATGAAGAAGGAAGGCTACCATCCAAAGGCTCTTTATGACGCTAATCCGGAAATTAAGAGAGTTGTTGATACTCTTATCGACGGCACATTTGATGACGGCGGCGCTCAGGGCGAGGGCAGCTTCAAGGAACTCCATGATTCACTCCTTAAGGATTCTTCATGGCAGAAGGCTGATAACTACTTCCTCATCTATGACCTTCCCGATTATGTTGATACAAAGATCAGAGCTAACACAGAGTATGCTAACCGTAAGGAATTCGGTAAGAAGTGCCTTATCAACATTGCAAATGCAGGTAAGTTCTCATCTGACCGTACAATCCTCCAGTATGCTAAGGAAATCTGGCACACATCTTACAAGAAGTAATTTGTTAAAAGGTTTTACTTTAAATATTTGTGCGTAAAAGCATTCAAGCCTCCCGTTTGTTCGGGAGGCTTTTTTGTTGTGTTGAAAATTTATTATTATAATGTAGCGGCGGTCATTGACCGCCAATCGAACCGATTATAAAATCGGTTCGACAGTACAAATGTTTTGTTTTAACCGATTATGATGCAACAATAAAATTGTTGTTTGTTCGTTTTGGTTTTACAACCAAAACGATTGGCGATCACTGATCGCCGCTACAAATGAATGCGTGACTTTCATCACATCAAAACATTTTGACAAAACATAAAATTTCATCAAGGCGGGCGTCCAATGAACGCACCTACAATATTTTGTTTAAAGAGTAAAAATAACGGCAGACTTACTTACAAGTCTGCCGTTGGTTGTTTATAGTATGGTTTTAGGCGTTATGTCTGTTTTTGCAAATTCAAACAGATTACATAATCGAGTTGATGAGGCCGCCTTTTTTGATGATGTTCTGAATGAACTCGGGGAACGGCTCAGCCTGATATGTTTTGCCTGTTGTTTCGTTGGTGATGACGCCTGTGTCAAAGTTTACGGAAACTGTGTCGCCCTCTTTGATATCCTTTGCCGCCTCGTCACATTCAAGAATCGGAAGACCGATGTTGATTGAGTTACGATAGAAAATTCTTGCAAAGGTTGATGCGATTACACATGAAATACCGCTTGCCTTGATTGCGATTGGTGCGTGTTCACGGGAAGAACCGCAGCCAAAGTTCTTTTCGGCAACCATAATGTCGCCCTCTTTAACCTTATTTACGAAATCTGCGTCAATGTCCTCCATACAGTGAGCCGCAAGCTCCTTGTGAGATGCGGTGTTAAGGTAGCGAGCAGGGATAATTACATCGGTATCCACATTGTCGCCGAACTTGTGTACAGTACCTTTTGCGTTCATTGTTTGTTACCTGCCTTTCTTATACCTTTTCGGGGTCAATGATGTAGCCTGCGACAGCACTTGCGGCGGCAACAGCCGGACTTGCAAGATAAACTTCGCTGTCAACATGACCCATTCTGCCGACAAAGTTACGGTTAGTTGTTGAGATTGCTCTTTCGCCTGCGGCAAGAATACCCATATGACCGCCAAGACACGGACCGCAGGTCGGTGTTGAAACAACTGCGCCTGCCTCAATGAAGATATCAAAAAGGCCTTCGTGCATAGCGTCAAGCCAAATCTGCTGTGTGCCGGGGAAGATGATGCAACGAACATTCTTTGCAATCTTCTTGCCCTTGAGAATGTTTGCGGCGGCACGCAGGTCTGAAATTCTGCCGTTTGTGCATGAACCGATTACGCACTGGTCAATCTTAACTTCTTTTTCGCCGATTTCATCAACTGTTCTTGTATTTTCGGGAAGATGCGGGAATGCAACTGTCGGACGGAGAGCTGAAAGGTCGATTGTGTACTCCTCGTCATAAACAGCGTCCTCGTCTGCCGTGTATTCGACAGGAGTACCCTGATATCTGCCGTTGCAGTATTCACGGGTGATGCCGTCAACAGGGAAAATACCGTTCTTTGCGCCTGCCTCAATTGCCATGTTTGCAATGCAAAGTCTGTCATCAATGTTGAGGTATTTAAGACCTTCGCCCGTGAATTCCATTGACTTGTAAAGTGCGCCGTCAACGCCGATTTTGCCGATGATGTGGAGAATAACATCCTTACCGCTTACAAAACCCTGTGGCTTGCCTACGATGTTGAATTTGATAGCTGACGGAACTTTGAACCAAGCCTTACCGCTGATCATACCTGCCGCCATATCTGTTGAGCCGACACCTGTTGAGAATGCGCCGAGTGCGCCGTATGTACAGGTGTGTGAGTCTGCACCGATGCAAAGACAGCCCGGTCCTACAAGTCCCTGTTCGGGGAGAAGTGCGTGTTCAATACCCATCTGACCTACATCTCTGTAGTTTTTGATATCATATTTGTCTGCAAATGTGCGAACCTGTTTAACCTGTGTTGCTGCCTTGATATCTTTATTAGGTGTAAAGTGGTCCATAATCATTGCGATTTTTGTGTTGTCAAATACTGAGGTAGCGCCGTTTTCCTCGAATACATTAATGGCTACGGGAGATGTTACATCGTTACCGAGAACCATATCGAGCTTTGCCTCAATAAGCTGACCTGCCTTGACTTCGCTGAGTCCTGCGTGAGCCGCAAGAATCTTCTGCGACATAGTCATACCCATAATAAATCACTCCTTTTCTTTTAAGATAATTATTGCATACACCTTGCAAAAAGATTGTAAACTATGTTACAATTAAGGAAATAAATCGGATTATTAGGGCGGTGAATTATGGAACACACGATTAATGCTTACGGACACACAAACAGTGCTGTTCATGAGAATATGCAGTCGCTGATTGAACAGTCGGGGAGCGTCAGAAAATACGCAAAAGATGAGATAATCTATCTTCAGGGCGACACGGCGCAAAGCTTTTGCTACATCAAAAAGGGCAGTGTAAAGGTGTATATGAATTCCGTTGACGGCAACGAAAAAACTCTCAACACGGCAAGACACGGCGAGATTATCGGTGAGGGTGCTTTTTTTGACAAAAAGCCGAGAGTCAGTTCCGCCAAGGCACTTACAAATACCGAAGTTATAATGATTGACAAAAAGCGATTGACCGACATTATCGCACAGCACCCGACGCTTGCGTTTGAATTGCTTGAAATTCTTGCCAACAGAATAAGACTTTTGTCATCACAGCTTGACTCAATGACCTTTATGCAGGCAGACGCCCGCATTGCAGGGCTCTTGCTTGAAAGCGAACATGACGGCATTGTCGCAATTACGCATGAAGAAATTGCCAACACGGTAGGCGTATCGAGGGTAACGGTCAGCAAAACTCTGAGCAGATTTGCAAAATCGGGATACATTTCTACCGAGTACCGAAGAATACTTATAAAGAGCAGAGAAGGTCTTGAAAAGCTTGTGAATGAAAGTTGATCGGCTGTGGTTTACAAAAGTATATAAATAGGTTAGAATACAGATAAGAATAAGGATTTTACATATATTAAGGACAGGGGGAGTGTTTGTGAAAAAATTAATACCCGTTTTGGCGATGATTATGCTTGTGCCGTTTGTGATTTGCTCATGCTTTGTACAACAAGCCAAGAGCATGAAATTGAGTTATGAAGAAATTGAATTTCGTGTGGGCGATACTAAGCATATTTCGGTAACAATTGAACCCGAGGGTGCAGATGCGGGAAAAATAAGCTGGTCATCTTCGGACAATAAAATTGTGACCGTTGATGACGGAACAATCACAGGCAAATCAAGGGGAACAGCCGTTGTGACGGCAGAGAGCGAAAGCGGACTTAAAAAACTTTGCAATGTGACCGTTCTTGACAAAGAGATTGAAAGCGTGACTCTGAGCGAGAGTTCAACTTCCGTAAAACAGGGAGGTAAAATTCAGCTTGAGGCAAAGGTTAAACCTGTTGACGCTCCGTCCGACAACCTTGTGTGGTCGTCATCGGATCCGAAGGTCGCAAGTGTTGACGGCAACGGCATGGTTCTTGGTGAAAGCGAAGGCGTTGTAACAATCACCTGCGAATCCGCAAACGGCAAAAAGGCAACCTGTACCGTTACCGTAAAGGACAACAATATGAATCCGACCGAAAGTTACACAAAATCAACAGAGCCGACAAAGAGTGATAACGCTAAGAGGCATGAAGGTTCAAACGGTTCTTCGTCAAAATCAGATGAAAGCCGTAACAACGGTTTTATATTTCCGCATTCGTCACAAAGAAAACTTACTGTAGATGAAGTTACGGGACTCGGCGGAGATGTTGCACAGGATGCAATCAATGAAATCTATGCCCGTCACGGATATGTTTTCAAAACAAAATCAATTCAGAAATACTATGAGAGCCGGAGCTGGTATCACAAAAACTACAATTTCAGCGAAAGTGACCTTTCGGAGATTGAGTCATATAATATAGGCTTGCTCCGCAAATACAACTGATAAGGGATAATATTATGAAGTTTGAAATGAATCTTAAAATTGAAAAACCGAGATATTTTACCGTATCCGACATAACCTATGCACAGGTTGACGCATGGTTCGGACACACCACAAGGGACTTGAAACTCGACTTGATTTATCCAAAATTAAAAAACAAAAAATACCCGTGTATTGTGTGGTTTTGCGGTGGCGGTTGGATAAGACTGGATAAATCTGCCCATTTTGCTTATCTTGCAAAGTTGGCACTCGAGGGCTTTGCGGTTGCAAGTGTTGAATATCGCACAAGCAATGAAGGGGCATATCCGATGCCGTTGGAGGATGTAAAAGCGGCTATTCGCTACATCAAGGCTCACGCAGACCGTTATAATATAGATGAAAACAAAATCGGTGTTGCAGGCGAATCCGCCGGAGGCTATCTTGCTGCTATGTGTGCTTTGGATAATGATAAGGCTCTTGACGTCGGAAATTATCTTGACTGTTCAAGCGAGGTACAGGCTTGCTGTGCCTTTTATCCGCCGACAGATGTTTCAACATTTCCATATGAATCGCCGTTAACTTCGGCGGCAAGTATGGAGTCGCTCATGCTCGGAATGAATGTTGCACTCAATAAGGAAAAGGCAATGAAGTGTTGCCCCGTTTCGTATGTAACCCCGTCAGCACCGCCGTTTATGATTTTTCACGGAACAGACGATTCCACCGTTCCTTTTTCGCAAAGTGCCGAATTGCACGATTTGCTTGAGAAAAACGGTTGCGATGTCACATTGGTTGCAATTAACGGAGCGGAACACGCCGACATATTTTTTGCACAGGAAAAGCTGTGGGATATGGTGGCGAAATTTTTCAAGGATAAACTTTATCAATAGGAAACGGCTGCATGCCGTATGCAAAAAGGCTCAGAACCTGTACAAAGTTCTGAGCCTTTAAAATTTTATCTGTTGAGAAGTTTCTTTTTATACTGCGCCGGTGTAAGACCGTAGACCTTTTTGCACTGTGTGATGAATGACTTTACATTTGCAAAGCCGTTTTCAAGTGCAGCGGCAGAAACCGTCGAGTTCTTGTCAAGCATATCGTTGATTGCATTTTCAAGTCGGAGGTTTGCAAGATACTCCGAAAAGCTCACACGGGTGATGCTTTTGAAGTACTTTGAAAAATAAGACGGAGAAAGATTTACAACCGATGAAATCTCGTTAAGAGGAATTTCACGCTTGTAGTTTTCATTAATATATGCAATTGCTGTTTTTGCATATGAAAAATCTCTGCGCGGAATAATCGGATTGTTGGTCGCTCTCTTAAAGCAGGTGCAATTCTTCAAGAGCAGATAGTAAATCTTATTGACATGAGCAATTTGAAGAAGTGTGCTGTACTCGTCATTGGGATTTGTTTCGGCAATTTCCTGAAGAACTTCAATAAGCTTCTGTTTCGTTTGAGGAGAAACAGAAAGGTCAAAAACAACGCTGTCAATTGACTTGCAGAACATTCGCATATATTCAAACGAAAGCTGAATGCACACAAGGCGGACGCTTGTTCCGACAACAGGCCGAACAAGGTGAACATCTTCACTGTTGAAAAGAATAAAATCCCCCTCGTTTACAAGCGTTGTTTCGCCGTTTCTCGGACATTCTGCCTGACCTTCAATCACATAGACAAGCTCAGGCTCTCTGTGCCAATGAAGTTCAGTCTTGTGTGTTTCTGACGAAAGGTTAAGATACATAACCTTTGCAGGTGTGTTTTGGTCATAATTTATTATTTCGTATTTATAGTTCAAAATGTTTCACTCCGAATCACCTATTGTCAAAAATGCAAAATTATTGTATAATAACATAATTATAGCGTGAAAAAGCACGAAAATCTATATAGATATGTTATGATATTATGGACAAATGTTGTATTTGAGGCGATTATATGGAACAAAATAGTAATTACAGAGTACTGTCAAATGTTTGTGTTTCATGCGGTGTGAGGATTCCTGATATTGATTTTGAAATCAAACCCGCAATGCGTGAAACCTACGGTCTGTTTCTTGTTACGGCAGGCAAGGGAATTTTTATTATAGATGGCATCGAATATCCCGTGAAAAGGGGTAATTCGGTCATGCTTTTTCCGTATTCAAGCATAAGCGTCAAGATCTATCCGAATATTATGTTTGAATACAAATGGGTTGAACTCACGGGGTTTGAAATTGCCGTAATGATAAGCCGAACCAATTTTTCAAAAAGCCGTCCTGTTGCCCCCGAAATTCCCGTTGAAAGTCTTTTTCAATATTTTGATGTCTGTGATGACAACAGCGACACGGTTTATGCCGCCTGTCGCACAAACGGCAAGGTGCTGATTCTGCTGTCATACTATATTCAGTATTATCCGAGTCGGAAATCAACCGAAACCGACTACATTATGCAGGCGAGAGATTATATAGAAAGAAACTTTCGGCAGGTTTCATGCACGGTTAAAAGCGTTGCCGACAAAGTTCAGCTTGACCGCACTTACCTTTACAGACTTTTTAAGGAAGAAACGGGATTTTCGGTTATCGAGTACATCAACAACTGCCGAATCGGCAGAGCCTGCACAATGCTTAACAACACGAATGTTCAGATTAAGGATGTCGCCCTCTCGGTAGGCTTTTCAGATCAGTTATACTTTTCAAAGGTTTTCAGAAAGCTGAAAGGAATCACCCCTACGGAGTACCGCAAAAAGTATGCAAATGAAAAAGACGCTTAAAACTTAAATCCTCGCAATTTGACTTGTTTTGCATAAAAACATTTATGCCCGAGCGTAGTATAGCTACCATTTGAAAAATTCTGTAGGGTACAACCGTGTTCTCCCGTTCGTGTGCAATGCACACGATTGCACGCAATGCGTGCAAAATTGAATGCACAATTTATGTTATATCAAAACCGTGTGCCACTACGGTGTTACAGAAACTTTGCAACATTTATATAAGGATGTATAAACCGCAAAAGTCACATAACCGAAAACAATGACGGTTATGTGACTTATTGTTTTTGTAGGGCTGTTTTTTCACGGTTCTTTTTTGCCGAAAAGACATTAAAAACGGCTGTTTAAAGCGATAAAATTCTCTATGAGAAAGCGGTTACAAAACAGTAACAAATCGGTAACGAAACGGTAAAAGCGAATTTCTTGCAAATTGCATATAAATTTGCAGGATAATTCCCGATAGGAAACAAGATTATATTGCAAAAATAGAAAATAAAGGCGAAAGTCTTGTGAAATTGCACAAAAAATTTACTTTTGATTGGTTTGACATTCACAAAACACAGTCCTATAATGTGTGCCTGTAAAGAGCAAGACGGCTCTTTAGTGAAGGTTTATGAATTAAATATGCAATTTTCCATGCAAAATCAACCCTGAGAAAATTGCAAGTCAGGAGAAATTTATTATGCAGAAAAAGAAAGAGAACTTTCGTTCCCTGCGTTCCGTAACGACTTTTGCACTTGCAGCTGCAATTATTACAGGTTCGATTTACACGGTAGCTGCTGCCGTGAACTACAGTGCAGAAACAGAACATGCTGTAACATCAGACGGTGTTGAGCTTGCAAACGGCGATATCGTTTATGCAGGACTTGATGAAAACGGATTTACATACGGCATGATTAGGGCTGTTGAAATCAGCGTTGACTATAACGGCGATGTTCAGACAGTCAGCCTCGCAAAAGGTACGGTTGCCGATGTGCTTGAAAGAACAGGCATTACTCCCGCATATAACGAGGTGGTTGAGCCGTCACTTTCAACTCCGGTTTCGGATAATCTCACCGTTAAGGTTTACAAGGGCAAAAAGCTTTCAATTACGGCTGACGGCAAAACCGACAGCGTTTATGTTCCGAACGGCAATGTTTGCGATGTCCTCAATCAGCTTGGCTACAAGCTTTCCGATGACGATATTCTCAGCGTTGACAAGAACAGCAACATTGAGGACGCAGACAGCATCACAATCAAGCGTGTGACCTACAGGAACGAAACCGAAACTCAGTCGGTTGATTTTGAAACCGTTAAGAAAAATTCAAAAGATGTTGACCTTGGCAAAACAAAGGTTCAGACTGAGGGCAAACAGGGCGAAGCTCTTGTAACAAAGAAGTGCAAGTATGTTGACGGCAAAAAGGTATCTTCAAAAACAGTAGACACCAAAATTACAAAAGAGCCTGTTGACAAGGTTGTACTTATGGGTACAAAGGGTTCAAATGTCAGCAATCCTGTCGGCACATTTACGGATAAGAACGGCAACACCGTTGCCTATTCATCGGTTGTTACAGGTTCAGGTACAGCGTACACAGCACCCGCAGGTTCACTTACGGCAACAGGTGTAACGGCTTATCACGGCGGTGTGGCAGTCAACCCGAACATCATTCCGTATGGCTCAAAGCTTTATATTGTATCAACAGACGGCAGTTTTGTTTACGGCTACGCAACAGCCGTTGACACAGGCGGTGCGCTCATGTCGGGAACTGCAATTGTTGACTGTTTCTACAACACATATGATGAATGCGTAAGCTTTGGCAGACGAAATGTAAATGTATATATAGTAGGTTAATTTTAGCTCGTGTTAATTTTAGTTCGTGTAGATAGTTTGATATAATCTAAACTATGAATTCCCGAACTTGACTTGGTGATAGAATTAACTCTGTATGGTGAGTGCATCACACTTAATTTGAAAGGGCAGTTCTATATAATCAGATCTTACGATATTAATAATGTTACGACATAATCAAGGCAGACGCTTCGGCATCTGCCTATTGTTTTTGAAATTTATATTGATTTATCGGAAAATATGCGGTATAATATACTGTGCTTATGACAGAACGAAAGAATGAACCGAAAGGAAAAATATTATGAAGAGAATTCTTACAGCGATTTTATGTGCAGGCATTCTTGCGGTTACTGCAGTTGGTTGCAGCTATAATGATGCACTTTATAAGGACGGTAACAGTTCTTCACAGACAAGCGAGGACAGCACTCAGCCTACAACATCTTCGGTTAAGGATGATAAATACGGCAATGACCTTGACGGACTTGTTGATTATTTTGTAGCTAAGGAATACCTTGAAAGTAAAGACGGCAGCATTAAAATGGATGCGTCCGCTATCGGCGCCAAAGAAGGTAAAAAGTTTGCTGCAAAGTATGCAGGTTCAAATATTATCATTGAGCTTTACTCTTATGATACAAAGAAAACGAACAGCACAGCCGATGAGATTGTAAAGTCTGTTAAGGACAACGGCACATTCAGTATCTACGGACTTCCTGATGTAACAGCCTATCTTTCGGATAACGGCAACTATCTTATGATTTATACAGACACTGCTATTGATAAGACGAATCCCGACAAGAATAGCGATAACTATAAGCATCGTGAGCAGGTTATCAAGGATTTCAAGGCTTTTAAAAAGTAACATGTATATGTAAATAATTGTGACGCAATAAAGCGGAGATTGATTCAACTTCAATCTCCGCTTTTTTCTATATATATGTATAGCGTTTTTTATTTGAGTTTTGTACCGCAGTTTCCGCAGAACTTCATATCGTTATTGCATTGTGCATGACAGTTCGGGCAAACAACCGTATTTGATTTATCACTCATATCGTCTGCGACCGCCTGCATATAAGGATTTTCAAATTGAGTGTTAATCTGTTTGTTGTCGGAAGTTGCATCCATTGAGCCAAAATCAACGCTTTGGGGCTGAAAATCAATCGGTTGCTGAACAGGCGGCTGAATACCTTCTGTCGGCATTTCACTTGTTACAGGAGCAACAGGAGGTACGGGAACAGCGTTTGGCTGAGCGTCGTATTCAGGAGACTGACCTGAACCGAAGTTAATTCCGTTTGTGTATTTCTTTATATATGTATGAAAAGAAATAGCAAGTGCTGCAAGCAAAGCGTAAAATACAGCAGACAGTACTGTATTTAATACCGTTACAATCCCCGCAGCGGAAATAAACAATGAATTCATGGGATCTGAAGAATCAAATAGACCGCTAAAATTAAAGTTCGGATTCTCCTCAGCCAAATGATGCAGATACGCTGAAATTTCCGGACCGTATTCCTTAATAAAGATGAATGAAGCAATTGCGGATGCAACGCTTACTATAATAGAGAGAATAGAAGACACGGCAAGAAGTATTGAACCTCTGCTTTTGAGATAAACCGATGTTGCACCCTTCTTAATTGAATCAGACCATAAAAGCAATCCGATACCGTGTATGAGTGTTACAAGTGCAAGAGGAATAGCAAAGATGCAGAGGATAAGAATGTATCCGAATACTTCCTGTCCCTGCAAAACTAATGCAAGAAGAAAAGTTATTCCGGTAAAGGCGAGCAATGCAAGTCCGCCGATTACTATTTCAATGATAGAATATATCTTGATGAGAGTAACCGTTGCGCCAAACGGCATTGGATCATTTGAACGGCACTTTGCATAAAGCAGGATAAGAGCAATACATAAAAGAATTGAAATTGAACCGCCTGTGCCGCTCGAGAAAGATATGTTCGTAGAACCTGCTCTTGTATTAATGCTAAACATTCCGAAAATACATGTAAGGCCGGAGACTATTGCACATATTAATGTAAGCGGTTTGGAAAAGAATCCTTTCAATATCTGCACATTCTGTTGATACGGATAATAGGGAATGGAATTAATCATAAATTTTCCTCCGAAAAATTAATTTGTATTTCTATTTTATATTATAGAAAGGGAAAATACAATAGGATTTTGAAAATTGTAAAAAGGTGTATTTTAGACAACCACAATATGTTGTGATAAAACAAAGAAATTTGTTGGCAAAACCACAAGGCTAAAACTTTTTCTGAAAAAATTGAATTTTTTTGAAAAAAGGGGTTGACTTTTCTGGAAAAAGGTATATAATAGAGAATGTTCCGCGAAGGAAAATAACAAATCCTCTTAAAACAAAAGAGAGAATCAAGTTTTTCTTGTGCAAAGTGAACATAGGACCTTGAAAATTGAACAACGAGAAAATAGTAAAGAAACCCGTAATGACTTTGAGGAAAGCTCAAAGAATTACAGTGAGA